>OCRC01000008.1_pt1 | contig 429121 bp, 342 predicted proteins | sample 1495861 | NCBI WGS metagenome assembly OCRC01 (sample SAMN05301492, study PRJEB22388) | human oral metagenome | isolation source: Infant 2 DOL 14 oral | host: Homo sapiens | place: USA: Pittsburgh, Magee-Womens Hospital of UPMC | collected 2013/2014
TGCCTGATACGAGCCGCTTACCTCGCACGTTGTGAGTCCTGGCTTCGCATAATGTATATTATGTTAAACCAGATGCTATGTCAGAAATGTTCATGAGCCTTGTAAGACACTGATTCGACAAACCCGCTTCTGGCGTCCACTCTCTCAACGGGCCATGTCCTTCGTGTTCATGACAAGTCCTTGAATGAGGTGACTGACAATGAAGCTGATTCAGTGCCGTTTCTCTTCAGGTCAGCGTGTACCGCTGCTCGTGCAAGCTGGTAACGCAGCGCCGTTGCCCAAACTCATTCCGTTCATTTACGTCCAACTCAAGCTCAGACACCGCGCATATAGCACTGCTGCGGCTCATCTACGCGCGATTATCGATTCGCGCACGCGTGACCAGTACCTGCGGTTGCTGAAGCAGTTACTCGCACCAAAGCCAGGAGAGCCCGAATCAAAAACTAACCAAGTGGATCAGTCATGGTACCCTTTGCCTTGCCGATCAACACCCGATTCTCTTGCAGTACCAACGAAAATTCATGGCGACCGGAACGAGAAACTTCTCTTGAGTACAGATTCCAGTATTCAGTCGAAGTTTCAGCTTCTATGTGATAGTTTACTGAGGAAATGTTGTATTTTTGCTTTAGTTTCCTTAGCCCACTCCGAAGCCTGCCATACTCCAGCCCTTTGCTTTTTTCCTGGCTCTTTGCTCCAAAATAATGGATTAGACCATGTTCAAGCAGCATCCCTTCATCTTTCTTTTGCACCTCATCAATCATTGAATTGCCAAGCATGAATTGAAGGTTGTGAGGGCTACGCTGAGAAATAGAAATTGCCTTGAATAAATTATAGTAAACAAACACATCTTTCTCGGTGGTATTGACTCCATAGATTGAATCGCTATAGCCACGATGATTTCGTTTAAGTGGCCGCCGGGCAGGGTCGTCAGTTGAGCCCACATAGAGAACTTCTGTGTCTACGCCAATGTTGATGCAGTGCATCATCAAAAACTCGTGGATATTAATTCCCACTGGATGTTCCATTCCAGGAAATTGAAGCAGGATGAACCGCCCGTCATCAAGAAGTTTCGGAATATTCATTCCGAAAATTTCAGGGCGCGCGAGCATCCGAATTTCCTTTATTTTCTTTTCTACTCCCACCTCCAAATGGATCACGATTTCATTCTTCAATCGACTCAAACGAGGGGCTATAGCGGTGTGAAATCGCACCCGATCCCGTGCAGCGATAAAATATACAAAACGTTTGTCGTTGTTCTGCTTTACCTCTTCACGGTACGCGTTCAAAAACTTTGATACGATGCTTTCATAGTCAGAGCCTCCCGGAGCGTTGATTAGCAGATCAAACCAAAAAACGTTATAATTGGTTAATTCAACATGCCAATCTTTGTTTAGATTTTTGTATGCGGGATGGTCTTTCAAAAAGTTCAGATAGCCACGAGAGCTCATAGAAATCCTTAAGTAGTAATTTGGAGCGTTAGCCTTCACTGCGTATCAGTTTTTCTCGGATTAGGCTGAACAATTCTGCTTGATAGACAGCGTCGTGCAGAGCGTCGTGATCGCCAGAGTTGTCGGGCCTCACCACTTTATCAATCTCACTCGAGCGGGTTGACCTCCAAGTGCAATCTGATGCTCCGAAGTACATCGACTTGATGTCGAGCGCGGCTATCCCGAAGGGATTTTCACCAAGGTACTCGTGGAAATAATAGTTCACGAAGCTCCAGTCGAAGGAAGCATTAAATCCTACGAACACCACCGTCTGACCAACGCCAGCAAGTGACTCAACCCACGCTTTGAACTGTGTCATCGCTTCTGCAGGATCCAGCCCCTCTTCTCGAAGTTTCTCCAATGAAAGCCCCGTGACCTCTAGGGCCGCTGGAACAAATTCCTCGGAGATGGGCTTCAGCAAGCACGAGAACTGCTCAGCCGGATTCGACGTCAGGCACGCGCCGATCGACAGCATACTGTACTTGCCCGGAATCGGGCCCGATGCCTCGATGTCGACCGAGACGAAGATTTCTTTTTCGGCTTTCATAACTACTCCGTTTGAGCTGGTGTCTGAATGGCAATCGCTGGTACCACTACCAGACACCAAGACCCTGGAAAGATCACTGACCTAGTCGGTAGTGAGTGTGGGCAAAGCCCCCTCCTCCAACCTCATGGGCCGGTATACCGCTTACTTGTCTTCCATAACCGGTGATGGCTTCATCGTAAGAATCGAGTCGGTCAGATCCTTGAAGCTCAGCGGACGATTCGGGAAGGCTTTGGCCATCGCTGTAGGGTACAGGCGCGTCCGAATATCGGAGTAAGTCCAGGCTGGCTGCCCGTTACGCTCGCCTGTGACGGTTGCCAAGTCATTCAGTTGCTTCTCCGTAAGCCCCATGCCTGCCAGATCCATGCTAAACAGCTCTTTGCGCTCAGCAACATCAGGGCGCGTGAACTCTTCAACGATGGCCGCACGACGACGGAGAGCTGCGTCCAGCACCGAAAGGCGGTTGGTGCACAGAATTACAACAATGCGGCCACCGTACTTGCGCAGCTCGTCCACGCCTTGGATCAAGGTGTTCACTGCAACCTTATCTTCGTGGTGGCTCTGGCTTTGCGAGCGAGAAGCTGCAATTGAGTCACCTTCGTCGATAATGAGAATCGCCCGGCGTTTTTTGCCGGCGGCTTCAATCACCTCTGCGAAGGCTTGGGTCAAGAGCGTCCCCATTTCGCCGACCTTACCGGAGCCGCGGACTCGGTTACTCAGCTTGTACAGCAACGAATCTTCAGCGCGAGAATCGCTCACAATCCGGTTAGCGATGCATTCCGCTGTAGCCGTCTTCCCGGTACCGACGTCTCCGTGGAAGATCACCAGAGGGTACTGATCGGCAACCAAATTACATATTGGGAGCACGCTTTTATGGTGCTCCTTGCTCCACTCGGACAGTTGCCCTTGGTTCAGAAGCAACTGGAGCTGGTTCTGTACGCGCTCGTAGCGGCCCGTAAACCCGAGCAAGACTTTTTCGCGATCATTTAGCTGGGCGTCCGGCAATTCAATGGCAGAGTCAAATACGCTGTTGTTGCTCATCGGGTGTAGTCCTTCCGTTCCATGCCGTAGCCGTTGCTCGAATATTCGCGACCACCGCTCTGAGTGAGCTGGGAGTGGCTGATGTCGTCGTAAGAGGTTGTCCAGTTGATCTTCAGCTTTCCAGACATGTTCTCCCGCGCTTGCTGGGTGTAACTGTCGTTGTAGGACAGAACGATCCGCAGGTGCGGGTTGGATACCTTGGGCCAGCGAGCATCACCCGGGCGCTGGTTGGCTAGGGAGCCGGACTCGTTGACGTAGTACCGGGTTGCCTTCTGCTCAACGCCATTGCTCAACAGCGTGAGATCCGCGAATTTCAGATACCCGTTCTTGGCCAGCAGCTCGATGTCATAGGCCCATTCCTTGGCCTTGGCTTCAGTCACTGCTTCGCTGCTCGAGGCGATCATTAAGAGGTCGGCGGTGATCCGGCGTACGACTGCTTCAATGTCAGTAGTGGTATAGGTCGTGGTTTGGGTAGCGCTGTAGGTCATGCTGCATCCTCGACTTTGAAGCCCTTGCCGAACAGCTCTTTCCAGATCTCGAAGTCGTCTTCCACCGAAGCGAAGTGGGCGGTTTCCCAGGACTCGTCGGCGAGCTGGACGATCTCTTTGCGCTCATCTTCAGTAATGCGGCTCGCGACATTATTGGTGTCACAGACCGGATCGATGATTACAACCGTATCGGAGAACTCGGGGACATTACCGTTCTCAGGAAACTTGATGACTTCCTTGAGACCCGACTCAGCGATGTAAAGGAGGAAGTCACGGAAACGCTTCTCCAGCGAGCCGGTCTTCCCCTTCAGTTCGAGCACATGAGCCATGATGAGCTCGATGTGGAAGGACTTCAGCGGCACCTCTTTCCAGGTACGCCAGCGCTTGGCCAGGCGTACGAGGGTGCGGAAGTCCGGATCTACATCCTTGCGATCCTTCACGAACTTCACTTGGCACGGGGCGCAGGTCTCAGTCTTCGAGCCATCGATACGATCGAACTGCCAGCCGTAGTTTTCCTTGCTCGGGTTCTCAATGACCGGAACGATATCGACCTCGAGCCCGGTACCCACGAAGGTGACCTTCGCTGCCTTACGCTGGATTTCGAAGTCTTCAACAGACTTGTTCGGATACAGCTTGATCAGGGCGTCGTAGATTTTCTGGCTGAGGGTTGCGAAGGTCTCCTCATCTACCTTCTCGCCGCTAATGTAGAAAACCACGTCCACGTCGGCGGGGTTCTGAGCGTTGGGCCGCAGAATGGTGTGCTTGGCAAAAGAGCCTGCCTTTACCACCTTCTTGATAGTGATTTTGTCCTGCTTCTTCAGGCTGTCCTTCAGCGCTGCTATCAGGCGGTCGACCTGGGCGTTGTAGGTCTCCCGCTTGTCCTTCGGCAAGCGCAGCACGTTACTGTCGTAATACTTGATCTGAGTGTTGGTGAGTGGCATGTGCCATCCCCTCCTAGAAATGTTGTGTTGGTCGCAAAGCATCCCTACCAGCAGCTACACCACATGCCGACGGATGAGATGGCGCGGCAACTCGAGAATCTGGCCCGAGTCACCCCTTACGGCGCGCTGCAGGTCAACCCCTCCCCCAGACCACCCGTAACCCTCTAGAAGATCAGGCAAGGAAAATTGCGAACCGCAGCTCGCTAGCGTATTATTACTATACGCATAGTTTTTAGATGCAGTCTAGTTTTTATACGCTATCGAGGTTCGAGCATGACAGACGAGTCCAAACCCACGGACGACCAACCCACCAGCAAGGGACGGCAAGGAGCACGTTGGGGCCAGGAGCGTCGGTTGGAATTCATCGACTATCGACTACGGTGGGATGGGCAGATCAACCGCAGCAGTCTTACTGACTTCTTCGGAATCTCGGTGCCTCAGGCGTCACTGGACATCACCGAGTATGCGAAACTCGCCGAGAGCAACCTCGAGTACGACACCCGGGCCAGGGTCTATAGGGCTACCGAGTCATTCAAAGCAGTCTTCCCTTCCAGTGCAGTTGAGCGCTACCTGGATGACCTGCTGCGCGTCGCCGTTCAGCCAGAGATCCCCTACGGCAGCTTCTTGGGCTGGCAATCCCCTGTCGCAGCTGTGCCCAAACTGGGCCGTCGCCTAAATGCGGACATCGTTGGGGTAATTCTCCGCGCGATTCGCGAGACCGGATTTATCGAGGTCTTCTACCAATCCCTGACAGACCCTGAAGGCGGTGAGCGGATGCTCTCTCCTCATGCCTTGGTGCACGACGGTAACCGCTGGCACGTCCGGGCGTACTGCCACAAGCGTAAGGCCTTCCGGGATTTCTCTCTTACCCGTATCAAATGCTGCAAATATGTGGGGCAGGATCGGGATCGGGCTGATGAAGACTATGCCTGGAACACAATGGTCAATGTGGTTCTCACCCCTCACCCGGGCCTCACCCCCGCACAGCGCAAGCTGATTGAGAACGACTTCCTGATGGAGGGCGGCGAGATGCATGTCGAGTGTCGCCGAGCACTTCTCTTGTACCTCCTATTCCAGCTCAACCTGAATGAAGACCAAGCCGATCAGAGGCCCGAGGTCATCCAGTTGGCCCTGAAGAATAGGGATGAGATCAAAGACCTCATCCAGTACTAACACCTAGAAGCCAACACTTAACACCTCAGCTACCGGAATTGTCACGATGGAAAAGCTTGAAAATGAATTCATTCTGATTGCGGGCAGCATCTCCAAAAAGACAGAGAAGGCCTCGATCGATCTCGCGCACGACTTCACCCGTGCGATGACCAAAAGCGTCTTGGCGGCACAGGGTGGACTCGTTGTCTACCTCGCAGGGCTCCCTACCAATGAGGCTGGTGACCCGCTGACTTTCGATTGGACGGTGGTGTACGAGGCGGAAAAGCTGTTGGCTGGTTGCTCCCCTGCCCGCCAATTGAAAATTGTGACGTCTAAGTCGGCCATGCAGGAAAAGATGACTCCTGAGCAGCGGCTGCTCATCCGCCGCCTCTCGGCTGAAGACTTTGCGGAGATCATCTACCTCGAGGACGACGTGATCACCGGAGGGAACATTGGAGACGAACAAGTTGAGGTCGCAACAGCGATGATCGCCTTGGGTGGCGGCAAGGGTGTCTCAGACCGCGCCCGCAAAATGCGTAGAGATAAGCGTCCCGTGCTGCCATTCGACCTCCAGCTGGGTGGATTCAGCGAGGACGGCCAAGGAGCGCTCGGCCTGCACGCAAACTTCTTCAAAGAGCCCCTGACGATGTTCCCTCTCACCGGCGAGCAAGTGAAAGGACGCCTGGATAGCATGTCCCTACAGGAGCCTATCTACGGCTTGGACAAGATCGCAGATCTCTCTGTTGGATTGTTCCAGGCTGAAATTGAGGCCCGGGAAGCAGCACGATCTCCGGATCTTCTGGTGATCACGGCCATCGCCATTGAGTTGGCAGCTGCAAAAAAAGTTTTCGGTGTTGGCGAAGATGTACCAGCACGCTTCACCGCCCACGGCGTCCACTATTGGCCAGTGACGATTCAACGAGCTGACGGCCCACTTTCTTGCGTCATCGCTTCTCTCGGCAATGCTGGCAACGTCAATGCAACCGCCATCACAACGCTTCTCCTGTCTGAGCTAAAACCGAAAAAAGTTTTGATGATGGGGATTGCAGCGGGCCGCCGTAAAAAACTGAGCCTCGGTGAAGTCATTTTGTCCGAACGCGTCGTGTACTACGAAGGGGCGGCAGCACTCGCCGGTGGCAAGGTTGCAGCGCGACCGGAGATGCCGCGACCTGGGCTTTCCACCCAGCAAAACCTCAATGCTTACTTCGCGACCGCCTCCCTGCCCGATCGCTTGCAAGAGCATGCGAACAAACTCGGCTTTGCGATGCCGACTGAGTCCAAAGCAGGCGAAGTTGCTGCCAGGTTGATGGTGTCACCAGCGACCATTGCTTCCGGCGAACTACTGATTCGAGATCGGAAGCTTTTCGAAGGATTCCAAGGCCTTCACGACAAAGCTGTTGTCGCAGAGATGGAGGCTTACGGAGTATTCGACGCTTGTGACAAGCAGAACGTGCCTGTCTTGGTCGTTCGCGGTATCAGCGATTACGGGGACACGACCAAGGACAACACTTTCCACAAGGTGGCTTCTGAAGCGGCAGCCATTGTGACCCTTGATTACGCCACTTATGGATGGAGCCGAAGACCGGCTCAGTAAATTGCTGTGTCGAGCGCCCCAACTCTGGGGCGTTTTGCCCCTTGGGGCACCAGTATCGGCCTGCGCCTTGGACAATTAAGGGAACTCTAATCGTGACAAATGACACTGCTCCTGAGACACAGCAACTTCCTCCCTGCTCGATACCTTCGACCTGCCAGATATCATTTCGAAGCATCCCCGAGAATGCTGAATGGAAGGACAAATTTTATCGCCGTTACCCAAAAGCTAGTGGAGACCACTGGTCGGTACATGAACCTATCCAACCTGGACGGCATCACCATCGGCTTCGACTACGATGATGCGCTTGCCTCTGTCGACTTGGGTTACGAGTCAACGATTGCGAAACAATACACCAAGCAGGAAAACCTCCTCGGCGTAGGTAAAGCGCTGAGGGTTCGTCGAAACGGCGAGATCAAAATGCACGTCGTGCTGAACGGACATGTCCTGCTCGATCTGGTTGAACATGAACCGACGAGTGACGAGTTCTGGGGGGCAGCCAACATTCTTGCCCATGAGCTCGGCCATGTGCAGACCGCAGGATGGTTCGAAGCACACTCTCCTGGAGTCATGCTGGCCCAACATGAGGGGGACTGGGCCACAAGCACGCTACGGGAGACAGCTCATATCCTCTGGGAAGAATATGCAGCGTGCCGACTTAGCGCGCTTATAAGCCAGGGATCGTTGATGACAGTCAGCTACACACAAGGCTTAGAAATTTCGGTTCTAGGTGCTGTAGACCGAGCCCGTTCCGCGATTAAAGACTATCGAACGCACAGCGACGTCGCTCGGCTTCTGGTCGAGACAGCACGTGAAATTGCCATGCCTCTGAAAATGTCTGCCTACCTGCTTGGTCATCTGGATGGTCTCGATGAAGAAGTCGATATCGACTCGCGCTGCCACTTTGCCGGCGAATTGACCCCGCACTTCCATGAACTACTGGGTGCACTCAGAGATGCGTGGGAAACTCGAGAATCGTGGGATGGCCTTGCCAGTCTTGATTCAATCGTTGATGTAATTGTGAACGCGCCGCAGACAGCGGGAATCGACATCACCCTGAGTCAACTACCGCCAGGCTCCCGCGTAGACGTCCCCTACAGGGCGGAGACGCTGCCCAATGGCGAGGCGGATATGGCGATAATCCGACTGAGGCAAGCGCTCGGGCTCGAACCGTAAATTCCGATCAAGCTTCCGTGCAGCTCTCGCCATCCCTCCCCTTTATTCCCACAGCCATCCCAGCTATCTGCCCATTACATTTCGCGGTCGCTCTTGGGCCCCGACATGATGGGTTTACTTGAGCAAAACTGCGGCTTGGCTTCCCCAGACAACAGGCCGGACTGATTGCCCGCCCCTAAACTGGCGCTGGACACGATCTAGCGGACATACAGACTTGCCGATCACCGTCGTCCGCACAAAGCCACGCCGTATGCCCTGCAACATCGTTTTCCAATCCAGAACCCAACGCATGCTTTTTGAAAACCAGCATCCCTCATCCTCTGGATTGGGACCATCAGCGGTTTGGGCGGCGAGGCTAAGACGGGCCGGGAAAAACTAGGTCTATGAACATCAATCGATGAACAGCTGCATTCATTTCGAGAGCATTGAGTCAGCAACATCAGGTCCGTGAGCTGCTTATGAACATATGACATCGCCCACTTGTTAAATTATGTAAATCGTTTATTAGACCCTTGCTCTTTTGCGCTCCGTTCCCGCTTCCATGCTTGGTTTGAAGCCTTCAGTCGAGTCCCACACCTCGACGGCTTGCTGCCCAGGTTAAATCCCGGACAGATTTGGCAGCACCCGCACAAGACCTCTGCTACCTCCTTCGCACGGAGCCGATTGCAACAATGCGGTATCGCCCGACACGGACCCGACATGAGCAAATGCCCGTCTGCACGCTGAATATCGCGCAGCCATGAAGCTGCATCTGTACCGCGGCTCATTGGCCCCATTTTCACCCTGTGCCACGTACTCGCAGCCTGCCGGCTGCTCTGGCACTCCGTCTGGACAATGGATTGGCAATCAACAGTCGAATGGATAGATCGACGTTGAATGCATTGGGACGACGTCCGCTGTCTTGAGTCGAAACCGGAACATGACATGAAGATGAAATTGTAGGTATGTTCCATTGACGATGACGGCGCTGCTGCGGCAAGCGCCGTCCTGCATTGAATATTCAAAAAGTGCTCTGGCGGGACTCATCTTTCTATTCGAAGATGAAACGAGCAGGCAACCATAGCAGAAGGACGACGGATGTCACCTAGCCCCTCCCCCGACGAGCGTCGGCTTGTATTCGAAGCGCGCCGACTGACCATTGAAGCACTGGTGAAAATCTATCTTGAGCAGGTTTCTTCCTCAAGGAACCTGGTGACGGTCTACCTTCGCCTCATGTTCACGTTGTCACTCGGTGCCCTCGCCGGCGTGATAACTCTATATGGGACCATGCTTCGCTTTGGCACTTCGGCCAGTATCAGCATGATCACTCCCCTGGAGGTGGTTCTTGCTATCGCAGCGCTTGCGGCCCTGGTCACTTCGGCTCTGCTTTCCGCGCGGGCGCTCCAGAAAAGTGCATTCGATGTCGCTCCGCTCTTGCATAACCCATTTCCAAGCGCAGACTCGGTGATCGATTCAATATTCGATGCAGACGATATCGATGAGCGGCAAATACTCAGAAAGCTTTATTTCGCCCTGGACAAGACTGTCGAGCATCAGCCTCCTCTCAGGCTCAGCACTCGTCTGATCACCCTCTTCCTTATTGGCGGTCTTTTCCTGACCGGGGCATCCTTTTTACTGTGAAGAGCGCGTTCGGTCTTTATGGTTATTTATCATCATCGATCAGGGGAGTACTCCAGATCACCAGTTCAAGGGCCGCGGCGATCTGAATGCGATGATCGGCAAGCCGGACGGGCAACAGGTCCTGGGCACGCTCCAGCCGGCGCAGCAATGTGTTGCGATGCGTGCCCAGCGCTTCTGCGGTCTGGGTGACATTGCAGCCATTGGCCAGGAAAGCGTGCAGCGAGCGCTGAAGCACCGAAGGCTCCGTCGCCAGCCGCCCCAGGGTGCTCAAGACGAACTGCCTGGCCGCGCGGTCGTCCTGGGTCATCAGCGACACCATCCTCACCTGGTCGATGGTGGCAACGGCGGGTGCGCCCGCCAGGCGGCCCATCAGCCTTTGCGTCGTCAGGGCCTCCAGATGCGAGCGACGGAAGCCATTGACTCCCGTGCCCGGCGAGCCGATTGCCGCGCGAATCCCTGAAAACCGCAGTGCGATGCCTTGCAGCAGGTTCAGGTCCAGCGGTTTCGCCGCATGGCTCCAGACCCACAGGGTCGCGGGGCCGGCGAATACGATCAACGGCGCCGCCGTGCCCGTGAGTTGCGCCAGGGTACGCGCCACATCCTCCAGAAGGCGGATCTCGGCGTCCGGGCTTTCGCACCAGACCAGGCCGGCGTAGTGCTTCTGGAAAAGGCTGTAGCCCAGCCGCCTGCCGAATTGCTCCGTATCCACATCCCTGCCCTCGAGCAGCCGACTGACCAGGCTTCGTTTGTCGATCGGGTCGTCATGGGCCTGGGCGCTCTTTTCTTCGAGGATGATCTGGGTCACCACACGCATGTTGCTGTCGATGAACTCCGAGATGGACCGCGACGAGACCTCCAGGAATTCCTCAAGCACCCTGGGATCCTGCGTCAGGTTGAAGGCCATCTTCATCCATAGCTCCCAGGCGGTGTTCTGTGTCGACCTCGCGACATTCATCAGCAGCTCGGACAGCCCTCTGCGGACGAGCTCCCTGGCCGTGTCCACCATGTCGGCCGAGACGTAGGGTTGCACCGGTTCTCCGGGGCGCTGCAGATTGGCGTTCGCCCAATGCAGCAACTCTGCGCGGTTGGCGCGCCGGCACGCCGCGAGGATGACCGGGTCCTCCAGCAGCTTGGCATCTTCCGGTGAAGAGAACAGCGCCTGATTGAGGCGCTCGACCCACTCCGGCGGCAGCGCCTGAGCGAGCTCGGCGCCTTTGCGCATGAGTTCACGAACGGCTTCCGATGGGCGTGGCCAGGAGGATGGCGTACTGGTCATGGGCGGTGCAAATCACTCAGAAATCACAGAGGAAATGGTGCAGTTCGTACCTTGGCGCAAGGTTGGGGGAAACCTAGCATGAACTCACTGCCTGAACAAAAAATACAAGGAGGCGCCGTGACGCTCCATGTTCTCTTTTTGGGGTTTAGCGCAGTGGCAAGCGGGCTTGTTCGCCGGTGCCCGTTGCCCGGGCAGCGACCCGCCTGCGCCAACCGTTCCTTCAATCCGGAGTTCTTTCAATGTCAGCCTCTCGCGATACCTTCAGCCTGCCCGTCGTAACCCGCTCGACTCCAGCGCAAGAGATTGCACTGCTGAGCGACCAGGCAGGTGCGGTGATCATCCGCAACTTCATGACCCCCGAACAAGTCGCACGGATCAACAACGAACTGGACGCTCCCCTGGCCGCGCTCGAGGCCGGCTCCAAGCACCAGCACGAGCTGATCGCCGAGTTCCATGGCCGCCAGACCAAACGGCTCACCAACCTCGTCACCCACAGCAAGACCTTTCGCGAGGAGATCCTCGATGACGACCTCTTTCACGACCTGGGGAACGTGCTCTACGCCGCGGAGTGCGGTGACTGGTGGCTGACCACGGCCCAGTTGATCGAGATCGGCCCAGGCAACAAAGCGCAAATGCTGCACCGCGACATGGCGCAGTACCAACCGTTCGTGGCCATGAATAAACATGCGCCGCGCACCATCACCAACCTGATGCTGGCGCTAACCGATTTCACCGAGGAAAACGGTGCCACGCGCTTGATCCCCGGGAGCCAGGACTGGGATGACTTCGACGATGTAGGAACCCCAGAAATGACGATCCCTGCCCTGTTGAAAGCAGGAGATGCCGTGCTGTTCGGCGGGAAAGTCGTTCATGGCGGCGGGGCCAACGTGACCGCTGACTTCTACCGTCGCGGGCTGACCATCCCGATGCAGGCTTCGATCATCACGCCTGAAGAGGCCTACCCGTTGATCGTGCCGCTCGAACTGGTCAGAACGCTTGCTCCGCGCGTTCAGAAGATCCTCGGCTTCCGCTCCCAGTACCCCAATGGCAGCCCAGGCCTGTGGCAACATAACTACGCAGACCTGGCCGACTATCTCCAGCTCTAGAAGCCTTCCACGCTGGCCGGCCTGGCCCCGAAGGCGCCAGGCCCAACCGAGTCCCCGGACAAGCAAAGAGGCCGGTGAACACTTTCATTCCTGGCGGGGCATTACTCCGCGACGTGAAAACAGCAGCGGCGTGCCGTCGGCGTTGAACAGCGCCGCCGTCAGCGAGAGGCCGTCAGCCGACGGTGCTTCCTGGAAACTGTTTCCACCATCCCTGCTCCGTACCTTCAGTCCGTCAAGCCCGACCGCCAATACCCGCGCGCCAGCCACTGCTATGGATGTGACAGAGCCCTTGCCTTGCGTTGGCACTCTGCGAAAAGCCTTGCCATCGGCAGAGCCCTGCAACAGGGTGCCACGCTGACCACCCAGCAGCAGACGCCCATCGGCCAGCACCGCGCCAGACCACAGGGTGCCTTCATAGCCGGTATCCAGGTAACGCCAGTTCTTCCCCTGGTCGTCGGAGCGCAGCACCTGCCCATGCTCGGCCGTGGCGTACAGGCTGCCGTGGTTGTCGGCAAACAGCCCCATCAGGTTGAGGTCGGCCCGCTTGGCTCCTGGAGGCGCTTGCAACGGCTGCTCCGTCCATGTCTTGCCGCCATCCTCGGTGGTCAGCACCAACGACCAGAGGCCTACCGCAACGCCCTGCCGGGCATCGAAAAAGTGCACGGCGAACAGCGGCCGGTCTTCTTCGCTCGACAGGCGCTGGACCTGCCAGGATTCCCCGCCGTCGGCGGTGGACAGGATCGCGCCCCAGTGACCCACCGCCCAGCCGTGCCTGGCATCCACGAAGGACACACCCGTCAATGGCGTGGATAGTGGGACCGAGCGTGCCTGGCGCCACTGCCTGCCCTGGTCGTCGGACAACAACACGACACCGTGGTTGCCCACGGCAACCACCCGCTCTCCGGCCCAGCCGGCGGCCAGCATGGTGGCCTGCGTGGCATTGCCCGCCTGCACGGCCGGCACGGCCTGCAACGGCGCGGCCTGGAGAGACATCAGCGGCAATCCTGCTGCGAGCAAGGCCGCGGTGAGTGAAACCCTGAACTTCATGTTTCTCTCCTCAGTGCACCAGCGCGCCGATCATGCGCACGGGACGTTTGCGCGGGAACGCCCGCTCCAGCCACACGGCGAAGGCCGGCAGCACGGTCATGGCCATGACCATGTTGACGATGAACATGAAGGCCAGCAGCTTGCCCATGTCGGCCTGGAACTTGAGCTCCGAGAAGGCCCAGGTGGCCACGCCAACGGCCAGGGTGATGGCGGTGAAAATGGTGGCGACGCCCACCTCGAGCAGCGCGTACTCCACCGCCTTGGTGATCGTCTGGCCATGGGCCAGGTGCAGTTGCAGGCGGTTGTAGATGTAGAAGGCGTAATCGACGCCAATGCCCACTGCCAGCACCATCACCGGCAAGGTGGCGATGGTCAGGCCGATCTGCAGCTCCTTCATGAACCAGTAGCCAATGAAGGTGCCGATGGTCAGCGGCAGGCAACACACCAGGACCGCCCGCAAGTCGCGATAGACCACGAACACCAGCAAGGCGATGGCGGCATAGACGTAAAGCAGCATGGGGGTCTCGCTCTTCTCCACCTCTTCGTTGATCGCTGCCAGGACGCCGGCGTTGCCGGAGGCGAGGCGGATCGAAATGCCTGACATCGGATACTCGCTGCGGAAGGCCTTGGCGGCGTCCACCACTCGGTTGATGGTCGTGGCCTTGTGATCGGCCAGGTACAGGTGCACGGCCGACATGCTGCAATCGATGCGCATCAGCCCGGGGGTTCGCGCAACCTCGGTGGCCAGCGCGGCGTAGTTCATCGGGTCGATGGGCACCGCCGCCATCTTCGGGTTGCCTTCGTTGTAGCCCTCGTTGAACTGACGCATGGTGGTGGAGAAGGACGCGACCGAGAGGACGCCGGGCACCCCCTGCATGGCCCACACGAAACGATCCTGGTACTGGCCCAGGGCGACATCCTCGCAGGCCACCTCGGAAGGAGCCTTGTCGACTTCGAACACCACGCTGAGCCAGTCCAGGCCAATGTCGTAGTTGCTGGCGATGGAGACCGCGTCGCGATTGAAGCGCGAGTCCTCGCGCAACTCCGGCGCACCCGCCTGCAGCGTGCCGACGACGCGGTCATGGCTTTGCCAGATCGCCGCCAGGAACACCGCCAAGGCCGCGCCGAGCACCCACTGCGCCTTGCGTGGCTCGGCGAGCCGGGCCAGGCCCCGCAGCCAACGGCTGCGACGCTGCCGGGAAACCTCCTGGGCGGCTGCGTACTTGTCGTCGACGCGCAGCAACGACGCCATCAACGGCAGCATCACCAGGTTGGTGACGATCTTGTAGGCCACGCCAAGCGAAGCCGTGATCGCCAGTTCCCGCACCATCGGGATCGGGATCAACAGCAGCGTCACGAAGGAAACCAGCGCGGTCACCAGCGCCAGCGTCCCGGGAACCAGCAACCCGGTGAAGCTCGAGCGTGCCGCCTCTTCGGCGCTCTTGCCGATGGCGATCTCGCGCACGATGAAGTTGATTTGCTGCACGCCATGGGAAACCCCGATGGCGAACACCAGGAAGGGCACCAGCACTGCCAGCGGATCGAGCCCGTAGCCCAACAGGCGCAGGCTGCCGAACTGCCAGACCAGCGAGGCCAGCGAACAGACCAACGCCAGCAAGGTGAAACGCAGCGAGTGGCAATACCAGTACACCGCCCCCGCCGTCAGCAGCAACGCCAGCAAACAGAACTCCAGCACGGCTGAAGCTCCGTCGGCGATGTCGCCGATCTGCTTGGCGAAACCGATGATCTGGATTTCGAAATCGCCGTCTTCGAAGCGCTGGCGGATCTCTTTCTCCAGCCGATGGTTGAAGGTTACGTAGTCCAGATGGGCGCCCTGGCTATCGTACTCGTTGAGTTCCACCGTGATCATCGCGCTGCTCTGGTCCCGGGAAACCAGCGTACCGATGAAGCCGCCCTGGGCAGTGGAATTGGCGATCTTCGCGATGATCCGGTCATCCAGGTGCTCGGGAGAAACCGTTCCGGGTACCAGCGGATCAGCACGAAAACCTTCCTCGGTGATTTCGTTGACGAAGGCGTTGGGCGTCCACAGGGAGCGCACGCTGCTGCGCGATACTCCGGGGAGGAAGGTCACCGCCTGGGTGACGTCATACAGCCGCTTCAGGCCCGGGGCGCTCCAGATATCGCCCTCTCGGGCCTTGACCACGATGGTCAGTCGGTTCGCCCCGAGCAGGTCATTGCGGTAGGCCTCGAATGTCTCGATGTATTCGTGGCCTACCGGCAATTGCTTTTCGAAGCCGGCATCCATGCGCAGCTGTACGGCAAACCAGCCCATGATCAGCGTGAATAGCGCCAGGCTCGCCAGCACCAGCCGGCGATGCCTGAACAACACACCTTCGACATATGACAACAGGCCACGTGTCGGGGCCTCAGGTAGCTTTACAGAACCGTTCACGGCAAGCCTCACAAGGTGCGGGAGATCGCGATGCCGACATAATCGCGGTCACGATAAAGCTGGTCGTAGGGCGTCTCACCGCCCATGAACTTCGCGTAGTTGAGGGAAATCTGCCAACTGGCCGGGTTCCGCACGAAGTTCAGGTACAGGTTCATGCTGCTCGCGTCCTTGGTGAAGGTTGCGCTGAGGTTCGGTGTCCGTCCTCCCTGCGACCGTGCATAGAAGACGCCCGGCGTGACCTGCCAGCCCGGCAACAAGGTGCCGTCATAGGTCAGGCTGAAGTCCAGGTTGATCCCTGAAGAGGTCTTGTCGCCACGGGACTTCGGCGCTCTGGCAGGATCCAGCTGCCAGGCATTGAGCCCCGCGGCGAGCGGTTCGCCATTGACCTCGTCATGCAGCCCCGGGTACTTGATGACCACCAGTTCGGTCAGCAAGCTGCCCGTGCTGGCCCCGCTGAAATCCAGAAGCGTCGGGGAATTGGACGGCGTGAAGCTGTACAGGCCGGTCAGGTGCCACTGGAATTTCTTCTCGTCCTTCCAGCATTTGCCGCCGTTGCCGGTACACAGGTCGATGACCGGGTTGAGCATGACCGAGTCCTTCGGCCGGTACGACAGCTCCGTACCGACGGCCCAGTCACCGATCGGCATGTTGGCACTGATGCCGTACATCATCCGGTCTTCCTGGTACTCCCAGGTCGGTGCCGCCGCGAAGGTGTTCGGGTCGAGAATGGCGACACGCAACGATGGCAACTTGTCGTGATAACGCATCACGTAGAAGCCATAGGCGACGTCGCTGTCCTCCGGCTGCCAGCGCAGCGAAAGGCCCCACTGGCCGCTGTCACGGGCGTCCTTTTCGGAGAATCCATAGTCCCCCCTGCCCTCACCCAGCGCGTTGGTGGTGGACCAGTAGCTGCCCACCGGCGGCAATTCGCTCTTGTTCCAGCGGAATTGATAGTAGGCCTCGACGTTGACACCCGAACCCAGGCCCGACGCGACACTGAGCATCGGCGCCGGCAGCACGGCCTCCTTGAGCTGCACGCCGGGGCGCGCCAAGGCCTGGTAATCGTAGGCGTTGGTATTGTTGATGCCACCGGCCACGAACAGGCTTTCGCCCCAGTTGATCACCTGGTTGCCCAGGCGTGCGCGGACCCGCTGCCCGCCCACGTCGAAGCCTTTGCTCACCCACAGGTCCAGCAGGCGGGCCTTGAACGCGAGGTCGTCGCGGGCGTCGTCGCTCAGCCCGTTGCTGCCGACGCTCTCCGGGGTGTTGAACGACAGCGTGCCGGTGGTATCGGTGGCAGCGAAGTCGCGGATCCAGGTGCCGCGCGCCATGAAGGTGATGTCCTCGGGCATCTTCAGCAACAGCTCATGGGTGCCCTTGAGGTAGTTGGTGAACATGTCGCCGCGGTCGTAGTTCAGGTCGCCCTGGTCGGCCACGCCGGAGCTCTGCGCCAGGCAGCCGGAGGGCGCGTTGTGCCCGGTCGGTCCCTGGTTGATCAGGTTGCAGCCCCGTGACTCGGTACGCAGACCCATGCCTGCGGTGATCGTGGAGTCGAAGGAGCCATTGAGGGTTTCGGTTTCGAACGTGAATCCCATTGCCAATGGGGTTGTGCACGCGATGACAAGGCCTGAGGCTTTCGTAATTATTTTTTTCATGCTGGCTCTCGATCTGACGTCGGTTAGCGCTCGCTGATGGCTCGCAGATTGTCGGAGGTGAAGAAGTCACGCTTCAGGCGGGGGGAGCCGTTGTCTTCGGTGAGCCAGCGAATATCGTTCTTGCCCGCACCGATCGAGGTCATGTCGAAGAGGTAGCGGCCATCCGCCAGGTTGTACTGGACCTGGGCCTGGACGTCGCAGGCGCCTGTCTCGTACACGGGAATCGAGAACCCTTCGCGCACTTTCCAGATCTGCCCTTGCTTGTCGTAGTCCACCGCCAGCAACGGGTTCCAACTGTCCTCGTCGATGTAGAACATGCGCTTCGGCGCCTGATGGCGCATGCCTTGACGGACATTGGCCTCGACGACCCAGACCCGATGCAGCTCATAGCGACGCGACTGCGGCGCGATCGAGTCGTTGCCGGCAAACGTCTCCACCTTGGCGCCAGTGTCGTAGGCACCGAAATCGTTGTAAGGCACCAGCAACTCCTGCTTGCCGATCAGCTTCCAGTCGAAACGGTCCATGGTGCCGAAGAAGACGTTCGCCTCGTCGACGGTGTACTGGTTATCCAGGCCGATCTGTGGCGCATCGTAGGAGTACGACGGCATTCGCCGCACGCGGCGCTGGCCGGGGAAGTAGTAGAAGGTCGTGGCCTGTTCGCCGGCCACGGCAGTCTGTACCGCGGACTGGCCGGCCAGAGCAGCCGGCTCGAGGTAGTTGAAGAAGGTCGCATTCTCCAGGCGGCCAACTGACGAGAAGAGCGCACTCCCCTTTTTCCCCCAGGGCGTGAAGAAGAAGGTATCTGTCGACTGACGTAACCATTCCCCCCCTTTGCGTGGAGAAATTCCGGAAATGGTCCGGGGAATTTCGACGCCAACGCCGCGGTAGCGCATCTTCATGTTCCACATCACCTCGGCACCGGTACTCGGCATGGGGAACGGGATGCCCGGAACGTGAGCCTCGTCCAGAGCGAGGCCGGCAGCATCGAGCTTGGCGAAACCAACGTTCTGCCGGGTGTTCTCGACCACGAAGTCCGGAGCGCTACAGGTCCGACGGGTCGGATACACATCCATGCGATAGCCGGGAATCCTCTTGAACAACTCGACCTGTCCGGGGGACAGCTTGCTCGAGTGTTGCGCGAGATTGTTCGCGTCGATGCTGTAGAGCGGCTTGTCGCCCTTGAACTTCCAGTGCTCTCCTCGCACCTGGCCGTAGCTCCATCCCTCGTCCTGCTGTCCAGGCTGCGTCCAGGCAGGAATATCCCCGCTTGCACTCGCTGCGATCTCCCCGCCCAAGGGGGTCAGTTTCGACCCCAGCGCCTCGGGGCCCTGGGGCGCAGCCTGGACCGAACAGAGCACGGTCGATACCGCGAGGGTCATGAACAACTGCTGCTGGAAAACACGACGGGTGGGCGCTTCACCTTCCAGCCGTTCAGTTACATCTTTCATTGGATGGCTCCTCACACAGGGCATGGACCGGTTGCTCGACCTCCCAAGGGGAAGAAGTCGGCTCCTGTCGATAATGATCATTTGACCTGATCAATTGACCATGTCGGACGATCATGAGGCAAACCATATGCCAGTTCTCTTTCATGTTTTTTTAATTGTTATAAATCAGGCGGTTATGGAAAAAGTTCTGTTCCAGGCCCAGTGCCCTGTGCACCACCTTGGGAAGTAAAGAAACATGTGTTACCTGGAGATGCTTGGTAACAGGGCACAAGAGAGCTTGAGGGGAACTTTCGTAGATATCGGCTCGAGCATTTTCAATTGTCGTTTCGCCTCGAGTCAGAGGGAGCGATCGGATATGACCGGTCATGAATCGAGCAACTTTATCCGACAATGCCCGCTCCGCGGCGGAGCGGGACTATAACGGATGTAATGCCTGCAAAAAAAACCGCCCCGAAGGGCGGTAAAAGGCAGGGCCAGGGCCTGCCATGGAGTTACAGCAGAACAGTTCTGCCAGGTTGTCGGATCAGAAAGAAAAACTTGTCGCGCCGTATTGTTTAGCGTGGACGAGGAAACGCTTGGCCGTATACCTTGTTCGAACGCTCCAGCGCACCATAGGCATAGTACAACTGCACCATGGAATAGGACCAAGCCAGGAAGGCCATGGTCATGAAGACCATCTTCGTGTCGTCTCCCGGAATCGGGAAGAAGTCATACCTGAGCGCTACTACCAGGCCCGCCAGCCCGCCAACGATGGTGGCCAGAGTATGGAGGGCTTCGCCTGCACGGGCCAGTTGCAAGGTGAAGTAGCAAAGATACAAGGTATAGGCTGACCACATGAATACATAGAAATAAGGGAGGAATCCCTCGATGATTCCAGACAGGAAATAGACGCCGGTAGCGGCAAAGCCAGCTACAAAAATGAGGATGTCCTTGGCGGGCGACGGTTTGTAATCGTGGGTAACTGCCATTAGCCCGAGCGTAGCGATAACTGGCACTCCCACCCCTCGCGAAAAGGCGTCGAGAAAGATCGCGATGTTGTAGTTGGCTTGCCAGCCGGTGGCTATGAATGTAGTGAAGTTCGATGCCGAGATACCTACGATCAAGAACTCCAGACCAAGCAAATAGTTTTTCCGCCTGATGAATGCAGCGCCATAAAACAATCCGGAAATCACCAGGAGAATACATGAGAGCAGAGCGAACAAGTCTCTCGGTTCCACGTTAACTGCTCCTTCAGATAGAGTTGTATCGATGCCTTGTGTCTAATCGGTGCAAGGGAGTACGGGCATATCCCCATTAACTCCCCGCATCGTTATCAGCCGTTCAAGGCTTTGTCTTTGCGCACTTTCTTGTCGGTCCATGCATCCAGTAGCCTGGCGGCCGCAAAGGCCGTCTTTATGGCGCACCATTGAAGTGGCTCGGGTAGCATGGATGGCGTCTTGTGTTCCAGCGCCGCTAGCAGCGGAGGCTCTCCACCGCCGATTCGCTCGGCGAAAAGCGCGCCCATGAGCGATTGAGTGGCAAGGCCATGCCCTGAACATCCCGCCGTATAGAAGATGTTCTGCCTGGCCCCTGTCACTCCGACCACGGGGAGGAAGTCGTAGGCCCCGCTGATATACCCGCTCCAGCAATGCCGAATGGCAAGGCCCTGCAAGGAAGGAAAACGCTCGCGCAATACTCGCGACAACGCGGCGTAGGCGGCGTGGTCCGGAATATTGGGTGTCTTCGAGCCGTAGGCATAACCCAATTGCTTCACGGTCAGCAGCAGGGTGTCATGGGCCGTCAGGCGATGACTTTCCATGGTGTAGTGCGGCGTAATGAGGCCTTCACGCTCTTGCCAACCCAGGGACGCCAGTTGCTCCGCCGATAGTGGCTGGGTTTCGATTGCCGAAACCCGGATCGGTGCAACCTTGTTGCGTAGCACTCCCAGCTGAGGCGTGTAGGCGTTGGTCGCCAGAACCATTACAGGGGCGGTGGCGATACCCTGGGCCGTATTGCAGGTAATCACCTGTCCTTCACAGTAGGAAAGCACCGGCGTGCGTTCGTACAATTTCACGCCAGCCTTGATTGCCGCACGACGCAGGCCGTTGACGTACTTTCCCGGATTCAAGGTGCCGCCACGCTGCTCGCTGCCAAACAGGAATGCGGGCGGTATGCCTCGCGCGCGCATCTCGGCGCTATCCACGAAGCGAGTGACAGAGCCCAGCGCGTGGCCAAGCTCCATGTTCGCTCGCAGTCGCTTTTCCTGGCTGGGATGGACGGCGGCCCGGATGATTCCCGAGGGCGTGTAATCGCAATCGATGTCCAGCGCAGCCAAACGCTCTTCCACATAAGTGACGGCCTCGTCATAGAAACCGACGAACTTACGTGCCTGCTCAAGCCCCACTCGCTTGACGAAAACCTCGCATTCTATGCCCATGCTGCCGAGCAGATAGCCGGCATTGCGCCCGCTGGCCCCGAAGCCTGCGAACTGCTGTTCCAGAACGATGACGTTCGCTCCACGCGCCCTTAGTTCCAGCGCCGTTGACAGGCCGGCGAACCCGGCGCCGACCACGACTACGTCTGCGTGCTCGTGGCCTGTCAGCGCCGGCTGCAGGTCGTCTGGCTGCTCCACCCATCCGCCAAGGCTGCGGAATGTCATGGGTTCGGCATTGTTGCGTGCCGCTCCGTTGAAGGCATTCATTCACATCACTCCCGGGTTGCCGGACGTTGTTCCTCTCATGGGCCGATCCATGGCAGTGCCGCTAGAACCCCTTCCCTGCCTCGGAAAAGGAGGGCATGCCCAGCAGCTCTTGCGGGTCACGCATCTGACCATCGATCTCCACCCATCCCAGTAGCGTGGAACTGGCACTCCACCCCAGCAGACGCTGCATTTGCGCGGGGAGTTGCCGAACGCGCTCGACGGGTATGGAAAGGAAGTGGTTTTCTTCCAGGCGCAGGAAGGCCAGGTCGTAGGCCATGGTCAGGCCTGTGCGAGGAGCGTCGGATCTGTTGGCGCCACCGCCGTGATATACCGATCCCAACCAGAGAAGCGCAGTGCCTGCCTTCATTTCCGCGCCGATGGTTTCTTCCTGGGTGGGCATACGTTCGTCATCCCATTGATGACTGCCAGGAATGACCCGCGTCGCGCCGTTCTCTTCGGTGAAGTCGGTAATCGCCAGCATGAGCTGCAAGCGAGCCTCGCGACCATACTGCGGATGCCGCCAGAGCGAAGTGGCATCGTCGCGATGCAGGGGTTGAAGACCTTGTCCAGGCCCGATCTGTATGGCCTGGGTCATGCTCAGTTGGATATCGGGCGTGATCTCGACCCGATCGTTCCCTACCCAGACATGGGTGGGAGTCTGCAATACCTGCTTTGCCGTCTCGAGGAACAGGGGGTTCAGTGCCACTTCCACGGCGGAGTCGCTTTTCGCCAGGATCCGCGCGGTACGTCGAGTCTGGGTGCCGGCGAAGTAAGGGTCCATGCCGCAGGGGGTAACGCCCAGATAGCTGTCCAGGTCCTCGGTAAGAGACTTCAAGGTTTCTTCCGAGACGAAGTTGCAAATAGCGACAGCGCCATCACGCCTGATGATTTCCACTACCTGCTCGATCGGGGTGTCGCAGCTGACTGTCGTCAATCTTCGCGTACTCATCTGATGCCTACCTGTGTGGTGTTGTCATTGTTCTGCAGGGCCTCCGCAATCAGCCTCAGCCCATGAGCGTTCACTCTCATGCGGTCAGACCGCCCTCTCCTTGCGCCTGGCGCGGAAAGGAGGTTTGATCATACGACATGATCACGTGATCAAGTCAAACGATTAATAATTCTGCGTGGCATCTCGGCGCTCAGGAAAGGCCTGCCGAATCAAGATGCGGCTCTACGCGGGTTCGCGCTGGCGATAGCGGATTGCCCAGGCTCGATCCTGTTCCGCTTCGGCTACGCATCGCCTGCGGTCGGAGCGAAACATCTGGAGAGACAAAGGGTCGCTGCCTTGGTCTTCAGGCGTGTCGACTCATGGATTGGAGAACGGCCATGCGTTAGCATTCGTTCCGGTCGACAGCGGACCAGTCGCCTGGCGGCAACACCGAAGAAGGAGAAGCTGAATGGCTCGAGTGGGCGCCGAAGTGCGCAGGCAAGACTTTATTGAGGCCGCCGTGAAGGTGATCGCGGAATATGGTGTGGCGAACGCCACTACCCGTCGCATCGCGGCCGCGGCGAATTCTCCATTGGCCTCCCTGCACTATGTCTTCCACACCAAGGACGAATTGTTCGACGCGGTCTATGAATCCCTGATAGACACGCCACAGCAGTCCTTGCTGCACGTTACGGCGGGAGCCACGGCGGCAGACTCGGTAGCAGAGATATTGCGCCAGTTGGTCGGGTGGTTCACCACGCATCCGCAACTGGCGACTACCCAGTTCGAGCTGTTTTTCTGGAATCTGCGTAACAACCCCGCGATGGCGAGCAAGATCTACACCGACTCCATCGAAGCGACGAAGCAGGCCATCGAACAGGTCGCTGGCTCGGTGCTGGACCAAGAAGCGCTGGGCACTGTCAGTCGCTTGCTCATCAACCTGTTCGATGGCTTGCTTCTCGCCTGGTCCGCCCATGGTGACCAGGAGCGGCTGAATGCCGAGACCGAAGCCGCCTGCCAGGCTGTGAAGCTGTTGGTGGCCAGCTTCTGATCTTTTCGAAGGCGCATCTCTAGAGAGGGGCATGGTGACACGGTTCGCCGTGCCCCTGCTCTTCGGGCCTCTTGCCAGTGCAGGTGCGACGCCTCTTCTAGCTCTCCTCTCCCCGCCTCCAGCGGGGCTACCTCGCCCGGTCTCCTCCTCGTAGTCCTGCAAGCGGACTGTGCGCTTCTCGTCCATGGATCAGGCCTTCCGCCATGGCCTGGCGGGGAACAGGGTGCGGCACCTAGGTGCAAATAAACCCAAACCGATGGAAACCTGGTGCATTTCGCACCTTGTACCAGCAACTCGCTCGCGTCTATTCTGGTCAAACGATCAAGTCAAAAGATCAAGTCTCTATAACACAACAATAGGAGGCGACATGTCCTCTCACACTGCTCTTCCAATTGAGCCGCTCGATGTTCTGATCATAGGAGCCGGTGTGTCTGGCATCGGCGCTGCGGCTTACCTTCGACGTCACCAGCCGAACAAGGTGTTTGCGATTCTCGAGTCCCGGGAGCGGATGGGCGGCACCTGGGACCTGTTCCGCTATCCCGGCATACGCTCCGACTCGGACCTGTACACCTTCGGCTTCGACTTCAAGCCTTGGACCAAGGCGAAATCTCTGGCGGATGCCGCCGACATTCTCGAATACCTGCGAGAAGCCGTCGCTGAATACCAGTTGGACCCTTTCATCCAGTACCGGCAGAAAGTGGTCTCGGCGAATTGGCAGAGCGACAAAGGGCTGTGGGCAGTATGCGTCGAGGACGGCCACACGGCAGAAACCCGCACCATCGAATGCCGCTGGCTGTTCAGCGCAGGCGGTTACTACCGTTATGACCAAGGCTTCAGCCCACGCTTCGAGGGCGCGGAGCAGTTCAAGGGGCAAATCATCCACCCGCAACACTGGCCCGAGCGCTTGGACTATCGGGGCAAGCATGTGGTGGTCATCGGCAGCGGCGCAACGGCGGTGACGCTGATTCCCGCCATGGCCGACGAGGTCGCCAGCATCACCATGTTGCAGCGGACGCCCTCCTATATCGTCAACCAGCCCGCCAACGATTCCGTTGCCGCTTTTCTTCGCAAGATTCTGCCGGCGCAAACCGCCTACTCACTGACGCGCTACAAGAATGCCAAGATCACCCTGGTCTTCTGGCGATTCTGCCAGCGCTTCCCCGGGCTCGCCCGCAAGCTGCTCATATGGCTGACCCGTAGAGAATTACCGAAGGGCTATCCGGTCGACGTTCATTTCAACCCGCCCTACAAGCCCTGGGACCAACGCTTGTGCTCGGTTCCCGAAGGCGATCTTTTCAAGGCCATCAGTGCAGGTAAAGCCTCGGTCGTTACCGACCATATCGAGCGCTTTACCGAGTCCGGTGTCTTGCTCAAGTCCGGCACGGAACTGAAGGCCGATATCATCATCACGGCCACCGGTCTGAACGTGCAGTTGTTCGGCGGTATCGCCCTGCACAAGGATGGCGAGCCGGTAGTGTTGAGCCAGACGCTGGCGTACAAGGGCACGATGCTTTCCGGCGTACCCAACTTTGCCTTTGCGGTGGGCTATACCAACTCATCCTGGACGCTGAAAGTGTGCCTGCTGTGCGACCACTTCTGTCGCTTGCTGGGCTTCATGGACAGCCAGGGCCATAACGTCTGCGAGCCGAAGGCGCCGGATGGTGTCGAAACCCGTCCCCTGCTGGATTTCGGGGCCGGATATGTCCAGCGGGCATTGGATAGCATGCCGCGCCAGGGGCCTCGCGAGCCCTGGGTGATGTCGATGGATTACTTCCGTGACATCAAGCTTTTGCGCCGAGGGAAGGTCGCCGACGAATGCCTCCGGTTCAGCACGGTGCCTGACGCCTACCTGCACAGAAGCGTGGCGCTTCAGACTCAGGGCGGCGGGCGATGACTGCGGATCGGTTCTGCGAGCTACCGGGCAAGCGTAGCCTCTGCTATCGCAGCCACGGTCCGGAAACCGCGCCTGCGGTCATCCTCATCGTCGGCCTGGGGCTGCAATTGATCTATTGGCCTGAAGCGCTCATCGCCGGTCTGGTCGAGCGGGGCCTGCGCGTGATCACGCTGGACAACCGTGACTCGGGCAGGTCTTTCTTCACCGAGGTTACCCCGCCCACGACCCTGCAACAGTTCTTCCGTAAACCGACTGCGGGGTATGACCTGGGCGACATGGCCGACGATGTGATCGGCCTCATGGATGGCCTGCGCCTGGGTGCGGCGCACGTCGTAGGGATGTCGATGGGCGGCATGATCGCCCAGACACTTGCCGCTCGTTATCCGCAGCGAGTCATGAGCCTGGCGTCCATCTTCTCGACGACAGGATCGCTGCGAGTAGGCCAGCCAGCGTTCAAGACCATCTTGCAGCTTCTCCGGCGCCCTCCTCGGAACCAGCAGGAGAGCGTTCGCGACTATGTGGAGATCATGCGTTCCGTCGGTACGACGCTGGAATGGGACGAGCAGGCCCATCGCGACTACGCCATGCAAGCCTGGGAACGAGGCGGCGGGGAAGCGAGCAACCTCGGGATGGCGAGGCAGATCGGCGCCATCATCAACTCGGGCGACCGAACGCAGGAACTCCAGCGAATTCGTTGCAACACGCTGGTCATCCATGCTGAGAAAGACCTCATGGTCGCCACCAGCGGAGGCTTCGCCACGGCGGCGGCCATTCCCAGGGCACGCTTGGTGCTGTTGCCGGGAATGGGGCATGACTTCCCCGCCTGCCTGACAGGAACGCTGCTTTCCCTGCTCGCAGGCCAAATGCATTAGTACGGAACATCCCTTCAGGGGCGGGTGGGTGGGTGCCGCCCCTCTTTTTACACCTCGGGACTTGCATGGGGCTTTTCGAAGTTCGTGCTTATCCAGGCCCACATAAGACAAAAAGGTTCCCGGTTGATTCTCGACCGCAGAGCCATGCATCACACGCCGGAGCCGTTGGTTCGCCCTGCGCGTGAATTCCTCCACTGCCGTTCAACAACGACAAAAATCGAGCAAGAGGTACGTATGGAATTCAAGTTCTTACTCCCCGCCAAAGTCGTGATGGGACCCGACCTGCGTGAGCGCACCGGCGAATACCTGCGGGAACTCGGCATGGCGCATGTGCTGATCGTGACGGACGCCGGGGTAAAGGCCGCAGGCCTGTTGAATGGCGTGTATGCCAGCCTGAATGAGTGGGAGATCGCGTTCGACGAGATATCGGACGTCAAGGCAAACCCTCGCAGCGAAGACATCAACCAGGCGGCGCAGCTGTATCGCGGCAAAGGTATCCAAGGCCTGCTGGCCATCGGCGGCGGCAGCGCGATGGACGCGGCCAAGGCGATCAGCCTGCTGCTAACCCACGAGGGTCGGATCGAAGACTACGAGGGCTCTTTCACCCTCAGGCACGCCATCCCGCCTATCGTCGCCATCCCGACCACCGCCGGAACCGGCAGCGAAGTGACCTGTTTCTCGGTGATCACCGATACCGCCCGGCATTTCAAGATGAGCGTCCAGGATTACCGGGTGGGCCCCGTTCTGGCATTGCTCGACTCCCGCATTCTCGACACGCTGCCTGCATCGATTGCCGCCGCAACCGGCATGGATGCCCTCACCCACGCCATCGAAGCCTACACCTGCCGCGTGTCGAACCCGATCAGCGACGGGCTGGCGCTGCATGCCATCCGCCTGATCAGCCAATACCTCAGGCCCGCCGTACTGGAGCCGGACAACCTGCATGCACGCGAGCAAATGCTGGTGGCCAGCCTGATCGCCGGCATGGCCTTCGGTAACGCGGACGTCGGCAGCGTGCACTGCATTTCCGAAGCCATCGGTGGCATGTACGACACGCCACACGGCGTGGGCAACGCGATCTTCCTGCCCTTCGTGTTCGGCCATAACCGCGACGCCGACATCACCCGCCACGCGCAGGTCGCCTATGCACTGGGTATCGACCCCAACCTCTCGCCGGCCGAGGCCGCCGAGGCCGCCGTTGGCTACCTGTTCCAGATGAGCAAGGACCTGGGCATCCCCCGCTTCGCCGAGGTGAAAGGCGTGCGCGAGGAAGACTTCCTGAGCATCGCCGAAAAGTCGAAGAAGAATTTCTCCGACGGCAGCAATGCCAAGCAAATGACGGTGGAAACCTACCGTGAAATCGTCGCCGCCGCTTACGGGGTCATGCCGAGATAAAGGAAAATTAGGACATAGTGGTTCTATCCTATTGATATAAATAGAATTTCACTTGGCCTGTTTGTCCCGCCTGCCTCATGCCCGGAAGCGTCTATGCTGATCTATTTGCATGCATAGGGGCTGAGCGATGGCGGCTTTGGAGAGAACGGCATATCCACGACTAGCAACTACCCTCAGTGCGAAGGACTTACACCGCAACTATTCGCTTTCCTCAGGAGAGCTTGACTGGATTTCCAGGACAGCTCGTAGCCCAGCCCTTTCCCTTGGGCTGGCAGTCCAGCTCAAGGTATTCCAAGAGCTCCATTACTTTCCTCCCCTAGACGAGATACCTCCAGAAATCACTGACCACATCAGGAATACACTCGGTTTTGGCCCTCGTATCACTTCCCGCTATACCAACTCGCGTACTTTTTATAGGCATCAGGCGGCCATTCGTGAGTACCTCCAGATCAAGGCTTTCTATGGTAGTGAAGCGCTCACCATAGCTCTCCACCTTGCGCACGAATCTGCCGAGGTACTCGACCAGCGGGCGGATATCATCAATGTGCTGATCGGCGAGTTGCTGCAGCGCAGCTACGAACTCCCAGCCTATTCCACCCTCAATGACGCTGCTGAGGATGCCTTAGTTGCAATGCAGGAGCGGCTATTCAATCTCGTTGTGACCAGGGCGCCAATTGAGGTGGTCTACAAACTGAAAGAACTGCTCGAAACGGATTTCGGGCGACGCCAAAGTGACTTCAACGCCCTCAAGCAGGCACCCAAGAAGCCATCCCGCAAACACTTGGAAGTGCTGATAGATCACATGGCTTGGCTCGAGAGCTTTGGGAATCTAGATGCCATTTTTGATGGAATCGTCGATACCAAAATCCGCCACTTCGCTGCCCAAGCTGCGGCGTCGGACGTCGCCGAGCTTAAGGACTGTTCGCTGCCGAAGCGTTACACGCTGATGCTTGCCTTGATCTATCGGATGCGCGTGCGGACTCGGGATCACCTAGCCGAGATGTTCATCCGGCGAATCTCTACGATTCACAAACGTGCCAAGGAAGAACTAGAGCAAATCCAAGCACGGCAACGTCAGAAGCTGGAGCAGCTGGCGGCCACCCTGGACGGTGTGGTGCAGATTTTGGTTCAGGAACCGGATGACCAAGAGGCAGGTAGCCTGATTCGGGAATACCTCTCCCCCGACGGCAACCTGGAACGGTTACGCGAAACCTGTGCCGAAGTCCAGGCTACCGGCGGTAATAACTACCTGCCGTTGATCTGGAAGCATTTCAGGTCCCATCGCTCGCTGTTGTTCCGTCTCAGCCACCTTCTCCAACTGGAGCCCACGACTCAGGATCGGTCGCTGGTTCAGGCACTTCAACTGATACAGGACAGCGAGAATTTGCACCGCGTGTGGATCGACGAGCACGTCGACTTGTCGTTTGCGTCGGAGCGCTGGGTCAAGGTCGTTCGTCGTCCTGCCAGTGAGGGGCCACCGACCAACCGGCGCTATCTGGAAGTTTGCGTATTCTCCTACCTGGCCAACGAACTGCGATCCGGTGACATGTGCGTACAAGGGTCGGAATCCTTCGCCGACTATCGCAAGCAGTTGCTACCCTGGGACGAATGTCTCCAGCGACTACCAGCCTACTGCGAAAAGATGGAACTGCCTGGCACGGCGAAGGAATTTGTTACCTCCCTCAAGACCCAGTTGGAGGAAACCGCGCAGCAACTGGATGACAAATTCCCCTCTTGCCGAGGGGACGTATCGATCAACGAAGCCGGCGAACCGGTATTGCGCCGAGTGACGGCGCGCGACATCCCGCCATCGGCCATCTCGCTACAGACGGCCCTCATGCAACGCATGCCGGCCAGGCACGTACTCGACATCATGGCCAACATCGAGCACTGGATTCAGTTCACTCGACATTTCGGGCCGATGTCCGGCAACGAGCCAAAGCTCAAAGAACCTGCCGAGCGCTACCTGATGACGATCTTCGCCATGGGTTGCAACCTCGGCCCCAGCCAGGCCGCGCGGCATCTGGCCGGTAATGTCACCCCCCACATGCTTTCCTATACCAATCGCCGTCACCTCTCGCTGGAGAAACTGGACAAGGCTAACCGCGAGCTGGTGGAGCTCTACCTGCAGCTCGATCTGCCCAAACTCTGGGGCGATGGCAAGGCGGTGGCTGCGGACGGCACCCAGTTCGACTTCTATGACGACAACCTGCTGGCCGGCTACCACTTCCGCTACCGCAAGATGGGAGCCGTTGCCTATCGGCATGTGGCCAACAACTACATCGCTGTATTCCAGCACTTCATCCCCCCGGGCATCTGGGAGGCAATTTATGTAATCGAGGGGCTGCTCAAGGCCGATCTCAGCGTCGAAGCTGATACGGTGTATTCCGATACCCAGGGCCAGTCGGCCACGGTGTTCGCCTTCACTCATCTGCTTGGTATCAACCTGATGCCACGCATCCGCAATTGGCGCGACCTGGTGATGTGCCGGCCGGATCGCGGCGCTGCGTATAAGCATATCAACCGCCTGTTCACCGACACCGCCGACTGGCACCTGATTGAAACCCATTGGCAGGATTTGATGCAGGTCGCGCTATCGATCCAGGCGGGCAAAATCTCCTCGCCTATGTTGCTGCGAAAACTCGGTTCCTACAGCCGGCGTAACAAGCTCTACCACGCGGCACAGGCACTGGGCAGCGTGATCCGTACGATCTTCCTGCTCACCTGGATCGGCAGTCGCGAGTTGCGCCAGGAGGTTACCGCGAACACCAACAAGATCGAGTCCTACAACGGATTCTCCAAGTGGTTGTCCTTCGGTGGCGACGTGATCGCCGAGAACGATCCGGACGAGCAACAGAAGCGACTGCGCTACAACGACATGGTGGCCTCGTCGGTGATCCTGCAGAACACTGTGGACATGATGCGGATCCTGCAGAAATTGGCCCGCGAGGGCTGGCAGTTCACCGATGAAGATGTGTCCTTCCTCAGCCCCTACTTGACCAGCAACGTCAAGCGTTTCGGCGAGTTCAACCTCAAGCTCAACCGGCCGCCGGAGCCCTGGATCAAAGACTCGGTGTTCCAGCAGGCAGCCGGGTCCATCCGCACTGGCAAGCTCGGTACTGCGGAAACCGAGGAGATGACCTGATGAACATTCCTCCTGCGTCATTTCGCGTCACGCCCTACGGCGAGGTAGATGCCGAGGCGCTGGAGCGTTTGCATGACGACTACGACACCATCCAGTTGCTGCGTCTAGTCGATGGGCTGGATCTGCTGCTGAAGGAAATGAACAACATCGGCGGCCTCAGGGATGGCCTCCTGCGGGTACATGCCATGGCGAAAACGGTGCTCGATGGTGCGGCACTATCGGTGTCTGTGACGGAAGGCGGCAGTATCTGGGAGGAAGCCGAGTCGCTTGATGAGGATCTGGTGGAACTGGGCAATTGGCTGGCCAGTGTCAGAGTTCAACTGAAACCCTTGATCGAACTCATGCCGGTCGATCCTCATTAACCAGCTAGTCGCCAGCGACACCGAGCAAGCTACTGACTTCTGAACGGCTCGACAATCTGACCCACATAGCCTGTTGGATAGTCCCGGTCACGCAGTCCTACTTCGGCGCTGCTGGGCTTGCTTGCGCTGTCATAGAAGGTTCCAAGCAGTTGATCCCACACCAGCAAGAACTCACCAAAATTGACCTGCGCATCCTCGAAGTCGCGTTTGTGATGCCAGCGGTGTGTTTCTGCAACGCCGATGACGCGCCGTAGCCAGCCCAACGAGTAGTCCAGATTTGAGTGCTGGAAGGCCAAATGTACCGTCAGGATGCCGAACCAGGTGGCCACGAGTGCAGAAGGAGTGCCCATCGCAAAGAGCACGAGCAGCCCAGGCCCTGCCATGATGGCGGCATGCAACGGGTGCCGGCGCTCGCCGTTCATCCAGTAGAGCCGCTCAGCGCTATGATGTGGCTCATGCAAGCGCCACAGCCATGGAACCTGATGGCTGAAGCGGTGCATGGCGTACAAGCTAAGGTCCAGCACGGCGGCGACAATGACTAGCTGAGCCCACAGCGGTAACTCTGTTGGGAAGACACGGAACTCTGCGGGCACCCAATCGCCCAGCCGGGCCAGCACGGTCGCCGTAATCTGGATCACGGACAGGTTCACGACCATATGGATGATATCAGTAAGGGTATCCTGGTGGTCCTCCAACCAGTCGTCACGGAACGGCTGCACGCGTTCCAGCAGCGCCACCAGCAGAATCCCTAGGGCGGCAATGATCGGCGTGCTGGGCCAATACGGAATACCCGTGTAGAGCAACCAGATCATCCAAGCTGCGGCCCCGCCAAAGATTGTTGGGTAGCTGAGCCAGCGGATCATGAACCTGAGTGAATTGCCCATCGTGAAGCCCTCCCTGAGATGACTCCACTTTGTGCCAATCACCTGTGATGGCGCTTGAACAGAAAAGCTGAATTCAGCCTTTCAGACTGACATGACCCAAGGCAGATGAGGGGTCGAGGCCAAACAGGTCGCGGAAGGTGCGGGAAAAGTGGGCAGCGTCAGCGAAGCCGGCAGCGTGGGCGGCCGCAGTCAGGTTGGCGCCGCTGGCGATATGCTGGAGCGCTATGACCAGGCGATTCCATTTCCGGTAGCTGCGCAGCGGCAGACCGGTCTGTTCGACGAACCAATGTGAGAATCGGGTAGGCGACAGATGAACGCGCTTGGCCAACGCCTGCCTGCCATTAATCGGCTCTTTTAACGCAGCGAGGACCGACTGCAGTCGCGGATCGGAGGCCGGCGGAGTCGTAAGGTTGAGAACAAGGCGCACCATTTCCCGAATTTGCTGGGCTGACGGATCGGAGCTGCTCAGCAATTTTCGCAGCGATGCTGTATCGCCCATCTGAATCGGAGTGATGCCCTCCCCGATGTTATCGGGAAGTGCTCGCGCCTCATCGGACAGCGCGTCGAGGTAGATCGACAACACTTCGTCAGCTTCGATCTGATGGGCCACCCCTGCCCTGATGCAGATGGCCCTTGCCGTCACCGACGAGGATGTACACTTCACAGTCAAGCTGCCGTTCAAGCTGACGGTAATTTGATGCGCCATGTGGCTATGCCAATCTTGGCTACCCGCCTGCCCCAGAAAAATGCCCAGCCCGGGTGAAATCCAGGCTCTGCCATGCCAGCCGATACCCTGCGTTGCGTTCATTCAGCGGCACCTCAGGGTTCCACATCCCGCTGCATTTTGTGCACTAATGAGCTTTATAGCTAATTGTGGAGTGATTATAGAATCCTCTTTGGCCTGAACTCTATCGCTTGCTCGATTGAAATCTCACCCGCTACAAAATCAGCTCGCCCTGTGAGACTAGACACTCTATTTGATCCAAATCAACGAAGTGCTGTTATCGTCAAAAGGAGCATTCATGGCTCGGGGGCAATCTGCTATCGTCGGCCTATTGCCCCGACTGGTGAATTGCTGTGCGTCGGATTGGATTGATCCTGCTAATGATTGCTAGCCTCGTGCTGCCGACCTTCGGCGGTGTGGCTTTCAGCATGCCGGCACAACCTTGCCCGATGCAGAGCGCCGATCATCAGGGCCATGCAATGGCCGATGCTCCGTGCTGCGAGCAAATGGACAAGTCTGATGGGGTGGCCAAGAAGTCCCCTTGCAAACCCGGCCAGGAATGCAAGACCGGAGGACTTCTCCAGACCACCGTGATCAAGAGCATATCCCCTCTCCCCTCACGCCCCGAGATATTGCTGACCCAGTCGGTGATTAAGCGAGAGCCCGCAGGACTCTGGCGCCCTCCTCGTTTCGTCTAATGCAGTGATCATCCCGCGCCTTACAGTCAGGCGCATCGTCGCGGTCACGTTTCGTAGTCGCGACTTCGATCAATCGCATTGGAGGCGAAAGCATGTCCGCTTTCCTTTTTCCACGCCGTGGCTTTCTCGGTGTGTTGGCTGCCGCATTCTGGGCAGCTCCCTGGCTTGCCGCGCAGGCGCAGCCCCTAACTTTCGAACGAGCCCAAGCTCTGGCCGAGCAGAGTGCCCCTGAGAACCTCGCGCGCCAGGCGCAGGTGGCATCGGCACAGCAGGCTGTCGAGCCCGCAGACGCCCTGCCCGATCCCAAGCTGATTCTAGGCATCGACAACCTGCCGATCGAAGGCCCTGACCGTTACACGCTTAATCGTGACTCCATGACCATGCGCCGCATTGGGTTCATGCAGGAAGTCCCCAACAGTGACAAGCGTCAGGCTCGGCGCCAGTTGGCCGAGGCTTCAGTAGGCCGAGCCGAGGCCGAGCAGCGTGCCATGCAGTTGGAGATCAAGCGCCAGACGGCAGTGAGCTGGCTGGATGTGTACTACGCCGAACGCAGTGTTGGCCTCTTCGATCAACTGGACCGTCAGATCGAGATGCTCCGCTCGACCGTGCAATCGCTGATTGCCGGCGGTAGTGCTCAGCCTGGCGAGCTGTTGCAGGCCGACCAGGAAGCTTTGGCGTTACAAGATCGGCGAGATGAACTGAATCGCGATGTGGCAGTAGCTCGTGCCAAGCTGCGCCGCTGGATAGGCAACGAGGCTGACCAGCCTTTGCAAGGAGGTGTTCCCAGTCTGAACCTGGTGGCACCGCACCTGCAGCAACGCATTGCCTCACACCCTGAGTTGCGCGCTGCCTCCGCCCGAGTCGGCGAGGCTAGCGCCGAGCTGAACGAGGCCATCGCCGAGAAGACCCCCGACTGGGGTGTTGAGTTTGCCTACAACAATCGCGACAACCAGTTCGGCGATATGGTGATGGTGCAATTTACCTTCGACCTGCCGTTGTTCGTAGGCACACGTCAGGGGCCCAAGATCAACGCCAGACAACAAAGCGTGTCGCAGATGGAAGCCGAGCAGGAAGCATTACTGCGCGCCCATCAGGCTGAGCTGGAAGGCGGTATTGCCGAGCTTGAGCAACTGCGCAGGACCTTGTCACGCACCGAAAAAACCTTGATCCCGCTTGCAAGCAAACGTGCCGATCTCGAACTGGCCGCCTACCAAGCCGGTAACAGCCAGCTCACATCCGTTATTACTGCCCAGCGCGACCTGATTGATGCGCAACTGCGGCAGATTGAACAGCAGCGCAAGTTGAGCCAGCTCTCCGCAAGCCTGTACTACGCCTATGTGGAGGGCCTGAAATGAAGATATCGACATTTGGTTTTGCGGTCGCCGTGCTGACCGTGGGCATTGGCGCGGCGGGCGGTGGCTACTGGCTGGCCCAGCGGCAAGCCAAACACGAGCTACTGCCTAGCTCCGCACCGACGGACGAGCGCAAGGTGCTCTATTGGTACGACCCGATGCAGCCTGAGCAGCGCTTCGATAAACCGGGCAAGTCACCTTTCATGGATATGGAGCTTGTCCCTAAATACGCAGGATCCGAGCAAGATCCGTCTGTCCTGAGCGTCCCCGCTCAAGCCGTGCAGAACCTCGGAATGCGAACCTCGACGGTGATCCGCGGTGTACTGCCCTCGGATATCGAGGTGGTCGGCTCCCTGGCCTATAACCAGCGAGAGGTAGCGAACCTCCAGGCCCGCGCTGGCGGATTCGTCGAGCGGGTTTACGGGCGTGCCCCTGGCGATGTACTGCCAGCTGGAACACCCCTGGTCGACCTGCTGATTCCCGAGTGGTCCGCCGCGCAGTTGGAGTTCCTCGCGGTACTGCGTACCGGTGACGCCCGCTTGATCACTGCGGCCCAAGAGCGCCTCCGCCTGCTCGGCATGCCACAAGCGTTGATAGAGCAGGTTCGCCGCAGCGGCAAACCGCGGGCAGTGCAAACCCTCACCACACCTATCAGCGGCGAGCTCCAAGCCTTGCAGGTACGCGCCGGGATGACCGTTGAAGCCGGGCAGGATCTGGCGTTGATCAACGGGCTGTCCAGTGTCTGGCTCGATGCGGCGATACCCGAGGCCATGGCCGGAAGTATCCAGGTCGGGGACGAGATCCGCGCCAACCTGACGGCCTTTCCTGATCGACCGCTGCTGGGCCGCGTCATAGCCTTGCTGCCGAGTGCCGATCCGCAAACGCGCACGCTCACGGTACGCAGCGAGCTACCCAACCCTGCCGGTAAGTTGCGCCCCGGCATGTTCGCCGCCGTACGCCTGAACAGTGCCGTCGAACAATCCACGCTTCTTGTGCCGAGTGAAGCCGTGATTCGCACCGGCAAGCGTGCATTGGTGATGCTGGCCGAAGGCGACGGACGCTACCGCCCCCAGGAAATCACCTTGGGCCGCGAGGCCGATGGGCGTCTGGAGGTGTTGTCCGGTCTCGAGGAAGGTCAGGCGGTCGTTACCTCCGGCCAGTTCCTCATCGATTCGGAAGCCAGCCTGCAGGGCATCCTGGCCGGCAATGCAGAACAGGACAGCACGGAGGGGCTGCATGTGTCTCACGGTGTGATTCGTGCTCTGGACGCGGAGTCAGTCACCCTGGAGCACGGGCCCTTCGAGAGCCTGAATATGCCAGGTATGACCATGGCTTTTCCATTGGTCAGCTCAGAAGTAGCTGTGGGACTTAAGCCAGGAGATCACGTACGTATCGGCGCCCGCCAGAAAAACTCCGGCCTGATGATCGAGCAGCTCAGCAAGGAAGGAGACCAGCCATGATCGCACGCCTGATCCACTGGTCTATCGGCAATCGCTTTCTGGTGCTGCTGGCGACCCTGTTCATTACCGCCCTGGGCATCTGGTCGCTGCGCAACACGCCGTTGGATGCACTGCCGGACCTATCTGACACCCAGGTCATCATCAGAACCAGCTTTCCCGGACAGGCACCGCAGATCGTCGAGAACCAGGTGACCTACCCACTGGCCACAACCATGCTCTCGGTACCGGGGGCGAAGACGGTGCGCGGCTACTCGTTCTTCGGCGACTCCTTCGTCTACGTGCTGTTCGAGGACGACACCGACCTCTACTGGGCGCGCTCGCGGGTGCTGGAGTACCTCAACCAGGCGCAGGAACGCCTGCCCGAGGGTGTTACCACCACCCTTGGGCCGGATGCCACCGGCGTGGGCTGGATCTACCAGTACGCCTTGGTCGACCGCAGCGGCCAGCATGATCTTGCCCAGCTGCGGGCACTGCAGGACTGGTTCCTCAAGTACGAACTCAAGAGCCTGCCCAACGTAGCCGAAGTGGCCACCCTCGGCGGCATGGTCAAGCAATACCAAGTGCTGCTCGATCCGCAGAAGCTGGTGGCTTATGGGGTAACTCAGCAGGAGGTCGAAGCGGCGCTGAAGAGCGCCAATCAGGAAACCGGCGGCGCCATCCTGGAGCTGGCAGAGCGCGAGTACATGGTGCGGGCTTCAGGCTATCTAGAGAGCCTGGCGGATTTCCGCAATGTGCCGCTGCGGGCTTCGGCCAGCGGAGTTCCGGTGCTGCTGGGTCAGGTGGCCACCATTCAGCTGGGGCCAGAGATGCGTCGTGGCATTGCCGAGCTGGATGGCCAGGGTGAAGTGGTAGGCGGCGTGGTCATCTTGCGCTCCGGAAAGAATGCCCGCGATGCCATCGCCGCGGTGAAGACCAAGCTGGACAGCCTGAAGGGCAGCTTGCCGGCCGGCGTCGAGGTGGTCACCACCTATGACCGTTCGCAATTGATCGACCGCGCCATCGATAACCTCAGCTACAAGCTGCTGGAAGAGTTCGCGGTGGTTGCCCTGGTTTGCCTGATCTTCCTCTGGCACCTGCGCTCGTCGCTGGTCGCGATCATCACCCTGCCCCTGGGCATCCTGATGGCCTTCATCGTCATGCGCTACCAGGGCGTCAATGCCAACATCATGTCGCTGGGCGGGATCGCAATCGCCATCGGCGCCATGGTCGATGCCGCCGTGGTGATGATCGAGAACGCGCACAAGCACATCGAGGCCTGGAAGGCTCGACACCCCGGTGAACCGCTTCAGGGCGAGGCGCACTGGCGGGTGATCGGCGAAGCTGCGGCCGAGGTCGGGCCGGCGCTGTTCTTCAGCCTTTTGATCATCACCCTGTCTTTCCTCCCGGTCTTCACCCTGGAGGCCCAGGAGGGTCGCCTGTTTGGCCCGCTGGCATTCACCAAGACCTATGCCATGGCTGCCGCTGCTGGCCTCTCGATCACCTTGGTACCGGTGCTGATGGGCTACTGGATTCGTGGGCATATCCCCAGCGAACAACAGAACCCCTTGAATCGTTGGCTGATCGGTGCATACCGGCCGGTGCTGGAGTGGGTGCTGGCTTGGCCTAAGGTGACCCTAGCGCTGGCCTTGCTAGTGTTTTTGTCCAGTCTCTGGCCCCTCAGCAGACTCGGAGGAGAGTTTCTGCCGCCGATGGACGAGGGCGACTTGTTGTACATGCCATCAGCCCTGCCCGGCTTGCCGGCCAGCAAGGCCACCCAGCTGCTGCAGCAAACCAACCGGATGATCCTCACGGTGCCCGAAGTGGCACGGGTATTCGGCAAGGCCGGGCGAGCAGAGACCGCCACCGATCCAGCACCGCTGGAAATGTTCGAGACCACGGTGCAGTTCAAACCACGCGATCAATGGCGCGCGGGGATGACACCCGAAAAGCTGATCGAGGAACTGGATCGCGCGGTAAAAGTTCCGGGGCTGTCCAATATCTGGGTGCCGCCCATCCGCAACCGCATCGACATGCTGGCGACGGGGATCAAGAGCCCCATTGGGGTGAAAGTGTCCGGAACCTCCTTGGTCGACATCGAGCGCATAACGCGCGATATCGAGGCCGTGGCCAAAGAGGTGCCTGGGGTGAGTTCGGCCTTGGCAGAACGCCTTACTGGCGGCCGTTACGTGGACATCCAGATCGATCGACTGGCCGCGGCGCGCTATGGCCTGAGCATCGCCGATGTGCAGGCGGTGGTATCGGGCGCCATCGGCGGCAGCAATATTGGTGAGACGGTTGAAGGACTGGCCCGCTTCCCGATCAACCTGCGCTATCCCAAGGAGTGGCGAGATAGTCCGCAGGCACTACGGCGTATGCCGATCCTCACGCAAGCCGGCCAGCAGATCACCTTGGGCACCGTCGCCCAGGTTAGTCTGACCGAAGGGCCACCAATGCTGCGCAGCGAGAACGGGCGTCTGTCCGGTTGGGTGTATGTCGATGTACGTGGGCGCGACCTGGCATCGACCGTGCGCGAGTTGCAGCAACGCGTCGCCGAGCGGGTACAACTCGACGCCGGCATGACCGTCTCCTACTCCGGTCAGTTCGAATTCCTCGAGCGCGCCAATGCGCGGCTGGCCTGGGTGGTGCCGGCGACTCTGTTGATTATCTTCGTGCTGCTCTACCTGACTTTCAGCCGCTTCGGCGAGGCCCTGCTGATCATGGCCACCCTGCCCTTTGCCCTGTCGGGCGGCATCTGGCTGCTCTACTGGTTCGGCTTCAACCTGTCGGTGGCCACCGGCGTGGGCTTCATCGCCCTGGCCGGCGTCTCGGCCGAGTTCGGGGTGATCATGCTGCTGTACCTGAAGAACGCCTGGCATGCGCGTGTGGATACCGGGCGCAGCGGTGATCCGGCCCTACTGGAGGCAATTCGTGAAGGCGCGGTGCTGCGTGTGCGGCCCAAGGTGATGACGGTGGCCGTGATCATCGCCGGCCTGTTGCCAATCCTCTGGGGCGGAGGTGCCGGATCTGAGGTGATGAAGCGCATCGCCGCGCCCATGGTCGGCGGCATGATTACCGCGCCGCTGATGTCCATGTTGGTTTTGCCGGCCGCGTACTGGCTGATGCGAAGGCAGCGTACACAGAAGGTTCGCGCACCGCAGGAGCTATAGCTTTACAAACCCGGGCAAGCCACGCGCCAAGCTGACTCGCCCGGGTAACGCGGCAGGAAGCATTACGGCGATGTAACTTTGACTTCATTTTTATGACAGGTTGAGCGGATATATTTTAATCACCACCTTGAAGGAGTGATTAAACATGAAAAGCCTCAAAGTTATTGCAGCCCTTGCCGCTATGGTTGTTTCCTCTGCCACTCTGGCAGAAGGCGGCGCTGATCGTGTTTATGGTCGGATGATTCAGGCCAATGAGCAGGCCATGCAAGAGTATGCTGCCGCTATCAGCGTGGTGCCCGCGTAATATTGATTCCAGGCATCCTTGAGGCGGCTGGTGTAGAGACTAAAGCCGACGTTGTCATTAAGCGTGTAATCACCACCGAAATAGGCGATCCATGGCGAGTCCACTTCGCCCGCGTAGAAGGTAGCGAAGCCGTCGCGCATGCTGCTGGTATTGGGTTGGCTCATCGAGTGGAGGCGACCGCCCTGAAGCGACAGTCCTTCCACGCTGCTGTTGACCACGGTGACACCTCGAAAACTCTCCGGTAAAAGCCGTGCATCACCGTATTGGACGACCGGGCTGACGGGAAAGACGTCGCCTGCCTTGATCTCGGTATCCATGAACCGAGCTTTCACCGCGCCACCCAGTTTGGAGTAGTTATCCTCAGCCTGCCCGAGGCTGTTGTAAGGCAGCACATCGACTGAGCCACCGGCTCCTGAACGGCCGTCGCCAGTGTCAAGTTTAAGTCCTAGCATGGCAAAGGCATCGACACCGAAGCCTATGGTGCCCTCGGTGAAGCCAGACTCGAATCGGCCTATCACGCCATGCGCCCACTCTTCCGAATAGCCATTACCCGAGCTGCTGGACTGGCCTTTGCGGAAGTCACGGTTGAAGTAGAGATTTCGATTGAGGATGGTCAGGCTGCTGCCTTCGATAAATCCCTCGCCTTTCTCGTCGGCGGCCATTGCAGCTTGCCCGGTACTGACGCTCAGAGTGAGCAGAGAAAGTCCTAACAGGGTTCTGTTATTCATAAATGCTCCTGATGTTATTGGCAGTTGTCATTGTGTGGTCGCATATATGTGCCAAGCGCGCCGGGCATAGCCAGGCACGCCTTGGTCATATTTCCACATGCCAAATAACGTCAGGGTGACTTGGAAATTACATTTCAGTCAGCGCGATGTCATTTATCTAGTTTTGATTACGGCAACCTGTCCCGGCTGCCCGGTATTCAAGAATATTCAGATCGCCATTGGAGTCCTCGTAGGTCATCTGGGCCGGCATCACACCGCAGCTAGAGTCCGTCGGGGTAGTGGCCACGACCCTGGCGATATCGAGTTTCATGCCGTAGCGGTAATGAATAACTAAGGATGCCTGGAATCAATATTACGCGGGCACCACGCTGAGCTACCCGCTTGCGGACGATGTCGCCTTGATCGGCGGGCTGAACTACTACAAGGCGGTCGATGAAGGGAAGCAGCTCCTCGGGAGCTTCGATAACAACATCTGGAGCGGCAAGGTCGGCATCCAATTCGGCGCTCACACAGTGCTGGTGGGTCTCCAGCGCAACAATGGCGATGATGACTTCGACTACTTGCGCCAATCGGACTCCATCTACCTCGACAACTCCATCCAGTACAGCGACTTCAACTCGCCGAAGGAGAAGTCATGGCAAGTGCGCTATGACCTGGATATGGAGCCTTTCGGTGTGCCTGGGTTGAGCTTCATGACTCGATATGCCCAAGGCTGGGATGCCGACTACAGCAACGCCAACGAAGTCTATATGCGCCGTGATGACAACGGCGATCCGTTGACCAACCAGAAGCGCTGGGAGCGGGACATCGAGGCCAAGTACGTTGTGCAGTCTGGGTCGTTGAAGGACATGTCCTTTCGCATTCGACAAGCCACGACTCGCGCCACCGACTTCGAGTCGGATTTGGATGAGTTCCGCCTGATTGTCGAGTACCCGCTGGAAGTTCTCTAACCCTGGCAAGCGAGCGGGTTGATTGCCCGCTCGCTCCTTGGTCCTGCTGTCCCCTCGTAGTGCTCCTTTGGTTTGGAGACAGCCCTTGGCGCCCTAGGGCGCCTTTTTTACTTAGGTTAAAGGACGTATGAAAATGAGTCGGCCACTACACACAAGCGGCCGTGCTGGCAGGCAGTACTACTGGGCGGGATATTCTGCAACGACCTGATCAGAACCCGTCTTGGTCAAGCCAATGACCTGGTAGGCATGCTGTACGCCATCGACTTCCATGCCGGGGGAGCCCGCCGGCATCCCGGGAACAGCGATGCCCAGCAGATCATCGCGCTTGGTGAGTTCGATGACCTGAGCCGCCGGCACATGACCTTCGACGAACTTGCCGTCAATCACCGCGGTGTGGCAAGACGCTAACCGTGGCGCGACGCCCAGTCTTTGCTTCACTGCTGTCATGTTGCTTTCAACATGGTCGACGACTTTGAAGCCATTCGCTTCGAGGTGTGAAATCCACTTCTTGCAACATCCGCAATTGGCATCACGATGGACATCAATCGTCAGGGCATCAGCTGCTTGAACCGCAGACGTGACGGAGAGAGCGGCCAGTAAGGCCAGATATTTAGCTTTCATGTACGTGCTCTTTGCCATCGGCGTGGGTGTGGGTCTTGGGCGAGGCGTTCGGAGCCTGCTCGGCGTGATGATCACCTCCGTTGGACGACGCCTCATCTCCAGCATGGTGGTCATCGCCACTCATATCCGAATGGTGACCTGCCTTAGGTGCGGAGCCACCCTCGCTATCCGTAGCCGCGGCATCGTGATGACCAGGCTCTCCAGCATCACCTGATCCATGATGGTCATCGCCACCGCCACTATTGTCATGATGGCCAGGCTTGTTGTCGCCGTGCTGTCCTTCATGGTTATGCATCTGCGTTTCCCCACCACCGTGCTGATGGCCGCCACTGGATGCGACGAGTGTTTGGTATTGCTTGGCATCCATCGTCGGCAGTTGGTTGAGGAAGGCAACCATGCCCCAGATGTACTCGTCTCCCATGCTCTTGCCCCACGCAGGCATACCCGTTGCCTTGATGCCATGCTTGATCACCCAGAACGCTGCTGACGGATTGCCATCGACACCGATCTTGGCGAGGTTGGGGGGCGCAGGATAAAGCGATTGGCTTAGCTCGGTCTCCGCCACACCTGGCGCCAAATGACAGCCGATACACATGGAGTTGTAGTTGCCCGCACCGGCGCGAATAAGAGCTTGATCATCCAGGTTGGGAACCTCGATGTCCCGCGAACGGACTTCGATAGAGCGGTCACGGGCCATCGTGAGAAACGCATGCACTGCAGGAAAATGGGGATCGTCGGCCCCCACGTTGACCACGCCAAAGTAGGCGCCGGCCAGGACAGCTGTGCTACCGACCACGCCGGCCGCCACCAAAGTTTTAATTGTTCTTTTCATGTCAGGTTCTCAAAACCACATCCGGATACCGGCGACAAAACGCGCCTCGTCTACATCACCGCCCTCGTCGCGCACCATGTCTGCCGTGTTGCCATAGGAGCGGCTCCAGGAAACCCCGACATAGGGAGCAAACTGTCTGACAATCTCGTAACGCAGACGCAAGCCGAGCTCGGTATTTGCCAACCCAGACCCCACACCTCGCTCAGGATCGTTCTTGCCGTAGAAGTTCATTTCGGCAGTTGGCTGGAGAATCAGCTGGTTGGTCAGCAGAATGTCGTACTCGCCCTCCAGTCGGGCAGCAGTTTGGCCATTCTCGCCGACGAAGGCCGTGGCTTCGGCCTCAAAGGCGTAAAGCGCCATGCCCTGGATACCGAAGGCAGCCCAAGTCTGCGGCGACTCCGGTTTAAAGTCCTGGCGAACGCCCGCGACGACATCCCACCAAGGGCCGATCGAGCGGCCGTACAGCAGCTGTAATTCAGCGTCCTCGGTAACGCCGTTGGTACGCTCGCCTTCGGAGCGGAACCAGACCCGGTTGATATCACCGCCTACCCAACCCGACGCATCCCAGGCCAGGGTGCTGCCCTCATCTGCGTCTTGGTATTCGAGCTGATCGAGCAGGAAAAAGCTGTTGATGGCGCTGTCATGCACCTTGTGGCCAGGCAGTGGCGGGAAAGCCGCTTGGCGATCAGCATCCGTCAGAACGGGAATCGGCGTACGACTGGTAGTTCTCGGGGCTTCAGCGGAGCCATGGTTCATCTTCGAATGATCCATGCCCTCCATCTGTCCCTGCATGGTGCCGTGTCCCATCTTGCTGTGGTCCATGGCTGGGGCCTTCTCTTGGCTCTGGCTGTGGCCCATCTGGCTATGGTCCATGCTGCCCGATTCGCTCTGCATGGCACCATGATCCATCTTGCTGTGATCCATGCCCTCCATCGGCGCTTTGGCGGAACCGTGGCCCATCTGGCTGTGGTCCATCGACATGGAGCCGTGCCCCATTGCCGAATGATCCATTTCTTCCGCAGCCTGGGTAACGCCGCCGCTGAGTGCACTCAGCGACACGGCCAGCGCTATGAGGGACGGGCGTGAAAACCTAGTGGTCATGGTTCGAACCTGCTTCGGCTTCGGTGCCGCCATGCTTATCCATCATCTTCTCGTGCCCCATATCGTCATGGTTCATACCCTCATGATCCATGGCGCCATGATCCATCTGATGGCCAGCGGCCTTGCCTTTCGATTGATCTGCAGGCTTGTCACTGGCGTCGGGCGCAGCCGACTCGGCAGCATGTTGTTCGTGCTCGCTGTGCCCCTCACCTGCCAATGACGTCGGCGCGTGCAGAACAGCCAAAAGACTGAACATCGCTGCGCTGCCAAACAGGGCATTACGCTTCATAAAAGTACTCATCAGAAATCTCCTTTACTCATCCACACGGACTTCACGGAACATGCCCATTTCCATGTGGAGCAACAGGTGGCAGTGGTAGGCCCAACGCCCCAACGCATCGGCGGTCACCCGATAGCTGCGCTTGGAACCTGGCGGCATGTCGATGGTGTGTTTACGCACCAGGAAATTGCCGTTCGCATCCTCCAGATCACTCCACATGCCATGAAGATGGATCGGATGAGTCATCATGGTGTCGTTGACCAGCGTGATGCGAACACGCTCGCCGTACTTGAGGCGCAGAGGCTCAGCGTCAGAGAACTTGATGCCATCGAAGGACCAGGAGAATTTCTCCATGTGCCCGGTAAGGTGCAGCTCGATGGTGCGACTTGGTTCGCGACCATCCGGATCAGGGAAGGTGCTGCGCAGGTCAGAGTAAGTCAGGACGCGCCGGCCGTTATCACGCAGGCCGATACCTGGGTCGTCCAGCTTGTGCGTCGGCGTCATGGTCTGCATGTCGACCAAAGGATTGTTGGTCTCTGAGGCCGGGTGTGCCTGCATGTTGCCAGCCATGCCAGCCATGCCAGCCATGCCAGCCATGCCAGCCATGTTTGAATGATCCATTCCGGCCATCTGGCTGTGATCCATACCAGCCATGCCACCCTGCATGCTGCCATGATCCATTCCCGCCATATTGCCCTGATCCATCCCGGCCATGCTCCCATGATCCATGCCGCCCATGCTGCCGTGGTCCATGCCCATGTCACCCATGGCAATCAGTGGGCGCGGGTCAGGGCTTGGTACCGGTGCACTCAACCCTTCCTGTACCGCAAGGGTGCCGCGCGCATAGCCAGTGCGATCCATGGATTGAGCAAAGACGGTGTAGGCTTGCTCGCTATCGGGCTCGACTATCACGTCGTAGGTCTCGGCTACGGCGACACGGAACTCATCGACGCTGACTGGTTTGACGTGCTGGCCATCGGCCGCGACTACCGTCATCTTCAGGCCGGGGATACGCACATCGAAGTACGTCATGGCCGAGGCATTGATGAAACGCAGACGAATCTTCTCGCCCGGTTTGAATATGCCGGTCCAGTTGCCATCAGGTGCCTGGCCGTTCATCAGGTAGGTGTAGGTGTAGCCACTGACGTCGGCGAGATCAGTCGGGCTCATCTTCATTTCGGCCCACATCTTACGGTCGGCTACGGCGGCGGACCAACCCATCTCGCTTACGTCATCGATGAAGTCACCAACGGTGCGTTTGTGCTGGTTGTAGTAGTCCGACTGTTTCTTGAGCTTGGCCAGTACCCGCGTTGGATTTTCATCCGTCCAGTCGCTCAGCAACACGACGTAATCACGGTCGTAACTGAAGGGCTCGGGCTCCTTGGCATCGATGACCAGCGCACCGTATACGCCGACCTGCTCCTGGAGCCCAGAATGGCTGTGATACCAGTAGGTGCCGTTCTGGTTGACCTTGAACTTGTACTCATACATGCCATCAGGGGCGATGCCATGGAAGCTCAGGCCAGGAACGCCATCCATGTTCGCCGGCAGGATGATGCCGTGCCAATGGATGGAGGTGTCCTCCTTGAGGCGGTTGCGCACGCGCAATGTGACGGTATCGCCTTCGCGCCAACGAAGAATCGGCCCAGGGAGCGAGCCGTTGATGGTCATGGCCGTGCGCGCTGCGCCGGTGATGTTCACCGGGGTTTCACCGATGAATAGGTCGAATTCGTTACCAGTCAGTACGTTGGGCTGGCCGGGGCTGTTCACCGCCCAGACCGGCGTGCGCCACAGGCCAAGTCCGCCGATAATACCGGTGGCTGCCAGGCCTTTGACGAAGGTGCGCCTTGTGGTTTTGCTTTGCATGCCGTTTTGTCCAATCCGTCAAATGAGCCGGTGATGGTGTGCCCGGTCTCGGGTTCATGGCTGCTTCAATGTCGGGTATTTACCCCTCAACTTTCCACGTCGGTGCATTGCACAAGCCTTACCGACGATGAGCAGTATGAAACTGCCATATCCCAACCATCCGGGTGATTACATTTCTGTAAGGTAGATGACTTCAGCAGTTGGTGTGCTCTGCTTGCTCGGTTGGACTGCTGGCTACAGGAGCCTCAACTTTCTGCTGCTGGGCCACCCGGTAGGCCTCCAGAGACGTCTGGCGTGCCTGCTCCATGCGCGCGAAGGTTCGGTCAGCACCACCTTCAGCCATTGCCAAGCTGGAGATGCTCAGAGCAGTAACTACAAGCAGAGCTTTGATCGATTTCATTTTGGGTATTCCTCGTAAGTTAAGTGGTCCCTGCAACTGCAGAGGCCGAGCTTTAGGCTCGATGTCACGTTAACTAAGAGGGCCTGTCAGCAACCTGAGCCGAACATTACAGTTCTGTCAGGTTGCTATTTCTTTCTTGTAGCCCATCCAGAAGGCTCGGTACTGTCTTTCATGCCCTCATAAAGCCTTGCGAATTTCTTGAGAGGGCATGCTCGGCAGCGATGCCTAAGCTACTCAGGGTAATTCGCACCCGCGGATAAGACCACCAACAATTAAGAGAGATTGTCACTATGTCGAATAAATCCAACGTCGCTACCGGTGCCGCTCTGGCTCTCGTGGCCGCCAGCCTGTTTGCTACCCTGCCTGTCCAGGCCGCCCAGGACACCAAAGCAGCTGAAGTGAAGTGCTTCGGCGTCAACGGTTGCAAGGGCCAGAACGACTGCATGACCGCCAAAAATGCCTGCAAAGGCCAGGGAGAATGTAAAGGCCAGGGTTTCAAGCTGATGACTCAGGCCAAGTGCGATGAGGCCGGTGGCAAGACCAGCGAATAATGCCGTTGCGGGGAGTGCCTGCCACTCCCCTGCTGGAGTCTTGAATGAGTAAGCGCAAAACACTGGGTTTCGGTCTTGGCCTTCGCAGTGAGTATTACCAGCAGATTCTTGAACAGCGACCTGCGGTCGACTGGTTTGAGATCATTTCCGAGAATTACCTGGTGGGCGGTGGCAAGGCCCTCTACTTTCTCGATGCGATTGGCGAGCAATACCCGTTGGTGATGCACGGAGTATCGCTGTCGATCGGCGGTTCGCATAACCTGGACATGGGCTACCTACGACAGCTCAAGCAACTGGCGGACCGGGTACAGCCCCAGTGGGTTTCCGACCACTTGTGCTGGAGTCGCGGCAACGCCCATCAACTCCACGACCTGCTGCCGCTGCCGTTTACCCAAGAAAGCCTGCTGCATGTCGCCGCGCGGGTGCGTCTAGTGCAGGATGTTCTGGAACGTCCCATTGTGCTGGAGAACGTTTCTTCTTACGTGCAGTGGAAGACGTCCAGCATGAGCGAATCGCAGTTTCTCTCGGAACTGAGTTTCCTGACCGGTTGCGAATTGCTCCTTGACGTGAACAACGTCTACGTCAGCGCACGAAATCAGGATTTCGACCCATGGCAGTTCATCTTGGAATTGCCGCACGAGCGGATTCGTCAAATTCACCTGGCCGGGCATAGCGATTACGGGCAATACCTCATCGACACCCACGACCAGCCCATCGCTGACCCGGTTTGGGCGCTCTACAGCAAGACTTTGAGCTACTTGGGTCCAACGTCGACGTTGATCGAGCGGGATGATCATTTTCCACCGTTCGAGGATCTGTTATCCGAGTTGGAGCATGCCCGAGCTATCGCCAATGGCGTGATATCGAGGGCAACCCTTTGAGCCTAAGCGCCTTACAGACTGCATTTGAAACTTACCTGACAGATGGTGCCCTGCCCTCCAACGAGCTTTTGGAGCAAGTCCGGGGTTGCACTGCGCTGAGTGCCCTCGAAGGCCTGCGGATCTACCATAACGCCTATCGCTCGCGCCTGCTGGCGGTGCTGCGCGAGGATTTCCCGGCGCTGCAGCAATGGCTGGGAGAAGAGTCGTTCGAGCAACTCGCACTGGCCTATATCGCCGCCTGGCCACCGCGGCATTTCAGCATTCGCTGGCTGGGTGAAAAGCTGCCCGAGTTCATTCGCAGCTACATTGCGGAACCTCAACTTTCACCGATGCGCGAACTCGCGGAGCTGGAGTGGGCTTTTACACTGGCTTTCGATGCTCAGGATGTCGAAGCGCTTTCACTGCAGGCCATCAGTGAGTTTTCGGCTGAAGACTGGGTTTCATTCAGGGTTTCCCTGACTCCATCTGCCAGATGGCTGCGATTGCAGTACAACACGCTGGCGCTGTGGAAGGCTGCCAAGTCTGGGGATCTGCTTCCCGTTGCCACCCAACCAGCCGGGAATCGAGACTGTCTGGTCTGGCGTCATAACCTCGTATGCCATTACCGAAGCCTGGAGCCAGAAGAGGCGTCAGCATTGCGGTTTTTCGTCGAGGGTGGATCGTTCGCCGAACTCTGCGAGTCATTGAGCGCAACACATGGAGAGCAAGCCCCCCTGCAGGCCGCAACTTGGTTGAAATTGTGGGTCAACGAAGGTTTGCTAAAGCTCAGGGCAACTATTCACGAATGACCCGGAACCTATAGGCTAGCGGCTTCTCTTTGGCCACTCCCGAGCGCGTCGATGACACACCGCATCATTCATTTCAAACAGCAAGCCTTGCTGGACCCAGAGACTTACCAGGCGATGCTGGCCGACGGCGTCGGTCATTGGGAGGCGCTTGTAGGAAAAGTCGTCGGAATAGAAGACGAGAAAAGCCACGAGTTCGCCGCATTGAAAAGCCTGTTCAAGCGAAAGCGCTACTCCTATGACACGCTGGAAATGCGCGAGCCAGGCGATCACTCAAACTGGCTTCGCGGCCGAGATGGGGATGAAGGTATTACTAACGAGGTCACCAGTATTCACGGGCTGAAAGAGCTCTCAGAACTGGAGATTTAGTCGGTCGGCAGGCCAGCGCTCAAGCGCTGACCTGGGCCGCATAACCAAGCTCCTGGATCAGCTCGCGGATCGATTCGGCACTTTCTGTGCTCTCTACAGTGACCTTGCCGGCTGCCCGATCCACCTCTACGCGTGCGTCCTGATCCAGCGTCTGGATGGCCTTCGTGATTTTGCTGACACAACTGCCACAACCCATACCCGAAACATTCAGGCTGAACATCTCTCTCACCTCATTTCGTCCGCGGCTCAAGTTACCGCACAGACAGCATCGACCTTGACACGATGGCAAGGTCAAGTGCGCAAACGCAACAATAAGGCTCAGCCGTTGTTCACAGGCATCAGGATGGGGTTCGATGAACACACCACTACGTGCCTTGCGCCCCTCGTCAGGGCGACATACAGATTCTGAGCGGTCATAAGTTCAGGATGCAGAACAACCGAGACATCGGCCTCGAGCCCCTTGAGAAGTAATGTGCTGCCTACCGAGCGTCTTGCGATGGAGCGGGCAAGGTGTCGATTGCGTTCTCGCGCTTGAATGGCTGCACTCAGAAAGTCGGCTGTACCTCCCGCCACAGCTTGCATAGCGGACCGGCAGCAGTGCAGAACTTCCGGTCGGTACACCCGTGCCCCCGGCTGTTCGGCGAGGGCGTTGAGCACAAGGAGTGCTCGCTGCGGTGTTGGCTCCCCGACGAATGCGACGGCCTCGGCCTCGGCCGGGGTCGGTGGCGTTCGGGCACGTCCTGTGCGCAGAGACTCCACACGCGTTCGCAGGTTTGCTGCACCTACCCCCGTCATCACGCTTGAAGCAAATTCCGCAAGTTGTGCCAGAGCATTGGCACCCTGCAGGTTAAAGTTCCTGGCGAAGTTGACGAGGTCCCTTAGGTCGACGGCTTCGACGGCCATGGCGCCGGGTGTCTGGCTCGTGAGCTGATGGCGACCTTGCACGTTGATGGAGTCCCCGATGATGAGGACGCTGCCCCGAGCGTTGGGTGACTCGGTTCTAGCGGCCACCAGCCGCTGCTGGACTTCGGTCCCGGCGTTGAGCTGCACCCAGCGCACTTCTGCCGGAGCCGTGCGCAGATCCACCGGCTGGCCAACTTGAAGTTGCTGCCGTATGGCGAGTAGCCACTGCCCAAGGTTCTCAGCTCCGGCCAGCCGCCAGCGCCAGGGTATCCTCAGCTCTCCTGCCGCGGGGAACAGGGGCTGCACCTCATTCGCCCAATGCACCAGTCGATTGCCACGAAAGTCGAAGATGGCTTGCATTGGGTCACCGAGCACGCAGGTCGGTAGCACCTGGGCCAAACCTGACACGATGGCGTGCTGGACGACGTTGCAGTCCTGGTATTCGTCGACAAGCAAGCGCGCGTAAGTGGCACGGAGAGGCTGAGCAAGGTGGCCTGCCTGCAGTAACAGCATGGCGGCGTGCCGAATTGCAGGGTAGTCGGTGTTGGGCTGGTGGAGCTGTAAGATCTGTGGGTTATGGCCGCTTCGCGCTGGGAACTTAGCGATGAGGCGCATCGAGAATCCATCAATGGTGGAGACTCGATATGCGGAGTTAGGAACGCCGGCTCGTCTCAGGCGTGCCCGTAAGGCCGCAACGCCTGCGTTCGTGTGCGTTAGTACGAGTATGGGTTTGCTCTGCCTATGCGCGATGAGCGTCTCGGCAATCAATTGCGTTTTTCCACAACCTGCGGGGGCTGTTATGGAGCCACGCTCGATAGCGAAAAGATCGATCTCAAGGGGCACTTGTAAACGTCCAGAGCTGATTCGTGACTGCCATGAAGCCCTGGTCGGCGTTCTGTAGAGACGGGCCGACGATGTCCCTTGCAACCTCCTGATAGGTTGTCAACGACTTGAACCACCCGCTGTTGCGGATACGAGATGCAGCTCCCAAAAGCTCTCGCGTCGCGGGCAAGTAGCCCTGAATAAGTCTTTCAGCTTTGATGTCATGTAGTGTCATACGTCCTTGGGACTTCGTCTGGATATGCGCATTCATCAGCTCTGCACCCACTATTGTTTCGGCTTTCGCCAGAAGTGCATCGAGTGCTTGGTCACTGAGATGGCGGAAGATCTCGTCCTCCAGAGTGAGACCTGGTCGCCATGTCAGAATTTGTCCGCCTGCGGCCAAGAATGCTTCAGGTAGCCCTGCGGTCGAAGGTTTGTCGGCGTCTACAAAAACCATCACGCGATAGCCTAGGTTCTGAAGTGCCGTTCCGCGGATAAGACTGTTATCGGGACTTCCCCCGCCGGCGTCCACATAAGCGCCACCATGAGCCAGGAATGAGGTAGCGCCAAGGCTGCCCCACCATTGGTCAAGGCCACGCGCGAAGCCAACCTCGCTGGCACCCTCGCAAACGATAATGGATTTGGCGAGGAATGCCTCTGGGTCCTTCCGAAGGGTACTTTGTACTTCGTTGGCCTCCCCTGCCGCCATAACGCTGTGGCGTTGAGGCCCAGACCGAACAACGAATAACTGGCTGCCGGACAATTCGCGCAGCGCGACCGGTGAGTGAGTCGTCATGAAGACCTGCAGCGGAGCGGCAGCGTCCTTTGCGCCCAGGGAGTCCAGGAATCGCATGAGCCGATGAGGTTCAAGCCCATATTCCACCTCATCGACAAGAGCAATTGGCGCGGCGCTAGCTGCAGCTCTTTGCAACCCTGCCACTAGCAATCGCGACGAGCCCGTGCCAAGGGAGCGAAGGGGAATGCCTGTGTCGCTGTGCAGCGCGATCGCACCCTCGCCAATCGACACAGAATGTGCGTCAAGGAGTGCTTGTGGCATCGCTCCAACCGAAACCCCAAGATGCTGAGCCGTGCGTTGCACCACCTCAAGCGTCTGAGTTAGATGTCCGACGGCTTGATTGCCAAAGTTCGCTCTTGCTTGCCTCGCGGCGCGCGCAAGTTCGGCACCTAGCTCTGCACGCTCGTCAGTAAGTCGATTGAGCACTGAGCCACGACTCCACGACAAGTTCGAACTCGCAAAGCTGCCGATACGGGCGGGTGCTAGTGCCGCTCGTTCCTTCCAGGGAAGAGTGCGTTCGAGTTGCTGCTGCTCCGCACGCTCAGAAAAAAGTGTCCAGGTAGGTTCCAAATCGGCACCAACTTGCAGAAGCAAGGTGATAACGGTCTCCAGCCCCGCTCGCGGTTCGTCTTCGACTTCTCCCGTTCCTGGATTGAATCCACGCAAGAACTCGCCGTAAACATCGATATCCATCAGCGATACCGGCAAATCGCCAAGCGTCACACTGATGGTGATGGGTGTTTCGACGTTCAGAGCGAAGAAGTCCATGTCGCCGAACGTGCCGCCCCGGCGGGCACCGACGCAAAGGTCAATCGCATCTAGAATGCTGGACTTTCCACTATCGCCAGGACCTATGAGGCAGTTAATTCCTGGGGCCGGCACCCAGTCGAGCGCCTGGATAGATCGGAAGTTGCTGATAATCAGTCTGCGAATGCGGGCCACGGAGAGTCCTCATGGGTTAACGACGACCAGTCTCCTACCCGCAGCGGCAACAGTCCATCGAACGTCACCTCGTCACTATGTGTTGCGACAGATAGGTCGGACCGGAAACTACCGTACGGCATTTTCCGGTCAGATGCGCTTCTGAATAATCACCTGGTCGGTGGTATGGAAGCCTATCCGATGTCCGTTGATTTCAACCTCAGAGCATTGAAGACCACCGACGCCGAGCTGACACTCATCGCCAGCGCAGCAATCAAGGGCGACAGAAGATGCCCCGTCAGCGGGTACAGCAGCCCCGCTGCTAGCGGGATTCCCATCGCGTTGTAGAGGAACGCAAAGGCGAGGTTCTGCCTCATGTTTTTCACGGTTGCCACTGACAGGGTGCGCGCTCGCAGGATGCCCATCAGATCTCCCTTGACCAGCGTCACTTGGGCGCTGTTCATCGCCACATCGGTACCGGTGCCCATGGCGATACCTACGTCAGACCTGGCCAGGGCGGGCGCATCGTTGATGCCGTCACCCGCCATGGCGACACGACGGCCATAGCCCTGCAAATCGGCGACCAGTTTCTCCTTATCCTGCGGTTTGACCTCACCATGCACTTCCTCGATTCCGAGCTGCTTCGCCACGGCTCTTGCTGTGGTGAGGCCATCACCAGTGGCCATGATGACCTTTACGTCTTCGCTTTGAAGCTTGGAGACAGCCTGTTGAGAAGTAGGCTTGATCGGATCGGAAACGGCCAGGAGTCCCGCCAGGCGACCATCAACGGCCAAATAGATGATGCTGATGCCTTCCAGACGCAGTTGCTCGGCGCGATTGCGCAGCGGGGTAATATCGACGCCCGCCTCGTCCATCAGTGCGGTGTTGCCGAGCTGCAGCTGATGGCCATCGACCTGACCGCGCACGCCAATACCCGAGCCCGACTCGAAAGTGTCCGGCTTGACCAGTGCAATGCCTTGACCCCGCGCATGATCGACGATGGCATGAGCCAGCGGGTGCTCACTACCCTGGTCGAGACTGGCAGCCAGGCGCAGCACTTCATTGGAGTCGTAACCGCCTGTCCCTTCCGCACTATGGAATACGGGGCACCCCTCAGTCAGGGTTCCGGTCTTGTCGACGATGAGCGTGTCGATCTTGCATAGATTTTCGATGGCGCTGGCATCGCGGAACAACACACCGCTGCTAGCGGCCTTGCCAGTCGCAACCATGACGGACATCGGGGTTGCCAGACCCAGGGCGCAGGGACACGCAATGATCAGCACCGCCACCGCATTGATCAGGCCAAATACCCAGCCAGATTCCGGCCCGAACAGCCCCCAGCCGAAGAAGGTCAGAATCGCGATCAGGATCACCCCGACCACGAAATACCCCGCAACGGCATCGGCCATACGCTGCATGGGTGCCTTAGAGCGCTGGGCCTTGGCCACCATCAGCACGATCTGCGACAGCATGGTTTCGGCACCGACTTTCTGCGCCTCCATAACTAGGCTGCCGTGGGTGTTTAGGGTGGCACCGATAAGGGCATCCCCTGCCCGTTTGGTCACGGGTAACGGTTCTCCAGTAAGCATCGATTCGTCGACTGCGCTCTCACCCTCCAGCACAGTGCCATCTACAGGAACCTTCTCGCCTGGCCGGACACGCAGATGATCGCCCTGATGGACATGGGTTAGAGGAATGTCCTCTTCTACTCCATCGGGCATGATGCGCCGCGCTGTCTTTGGTGCCAGTCCCAGCAGCGATTTGATAGCTGCGGACGTCTGCGAGCGGGCCTTGAGTTCGAGCATTTGGCCCAACAGCGTGAGTGAGATAATCACCGCGGCTGCTTCAAAATAGACGCCGATACGTCCGTCCTGGGCAAAAGCCGCCGGAAACCACTGCGGAACCAAGGTAGCGGCCACGCTGTAGAGGTAGGCAGCGGCCGTTCCCAAACCGATCAGGGTCCACATGTTGGGGCTGCGGTGCCGGATGGAGTCAATGCCGCGGGCGAAGAACACCCAGCCACCCCATAGCGTCACGGGCGTCGCCAGAGCCAGCTCGACCCAGTTCTGGGTCGTGCCATGAAACAGTTGCAAGGAATGGCCAGCCATCGCCAGCACGGTCACGATGACGGTCAGCGGTAGGGTCCACCAGAATCGCCGAGAGAAGTCCTTCAGCTCCGGGTTTTCCTCCTCTTCCAGCTCCGGGATGACAGGCTCCAGCGTCATGCCACAGATCGGGCAGTTGCCAGGGGTCGGTTGGCGAATCTCTGGATGCATCGGACAGGTATATGCGGCTCCTTCTGGTGCCGATATCGTAGGGTGACTCGTATGCTGATGTGCTTCATGAGACGAGTGGCCCATGTACGAGTGGGGATCAATTTGAAACTTCTGCAGGCATTTGGCACTGCAGAAGCGATAGGTCTTCCCTTCAACGCTCTCGCGGTATGGGCTATCAGATTTCACCTCCATGCCACACACCGGGTCGCGCTGGCTCTCGGAGTGGGCGTGCGAGTTATGTGAATGATCCTGGTCATGATGGCAGGAGGTCTTTTGCATGCGATCTATGTCCTTTCTTCGTCCTTGGAAACAGCGGTGCTGCTGGAGTGGGAGTGCCCGCCGTGATTGTGGCCAAACAGATGCATCAGCGGGCATAGCAGCAGGATGAGGTACGGCAGGGCCTGCGAAAGATGACCGTAATGCTCACGCGCTACATAGAAGATGCCGATTACGGCCAGCATGATCAGCGCAATGCCAATCTTGCTCTTCCAAAAAGGCGGCTCAGTGGTACTGGTGTGATGGGTATGGTCCACGACAATAGCCTCGTTTCAATGGCGGCCGGATCAGTATAGGTGTCTCAGACTGGACGGAGTTGGCGAGTATCAATAAACGTCAGCGTACGGTCACCTTACCGACCATTCCCGACTGATAATGTCCTGGAATATTGCAGGCGAACTCCAGTTCGGTGGCGGCGGAGAAGGTCCAGATCAACTCTTCGCGTGCTCCAGGTTCGACAAGAACACTGTTGGGGTCATCGTGTTCCATACCGACCATCTTCATGCCGCCCATGGCATGGCCCATATTGCTCATGTCATGTGCACCTGTAGGGGACAGCGTGCCGTTCTGAAACATCGCGGCCATCTCTTTCTGGTGCGCGGCATGGGATGCCGCTTTGCCAAGATTGAATTCGTGTAGCAGTGCACCGTCATTTTTCAGGACGAAGCGAACTGTCTCGCCTGCTTTGATCTCCATTGCTTTGGGTTCGAAGAAGATGTCCCCCATCCGGACTTCGATGGTGCGATCTACTGCCTGACCGTCTCCCGGTTGCCCAATACTGTCTTTCTTGTGGCCCGGGCTGGCCAGCGCATTGGCAGCACTGAGCAGCAAGCCAAGGGTGGTGATTATGAAAGCGGGTCTGAGTTTCATGGTGTGCCTCTGAGGTGTTGAGGAGGGATGAGTCCCGATGCTAATGAGGTGCAGCTGGCGGTACGCTGACGTGAAAACTACATCGCAGTAAGGTTCGTCAGATCGGTGCTACCCAGCTCGCGGCCAACGGGTAGCACCGATGCCGGACTAACGCAGAGCAAACTCACCGACCATCCCCGCCTGGTAATGCCCAGGCAATGTACAGGCGAAGCTCAAACTGCCCGCCTTAGGGAAGGTCCACACGAACTCTTTGGTTGTGCCGGGCTCGACGAGAACCGCGTTCGGGTCGTCATGCTTGGCTTTGATGACTTCCGGATAGCCTGGAGGGTTGGAGTCTCCCATGCCATAACGCTCATGCCAGACAATGCGCTCGGCCATGCCGGTCGGGGTCAGTGTGCCGTCCTTGAACAAGGACGCCATCTTGCGCTGGTGCTCCAGCTGGGACGCTGCCTGCCCGATGTTGAACTCGTGCATCAACGCGCCCTCGTTCTTCAGAACGAAGCGCACGGTTTCACCTGGCTTCACATCGATCGTTTTCTGGCTGTAGTTGATGTCGTCCATCTTTACCAAGATGGTACGAGTCGCTGGCGTCGCCTGGGCCTGCTGCCCAATGCCATTGCTACTGCCGCCGACCTCGGCAAATGCCGGAAAGGTGGTGCTGATGAACAGAGTGCTGATCAGCAGTTTAAGGGGTAAGCGTTTCATGGTGAGACCTCGAGATGGGTGCTGGAAATCTCATGCTATTCCCCGCTTGCTGCCAGGCCGCTGACCCCAAAACTACAATTGCGTCAGCTGGGAAAAAGCACGGCGCCATAAAGGCGCCGCTAGGCCGAAGGAGCAATCACGAAAGGCCTGTAAGATGGGGGAAATCTTTACTGATGGCATTCCTTGTCGGCCATCATCAGCTTGTGCTCTCGAATCATTTGACCCAGCACGTCGTCTACCAGCTTGTCATGCTTTTCCATCCAGGCCAGATGCTCTTCGGCAGACATGTTTGGCGCGGGATGTTCGTTGTGCAGCTGGCTCATGATGTCTTCGAGCATGTTCATATGCTCCTTCATGTGCACATGCCGCTCGCCGACCGGGGCCTTCTCCGCCTGGATCAGCACGGCTTCTGCTTTGTCGCGCATCTGCTGGATGCGCTCGAATACACGGTCGCTGCCCCCTTCGGCCCAAGCCATGGAAGACAGCAGTAGCGAACCAACCAGAAGCAAAGGTTTCAGCGATTTCATGGGCAGTCTCCATCAGTGCAAACTATGGCCGGCACCTCTGCTTTTGGTCTGTCGAGGGCCGAGAGCACAACCTAGTACTCATGCTTGCACCCTAGACAAGCCACCCTGTCAGTGAGCTGAAGTCAGAATTACATTTTCGTAAGCTTCTGGTTGGGGCCGCGGTTTGCCTGCAAACTCAGGCCACCCGACTTTTGGAGTCTGCACACATGAAACTACTGGTAGCTGAAGACGAACCCAAAACCGGTACGTACCTCCAGCAAGGTCTCACCGAGGCTGGGTTCAATGTCGACCGGGTTATGACCGGTACAGATGCCCTTCAGCATGCACTTAGCGAAGCCTATGACCTGCTAATTCTGGATGTAATGATGCCTGGGCTGGACGGTTGGGAAGTGCTGCGCATGTTGCGCGCAGCAGGAAAAGACGTCCCCGTACTGTTCTTGACGGCACGCGATGGTGTGGAGGACCGCGTTAAAGGGTTGGAGCTAGGTGCGGACGACTACCTAATCAAGCCATTTGCTTTTTCAGAACTTCTGGCCAGGGTCAGAACGCTGCTGCGTAGAGGCAATGGCTCACCCACGCAAACAACGATGAAAATTGCCGATCTGGAAGTCGATCTGATGAAGCGGCGTGCGATCCGTGGCGGGAAAAGAATTGACCTGACCGCGAAGGAGTTTTCACTGCTGGAACTGCTACTGCGCCGGCGCGGCGAGGTGCTCCCGAAGTCGCTGATTGCCTCTCAGGTTTGGGACATGAATTTCGACAGCGACACCAATGTCATTGAGGTTGCGGTACGCCGGCTACGCGCAAAAATCGATGACGATTTCGATCTCAAGCTGATTCATACCGCCCGCGGCATGGGATACATGATGGATGCGCCGGAGTGAATATGAAGCACCTTTCGCTGACAGCACGCATGAGCCTGATGTTCATGTCCGCGGTAATTGCAGTCCTGACGGTAGCAGGGCTGAGTTTCAATATGCTCAGCCAGCACCACTTCAAGATGCTGGATCGGCAGGCCCTGGTGGAGAAACTCGAATCCGCCAAACATATCCTCAACAATGCTCGCGGTGAAGCGAGCCTTTCGGAAGAATTACCGCAGTTGCGAGCCTTGCTGGGAGCCCATCAGGATCTGGCGGCCACTATCCTGGCCAGTGACGGTTCTGTACTGTTCTCCGCCCCCAGAGCAGTCGAAGTACCAGAGCGTTTCAGACGTGAAAATGAGCAGAGCATGTGGGAGTGGCAGAACGGCCAACACATGTACCGCGGCATGACGGCGCAAATCTCGGTAGCCGATCAGGCTGAGCCGCTCACAGCTTTGCTGATTCTTGACGTCACCAATCACACACACTTTTTCGACACGCTGCAACGATGGTTCTGGATTGGATTGGTCATCAGTGCCCTGTTCAGTGCCACGCTCGGCTGGGTGGTTGCTCGCAGCGGCCTTAGGCCTCTGCGGCAAGTCACTCATGTGGCCTCCGGGATGTCCGCTCGCTCGTTACAGGAACGAATCCCTCTCGAACCAGTGCCGCGGGAACTTCAGCAACTGGTTCTATCCTTCAATGCGATGTTGGCTCGGCTAGAGGATGCCTTCGTTAGGCTCTCCAATTTTTCGGCCGACATTGCCCACGAGCTACGCACGCCCGTTAGCAACCTGATGACCCACACCGAGGTCGTGCTGAGCAAGAAACGCGATATCAATGCCTATGAAGAGAATCTCTACTCCAACCTGGAGGACTTGAAGCGCATGTCTCGGATGATTGATGACATGCTTTTCTTGGCCAAGGCTGATAATGGCCTAATCATCCCCGAGCAGGCCAGGATCGAACTGGCTGACGTAGTCTTCAAGCTGTTTGACTACTACCACCTTCTGGCCGAAGAACATGGCATTGAACTATCGCTCACAGGCACAGGCCAAGTGCTGGGAGATCGGCTGATGCTTGATCGTGCACTTTCCAACTTGCTGTCCAATGCACTGCGCTACACGCCGGTGGGACATACAATTTCGGTTTTGATCCGCGAGACAGCGGACTCCACAACCTTCAGCATCGAGAACCCAGGGGACACAATTAGCTCAGAGCATTTAGAGAAGCTCTTCGACCGCTTTTACCGGGTCGACCCCGCTCGGCGGGAGGGAAGCCCGAGCAACGCCGGGCTCGGACTTGCCATCACCCGATCCATCATTGAGGCTCACAAAGGCCGCATCTGGTGCACCTCAGCCGCCGGCCTCACGGGCTTTCACATCGAATTGCCCCATTCCAGATGATGCCGATCTGGCGGTAAGTAGGCTACAGCTAAACCGCTAGCCCAACTTGACAGGGTGGGTGCAACTCGACTGAGCGCAGATTGCATTCGCCATCCAGATAGGTAACGAGCGGTGAGCTGACACCAGATCACCCCATTCGCTCTCGGGTAGTAGTTTATGAAGTTTGAAAACGGCATACCCCACGCTTGCCTCGCCAATCCAATCCAATGCTCGAATGGCTTCCCCCGCTCCAGTAGCGCCTAGAGCCATCAACCATCGAGGCGCATACCGAATCGACACGGTGGTCTTGCCTACCTGAAGCTCCCTAGAGCGTCCGTCGGTTAGAAAGACATAGCGAACTGGAACCTGTGTGCTCAGCCCTAATTTATTCGCGGCACGAGCCCCGTGGTCGACCAGCACTTCACCCAGCGCATTAGCCAGCGAGTGGACAACCTTCTCCGGTGCCGGCGGGCGCACGCCGAACCGAGTTTCGACTGCGGCAACATAAATGCCCCGAGCAACGCGAAACAGCTTTCCACCTTCGACCAGGCGAGAGAGTCCTCGCTGCACAGCATGGCGAGAACCATGATGCAGGAATCTGCTAGGTGTCAGAACCTCACCTTCTGGAAGCTGTTGAATGATGTCCAGGATTTTCTCGGGAAGAGCCTTCATTGTCCTGTCAAACCTCGTGAGTGGCCCTGCCAAGAACCACCAGAGGTGGCGACCATCTCATGCGGGACACATCATCGAACAATAGACCTGGTGCTTGGCTCCGTCCTGTGAGTACAGGCAATCTCTGTGCGAGTAGGTCTGGCCTGATGCCGTTTTGAAGTCGTAGCCCAAGACTCGTTCGTCCCGGTCATAGACCCTTATCAGCTCGGTCAGCTTCTCCATCGTCCAGTCATTGGATCCATTCAGCCTCGCAGGCAGTACAACCTGGACTGCCTCGACCAGCGTTCCCTCAGCGCGTCTTTGTAGCATGAACACTTGACCATTTCACTCAACGCGGGCGAATGGGAAGAGAAAAAACTAACGCCTTACCAGGTGGTCGTCCTTTGGAGCGAGTGGTCAGCAGCTGCCCGCGGGCGACTGAAAAATGAGCTGGAAATAGCCCGGCAAGAGAACATAAAAGCCAAAAAAGACAAGCAGGCATCCCGCAGTTACCTCTTCTTTGTGGGTGCCCAGGATGCCAAGAACCCTGCGATTTTCCATGTGCTGGATCATCGACTCATTTGCACCGCACATGACGAGCTGGTGTTCCCAGTGCGCAGCTAGGTGCAGATCGGGGCCGCGGAAGGCGGTCTTATGGCAGTCCCCTCGGGCCAGTTTGAGATGTGTTGTAGCGCACTCAACTGCCCAGGGAACACTCCTGTGCTCTCCACATAGCGCAATGCGGATTGGCCATCGCTCCAACCTACGTACTGCATCAGCGCTTTGAGATCCCAGCCGCTGCGGGTGGCCCAGGTGGCAAACCCGCGGCGTAGCGAGTGGCTACTGTACAGCTCCGAAGGCAGTCCTGCCGCCTGCAGTACGGCGCGCATGAGTGGGACAATGCTATTTGGGTGCAAACCCTGCTCACTTAAATGCCCCCAGCGATCAATTCCACGGAATACCGGCCCACGCGCGATGCCCGCCACGCTGATCCAGTCGACGTAGGCTTGTACTGGACATAACCTGGCCAACGCCGGCGCGCTGAAGGTCTGGCCTTGGTTGTCGCGGTCACCTTTGCTCCAGGGCAGAAACAGCTGCATGCCCTCCCCCGGCCTTACCTGGATGTGCTCGACCTGCAGACGGCACAGCTCATCGCTGCGGAACGCCCGCCAGAAGCCAATCAGCATCAACGCACGGTCGCGGCAACAGCGCAGCAACCGCGGCCAGTCGTCCTCCGCTCGTGCTCTCCCCTCGGCCTGTTCCAACCACAGCACGCACTGTTCGAGTTGGCGCAATTGCAACGGCTCGGCCTGCTTCTCCTGGCGCGGGTGCAGAGTACGGATTCCCTTGAGGATCTGGCGAACCAGTGGGGTCTTGGTCGGATCGGGGAAGCCTTGGCTGACGTGCCACTGCGCCAGTGCCGCCAGGCGCAGCTTGAGAGTGTTACTGGACAGCATGGCGGCGTGATCGACCAGGTAGCGCACGATGGCATCGCTGGTTGCCGGCAGAAAGCCGCCCCAGGTCACTTCGAAGTGCTCGAGCGCCTGTTGGTAGCTGCGCCGCGTGCTAGCGCGGGTGCCGGCCTGCAGGTACCGCTCGATCTCCTGGCTCATCTGGGCGTATCCCCTTGGTGTACCGGTGAGCGACGACTAAACGACAAAAATGCCGCCTCACCTTGGATAATTCATGATTACCCAATTCTAGATTATTGGTAGAAAATAAGGGAAATTCTTGATAAAGTGCTATGTATCTACATGGTATGTACCACAGAACGAAATCGTTAGGAGGCTCCGTCATGGCCCGTGGTGGAATCAACAAAGCTGTCGTGCAGAAAGCCAGGCATGCCCTCCTCGCCCGCGGCGCCCACCCCAGTATTGATGCGGTGCGCATCGAGCTGGGCAACACCGGTTCAAAGACCACCATTCACCGCTACCTGAAAGAGCTCGAAGACGCCGAGCGCGGCCGGGATGCGGCTTCGATCCCGCTCAGCGAACAGCTGGCCAATCTGGTCAGCCAACTGGCAGATCAGCTAGAGGAGGAGGCGCAGGCCGCGGTGGCCCTGGAGCGCGAACAACTGACCCGCGAACGGCTCGATTACCAGCATCGGTTTCGACAGGCCGAAAGCCGCATCCAACAACTGGAAGGCCAGACCGCGCTCGACGCGGAACGGCTTCAGACCACTCATCACGAGTTGCAGCAGGCACGCGAGCAACGGCAACAGGCCGAGATCGAGAACGCCCGCCTACAGCAGGCTAATCGTGACCTCGAGGAGCGGCACAAGGATCGCGACGCACAGATCCACTCGCTGGAGGAAAAACACCGACATGCGCGCGACACCCTGGAGCACTACCGACAGGCCAGCAAGGAACAGCGTGAGCAGGAACAACGCCGACACGAGTCGCAGGTACAACAACTGCAACTAGAACTGCGGCAACTGCAGCAGACCTTGATAATCAAGCAGGACGAGCTGACGCAACTGAACCGCGACAATGCACGCTTGCTCACCGAGGCGCGGCAGTTGCAAAAAGAGCGACATGCACAGCAACAGCTAGTGGCGCAGAAAACTCAGGCCCTGGAGGCTCTGCAGAGCACGCTGGCCGGCTCCGAACGCACGAATGAAGCCCTTGATCAGCGTTGTCGCACATTGCAGGAGGAGGTGTCCCGGCTGAGCGAAGCCTCCGCGCTTCAGGCGCAGCAGACGCAGGGCCTGCAGAAGCGCTTGGTCGAAGCCACTACACAGCTGAAGCTACTCGGGGCACCGCTTGCGAACAGCGATGGCGCATGTAGCACATGAACCGGCACACTGAGCCTATGCGCTGAGCGGAGGTGAAGATGACACTACTTGAGACTACCAATGAGGGGGCTGCGGAACCTGTCCGTTTGACTACGCCACTGGGCCAGGCCATTGGTAATCTGTTCGCCCGGGCCTTGCCGCTACTGGATGGCAATCCGCCAGGCTCGCTCAAAGTCTTCGTCTTCGGCGGCTGCGCGGTGCACCTGCTCACCCATGCGCGTGGTAGTGCGGACATCGATGCGGAGATCGAGGCGGCCCGCGTGCTGCGTAAGGACGAGATCATGGCCGTCTACACACCGCCAGAGGGTTATGAGGACGGCGACGGCCGCGACTTGCAGGTGTACCTGGACCAGAACTACACCAATGCCCTCGGGCCACTGCACGAGGACTACCGCGAGCGCGCCATCCCGATGGAGGGTTTCGAGGGTGAGCAGCCGCTGCATATCTTCGTTGCCGCCGGCGTGGATCTGGCCATCTCCAAGCTCGGCCGCTTTACGGAAAACGATCAATATGATATCGAACAGCTCATCGAATGTGGCCGTGTCGATGTCGGCCAGTTTGTTACACTGGCAACAGAGGCAATCGATTATGCCGTGGGCAACCGAAGCGCAATGCTAGGCTGCCTGAAACTGGTCATAGCGAAGTACCTGGAGGATGGGCGAGATGCCACGTCTGGATCGTAAACAAAGCTTTGGCACGCTCCTGGAGACTGTCACCCAGCAGCGTCTTAGCCAAGTTGCGTCCGATGCTCTTGTGGAGCTTGCCAAGCAGTTGTGGTACGAAGAGCGCGACCTCGTGCCAGTACTGCAGCGTGAAGTGGCAAGCAAGCTGCGCGAGCCTGAACAGAAGCTGCGTGCCCTCTATCTCGTCGACCTGCTGCGTCGCTTTCCCTGTGTATCAACGGACAAAGCCGCGCGCCTAAAAGGCTTTGTCAGCAGTTGGTCGAACCTGAAACCAGCAGAACGCTCACCTCGTGCGACCCAGCTTGTCTCTCGCTACCAACTCGACAAGCTGGCCTATGAATGGGGGCTTGAAGAGGACGTCAGCAAGCAGATGCAGGATGTCCTGGCTTTCCAAACCCGCCATTACGCCGCCACCCAGGGCGTGAAGACGGGCTATTCAGAGCCAACGCCCGTAAGCTAGCAGCAGGGCACGGCAAAATGGACGCGGAATGGCCAACTCAACAAATGACGACCAACGACTCGCTGATCTAACACGCGAGGCATTAGCCGACGTGAGCGAGGGTTTGGTGATCGATCACGCATTGGTCGAGACCTGGGCTCAGAGCCTTGATACCGACACCCCGGTGCCTTTGCCAACTCCAGATCGGCCTACTTAATTCGCAGCAGGCCGAACTGATCCTCAGCGGTATCAGGCTGAAGCCATTGCGCTAAGCGCGCCTTCGCTTGAGCAGGACTTCCATTCTGTTCGTTTAAATACAGCAAGTTACAGAACGAATGCACTAATTTTTGCCTCATCTCGGCATACCCCTGATTCCCCCCTTACCTCGGCATAACTTCAATCAGGCGTTCAGAGCCGATTCTATAATTGACTATAAAATCCTATAAAGCCCATCCTGAGTAACTTAGCGACGCTAGAAAGATATTTAAATACAATCAGTTGCAGCGCGTATGTCCTAATTTTCCTTTATCTCGGCATGACCCCCTTACCACTACGTAGCGTGAAGGAGGCCCGTCATGAGCGAATCAATCGCCGGCGCTTCATTGAAGCGCACGCTGGGTCCGTTTTCCGTTCTGCTGTTCGGTCTGGCGTTCCTCGCTCCGTTGATCGTGTTCGGCACCTATGGCGTGATCACGCAGGCCAGCGGCAACACCACGGCGATGGCCTACCTGATCGCGGCAATCGGCGTGGTGTTCACGGCCTTGAGCTATGGCCGGCTGGTCAGGGTGTTCCCGGTCGCCGGTTCGGCCTACACCTATACCCGCAAGATGCTGAGCGCGAACCTCGGCTTCATGGTGGGCTGGGCCGCCCTGCTCGATTACTTCTTCATCCCGATGCTGATCTGGCTGCTCGGCGCCAGCTACCTCAACATGGCCTTTCCAGAGGTGCCGCAATGGGTGTGGATCATCGGCTTCATCGTCTCCACCTCGCTGCTTAATATCCTGGGCATCCAGGTCGCCAACCGCTTCAACGTGCTGTTGATGGTCGCGCAACTGGCCATCATCGTCGTGTTCATCAGCCTGTGCGTGCACTACATCGTCGCGGCCAACGGCCCTGGCGGGCTGCTGTCGGCCAAGCCGTTCTTCAACCCGGACGTGTCCTTCGCCACCAGCATGGCCGGCGCCGCCATTGCCGCGTACTCGTTCCTGGGCTTCGACGCGCTGTCCACGCTCAGCGAGGAGACCCGCGACCCGGGCCGGACACTGCCGCGCGCGATCCTGCTGGTCGCATTGATCGGCGGCTCGGTCTACGTCGGCTCGTCGTACTTCATGTACCTGGCGCATCCCTCCCCCGCCTTCGAGCATGTGGACGGCGCCGCCTTCGAGATCGCCCGCATGATCGGCGGCGACCTGTTCTTCGCCGTGGTCCTGGCGGGGATCATCATCGCCCACTTCGCCGCAGGCATGTCGTTCCAGGCCAGCGTGGGCCGGCTGCTGTACGCCCTGGGGCGGGACAACCAACTGCCGCGCAAGCTGTTCGGTGCCCTGCATCCTCGCTACAAGACCCCGGCCTTCAACATTCTGCTCTGCGGCATTTTCGGCTGCGCGGGTTTTGCCCTGACGATCGCCACCGCGACGTCCCTGGTCAATTTCGGCGCGTTTCTCGCCTTCAGCGCAGTCAACCTTTGCGCGTTGCGGCTCTCCTTCGATACCCGCCTCGGAGACGGGGCGGGCTTGCTGCACGGGGTGCTCTGCCCGCTCGTTGGCCTGGTCACGGCCGGGTGGATGCTGGTCAGCCTGGATAACGACGCGCTGATCATGGGCTGTAGCTGGCTGGGCCTGGGGGCGGTCTATCTCGCTTGCCGGACCAGCTTCTTCCGCAACCCGGTGCCCGACGCGCTGGCGTAGCGACCGCCCTTCTATCGAACGCTCTGACAACAACCACAAGGCCGGCTTCGAGCCTGCCCTTCAATGGCGAGAATCGATATGCAAACCAAACTTCTGATCAATGGTGCCCTGGTGGCCGGCGAAAGCGAGAGCCACGCGGTGTACAACCCGTCCCAGGGCAACGTCCTGGTGCGAATTACCGAGGCCAGCGGCGCCCAGGTCCATGCCGCGGTGCAGAGCGCGGATGCGGCCTTCGACGCCTGGTCGCAAACGCCGCCCAAGGATCGCGCGGCCCTGCTGCTCAAGCTTGCCGAGCGCATCGATGCCCAGGCGCACGTGTTCGCTCGCCTGGAGGCGGACAACTGCGGCAAGCCTTTCAACGCCGTGCTGCTGGACGAACTGCCCGCCGTGTCGGACGTGTTCCGTTTCTTTGCCGGCGCCGTGCGCTGCCTGCAGGGCTCGGCGGCGGGAGAGTACGTCGCGGGGCATACTTCGATGATCCGCCGCGACGCGGTAGGCGTGGTCGCCTCCATCGCGCCGTGGAACTATCCGTTGTTGATGGCAGCGTGGAAACTCGGCCCGGCATTGGCCGGCGGCAACACCGTGGTGCTGAAACCGTCGGAGCACACGCCGCTGAGTACCTTGAAACTGGGCGAGCTGCTTGCCGAGATCTTCCCCGCCGGCGTGGTCAACATCGTCCACGGTCGAGGTGCCTCGGTGGGTGAGCCGCTGACCAGCCATGCCCAGGTGCGCATGGTGTCGCTGACCGGCTCCGTGCGCACCGGCAGCCGGATCATCGAAGGTACGGCCGAGAGCGTGAAACGCATGCACATGGAGTTGGGGGGCAAGGCTCCTGTACTGATCTTCGACGATGCCGACATCGACGCCGCCGTCGAAGGCATCCGCGCCTTCGGCTTCTACAACGCCGGCCAGGACTGTACCGCCGCGTGCCGCCTCTATGTGCAGAAAGGGGTCTACCAGGAGTTCGTTCGCAAGCTCGGCGAGGCCGTATCCAGCATCCGGTGCGGGCTGCCGGACGATCCGGCGACCGAGATGGGACCGCTGATCACCAAGGAGCATCTGGAGCGTGTCGAGGGGTTCGTGAACCGGGCCAGGGAGTTGCCGCACATCGAAGTGGTCACCGGCGGCAAGCGCGCCGAGGGTGCCGGCTTCTTCTTCGAGCCGACGGTCCTGGCCGGCGCTACACAGGAGGATGAGGTGGTGCGCCGCGAGATCTTCGGCCCGGTGGTGACCGTCTCGTCGTTCGAGGATGAAGCCCAGGCGCTGGCTTGGGCGAACGACTCCGACTACGGCCTGGCGTCTTCGGTATGGACCGCCGATGTGGGGCGCGCTCATCGCCTGGCCGCCCGCCTGCAATACGGCTGCACCTGGGTCAACACCCACTTCATGCTGGTCAGCGAAATGCCCCACGGCGGGGTCAAGCTGTCCGGCTACGGCAAGGACCTGTCGATGTACGGCCTGGAAGACTACACCGTGGTGCGCCACGTGATGTTCAAGCACTGACCGCCCACACCCCGGACTACCCAGATCATTTTTCAAGAGGTTTGCATGAACAACATCGAGACGTTCGAAAGGCTCGAGTCCAACGTGCGGATGTACTGCCGCGACTTGCCCCTGGTGTTCGATACCGCCCAAGGCAGCAGGATCCGCGGCGAAGATGGCCGCGAATACCTGGACTTCTTCGCCGGCGCCGGCGCCCTGAACTATGGCCACAACGACCCGCGCATGCGCGATGCGCTGATCGCGTATCTGTCGGCCAACGGCGTGACCCACGCCCTCGACCTGCACACCACCACCAAGCGCCAGTTCCTGGAAGCGATCGAGCGCGACCTGTTCAAGCCACGCGGCTGGGACTACAAGGTCCAGTTCACCGGCCCGACCGGTGCCGACGCCGTCGAGGCGGCGTTGAAGCTGGCGCGCAAGGCGACCGGGCGTACCAAGGTCGTATCGTTCTACGGGGCTTACCACGGCATGACCGCCGGCGCCCTGGCCGTCACCGGCAACCGCACTCGCCGTGGCCCCGGGCTTTCCACCGACGTGGTGTTCGTGCCCTACGAAGACAGCCCCTATGGCGAATTCGACAGCATTGGCTTCCTCGAGCGCCTGGCCAACGACCAGGGCAGCGGCTCGGAGCTGCCGGCGGCGGTGATCGTCGAGTCGGTGCAGATCCAGGCCGGCGTCTACCCGGCTTCCAACCAATGGCTGCAACGCTTGCGCAAGTGGACCACCGACCACGGCGTGCTGCTTATCTGCGACGAGATCCAGGCCGGTTGCGGCCGCACCGGCGACTTCTTCGGCTTCGAGCGCTCCGGGGTGGTGCCGGACCTGATCACCTGCGCCAAATCGATCGGCGGCTTCGGCCTGCCGATGGCGATCGTGTTGCTTCGTGCCGGGCTGGATGTATGGCAACCGGGCGATCACATCGGCACCTTCCGGGGCAACCAGTTGGCGTTCCTGACCGCCCGCATCGCGCTCAGCTATTGGCACGATGAGCAGTTCCTGAAATTGCTGGCCGACAACTGCGCGGCCATGGAGCGCGCGGTTGCCGGCTTTGCGGAAATTCCAGGCGTCGCGTCCGCGCGTTGTCGCGGCATGATCGCCGGCATCGATTTCGGCCGCGGCAACGTCGAGGTCGCCAAGGACGCCCAGCAGCGCGTGCTGCAAGCGGGCGTGCTGGTCGACCGCTGCGGCCCGAATGGCGAAATCATCAAGCTGATGCCACCGCTGAACACTCCGACCGACCAACTCGAAGACGGCCTCAGGGCCTTCGGCGAATCGGTCGCGGCAGCGCTGGGCGAATAGCTGCCAGGGTCACCCTTCGGCCTGTGTTGAAGCGCAGGCCGGAGACCTGTTGGACATCAGCCAGAACAATAATCAGGAGACCTCGAGCGTGCGTGAACACAATGATGAAAGCGTCGAGTTCGAAGTGTCCGTGATCGGGCTCGGAGCCATGGGAACCATCATGGCCCAAGCGTTGCTCAGGCAAGGCAGGCGCGTGGCGATCTGGAACCGCTCACCCGGCAAGGCCGCGGCGCTCGTCGCCGCTGGCGCTCACCTGTGCGAGAGCGCCGAAGCCGCGCTGGCTGCAAGCCCGGCCACGATCTTCGTGCTCCTGGACAACCAGGCGACCCGCGAGGTGCTCGGGATGCCAGGTGTGATGCAGGCACTGGCCAACCGTACGATCGTCGATTACACGACCAACGCCCAGGACGAGGGTCTGGCGCTTCAGAGTCTCGTCAACCGCGCGGGCGGCCATTACGTCAAAGGGATGATCGTGGCCTACCCGCGCAACGTTGGTCGTCGCGAAAGCCACAGCATTCATACCGGTGATCCTGAGGCCTTCGAACGGCATCGGGCGCTGCTTGAGGGGCTTGCCGGTCATACGACGTTCCTCCCCTGGGACGAAGCATTGGCCTTCGCCACCGTGCTCCACGCGCATGCGTTTGCCGCGATGGTGGCTTTCTTCGAGGCCGTGGGGGCTGGTGTCCACTTCGGCCTGCCGCCTTCGAAGACCGCTCGGCTCATGCTCGACACGTCGCGCTTTTTCGTCGCCGATGCACTCGAGGAAGCGGTCCGTCGGCTGGAAGCGCAGGATTTCGCAGGCGATCAGGCGAGGCTCGATGTGCATGCCCAGGCCTTCGCCCATATCGCCGGAGCCCTGCACGCACAAGGGGCCTGGACGCCGGTCTTCGACGCGCTGTGCCAGGCCGTGCAACGCGCGGCAGCCATGGGCTATGGCGATCAGGACATCGTAGCCGTCACCCGCCTGTTCGCCCGCGAATGCGACACCGCAAGCGCGGCGGGACAGTGACTGCGCTGCGCTTCTAAGGTCCTCGTGGATAGCGCCCGAAGAAAAAATCGCTGGAGAATCATATGCGCCGATTCGGTTTTCTACTGGCTGTCCTTGTACTGGTCATCTTCCTGAGTGCACTGTTTTCGAAGCCTTCCGTCGTCAACCGCGGGACGGCTCAGCGCATGGAGCACTACCCCACCGTCGGTATCGGAGACATCTTCCGGGGGCACTAGCCAGGCCTCGGGCGACAGACAGCCTCAAAGCCTGCCATGCGGTCGCTGCCACCCGTTCGACAGCGACCGTGTGCGCCTCAGTGGTCTATGGCTCCGCTGGCACCAAGGCCGGTCTGGCCTCGTACGTACTGGTCGGCGAAGGCTGCCCTTTCCGCCATGGCCCGCGTGGTCCGGTCCAGGCGGGAAACGCCATACGCCACCAGGAACGCCAACGGCATGGAGAACAGCGCAGGCTGGGTATAGGGGAACAGCGGCTCGGCGAAGTGCAACACATCCACCCACACCAGCCTGGAGAAAACCACGAAGCCCATGGCGCTGAACAACCCGACGTAGCCACCGGCCAACGCGCCACGGGTGGTCAGCCCCGACCAGAACATCGACAGGAACAGCACCGGGAAGTTGGCCGAAGCGGCGATGCCAAAGGCCAGGGCGACCATGAAGGCCACGTTGATGTTCTCGAACACGATGCCCAGGGCTATCGCCACCAAGCCAAGGCCCAGGGTTGCCAGCTTGGTTACCCGCAGCTCCTGCGCCTCGCTGGCCGCGCCCTTCATGATCACCCGCGCATACAGGTCATGGGCGATAGCGGACGCCCCGGCCAGGGCCAGGCCTGACACCACGGCCAGGATGGTGGCGAAGGTCACGGCGGAGAGGAAGCCCAGCAGCAGGTTGCCTCCCACTGCCTGGGCCAGGTGCATGACCACCATGTTGCCCCCGCCCAGCAGCTTGCCTCCCGCTTCCCCGCCCTCGAAGAACCGGGGCTGCTGGCTGACGATCACGATCGACGCCAGGCCCAGCAGGAAAATGACATTGAAGAAGTAGCCGATGAACCCGGTGGCGTAGAGCACCGACTTGCGCGCCTCCCGGGCATCGCCGACGGTGAAGAAACGCATCAGGATGTGCGGCAGCCCGGCGGTGCCGAACACCAGCCCCAGGCTCAGCGATAGCGCGGTCAACGGGTCGGCCAGCAAGCCACCAGGGGCCAGCAGGCGTTCGCCCAGGGCATGGCTATCCATCGCCTGGCTGACCAGCCTGTCATAGCTGAAGTCGAATTCGCGCATCGCCAGGAACAGCACCAGCGAGCCGCCGACCAGCAGCAGGAATGCCTTGACGATCTGCACCCAGGTGGTTGCCACCATACCGCCGAAGGTCACATACAGCATCATCAGCGCACCGACGATCACCAGGGCGATCTGGTAGTCCAGGCCGAACAGCAGCCTGATCAACTGCCCGGCCCCGACCATCTGCGCCACCAGGTAGAAACACACCACGGTCAGCGATCCGATGGCGGCCATGGTGCGCACCTTGCCCTGGTCGAGACGGTACGAGGTGATGTCGGCGAAGGTGAAGCGGCCCAGGTTGCGCAGCCGCTCGGTCATCAATAGCAGCAGTACCGGCCAGCCCGCGAAGAAGGCGATGAGATAGATGTAGCCATCCATCCCGGAGCTGTAGATGAGCGCGGTGATTCCCAGTAGCGTGGAGGCGGACATGTAGTCGCCGGCCAGCGCCAGGCCGTTCTGCCAGCCCCGGATACCGCCACCGGCGCTATAGAAATCCGCCGTCGAATGGGTCCGTCGCGCCGCCCACCAGGTGATGCACAGGGTGAACAGCACGAACACCATGAACATGCCGATGGCATGCAGGTTGAGCGGCTGGCGCTGGCCAGCGTCCAACGCGGGCGAGGCCGACAGCAGGCCGGAGTGCAGCGACAACGCCAGGGGAAGGAGCTTCTTCATGCGCCCCGCTCCTCTTCCAGCCCAGCGACCAGAGCCTGGGTCAGGCGATCGAATTCGCCGTTGGCGCGGTACACATAGAGCGCCGACAAGGCACAGAAGAACACGAACAGGAACACGCCGGCCGCGACCCCGAAGGTCATGTTCGAGCCCTGCGCCAGACGCCTGGCAATCAGCTCGGGGCAGAACGATACCAGCGCGATGTAGCCGTGGAACGTGGCCAGGATCAGCAGGAGCAGGCTCAGGGTGAAACGGTTTCGGCGCGCCACCAGTTGCTGGAACCGGGCACTGGCGCGGATACGTGCGTATAGCAGGCTGGACATGGGACACCTCGGGCAACCTAGTTATTGTTATGGAATGTGCGGGTGCGGCAGCGCCATCAGCGGCCGGCGTCGCCGGCCTCCTCCTCCTGCCGGGCCCACTCGCGCAGGACGAACTTCTGGATCTTGCCGGTGGCGGTCTTGGGCAGTTCGGTAAGCGTCACATGCCGCGGCGCCTTGAAGTGCGCCAGGCGCTCGCGGCACCAGCGGACCAGATCGTCACCCGTGGTTCTGGGTAAGGCATCCGCCCGCAAGGCGACGAACGCGTGGGGTGTCTCGCCCCAGCGCGAATCCGGGCGCGCCACCACCGCGGCCTCGACCACCTCGGGGTGCTGGTAGAGCACTTCCTCGATCTCCAGCGAGCTGATGTTCTCGCCGCCGGAAATGATGATGTCCTTGGCCCGGTCCTTGATTTCCACGTAGCCGTCCGGGTGCAGCACGGCCAGGTCGCCGGTGTGCAGCCAGCCGTCGGCCAACGCGGCGCGGGTGGCCTCGGGGTTGTGCAGGTAGCCTTTCATCACGGTGTTGCCCCGCACTACCAGTTCGCCAAGGGTGCGGCCGTCGGCCGGGACCGGACGGCCGGTGTCGGTATCCAGCACCGTGGCCTCCTCGAGCATCGGGTGGGCGACGCCCTGGCGGCTCATGAACTGGGCCCGGGCCTCCAGCGGCAATTCGTCGACCCCCGGCTGCCACAGGCACAGGGTGCTGGGGCCGTAGCTTTCGGTCATGCCGTAGGCGTGGGTGATGCTGAAGCCGCGTGCTTCCATGGCGGCGATGACCGCGCTGGGCGGCGCGGCGCCGCCGGTGATCACCGATACCGGCACGGCAGGGACGCTGGCATGCTCGGCATGGATCAGCATCGACATCACCACCGGCGCGGCGCTCAGGTGGGTCACCGCATGCTCGGCAATGGCGGCGTGGATCGCATCTGGCTGGACCTTGCGCAGGCACACGTGCGTGCCACCGGACAGCGTCACCGCCCAGGTATGGCTCCAGCCGTTGCAGTGGAACATCGGCAAGGTCCACAGGTAGACGCTGCGCGGCCCCAACTGGAAGATCAGCGCGCCGGCGCAGGCGTTGAGGTAGGCGCCGCGGTGATGCAGGACCACGCCCTTGGGATCCCCCGTGGTGCCGGAGGTGTAGTTGATGGCGATCGACTGCCATTCGTTCTGCGGCGCACTCAGCGGCCGCCCGGGGTCGCCCTGGGCCAGAAACGCCTCATAGTCCAGGTCGTGGGCGAGGTCGGCTCGCTCGGCCTGATCATCGTCGATGCCCACCAGCAAGGGCGGCGCATCGAGCATGGCCAGCGCCTGCTGGGCCACGGCACCGAACTCACGGTCGCAGATCAGCACCCTGGCCGCGCAGTGGCGCAGGATGAAGGCGATGCTGCGTGCCTCCAGGCGGATGTTGATGCATACCAGCACCGCCCCGGCACCGGGTACGCCATAGTGGGCCTCGAGCATTTCCGGGATATTCGGCGCCAGTATCGCCACCCGCTCGCCCGCTTGTACGCCGACCCGCTCCAGGGCGCTGGCCAGGGCGCAACTGCGCTCGTGCAACTGGCGGTAGCTGTAGCGCCTTGCGCCATAGACCACCGCATCGCGCTGCGGGTACACCTGCGCGGCACGCTTGAGGAACGACAGCGGCGACAGCGGGACATGGTTGGCTTCGTTGGGAGCAAGCTCGTGCTCGAGGGTAGGAACCATCATGGCAGCCACCTCATCGACACATTGCTCGGGTCTTGCACGCACATACATACCTCCTGTTCTTGTTGTTATTGCGCCAGGGCGCGTTACAGGCTGCTGCACAGGTGGCCGCCATCGACCACGATCTCGGCGCCGCTCATGGCCCGCCCGGCATCGCTGGCGAGCAGCAGCAAGGCGCCGTCCAGGTCCGCCGGCACGCTGAAGCGGCGGCTGGGGATACGCGAGCGCAACTTGTCGCCGGCCTCGCTGGCCAGGAAGGCCTCGTTCAGGTCGGTCATCACGTAGCCGGGCGCCAGGGCATTCACCCGGATGCCATAGCGCGCCAACTCCAGCGCCATGGCGCGGGTCAGGTGGGCCAGGCCGGCCTTGGCCGCCAGGTAAGGGCCGACGGCACCGGCCACACGGCTGGCGAGGATCGAAGTGACATTGATCAGGCTGCCGCCCTTCCCCGCCGCGACCATGCGCCGGGCACTTTCCTGGGCCACCGCCCAGGCGCCCTTGAGGTTGGTGTCGAGCACGCGGTCCCAGCTTTGATCGTCGCAGGCCAGCAAGGGCTGGCTGTCGCTCACCCCCGCATTGTTGACCAGCACATCCAGCGGGCCGGCGGCATCGAGCACCCGGCAGATATCCTCACGGCAGGTCACATCGAGGGCAAAGGCCTGCGCCCGCCCTCCCGCCACCTCGATGGCCTCCACCAGCGCCTGCAGTGGCGCCTGGCGCCTGGCGGTCACCACCACCTCGACGCCTGCGGCGGCCAGGGTCATGGCGAAGTGGCGGCCAAGGCCGCTTGAGGCGCCGGTCACCAGGGCGCGGCGCCCGTCGAGGGCGAACAGTCGGGCAAGGTTCGGTTGCATCAGTGGGCCTCCAGGCGCTGGTCGAGCAGCTTCTTCGCCAGGCTCATGCGGTGCACCTCGCTCGGGCCGTCATAGATGCGGAACGGGCGAATGTCGCGGAAGATCCGCTCCACCACGGTCTCCCCGGTCACCCCGCGCCCGCCCAGTACCTGGACGCAACGATCGACCACCCGCCACAACGCCTCGGCGCTGATCACCTTGGCCATGCTGGAGTCGACATTGGCCCGCCGGCCCTGGTCGAGCACCCAGGCGCAGTGCCACACCGCCAGGCGCACCACGTGCAGGTCCATCATGTTGTCGGCCAGCATGAAGCCCACACCCTGGTGCTCGCCCAGCGGCTTGCCGAAGGCATCTCGGGTGCGCGCATAGTCGCAGGCGATGTCGTGGGCACGGCGCGCGGCGCCCAGCCAGCGCATGCAGTGGGTCAAGCGCGCGGGCGCGAGGCGCACCTGGGCATAGCGGAAGCCCTTGCCGATCTCGCCGAGCACATCGCTCGCCGGAATACGCAGGTTGTCGAAACGCAGCTGCCCGTGGCCACCGGTGAAGCAGCTGTCCAGCGAGTCCAACTGGCGCTCATGGATGATGCCGTCACGCTTCATGTCGGTCAGGAACATGGTCGCCGTACCATCCTCCATGCGCGCCATGACGATGCCGAAGTCAGCGCCTTCTGCGCCGGTGATCAGCCACTTGCGGCCATTGATCAGGTAGTCGTCGCCATCGCGGATGGCGGTGGTGCGCAGCATCGAAGGGTCCGAGCCGGAGCCTGGCGCAGGCTCGGTCATGGCGAAGCAGGAACGGGCATGGCCCTGGACCAGCGGGCGCAACCAGCGGTCTTTCTGCGCCTCGGTGGCGACCACGTCCATCAGGTGGATGTTGCCTTCGTCCGGGGCATGGATGTTCAGCGCCACCGGGCCCAGCGGCGAGTAGCCGGCCTCTTCGAAGACGATCGCCTTGGCCACGTGGCTCAGCGCCAGGCCACCCATTTCGCGGCTGGCGTGGGGCGTCAGCAAGCCGGCCGCGCGGGCGCGGGCCACCAGATCCTGGCGCAGGGCGTCGCTGGGGCCGTGGCTGTCCTGGCGGGGGTCGTTCTCGAGCGGGATGACCTGTTCGGCGATGAAGTCTCGGGTCTTGGCCTGCAAGGCGAGCAGTTCGTCCGGGAGGGTGAAGTTCATGGTTGTCCTTCTGGGTGCTTGTCTGTCGGGAATGAGATGGCTGACGCCGTTCAGGGCAAGGCCTTGGGATTGCTGATGGCCAATCGGGCGAGGGTGACCTGGCGCAATGTCTCGACCAGGGTTCTATGGTTTTGCGGGGCGTCATGGCTGCCCAGGCGAATGGCCCGTGCCAGTTGGCGGCGCAGGTCGGGCAAGGCTGCGGGCGCCTCGTCGACCAAGGCGGCCAGACGTGTCCGCTCCTGGTCCTCGGCCAGAGCCACCAGGCGGCTTTCGCGGGCTGCGATGGCCATGGCATTGGCGATCATCAGGGCCGGGTAACGCAGCTCGCCGGGCAGCGCTGGCAGCAGTTGCTCCAGAAGCGTCGAGCGAGCGATGTCGAGCAGTTCATGGGCATCGGGCTGGGTCATGGCGCTTCGGCTCCGGTCATGTGCAGGATGTCGAGCTCAAGCTCCGGCAGCAGTCGTGCGGTCAGTGCCAGCTCAATGGACGGCTCTTCGCCGGACAGGTGGCGCTGGCCTTGCTGCAGGGCGATCACCGCCCAGCGCAGGGTGGCCATGACCTGCCAGTAGTGCAGTTGGCTGCGCTCGATACGCAGCGGAGACACCTCGTGGTAGCCACCCAGGAAGTCCTCCAGTTGGCCGATACCGCCGGCCTCGAGGTCTGGGCGGGTGAAGCGCCAGCAGCGGGCGGTGAACCAGCCTAGGTCCTCGCAAGGGTCGCCCCAGCCGGTGAACTCCCAGTCGAGTACGGCTTCGAGTCCCTGTTCGCTGGCCAGGTAGTTGCCGGTGCGGTAGTCACGGTGCAACAGACACAGGGTGCCGTTGTGCGGTGCGTGCAGCTCGCACCAGCGCAGGCCCCACTCCAGCACCGGGTAGGCATCGGCGAGGGTGTCGAGGTAGTGGCGATAGGCGTCGATGGTCGCCAAGGCCGGTGAGCGGGTTGGCATCGGCAGGAAATCCAGCGTGGCGCACGGCGGGCGAACCTGATGCAGGCGCGCCAGGTTGGCGCCAAGCTGCGCCGCCAGCTGCGCCCGGCCCTGGGGGCCGGTGCCGGCGCTGAGCAAGCGACCGGCGGCGACACCCGGCACGTACTCCATCAGGAAGAACACCCGCCCATGCACGCGCATATCGCGGCACAGCCACAGCGGGCGCGGTACTTTCACTCCGGCCTGATGAACCACTTGCAGCACCGCGAACTCCTGTTCGCGGTCAAGGCTGGCGGGTAGCGCGGAAAGCGCATCGCTGCGCAGCACCCAACGCCGGGCGCCAGCCCAGGGGCCGCCTTCGATCAGCAGGTCCAGCAGCCAGTTTTCCTGGATGGCGCCGCCGCTCAGGCGCTGGCGTGCCTGGATGACCACCCGCTTCGCTGCGGCGTGCTCGCGGATGAACTCGACCAGTGGCTGGTCGTCCGGGGCCACGAATGTCTCGCCGTCCCGTACGGTCGTAGGAGGAGTGCTCATGGGGTTGTAGGGTCTGCCTGTAGTCATGTTGTCAGACAGCTTTAGCAACGCCTGGGCCAATTTTCGGGATATGCCTGTAACCCGCGCGCTCTCTGGCGCCAGGCTTTTCCATGGCGCTCGACGAAGCAATCCGGGTTTCACTTTTGCAACGAACTGATTCAGTATCGAAACAATTCAATCCTGAACAGGTTTCGACATGCGTCCTCCCCTTTCCCAGGTCGTCGTGCTGGTCAGTCACCTTCAACGACCTCGGCAGCGCAGTCGCCTCGCCAGCCTGGTGGCCGGCCTGGCGGCGGGCTACCCGGACGTCCATATCGAGGTGCTCGACACCTCGGTATCCGAAGCCCTGCAAACCGCCCGCGATCTCGAACAGCGCGGCAAGGCCGACGTGTTCGTCTGTGCTGGCGCCACTGCCGCCTACCTGCGTAGACACCTGGCACGTCCGGTTCTGACGATGCGCGTTGGCGGCGGAGACCTGTTGCGTGCGCTGGAGCAAGCCCGCGAACACTCCTCCCATGTCGCCCTGCTCAGCTACAACCGCATCGACCGGGACCTGCAAGCCATGCGAACGCTGTTCACGGTGCAGGTTCACCAGGTCGCCTACACCACCCTGGAAGAGGCTCGCCAGGCTGTCCTGGAGGTAGCCCGGCTGGGTTGCCGCAGCATCATCGGTTCGTCGACGGTGGTGGAGCTGGCGGAACAGGCAGGCCTGCACGGCGTGCTGTCGCTGAGCGAAGACACTGCGCGCAAGGCGCTCGAGGAAGCCATGGGAGTCCTCGACAGCCAGCGCCTGGAGATCGCCAAGCGGCGGCATCTGGACGCGGTGCTGCAACACATTCCAAGCGGTGTGGCAGCGGTCGACAACCAGGGTGTGGTGCAATCGCTCAACCCTGCCCTTGCCCAGTTGCTGGAGTTGCCGGTCAGCTCGGCTCTGGGTCGACCGTTACAGCAGCTATGCCCGGAGCTTGACCTGCAACAGGCGCTAGAGGATGGCGGTGGCGAGGAAAACCGGGTGATCCGGCTGGGCTCGCACGCCGTGGTCAGCAATCTCCTGCCGATCCTGGAGAATGGCGAGCGTACCGGCCTGGTGCTCACCTGCCAGGACATCACCGCCGTGCAGCGCGCGGATCAACGCATCCGCTCCACTCGCCGTCCAGGTGCCTTCACCGCGCGTTACCGGCTCGAACAACTCAACGGCGCGAGCAAGGCCAACCGTGAGATGTTGCAGCTGGCCAAGCGCTTTGCCGCCAGCCATTCGACCATCCTGATCACTGGCGAAAGCGGCACCGGCAAGGAACTGCTCGCCCAAGGGATCCATAACGAGAGCCCTCGCCGGCACGGGCCTTTCGTCGCCATCAACTGCGCGGCGTTTCCCGAGTCGCTACTGGAAAGCGAACTGTTCGGCTACGAGGAAGGGGCCTTCAGCGGTTCGCGCAAAGGCGGCAAGCCCGGCCTGTTCGAGGCGGCGCACCGTGGCACGCTGTTCCTCGACGAGATCGGCGACATGCCTGTGTCGCTGCAGACTCGCCTCCTTCGTGTATTGCAGGAGCGAGAGGTCTTGCGCCTGGGCGGCACCGAGCCGATCTCCATCGACGTGCGCATCGTCGCCGCCACCCACAAGGACCTGGGGGGCGCCATGAAGGATCGCGAGTTTCGCACCGACCTGTATTACCGGCTGAATATCCTGCGCTTGCAGACCACGCCCCTGCGCGAGCGGCCCGAGGACATCCCTCTGATTTGCCAGGGAATCAGCCAGCGCCTGCTGGTCCAGGGCCAGCCACCGGGTTCCGCAGGCATAACGACGCTCCTGCTACCCTACCTCGTCCGCCATTCCTGGCCCGGAAACGTCAGGGAACTGGAGAATGTCATCGAACGGGCGATGCTCTCCGCCAGCGAAATCTTCCATGAGCACGGCGTGGATGAGCATTACCTGGCTCGCGTGCTGCCCGAGCTATTCGAAGGCCAGCCTCAGCCCAGGTCCCGGAAAGAGCCATCGCGCACAAAGGATTTGCACGCCATCGGCAAAACCGCGCAGTTGCGCTACATACAGGAGACGCTGGACAGCTGCCAGGGCAGCCTTGACGAGGCTGCGCGTCGGCTCGGGATCAGCCGGACCACGCTGTGGCGGCGGCTTCGTTCGGCACGCTGAGCAAAACGATGCGCCTGGGCGATGCGGAACTCGCCCAGGCCTGGACGCGGCCGGTGCCGTGAAACTCAATTGATCAGCGGAACCTGCTTGCCGATCTGCAACGCCTCCAGCGCGTCCAGTTGCGCTTCGATCTGCAGGAAACGCATGGCCCGCCGGGGTGACATCTTCTCGGCCACTTCCTGCACGTACCGGTGCAGCACGGCCAGCTGTTTCTCCTGCAATCCCCGATAGAGGTCGACCATCCTCGAAGCTTCCGCGTCGGTAATGCTGCCGGAACCATAGGCGCGGGCATATTCGAGCAGGAGCTGGAATGTCTCCTTGTGCAGGCTGTCCGTCTCGCCTCGGTAGCGTGAATAGATCGGCCAGAACGTCTCGGCTTCGGTGCCGTCCAGCGCCATGTTTGCCTCGACCATCCGTTTGCGCTTGTAGTTGATGGTTTCCAGCTGGTTCCTGATCTTTTCCTTGTGCTCGTTCATCACCTGCTCGACCGATGGCAGGGGTTCGTCGGCATGAGCGGCAAGGGAAAGGGTCGCGACCAGGGTGGCCACGAAAAGCAAGCGCCTGGACATCGGCGTTCTCCTTCTGGGTTGATCGAATGGATTCATGCTGCCGCGGTGCGATGCGACATCAACGGGCCCCGCGCCTCAGGGCGATCCTGGGCGCCCACTCCAGCCATTCGTCATTGGCCGAATCGAACAGGGCGAAGGTCTGCCCCGGCTTGGCGGGCTCGCCCATCTGCGCATTGTTCGGGGTGGCGAAGGCAATGCCGCCCTCCATCAGCGCCTCCATCGACTCGGTGCGTAGCGACAGGCCTTTGAACAGGCTGGCGTCGACGCCGAAGCCGCTGGCATTCCAGAAACGGCTGCCGGTACGCACCAGCGGTACGTAGCGCGGTTCGATGAGGATGCTGATCAGCACCCGGTCGGCCTGTTCGCCCAAGGCCAGGTCGACGACCTTGCCCACCGGGATCTGCCGGTAGGTCACCAGGTTGCCCGGCTTGATCGAGCCCTTGCGCGGCGCACTGAGGGTCAGCCGCAGGCCATTTTCCCGGCCCAGCAGGTTGGGCGCTTCGGCGAGAGTCTGGAAGCGTGCCTGGCGCTCGCCCGGCGTGCTCGACGGCAGCGCCTCGATATAGGGGCCGCTGACCAGGGTTCCGAGGTTCTCGGTACGCAGCAGGCCGAGCGCCGGACGTACCACCCAGAAGCGGGTTCCGCTGCGGGCGACGCGCTCGCCGGCGGAAGTCAGGCGGGCCTTCATCAGTACCCCGGAGAGGTCCGGGTTCAGCTCGACGCTTTCGATCTTGCCGATGTCCAGGCCCTTGAAGCGGATCGGCGTGCCTTCGCGCAGTCCATCGGGATTGTCGATGCTCAGCTGGATCTCCACGCCACGGGCCATCGCCGCCTCCTCGCTGTCGAAGAGGGTGAAGCGACGCACCTTGGTCACGGTCGGCGCCTTCGGATCGAGGGTGTCGAAGGAAATCCCGCCGGTGATCAGGGTCTGTAGCGACTCGCTCTTCACCTGCACGCCGCTGAGGTTGCCGGTCAGGGTGATCCCGCTGGAGTTCCAGAAGCGCGTCGAGGTATTCACCAGGTGCGCGTACTCCGGCTCGATGTGCACACCCACCACCACTCGCTGGCGGTCGCGCGACAGCTGGTAGCTCTGCACGCTGCCGACGCGGACCTGGCGGTAGAGGATCGGCGCGCCGATATCGATCGAGCCGAGCTTGTCGCTGGTCAGCACCAGGTGCAGGCCGGGCGCGTCGGTGTTCAGCGGCGGCGCTTTCGGGCGGATGGTGAACTCGCGACTCGGCGCGCCGCTCTTGGCGAAGCGCACATCGATGTAGTTACCTTTCACCAGGGCCTCGAGGCCGGTGATGCCGGCCAGGGAGATGCTTGGCTTGACGGTCCAGAATTCGGTGCCTTCCAGCAGCATGTCCTCGACCCGCGGATCCATCGCCAGGTCGGCAGTGGCGCTGCTGTAGTCCTTGCCCATGTCGATCGACTTGACCAGGCCGACCTGCACGCCGTTGAACATCACCGGGGTGCGCCCTGGATCGATACCACTGACGTCGTTCATCTTCAGCTTCACGCGCAGACCGGCCTGGGCCGCGTCGTAGTCGTCGTACAGGCGGAACGGCTTGCTCGGATCGGTCGGCGGGCTGTCGGTGCGGTTCTCCGGGGTAGAGAAGGCGATACCGCCGGCGACCAGGGTCAGCAGCGACTCGCTGTGCACCTTGAAGCCGGACAGGCCGCCGGAAATGGAGATGCCGCTGGCGTTCCAGAATCGCGTGTGCTTGCGCACCAGGTCGGCGTAGGCCGGCTCGATGTGCACCTTGATCTCGATGGTCCTCTGGTCATCGCCCAGCTGGAAGCTCTTCACCTGGCCGACCTGGATCTGCCGGTAGAACACCGGGCTGCCCTGCTCCAGGGAGCCCAGGCGATCGGCCTTGAGGGTCAGGTGCAGGCCGGGCAGCTTGTCGGAAAGGGGTGGCGGCTCCTTCAACGCGGTGAAGTAGCGTTCTTCCTTCTCGCCCTTCACCGGATCGACCGCGATGTAGACGCCGGAGACCAGGGTTTCCAGGCCGGTGACGCCAGCCAGGGAAACCCGCGGCTTGACCAGCCAGAAGCGGGTGTCCTTGCTCAGATATTCCTGGGCTTCCTTCTTGATCTCGATGGTCGCGACCACGCCCTTGATGTCCTTGCTGACATGCAGGTCGGTCACCTTGCCCACCGAGATGCCCTTGTACAGCACCTCGGTCTTGTTGGCCTGGATCCCGTCGCCGCTCTCGAAGCGAACCTGGATGTCCACGCCAGCCTGGTCGAAGGCACGCCACGCCAGCCAGGCACCGATGGCCAGGGCCACCAGCGGCAGCACCCAGATCGCCGACCAGTTCGAGGTCTTGTGTTTCTTCGGACTTGGCAGATCACTCATTCTCGTCATCCAGATTGGTGTTGTCCCAGATCAGCCGGGGGTCGAACGTCACGGCGGCGAGCATGGTGAGCACCACCACGCTGGCGAAGGCGGCGGCGCCGAGGTTGGCCTCGATGCTCGCCAGGTTGCCGAAATTCACCAGCGCCACGAGGATGGCGATGACGAAGATATCGAGCATCGACCAGCGCCCGACCCATTCGATGAAGCGGTACATCATGATTCGCTGGCGGGCCGACATCGGCTGGTGCCGCTGCACCGAATAGAGCAACAGGGCGATGCCGACCAGCTTGAAGGTGGGGACGACGATACTGGCGACGAACACCACCAGGGCGATGGGAAACATGTCGGCCTGGATCAGGGTCACGACCCCGCCCATGATGGTCGCCGGGGAGCCCTTGCCGAGCATGTTGACGGTCATGATCGGCAACAGGTTGGCGGGAACGTAGAGAATCATCGCCGAGATCAGCAACGCCCAGGTACGGGCAATGCTGTTCGGCCGCCGAGGATGCAGCTTCGCGCCGCAGCGACTGCAACGCGGATGCTCGTTCCCGTCGGCGCGATTCAACTGGTGGCACTCGCCGCAGACCAGAATGCCGGCATCGATCGCACGCATTGTCGTTCTCCAGGATCTCTGCCGGGACGGTGATGGTTTGTCGTCATCCAGCACGGCGGCCAACCTGTGCCTTGCCCGGCAGGGAATGGGCACGGGGAAACCACCTGTCGGGGGAGGCTGCCGTCGGAAGACGATTCTGTTCGGGGCGTTACAGCGATGGCATGGGTTCGGCCACTCACGCGCATCAGTTGTCCGCTCGGCTCGATCTGGCCAGGCTGGGCCGGACTCGCTATTCATGCCGCTTGGACGACGATCGAGCGCTGGGATCGCATGATGCTTATATAGTTCACATGAGTCAATATTGTCTCATGTGTTTTTCACCATCGCGCTATACGGAGCCAAGCGGCGATCCTGCCAGGGAGGCATCATGGCATTCGCCACGGAAGGACCCCCGGAGAGATTGTGGCGCGCCTCCTGTCTCATGCCGATGCAAGTGGCGGTATCGGACGAGAATCCCTCGACACCGAGAAGCGGCTTTTCCGCGTCCAGGCATGGGACGATAGGAGCGCTCGGGTAGCCCTGGATCGATACTCGCTTTGCTCATTCGGGGTACAGGCAGGAACACCGGCGGGCCTCTTCCGGGGCTCCTCCAGTGTCCTGCTGCACACCTCTGAGGCTTCGATATCCTCCGAACCTCGTCTTTGCCCGGTTCCTCTTTCAGTCAATCGCCGCCCGCGTCTCAACCCCGTCCACCAACCGCGCAATCCCCAATGGGTTGCCATCCTTCAGCGCTTCCGGCAGCCACGCGTCCGGGTAGTTCTGGTAGCACACCGGGCGCAGGAAACGCTCGATGGCCAGGGTGCCCACCGAGGTGCCTCGGGCGTCCGAGGTGGCCGGGTACGGACCGCCGTGGACCATCGCGTCGCAGACTTCCACGCCGGTCGGATAGCCGTTGAGCAGCAGGCGCCCTGCCTTCTGTTCCAGGAGCGGTACCAGGTCGGCGAAGGACGCCAGGTCTTCCGCTTCGGCGATCAGGGTCGCGGTGAGCTGCCCGTGCAGCCCATGCAGCGCGCGCTTCAGTTCGGCGTGGTCGGCGACCTCGACGACCACGCTGGCCGGGCCGAAGACTTCTTCCTGCAGCAACTCGTCGCCCTCCAGCAGCAGGCTGACGTCCGCCTGGAACAGTTGCGGCCGGGCCTGGCGGCCCTCCTGCGGTTGCCCGGCGAGATGGCGGACGCGCGGGTGGGCGTGCAGCGCCGCCAGGCCTTTTTCATAGCTGGCCAGCGTGCCGGCGTTGAGCATGGTCTGCGCCGGCTGGTCGTCCATGCGGGCGGCGAAGCGTTCGAGGAACGCCGAGAATTGCGCAGAGCGGATGCCGATGACCAGCCCGGGATTGGTACAGAACTGGCCGCAGCCGAGCACCACCGAGGCACTCAGTTCGTCGGCCACGGCCTCGCCTCGGCCTTGCAGCGCGGCGGGCAGCAGGACCACCGGGTTGATGCTGCTCATCTCGGCGAACACCGGGATCGGCTGCGCCCGGGCGGCCGCCATGTCGCAAAGGGCGCGGCCGCCCTTCAGCGAACCGGTGAAGCCGACCGCCTGGATCGCGGGGTGGCGGACCAGCCGCTCCCCTACTCCACCGCCGTAGATCATGTTGAACACGCCCGCCGGCATGCCGGTGCGCTCGGCCGCGCGGAGGATCGCTGCGGCGACCCGTTCGGCGGTGGCCATGTGTCCGCTGTGCGCCTTGAACACCACCGGGCAGCCGGCGGCCAGGGCCGCGGCGGTATCGCCGCCGGCGGTGGAGAACGCCAGGGGGAAGTTGCTCGCGCCGAACACCGCCACCGGGCCGAGGCCGATCCGGCACTGGCGCAGGTCGACGCGTGGCAGCGGCTTGCGTTCGGGCCGGGCGCGGTCGATGCGCGCGCCATGGAAGTCGCCGCGCCGCAGGACTTCGGCGAACAGGCGCAGCTGGCCGCTGGTGCGGCTGCGTTCGCCCTGGATGCGCGTGGCCGGTAGCGCGGTTTCACGGCAGACGATGGCGACGAAATCATCGTCCAGTGCGTCGAGTTCGGCGGCGATGGTATCGAGGAATTCCGCGCGGCGGCTGGCTGGCAGTTGCCGGTAGTGCGGGTAGGCGCTGGCGGCGGCCTCGGCGGCGGCGTCCACTTCTTCCGGGGTGGCTTGCACGAAGCGGTACGGCAGCGCCTCACCGCTGGCGGCGTCGAGGCTTTGCAGGAAGAGCGTGCCGGCCGCGCTGCGGGCGCCGCCGATGAAGTTGTGTCCGAGGATGGCTGTCATGTCGACCTCATACAGGGGAAGCCCCGCCGGGGATGGCCGGCGGGGTTGGAGCCAAGGCTCCGCAGGAATGAAGGAAACCGTGCCGCGGGTCTCTCGTGGAGCTCCGGCCTATGCACGGCGGTGGGGCTTCAGAGCGCTACCACCCGCCCCGGCGTCAGTGCGGTCTCGACGGCGGCGATGCCATTGCGCAGCGGCGCGCCGAACTCGGTCATGGCGATCTCGAAGACATCCCCCGGAGCAGCCTTGATCCCGTCGGCGAAGGACAGCGTGGCGGTACCGAAGTAATGCACGTGGACGTCGCCCGGACGGAGGAACTGCGCGTACTTGAAATGGTGGTACTCGAGGTTCTCCAGGCTGTGGCACATGTTGTCCTCGCCGGAAAGGAACGCCTGCTGCCAGAGCACTTCGCCGTCGCGCAGGATCCGGCTCTCGCCCTGCAGGTGGCGCGGCAGTTCGCCGACTCGCAGCTCCGGCCCGTAGCAGCAGGCGCGTAGCTTGGAATGCGCCAGGTACAGGTAGTTGCGGCGCTCCATCAGGTGGTCGGAGAACTCGTTGCCCAGGGCGTAGCCGAGCCGGTAAGGCCGGCGGTCATCGCCGATCAGGTAGAGCCCGACCAGCTCCGGTTCCTCGCCGGCGTCCTCGGCGAAGGCCGGTAGCGGGAAGTCCGCGCCGGGGCGCACGACGATGCCGCCGTCGCCCTTGTAGAACCATTCAGGCTGCGCGCCGACCTGGCCCGCCGGTGGCTTGCCGCCCTCCAGGCCCCACCTGAAGATGCGCATGGTGTCGGTCAGCGCGGTCTCGTCGCCCTGGTTCTGCTGGTGCATGCGGTCGCGCGTCGCGGCGCTGCCCAGGTGGGTCAGGCCGGTGCCGCTGACCAGGCAATGGGCCGGGTCGTCATGATCCAGCGGCGGCAGCACCCTTCCCTCCTCCAGCAACCCGGCATAGTCCGGGCCTGGCTCGCTGCCTCGGCGCAGCACCTCGTCGTGCAGGCCGCTGCCCGCGCGAATCGCCGCCAGCCCCAGTTCGCGCGTGCTGCGCACGCCGCGCAGCACCTGTATCCCGGCGCCTTCGACGACGCCGACCCGGCGCTGCCCTGCCCGGTCCTCGAATTGAATCAGCCGCATCTCGGCTCCTCCTGTGGGCTCCGACTATCACTCGATGATGATGAAATCCTTGAGGTGCTCTTCGGATATCTCCAGGCCCAGACCGGGCTTGTGGTCGTCCAGCTGGATATAGCCGTCGACCGGCTGCGGCTCGCCCTTGAACACGTAGTAGAACAGCTCGTTGCCGACCTCGACGTCGAACACCGGGAAGAACTCGGCCATCGGCGAGGCGGTGCTGGCCATGGTCAGGTGATAGTTGTGCAACTGTCCGGCGTGCGGGATCACCGGCACCGACCAGGCCTCGGCCATGGCGTTGATCTTGCGCGCGGCGGTGATCCCGCCGACGCGGTTGGTGTCGTACTGGATGACGTCCACCGCGCGGCGCTCCAGCAGGTCCTTGAAGCCGTGGCCGGTGAATTCGTGCTCGCCGCCGGAGATCGGCATGATCCCCATCTTCTTCAGCTCGACGTAGCCCTCGATGTCATCGGCGATCACCGGCTCCTCCAGCCAGCGCGGTTCGAACTCGGCGAGCTTCGGCAGCATCCGCCGGGCGTATTCCAGGGTCCAGCCCATGTAGCATTCGAGCATGATGTCGATGTCCGGCCCGGCCAGTTCGCGTAGCGCGCGGACCTGCTCGATGTTCCTGCGCATGCCCGCCGGGCCGTCCTTGGGGCCATAGCCGAAGCGCATCTTCAGCGCGGTGAAGCCCTGGTTCAGGTAGCCCTGGGCCTCTTCGAGGAAGGCGTCGAGGTTGTCGTTGGCGTAGAGCTTCGAGGCGTAGGTCCAGATCTTCTCCTTGGTGCGGCCGCCGAGCAGCTTGAACACCGGCTTGTTCACCGCCTTGCCCATGATGTCCCAGATCGCCAGGTCGACCGCCGAGATGGCTGCCATGCCGATGCCCTTGCGGCCCCAGGCGTGGGTGCGGCGATACATCTTCTGCCAGATGTACTCGTTGTCGAACGGGTCTTCGCCGATGCAGATCGGCGCCAGGTAGAGGTCGACGATTTCCTTCGCCACGCGCGGCGCCAGGGCGCAGTTGCCGATGCCGACGAGGCCGTCGTCGGTCTCGATCTCCACCACCAGCCAGCCGTGGAAGCGGAACGAGCCCATGGCGTCTCCTTTCTCGAACAGGATGTCGCTGGCATTGGTGCAGAAGTGCGCCTGCGGCGGGACGACCTTGCCCTTCCATTCGAAGACGCGGGTACGGACGGATTTGATTTTCATGTCGCAGCTCCTATCGGTGCGTAGTGTGGGTCAGCCGGCCTGCCGCGCTCGCAGCGGGACGGACGACGATCCGGAGGTCTTCAGCCGGGCCAGCAGGCAGGCGCCGAGCAGGCCGACGGCGGCCAGGGCGAACATGCCGGCGCGCGGGTCGGCGAACTGGCTTTCCATGAGGGTCTTGAGGTTCGGCGCGACGAAGCCGCCGAGGTTGCCCAGGGAGTTGATCAGGGCGATGCCGCTGGCCGCGGCCGCACCGCTCAGGTAGCCGGTGGGAAGGGTCCAGAACAGCGGCTGCACCGAGACGAAGCCGGACGCGGCGAAGCAGAAGGCGATCACCGCCAGGCCCAGGTTGCCGGCCAGCGCCGAGGCGGCGATACCGGCTGCGGCCATGCCCAGCATGGCCACCGCGAGCTGGCGATGCTGGCCGCTGCGGTCGGCCTGGCGGGTCACCAGGCGCGTTACCACCAGGGCGCAAGCCCAGGGAATCGCGGTGATCAGGCCGACGTTCAGGCCGACCTGGCCGTCGAGGAAGCTGGCGATGCGGGTCGGCAGGTAGAACACCACGCCGTACACGCTCATCTGGATGGTGAAGTAGACCAGGCAGAACTTCAGCACCTGGCCGCTGCGCAGAGCGCTGAGGAAGCCGTGCGGGCCGCGTGCCTGTTTGCGGGTGTCTTCTTCGGCCAGCTCGCCTTCCAGCGCCCGCTTCTGCTCGTCGCTCAGCCAGCCGGCATCGCGCGGGCGGTCGACCAGGTAGAAGTAGGCGGCAATGCCGACCAGCGAGGCCAGCAGGCCCTCGGTGACGAACAGCCACTGCCAGTTGGCCAGGCCGAAGATGCCGTGGAACTCCAGCAGCCAGCCGGACAGCGGACCGCCCAGCACCAGCGCCAGCGGCAGGCCGAAATAGAACAGGCCGAGCGCCTGGGCACGGCTGCGCTGCGGGAACCAGTAGGTGAGGTAGAGGATGATGCCGGGGAAGAAGCCCGCCTCGGCGACGCCCAGCAGGAAACGCAGGACATAGAAGGTCATGGCGTCGTCGGCGAACATCATCGCCGCCGAGACCAGGCCCCAGGTGACCATGATCCTGCACAGCCAGACCCTGGCGCCGAGGCGGTGCAGCATCAGGTTGCTGGGCACCTCGAAGCAGGCGTAGCCGATGAAGAAGATGCTCGCGCCAAACGCGAAGGCGGCATCGCCAAGGCCGGTGTCGGCTTGCAGGAAGGCCCGCGCGTAACCGACGTTGGCCCGGTCGATGAAAGCCAGTACATACATCAGGACCAGGAAAGGCAGGAGCCGCAGGCGGCTGGTGGCGATCGCCGAGGACAGCAGCCTGGCGTGGTCGTTCATGGCGCTCATGGAGGGCTTCCTTCTTGTTGTTGTTCGACGCGGAGGCGGCATGGCCGCTTGCGTTGGGCCGACTGTAGCCAGGCCGCTCCCGCGCGGATAATCACTTCTGCGCATTCATCGATAACCCCAGGCAATACCTTTTCACCAATCAGCCAATCGCCGGTTATCGGGCAGCAGCGAGAACGGCCCTGCGCTCAGAGCAGCGGCAGGGAATACGAGAGGATCAGGCGGTTCTCGTCGACATCGGCGGCATGGTTGGACCGCAGCATGGCGTTGCGCCAACGCAGGCCGAGGTTCTTCAGCGGGCCGCTCTGGATCACGTAGGCGACGTCCACGTCGCGTTCCCAGGCGCGGCCGTCGTCCATCGCCTTCGTCCGGGCATGGGCGCCGCTGGCGTAGCGGGCCATGGCGGTCAGCCCGGGAATGCCCAGGGCGACGAAGTCGTAGTCGTAGCGCAGTTGCCAGGAGCGCTCGCCGGCGCTGGTGAAGTTGCGCACCTGGATGTCGTTGACCAACGGCGTGCTGGTGCCGGCGATGTAGAGCATCCCGTCGTCGCCGTACATGCGCTGGTAGCCGGCGCCGAGGCTGTGGCGGCCGCGGGTCGCGCTGAAGAAACCGGTCAGCGCGCGATTCTCCAGATCACCGAGCTTCGCGGCACCTTCGTCGCGCGTGTCGAAGAGCCCGACGCTGGCGCCCAGGCGCCAGCCGCCGAAGCTCTGCTTGTGGCTCAAGCTGTAGTAGTCCTGCCGGTAGATGTCTTGCAGTCGCGCCTGCCACAGCCCGACCTGGCTGCGCTCGGCATTGAAGCGGTACTCCGCGCCCAGGTAGTCGAAACGGTCGGAGAACACCCCGCCGCGCCCATCCACCGAGAGGTCCTGGTGGTCGCTGGAGTTGCGCTGGCTGAGCGAACGCATCTGCCCGCCGTGCAGGGTCAGGCCGGCGATTTCCCTGGAGGTCAGCATGCCGCCCTGGAAGGTCTGTGGCAGCAGGCGGCCGTCGTTGCGCAGGAGGATTGGCAGTTCCGGCAGCAGTTCGCCGAGCTTCAGCTCGGTATTCGACAGCTTCAGCTTCGGCGCCACGCCCAGTCGCGCGTAGTCGTCCGCTGCGCGTCCGTCGGCGTGGCGTGGCAGCAGCCCGGAGCCGGCACGATCAGGGCTGCTGTCGAGCTTCAGGCCGAGCTGGCCGATCAGCTCGACGCCGAGGCCCAGGGTGCCCTGGGTATAGCCGGATTTTGCCTGTAGGAGAAAGCCTTGGGCCCACTCCTCCTGTTTCGACTGCGCCGCGCCGGGCTGGCGGAAGTCGCGATTGAAATAGAGATTGCGCAGGCCGAGGCTGACGCTGGCGTCTTCGATAAAGCCCTCGGCGCCGGCGAGCGACGGCAGGCCGGCCAGCAGGACCGGGGCGAGCGAGGCGGATTTCAGCAGGTTCGGAGCGGAACGGGTCATTGTTGTTTTTCCTTTTCCCAGGCCGAAGCGAGCCGTGGAGCGCTGCGGCTCCAGGCGATGTGTCTCTCGTCGAAGGTGCGACGCCTCCTGCCCCGCCGCGACGGTACAGGGAGGCGCCAGGGAGCGCGTTACGAAGGGGCGGCGCTCTGGTTGTCGCGTCGCATGCAGGCGATCAGGCTTTGCGTCTGCCCATCCGGCAGGCGATCTCGAACGCCTGGCGGGTGGCGCCGACGTCGGCCCTTCCCTGCCCGGCGATATCGAAGGCGGTACCGTGGGCCGGCGTAGCGATGGGGATCGGCAGGCCGCCCTGGACGGTCACGCCGCGGGAGAAGCCCATCAGCTTGATCGCGATCTGCCCCTGGTCGTGGTACATGGTCACCACCGCGTCGAAGGCACGGGCGTCGCCCTGCACTTTGAGGAAAATGGTGTCGGCGGGATACGGGCCGTCGGCGGCGATCCCCTGTTCGCGCGCCTTCTGCACCGCCGGAGCGATGATGTCCAGCTCCTCGCGGCCGAAGCTGCCGTTGTCGCCGTTGTGCGGGTTCAGTCCGCAGACGCCGATGCGCGGCCGCGCCAGGCCGCTGCGGCGCAGCGCGTCGTCGATCAGGCGGATCGCCTCCCCTACCCGCTCCTGGCTGAGCAGGCCCGGCACCTCGGCCAGGGCTACGTGGGAGGTCACCCGCGAGGTCCAGAGGTCGTCGAGGACGTTGAACTCGCAGAACGGGCCGCCGAACCCCAGGCGCTCGGCGAACCAGTGCAACTCGTCGCTGTGGTCCATGCCGGCCATGTGCAGCGAGGTCTTGTTCAGCGGGCCGAAGAGGATCGCGTCGGTCCTGCCGCTGCGGGTCAGTTCGAGGGCCAGCGCGAGGGTTTCCAGGCTGTAGCGGCCACCGACGGCGCTCGCTTCGCTGCGTGGGAACTCGTCCCCGCCCTGGCTGAGCCAGGGATGCAGCAATGGCGTGGCGTCGGCGAAATCCAGGGTCTCCAGGGCGTCGATGCGTCGGTAGGGGAATTCGCAGCCGGCGATGCGCATGCCGCGGCGCATTTCCGCTTCGTCGGCGATCAGCACGATGTGCGCCTTCTCGCGCACCTCGGTGTCGGCCAGCAGGCGGGCGATCAGTTCCGGGCCGATGCCGGCCGGATCGCCCAGGACCATGGCCAGTCGCGGTAGGGATGGAGCGTTCATGGGGAAGTCCTCGGGTCGAGCGACGCCTGCTGCAGGCGCACGGTGTCGGGTACGGTGCGGTAGATGCGCCGCGCGTTGCTATGGAAAAGCCGTTCCTGGTCGGCGTACGGCAGGTCGGCGACGATGCGTTTGAAACCGCCATAGATGTCGTCGAACGAGCCGCACAGGCTGTCCACCGGGAAGTTGCTGGCGAACATCGCCCGCTCGACGCCGAACAGGGCGATGCTTTCGCGGACGATCCAGGCGTTGTCCTCGACGCTCCAGCGCCGGCCGGCCTGGCCGATGCCGGAGATCTTCAACGCCACGTTGGGGCATTCGGCGAAGCGCGCCATGGCCCGTTGCCAGGCGGCCAGCCCCTCCTCGCTGCGATCGGACGGCAGGCCGGCATGGTTGAGCACGATCAGCGTATCGGGGAAGTCGCGCGCCAGGCATGCGGCCTCGGCGAGGTTCCACCAGGGTGTCTGCAGGTCGAAGTGCAGGCCGTGCCGGGCCAGCTCGGCATAGCCGCGACGCCAGCGCTCGTCGCTCATCAGGCTGCGCAGCTCGCCGACCTGTTGCGGGCGTTGCGGACCGCCGGGCTTGTGGCGGACGCTGCGGACCCGTGCGAAGCCCGCCTGCGCCGCCAGCACCTCGGCGGCGTCCGGCGCGTCCAGCCAGGCCTGCGCCACCACTGCGTGGGGCGCGCCATGGCGTTCGGCGAGGTGATGCACGAAGCGGGTTTCGCCGAGCGGATCGCGCGGGTCCCACTCGGTTTCCACGTAGACCGTCTCGACCACCCTGTGTGCGCCGACGTCGCCGAAGTAGTCCGCCGGCAGGTAGCGGCGCTTGATCGCGCTGTAGTCGCCGTAGCGGAACGGAATCTTGGCGTCCTCCGCGAGCCAGGGGTGGTAGTTCGCCTGCGGGTCCCAGAAATGATGATGGGCGTCGACGATCGGCCCGTCGTACAGCTCAGCCATGCTTTGCCTCGGTCTTGTCCAGGGAAATCAGCAGGGTGCCGGCGATGAAGGCTGCCGAGCAGAGGGCGAAGAAGCCCAGCACCGCGGCATATCCGCCCAGGTGTTGCAGCAGCAGCCCGACCAGGATCGGCACGGCGATGCCGCCGAGGCTGCCGGCCATGTTCATCACCCCGCCGACCAGGCCGACCCGGGCCGGAGCGGCGAGCAAGGCCGGAAAGCTCCAGTACAGGCTGCCCCACATCAGGAAGAAGGCGGTCAGCGCCAGCAGGGTCACGGCGGCATAGGCATCTTCCAGGCTCGGCAACAGCAGGAAGGCGACCAGCGCCGCGAGGCCCGAGACCGTCAGCAGGCCCTTGGCCGCCAGGCCGCGGCGCACGCCCTTGCGGATCAGCAGGTCGCAGAGGAAGCCGCCGACCAGGGAACCGACGGCGCCGCAGAGGAAGATGACGAAGGTCGCGGCGCCGATACCCTTGATATCGAAGCCGCGCGCCTGCGCCAGGTAGCTAGGACCCCAGGTCAGCAGGCCGAAGAACACCATGGCCCAACTGGCGCGGCCGAGGACGATACCGACCAGGGAGCGGCCGGCGATGCCCAGTCTTCCGCCGGCCTGGCAGTCCGCTTCGGCGAGCGGGGTGGAGCGGTCGGCGTTGATCCGGTCCAGCTCGGCGGCGTTGACCCCGGGATGCTCGGCCGGGTCGTCGCGCAGGTAGTGCCAGGCCAGCCAGGCCATGGCCAGGGTGGCGATGCCGGCGATGAAGAAGGCGCTGCGCCAGGAGCCGAGCACGGCGATCAGGTAGGCGATGACCAGTCCGCCGAGAGCGACGCCCAGCGGCCCTCCGCAGTCCATCAGCACGGCGCCGCGGCTGCGTTCGCTGGAGCCCAGCCACAGCGAGTTGAGCTTGCCGCCGGAGGGGAACAGCGGCGCTTCCGCCGCGCCCAGGGCGACCCGGGCGAACATCAGCGACAGGCCGCCGCTGGCGAAGGCAGCGAGGGTCTGGAAGGCTCCCCAGAGGCCGGTGGACCAGCCGATCACCCGGCGCGGGCCGTAGCGGTCGATCAGCCAGCCGCCGGGAATCTGCAACAGCGCGTAGGCCCAGAAGAAGCTGCTGAGGATCAGCCCCTGCATGCTCGGCGTGAGCTGGAATTCACCGGCGATGGTGGGCATGGCGATGGACAGCGAGACCCGGTCGACCAGGTTGATCACCGTCAGGGCGAAGACGATGGCGAAGATGCGCCAGCGGACGTTGCTGGGTTTTGCGGCAGTGGCCTTGTCCTGGGCAGGATCAGCCTGGAGCACGGCGGTCTGTGCCTGAGCCATGGGTCGTACCTCTTTTATTGTTGTTCTTGTGCTGCGGAACTGGGTTGGCAGGTCCGGCAGGCCCACTATCCGGCTTTCCATCGATAACCGTCTAATCAAAGCTGCTCATACGGCCATTTCCTACGGTTATCGCTCCAGGTATCCGACATCCGCTTCCACTCATAACCCCAGGCTATCGGTGTATGCCTTATTTTGAGTGGACGCTTATCGGTGCGCTTCGCACACTCCGCTCTACCCATAACAACAATGACAACCAGAGGTCCTCCATGCGTACCGCATATGCGCGCTCCGTCCCCTCCTTCCTGGCCGCTTGCGCCCTGCTCTGCTGCACCGCCCTGCCCGCCCTGGCGGCTGCCTGGAAACCCGAAGAGAACCTGGAGATCGTCGTCGCCGGCGGTCCCGGTGGCGGCACCGACCAACTCGCCCGCCTGGTCCAGTCGGCGATCAGCCAGAACAAGCTGCTCGAGGTCAACACCGTGGTGCTGAACAAGGGCGGCGGCAACGGCGCCGAAGCCTTCCTCGACCTGAAGCTGGCCAAGGGCAACGCGCACAAGCTGGTGATCGGCACCAACAATGTCTACCTGTTGCCGCTGGTGGCCCGGCTGGGCTACCAATGGACCGACCTGACGCCGGTGGCGGCGGTGGCCGAGGACGACTTCATCCTCTGGACCTACCAGGCGGCGCCGTGGGCGGACGCCGCGGCGTTCCTCGCCGATCTGAAGAAGGACGCGGCAGGCATGCGCTTCGGCGGCAGCCAGTCGAAGGACGTCGACCAGACTCTAAGCCTGCTGCTCGGCAAGCAGGTCGGCGGCAAGCTGACCTACATCCCCTTCAAGAGCGGCAGCGAGGCGTCCATCCAGTTGGCCGGCAGGCACATCGCCGCCAACCTCAACAACCCGGCGGAAAGCCTCAGCCAGTGGCGCGGCGGCCAGGTCCGGCCGCTCTGCGTGTTCAGCCACGAGCGCATGATCTACACCGCCAAGGTCGCTGCCGAGCAGTCCTGGGCGGACATCCCCACCTGCCACGAACAGGGCCTGGGCATTGACCAGTACCGCTTCCCGCGCACCGTGTTCCTGCCCGGCGGAGTCAGCGACGAGCAGCGCGCCTTCTACGTCGAGTTGATGCGCAAGGTCAGCCAGACCGCCGAGTTCAGGGACTATGTCGAACGCTCGGCGCTGGCGCCGACCTTCCTCGCTGGCGAGGACCTGGTGAGCTACATCGAGAAGGACCGCCAGCGCGTCATCCCGCTGTTCCAGGAAGCCGGCTGGCTTCGCCAGTAACCCGCGTAGCGCGACCAGGAGACGAACATGTCCAGCTCATCCAATGCGCCGCTGGTCGCCACCCGCTGGGTGGAGATCGGCCTGGCGCTGTTCACCGCCGCGCTCGGCGCGATCGTCATGTACGGCAGCCAGGATATCGGCATCGGCTGGGGCGACAGCGGCCCCGAGGCCGGCTATTTCCCCTTCTACATCGGCCTGCTGCTGAGCGCCGCCAGCCTCGGCAACCTGCTCATGGCCCTGTGCCGCTGGCGGGCGCTGGGTACCTCGTTCGTCGCCCGCGCGGCCTTTCGCCGGGTGCTTGCGGTGTTCCTGCCGATCGCCGCCTACGTGGCGGCCATGCCGTTCGCCGGGATCTACCTCGCCTCCGCGTTGTTCATCGCCTGGTTCATGTGGCGCGACCGCAGCCGCGACAAACCCTACGGCGTGCCGCTGATCGTCACGCTGTCCTGCGGCGCGGCGCTGGCCAGCTACCTGGTCTTCGCCGTCTGGTTCAAGGTGCCGCTGGATGCCGGAATACTGGCCGACCTCGCGGCCTTCGTCGGGAGCGCCAGGCCATGAGCGAATTCGATTCCCTGATGCAGGGCATGAGCCTGGTCCTCAGCGCCCATCACCTCGGCCTGATGGTGATCGGCGTGCTGCTCGGCATCCTGGTCGGCGTGCTGCCGGGCCTCGGTGCGCCGAACGGGGTGGCGCTGCTGCTGCCGCTGACCTTCAGCATGTCGCCGGTGTCGGCGATCATCCTGCTTTCCTGCATGTACTGGGGCGCGTTGTTCGGTGGCTCGATCACCTCGATCCTGTTCAACATCCCCGGCGAGCCCTCGTCGGTGGCCACCACCTTCGACGGCTACCCGATGGCGCGCAACGGCCAGGCCGGCGAAGCGCTGACCGCCGCCTTCACCTCGGCGCTCCTCGGGGCGCTGGTCGGCGTGCTGCTGCTGACCTTCCTGTCCACCCATATCGCTCGCTTCGCCCTGGCGTTCAGCTCGCCCGAGTTCTTCGCCGTCTACCTGCTGGCGTTCTGCACCTTCATCGGCATGAGCCGCAACCCGCCATTGAAGACCCTGGTGGCGATGACCATCGGCTTCGCCATGGCCGCCGTGGGCATGGATACCGTGTCCGGCGACCTGCGCCTGACCTTCGACCAGCCCTGGCTGCTTTCCGGGCTGAGTTTCGAGGTGGCGGTGATCGGCCTGTTCGGCATCGGCGAGATCCTCTGCACGGTGGAGGAAGGCCTGGTGTTTCGCGGCGAGCGCGCACGCATCACGCCGATGGTGATCCTGCGTACCTGGGCCAGGCTGCCGCGCTACTGGCTGACCTGGCTGCGCAGCGCGCTGGTCGGCTGCTGGATGGGCGTCACTCCGGGCGGCCCCACCGCAGCCTCGTTCATGAGCTACAGCCTGGCGCGGCGCTTCTCGAAGAACCGCGAGAACTTCGGCAAGGGCGAGGTGGAAGGCGTGATCGCTCCGGAGACTGCCGACCACAGCGCCGGCACCAGCGCCCTGCTGCCGATGCTGACGCTCGGCATCCCCGGCTCGGCGACCGCCGCGGTGATGCTCGGTGGCCTGATGATCTGGGGGCTGCATCCCGGGCCGACGCTGTTCGTCGAACAACACGACTTCGTCTGGGGCCTGATCGCCAGCATGTACCTGGGCAACGTGGTCAGCCTGATCGTGGTACTGGCGACCGTACCGCTGTTCGCCTCGATCCTGCGGATTCCGTTCGCCATCGTCGCGCCGATCATCGTCATGGTCTGCGCCATCGGGGCCTACTCGGTGCACAACGCCATGCTCGACGTGGTCCTGATGCTGCTGTTCGGCGCGCTCGGCTACCTGTTCAAGAAACTCGGCTACCCCATCGCCCCGCTGGTGCTCGCCGCGGTGCTCGGCGACAAGGCCGAGGACGCGTTCCGCCAGTCGATGCTGTTCTCCGACGGGCAACTCTCGGTGTTCTGGTCCAACCCGCTGGTGGCCAGCCTGACCGGCGCGGCGCTGGCGATGCTGCTCTGGCCGTTGCTGGCGCGTTGCGCCGGGGCGCTGTTCCGGCGTGGCCGGCGGAGTCTCCGGCATGCCGCCTGAGCCTGCGTCTGGCGGCGGGGTGGATTTCTTGTCACCCTGGGTCTCCCCGCCGCCAGCGAGATACGCCATGTCCCGGATTCCCGACGCCAGCATCATCCACAGCCGCCTGCGCCTGCGCCAGTTGCGCCTGATGCTGGCCCTGGAGGAACTCGGCTCGCTGCGCCGCGCCGCCGACGAGATCGGCATGACCCAGCCGGCGGCGACCAAGATGCTCCACGAGGCCGAAGACCTGCTCGGCGTCGAGTTGTTCGAGCGTTTGCCGCGCGGCATGCGCGCGACGCCTTTCGGCGAGACGCTGATCTATTACTCGCGGATGATCTTCGCCGAGCTGTCCGGGATGCGCGAGGAACTGGTCGCGCTGGAGTCCGGCAACCTCGGCCGGGTCACCGTCGGAGCGATCCCGGCGCTGGCCTCGAGCCTGCTGACGCGCACCATCGCGACCCTGAAGCAGAGTCATCCACGGCTGTCGATGAGCATCCAGGTGGACACCAGCGACGTGCTGGTCCAGGCCCTGCAACAGGACCAGTTGGACGTGGTGCTCGGACGCATCCCCAGCGGCGCGCGCACCGACGACCTGGTGTTCGACAGCCTCGGCGAGGAGGAACTCTGCGTGGTGGTCGGCGCGCAGAACCCGTTGTCGCAGGCACGCAAGCTGGACTGGGGCGAGTTGCAGGAGCTGACCTGGGTGTTGCAGCAGCACCCCAGCCCGATGCGCGGGATCGTCAACCAGGCCTTCCACAACGCGCGCATCGACCTGCCGAGCAGTATCGTCGAGACCACCTCGATCATGACCCTGCTCTCCCTGCTGCAACAGACCGACATGATCGGCATCACTCCGCGCTCGGTGATCGAGGACTACCCGGGCAAGCACCTGCTGGCGATCCTGCCGATCCAGCTGGAGCCGCGCCTGCCGCCCTACGGCCTGATCACCCGACGCAACCGGGTCCACTCCTCGGCCATGCAGACCTTCATGGCCAGCGTACATGCCGAACAGGCGCGGCACCTGGCGAAGTGAGCGGCACTAGCACAAATGAGCTAATAGCCGCGAGCCGGCTGGACCTCTAACATCCTCGGGCATTTCAACGGAGTGAATGCCATGCCCTCGATCAAGCCCTTCGGTCTCGCCCTGCTCGTCCTCGGTCTCAGCGCCTGCGCCTCCCTCGGTCAGTCGGGGAATCGCGACAACGAGGTCAAGGTCGCCGCGCAGAAGCTCATCGGCCAGCCCGCCGGCAAGGCCTTCGAACTGTTCGGCAAGCCCGACCAGGGCCTCGGCCCTTCGTCCTACGGTAGCGGCGGCTTCTACGCCTGGAACCGCGTGCGGACCCACATGGGGCCGGACAAGGTCTTCATACAGACCGGCACCGAGTACGTCGGCCAGCGCGAGACCTGGGTCGGCGTCGGTGGCCAGGGGGTCGCCGGCATGGCGCCGGTGAGTAGCGAGGCGGTCTATCGCAAGACCGGCTACTACGAGAACGAGACCATCCTCGACTATTTCTGCAGCATCACCCTGTACACCGACAGCCGGGACATCATCACCAACGCCAGCGTGATCGACTGCCGGGACAGCCGCTGACGGGGCCGCCGGGCCCCGGCCTTCCTTCTCGACGACGAACCCCCGACGCGGAAGCCCTGCGGACCATGGCGTTACGCTATCGTTTTTTATTTCCTTGAATCCTTGTTTTCATACCTCTTATTTCGTCTGGAAATAAGATAGATCGATTCATTCTTTTCTCCCGACCCTTGGCCCCTGCCAAACTCCCTTCGCCACGGGATACCCCCGCGCCGACATGGCGGCATTCCCATCCGGAATGTCCGCCCCACATTGCAAGGCCCTGATCGTCGATCGCGGCCGACAAGGAGCTGGAACTTTCATGAAGAAACTCCCCGCCATCACCGCCCTCGCCCTCGCCCTGATCTCCGGCCTGGCCCAGGCCGACCGCCTGGAGGACATCCGCAAGGCCGGCGTATTGCGCGTCGCGTCCTTCGACAGCAACCCGCCGTTCGGCTTCGTCGACGCCAAGAGCAAGCAGATCGAAGGCCTCGACGTCGACTATGCCAAGGCCCTGGCCGACAAGCTGGGCGTCCGGCTGCAAGTGCTGCCGACCAACCCGGCCAACCGCATCCCGCTGCTGACGGCGAACAAGGTCGACCTGGTCCTGGCCAACTTCACCATCACCCGGGAGCGTGCGCAGCAGGTGGACTTCAGCATCCCCTACTTCTCCTCCGGCCAGCAGTTCATCGTCAAGAAAGGCACCCTGACCTCGCCGGAAGTCCTCAACAAGTGGCGGGTCGGCGTGGACAAGGGCACGGTCAACGAAGGCGTGCTGCGCGAGAAGTTCCCCGGCGCCAAGGTCATCGCCTACGACGACACGCCCTTCGCTTTCACCGCCCTGCGCAACGGCCAGGTCCAGGCCATCACCCAGGACGGTCCGAAGCTGATCGGCCTGCTGGCCAACGTGCCCGACCGCGACAAGTACGAAGTGCCGCCCTTCACCATTTCCAACGACCTGATCGGCGTCGGTATTCCCAAGGGCGAGAAGTCCCTGACCGAGTTCGTCGACAAGAGCCTGCGCGAGCTGGAGCAGGACGGTCAGGCGCAGAAGATCTACGACACCTGGTTCGGTCCGCAGACCAAGACCCCGCTGGCGCGCCTGTACAAGATCGGCGACAAGAGCTGAGCGGCCCGCTTCGCCCGCACGACCCGCGCGCCTCACTTCGCTGAGGCGCGTTTTTCGTTCTACCCGACGGAATCCCGCACATGTTCGGCGAACTTCTCGCCCCGCAGTACCTGCGCTGGTTGCTCGACGGCTTCCTGCTGACCCTCGGCCTTGCCCTGCTCAGTTGCCTGCTCGCCACCCTGATCGGCGCCCCCCTGGCCATCGCCCGGCTGTCGCGCCGACGCCTGCTGTCCTGGCCGGCGCGCGCCTACCTGGCGCTGTTCCGCAATACCCCGCTGCTGGTGCAGCTGTTCTTCTGGTACTTCGGCGTTCCCGCGCTGCTGCCGGAAGCGCTGGTGAGCTGGCTGAACACGCCGCACGAGACGCCCTTGCTCGACTGGCCGTCCTTCGAGTTCCTCGCCGGTGCCTGGGGGCTGACCCTCTATACCTCGGCTTTCGTCGCCGAGGAGTTCCGCGCCGGCATCGCCTCGGTACGCCCCGAGCAGCGCGCCGCCGGCCTCGCCCTGGGGCTGACCCAGCGCCAGGTATGGCGCGTGGTGGTGCTGCCGCAGGCCCTGCGCACGGCCCTGCCGCCGCTGCTCGGGCAGTACATGAATGCGCTGAAGAACTCCTCGCTGGCGATGGCCATCGGCCTGGCCGAGCTGTCCTACGCTTCGCGCCAGGTGGAAACCGAGACCTTCAAGACCTTCCAGGCCTTCGGCATCGCCACCCTCCTCTACATCGGCGCCATCGCCCTGATCGAAGCCTTCGGCCAGGCGTTGCAGCAGACCCGCCGCTACCGCCAGGGAGGTGCCTGAGATGGATTTCTCGGTCATCTCGGACAACCTGTCCTACCTGCTGCTCGGCGCCTACCCGGACGGCCCGCTTGGCGGAGCGGCGCTGACCCTGCTGCTGGCGTCGCTCTCCGGACTGGCTTCGGCGGTGCTCGGCCTGGTCCTCGGCGTGGCCCTCGCGGTGCTGCCCGGCAAGCCGCGCCTGCTGCTGGTGACGTTGCTCGGCTTCTTCCGTGCGATCCCGGTGCTGATGCTGATCTTCTGGACCTACTTCCTGCTGCCGATCGTCTTCCATGTCGACGTACCGGCGCTGGCCACCGTGGTCTGCGCGCTGTCGCTGATCGGCGGCGCCTACCTCGCCCACTCGGTGTACGCCGGCATCCACAGCCTCCCCGCCGGACAGTGGGCGGCCGCCCGCGCGCTCGGACTGCGGCCGTGGCAGGTGTTGCGCCTGGTGATCCTGCCGCAGGCGCTGCCGGTGATGCTGCCGTCCTTCCTCAACCAGTGGGTGTCGCTGATCAAGGACACTTCCCTGGCCTACGTGATCGGCGTCGGCGAACTGTCCTTCGTCGCCACCCAGGTGAGCAACCGGGTGATGGTCCACCCGACGGAGATCTTCCTGTTCGTCGCCCTGCTCTACTTCCTGCTCTGCACCAGCCTCGACCTGGCCGCCGCTTTCCTCGCCCGCCGCCGGCGGGCCTGAGCGGCGGCCGGTGGCTCAGGCGTCGCCGCGCGCCCGCGCGTAGTCGACCAGGTCGCCGAGGTAATGCGGCGAGGCGCGCAGGACGCCATCGTCCCAGCCGTAGAGCACGCCCAGCGCCGACACCTCCATGGCCCACCAGCCCCAGGCGTAGGGGCCGGTCAGGCGGCGGGTCTTCTTCTGCGCCTTGGGGGAAAGCTGGAAGAACTCCCGGTACTGGCTTTGCAGGTAAGGCGCCAGCGCCTGGGCGTCGCTGCCGTCCGCCTCTTCGAAGAACGCCCGCAACTGCCCGAACGGCCGTGGATGGAAGGTTTCCTCGCTGGCGGAAGTCAGGCCGAGGGCGGCCGCGCCGAGATAGTCGAGCAGGCGGTCGGTATCGAACTGCAGGACCTCCTCGACCAGCGCCGGGATTAGCTCCTGGGCGTCGAGCAGCACGCCCATGGCGAGCAGTTGCAGCGCGAACGGGTACTGGCCGGTGCGCGGCGCCAGGGCCGGCGCCGTCTCGAAGTCGACCTCGCCCTGCTCGCGCAGGCTGTCGCGGGCGGCGCCGAGCAGCCGGCTGTAGTCCAGCCACAGCGCGGCGGTCTCCAGGTAGATGGAACGCAGTTCGGCGCCGGCCAGGCCCCGGTCGATGGCCTTGAGCAGCAGCGTACTGGCGTTTTCCGCGGCCTGGCCCCAGGCCCAGGCGTTTTCCAGGGCTGCGTGCCCTTGCGCGGTGAACGGCTGGCGATAGCCGTGGCTCCGGGAAAACCTGTCGAGCGCGGCGATCAGTTCGCGCCAGTCGGCTTTCCAGTCGGCGAGGTCGATGTTCCTTCGCGGCGCCCGGTCGGTGCGGGCCAGGTTGCGCCATAGCGGCAGGGCGTCGGCGAGTCGGTTGTCCAGGGTGAGGGGGAATGCGTGCATGGCGGCCTGTGGTGATCGCGGCCGTTTCCGGCCGATCCGTGCGATCCGGAGTGCGGCCGTCCAGGCCGCGTCCGGTATGGACGGCCGATGCTAGCGCAGCGCGACGCCCCTGCGAAAGGCCCGCCCTAGCGGCCCGTCGGCTGGTTCCGGTAGTAGCCGAGGAAGGCCTCCAGCGGCAGTGCCTTGCCGAAATGCCAGCCCTGGCCGAGGGCCTCGGGCGAGCGGCGCAGCACGTGGTCGGCCTGGGCCTGTGTCTCGATCCCTTCGACGACCACGCCGATCTCCAGGTGCTCGGCCATCGAGCAGAGCTTGTCGAAGATCAGTTCGACGGCGCTGCTGTCGCCGATGGACTGGGTGAAGACCTTGTCGATCTTGATCGCGTCGACCGGCAGGTTGGCCAGGTAGACCAGGTTCGAATGACCGGTGCCGAAATCGTCCACGTAGATCTTCAGGCCGAGTTCGCGCAGGCGGTTCATCCCGGCCAGCAGGCAGCCCTGGGCCTCGGTGGTGCGCTCGGTCAGTTCCAGCGCGACCTGTTCCGGGCGCACGCTTTCCCTGGCCATCTGGCGCATGGCGAAATCGATGAAACCGGGGTCGGCGATGTCCTTGCCGGTGACGTTGACACTGACGTAGAAGCTCCGCTGCTCCCTCAGCAACGGCCCGAGCTGCTTCAGGGCGCGGCGGAAGACGAAACGGGTCAGCAGTTCGATGTCGCCGCTCTCCTCCAGGGCGCCGATGAAGACATCCGGGGAAACCCGCCCCAGGCTGCTATCGGTCCAGCGCGCCAGGGCCTCGACCCCGGCGCAGCGGCCGCTGGCCAGGCGCACGATGGGCTGGTAGTGCACCTCCAGGGCCTCGCGCTTCAACGCGCGCAGCAGCCTGGCTGGCAGTTTTTCGTCGTTGAGGAAGCCGAACAGGTAGCTGAGCAGCAGCATGACGCCGAACAACAGCCCGCCGCCGAGCGCCGCGGCCATGGCCGCGCGTCCGGGCTCGGTGCCAAGCAGGCCGCGTTCACGGAGAAGGGAGACCACGCAGATGTCCTGCGTCGGGTCGCACAGGCTTATCTGCCGGGCGCCGATGAAGCGCGGCCAGCCGGGCCGGCCGAGCGCCTCGAGGGGCTGGTCGTCGTCCCAGGCGAAACGGTGGTAGATGTAGTCGCCGCCGCGGCTGACGGCCGCCGCCGAGATGCCCGGGTCCGGGTGGTCGACATCGAAGTAGGCATGCGGGGCGATGAAGAGGATGGCGTTGCCGCGCCCGACCAGGCCGGAAGGCAGCATCTGCAGGGGCAAGGGCATGCCCTCCGACCAGAAGCGGGTGCCTCTGGCGTCGATCCGGTCGGGCGCAGCCAGCCCCCACGGCGATCGTAGCCGGCCGCGGACGCCGGTACAGACGATGCGATTGCCGCTGACCCGGCCGACGTCGCTCATGAAGCGCGATTCGAGCACGATGGCGCGCAGCGCCTCCAAGTCCTGGTCGCTGCAGGCCGCGGGGCCGCCGGCGTTCATCTCGTGGAGCATCTGCTCGGCCGCGGAGGAAATCTCCAGCGCCCGCTCCAGGGCCATTTCGGTGTAGGACGCCAGGTGCGCCCCGTCGTGCTGGCGATCCAGTTCGTTGATCACGAAGATCCCGCAGACACCGCCCACCAACGACGTGGTGAGCAGTATCGGCAGGATCCGCCGCCAGTTGATCCGGCCCGCGGCAGCCGTTTCACGCTCGGACATACCTTCTTCCCGTCAAAAGAGTTCATGGAAAGCACGCCAGATTGCCGAACAGCTTCACGGGCCCTGTCGGGCCGTGCGCAGAACCTTTTCAGATTTGTCCCGATCGTGACAACGCTACCTTCGCCAGCGCCGTCCAGTCCGATTCCCCGTCGCCATGGGCGATGGCTTCGAGCAACACGTCGTGCAACAGGCTGGCCAGCGGCAGCGGCACGTTGTGGCGCTTGCCGGCGGACAGCGCCAGGTCGACGTCCTTCAACCCGAGGACCAGGCGGAACCTGGCCGGGGTGAAACGCTGCTCGACGATCTGCGGGCCGTAGTTGCGATAGACAGGCGCATCGAAAAGCGTCGAGGACATGAGTTCCATGAACCGGCCGGGCTCGACGCCCAGGCGCTTCACCAGGGCGACGCTTTCGCCCATGCTTTCGATGGCGCTGGCGATCATGAAGTTACCAGAGATCTTCACCGCCATTGCGCTGCGCGGGTCTTTTCCGAAAAACCATGTCTTCTGTCCCATAATTTCCAGCAGTGCCTTGACTTGCTCGATGGCTTCCTCCGGACCGCCGACGACGATGTTCAGCTTGCCGGCCTCGGCCACGTCGGTGCGGCCGAACACCGGCGCGGCGACGAACGCGATGCCCTGGCGCTGGTGTGCCTGGTCGAGCGCCTCGACGCAATCGAGCGACAGGGTCGACATGCTCAGGTGGATGAGACCCGGCCTCGCCCGTTCGAGCGCACCGCTGTCGAGCAGCACGGCGCGAATCGCCTGGTCGTCCGCCAGCATGCTGATGACCACGTCGAGGCCGAACAGCTCGCCGACCTCCTCCGCCCTGGTCGCGCCCAGCGCCACCAGCGGCTCGCAGGCCGCCGCGGAACGGTTCCACAGCGTCACTTCGAGCCCCGCCTGCACCAGGCGGGTGGCCATGGCGGCGCCCATGCCGCCCAGGCCCAGAAATCCGACTTTCATCCGTTTCACTCCTCGTGGGGTCTTGTAGGTTCCGGATCTACCGGAGACAGGCTGGCCGCTGGCAGTTCCTCGAGAAGGAACACCTGGCGGTCCGCCAGGAGATCGGCGACGGCATCGGCCATCGCCCTGTAGTGCGGCATCCGTCGGTGCCGCTCGATGGCGTCGCGGTCGGCCCAGCGTTCGACGAAGACGAAGCGCCCGGCCTCGTCGAGGCTCCGGTGCAGGACGTAGGACAGACAGCCGTCCTCGGCCCGCGACGGCTGCACGCAGGCCAGCAGCAGCCGCTCGACCTCCGCCGCCCTGCCCTCGCGCGCCTGCAACAGCGCTACCACGCGGATCGCCTGGTTCATGCGTCGGCTCCGACGCGCACCACCAGCTTGCCGAAATTGCGTCCCTGGAGCAGGCCGAAGAAGGCCTCGGGGGCATTCTCCAGGCCGTCGACCCGCTCTTCGCGGTACTGGATGAGGCCGTCGGCGAACCACTTCGACATGTCGCGCTGGAATTCATCGTAGCGATGGCCGTAGTCGTCGAAGATGATGAAGCCCTGCACCTTGATGCGCTTGCGCAGGATCGTGCCCATCAGCGCCGGCAAGCGGTCCGGCCCGGGCGGCAGGTCGGTGTCGTTGTAGTGGGCGACGATACCGCAGACCGGGATCCGGGCCTTGGCGTTGAGCAGCGGAAAGACGGCGTCGAAGACCTTGCCGCCGACGTTCTCGTAATAGATGTCGATGCCGTCCGGGCAGGCCTCGGCCAGTCGTTCGGCGAAGTCCGCGGCATGGTGGTCGAGGCAGGCATCGAAGCCGAGCACCTGCACGGCGTGGCGGCATTTTTCCGCACCGCCGGCGACGCCGACCACCCGGCAGCCCTTGAGCTTGCCGATCTGTCCGACGGTGGCGCCGACCGGCCCGGTGGCGGCGCCCACCACCAGGGTCTCGCCGGCCTGGGGTTTGCCGATGTCGAGCAGGCCCATGTAGGCGGTGAAGCCGGGCATGCCGAGCAGGCCCAGGGCGTAGGACGGATGCTCCGGCGACTCGCCCAGGCGCGCCAGGCCGCTGCCGTCGGAAAGCGCGTAGTCCTGCCAGCCGTTGGCCGAGAGTACCCAGTCGCCGACCTTGAACCCGGGATGGTTCGAGGCTTCCACCCGGCTGACCGTGCCGCCGACCATGACCGCGCCGAGTTCCACCGGCGGCGCGTAGGACGGCGCGTCGCTCATCCGTCCGCGCATGTAGGGATCGAGCGACAGGTAGACGGTGCGCAGCAGCACCTGGCCCGCGCCGGGCTCAGGAAGCGGAACCTGCTCGATGCGGAAGTTATCCCGGGTCGGGGCGCCGTGGGGGCGCGAGGCGAGGACGATGCGGCGGTTGACCTGCGTGGATTGGGACATATCCAGACTCCTCTGTCTGACGCATGTGGCGAACGGTTCATACCGTGCGCGGTATAAATTAGACCAGTCGACTACTAACAGGCCGAAAAAATACCCGCCTCTCGCGGGGCGGGTATTTCCTGGCGGAACCTCAGATTTCCAGCAGGCTGCGGGTGGTCTGCATGGCTGTTTCCAGCGGTCCCGGGCTGCGGTGCAGCTTGCTCAGCAGGCTCGCGCCGAGCCACAACTGGTACAGCGCGCTGGCCATGTGCCGGGCATCGCAGGGCGCGAGGGAGCCGTCGTCGCGGCCCTGCCCGAGGCAGCCGACCAGGCGTTCGATGATCCCGTCGGAGCCGTCGCGCAGGGTGATGCGCATGCTTTCCGAAAGGTCCGCGACCTCGGCGCTGAGCTTGACCACCAGGCAGCGCTGCTCGTCGCAGGGCGGGCAGGCGTTGTCCAGCCACTTCTGCCAGTAACTCATCAGTCGTTCGCGGGCATTCAGCCCTGGCGCGGAGAAGCGTTGGTCCATGTCCGCCAGGTAGACGCGGAAGTAGTCCTCCAGCAGGGCCTGGCCGAACTGTTCCTTGGATTTGAAGTAATGGTAGAACGAGCCCTTGGGAACGCCCGCGGTCTGCAGGATTTCGTTGAGGCCGACGCCGGAGAAGCCTTTGACCGCCATGATCCGGTATCCGGTATCGAGCAGATGCTGGCGGGTGTCGTCGTAGCTGGGTTTCATGGGCGCACGGTAGCTTGAATTAGACCAGTCGTCTAGAAATAATTCGGAGCCATGAGTATAGCGCCGACGGCAACTGCGCCGCTGTCGGGAACCGTGCGGAACGGACGCCGGTCCGGCGCCCGCCCCGCTCCGCGGATTTACCCCTCGCGGACCTAGCAGGCCGCGACCGCCACGGCGGCAGGCTCCGGCTGGAAGCGCGCGGCGAGGAACGGCGCGATGTCCAGCGGCAGCGTCTCTTCGTGGACCAGCCGGTCGAGCAGCACCCCGGTGACCGCCGAGGTGAGGATACCGGTGCGGAAATGCCCGCAGGCGTTCAGGTAGCCCTCCACCTCCGCCACCGGACCGAGAATCGGCAGTTCGTCCGGCGAGCCCGGGCGCAGGCCGGCCCAGGTGCGCTTGAGGTTGACCTGTTGCAGCTCCGGCACGCAACGCACCGCGCCCTGCACCAGGCCGGCGATTTCCGGGAAGGTGTTGCTGACGTCGAAGCCCTTGTCCTCGGTGGTGCTGCCGATCAGGATCTCGCCGTTGTCCTTCTGCGCCATGTAGCAGTCGCTGGTGGTCAGGCAACCGTTCAGCAGTCGCGGCATACGCTCGGTGAGGACGATCTGGCCCTTCACCGGTTTCACCGGGATGCGCCGGCCGGTGGCCAGCTCGCTGAGTTCGGCGGCCCAGGCGCCGGCGGCGTTGATCAGGGTGCGGCAATGCAGTACCCCGGCATTGTCCGTGCGCACTCCGCTGATCCGCCGGCCCTGGCGCAGCACGCCGGTGACGTTGGTTCCCAGCAACAGCTCGACGCCGTTCTGGCGCGCCGCCTCCAGGTAGGCGTCGGCCAGGCGGAATGGGCTGACCTGGTGGTCGCAGAGGAATTCCAGCGCGCCGTGGGCCGCGTGGCTGACCGCCGGCTCGGCACGACGCAGTTCCTCGCGGTCCAGCCAGCGTACCTGCTCGGCCAGATGCGGGATCTGCGCCACGATGTGCTCGGCGTACTGGCGATCCTCGTCGTCCTGGATCACGTATTTCAGGCCGGTGCGCTCGAACTTGAAGTCCATCCCGTGGCGTTCGATCAGTTCTCGGTGCAGTTCCGGGTACAGCGCGTTGGATTGCAGGGCGAGGTCGAAGAACGCCGGCGGCAGGATGTGCGGCGTGCTCGCGTCCACCGCCACCGCCGCGCCCTGGGCCTCGCGCCGGTTGCGGGAGGACATCATGCGGAAGAAGATCACCCCGCAGCCCAGCCCCACCGATTCGCCGATGGCCCAGAGGCCGCCGGCCGAGGCGCGGGTGGCGTTGCCCGGTCGCTTGTCGTCGACCACGGCGATGCGCAGGTTGCCGCGCCTGGACAGTTGGTAGGCGCAGGACGCGCCGATCACGCCGCCGCCGGCAATCACGATGTCATAGGTTCTGTTCATGTTCAGGCTTCCGTACCGAGGTTCTGGAATGCGGAAAACGGGATCGGATCGATCGGGAAACGCGGTCGCAGCCAGCCGACGTCGTGGCGTCCGGTGGCGCGGCGCAGGCGATCGCTGCAGTAGCCGATGCACATCCGCCCCTGGCAGTCGCCCATGCCGGCGCGGGTGCGCATCTTCAGCCCGGCGATGTCCTGCACGCCCTGTTCGAGCGCGCGCTCGATGTCGCCGCGGGTGACCTGTTCGCAGCGGCAGATAACCGTATCGGCCCGCGCCAGTTCGACCTGGCGGGCGCCGCGCTGGGTGTAGCGCTCGACTCCGGCGCGGAAGCGCTTGATCGCCTCCAGCCGGGCGAGATGGGATTCTCGGCGTTCGATGGCCTCGGCGGGCGCGATGGCCTCGCGTTGCAGGAGGATCGACAAGGCCGCGATGCGCCCGCCGATCATCGCCGCCTCGCCGCCGCGGATACCCGCCATGTCGCCGGCCAGGTGGATGTGCGGTTGGCTGCTCTGCTGCCAGACGTTGCATTCCGCGCGCAGGTATCCGTCGTCGCTGAAGCCGTGCTCCAGGCCCAACTGCTGGCTGAGCTGGGTGCGCGGGATGAAGCCATAGCCGACCGCCAGGGTGCTGGCCTTCACCGGTCGCGCGTTTTCTAGGTCGGGCCGCCACTCTTCGTCGTAGGGCGCTACCGTCACTTCCGTCAGTTCCCCCTCGCCGCTGGCCTCCACCACGCCCCAGCCATAGTGCAGCGGAATGCCGTTGAGCTTGAGATAGCCGAGCATGCTCAGGCCGTCGAGGAACAGTTGCGGCTTGTTCAGCAGCGCCAGGCTTTCCCTGGCCATGCGGCCGAACGCGCAGGCCTCGTAGACCCCGGCGACACGTACCCCAGCCGCATGCAGCTGGCAGGCCACCAGTGGCAGCAGCGGGCCGCTGCCGGCGATCAGGGTATCGCCCAGGGGCTTCACCACGCCGCTCTTGATCTGCAATTGCAGGCCGCCGAGGAGCATCACCCCGGGCAGGGTCCAGCCGGGGAACGGCACGCTGCGCTCATGGCAGCCGGTGGCCAGGAGCAGGTGCGAATACTCCACCTCGTGCAGCCGTTCCGCCTCGTCGAGGACCATCAGGCGCTGGCCGTCGCCGCCGACCACGCGGCTGTTCAGGCGCAGGTCGATGTGCCCGGCGCAGGCGGAGAAATCGCGCCGCAGTTTTTCCAGCATCCGGGTGTAGCGCGCGCCGAGGTAGGCCGGATCGACGCCGGCCCGCAAGGGGCCGCGATAGACCACCCCGCCGGGACGCGAGGCCTCGTCGAAGAGGATGCAGGGGACCCCGCGCCTGGCCAGCTCGATGGCTGCGGCCATGCCGGCCGAGCCGCCGCCGACGATCACCGGGCGCAGGTTCATGGCCGTTCCTCCCGGTCGAAGCGGTTGCTTTCGGTTTCCACCCGCATGCCCGGCCGGACGACGGTCTGGCAGGCGCGGCGCTTGGGCCGGCCGTCAATGGCGACCAGGCAGCAGTGGCATACGCCCATGCCGCAGAAGGCGCCGCTGGCCTGGCCATGGTCGTTGCGCGCGAGCCGGCGCAGGCCCACGGCATTGAGCACGTTGAGCACGGTCTCACCGGCAGCCGCCGCGACGGGCTGGCCATTGAGGTGGATGGTCATGTCTGCCCGCGAGAGGGGCTGGATATCGTGTTGACGTTCAAGAAGGTGCATTGCCCTTTCATCCGTGAGAGAGAGTCGGGAGCCGGCGACACTAGGAGTCGGGCCGGGCGCGGACATTGATCCATGACAGGTGGGTATCTTCCCCTGCCAATTCTGGTAGGTGGGGTGCAGGTGTTCGCGCGGAAAAGTCGAACCCGCGCCTACCCCAGGGTGCCAAGCAGCAAAGCCGGCTCACCCGTGGAGGCCCCATGTGGTTCTCCCTGAATTGCTTCTTCCCGGCGTCGCAGCCATCTACCTAGCGCTCGCGCGGGCAGCGTGCGGAAAACAAAAAATTTGTCCGCGTTTTCTGATATCTCGCCGCTGCCCGGATTCTTATTCTCGACTCCTTCTTTGGCATATGCGGGAAAACGAACCATGCGTATCGACGGTCATCGTCAGGTGGTTTCTAACGCAACGGCACAGCCCGGACCGCTACTGCGCCCTGCGGATATGCAGGCACGGGCTCTACAGGACCTGTTCGATGCGCAGGGGGTGGGGGTTCCCGTCGAACATGCCTTGCGCATGCAGGCGGTGGCCAGGCAGACGAATACCGTCTTTGGCATTCGCCCGGTTGAAAGAATCGTCACTACGCTGATCGAAGAGGGTTTCCCGACCAAGGGCTTCTCGGTGAAGGGGAAAAGCTCGAACTGGGGTCCGCAGGCGGGGTTCATCTGTGTCGACCAGCATCTCAGCAAGCGGGAAAACCGCGACACGGCGGAAATACGCAAGCTGAACCTGGCTGTGGCGAAGGGAATGGATGGCGGAGCCTATACCCAGACCGACCTGCGTATCTCTCAGCAACGCCTTGCGGAGCTGGTGCGGAATTTCGGCCTGGTGGCAGACGGTGTCGGGCCGGTTCGCCTCCTGACCGCGCAGGGCCCCAGCGGTAAACGCTATGAGTTCGAGGCCCGCCAGGAGCCGGACGGTCTCTACAGGATCAGCCGCCTGGGGCGGTCGGAAGCGGTGCAGGTACTGGCCAGCCCGGCTTGCGGGCTGGCGATGACCGCCGATTATGACCTCTTCCTGGTAGCGCCCTCGATCGAGGCGCATGGCAATGGTGGTCTCGATGCAAGAAGGAATACCGCGGTCAGATACACCCCCCTCGGTGCAAAGGATCCCCTGAGCGAGGACGGATTCTATGGCAGGGAGGATATGGCCAGGGGAAACATCACTCCGCGCACGCGGCAACTGGTGGACGCCCTCAATGACTGCCTGGGCCGGGGGGAGCACAGGGAGATGTTTCACCACAGCGACGATGCGGGCAACCCAGGCTCCCATATGGGTGACAACTTCCCGGCCACCTTCTACCTTCCCCGGGCCATGGAGCATCGGCTCGGAGAAGAGTCCGTTCGCTTCGATGAGGTCTGCGTGGTGGCGGATCGGAAGAGCTTTTCCTTGCTGGTCGAGTGCATCAAGGGCAACGGCTATCACTTCACCGCCCATCCCGACTGGAACGTGCCGCTGCGGCCCAGCTTCCAGGAGGCGCTCGACTTTTCCAACGTAAGGTCTGATGCGCGAAGGTCGTTGGCAAAGCCCGCTTTCCCCGGCGGCATGGGCATCCTGCCGCCTGTCCAAGGCCTTCCGCTTGCCGGAATATGCTGGGCGGCGCGGGGAAGCTAGGAATGGATACTCCACTGGCAGGCGGAAGCGGGTATAGGCGAATCGTCCACCGTATGGATCAGTCCGCAAGCCAGGGCGTCTTCCGGACCGAGGATGCGCGGATAGGCCATCAGGTAGCTCGGGATGTCCAGGCGTTCCGGCGCATCACGGGTGTTCTCGGCGACGATCCGGGCGTAAAGCTCCAGGTCGTAGTCGAGGCTCATCGCATATTCCGCCATCCGCGCATGGTCCACCGCGCCATGCAGGGTCCAGTGGAAAGGATGGAACAGGAACTTGCTGTGGGCACTGGCGCTGCGTCGCTCGCCGGCGAGGAACAGGATGTTGCCCATCGACTCGACGGTACCCAGGTTGTGGGTATGTATCGGCACCGGCAGCGCGCGCAGGAAGTTGTACAGGGTAAAGCCGTAGCTGCATTCCCCGCCCATGGTGGCGATGTTGATCCGCAACTCCTCGGCCTCCTGTTGCAGGATCTTGGCGCAAGTGTTGATCAGATTGCCGCAGGTGGACGAATTGATCGGCCCGGTGAAATGGATGATGTGCTGCTTGGACATGCTCGCCTCTCTTTCCGTATCGGTTCCTCGACGGTCTGCACGGGTTTCCCTACAGAGGATTGTCGCGCCTGCGCCGCGAGCCATCGGCGCGACGAATGGCAGTGCCGGCCAGGAACCAGGCACGATGAGCACGCGGCTGCCTTACGCAGGGAGGCTTCAGGCGTCGCGCTGTCGTTCCTCGCAGGCGCATTCGCGGGCTTCTTCGCTGGCTACGCCCTGCGGCGTATCTCCATCCCGCTCACCCATCCGCTGGTAGCGCTCACGCAGTTCGCGCAAGGTGTCGGCGTCCAGGTCGTCGAGTCCGAGCAGCGCGTTGTGGGCGCGCCGGGTGCTGCGCAGCAGTTCGTCGATCTTGATGTGCAGCGCATCGGTATCGCGGTTCTGGGTGTTCTGGATGAGGAAGACCATGAGGAAGGTAACGATGGTGGTCGAGGTATTGATCACCAGTTGCCAGGTATCGTTGAAGTCGAAGAACGGCCCGCTGATCGCCCATGCCAGGATCAATCCGAGGGCGATGACGAAGGTCGGCGGCCGGCCGCTCCAGTTGGACAGGCGTTGGGCGAATCGGGAAAAGCTCATGGTGGCGAACCCCCTGTGACGTTCTCCCTACTCCTGACCGCGGATTGACATCGGCGCTCCAGCGGCCGGACGGAATGACCGGCCGCCTTCGTGGGCGCGCTTGCCGGCCGGACCGGCCAAGGCCGGCTGGAGATTCTCCTCCAGCAGTTCTTCCACCAGCCGGCGCAGCGCCACGTGCCGTTCCTGGCCCGCTGCGCGCAATGTCTGGTAGCGCCGCAACTGGCGACTGGCGGAGGTCTCTCCGAGCAATCCACGGGCATGCTCGTAGGCCCATTCGTTGCCCTGGCGGGCCTGCGGCCGGCACTGTCGCCAGGCCATTTCCAGCCAGTCCCCGGCACCTACGGCGCGGCCGCCGACGAGATAGCGGCCGGCGCAACCGTAACGCAGCGCCTGCCAATAGTTTTCCTCCAGGCAGGCGTCGCGCGCGACCGGCAACGTACGCGGGCCCGCGCCTAGCGCTTCGCCCACCAGCGCCCTGAACAGCCCGGCCAGGCTCAGCGCGTCGGCCAGGCGCGGGCAGGCGTCGCAGATACGCAGCTCCAGGGTCGGCACATGGGATGACGGCCGGATCATCCACCAGACCTGGCCATCCTCGCGGATGCAGCCGGCCTCGCGCAGCAGCGCCAGGTGGCGGCGATAGGCGTCCTCGTCGGGCAAGGCAGGAGGAATGTTCATCCTCGGCCACTCGCCGCACAGCGCCCGTCGATAGCTCGCCAGGCCGCTGCGCCGGCCGCCGCGGAACGGCGAGGATGCGCTCAACGCCAGCAGCAGCGGCAGCCACGGCAACACGCGCTGGAGCACGGCCATGCGGTCGTGGCTCGGCGGTATCTCCACATGCACGTGCAGGCCGCAGACCAGGCTGCGCCGGGCCACCCGCCCCTGGTCCTCGAACAGGCGGGCGAAGTGCGCCGCCGGGTTGCTTCGCGCCCGCCGCCAGTCGGCGAAGGGATGGGTGCCGACGCAGAGCGAGCGCAGGCCGAAGTCCATGGCCAGATGCGCCAGGCGTTGCCGGGCCTGCCCGTGGAAGCGCGCGGCCTCGGCCAGGGTGGAGAACACCGGGCTGGCCACCTCGACCTGGCATTCGAACATCTCCTCGGCGAAATGCTCGCCGAGCGTGTCGCGGCAGGCCGCGACGAATCCGGCGGGTGCGGAGCGGACGATGTCCAGGTCGGAGGCATCGAGCAGGAAGAATTCTTCCTCGATGCCGAAGCGAAGGCCGCTGGCGGCCAGGTCGTGGGTCATCGGCGCAGCTCCCGGGGTTTGTCTCGGGAAGACGCCGGAGTGCCCTCGAGGTTCGTTTTTTCCGCCGTGAGGTTCCCCGGCGCGCCACCGATCCTGCCAGTGAAACCTTTTTCCCCTGGTATCACTCGCACCCATATGTGTGGTCGCCCCGGCCGCCCCCGCAAACCCACGACAAGGAACGCGACATGAGCCTGTCTTCGCCCCTCCCTGCCTCCAGTGCAAGCCCTTCGCCCAGGGTCCGCGACCTGTACCACGCCCTGCTCGACGAGCCCCGCGAGCATCTCGAAGCCGCCGGCGAGTTCCTCGACCAGCAATTGAGCCTGGCCGCCACCCATGACGACGACCTGCCGGAGGACCCCGCCGATTGGCCGGCCTGGCTCGATGCCGGGGCCCGGCGCACCGCCGAGGCGCATGCCGAATACCTCCGGGCACGTCGGCGCGGCGAAGGGCGACGCTACTTCCAGGTTCCCTCCCAGGCGATGCACTTCATTCGCAGCGTGGCCCCGACCAAGCTGGTCGATGGCGCCTGGCTCTATGGGCTGTTGCCGCATCATGGCGAGGAACGCCTGCGGCCGCTGCTGGAGACCTTCCTCGAAGAACTCGGCGACGGCGTCCCGGCACGCAACCACGTCCTGCTCTACCGGCGCCTGCTGGCCAGCATCGGCAGCGAGGAAGTCGAAGGCCTCAGCGACCTGCACTACCTGCAGGGCACCCAGCAACTCGCCCTCGGCCACCTCGCCGCGGACTACCTGCCCGAAGTGATCGGCTACAACCTCGGCTACGAGCAACCGCCGCTGCACCTGTTGATCACCACTCAGGAGCTGCGCGAGCTGGGCTTCGACTCCTACTACTTCCAGTTGCACGTGACCATCGACAACGCCGCCAGCGGGCATGCGCGCAAGGCCCTGCGCGCGCTCTACGACAACCTGCCGCAGCTTGGCGGGCGCGCGGCCTTCCTCGAACGGGTGAGGAACGGCTACCGCCTGAACGAGGTCGGCCTGAGCACCGAGCAGGTGATCGACGGCTTCGATCTCGAGGAAGAATTGCTGGCCATGTTCGAGCGCAAGCGCCCCTACGCCGCCGGTATGCATTCGGATCGTTGCCGGATCGGCGGGCGCACGGTGAACCAGTGGCTGGCGGTGCCCGGGCGGTTCCCGGCGTTTCTCGCCTGCCTGGAGGAAGAGGGCTGGATCCGGCGCCATGCCGATCCGCGCGGTAGCCGCTTCTGGAACCTGATCGAGGGCGACCGGGCGGCGATGTTCGGAGTCTTCACTCCCTACGAGCAGCAGTTGCTGTACGACTGGATCGCTGGCGACTGGCAAGCCCCCGCTCCGGCGGACAGGGACCCGCTTGCGCCGCTGGCGGAGCCGGCGACGGCGGGCAGCGACGTGGACGCCGAGCAGGTCGCGCTGCGACGCGAGCTGCTGCGGCTATCCCCCGAGCAGGGCGTCGCACGCCTTCTCGAACTGATGGCCCCGCACCGCCACCACGGACCCGCCGGTCTCCTTGCCACGCGGATGTTCAGCCAGCGCTGGAGGGCCGCCCATGCCCAGCCTGAATGATCCGCGCCTGGACGTCCTGGTCAGCCTCGGCAACTGGTTGCGAGGCCAGGACTACCGTTTCGTCACCGTCACCCCGGCTACCCATGAGCGCGTCAACGCCCGCCCGGAAAACCGCATGGCCCGGGACCTGGCCGGCATCTTCGGCTGGAGCCGGGCATTCGCCGGGGAAAGCCTGCCGGCCGACTGGCTGACCCTTCTTGCCGGCGCCGACCTGATCCGCCGCGAGGCGGACGGCTGGCGCAGCCAGGTGCGCGTCTCCAGCCTCGGCGAGCAACTGTTCGTCCATTCGGCCTTCCCTACCCTGGCCGCCGACGCGGTGTTCTTCGGCCCCGACACCTACCGCTTCGACCGGCTGATTCGCAGCCACCTGGCATCGTCCGATCCGGCACGCATCCGCCGTGCGGCGGATATCGGCTGCGGCGCCGGCCCCGGCGCGATCCGCATCGCCATGGCCTGCCCGGACGCCGAAGTACACGGGCTGGATATCAATCCGGCGGCGCTCGACCTGGCGCGGGTCAACGCGGCGCTGGCGGGGGTCGGTAACCTGACCCTGGCGCGTAGCGACCTGCTGAGCCAGGCGCCCGGTCGCTTCGACCTGATCGTGGCCAACCCGCCCTATCTCCTGGATGCCTCGGAGCGCGCCTACCGGCATGGTGGCGGGATGCTCGGCGCCGGGCTCTCGCTGGCAATCGTCGATGCCGCCCTCGAGCGCCTGGAAGCCGGCGGCAGCCTGCTGCTGTATACCGGCGTGGCGATGGTCGAAGGCGGCGATCCGTTCCTCGCCCGCATCCGCGAACGCCTGGCGTCTCGGGAGTGGGAGTGGGACTACCAGGAACTGGACCCGGACGTGTTCGCCGAAGAGTTGGACAGCCCCGCCTACCGCGAAGCCGAGCGGATCGCCGTGGTCGGCCTGCGGGTCACTCGTCGCGCCTGAGGCGCTCCAGGCCTTCCACCAGGTCCTCGTTCAGGCGCTGCCAGCGCTCGGCCACCTCGGCCTCGGCCGGAATCACCGCGAGGACCTCGCCATCCACCCACTCCCAGGGCAGGCACAGGCGTTCCGCCTCGGCCCGGCTGGCGGCGCGCACGGTGCGGGCGAAACGCCGCCAGCCGCGCATGTGCTGGATTTCGTAGGTGGTCATGGGCTCCTCCGGAAGACAGGGACGTTTGTCTTTCGGCGCTCCCCGCGTCTTCCGGTTCAAGGCCCTGGATGGGTGGTCGCGGACCGCCCGGCACGCCACCTGAACCCCCTCGCGCCGGGCCGGTCCAGACTCCTGAACGCCACAGAAAAGAGGTGCCCGTCATGACCCGCGAAATGGCTCGGCTACTGATCAGTCCCACCAATGCCTGGCCTCGTCTGCGCCAGGACTACGACCATCACCCTTTCGCCTTCCTCGTTCCGCTGTTGCTGTTGCCGCTGCTGCCGGCGGCCTGCCTGTTCATCGGCACGACGCAGGTCGGCTGGTCGCTGCCGGGCAACGACAGCGTGCAACACCTCTCCAGCGGCAGCGCCCTGCTGCTGGCGACGATGTGTTACCTGGGCTTCGTCGCCGGCGTGGTGATCATGGGCTTCTTCGTACGCTGGGTGCTGTTCCGCACGCCGTCGCGTCCCAGCGTACCGGGCAGCCTGACCTTCACCACGGCGATCGCCGTGCCCTTGATGCTCGCCGGGATCGTCGCCCTGGTGCCCTGGCGGGTCCTCCTGCTGCTGGCCGCGGCGGCTGCCTGCGCCTACTCGGTACGCCTGCTGTTCACCGGCCTGCCGCTGTTCATGCGCATGCAGGAGCGGCAGACATTGTTCTACGCCTTCTGCATCCTCGGCGTCGGCTTCCTGACCCTGCTGACCACCGCCTTCATCTTCATCGAGTTCTGGGGGCAAAGCCTGGCCGGCAGCGGCGAGTACCTGCGCTGAGGCTCAGCCGGCCTTCAGTGTGCCGGTCAGGAACAGGTACAACTCTTCCTGGCCGAACGGCTTGGCCAGCTTGGGCAACTGTGCCGCCGCGCCTTCGATCTTTTCCGCGAAGCCGGTGGCCAGGGCCATCTTCAGCGGCCGGCCCTGGGCCATGACCCGCTCCACCAACTGGCTGCCGTTCATCCGTGGCATCGCCTGGTCGGTCAGGAGGATGTCCAGTTCCGGCGTCGCCGTGAGAATCTCCAGGGCCAGGCTGCCGGAGTCGGCCTTGAGTACCGAGCAACCGAGGTCCTCCAGCATCGCCGCGGTGTTGTTCAACACCAGCGGGTCGTCGTCCACCACCAGTACTCGACAGGACAAGCGCACCCGCTCGCTTTCGCTGGGCGCCTGCGGCGTCGCGCCATTGCCCGTACGGGCGCTTTCCGGGGTTCGCGGGACGGCGGGTATCCAGATGTTCGCGGTGGTGCCGACGCCCGGCTGGCTCTCCAGGGTGAGCCGGCCGCCGAGCTGCTCGGCGAGGCCGTCGACGATCGACAGGCCCAGCCCGGTGCCACGCCCCACCCCCTTGGTGGTGTAGAAGGGTTCCACCGCACGGCGCAGGGTTTCCTCGTCCATGCCGCTGCCGGTGTCGCTGATGCTCAGGCAGATATAGTTGCCCGGTGCGAGGCGATGGGGATTGTCCGCCGGCACCCGCTGGTTGCTCGCGGAAAAGACGATGCGCCCGCCGTTGGGCATGGCGTCGCGGGCGTTGGTGGCAAGGTTGATGATGGATAGTTCGAGCTGGTTGGCGTCGGTCAGGCCGAGGTCGAGATCCAGGGGAAAGCGCGTCTCGATCGATACGCTCGGTCCCAGGGAATGGATCAGCAGGTCGGTCATCCCGCGCAGCAGGTCGGGGATCGCGCAGGGCTGCGGATCGAGACGCTGCTTGCGGGCGAAGGAAAGCATCCGCTGGGTCAGGTTGGCGCCGCGCTGGGCGGCCTCCAGGGCGTTCTGCAAGAGGTCGGCGGTGCGCTGGTCGCCGGGCAGGCGTTTCTTCAGCAGCCCGAGGCTGCCGATGATCACCGTCAGCAGGTTGTTGAAGTCGTGGGCCACGCCGCCGGTGAGGTGCCCCAGGGACTCCATCTTCTGGGCCTGGAACAGCTCCTGGCGGGCCCGTTCCAGTTCGCGTTCGGCTTCGATCCGGTGGGTGATGTCACGGGTTACCTTGGCGAAGCCGATCAGCCGGCCATCGCTGTCGCGGATCGGATCGATCACCACGTTGGCCCAGAAGCGACTGCCGTCCTTGCGCACCCGCCAGCCTTCCTTCTCGAAACGCCCTTCGCGTTCGGCGGCGGCCAGGCCGCGGGCCGGTTCGCCGGCCTCGCGGTCTTCGGGGGTGTAGAAGCAGGAGAAGTGCCGGCCGATCACCTCTTCCGGCAGGTAGCCCTTGATCCGCTGGGCGCCGAGGTTCCAGTTGGTGATCCGCCCGCGGTGGTCGAGCATGTAGATGGCGTAGTCGGTAACGCTCTGCACCAGCAGGCGGAACTGCTCCTGGCTGCGCCGCAGCGCCTCCTTGGCCGCGCGCCCTTCGCTGAGGTCGTGGATCAGCTGGGCGAAGCCGAGCAACTGGCCCTGGCTGTCGCGGATGGCGTCGATCACCACCTGCGCCCAGAAGCGCTTGCCGTTGCTGCGCACCCGCCAGCCCTCGGTCTCGAAGCGGCCCTCGGCATCCGCCTGGCGCAGCGCCTGTTGCGGAACGCCGGCGTCGCGGTCCTTGCGGGTATGAAAGCAGGCGTAGTCGCAGCCGAGGATCTCGCTCGCGTCGTGGCCGAACAGGCGCGCCGCGCCGGCGCTCCAGCTGGCGATACGGCCAGCGCTGTCCAGCGTGTGGATCGCGTAGTCGTCGACCGCTTCGTCGAGCAGGCGGTTGCGCGTGGCCTGGTTCAAGGGGACTTTCGGTTTTCTTGTGGTTTTCATGGACGTGTTCACTCGTCGGCTGCTCGACCCGGGCTGCAAGGCACACCCAGCAAGGTAGTACGAAGAACGTCTTCCGGCCGCTCGCTGGCTCGCCCCAGGAACTTGGCCGACCTTTCGGAAGACCCCGGCGCGGCCGGCGAATTCCATTCGCCGGAACCTTGTGCGGAGTATGGCTTTCGATATGCAGGTAGGGACATCTCCTTTCCACCGCACCGACCCCGGAGTTCCCATGCGCAATCTGGAAACCGCAACCCTGAAGCTGGGGATATTCCATCCCCACGACAGCCTGAGCCAGGCGCTGATCGCCGCCGCCTTGCAGCGACAGATCGAAGTCAGCGCCTTGCAAGCCGATCTCAACAGCCTGCAGGCGCGCCCCGGGCTGCGCTGCAAGCCAGCCAGCCTGGCGTCGTCGATCGAGGTCAGCCAGGCGGCTGCCGGTCTCGACCTGCTGTTCGCGCCGTTGTCCGACTACGCCGCCGAAGCCTTGCCGCCGATCTGCGCCGCGCTGATCGATGGCGCCCTGCGCGCCGAGGTACCGCGCCTGTTCCTGCTTGGCCATTGGCAATGGCTGGTGGCGCCGCGCGACGCCGGCGAGGAGCAACTGGGTGCCGGGCTCGAGCGCAGCCTCACGGTCAGCGGCCTGGACTGGACGCTGGTGGAGGTCCCGAGCCTGCCCGCCGGCCTGCGCATCGACGATTTCAGCCGCGCCGGCGACGTCGCGGAAGTGGAGGCCGCCAGGGTATTCGCCTGCGCCGAAGCGCTGCTCGACGAAGTCCGTCTCGGCCTGCACAAGCGCCAGTGCCTGCGCCTGGCGCCCTGAGGAGAACCCGCCATGTCCGGCCCCGATACCCTCAGCCAGGCCTTCGGCACCTTGCTGCTGGCCCTGGCCTTCAGCGCCTTCATCGTTTTCGTTCGCGGCTACCGCCCGGGCGGGGTCAGCGGCGCCTGGTACGACCTGGTGCTCGCCTTCGTCGCGGTATGGCTGGCGTTCTGGCCCGAAGCCGGCGTACTCGCACGCTCGCCGAGCCTGGCCAATGCCCTGGGGTTGGTCTTGCAGGTCGGCGCTACCCTGCTCGGCTGCCTGCTCGGTTACGGGGTGGCAAGGGGATTGCGGCGGGCGATGCGGGAAACCCGGCAAAAAAGATCGGCTTCTTCGCCGGTGAATCGGCGAGGTTCGTAGCGGAGATATCGAGAAAACACATATAACCCGATGGCGTTGCGAATTTTCCAGATGCTTATAAGGAGTGCCGAACGGGCTTTTCACCCGCGATGATTGCATTCCGGCATCAGCGTTCTGCACGATCTCTTGCATTCTGCATCCCGCGCGCCATGCGGGATGCAGCTTATCCCGCAGATTCTGGATGTTGCCGGCATTTCGGCCTCGCGGCACCTATAGTTATCCGTACCGTTGGCACGTATCGACGGTTTCTCTCTGATTCAGGCTAATCCCGCTCCAGGGACGGAGTGGATTTTTTTCTTGCGTTGCGCAAACCGGGGAGAGCTGGCCAGATGAACCTTTCCTACCTGTACCTGAAGAAGATCCTCGAGGAGGAACTGCGCGACCACGACTGCCAGTGCCAACTGAACCCCGACTTCACGGTGACCATCAGTTGCCGCGTGGGTGGTCCCCACGGCGCGCTCTACATCGTGCCCAACAGTGACTTCCTGAAGAGCAGCAGCTTCAGCGACCTCAGCGCCTTCATCCTCAACCTGCGCGAGGAAATCAGGCGCTTCGGCGAGTTCGAGGCGGAACTCCAGACCGGCACCGGCTGAGCCCCTCCCCCTTCTTTTTCCCTCCCGCCGTCAGGGCTGCTGGTAGTGTCCCGGCGTGGTGCCCGGTTCATGGGTACGTTCCACCTTGCTGACCTGGATATCGCTGATCGCCTCGGCGTCGTGCGGTCGATGCAGTGCCTCCAAGTGGCGGCGGGCCTCCTCGCGGCTGAGGGTTTCCGCCTCGCTGTGCAATTCGCAGGTCATCGGCTGGTCGTCGAGGATGTAGCTGATCAGGAACAGCTGGCTGGCCATCGTCTCGCCCTCCTCTCTTCGATGGGCCCTGCGCCAGGCGCAGGGCCCATGGCTATCACGGCAGGTTCGGCGGCAGCTCGGCGTCCAGCGCAGCGTCCTGCCGCGAGTCGTCGCGCTGGCGCTCCTGCAGGCGCTGCAGGCGGCGGGTCAGGTGCTGCACCTCTTCGCGCAGCAACTGCAACTCTTCCCGCGGTTCATTGAGCAGGCCCTTGACATGGCAATGCCCACTCAACCCGCGGCTGACCAGCAGGCCGCCGGCGACCGCCTTGCAGGCGCCGGGCAAGCCACCGCGGGCCAGGCCGAAGCCGGCCAGGACCAGTCCGGCGCCGATGGAAGCGAGTCGCTCGCCGCGCTGCAGGTTGTGCGGCAGGCCATTGGCCGTCGAAGTCGGCAGGTATTCGTTCATGGAATTCTCCTTGCTTCGGTTATCGGTCAGGCTTCGTCGTCCGGCGGTTGCACGAGGAACTCGACCAGCGTCCGCCGGCAAGCCTCGATGCCCTCTTCCAGGACGATCTCGAAACCGTGGGTGTTCTCGGTCGGAATGCCGATGCAGCCGACCTGCGCGGCCTCGCCGTGGCTCAGCAGGGCGCTGGCGTCCGAGGCGAAGTCCACCAGCAGCGCCGCCTGCGGCTGGTACTGGCAGCGTTCGGCGGCCCGCAACAGGCGGTCGGTGACATGGCGGCTGTAATAACCCTTGGAGTCGCCGCTGTTGACGATCGGGTCGCGGCACAGCCGGGTGCCGTATTCGGCTACCGTTGGGCCGACTTCCACCGCGATGCTGATGTCGCCCGGCAGTCGGCGCGCGGCGAACAGCGCGCCGGCGTTACTCTCCTCCTCCATGGTGGTGAGCACCAGGTAGAGGTCGCCGTGCAACTCGTCGCGGCGCCGGGCGATCTCGCGAGCCACGCCGAGCACGGCGAGCAGCGGTGCGCGGTCGTCGAGGAAGTGCGCGGCGACGCAATCCTGGAAGTACAACGGGCGCCGCCACAGACGGTTGAGCACCACGCGGGTACCCGGTCGCACGTCCAGGTTCGCCAGTTCCTCGGCGCTGCGCCGGGTGACCACGTGTACGTCGCGCCAGTGCACCGCGCCCGAGAGCACGTCGGAGCCCTGCGGCGACTCGCCGGTAGCATGCATGCTGCCGTAGGACAGCACGCCGTCGAGTACCGCCTCGCCGGCCAGGATCTGTACCGGACAGACGCCGAAGCTCACCGGCTGGGCGCCGCCGAGCGCCACTACGCGCAGGGTACCGTCGGCCTCGACGCGCTTGACGATCATGGCGATCTCGTCGAGGTGCGCGAGCAGCCGCACCGCGGCCCGCCGCGCCTGCTCGCGCGGCAGGTGCGGCGGGCTGATGCGCGCGACCAGGTTGCCGGCGGCATCGCTGCCGACCTCGTCGCAACAGCCCTCGAGTTCCCGCTGGCAGATGGCCCTGACCTCGTCTTCCTGGCCACCGGGGCCACGTGCCAGCAGGAGTTCCTCGAGCAAGGCGCGGTCTTCTTCGCGCATGCCTCAGGCCGCCCGTTTTTCCAGGCGCGCCTTCAGCTCTTTCTTGTGCTGCTGCATGGCCTGGCCGAGTTGCTTGAGGGCGGCGGCGTCGAGCAATTGCCGGGCGCGCGGGAACAGCTCGCCCTCCTCCTCCTCGATGTGGTGCTCCAGGAGTTCCTTGAGCACCTTGACCCGGCCGGCGAACTGCACGGTGTCCGGGCGGGTGCGCTTGAGGTCGGGAAGGACCAGGGAGTCCACCGTGCGGTGTTCCTCCTTGGCCTCGTAGTACATCTTCAGCTCTTCCTTGCCGCCGCTGTCCCTGATCGCCGGATAGAGGATGTCTTCCTCGATGGCGGTGTGCAGCACCAGTTCCAGCTCCAGCCTGCCCAGCAGCTCGCTGCGCTTCTTCAGCGCCCGTTCGGTGGTCTCGCTGAGTTCGTTGAGCAGTTTCTTCACGGTCTCGTGGTCATGGACCAGCAATTCGATGGCGTTCATGGTCGCTCCTCATCGGTTTGTTATCCGAGTGCTCCGGCACTCTCTCTGGCTGAGCGCGCGCTCCTCCGCCGAGTTCAGTCACGAGGACGGGCGGTCGCCTCGATCAGCGGAAACGCGGAGATCCGCAATGAGCGCGGTTCCTGGCCGTCGCGCAGCAAGGCCCGGGACCGCCTCATGGCATTCCCCTCGCGGCACCGGGCCTCAGGCGCGGGCGTCGCGCAGGGCGCGGACCCGGTCGTGGTGACGGAGCACGCCCTGGTACTGGCGCTCGATCACCTGGTGGATCTCCGCCGGCAGCGGTTTTTCCAGCGCCGCCTGGTAACGCTGCTTGGCGACATCCTCGCCGCGCTCGCATTCGTTGAGCACCGCCTCTTCGTCCTTGCCGGTGACCAGTGACTTCAGGTCGACCCAGCGCCGATGCAGGTCACCGGCGAAACTGGTGCTGTCCTTGGGTTTGCCACCCAGTTCCAGGACGATCCGCTCCAGCTCGTCGGCAGCCGCGGCGCAGTCGCGGCTCTGCTCCAGCATCGCCGCCTTCAACTGCGGATCGCGCAGGTCTTCGGCGCAGGCCTGGAAGCCGGCCTCGCCATCCTTGCTGGTTTGCAGCAGGTCGTTGAGTACGTCGAGGGTGTCGTCGAGGTTGGTCTGGTTCATTTCGCTCTCCTTGGCCCGGAGCTGTCCGGGATTTCTCGCGTCTGTCGGCGCCGGCGCCTGCCGGCACGGAACGTGGGCAGCAACCAGCGCCCACGGAAGGTGGGAGGCTCGCCGTCGCGGAGCGTTCAGAAAGCCGGATGGATGGTGGCGTAGGCCGGGGTGATGCTGAGACGTTCGCCGACCACCATCTCGGTGATCCAGTCCACCAGGATCGAGGTATAGGCGTCCTGCGCCGCCTCGCTGCTGAGCGCATGGTCGGCGTGGTCGATGATCCGGTGGGTCAGCGAATGGGTCTGCTGGAAGGCGGCGCGGAAACTCATGATGGTCGAGTGCGGCACATAGCTGTCGAACTCCGACTCCACCAGCAGCACATCGCCGCGGAATCCCGCGCAGGCCTGCAGGGCTCGGTTGCTGGCGGCCGGGATCAGGCTGCCGCGGTACTCGATGAGGTCCTCGCGGTCGAGCAGCAGCTTGGGCGTCAGCCAGTCCTCGTCGCGGTAGATCGCCGGTACCCGCAAGGCCAGCCAGCGCACCGCGCGCAACTGGCTGAGGATCGCCGCCAGGTAGCCGCCATAGCTGGTGCCGACCACCGCGATCGCCTGGCTGTCGATGGCCGGGTGGGCCACCAGCCGGTCGTAGGCGGCGAGCAGGTCCTGCAGGTTGTCCTCGCGCGTCACCAGCGCCTGGCGCCCGCTTTCCGCGCCGTGGCCGCGCAGGTCGAAGGTCAGGCACACGCAGCCGAGCCCGGCGATGCCCTGGGCGCGCTTCAGGTCGCGCTGCTGGCTGCCGCCCCAGCCGTGCACGAAGAGCACGCCGGGGACCTTCGCCCGGGGGCTGAGGAAGGTGCCTTCGATCCGGTCGTCGCCGACCCCGATGCGGATGCGTTCGCTGTTCGCCGTCATGCCTCCCCCGTCATCGCATATTTGAGCAGGAAGTCGCCGTGTTCGTCGGGGCCGCGATAGATCACCCGGCTGTTGTCCGGCAGGCGCTTGTCTTCGTGGATCTCGAACGACGCGGCGCGCACCGCGGGCAGTCCCGGGTCGGCGCGGAAGGCCTCCAGCGCGGCGATCTCGGCGCTGCTCGCGCCGCCGACCCGCCAGGACTGCTCGAGCACGCCGAAGCGCTCCCGACCGTTGCCGTCCCGGCCCTGGGCAATGTCGTAGTTGCGCCGCGAGGCGAAGCAGCCGGGGAAGAAGATCGCCGCGGCGGTGTCGAAGATCCGCGCGTACTCGATGGCCTGGCGCACCTCGCGGGCCAGGTCCAGGGTCAGCAGCTCGGCATAGCCACCGCGCGCCACCAGCAAGTCGGAGCCGGCGTAGACCAGTTCGCCGCGCGCGTTGCGGGTCTGGTGCTGCTGACCGTGGTAGCTCAGCAGGAAGCCGTTGACCCGGAGCTGGCCGACGCTATGGGTAACGACCCCGTCCAGGTTGGCTTCCAGTACCAGGCCCTGCGCCAACTGGCGCTCCTCCAGCCCGCCGAGCCAGCCGTCCAGTTCGTCGAGGTCGTGCGCCACGTACTGGCCGAGGCCGCCACAGGCCTCCGCCAGCTTGGCCCGCACCGGTCCTTCGGCGAGCAGGCGGGCGCCGGCGCGGTGTGCGTCGGCCAGGCTGAAGACGCTGACGCCGTTGAGCACGACGTCGCGGACCTTCTCCGCGAACAGCGGGTTCCAGCCTTCCGGCGCCACGCCGCCGCGCGGCAGCGGATGGACGATGGCCTTGCCGGCGATGAACGCGTGCTCGACGAAACCGCCGAGCAGATCTTCGTCACTGTTCACGCCCAGGCGCACGGCGGTCTCCCTGCCGACCAGGGTGCGGGTCGGGACCAGGTAGAGGGGGCCTCGCTGGTGCAATTCGGGTTCGTAGCGGCCGCCGAACTCCAGCTTCTGGACTTCCGCCAGCCAGCGCGCCAGGGCCAGGTTGCCCTGCACTTCATGTTCGGCGGCCGCGGGATCGACGCTATGGGCCACCACCAGTCTCTGCCGAGGGTCTGCGCTCATGTTCCGCTCCTCCTGGATGGAGACCCGGCGTTCAGGGCTCCGGTATGGGCGAGAGGGACTCTTCGTCGGGCCGTTCCATCGGAACTTCTTCCGGGAACTCCTGGGGGACGTGGCTTTCGTGGTCAGGAACCGGGTATTCGTCCGGGTCCCCGGATGGGTTGCGTGGACTCGTCGCTGGCGCACCCGATGATGCAGAAATGGAAAAACGCATGTCCGCCTCCATCGTTGGTATGAGTTCTAGATGGAGGGTACGAGAGCGGATTTGGTTCGGACCATGCGTCGGAAGGCCGGGTCGGCGCCTGGCCGCCCCGGCGCTGAAACAGCCGGCTCAGCGAGCCAGGCTCATGGTGCGCAGCTTGCCGCCGGCGACCAGGACCTTGCGGTGGGTGAGATGCTGGTTGTCGCTATCGCGGAACGTGAGCAGGTCGATACGCTTGCGGAAATAGTCGCTGTCGCGGATCTGCAGCGGCCCCTGGTCGATGATCAGGTCCCGGCGGATGCGCTCCAGCACCTGGTTCAGCAACAGCGGGTTGCTCTGCTCCTGGCCGGAGATCGCCCGGCTCACCAGGCGCTTGCCCTGGTCGTTACGCAAGGTCACCAGCAACGCGCCGTCAGGCCGAGGTTGGCAACTGACGCGCACATCCTTGAAATGCTCTTCCAGGTACTCAACCAGGTTTTCATCGGTCTCTAGCATTGCTGGCCTCCTGTCTCATCAGATTCTTTGACGCCGGTAATCAGGCGTATCTCTGTCGAGCAGAAGGCGTACCAATTTCTCTGGAAAATAAAATTCTTATAAATCAATAAGTTGAAAAACAAGCCGGCGAATTGATATTTGCATTTTGCAAGAAAACCCCCGGCAAGCCTTGCATTCGGCAACCCGCCGCGCCCGTCGTCTCGCCTGCAACCCCCTGGCGAGGCCTCTCGCAAGCCGAGCCGCCGGTAAAAAAAACTAAACTTCCGCCGCTCCCCTCCGGTCACCCCTAGCAAGGACTTCGCCCATGCCACGGCGCGACGGAGTCCGACCGACCAACGCCAAGGACAACGTACGACCGGAGGATGACATGGGACATTCTGTTGCAGGCGCTTGCCTGGAAGAACCCGCGGTACTGACCGCTTTTCCGTCGCTGCTGCACCCGCAGGACCCGCCGCAACAGAGGGATCGGATACTCTTCGTCACCGCCGAGCTAAGCGACTTCGTCAAGGTCGGCGGACTCGGCGACTTTTCCGCCGCGCTGCCGCGGGTCCTCAAGCGCGAGCATTCGGTGCGGGTCCTGCTGCCCGGCTACCGCCAGGTGCTGGAGCGCTGCCGCGACCTGCGGATCATCGGCAGCCTGCCCGGCCGGGCGGCGATCCCGCCCTGCGAGATCGGCCTGGTGACCCTCGACGACGGCCTGGAAGTCATGCTGGTGCTCTGCCCGCTGCTCTACGAGCGCGAGGGCACGCCATACATGGACGACCAGGGCAATGACTGGCCGGACAACCACCTGCGCTTCGCCCGCCTGTGCCTGGCCGCCGCCGAGATCGCCGGCGGCCGCGGCGCCCAGGGCTGGCAGCCGGGCCTGGTGCACGCCAATGACTGGCCGTCGGCGCTGACCCCGGCCTACATGGCCTGGAACGGCGTGCGCACGCCGAGCCTGTTCACCATCCACAACCTCGCCTACCAGGGCCTCTGCGACCTGCAATGCAGCGCCGAGCTGGGTCTTCCCGACGAAGCGCTGAGCCACGAAAGCATGGAATTCCACGGGCGCCTGTCGTTCCTCAAGGCCGGCATCGCCCATGCCCACCACATCACCACGGTGAGCGAGACCTACGCCCAGGAAATCACTACCCCGGAATACGGCTGCGGCCTGCACGGCATCCTCAAGTGCAAGGTCGAGAAGCGTCAGCTCAGCGGCATCGTCAACGGTATCGACGATAGCTGGCAGCCGCACTGCGATCCACACCTGGTGGCCGGCTTCAGCGCCCGCCAATGGGCCGGCAAGCGCGCCAACACGCGCTACGTGGAGGAGCGTTTCGGCCTGGAGCCGGGCAAGGGGCCGCTGTTCGCGGTGGTCTCGCGCCTGGTGCAGCAGAAAGGCATCGACCTGACCCTGGAGATCAGCGATGCCCTGCTCCAGGCCGGCGGCCGCCTGGTCAGCATCGGCCGTGGCGAGCCGAACCTGGAGAAGGCCATGCTCGAGCTCGCCCGGCGTCATCCCGGCCAGGTCGGCGTGCATATCGGTTTCGACGAGACCGAGGCCCGCCGTATCTACGCCGGCAGCGACTTCCTGCTCATGCCCTCGCGTTACGAGCCCTGCGGGCTCAGTCAGCTCTATGCGCAATGTTTCGGCTCGCTGCCGATCGCGCGCTGCACCGGCGGCCTCGCCGATACCATCGTCGACGGGGTCACCGGCTTCCTGTTCCGTGAGGAAACCGCGCAGAGCTACCTCGACGCGGTGATGCGCGCGATCAACGTCTACCACTGTCCCTCACTGCTCAACGCCATGCGCTGCAAGGCGATGGCCGCGCCGATGTTCTGGAGCGACTCGGTGGAGCCTTACAACCGCCTGTACCGGCGCCTGTTGAGGAATACCGCTCCGGCCCTGCGCGGGGTACGCCAATGATGGCGATCCGGCGCCGCTTCGGCGCCCAGTTCCAAGGCAACGGCCGAACCTGCTTCGGCCTCTGGGCTCCGGACGCCCGCGAGGTCCGGGTCGAGACCGCCGACGGCCGCGACTGGCCGCTGGAAGGCAGCGACAGCGGCTGGTTCGAGGCGACCCTGCCCTGTCCGCCCGGCACCCGCTACCGCTACCGCATCGATGGCCGCCCCGGGGTGCCGGACCCGGCCTCGCAGTTCCAGCCCGACGGCGTGCATGGCCACAGCCAGGTGCTGGACCATGACGCCTACGCCTGGCGCGTCGACGAGTGGCGCGGGCGGCCTTGGCACGAAGCGGTGATCTACGAGCTGCACGTCGGCCTGTTCGGCTCCTACGCCGAGGTCGAGGGCTTCCTTCCGCGCCTGGTGGAACTGGGCGTGACCGCCGTGGAGCTGATGCCGCTGGGCGAGTTTCCCGGTCGCCGCAACTGGGGCTACGACGGCGTGCTGCCGTTCGCCCCGGCGTCGGCCTACGGCACGCCCGAGCAACTCAAGCATCTGATCGACAGCGCTCACGGCATGGGCCTGATGGTCTTCGTCGACGTGATCTACAACCACTTCGGCCCGGACGGCAACTACCTCGCCCAGTACGCCGCCGCGTTCTTCCGCGACGACCGGCAGACGCCCTGGGGCCAGGCCATCGATTTCCGTCGCGGCGAAGTCCGCGAGTTCTTCTATGAGAACGCCCTGATGTGGCTGCTCGACTATCGCGTCGACGGCCTGCGCTTCGATGCCGTGCACGCGATTCCCGATAGCGCGTTCCTCGTCGAGATGGCCCGCCGCCTGCGCGGCGCCGCCGGCCCCGAGCGCCATGTGCACCTGGTCCTGGAGAACGACGACAACCGCGCCAGCCTGCTGCGCCAGGGCTACGACGCACAGTGGAACGACGATGGCCACCATGCGCTGCACGTCCTGCTCACCGGCGAGAGCGACGGCTACTACCAGGACTACCCCGAGCCGCTGCGGTGCCTGGCGCGCTGCCTGGCCGAAGGCTTCGTCTACCAGGGCGAAGCCAACCGCCACGGCCGGCCGCGCGGCGAACCGAGTGCCGACCTGGCGCCGGACGCCTTCGTGCTGTTCCTGCAAAACCACGACCAGGTCGGCAACCGCGCCTTCGGCGAGCGTCTCAGCGTTCTCGCCGAACCCCAGGCGTTGCGCCTGGCGATAGCGCTGCAACTGCTCGCGCCGATGATCCCGCTGCTGTTCATGGGCGAGGAATGCGCCGCGCGCGAACCGTTCCTGTATTTCACCGATCACCAGGGCGAACTGGCGGACGCGGTCCGCGAGGGACGACGCAAGGAGTTCGGCGAGTTCGGCCGCTTCGGCGAGGGCGCCACCCTGGCTTCGCTCCCCGATCCCAACGCGGTGGAGGCCTTCGAGCGCTCGCGTCCCGGCCTGGCCGATTGCGACCCGGCCTGGCGCGGCTTCTACCGGCAACTGCTGGAAATCCGTCACGAACACCTGATCCCGCGCCTGCGCGGCGCCCGTTCGCTGGGCGTGACCACCATCGCCGGCGCCGCGCTGTCGGCGCGCTGGCGACTCGGTGACGGCAGTGACTGGCGAATCGACTTCAACCCTTCTCCGCTCGAAGCGGAAGTCGAGCCGCCGGCGGCCGCCACCCAGGTGCTGTTCCTCGACAACCTCGCCTGTGCCGAGTATCGCCGCGGCCGCCTAAGTCCCCGCAGCATCGCGGTCAGCCTGGAGCCCGCCCATGAGTGACGCACGCCTGGCCGAACTGGCCGCCGCCGTGGGCCTGCAACTCGACTGGCAGGACGCCAACGGACGGTCGCAGCGGGTCGACCCGGAGGTCCAGCGCGGCCTGCTGGAAGCACTCGGCTATCCGGCGCAGAGTCCGCAACAGATCGAACAGAGCCTGGCCGCGCTGGCCCGGCTGCGCGAGGACAGCGCCAACCTCGGACTGCTGGTCGGCGAATGCGGCCAGCCGCTGGAGCAAGCGCTCGGCCCCGCCGGCACCCCGGGCGAACTGGTCTACGAGGACGGCACGCGGATCGCCCTGCGCCTGGACGCCGAAGGCCGCCTGCCGGCGCAGGCCCGCAGCGGCTATGCGCAGCTGTCGCTGGAGCAGCGGGAATGGGCGGTGGCGATGGCGCCGTCGAGCTGTCCGTCCCTGGCCAGCCTCGCCCCGGGTCGCTCGCGTCGCTGGGGTCTGGCCGCCCAGGTCTATGCCCTGCGCCGCCCCGGCGACGGCGGCCTGGGCGACAGCGCCGCCCTCGAGGACCTGCTGCGCAGCGCCGCGCGGCATGGCGCCGACGCGCTGGCGATCAGCCCGCTGCACGCCCTGGCCGAGGCCAACGGACATGCCTACAGCCCCTACTCGCCGTCCAGCCGGCTGTTCTTCAATGTCCTGCACGCCGCGCCAGCGACCATTCTCGGCGCGGCGGCGGTGGAACAGGCGATCCGTCGCGCCGGCCTGGCCGCGGAGATGGCCCGCCTGGAGAGCCTGGAGCTGATCGACTGGACAGCGGCGGCGGACCTGCGCATGCGCCTGCTGCGCCAACTCCACCGCGACTTCATCGAGCGCGCCAGTCCCTTGCGCCACGACCTCGCCGAATTCCGCCGCGAAGCCGGCGAGGCGCTGCTGCACCACTGCCGCTTCGAGACCCTGCAGGCGCACCTGGGCGCCGGCCCCGACTGGCGACGCTGGCCGGAGCCGCTGCGCCGCCCCGGCGAACCGGCGGTGGCCGCGTTCTGCGCCGATCACGCCGAGGAAGTGGACTTCCGCGCCTTCGGCCAGTGGCTGACCCAACGCTGCCTGCAACATGCCCAGCGCCAGGCGCGCGAGGCCGGGATGGCCATCGGTCTGGTCGCCGACCTGGCGGTGGGCGCCGACGGCGGCGGCAGCCAGGCCTGGTCGCGGCAGGAAGAGCTGCTCGCCGAAGTGAATGTCGGCGCGCCGCCGGACATCCTCAACCAGTCCGGACAGGACTGGGGCGTTTCCGCGTTCAATCCCGAAGGCCTGCGCCGCCACGGCTACCGGGCATTCCGCGAGATGCTGCGGGCCAACCTGGCCTGGCCCGGAGGGCTACGCATCGATCATGCGATGGGCCTGCAACGTCTCTGGCTGATCCCGCGCGGCCAGCCGCCCCACGCCGGCGCCTACCTGCGCTACCCGCAGCGCGAGCTGCTGCGCCTGCTGGCGCTGGAGGCCAGCCGCGCCTCGGCGCTGGTCATCGGCGAGGACCTCGGCACCGTGCCCGAAGGCCTGCGCGAGGAACTGGCACGCCGCCAGGTGCTGGGTACCCGCGTGCTGCTCTTCGAGCGGCGCGGCGAACGCTTCGTGCCCCCGGCGCAATGGCCGGCGGACGCCATGGCCACCACCAGCACCCACGACCTGCCGAGCCTGTCCGGCTGGTGGCGGGGCCAGGACATCCACTGGCGCGGCCGCGCCGGACACCGCAGCGCCGAGGAATGCGCGGCCGACCTGGAACTGCGCGCCGAGGAGCGCCGGGCGCTGGCCGCCAGCCTCGAACCGCCGGTCGATCCCGACCCCGCCGCCGACGTGCCGCTGGACGCCTGCATCGGCTATGTCGGGGCAACCCCCGCGCCGTTGGTGCTACTGCCCCTGGAGGACGCCCTGGGCAGCCTGGAGCAGCCGAACCTGCCCGGCCCCGGCGACGCCCACCCGAACTGGCGGCGGCGCTGGCCGGAAAACGCCGCGCAGATGCTCGGAACGCCGCAGGTCGACCGGCGCCTGCGCCTGCTCGAACGCAGCCGCCGGGATGCCGAGGAGGCCGCCCATGATTGAGCCCCGCGCTACCCTGCGCCTGCAATTCCACGCCGGCTTCACCCTCGACGATGCCCTGCCCTGGCTGGACTATTTCGCCGACCTGGGCATCAGCCATCTCTACGCCTCGCCGCTGTTCCGCGCGCGGCCCGGCTCCAGCCACGGCTACGACGTGGTCGACCCGACCCGGATCAATCCGGAACTGGGCGGCGAGCCGGCGCTGCTGCGCCTGATCCAGGGGCTGCGGCAACGCGGCATGGGCCTGCTCATGGACATAGTGCCGAACCACATGGGCATCGGCGGCGGCGCCAATCCCTGGTGGCAGGACGTGCTCGAATGGGGGCGCGAGAGTCCCTACGCGAGTTTCTTCGACATCCAGTGGGAATCCCACGACGCCGCGTTGCGCGGCCAGGTGCTGCTGCCGTTCCTGCGCAGCGACTACGGCGAGGTCCTGGCTGCCGGGGAGATCGGCCTGAGCCTGGACCGCGAGGCCGGCCGCCTGCTGGCGAGCCACGGCGAGCAGCGCTTCCCCCTCTGGCCGGGCAGCTACCCGGAGCTGCTGGAAGACAGCGGCGAGCCGCGCCTGTCAGACCTGGCCGGCGGTTTCCGCGAGTGCCGGCAGGACCGCGAGGCCTTGCGCGAGATGCAGCGTCGACTGGCGGCTGCGCTCGCCGAGAGCGCTCCGCGCGCCGCCCTGGAGCGCACGCTGGGCAAGCTCCAGGAACGCCACGAGGAGGCTCGCCAACGCCTGCACCGCCTGCTCGAGGCGCAGCACTACCGCCTGGCCAGCTGGCGCACCGCGGCGGACGACATCAACTGGCGCCGTTTCTTCGACATCAGCGAACTGGTCGGCCTGCGGGTCGAGCGCGGCGAGGTGTTCGAGGCCGTGCACGGCAAGGTCTTCCAGTTGCTCGAGGACGGTCTGCTCGATGGCCTGCGCATCGATCACGTCGACGGCCTGGCCGATCCGCGCGGCTATTGCCGACGCCTGCGCCGCCGCAGCGAGCGGATCCGCGCCCGTCGCGGCGGCGCGCCGATGCTGCTGTACGTTGAGAAGATCCTCGGTGGCGAGGAGCGCCTGCCCGAGGATTGGCTGTGCGACGGCACCACCGGCTACGACTTCATGAACCAGGTCAGCCTGTTGCAGCACGATCCGCGCGGCGAACGACCGTTGCGCGAACTCTGGCAGCGGGTCAGCGGACGCCCGGAGGCGTTTCTCGACGAGGTCTACCAGGCTCGCCAACTGGTCCTGGCGGGAAGCCTCGCCGGTGACCTGGAGAACCTCGCCCAGGGTCTTTTGCGGGTGGCGCGGGCCGACCTGGCCAGCCGCGACCTGACCCTGGGCGGTATCCGCCGCGCGCTGTTCCAGTTGCTCGCGCGCTTTCCGGTCTACCGTACCTACGCCGGGGCCTGCGGTCGCTCGGTGCAGGATCGCGAGGTGTTCCGCTATGCCGCAGAGGCGGCCCGCGAGGATCTCGACGAAGCCGACCGGGCGGTCCTCGACCATCTCGAACGCTGGCTCGGCGGGCAGCCGCTGCGCGAGCTGCCGCCCGGTCCGCTGCGGCGCCTGCGCGGCGAGTTGCTGGCGCGCTTCCAGCAGTTGAGTTCGCCGACCGCCGCCAAGGCCGTGGAGGATACCGCCTGCTATCGCTCGGCGGCCCTGCTCTCGCGCAACGACGTCGGCTTCGACCCGCAGCGCTTCGCCGCTTCCGCCGAGGAATTCCATGCCGCCTGCGAAGCCAGGCGCCTGGCCAGCCCGCGCGCCCTGCTGGCCACCGCCAGCCATGACCACAAGCGCGGCGAGGACGCCCGCGCCCGTCTTGCGGCGCTCAGTGAACTGGCGCCCTGGTTCGCGCGTAACGTCGAGCACTGGCAAAGCCTGGCCACGCCGTTACGCCGCGACCTCGCCGAGGGGCCGGCGCCGAGTCCCGGCGACGAGCTGATCCTGTTCCAGGCCCTGCTCGGCAGTTGGCCGCTCGACGCGCCTTGCGACGGCGCCGCCCTGGACCAAGCGTTCCTCGTGCGGATGCGCGAATGGCAATGCAAGGCCTTGCGCGAAGCCAAGCTGCGCACGCGCTGGACCGCGCCCGACGAAGACTACGAGCGCGCCTGCGCCGACTATCTGGAACAACTCCTGCGCGCGCCACTGGCCCAGGCCCTGCGCCAGTCGCTGGGCAACGCGGCGGCGCGACTGATGCCGGCCGGGGCCCTGAATGGCCTCGCCCAATGCCTGCTGCGCCTGACCTGCCCGGGTATCCCCGATCTCTACCAGGGGCGCGAGGACTGGGACTTCAGCCTGGTCGACCCGGACAACCGGAGGCCGGTGGACTTCGCCCGGCACGCCGCCGCCCTGGCCACGCCGACGCCCTTCCCGGAACTGCTGGAGCACTGGCGCGACGGTCGCATCAAGCAGACCCTGATCGCCCGCGTGCTGGGGCTGCGGCGGATGCAGCCGGGCCTGTTCCGCGACGGCGACTACCTGCCCCTGGAGGTCAGCGGCGAGCATGCCGAGCGGGTCCTGGCCTTCGCCCGGCGCAGTCGTCACGGTTGCCTGCTGGTGGTGGTCCCGCGCCTGGCCTGCGCCCTGCTCGGCCACGCCACGCAGCCGCAGGTGCCGGCCGAGGCCTGGGGCGACACCTGCCTGCTGCTGCCGCCGAGTCTCTCCGAATGCACCTACAGCGGCCTGTTTTCCACCATGCCGCTGCCCAGCGACGGGCACCTGAGCCTGTCCGAAGTGCTCGCCGACTTTCCCGTCAACCTGCTTTACCGCCTCGCCCAGGAGGAGACCCCATGAGCGCCGACGAAAAACGCATACGAGAGTTCGCCTACCAGATCTGGGAATCCGAGGGCTGCCCCGACGGCCAGGCCGAACGCCACTGGGCCATGGCCCGGCAACTGGCCGAAGCGGAAGCCGCCGCGGCGGCACCGAAGAAGACCCGCGGTCGGGCCAAGGCCGCCAAGGAAACCCCGGCCCTGCTGCAAGCGCCGGCCGCCAAGCCGCGCAAGCCGAGGGCCACGTCCCCGGCGCGGCCCGCCAGCGAAAAACCGGCGGCGGCCAAGCCGCGCAGCCGCCGCAAGCCCGAAGCGGGCGAATGAGGAGTCCAGTGCATGAGCAGAAAGCGTAGCCCCGCCCCTTCGCGGATCAGCGAAGGGCACCCCTTCCCCCTTGGCGCCACCTGGGACGGCCTCGGCGTCAATTTCGCGCTGTTCTCGGCCCACGCGACCAAGGTCGAGCTGTGCCTGTTCGACGCGCGCGGGGAAAAGGAGATCGAGCGCATCGAATTGCCCGAGTACACCGACGAGATCTGGCACGGCTACCTGCCCGACGCCCACCCGGGGCAGATCTACGGCTACCGGGTGCACGGTCCCTACGAGCCGGATGCCGGCCACCGCTTCAATCCCAACAAATTGCTCCTCGATCCCTACGCCAAGCAGTTGGTCGGCCGCCTGCGCTGGTCTGAGGCGCTGTTCGGCTACACCATCGGCTCGGCCGACGCCGACCTCAGCTTTGACGAGCGCGACAGCGCGCCCTTCGTGCCCAAGTCGAAGGTCATCGATCCGGCCTTCACCTGGGCCGAGCGCCCGCCGGTACGCGTCCCCTGGGACCGCACGGTGATCTACGAAGCCCACCTGCGCGGGCTCAGCATGCGCCATCCGCAGGTCCCGGAGGCGGTTCGCGGGACCTTCGCCGGGCTGATGAACGCCGACCTGCTGGCGCACATCCGCCGGCTCGGGGTGACCAGCGTCGAGCTGCTGCCGATCCACGGCTTCGTCGACGACAAGCACCTGTTGGAAAACGGCATGAGCAACTACTGGGGCTACAACAGCATCGCCTTCTTCGCCCCGCACCCGGCCTACCTCGCCAGCGGCCAGGTCAACGAGTTCAAGGAGATGGTCGCGCACCTCCACGACGCCGGGCTGGAGCTGATCCTCGACGTGGTCTACAACCACACCGCGGAAGGCAACGAGCTGGGTCCGACCCTGTGCATGCGCGGCATCGACAACGCCTCGTACTACCGCCTGATGCCCGACCAGCGCCGCTACTACATCAACGATTCCGGCACCGGAAACACCCTCGACCTCAGCCACCCCTGCGTGTTGCAGATGGTCACCGACTCGCTGCGCTACTGGGCCACGGAGATGCGCGTGGACGGCTTCCGCTTCGACCTGGCGACCATCCTCGGCCGCCATCCGGACGGTTTCGACGAGCGCCACGGCTTCCTCGTCGCCTGCCGCCAGGACCCGGTGCTGAGCAAGTGCAAGCTGATCGCCGAACCCTGGGATTGCGGCCCCGGCGGCTACCAGGTCGGCGGCTTCCCGCCTGGCTGGGCGGAATGGAACGACCGTTTCCGCGATTGCGTGCGCGCCTACTGGCGCGGCGACGACGGCATGCTGCCGGAACTGGCGCGACGCCTAACCGCCTCCGGCGATCTCTACGACCAGCGTGGACGGCGGCCCTACGCGTCGGTGAACTTCGTCACCGCCCACGACGGTTTCACCCTGCGCGACGTGGTTTCCTACGATCACAAGCACAACGAGGCCAACGGCGAGAACAACGCCGACGGCAGCGACCACAACCTGTCCTGGAACCACGGCTGCGAGGGCCCCACCGACGACCCGGAGATCCGCGCCCTGCGCCTGCGCCAGATGCGCAACCTGCTGTCCACCCTGCTGCTGTCCCAGGGCACCCCGATGCTGGTCGCCGGCGACGAGTTCAGCCGCACCCAGCAGGGCAACAACAATGTCTATTGCCAGGACAACGAACTGGGCTGGATCGACTGGCGGCTGGACGACGAGGGCCGTTCGCTGCTGGCCTTCACCCAGCGCCTGCTGGCCCTGCGCCAACGCTATCCGATCCTGCGCAGGGGGCGCTTCCTGGTCGGCGAGTACAACGAGGCGCTGGGGGTCAAGGACGTCACCTGGCTGGCGCCCGGCGGCGAGGAGATGACCGAGGAACACTGGCACGACGAGCACGCCCGCTGTCTCGGCGTGCTCCTCGATGGCCGCGCGCAACCCACCGGGATCCTGCGCAGCGGTGAGGATGCCACCCTGCTGCTGATCCTCAATGCCTACCACGACGCGGTGTCCTTCCGTCTTCCCGAGGTGGCCGAAGGCAGCGGCTGGTCCTGCCTGCTGGATACCCAGCGGCCGGAGGACCCGCTCGGCGAACGCTACCCGTTCGCCAGCGAGTTCCTGGTCGGCGGCCGCAGTTTCCTGCTGTTCGAGCTACAACCGCCGGGCGCCGGAGCGGAAGGATGAACGGCGGGGAAAAAAGCTGAACCGCCCCCGGCACCTCCAGTCGGAACCTTTAGGTGCCGCACGCGGCGCCTGCACATCCACCCTACACAGGAGGACAGCATGAAGATCAGCGACATCATGACCCGCAACGTCCAGGTCGCCGACCCGCAGCAGAGCATCCGCGAGGCGGCCGCCACCATGGCGAGGATCGACAGCGGCGCCCTGCTGGTCGGCGAAGGCGACCGCCTGGTCGGGATGATCACCGATCGCGACATCGCCATCCGCGCGGTGGCCGGCGGCCTGTCCGGGGATACCCCGCTGGGCCGCATCATGAGCGGCGACATCCACTATTGCTTCGAAGACGAAGACGTCCAGCACGTGGCCCGCAACATGGCCGACATCCAGATGCGCCGCCTGCCGGTGCTCAACCGCGAGAAGCGGCTGGTCGGCGTGGTATCCCTGGGCAACATCGCCAGCTGCTGCGACCAGGCCTCCAGCGCCACCGTCCTGCAGGGCGTCGCCCAGGCCCACTACTGAGCCTTTCTTCCACCCGGCCCGCCTTTGCCGTTCCGGCCGAGGCCGGGCCCCAACCGGGAGAACGCCATGAAAGCCGTGGTATTCCATGACATCGGCGACATCCGCCTGGAAGACGTGGCGGAGCCGCGCCTGCAGGAACCCACCGACGCCATCGTGCGGCTGACCGCCTCGGCGATCTGCGGCACCGACCTGCACTTCGTCCGTGGCAGCGTCGGCGGCATGCGTCCGGGAACCATCCTCGGCCATGAGGGCGTGGGCATCGTCGAGGCGCTCGGCGACGAAGTGCGCAACCTGCAGGTCGGCGACCGGGTGGTGATTCCCTCGACCATTGCCTGCGGCAATTGCGTGTATTGCCGAGCCGGCTACTACGCCCAGTGCGACGTCGCCAACCCCGGCGGCAGCCAGGCCGGCACCGCGTTCTTCGGCGGTCCCCGGGCCAACGGCGGCTTCCATGGGCTGCAAGCCGAGAAAGCGCGGATTCCCTATGCCAACATCGGCCTGATCCGCCTGCCCAGCAGCATCAGCGACGACCAGGCGATACTCCTGTCGGACATCTTCCCCACCGGTTACTTCGGCGCCGAACTGGCCGGTATCGCCCCCGGCAACACCGTCGCCGTGTTCGGCTGCGGTCCGGTCGGCCAGTTCGCCATCGCCAGCGCGTTGCTCCTCGGCGCCGCCCGGGTGTTCGCCATCGACCGCCACCCGGACCGCCTGCACATGGCCCGCCAGCAAGGCGCCGAAGTGATCGACTTCGAGCGCGAGGATCCGGTCCAGGCCCTGCGCTGGCTGACCGCCGGGATCGGCGTGGACCGCGCCATCGACGCCGTCGGCGTGGACGCCGAGCACAGCCATGGCACCGCCACCCCGGCGCCGCGCCAGGAGGGCACCAGCTGGAGTCCCGGCAACGCCCCCGCACAGGCCCTGGAGTGGGCGGTGCAGGGCCTGGCCAAGGCCGGCACCCTGTCGATCATCGGCGTCTACGCCGAAGACTCGCGGCAGTTTCCCATCGGCCTGGCGATGAACCGCAACCTGACCATCCGCATGGGCAACTGCCACCACCGCAAGTACATTCCGCTGCTGCTCGAACATGTGCTCAGCGGACGCATCGACCCGGCGAAGATCCTCACCCAGGTGAAGCCGATCGGCGACGCCATCGAGGCCTTCGAAGCCTTCGACCGCCGCGAGACCGGCTGGATCAAGGTCGAACTGGTGCCGCAGAAGCGCCAGGTCGAGGGCAGCGAGGAACGCCTCGACGAACGCGCGGTGGACGAACTGGCGCGCCGGCCGACGCCGGAAAGCGGCGCCCGGGGGTGATGCATGAGCGCACCGGCACGCCTGCGCATCGGCATTTCCGGCTGGCGCTACGCCCCCTGGAGAGGTGACTTCTATCCCGAGGGGCTGCGCCAGAAGGACGAACTGCGCTTCGCCTCGCGGGCGGTGAACAGCATCGAGATCAACGGCACCTTCTACGCCCTGCAGACGCCCGAGCGCTTCCGCGGCTGGGCCGAGGACACCCCCGAGGACTTCGTTTTCAGCGTCAAGGCCCCGCGTTACATCACCCACGTGCGGCGCCTGCGCGAGATCGACGAGCCGCTGGCGAACTTCTTCGCCTCCGGCCCCCTCGCCCTGCGCCAGCGCCTCGGCCCGTTCCTCTGGCAGTTCCCGCCGAGCATGCGCTTCGACCGCGAGCTGTTCGCCGACTTCCTCGCCCGCCTGCCGCGCGACGGCGCCGCCGCGCAGAAGCTCGCCCGGCACAGCGCCGCGCGCCTGCACCGCGAGGGCTACCTCGACGGCGATCCGGCGCAGCGCCTGCGGCATGCCGTGGAAATCCGCCATGAGAGCTTCGTCGACCCGACGTTCATCGAGCTGCTGCGCGAATACCGGGTGGCCCTGGTGGTGGCCGATACCGCCGGCAAGTGGCCGCTGCTCGGCGACGTCTGCGCCGACTTCCTCTACCTGCGCCTGCATGGCGACAAGGAGCTGTACCGCAGCGGCTACTCGGAAGCGGCCCTGGGCCAGTGGCAGGCACGGATCCACGCCTGGGCCAGCGGCGGCCAGGCCGACGACCTGCGCCGGGCCAGCCAGGACGCACCGGCGAAGGCGACGGCGCGCGACCTGTACTGCTACTTCGACAACGACGTCAAGGTGCGCGCACCTTACGACGCCCGGCGCCTCCTGCAGCTGCTGGAACTCGACGGCAGCCTGCGCACGGTGCCCGGACAGTTGCCCGATGACCTGCGGGAGAGTGCCGCATGATCCTGCCGCGCCTGCAGGTGCTGACGGTGAACACCCACAAGGGTTTCAACCCGTTCAATCGGCGCTTCATCCTGCCGGAGTTGCGCGAAGCGGTGCGCAGCGTCGGTGCCGACCTGGTGTTCCTCCAGGAGGTCCTCGGCTCCCATAGCCTGCACGCCGCGCGCCTGCCGTCCTGGCCGCCGGCGCCGCAATACGAGTATCTGGCCGACAGCATGTGGCCGCAGTTCGCCTACGGGCGCAACGCGGTGTATCCCGAAGGCCACCATGGCAATGCCGTGCTCTCCAAGCATCCGATCCTCGCCCACCGCAACCTCGACGTCTCGGTGGCGGGCAACGAGGAACGCGGCCTGTTGCATGCGGTGATCGACATCGGCCGTCCGCTGCACGCGGTCTGCGTGCACCTGGGATTGCGCGAGGCGCAGCGCCAGCGCCAGTTGCAACTGCTCTGCGAGCTGGTGGCGGGCCTGCCGGAGCGCGAGCCGGTGGTGGTCGCCGGCGACTTCAACGACTGGCGCCAGCGCGCCGACCAACTGCTCGCCGGTTGCGGCCTGCGCGAAGTCTTCGTCGGCGCCCAGGGCCGGCCGGCGCGCAGCTTCCCGGCGCGCTGGCCGGTGCTGCCGCTGGACCGCATCTACCTGCGCAATGCACGCGGGCGCCAGCCGCGCATCCTCTCGCGGCGGCCCTGGTCGCACCTGTCCGACCACCTGCCGCTGGCGGTGGAGGTGGAGCCATGAACTTCCCCTGGCGCGACGGCAACCGCGTAGAACTGCTGATCAACGGCGAAGAGTACTTTCCGCGCCTGTTCCAGTGCATCGCCGAGGCGCGCCGGGAGATCCTCCTGGAAACCTTCATCATCTTCGAGGACGAGGTCGGCCGGCAGTTGCAGGAAGCCCTCAGCGCCGCCGCCGAGCGCGGTGTCGAGGTACAGGTCACGGTGGACGGCTACGGCACCGCCTCGCTCAGCACGGACTACCTGGCCAGGCTCACCGCCGCCGGGGTTCGCGTGCACCTGTTCGACCCGCGCCCGCGCCTGCTCGGCATGCGTACCAACCTGTTTCGCCGGTTGCACCGCAAGCTGGTGGTGATCGATCGCCAGCAGGCCTTCGTCGGCGGCATCAACTACGGCGAGGACCACCTGGTGCGTCGCGGCAACATGGCCAAGCAGGACTACGCGGTGCGCGTCGAGGGCCCGGTGGTGCGCGATATCCGCCAGGCCTGCCTGGCGCTGCTCGAACCGGACGCCGACTACCCGCCGTTGCGGCCGTCGGGCGCCGGGCAGCCGGCGCGTGTGCGCCTGGTGATCCGCGACAACGACCAGTCCAGCGACGACATCGAGCGCGAGTACCTGCAAGCGATCCGCCAGGCGCGGCGGCGCCTGCTGATCGCCAACGCCTATTTCTTCCCCGGCTACCGCCTGCTTCGCGAGCTGCGCGATGCGGCGCGCCGCGGCGTGCGCGTCGACCTGGTACTACAGGGCATGCCGGACATGCCGCTGGTGCGCCTGTGCAGCCGGCTGCTCTACGACTACCTGCTGCGCGAGGGCGTGCGTATCCACGAATACTGCCAGCGTCCGCTGCACGGCAAGGTCGCGGTGATCGACGACGACTGGTCGACCATCGGTTCGAGCAATCTCGATCCCCTCAGCCTGTCGCTGAACCTGGAGGCCAACCTGGTGATCCACGACGTCGCCTTCAACGGCCAGCTCTACCAGCACCTGCGCGAGCTGGCGCGCCGCCACTGCCGGCGCATCAGCCGCCGCCACGCCAGGCGCGGCTACTGGTGGCGGGCGCCGCTGATCTTCCTCGGCTTCCACTTTTCCCGGCATTTCCCGGCCATCGCCGGTTGGGTACCCGCCCATCTGCCGCGCCTGAAATCGCTGGAGCCGCGTCCGTCGCGGCGCTGGCAGGAACGCCAGGGCCAGCGGGGCAACCCATGAACGGCGGCGGTCACGCAACTGCCTCGGCGGCGCCACGCCGCGCTCACTGGCGCTGGCTGCGCAGGCTACTGACCCTGGCGTTCTTCGTGCTGGTCCCGGTGCTGCTGTTCCTCCTGGTGAAGAATCTCGACTGGCAGGAAGTCCGCCACGCCCTCGGCGAGTATCGCCCCGCGACCCTGTTCCTCGGACTGCTGCTGGCGGCCGCCGGCTATACGGTGTTCAGCAGTTTCGACCTGCTCAGCCGCTACTACATCGGCCACTCGCTGCCCAAGCGGCGGGTCTTCACCGTGGCCTTCGTGTGCAATGCGTTCAACCTCAACCTGAGTTCCTGGGTCGGCGCCGTGGCGCTGCGCTATCGCCTGTACAGCCGGCTCGGCCTGGGCATCGCCGACATCACCCGGATCCTCACCTTCAGCCTGGTGACCAATTGGTTCGGCTACCTGCTGCTCGCCGGCATCCTGTTCAGCTGCGGCCTGCCGGCCTTGCCGCCGGGCTGGAAGCTCGGCAGCGACGGCCTGCGCCTGATCGGCGCCCTGCTCCTGGCGCTGGCCGCCGGCTACCTGCTGGCCTGCCGTTTCGCCCGACGCCGCGCCTGGGGCTGGCGCGAGCATCGGCTGACCCTGCCGTCCTGGCGGCTGGCGGCCCTTCAAGGCCTGCTCGGAGCGAGCAACTGGTCGCTGATGGCGTTGCTGCTGTACAGCCTGCTGCCGCACGGCGTGGATTACCCGAGCGTCCTGGCGATCCTCCTGATCAGCAGCATCGCCGGGGTCATCACCCATATCCCGGCCGGGCTCGGGGTGCTCGAAGCGGTGTTCATCGCCCTGCTCCAGGGGCGCCTGTCCCAGGGCGTGCTGCTGGCCGCGTTGATCGGCTACCGGGTGCTGTATTTCCTCCTACCCCTGGCGCTGGCCTGCGTGGTCTACCTGCTGTTGGAGCGCCGGGCGATCCGCCTGCGCCGCAAACAGCGCCGCCTGCGCCAGGGCCAGGCCTGAATCAGCCGGCCGGACGCAGCAGCAGCGTGCCCAGCGGCGGCAGGTCGAGCAGCAGCGACTGCGCCTGGCCATGGGCGCCGCACGACTCGCTGGAGACGCGGCCCTGGCTGCCTGAGCCGGAACCGGCGAACGCCTGGGCGTCGCTATTGAGCAGCACGTCCCAGTCGCCGCCTTGCGGTACGCCGATCCGATAGCCCTGGCGCGGCACCGGGGTGAAATTGTGTACCGCCAGCAGCGATGGCTCGCCGGCCGCGTGGCGCAGCCAGGCGTAGACACTGTTCGCCTGGTCGTCGCCGATCAGCCATTCGAAGCCGAGCGCCTCGCCGTCGCGCGCATGCAGTGCGGGGAGATCGCGGTACAGCCGGTTGAGGGCCGCCACCAGATCCTGTACGCCCTGATGCTCCGGATAGCGCAGCAGGTACCAGTCCAGTTCGCCGTCGTGGTTCCACTCGCGCCACTGGCCGAACTCGCAGCCCATGAACAGCAGCTTCTTGCCCGGGTGCGACCACATGAAGCTCAGGTACAGGCGCAGGTTGGCGAACTTCTGCCAGCGGTCGCCGGGCATCTTGTCCAGTAGCGAGTGCTTGCCATGTACCACCTCGTCGTGGGAGATCGGCAGGATGAAATGCTCGGAGAAGGCGTAGAGCAGGCCGAAGGTCAACTGGTGGTGGTGATAGCGCCGGTGCAGCGGGTCTTCGCCGATGTACGCCAGGCTGTCGTGCATCCAGCCCATGTTCCACTTATGGCTGAAGCCCAGGCCGCCCTCCGCCACCGGACGGCTGACGCCGGGCCAGGCGGTGGATTCCTCGGCGATCACCAGCGCGCCGGGGGTCTCGCTGGCGACCACCTGGTTGAGGTGATGGAGGAAGTCGATGGCCTCCAGGTTCTCCCGGCCGCCATGGCGGTTCGGCAGCCATTCGCCTTCCTTGCGCGAATAGTCGCGGTAGAGCATCGAGGCCACCGCATCCACCCGCAGGCCGTCGACGTGGTAGGTGCGCAGCCAGTGCAGCGCCGAGGCCAGCATGAAGCCGTGCACCTCGCTGCGGCCAAGGTTGTAGATGTAGGTATCCCAGTCCTGGTGGAAGCCTTCGAAGGGATGTTCGTACTCGTACAGCGCCGTGCCGTCGAAACGGCCCAGGCCGTGGGCGTCGGTGGGAAAATGCGCCGGCACCCAGTCGAGGATCACGCCGATGCCGGCCTGGTGGCAGGCGTCGACGAACGCGGCGAAGTCCTCCGGCGTGCCGTAGCGCGCGGTGGGGGCGAACAACCCGAGCGGCTGGTAGCCCCAGGAGCCGCCGAAGGGATGTTCCATCACCGGCATCAGCTCGATATGGGTGAAGCCGAGCTGGCGCACGTAGGGAATCAGCTCCTCCGCCAGTTCCGACCAGTGCGGCGGCCGGCCGTCGCGGTGGCGCCAGGAGCCGGCGTGGACTTCGTAGATCGACAGCGGTGCCGCATAGCCCTGGCGCTCCGCGCGCCGGGCCAGCCAGTCCTGGTCGCGCCACTCGTGGCGCAACGCCGCGCAGGTCTTCGAAGCGGTTCCGGGCGGCGTCTCGCAGGCCAGCGCCAGGGGGTCGGCCTTCAGCGGCAGGAGGCCGTCGTGGCCCTGCAACTCGTACTTGTACAGTTCGCCCTCGCCGAGGCGCGGGACGAACAGTTCCCAGACGCCGGAGGGATAGCGTCGTCGCATCGGGTGACGGCGCCCGTCCCAGCCGTTGAAATCGCCGACCACCGAGACGCGCACGGCGTTCGGCGCCCAGACCGCGAAGCGCACGCCCTCCACGCCTTCGTGACGGGTCAGTTGCGCGCCCAGGCAGGAGGCCAGTTGGCGGTGGTTGCCTTCGGCGAACAGGTAAAGGTCGAGTTCGCCGAGCAACGGCCCGAAGGCATAGGGGTCTTCGCTTTCCTGCACGCCGTCCGGCCAGTGCACGCGCAGGCGGTAGCGCGGCGGCAGGCGCTCCAGGCGGCGCTGGAACAAGCCGCTGCCGGGGTCGCTCTGCTCCAGTTCGGCGAGCGTCGCGCCGTCTTCGTCGAGCAGCTCGACGCGCTGCGCGCCGGGCAGGTAGGCGCGCAGCACGCCGCCTTCGCCGCCGGGGTCGCGCTGCGGGCCGAGGAAGGCGAATGGATCGCCCTGCAGGCCGCGCTGCAGCTTGTCCAGCTCCAGTTGCCAGCGTTCGCGTTCGGACATCGGTTCGCTCATCGGTTCTTGCCCTTCAGGAGGTGTTCGGTGAGTTCGGCCAGACCGGCGAGAGGCACTTCCAGCCAGTCGGGGCGGTAGTCGGCTTCGTAGAGCAGTTCGTAGGCGGCCTTTTCCAGGCAGGCCAGGACCAGCGCCGCGCCCTCGCCTTCGCGGCCGTGCCAGGCGTGCGCGAGGCCCGCTGCGGCGGCGCGGTAGCCGACCAGGAAGGCGTCGCGGGCTTCGCTGCGATAGCGCATGGCGACCTTGCGCCGGGCGCTGTCGGCCTGTTCCGAGCTATCGGTGCTCTGCGCGTTGCGCAGGACCATCGCCGCCGCGTAGTCGAACGAGCGCAGCATGCCGCCGACGTCCTTCATCGGACTGTGGCGCTGGCGGCGCTCTTCCAGGCTGCGCGCCGGCTCGCCCTCGAAGTCGATGAAGCGTGCGTCGCCCTGGACCATCAGCACCTGGCCCAGGTGCAGGTCGCCGTGAACCCTGATCAGCAGCCCGCCGGCTGCTTGCCGGGCCAGCAGCGGCAGGCGTTCGAGCAGCGCCGGCAGGCGTTCCAGCAGGCGCCGCGCCTGTTCCGCCGCCTCGCCCTGCAACGGCCGTGGCGGCTCGCTCAGGCGTTTGCCGGCTTCGCGCAACTGTTCGGCGATGCGCAGCGCCCAGGCCTGGACGCTGGCTTCGTCGCTCTCGCGGCTGCCGAAGGCCGGATCGTCCGACTCGCCGGCCAGTACGCTGTGCATCTCGCCGAGCCGGGCGCCGAGGTTGGCGGCGAAGCCGCGCAGTTCGGCGAGGCTGTCGTATTGCCCTTCGAGCGCCTCGCTGGCCGCGGATATCTCGTCGCGCACGGCTCGCTCCAGGTTGTCCAGGGTCCAGTTCCAGGCGTCGCCCTGGTTGTTCAGGTAGCCCTGCAGGATCATCAGCGTGTGCGGCTCGCCATCCGCGCCGACCCGCCGTACCTCGCCGAGCAACGGGGCGATGCCGGGGTAGCCGTGGCGGGTCAGGTAGCCGCCGACCTCGATTTCCGGGTGCAGCCCCGGAAGGATCTTGCGCAGCACCTTGAGGACCATGCGCTCGCCGAAGCGGATCGAGCTGTTGGACTGTTCCACCGAGAACGGCAGGACGTCTTCGTCGGCGATGTCGTCCAGTTCCGCCAGTCCCGCCGCCGGGATGAACTGGATCTCGCCGTCGCCGTGGGCGATCACCGCCTCGGCGCGGAGTTGCGCGAGGACCTTGCGGGCGAACAGCGGCAGGCTGGCGGCGTCGGTCAGCAGGCCGACCTTGCGCCCGCGCCGCAGGCGCGCCAGGGCCAGCAACTGAGGCAGGCTGTCGCCGCGCTGGTCGGCGTCGAGGAAGCCCAGCGGCAACTGGTAGCGCAGCCCGTCGATCTCCACTTCGCACAGCGCACAGCGCGGCTCCGCCTCGTCCAGCGGAACGATGTAGCAGAGCCGTGGCTGGCCTTTCTCGCCGGCGAACCAGCGGCGCTTCGGCAGGTAGGCCGGCAGTGTCTCGCCTTCCAGGATGTTCCGCGATGCGCCCTGCAGCAGCTCGCCGAGGCGCTGCTTGACCACCAGGGTCGGCAGTTCCGGCAGGCGCTCGTCGGCGGCCACGTGCCAGCTCGGCATCTGCGTCGCGTCGGCCAGGTAGAACCAGTAGAAGCCGTAGGGCGGCAGGGTCAGCAGGTAGGTCAGCTCGCCGATCGGCGGGAACGACATGCCGCCGATCATCTCCACCGGCACCTTGCCGGCATGGCTGGCGAGGTCCAGTTCCACCGCCTGGGCCGCGCGCGACAGGTTGGCCACGCAGAGGATGCTGTCCTGCCGTTCGCCCTCGGCGTATTCGCGCAGGTAGGCGAGGATCCGTCGGTTGCTCGGCGCGAGCATCTTCAGGCTGCCGCGGCCGAAGGCCTTCTGCTGGCTGCGCACGGCGAGCAGGCGGCGCATCCAGTTGAGCAGCGAATGCGGGTCGCGCGCCTGCGCCTCGACGTTGATCGTCTGGTAGCCGTACAGCGGGTCGAGGATCGGCGGCAGCACCAGCTTCGCCGGGTCGGCGCGGGAGAAGCCGCCGTTGCGGTCCACCGACCACTGCATCGGGGTCCGCACGCCGTCGCGGTCGCCGAGGTAGATGTTGTCGCCCATGCCGATCTCGTCGCCGTAGTACAGGGTCGGCGTGCCCGGCATCGACAACAGCAGGCTGTGCAGCAGCTCGATGCGCCGCCGGTCACGCTCCACCAGCGGCGCCAGGCGCCGGCGGATGCCCAGGTTGAGGCGCGCGCGGCGGTCGGCGGCATAGTGGTTCCAGAGATAGTCGCGCTCGTCGTCGGTGACCATCTCCAGGGTCAGCTCGTCGTGGTTGCGCAGGAAGATCGCCCATTGGCAATTGGCCGGGATGTCCGGGGTCTGGCGCAGGATGTCGGTGATCGGATAGCGATCCTCCTGGGCGATGGCCATGTACATGCGCGGCATCAGCGGGAAGTGGAAGGCCATGTGGCATTCGTCGCCCTCGCCGCCATCCTCGCCGCCGAAGTACGGCCGGGTGTCTTCCGGCCACTGGTTGGCCTCGGCCAGCAGCATGCGGTCGGGATAGTGCGCGTCCAGCTCGGCGCGGATGCGCTTGAGCACCTGGTGGGTCTCCGGCAGGTTCTCGCTGCTGGTGCCGTCGCGTTCGATCAGGTAGGGAATCGCGTCCAGGCGCAGGCCGTCGACGCCCATGTCCAGCCAGTAGCGCATCACCCCGAGGACCTCGCGCAGGACCTGCGGGTTGTCGAAGTTCAGGTCCGGCTGGTGGGAATAGAAGCGGTGCCAGTAGTACTGTTGGGCTACCGGGTCCCAGGTCCAGTTGGACTGCTCGGTGTCGATGAAGATGATCCGCGTACCCTGGTATTTCTCGTCGCTGTCCGACCAGACGTAGTAGTCGCGGGCGCGCGACCCCTTCTTCGCGTGGCGGGCGCGGATGAACCAGGGATGCTGGTCGGAGGTGTGGTTGATCACCAGCTCGGTAATCACCCGCAGACCGCGTCGATGGGCCTCGGCGATGAACCGGCGGGCGTCGGCGAGGCTGCCATAGTCGCTGTGCACGCCACGGTACTGGGCGATGTCGTAGCCGTCGTCGCGGCGTGGCGACGGGTAGAACGGCAGCAGCCAGAGAGTGTTCACGCCGAGGTCGGCGATGTAGTCGAGCTTCTCGATCAGCCCGGCGAAGTCGCCGATGCCATCGTTGTTGGCGTCGTAGAAGGATTTCACGTGGACCTGGTAGATCACCGCGTCCTTGTACCATTGCGGGTCGTTGAGAAAGACCGGTTTCTCGCGTCTGGCCATGGGTTTCTCCTTATGCGTCGACGCGCCGCACGCGCCAGATGCCGAACGGCAGGTGCCAGGGTTCGATGCGCATCCACTGGACCTTGCCGTGCCAGACCCAGCGATGCCCGTTCATCAGGTCCTCGCCCTGGAGGCTGGCGTCGTCGGGCAGGCCGAACTCCCACAGCGGCAGTTCGAAATGCGCCTCCTGGGCTTCGTGCGGGTCCAGGCAGACCGCCACCAGGACGAAGTTGGCGAGGTCCGCGGTGCGCTTGCCGAAATACAGGATGCGGTCGTTCCAGGCGTTGTAGGCCTGGAACCCGAGGTGCGTCTGCAATGCCGGGTTTTCCCGGCGGATGCGGTTGAGCCGGGCGATCTCGGCGACGATGTTGCCCGGCGCCTGGTAGTCGCGCGGACGCAACTGGTATTTCTCCGAGTCGAGGTACTCCTCCTTGCCCGGCAAGGCCGCCGCCTCGCACAGCTCGAAGCCGGAGTACATGCCCCACAGCCCCGACCCCATGGTCGCCAGGGCGGCACGGATGAGGAAGCCGGGGCGGCCGGAGCGTTGCAGGAACCAGGGATTGATGTCCGGGGTGTTGACGAAGAAGTTCGGCCGGTAGCAGTCGCGCCAGGGTGGCTGGTTGAGTTCGGCGAAGTACTCCGCCAGTTCCTGCTTGTCGTTGCGCCAGGTGAAATAGGTGTAGCTCTGGCTGAAGCCGACCTTGCCCAGGCGCGCCATCATCGCCGGGCGGGTGAACGCCTCGGAAAGGAAGATCACCTGCGGATGGCGGCCGCGCACCTCGGCGATCAGCCACTCCCAGAACGGCAGTGGCTTGGTGTGCGGGTTGTCGACGCGAAACAGCGTCACGCCCTGCTCGACCCAGCCCAGCACCACGTCGCGCAAGGCTTCCCACAGGCTCGGCAGGGCCTGTTCGGCGTAGAAGTCGACGTTGACGATGTCCTCGTACTTCTTCGGCGGGTTCTCCGCGTAGCGCAAGCTACCGTCCGGACGCCAGGCGAACCAGCCGGGATGCTCGCGCAGCCAGGGGTGGTCGGGGGAGCACTGGATGGCGAAGTCCAGCGCCAGTTCCATGCCGTGCTCGCGCACCGCAACGAGCAGCCGGCGGAAATCCTCGCGGTCGCCCAGTTCGGGATGGATCGCCTCGTGGCCGCCCTCCTCGCTGCCGATCGCATACGGGCTGCCGGGGTCGCCGGCCTCGGCACGCAAGGAATTGTTGCGGCCCTTGCGATGGGTGCGGCCGATGGGGTGGATCGGCGGGAAATAGAGAACGTCGAAGCCCATCGCGGCGATCTGCGGCAGGCGCCGGATCACGTCGTCGAAGGTACCGTGGCGTGTCGGGTCGCCGCTTTCCGAGCGAGGGAACAGCTCGTACCAACTGGCGAAGCGCGCCAGCGGTCGCTCCACCTCCAGCGGGTATTCGCGGCTGCGCACCAGGTGCTCGCGCGGGCCGACCAGACGCAACAGTTCGCCGGTCTGCGCCGCCAGCCACAGCGCCACCCGCTCCTCGACGCTCTGGCAGGCCTGCAGGCGTTCGGCCAGCGGCGCACAGGCGGCGGCGATCTCCGGACCGCCGCGCTCGGCGCAGCGCTGCAGCAGTTCGTCGCCCTCGCGCAGCTCCAGGTCCAGCGGCAGGCGCGCGCCATGCTTGGCGCGCAGTTCGCGGCGGTAGCCGGCAAAACGGTCGATCCAGGCTTCGATACGGAAGTACAGGCGGCCGCAGGGCGGCGTGCGCAGCTGCGCGCTCCAGAAATCGTTGCCTTCGGGCAGCAGCGGCAGGCGCCGCTCCGCGGTTTCCCCGACACGCCGCCAGACCACCTCGGCACCGAGTACCTCATGGCCATCGGTGAAGATTCGCGCGGCCAGGCGCAGGTCGCGGTCGCTCTCGGTCTTCGCGGGATAGGCGCCCTCTTCCACCACCGGGCTGACCGACTCGATGGCGATACGGGGCTGCTGGATGGCGATGACCAGCGGATCATCGTCGCTGTTGCGGACAATCGAACTCATCGAGGCGCGCTCCTCCGGGACGTGGGTTCGGCGATGGGTCGCGAGGCTTCCGCCGGCCTCGAATGGCCGGCGGCGCGGACGATCATTGATTCCGAGCCCGCCGGCGACCGATTGGTTCAGGTTGATTTACCCAGCGGTTCGCCTCAGGCCTTGCGCCGCGAACGCGAGGCACCGGACTTGGCGCGACCCTTCGCGTCGGCCCCGGCCTTTTCGCTACCCTTGTCCTTGCCGCCGCCGGCGCGGGAACGCAGGCTGCGCTTGAGCAGGTCGGTGAGATCGATGATGTCGGCGCCCTTGCCGGCCACCTCCTCCTCTTCCTCCACCGCGTGCAGTTGGCCCTTGGCGGCCTTTTCCTCGACCAGCTTCATGATCTTGTCGCTGAAGCTGTCCTTGTATTCGTCCGGCGCCCAGTGGGAGGCCATGTCCTCCACCAGGCGCTTGGCCATCTCCAGCTCGCGCTTGTCGAGTTTCGCCTCGGTGACGCTTTCCTCCAGCTCCAGGCCATCCAGGCTGCGCACCTGCGACGGCCAGCGCAGAGTGATCAGCACCAGGGCGTCCTCTAGAGGCCGCAGGAGCGCCAGGTGCTGGCGGGTGTGCAGGACGACGTTGGCCAGGGCGACCTTGCCGGTGCGCTCCAGGGTCTCCCGGAGCAGCGCGTAGACCTTGCCTCCGCGCCGGTCGGGGGCCAGGTAGTACGGGGTATCGAAGTGCTGCAGGGGAATTTCCTGGCTATCGACGAAAGCGAAGATCTCGATGGTCTGGGTCGACTTGGGATGCGCCGCGCGGATTTCTTCCTCGCTCAGCACCACGTAGCGACCCTTTTCGTACTCCACGCCCTTCACGATGTTCTCGCGCTCGATCTCCTTGCCGGTGACCTTGTTCACCCGTTTGTAGCCGACCGGCTCCATGCTGCGCTGGTCGAGCCAGTCGAAATCGATGCCCTGCGACGAGGTCGCCGCCGACAGGCTCACCGGTATATGCACCAGGCCGAAGCTGATCGCGCCTTTCCAGATCGCACGCGCCATGCCGGTTTCCTCCTCTTGGTGGTTACAGCGTGCCGCCGTCCGCGTAACGCACGCGGCCGTCGGCGGCGATGTCGGTGATGCGCTGGAGCAGGTTGTCGGCGGCGGTCTCGGCGTCGCTCAGGCAACTGCAACCCGGGGTCACTACCCACAGCATGCGTACCGCCGCGCCACGCCGCTTGGGCTGATAGAGGATCAGGCCGACCGGCTGGCAGCGCTCCTGCATCGCGTCGGTCCAGGCGGTACAGGCGTCGAAGTCCTTGAACATGACGGAACTCTCCTCAATGGCTATCGGAAGATGGCGGCGAACGGTTCAGGCAGGCCAGGACATGCAGCACCAGTAGCGCCAGGACCGTCCCGAGCACCGCGGTACCCTGGTGACCGAGTCCGACCGCGACGCCTATGGCGGTGCTGGCCCAGAGTCCCGCCGCGGTGGTCAGGCCCCTGACCCGGCTTTCCCGACCTGCCTTGAGGATGGTGCCGGCGCAGAGGAAGCCGATGCCGGCGACGGTGCCCTGGATCACCCGGCTCAGCGCGTCCGCCCCGCCACCCTGCAATTGCAGCGGCATGACGAACAGCGCCGCGCCGAGGGTTACCAGCATGTGCGTGCGCAGGCCGGCGGCCTTGCCGCTCTGCTCGCGCTCGTAGCCGAGTACCGCGCCGAGCGCCGCCGCCAGCAGCAGGCGCAACGCGGCGCGGGCGGTCTGCTCGAAGTCGGCGAGATCGGCGAACTCCTCGCCGAGGATCTTCCACAACGTCTCCCAGGCGCTCATCGGCGTTGTATCCCGCTGTAGCGCAGGGCACCGCAACGCAGGCAGCGCTCGCAGTCGAAGGTTTCCTCACCCAGTCGCAACGCCGGTTGCCGGCACCAGTCGCAACCGCCGATCAGGCAACGCAAGGTCATCCGGGTCCTCCCGCCGAATCGCTCGGCCAGCCGCCCTTTCCAGCTGTGACCGACGAGACGACGGGAAGGTGCGATCGGATTCGCCAGCGGCGCTCCTCAGGCGGGGATCGCCTTGGTCGCCGCCTCGCGCTGCCAGATCCGGTGCTGCATCAATGCCTGGCGCAGGCCGGGGAAGACATCGGTGGCCGTGGCGCCGAGCAGCACGCCGGGGTCGCCAGGCAACGAAAGCTGGCTGGCCAGCGCCTGGGCATCGCCGGCGAAGGCCACTGGCTTCAGGTGCTTGTAGGCTTCCAGCAGGTAGTGCAGGCCGCGTCCGTCAGCGCCGATGGCCTGGCTGCTGGCCGCGCCGCCAGGCACGAAGACCGCGTCGAAGGCTACCGACGGCAGGCCGTCCCAGGTTCCCTCCGGGTTCAGTTCGGCGCCGTTTTCAGCCTGCACCGGCGAAGCGCTGGGGGCGATCAGCTTGGCGTCCGCGCCCTCCTGGCGGAGCGCGTCGCGCAGGTCGCTGACGTCGCTCTCGGCGACGCCGTCGGCGATCAGGATCGCCACCTTGCGCGAACGGATGTCGCCGGACAGCAGGTTCATCTGGCTCAGCGCCGGCGACGGCTTCGGCTGCGGTGCCGGGTTGGCCGGCGCGGCGAGCTGCACACCGACGTTCGCCGCGACCCTGGCGGCCAGTTGCGGATCAATGTTGAGGAGTATCTGGTTGACTTCGCGCTCACGGATCGATTGCCGCTCGACCTTGGACAGTTCGAAGCTGTAGGCGGCGACGATATGCGCCTGCTCGGCCTCGCTCATGCTGTGCCAGAACAATGCGGCCTGGCTGAAATGATCGGCGAAGGAGTCGGCGCGCTTGCGCAGCTTGCTGCCGCTGACCGGCTCGTGGTAGCTGGAGAAGCCGCCGTTGCGCGCCGCCGGCGGGGTTTCCTTCGGCCAGCCGCCGTCGATCGAGTTCGGTTCATAGGAAGCCCGGCCGCGGTTGATGGTCTGCCGGTGCGGCGCGTCGCGCTGGTTGTTGTGGAACGGGCACAGCGGGCGGTTGATCGGGATTTCGTTGAAGTTCGGCCCGCTCAGGCGCAGCAGTTGGGTGTCGGTATAGGAGAACAGCCGACCCTGCAACAGCGGGTCGTTGGTGAAGTCGATTCCGGGGACCAGGTGGCCGACGTGGAACGCCACCTGCTCAGTCTCGGCGAAGAAATTGTCGGGGTTGCGGTTGAGTACCATCCGCCCCACCACCCTTACCGGCACCAACTCCTCGGGCACCAGCTTGGTGGGGTCGAGCAGGTCGAAGTCGAAGCTGTCCTGCTGGTTCTCCGGGATCACCTGCAGGCCCAACTCCCATTCGGGATAGTCGCCCTTCTCGATGTCCTCCCAGAGGGTCCGCCGGTTGAAGTCGGGGTCCTTGCCGGCGAGCTTCTGCGCCTCGTCCCAGACCAGCGAGCAGGTCCCGGACTTCGGTCGCCAGTGGAACTTGACCAGCACGCTCTCGCCGGCCGCGTTGACCAGGCGGAAGGTGTGCACGCCGAAGCCCTGCATGTTGCGGTAGGCGATCGGAATGGCGCGATCGGACATCAGCCACATGACCATGTGCGCCGACTCCGGGGTCAGCGAAACGAAGTCCCAGAAGGTGTCGTGGGCAGACGCGCCGGTGGGAATCTCGTTGTGCGGTTCGGGTTTCACCGCATGGACGAAGTCGGGGAACTTGATCGCATCCTGGATGAAGAACACCGGCATGTTGTTGCCGACCAGGTCGAAGTTGCCTTCGTCGGTATAGAACTTCACGGCGAAGCCGCGTACGTCACGCACCGTATCCGCGGACCCGCGCGGCCCCTGCACGGTGGAGAAACGCACGAAGACCGGGGTACGCTTGCCCGCCTCGGCGAGGAAGCCGGCCTTGGTCAGGTCGCTGAGGTCCTCGTAGGCCTCGAAGTAGCCATGCGCCGCCGAGCCACGAGCGTGGACCACGCGCTCGGGAATGCGCTCGTGGTCGAAGTGGGTGATCTTCTCGCGCATGATGAAGTCTTCGAGCAACGACGGTCCGCGCTCGCCGGCCTTCAGGGTGTTCTGGTTATCGGCGATGCGGGTGCCGGTATTGGTGCTCAGGGCCTCTCCGGTGGCGTCCTCGCGATAGGCCTCCAGCTGTTCCAGCTTGGCGTTGCTGTTGCCACGGTCGACGGTGTCGGTGCCGGCCGCCTGGCTGCGCTGCTCGTTGTTCTGCTCGCTCATCGGTTTCCTCTCCTCATCCTGGGCATGAAAATGGGGCGGATGCCTCCCTGCTCCGCCCCATTCACTTCACTGCGCGGTTATCAGTTCCCGCCGTGGCTGCGCTGGCCACCTTTCTTGCCAGCCTCGGAGGCCCGCTGCGGATCGTTCTTGAAGTTGCCGCCGCTGGCCTGGCCGCCCTTCTTGCCGGCCTCCGAAGCACGTTTCGGGTCTTCCGCGAAGTTGCCTTTACCACCTTGATGCTGTGCCATTTCTATTTCCTCCGAATAATCTCTTCAGAACAGATTTCATGGACGCATGCGTTGCGCATGCCCTAACTCTGAGAGGGTGTTTCGCCAGTGGTTCAGATTATTTTCAGCGAATGAAAGCGAAGCGCTTTGCCAGCATGTTTCGAGCGCAATCCATAGGGTTCAAAGATTCTTGCCTTATTCCATTGCCAGCATTGACAGGAATCCCCGAATTGCGTCAGATGAAAGCCCGCACATCTCGGAGGAGCACCATGAAACCCTACGAGCATCCGGCCTACAGCGATCCCGTGGTAAGCAACGAAGAACCCGATCGCGATTGCCATGAATGGAATTTCGAACCGGGAGACAGTGATCAGGAACCCTACCCCGAATATCATGGAGCGAATACCGAAGAATGCCCAGGCGGAGGCACTTAATTATTCTTTTCTATTGCAACCCCTGACATTCCGATAGACCCATTCAATAATTAATCGTCGAACTTTAAAACAAATGGAACTCGCCATGGAAAACAGTGACGAAGTGCGATTCCAGCACTATTTCATTTCTCTCGTCGAACAGGTGGCGAAACCGCTTTTCGTCGACTCCTGCGAAGAGGCGCGCAGCTACGGCCTGGACTGCAACGTGGACCTCGACCTCGACGAGGACGGCCATCCTCGCCTGCGCCTGGAAGTCGGCGAGCCGGGAGGCGAGAAAAGCCACTACAGCCTGCTGGCGATTCCCGGCGAGCGGGTCATCCATCGCCAGTACCTGGCCGGGGCCCAGGAATGGCACAGCCTGCCGGCCGAGCTGGCGTCGATCAACCCGATGGTGCTGGACAGCGAGCTGGCGGTATTCTTCCGCCGCGCCTTCGACCTTCGCCTGGAGGGCCCCGAACGCCGTCACCCGGCCGGCTTCTGGTAAGGCCCTTCATAGCTTCCAGATATCCCGGGCGTATTCGCTGATCGTCCGGTCGGCGCTGAACCAGCCGATCCGCGCCACGTTGAGCAACGCCGAGCGCCACCAGCGATCGGGCTCGCGCCAGACTTCCTCGACCCGGCACTGCGCATGCCAGTAGGCCTCGAAGTCGGCGCAGAGCATGAAGCGGTCGTCGTGCACCAGGCCGTCCACCAGCCCTTCGTAGCGGCTGCGGTCGTCGGCCGAGAACAGCCCACTGCGGATCGCCTCCAGGGCTTCCTCCAGCCGCGGCGAGGCCGCGATCACCCCGCCCATCTCCAGCTCCCCGGCTTGCCGGCGCTGCTCCACCTGCTGGGCGCTGAGGCCGAAGATGAACATGTGTTCCAGGCCGATCCGCTGGCTCATCTCGACGTTGGCGCCGTCCAGGGTGCCGATGGTCAGCGCGCCGTTGAGGGCGAACTTCATGTTGCTGGTGCCGGAGGCCTCGAGCCCGGCGGTGGAAATCTGCTCGGAGAGGTCCGCCGCGGGAATGATCGCCTCGGCCAGGCTGACGTTGTAGTTGGGCAGGAACACCAGCTTGAGCAGGCCGCGCACGGTGGGGTCGTCGTTGATGGTGCGGGCGATGTCGTTGGCCAGCTTGATGATCAGCTTGGCCTGGTGGTAGCTGGCGGCAGCCTTGCCGGCGAAGATCTTCACCCGCGGCACGCGGTCGGCGGTCGGGTCGTTGCGGATCTCCTGGTACAGCGCCACGGTGTGCAGCAGGTTGAGCAACTGCCGCTTGTATTCGTGGATACGCTTGATATGCACATCGAACAGCGCTTCCGGTTCGATCGCCACGCCGAGGCTGTCCAGCACCAGGCGCGCCAGGGCGGTCTTGTTCTGCCGGCGCTGCTCGGCGAAGCGCGCCCGCAGCCTGGCGTCCTCGACGTGCTCCTCGAGGTCCGGCAGGCGCCGTTCCGGGGTGTCCAGCAGGTCGGCGCCGAGGGTCTCCACCAGCAGCTCGGTCAACCCCGGGTTGGCCTGGAACAGCCAGCGGCGGAACGACACGCCGTTGGTCTTGTTGCTGATGCGCTGCGGGTAGAGGCGATGCAGGTCATGGAACACGGTTTCGCGCATCAGCTCGGTGTGCAAGGCCGATACCCCGTTGATCTGGTGCGAACCGAGGAACGCCAGGTTGCCCATGCGCACCCGCCGGCCGTGGCCCTCCTCGATCAGGCTGACCGAACGCAACAGGTCGAAGTCGTGGATGTCCTGGGCGCGCAGCGCGTCTATATGGAAGGCGTTGATCAGGTAGATGATCTGCATGTGGCGCGGCAGCAGGCGCTCCATCAGCGCCACCGGCCAGGATTCCAGGGCTTCCGGGAGCAGCGTGTGGTTGGTGTAGGACAGGGTCGCCACGCTCAGCGCCCAGGCGTCCGGCCAGGCCAGTTGGTGCACGTCCACCAGTTGCCGCATCAACTCGGCGACGGCGATCGCCGGGTGGGTGTCGTTGAGCTGGATCGCCACCTGTTCCGGCAGGCTACGCAGGTCGTGATGATGGCGCAGGTGGCGGTCGAGCAGGTCCTGCAGCGAGGCTGAGACGAAGAAGTACTCCTGGCGCAGGCGCAGTTCCTGACCGGCCTCGGTGCTGTCGGCCGGATACAGCACCCGCGAGATGCTCTCCGCCTTGACCACGTCGACCACCGCGCCGATATGGTCGCCGGCGTTGAAACGGTCCAGTTGCAGGTCTTCCTCGGCGCGGGCGCGCCACAGGCGCAGGGTGTTGACGCTGGCACGCCGCCAGCCGACGATCGGCGTGTCGTAGGCGATCGCCCGGATCCGCTCGTCCGGCCGCCAGATGGCACGGCCACTGTGCTCGCTGTCGACCTGCACGCTGCCGCCGAAGTCGATGTAGTAGCTGACCTCGGGTCGTTCGAACTCCCAGGGATTGCCGAAATCCAGCCAGGTCTCGGTCTGCTCCTGCTGCCAGCCGTCGGTCAGCACCTGGCGGAACAGGCCATGCTCGTAGCGGATGCCATAGCCATGCGCGGGAATGTCGAGGCTGGCCATGCTTTCCATGAAGCATGCCGCCAGGCGTCCGAGGCCGCCGTTGCCGAGCGCCGCGTCCGGCTCCAGGGCAACGATCCGCTGCAGGTCGACGCCCAGCTCGGCAAGGGCCTGGCGGGTTTCCTCGAGCAGCCCGAGGTTGCCGAGGTTGTCCAGCAACAGGCGACCGATGAGGAACTCCAGGGACAGGTAGTAGACCCGCTTGCGCGCGGGCGCTTCGCCTTGCGGGGTGGCCTCCTCCCAGTGGTCGATGATGTGGTCGCGCACCGCCAGGGCCACCGCTTCGAACCAGTCGTGCGGGCAGGCGGTGGATGGGTCGCGGCCGACGCTGTAGCGCAGCTTGGCGAGGATGCTGGCTTTCAGGGTCTGGACCGTGCTCGGGGTCTGGTCTTGGCTGTCGGGCATCGCCGGGCTTCCTTCCGGCCCGCCGCTGCAGGCCGGTGCTTGCGGGGTTTTCTCAGGCGCTCTTGCGTACCGGCACGGCGGCCGCCGCGCTTTCCTGGCGCAGGCGGTCGAGCAGGTCGTGGCCGGCCAGGGTCAGGTGGTGGACCACCCAGTGCTCCTGGCCGGTCCAGGAATGCTGGACGCTGCCGCAGAGCAGTTGCGCCTGGTTGAGCAACTGCAAGTGGTAGGCCACCGCCTCGCGGCAATGACCGGGCAGCTCGCGCGCTTCCCAGTGCTGGCCGAAGCCAAGGCTTTCCAGATGCTCCAGCAGATCCCTGATCAACCCCCAGTCGCGTTTCATCGCCGTGCTCCTTGTCTGCGTCGCGGCCGGCCGTTCCGGCTACCTAGAAGCGGAGTCACGGCGGCCGCGATGGTTCATTCTTTTTCGCCGGCGGCCCGCCTGGGCCGCACGACGGAACCGCCGGGCGCCGGCGTCAGTCGGGAGGAGTGCCGTTGCCAACGGTCGGTGCGCGAACTGGCGCGAGAGCTGGAGCGCAGCTTCACTGAGCAGTGACCTTTCCCGTATTCCGGCAGGAGCGCTCCGATGCAGGCTTTCATGGTTCATTTCTCAGACGCCGGACAACCCGGCCGGACCGTGCTCACCACTTTCGCGCCAACCCTCAGCACCAGCGAGGCGCACGTTCGCCTGCAACTCTGCTATCCCCTGCTGTTCCCGCAGCGTCTGAGCGCGGTGCGGGTCTACCCCCTGCTGCCGGCGGCGGCACGCGAGTGAACGCGGCCGCCGGGGCGCCTCAGCCGTTGACCACCGTACCGCCGTTGACGTGCAGCACCTGGCCGCTGACGTAGGACGAGTCGTTACAGGCCAGGTAGACGTAGCTGGCGGCCAGCTCTTCCGGCTGGCCGGGCCGGCCCATCGGCGTATCCGCGCCGAAGTGGGCGACCTTCTCGGCGCTGAAGGTGGACGGGATCAGCGGGGTCCAGATCGGGCCCGGGGCCACGGCGTTGACGCGGATGCCGCGGTTGACCAGGTTCATCGACAGCGACCGGGTGAACGAGGTGATCGCGCCCTTGGTCGAGGAATAGTCGATCAGCTGGGGGTTGCCCTTGTAGGCGGTGATCGAGGTGGTGTTGATGATCGCCCCGCCCTTGCCCATCAGCGGCAGGGCCGCCTTGGTCAACTGGAACATGCCGAAGATGTTGGTGCGGAAGGTCTTCTCCCACTGCTCTTCGCTGATGTCCTCCAGGCGCGCCTGCGGATGCTGCTCGCCGGCGTTGTTGACCAGCACGTCGAGGCGCCCCCATTTCTGCCTTAGCGTGTCCACCACCTGGCGGCAGAAGCCGGCGTCGGCGACGTCGCCGGCGAACGCCAGGCACTGGCGGCCGAGCGACTCGATGATCTCGCGGGTCTTCGCCGCGTCTTCGTTCTCATCCAGGTAGACCAGCAGCACATCCGCCTTCTCGCGGGCGAAAGCCACCGCCACCGCGCGGCCGATACCACTGTCGCCGCCGGTGACCAGGGCCACCTTACCCTCCAGCTTGGCCGCCGGACGGTAATCGGCGGAAACGAACTCCGGCTTCGGCTGCATCTCGCTTTCGTGGCCGGGACGTTGATCCTGGTGCTGCGCCGGCAGGGTCTGTCGCTGTTCGCTCATGGTGGTTTCCTCTCTGTCGGACGCCTCAGGCGCGTTCGCCGCGCAAGGCGCGTTGATGGAATTCGGGCAGGCGCCGCAGCGCCCAGCGGGTGGCTTCCCGGCGCATCCGCGCGGGGTCGCCATGGAAGCGCTCGCGGCGCGAGAACAGGGCGAGGCCGGCGGGCAACCGGAAGGCCCAGGCAAAGCACACGGTACCGGGCGGGATGCCGTCCTTCGCTTCACTGCCGAGCAACCCCGTGACCGCCAGCGCGGCGCTCGCCGGACTGCGTTGCAGGGCCGCCCTGGCCATGGCCTCGGCGACCTCCACGCTGGTCAGGTTGAAACGCTCCAGCCAGTTCGGGTCGAGCCCCAGCAGGGCAAGCTTGGCCGCCGGCGAATAGACGACGAAGCCGCCTTCCATCACCTTGCCGCTGCCGGCCACCGCCGACAGTTCGGCGCTGATCTGCCCGGCAGTACAGGATTCCGCGGTGATCAGGCTGAGGTCGGCGCTACGCAGGTAGGCCACCAGGCGAGAGGCCTCATCCGCGAGTTGCAGGTCGGGCATGGCACGCTCCTCAGGGCGAGATCGGGTCGCTGGCGGGAAAGGTCTCCTTCAACGCATCGTCCAGCTGGCGATCCTCCGCCACCTGGGGCCGGGTGGTGCCGCCACAGGGGCAATCGGCGTCGCGACACGGCTCGCCCTGGGGGTGGCCGCTGGCGCAGGCCGCGCAGCAATAGTGCTGGCCGTCGCGTTCGACGGCATCGGCGCCGGGCTGGCAGGTGCATTTAGGACAGGCACAGGTTTCGCTGTTCATGGGCAGTCTCCAGTGGGGTTCACTTGCTGTGTTCCGGTGAGGTCACCGGGCGCAAGCCACGGGGGCCGGTCCAGCCCCAGAGGACCAGGCCGAGCACGGGCAGGAGCAGGATCAGCAGCGACCAGCCGAGCTTGCGACTGGCGGAGCTGTCGCTGCGGAGCACGCTGTTGATGGCCCAGGCATCCACCAGGAGCAACAGGACCAGCAGCGCGAGGATCAGGTAGGCGGTATCCATCGGGGGCCTCCTCGGCATCTCGTTGCACGGTGGAGGCCCTGTGCGCCGGGGGAGTTCCGCCTTTTTCGCGGACGGTCAGCCGCGCCCGAGCTGGCGCCGCATGGCCGCGCTGATGCGCTGGCGGGTGCCGGCGTAGTCGGCCCAGGGATCGTCGCCGGCGAGTTCGTCGAGGCGCTGCGGCAGACTGCGCAGGTTCCATTGGTTGGCGCCCTGCAGCGAGTCGAGTTCCTCGCGGAACACCGGTACCGACACCGGCAACCCTTCGCGGGCGCGCACCGAGTAGGCGGCCACGGTGCTGGCGCCGCGGCTGTTGCGCAGGTAGTCGACGAAGATCTTGCCGACCCGGTTGCGCGGCCCGGAAACCGCCGAGAAACGCTCCGGCATCAGGCGCGCCAAGTGCTGGGAGATGGCCTGGGCGAAATCCTTGACCTCGTCCCAGCCATGCCGGCGCTCCAGCGGCACCAGCAGGTGCATGCCCTTGCCGCCGCTGGTCTTGAGGAAGGCGCGCAGGCCCAGCTCGTCGAGCAACGTCAGGCTCAGCTGGGTCGCTTCGAGCATGCGCTTCCACGGCAGCGCCGGGTCCGGGTCGAGGTCGAGGACGAAACGGTCGGGCCGCTCCAGGTTGGCCAGGCTGGCGTTCCAGGTATGGAATTCGATGCTGCCCATCTGCACCGCGCCGACCAGCGCCTCGGCGCTGCGGATCTGCAACAGCGGCGGATGACCGGGATCGAGCGCCGGGTCGAGCTGGACGATGCCGGGGATCTTCAGGCGCGCCGCGTGCTTCTGGAAGAACAGTTCGCCGCCGATTCCGTCGGGGCCGCGCACCAGCGACACCGGGCGCTCGCGCAGGTCGCGCAGGAGCAGGTCGGCGTAGCGCGCATGGAACTCGGCGAGTTCCAGCTTGCTGGCCTGGATCGACGGGTCGATCAGCCGCTGCGGATGGCTGATGCGCACGCCGGCGGTGGCCGCCCGCGACGCACCGGCGCCGGCCTTGCGCGCGCCGCGCAGCGGCGGCGGGCCGGCGGGACGCTCGCCGGTCACCTCGCGCGCCGGCTTGTCTTCGCGCAAGCCGTGGAACACTGCCTGGCGGATGATCCCGCCACGGGTCATCTGCGCATAGGAAACCTCGCACAGCTGTTGCGGGCGCACCCACTGCACCGACCCGGTCTCGCGCGCCGGCGGCACCTTCGCCAATGGGCTGGAGCGGACCGCGAGGGGTTCCAGGCGCTCACGGACCTTCTTCAGGCTGGCCGCGGTGAAGCCGCTGCCGACCTTGCCGGCATAGCGCAGCCGGCGCTCCTCGTCAGGGCTGTAGAGGCCGAGCAGCAAGGCGCCGATATGCCGGCGAGAGCCCTTCGGCTCGGTATAGCCGACGATCACGAACTCCTGGCGCAACTGGCACTTCAGCTTGATCCAGTCGTTGCTGCGGCGCGAACGGTAGGCGCTGCCCAGACGCTTGCCGATCACGCCTTCGAGACCGAGCTTGCAGGCGCTGGCCAGCAGGTCGCGGGGGTCTTCCGCGAGCGTCGCGGAGAACCGCAGCGGGTCTTCGTCGCGCCCTTCCAGCAGCGCCTCCAGGCGCGCGCGGCGCTCCTCCAGGGCGACATCGCGCAGATCCTCGCCTTCGTGGTACGGCAGGTCGAAGAGGACGTACAGGATGTTCTCGCCGCGACCTTCCTCGAAGGCGTTCTGCAGGGCCTGGAAGTCCGGTCGACCCTCCTCGTCGAGGACCACCAGTTCGCCGTCCAGCCAACTGCGCTGCAGACCGAGCCCGGCCAATGCCTTCTCCAGGTGCGGCAGGCGTTCGGTCCAGTCATGGCCGTTGCGGGTCAGCAGGCGCACGTGGCCGTCTTCGATGCGGCTCATCAGCCGATAGCCGTCCAGCTTGAGTTCGTAGGCCCACTCCCCTCGCGGAGGCTGCTCGACCAGGCTGGCCAGCTCGGGGGCGATCCATTCGGGCATCGGCGTCTTCCCCCCGCTCTTGCCGCGTCGCGCCGGCCTGGCCGCGGGCGTGGCGGCTTCGCCATGGCGGGGCAGCAGCGTACGCTCGCTGAGCACGCTGTCGGGACGCTCCTTCAGCACGTCGAAGCAATCCAGGCTGCGCGCCTCGCCGTCCTTGGCCTTGACCAGGAACCACTGGGGCTGCTTGCCGCGCAGGTTGGTGCGGATCAGGTGCCAACGCCCGGAGAGTTTCTCGCCATCCAGGGCGAAGCTGAGATGGCCCTTTTCCAGGCCCTCGCGCGGATCGTCCAGAGGCGTCCAGGCGCCTCGGTCCCAGACGATGACATCGCCGGCGCCGTAGTGCCCCTGGGGGATGCTGCCTTCGAAATCGGCATAGTCCAGCGGATGGTCCTCAACCTGCACCGCGAGCCGCTTCACCGCCGGGTCGAGGCACGGCCCCTTGGGCACCGCCCAGCTCTTCAAGGTGCCATCCAGCTCCAGGCGGAAGTCGTAGTGCAGGCGGCTGGCGTCGTGCTTCTGGACGCAATAGCGGAGCAGACCGGTGCTGTCCTTGCGAGGCTTGCGGCCGCTGGGCTCCGGGGTCTGGCGGAAATCGCGCTTGCGGGCGTACTCGGCGAGCGGCTTGCTGCTGGGCATGGCGGGCTCCTCGGTGGTCAGACGCCGGGGCAGACCGGCGCGCTGTGCAGGACCAGGTCGATGGCTTTCCCCAGTTCCTCCAGGGTCACTGGTTTGAGCAGCACCGGATAGGGTGCCGCCGGGTCGATGCCGACGCGAGCGCTGTCGCTGAGCAGGATCACCCGCATCCGCGGGCGCACCGGCAGGCTGGTTTCGATGAGCATGCTGCCGCTCAGAGGACCTTCGAGCTGCTCGCTGAGCAGGAACAGGTCGATCACCGCGTCCGAGGCCAGGTGGTCGAGGGCTTCGTCGCGACTCGCCGCGCTGAGCACCGCGTAGCCTCGATCAAGGAGGAATTCCTCGATCCGCCAGAGCTGGTCGGCGTGTTCTTCGAGGACCAGGACGATCTTGTTTTCTCCGTTCACCATGGTTCTCCCTGTCGGATTGTCAGGAAGGCTTCGCTGCAAGGTTCGCGCCGTCCGCCCCGCTTGCGCCGGAGCAGCGTGACCACGGCGATTGGGCGCGGGCTGATCGCAAAGTGCGATCAGCAGAGTGCCCGGAAGGCGCCTGTTCATCGTGCAGATTGCCCGACCCGCGCGGACCGCTGGTAAGCCCGCCGGCACCAACCGCGTCGACCGGGGTCCAGCCTGAGAGACCGCGAGCGAAGGAGCCAGCCATGCGCCCTGCCCCAGAAGACGCCGCAGACGATGCGTTCGACCAGCGCGAGTATCCGATCCCGGAGCGCCTGGAAAGCCAGCGCCGCGCCTGGCGTTTCGAACGGGCGGGCCTGTGGGTCCTGCTCGGGGTGATCCTCCTGGCGCTGACCGGAGTGTTCGCCGGCGGGCCTCTGAGTTCGCGGACGCTGGTCAGCGACAGCGGCAGGCTGACCCTGGCCTACGAGCGTTTCGAACGCAGCGGCGCCGCCAGCCGCCTGCGCATCGATCTGCGCGGCGCGCCGGGCACCGAGGTTGGCGTGCGCCTGGGCGGCGGACTGCTACAGGCGCACAGCATCCAGAGCCTGCAACCGCAACCGCTGCGCAGTCACAGCTGGCGGGGTGGCCTGGAACTGGAGGGAAGGCTCGACGAAGACGGTCGCCTGAGCCTGTTCCTGACGTTGTTGCCGAACCAGCTCGGCGAAGTCGCCAGTCGACTGGAGTTCGCCGGCGAAAGCCTGGCCTTCGACCAGTTCATCTACCCCTGAGTCATCCGTTCCGAGGAGGCGCACGATGGATTCCGTACTGCGAGCCGCCGCGCTCTACCTGGTCCTGCTGGTACTCTTCCGCATCGCCGGGCGGCGTTCACTGACCGACATCACCACCTTCGACCTGCTGCTGCTGATGATCATCGGCGAAGCCACCCAGCAGGCGCTGCTGGGCGACGACTTCTCGCTGGTCAACGCGGTACTGGTGATCATCACCCTGATCGTCATCGACGTCGGTCTGTCCCTGCTCAAGCTGCGCCATCCGAAGCTCGACACCCTGATCGAGGGCTCGCCGACGCTCATCGTCGAGTACGGCAGGCCATTGCACGCACGCCTGGCCGAGGCCCGCCTGCGCGAGGAAGACATTCTCCTGGCCGCCCGCGAGACCCAGGGCCTGGAACGCATGGAGCAGATCCGCTTCGCCATCCTCGAGAAGAACGGCAAGATCTCGATCATTCCCGATCGCGGCGACTGACGCTGCGCGCGTGGCGCATCAGCAGCGGCTGGATGCTCAGGCCGTGCACGCAGATGCTCAGGGCGACGAGGCTCAGCACCAGGTCGCTGGCGGTATGCGCGAGCGCCGTAGGCAGCCCCTGGTTCAGCGCGTAGCTGAGGTAGTACAGGCTGCCGATGCCGCGGATGCCGAACCAGCCGAGCAGGCGCCGCTGCGCCGGGTGCATCAGCCGCCGGCCGACCAGCAGCCAGACCATCGCCGGCCGGCACACGCAGAACAGCAGCAGCGCCAGCGGCAGCGCGCGCCAGTCCCAGTGCTGGTAGAGCATGGCGCCGAGCAGGGTCACCAGCAGCACTTCCAGCGAGCGCTCCAGCAGGTTGCCGAAGGAGAGCACGTCGAGCATCACCGCGCCGGCCGCCACCTTCGGGTGTTCGCTGCGGTCGGCGCCATACTCGATGGCGCCGCTGGCCTGCCCGGCCTCGCGCACGTCGGCGGCGGCCGCCTGCGCCTCGGCCGGTGCCGAGGCGTGTCCCAGCGTCGCCACCTCGGCGTGGCGCAGGCCGATCCCGGCGGCGAAGCTGGCGAGGAAGCCCCAGCCGCCCAGCGCGTCGGCGCCGACATAGGACAGCGCGATCAGCGCCAGGGCGAGGAAGTCGTTGGCCGACACCGAGGTGTCGGTGTGCCGCGCCCGCAGGTGGATGGCCAGGCGGCCGAGGCCATGGCCCAGGCAATAGCCCACCAGCAATCCGGCGGGGATGGCCCAGAGGACGTCGCGCAGCAGCCAGTCCAGGCCGCTGCGGTCGAACTCGCCAGGCAGGCCGCCGCCCTGACCGATCAGCAGCAGGGCGGCGATGACGAAGGGAAAGGCGATGCCGTCGTTGAGTCCCGCCTCGCCGGATACGGCGTAGCGCAGGCGATCGTCGTCGCCGGCGTGGTTGACCTGGATGTCGCTGGCCAGCACCGGGTCGGTGGGCGCGAGGATCGCCGCGACCAGCAAGGCCAGCCCCCAGTCCAGGCCGAACAGGAAATGCGCGCCCAGGGTAAGGCCGAGGATACAGCCGAGCAGGACCGGTCCGGCCAGCAGCCAGGCGGCGGTCCAGGCCGGCGAGCGCAGCGGCAGGCGCAGCTTGAGGCCGCCGATGAACAGCGAGATCAGCAGGGCCGCCTCGGCGAGGTGTTCGAACCAGCCGCTGATGTCCGCCAGGCCACTGCGCCAGGCATGCAGCCCGGCCGGGCCGATGGCCAGGCCGAACAGCAGGTAGAGGAACGAGGTGCTGACCGGCAGCAGGCGCAGGTAGGCCGAGGCCAGGCCGAGCGTCAGCAGGATGCAGCCCAGTACCAGCAACCACAGGCTGAAGCTCATGCCTGGCCAGGCTCCGCCCGCGGGGGCGTTACTTGGATGGGTGCGCCTTGGCCAGCGCGCGGGCCATTTCCAGGTGGTGCTTCAGGGCCGGCAGGTGGGTCTTGGCGAAGGCCTGCAGTTCCGGGTCGGTGAGGTTGTCTGCGGCCTGGGTGAAGAGTTCCACGGCTTTCTCGTGGGCCGCCACCTGGTTGTTGGCGTAGGCCGGGTCGAAGGAGGCGTCGCGCAGGTCGAGCAGGGTCGCCTTGGCCTTGTCGGTCAGGCTGGCGTCGTCTTCGACCTCCAGTTTCTTGCGCTCGGCCAGGCTGCGCAGTTCGGCGTTGACCTTGCCGTGGTCGTCGATCATCTGCTTGGCGAATACCTTCACATCGGCGGCGGTGCTCTTTTCCAGCGCCATCTTGCCGGCTTCGATTTCCGCCACGCCGGCCGCCGAGGCCTCGCTGACGAAGGTCTGTGGCGCGGTCTTGTTCATGTCCTGGGCGTTGGCGAAAGGCAGGGCCAGGACCAGCAGGAGCCAGGCGGCTCCCTTGAGGGGAAGGCTGATTGCTCTGTTCATGGTCGACTCCGTTGGCGTGACAGGGAAAAAATGCCGGGACTTCGGCACAACGCACCTCGGCCTCGTCGCTGCTGTGACGGCGCCGCTGGCCGACCGTTCAGATTTTTCGCCGACCGTGCCAGGCCGGGGGCCCTCCCCGGTCACCCCTGGCGGCTCGCCAGCGCCTCGATCCGCGCCCGGCTCTTCGGCCGGCGTACGGACAGCGGCGGTTCGACCCGCATCGGCGGCGCGATCGCGTTGCCCTGGAGATAGACGTCCCCGGTCGGCAGCCGGGCGAACGCATCGTCCTCCTCGAGACCTTCCAGGACCACGCAGGGCGCCAGTTCGCGGCACAGGGCTAGCAGGTGGCGCAGCACTTCGGCGCCCTTCGCCGAGCGACGTGCTTCGCGGGTATACCGGCAATCGATCTTGATCACGTCGGGACGGGCATCGAGGACGAAGTCCAGGTTGTTGTGCGCCGCGCCGAAGTCATCTATCGCGATGCGCACGCCATGTTCGCGCAGGCGTCGGATGAACTCCCGGGTCGCGACTCTCTCGCCCACGGCGGTCTCGGTCAGCTCCAGCGTCAGCCGCCGTGCCACCTGCGGACGGGCGGCCAGCCATCGGCAGACGGCTTCCCACCAGGCATCCATCGCCGCGCTCTGGCGCGACAGGTTGCAGGCCAGGCGCAAGGTAGGCTCGGCGTTCAGCCGGTCGAGGACCGTGCCCAGCACGCAGCGATCGAGCAGGCGTATCAGGCCGAGCCGCTCCAGCGCCAGGATCAGTTCCTGGGTCGGCAACGGCGGCTCGCCGCTGGCGGCCGTGACCCTGAGCAGGGTTTCCCGGTAGAGCGGCTCCCATTCTGGATGCCCGGCATGCCGTACGGCCTGCCAGTCCAGGCGCACCCGACCGCGCGCCAGGGCGGCCTGGAAACGCCGGGCCAGGCGCAGGTCGCCGGCCAGGGAGGCGGCAACGGCCGGCGGGTGCTCGTGCTGGCGAGCCTGTGGGGAACTGTTCACTGTAGAGCTTTCCTTTCCTGGCGGCTGACGCCGTTGTCGTCGATCCAGTCGAACGCCACCTCGCCGCGCGTCCCGCCGTCCACCCGCCGCGGCAGGCCGAGGCGTCGTTGCGAGCGCGGAGCCAGCAGCGTTCCGGGCAGATCCAGGCGCGTCTCCCCTATCTCCAGCGCCAGCCCCGCCAGGGACACGAAGTACGGCGTCGGGTTGTCCACCCGCAGGGTCTCGTCGCGCAGCGCGAAGCCCAGTTCGGCGGCCGCGTCCTCAGCGTGCGGATGCAGGCCGTGCGGGCGGTACAGCACCTTCATCTGGGTTCGCAGGGTGACCGTGAGTCGGGGCCGGCCAGCGGCCTCGGCGGTGGCTTGCGGGGGGATCTCGTAGATGTTCAGCCAGTACAGCGATTCGCGATCCCGTGCCTGGGCCTGGCCGGTAGCCAGCAGGCGCAGGCTGCGCTGGCGTCCCGGCTCCAGGCGGAATACGGGCGGCAGCGGCAGGAACGGAGCCAGCGCGGTATCCGGTTCGCCGTCGAGGGCGCCGTCATCGACCCACGCCTGCACCAGCACCGGGTAGGGATTCTGGTTGACCAGCAGCAACGAGGCCTCGCGCTGGCCCTCCACGAACACCAGGCGGGTGCGCTCCGCGGTCACTCCGGCCTCGCTCGTCGGCGCGAGGCAAAGCATGGCCAGCAGCGCGAGCGCGCGCCTACTGGACACGGATAACCACCTGCGCCGTGGCCTCGACTCGCCCCGCCGTGACGCCGGGCTGGCTGCCGAGCGCGAGTTTCTCCAGGCGCGCGCGGAAGGTTTCGCGGTACAGGTCGATGCCGCCGCTACCGCCGTTGGCCTGGGTCGCGCCACCGATGGCGGGGTACCAGCCGGTGGCCTCGGCGTTGCTGCCGCCGGCGGAGTTCTCGTTGGCCAGGAGCGTCATCGGCGTGCCGTCGCGGTAGATGCGGATGCCGACCCCACGGGCAATGCCCGGCTCCCCGTAACGGTCGGAGAGCAGGTAGGACAGTCCGCCACTGGCGTTGACCAGGCCCAGCGCCGGGCTGGCCGCCAGGGCCCCGCTGGACACGCGGATGCCCAGCGCCGTGGCGCCGGCCCCGGTGCCGTTGGTCATGCCGCTCTGGCACTTGAAGGTGAGTTCGAAGGGCGCCTCGCGCACGCCGCCGCTATCGATCTCGGCCAGGGTGATGGGCGGGAACTGCACGTGCGGGGTGACCGTCATCACCGCGCAGGTGGGATAGCGTTTCAGGGTCACGTAGCGGTACAGCCCGATGGCACCCGGCCAGTTGCTGTACCAGCCGCCCCAGTTGCCGCCCACGTGCGCCTGGCCGACGGTCGGCGCGGTCAGGCCCGGCCCCTTGATGGCGATGTAGGCCGCCGGCTGGGTGTAGGAATAGGGCTGCGAGAGGATCGTCGGCGAGTAGTAGCGGATCGCCTCCAGCGGCGCGCTGTACAGCTCGGCGCGTACCGCTGCGAGGTTCTTCGCCTTGACCAGCTGGAAGCCGCGCGAGTCGATGTCCAGCCCGGAGAGCTGGCGCTCCTTCCAGATCGGCGTGATGGTTTCCCCCGTCTCGACGTTGGTCAGGCGCAGCAGCACGTTGGGCCAGGCGGTCCGGTAGGCATCCTGCAGGCCGATGTCGTTGCCCACCGTGTCGGCGCCGGTGTAGTAGCCGCTATAGAGATCGTCGCCGTTGGTAGAAAACATCTCGTAGACGGCGTCCCCGGCGCTACAGCGGAAGAACACCCGCTCGGGGTCGTAGCCGCCGGTGGCGCCGTACTGGGTCAGCGGCGCCACCGCGCTGGCGATGAGCGTCGGATAGGGCTGGAAACTCTCGTCGCTGACGTTGACCACGCTGGGCAGGCCGAGCGAGCCATTGCAGGTGTCGCAGGCGCCGGTCCAACTGCCCGCAGTGCCTTCGCCGGGGCGGATCTGGGTGGTCGAGGTGGTCGTCTCGCTGCCTACCGAGGTGACCCGGTAGCAGGTTGCCTGGGCGCTGGCGGGAAACCCCAGCGACACGCCGAGGGCCAGCGCGGACGACAGGAGAATCATGTGGTTCATCTGGCGGTCTCCGGGTTGGAATCGATGGCGGCTGCCCGGCAGGTGCCGCGCAGGCGGATCAGCACCTGGTCGCGGGGCGCGCCGGCCAGGTCGTAGGGCAGCTCGCAACGCTCCTGCCGTGCCGTTCCCCATTGCACCAGCAACCTGCCCCGCTGGTTTTCCGCGCGCGCATAGACCTGGCCGCCCTGCCCGACCATGCCGATGGCCGCCCCGCCGTCGTCGACCACCACGGCGCCGAGCGGCAGCACACTGCCGTCCTCGCGCCGCGCCTGGATCAGCAGCGGATGGCCGGTCAGCGTCCTGAACGTCACGCGCACGCTGGCACCGGCGTAGGGCGCGACCTTGCGCTCGGTTTCCAGCAGTTCGGCGTCGGGATCGATGCCAACGGGATCGAGGGAGATCGGGTTGTAGCGATAGGGCGACAGCGAGGGAGCCAGCGCATAGCCGTTGCCGTCGATGCGCGCGCCCTGCCCGCCGCGTATCGCGGCACCGCTGGCGCCCTTGGCCTCGACCAGGGCGAAGGTATCGCCGACGCTGGGGCCCAGGGTCAGCCCGTCGCGGTGGGCGACCAGCGCGCCACGGATGCCGCCGCTGTATTGCCGGTAGCGATCGCCCTGGGCATAGCCGGCATTCACGGTGGCCAGCGCCGCCTGCTTCTGCAACGTGCCGTTCCAGGTGGTGTCGGCGACCTCGCTGTCGCGGTTGGCGGACAGCGCGTAGCTCCAGGTACGCTCGTCGCCCAGCGTACCGTTCAGCCCGGTTTGCAGGCTGCCGCCACGGCTGTCGCCGGAGCGCCGGGTAGCCATGGCGCTGAGCGTCGGCGCCCGACTGGAAGAACCCAGCGGCATGGAGACGCTGAGGGTCAGGGTGTCGTTGCGCTGGCCGCTGCGCCGGTCGCGCCGGAGCAGCTCGACGCCAGGGTCCTGGTCGCCCTGCTCCTGGTAGTAGGTGGTGGTCTGCCGCGACCAGGCGAGGTTGTAGCTCAACTGCCCCCAGGTGTTGGAGTAGCCGAACTGCAATTGGGTGTCGCGGCTCTTGCCGTCGTAGAAATCGCTGGAGGAGCCGGAAAGATAGAGGTTGCCGTAACCGCCGAGGGCCTGGCTCACCAGCAGGTTGAACTGGTTGCGCTGCTTGTAGCTGCCGGAATCCCAGGTGTCCCCGTGGCGCAGTGCGTCGCGCGAGCCGAGCACGTCGCCGAGTTCGCGGTAGCCTTCGGTGGAATAGCGGTAGCCGGCCAGGGTCAGGGTAGTGCCGGTGGGCTGGAAGGTCCGGCTGTAGTCGAGCCCGATGCGCCAGCCCTGCTTGCGCGCGCCATCCTCGACGCGTGCGCTGGAATAGGTGCTGTTCAGGCCGAAGGCGCCGAAGCGGGTGGCGAGGACGCCGCCGCCCAGCATGGCCAGGTAGTCGTCGGCGACACGCAGTCCCAGGTTGGCGGTCAGGGCGTTGCTCATGCCGCGCTGGTAGGTGAAGTCGGCGAACAGGTCGTCGCCGTCGCCGTACTGGCGCGCCTGGCCCAGGGTGAAGCTGTAGCGCGACAGGCCGGGACGCATGGACTCCGGGACCGAGGCGAACGGCACGCTGAAGCTCGATACGCTGCCATCGGCTTCGAACACCTGGACATCCAGATCGCCGGCATAGGCGCTGTCGTAGAGATCGTCGATGACGAACGGACCGGGGGCGACATTCACCTCGCGGATCTTCCTGCCGTTCTGGCTGATCACCACCCGCGCCGCGGTGGCCGCTGTGCCGCGCACCTGCGGCGCATAGCGGCGCAGGGACTCGGGCAGCATGCGGTCGTCGGTGGCCAGGCTCAGGCCGCGGTAGCCGATGCTGCCGAGCAGGTTGCCGGCGGTGTAGCTCTCCCCCGCCGTCAGTTCGCTGCGCCAGGCCGGCAAGGCGCGCTGGGCATAGGTGCGGATGCCGTTCCACTTGCGCCTGGCCTGCCCGTTGTAGCGGGAATAGGTGTAGTTGGACTGGTGGCGCAAACGCCACAGGCCGAGGTTGATGCCGCTGTTCAGGCCGACATAGGCGTAGTCCGATCGTCCCGATTCGCCGCCGCGGTATTCGGAGCGATAGAGGTTGGTGTCGTAGTTGACGAAGCCCATGCTGTCGCCGGCGTCCCACTCCTCGGGGCTGACGTAGCCGCGCGGCTTGAGGTCGAGCAAGGCTTGCGGCACCGAGAGATCCAGGCGCAGGCGGGCGACGTCCAGGCTGAACCGCGAGCCGGGCAGGCGTGCACCGAGAAAGGCGCAGTGGCGCCCGTCGCCGCTCTTGCGCGGATCGTCACCAGGCTTGGCGCCGAGGCGCTGGCGCAGGAAGTCTTCGTCGAGGCAGGGCTCCACCGCGCCGCTGGCGGGGTTGGCGCGGAAACTCACTTCGCTGCGGCTGGCGAAGCGCTCGTTGAGGTAGACATCCACGTGATAGCGACCCGGATCGATCCGACCGTCCTGGTTGAAGCGCGACAGGTCGCCGCCGCCCAGGGAAGAGCCGAGCAACAGGCGATCATCGAATTCGTAGCCGGGCTGGGCATGACCGAAGGCGCTCGCCGCCAGCGCCATGCCGCCCGCCATCAGGGCCGTGCCGGTGCGGCAGCGGCGTTCATGGCGATAGGTCATGACGGATATCCATATGGGCGCCGTAGTCGTTGATCAGCAGCGCGTGCAGGCGCACGCGTCCCGGCGGCAGGGCTTCTCGGGTTTCGGCCTGCCATTCGGCATGGCTGCGCGGCTCCAGCATGCCGCTGCGCAAGCGCCAGCGGCGCTGGCCGACGCTGAGCGTGGCGCTGGCGAACGAGGCGTAGTAGCCGCTCGGGTTGTCCACCCGCACCGCCCAGCCGGCGCTGCGCCGGACCAGTGCGAAACGCAGTTGCCCGGGCAGGTCCTCGGGACGGCCCTGGATGCCCGCCGGGCGGTAGAACAGCTTCAGGCGATTGCGCAGCATCAGCAGCATCTGGTTCCGATCCGCATGGCTGCTGTTGCGTGGCGGGATCTGCAGGACGTTGAGATGGAACAGCGATTCGCGATCGCCCGGCAGGCCCTGCCCGGTGTAGACGATGCGCAGCGTCTGGCCGCTGTCCGGGGCCATGCGGAATACCGCCGGGTTGACCAGGAACGGCGCGTCCGCCTGGTCCGGCGGCGCGTCCGGGGCGTCGATGTCGACCCAGGCCTGGACGACGTTGGGAAACGCATCGCGATTGCTCAGTTGCACGGTCTTCTCCCGTGCCTCGCCGGGATAGATCACCCGGGTCCCGGTCACCACCACGCTTGCCCGCGCCTGGGCGATGCTCGCCAGCAGGACGAGCAGAAGCGCCGATGTCCTGCCGGATCGGTACGAATGTCTGGGCATGCGGCTTACCTGGCCGGGCACGGTCCAGCGACCGGGCCCGGCTTTAGTGCTGGGAAAAGGAAGGGGCGGCGCATGCGCCGCCGGCATTCACTCGTAACGCAACGTGTAGGTCACGGCGCCGAGTACCGGACCGGGCGTCACGGTCGCCGCTTCGGAGACGTACTGCACCGCGTAGTCGTAGCTGGTGCTGGTGGCTCCGTTGGCGAGCACGATATCGCCGGCGGGCACCGCCGCGCCGCCGGCCAGGTCGACCGGGTTGCCGCCGACGCTATCGAGCAATTGCAGCGCCACGCCCGTCGCGCCGCTGGCGGCGGTGTTCACCAGGTTCCCGGCGGCGCTGGGGTTGGTGGCCTGGAACAGGGTGGTGAAATGCTCGTCGGCCGTCGGCGCGACGCAATCGGTGAGTTGCAGGGTGAAGGCGGTTTCGCCGGCGCTGCGGCCCACTGCGCCATCGAGGGCGCTCACCGGTACGCTGTCGAGGATCACCGTGGGGTCGGTGAAGCCGTTGACCGCGACCTGGCAGGTCTGGTCGGTCACTTCGCCGCTGAATGTGATAGTGTTTGCCGCCATCGCGGTTCCCGAAGCGGCAATTGCCGCAAAGGCCAATACCACTGCGCATGGGTTCGAAGTTCTGGTCATGCCTATGTTCCTTGTGTGAGGCAATAATCGTCCACCCGCCTTTTATTTCGGCCGGGAACGCGGTAAAGACTCGAACGAGTTCAAATCGATAATCAGTGGTGCGAACCACCGATATAAGTATCCCGTGCACAGGCGTCGAGGTGAACGCCGAACGGCGGACTTATAAATCCGTTCGAGTGCCCGCCATTCGGGGAATTGCCTCGTTTCGCAGGGTACCGCCGCCTCTTCGCGCTATCCGTCGACATTGCAACGCTTGTATTTCCGACTATGGAACTCTGGCATCCCGGCCTCTCTTGCTTGTCTTCGCCAGTTTGGACTTATAATAAAAACCGTCATCCGTGTAATGCATGGATGGTTCCATGCAGTTAACTTCCAAGTTGGAAGTATGCACTTCCCTGTTATTCAACGAATAATTACCGTCGACTTTTCCCGGGCAATTTCCATGTTCACCCGCAGGCGCTTCTCCTTGCGCAGCAAGCTTTTTCCGCCGCCGCTCAGAAGTCCGGTGCGCAGACGAGTGCCAACGGCGGCGTGCGCACTCTCGTTGCAAGTGGGCGCTGCGCCGATGCTGTTCGGAGAATCCGTCTTGCGACAAGTCAACAACTCGAACCACGGCTTCGCCTAGCATTGAAAAAGTTCCTGCACGACAGTTGTCGGGCCTGTTGGTCGTCGCTCTGCCAAGTGCCTGGACATATTTCCGTTATCCACTGATTCGGAGTCCAACGTCGCCGAACGTGCCGGCTGCCGCGACTCTCGAAAAAATAGCCTGGAGAAACTCCGAAACAAACATTGCACATGGACCGTCGTCGCAACGGTCTCCCTCAATAGTTATTAAAAGAAGAGGTTCGCACCCATGGCAGGCAAGCATTACCAGGATGCCGATGTGCATGCCGCAACCCTATCCCGCCTCCGACTGGTATTCCGGAACTTCGAGCGCGTCTGTGTCGCCTTCTCCGGTGGCAAGGACAGCTCGGTCACCCTGCAATTGGCGCTGGACGTGGCACGCGAGTTGGGACGCAGCCCGGTGGACGTACTGTTCATCGACCTGGAGGGGCAGTACCAGGCCACCATCGATCACGTCAGCGAGATGCTCGGGCGTCCCGACGTACGCCCCTGGTGGGTCTGCCTGCCACTCAACCTGCGCAACGCCTCCAGCCTGGAGGAACCCTACTGGTGCTGCTGGGAGCCCGGCGCCGAGGCCGACTGGGTGCGCCCGCTACCGAAGCAGCGAGGGGTGATCAGCGACCCGGCGTTCTTCCCCTTCTACCGCTACCGCATGGAGTTCGAGGAGTTCGTCGCCGGCTTCAACGCCTGGCTGGCCAGGGAAGAGCCTACCGCGTTCCTGGTCGGCATCCGTTCGGACGAATCGCTCAATCGCTACCTGGCGGTCAAGCGCAGGAGCCGGGCGAAACAATGCGCCTGGACGCCGCCGGGCGGCTCCGCGCCGCTGGCCTGGAGCGCGCGCGACCGGGCCAACCCGCAGGCGGTGAGCTTCTTCCCGATCTACGACTGGCGTTTCGAGGATCTCTGGCGTTGCGTCGCCGACCACGGCTACGCCTATAACCGCCTCTACGACCAGATGTACCGCGCCGGCGTGCCGTTCTCGCAGATGCGCATCTGCCAGCCCTATGGCGACGACCAGCGCAAGGGCCTCGACCTGTTCCACCGGATCGAGCCACGCACCTGGTTCAAGGTAGTCCGGCGCGTCGCCGGCGCCAACTATGGGGCGCGCTATTGTCGCCAGCGCTTCCTCGGCTACCGTGGCGGCCTTGGCCTGCCGCCCTCCTTCGGCACCTGGCGCGAGTACAGCCAGTTCCTCCTGCGCAGCATGCCGCCGCCTCTGCGCGGCATCTACCAGCGGCGCATCGAGCGTTTCATCCTCTGGTGGAAGCAGCACGACTATCCCCTTGCCATCTGGCCGGACGCGGGGATCCCGGCCCTGGAGAATCGTCGCAAGCAGCCGTCCTGGCGGCGTATTGCGCTATCCCTGCTGAAGCAGGACATGGCCCGCTCGCTGTCCTTCGGCTTCTCCCAGACCGATATCGACAGACTGGTCCCCGGTCGGGAGAAGCGCTCGTGATCCGCCCGCAAGACTGCGAGATCCTGCAGTGGCGCTCGTTCGACGACGAGGCCGCCTTCTTCGCCAGCATGGGCCGCTTCTTCGCCAGCGCCCGGGTGCGCCGCGAATGCGGCGGCTACCCGCTGAGCGACGGTCCCTACCACCGCTGGTTCGTGCTCCGCCGCCAGGGGGACACGCGGATACTGGGGTTCGTCAGCCTGGAGCAACATCCCGACGTGGTTCGCCTGCGCGATGCCTACCTGCGTGCGGAAGCGCGCGGTCGCGGGCTGTTCCGCACCCTGCGCGAGCGGGTCCTCGGACATGTCGACCAACTCGGGCTGGCCTGTACCACCCGCGCGCCCCTGGCCTGCGCGCGCCTTCTCGAACCGCACGGCTTCGCCGTGCATTCCACCCGGGGTAGCTGGGTGACGCTCATGAGGAAAGCCCATGGCACAGACAAAGACACTGACGGAGCGAGCCGAGGCGCTGTTCGGCGAACTGCACGGGTTGCCGCTTGCCGAGCGGATTGAAGCCATCAACCGGATCCGCCGGCTGCTCCACGCGCACAGTCCGTTCGCCGAAGAGCCGGTCGATTGCGTGCAGTGGGTGCGTGCCGAGCGCGTCGCCGGCAACGACTACAACCCCAATACCGTCGCGCCGCCGGAGATGCGACTGCTGAGGCTGTCCATCGAGTCCGACGGATTCACCCAGCCCATCGTCGCCTATCCGCAGGCCGACGGGCGCTACGAGGTGGTCGACGGCTTCCACCGCCTGCGCGTGGGCAGCGCCAAGGGCGCGCTGCGCCAGCGTCTGCACGGCTACCTGCCGATCGCCGCGATACGCGCCGGGCGCGAAGGCGACAGCGAGCGCATCGCCGCCACCATCCGCCACAACCGCGCACGCGGCGTGCACGGCGTGTTGCCGATGACGGCGATCGTGGTGACCCTGCTCAAGGCCGGCTGGAGCGAGGCCGACGTGGCCCGCGAACTGGGCATGGACAATGACGAGGTGCTGCGTTTCAAGCAGGTTTCCGGATTGCCCGAGCTGTTCCGCGAACACGTGTATTCCCGCTCCTGGGAGTAGCGGGCGGCGCCGTCGGCCGCACCGCTCGCCCAGGCTCAGGCCGCGCCGGTGGTCAGGCTGATGTGCTTGTACTCGACGAAGTCGTCCAGGGCGGCGACCCCGTTCAGCCGGCCGAGGCCGGACTGGCGGTAGCCGCCCTCCTCGAATTCGTCGTAGACCTTGGCCCAGTCGTTGATCCACACGGTGCCGGCGCGGATCTTCCGCGCCACCCGGAAGGCACGCGCGACCTCGCGGGTCCAGACCCCGGCCGCCAGCCCGTACTCGCTGCGGTTGGCCAGGGCGACGCCCTCCTCCTCGCGGTCGAATACCTGCAGGGTCAGCACCGGTCCGAAGGTTTCCTGTTGCACGATGTCCAGGTCCGGATCATCGACCTCCAGCAGGGTCGGACGGTAGAAGGCGCCGGCCGCCAGCTCGCCCTCGGTTACCGGGCCGCCGCGGACCACCACCCGCGCGCCGGCGGCGATGGCCTGGCGTACGGCTCGCTCGACGCGCTCGACGTTGGCCTTGTCGATCAGCGGCCCCATGTCGCTGCGCGGGTCCGCCGCCGGCCCCACGCGCAGGTTTTCCAGGCGCTGCGCCAGGCGTTCGCGTAGCCGTTCGGCAACGCCGCGCTGCACCAGCAGGCGCGAACCGGTCATGCAGAACTGCCCGGCGAACACCGTCAGCGACTTCTCCAGCACGGGCAAGGCGGCGTCCAGGTCGGCGTCGTCGAACACCAGGTGCGGTGTCTTGCCGCCCAGTTCCAGGCCGAAGCGCTTCAGGTGCCGCGCGCCGGCGGCGGAAATCGCTCGGCCGGTGGCGCTCGAGCCGGTGAAGCTGATCACCGGCACCTCGGCCGCGTCGATCAATCGCCGGGCGCCTTCGGAACCCGATTCGCTGAAGATGTTCACCGCCCCGGCAGGCAGCGACGGCGCTTCGGCGATGATCCGCGCGACCAGGGCGTTGGTCTGCGCGGTCTGCCCCGGCATCTTCACCACCGTGGTGGTACCGGCGGCCAGCGCCGGCGCCAGGGAGCGGATCATCAGCACCACCGGTGAATTCCACGGCACGATGATACCGGCGACGCCCATCGGCTCGCGCAGCACCAGCGACACCACGTCGGGGCGCGGCGTGCCGCTGGTGCCCCGTTCGCTGCGCGCCAGGCCGGCGTAGTAGCGCAGCTTGCCCGGCACCATGCCGACCTCGAAGGCAGCCTCGGGCTTGATCTTGCCGTTCTCCAGGGCAAGCAGGTCGATGAGCGCATCGGCATGCCGCTCGAAGGCCGCGGCGATTTCCTCCAGGGCTGTCGCGCGCAGCGCGTGGTCGTCCTTCCAGGGACCATCTTCGAAGGCGCGCACAGCGGCGGCGATCGCCGCATCGGCCTCGGCCCGCCCGCCGTCGGCGTAGGTGCCGATCGGCTGGCCGCTGGCCGGGTCGAAGGATTGTCCCCGCTGCGCGGAATCGAGCCATGCGCCGTCGATCCAGTGTCTGGCGTGTCCGTTCATCTGCAAGTTCTCCTGGGTCGGTCAGGCGATGTGCTGCGCGAGGTGCTCGGCAACGGCGATGGTGGTGATGTTGGTGGCCACCGAAATGGCATCGGGGAAGATCGAGGCGTCGATCACCCGCAATCCTTGCAGGCCATGCACCCTGCCCTCCAGGTCGACCACCGCCCAGCGCTCGCCGGCGCGGCCCATCGGCGCGCTGGAGGTCGGGTGGTGGTAGGTATCGAGGGTGGCGCGGATCGCCGCTTCGATCTGCGCATCGCTGCGTGCCTCGGGCCCTGGTCCGAGTTCGGCGTGGATCAGCCCGGCGAGCGGTTCGCTGCGGCCGATCCGGCGCGCCAGCTTGACCCCTTCCAGCAACCGCGCGCGGTCTTCGGCCTCGGCGAGGAAGTTCAGGTCGATCAGCGGCGCGACGGCCGGGTCGCGGCTGGCCAGGCGCACACTGCCCAGCGATTGCGGCCGGGTCAGGGCCACGGCGAGGACGAAGCCGACCCCGGTCGGGCTCATCTCGGCGGGGAACAGGTGGGTGGCGGTGATGTGCAGGTCCAGCTCGCCGTTCTGCGCCCGCGAGCTATGGGTCCAGAGCTTGGCGCCGATCACCGGCGACTGCGCGCCGATGCGCTCCGGCCGGGCGGCATAGGCGTTGTAGTAGAACGGATGGTCCTTGAGCCGGCGGCCCACCGGCAAGTCGGCAAGCAACGGGATCGACAGCGCCTTCAGCTCGTCGGCCGGGCCGACACCGGAGCGCAGCAGGATCGCCGGGCTGCCGTAGGCGCCGGCGCTGAGGATCACTTCGCCGGCGTGGATTTCCTCGCCGGAGGCCAGGCGCACGCCCACCGCGCGCTTACCTTCGAAGAGCACCCGGTCGACCAGCGCGTCGCCGCGGATCGACAGGTTGGCGCGGCCGCGCACGGCGTTGTCGAGATAGGCCATGCCGGTGTTGACGCGCACACCGTTGACGACATTCATCGGGTACGGCCCGACGCCGTTGGCGTCGGCGCCGTCGAAATCGACGATGGCCTTGAAACCGTTGGCCAGGGTGGCGTCGACGAAGGCCCTCTGCATCGGCGAGAGATCGGCGCGGCTCAGTTGCCGCACCGGCAGCGGTCCGTCCCCGCCGTGCAGGGCCGGGTCGCCGCCCTGGCGGGTCTCCAGGCGGCGGAACGCCGGCAGCAGGTCGTCGTAGGACCAGCCCGGCAGGTTCCAGCGGGCGAAGTCTTCGCGCCGCGCGCGGATCGCCACCGCGCCGTTGATCGCCGAGCTGCCGCCGAGGACCTTGCCGCGGATCGCATGGATCGGATGCCCGATCGCCCCCGGTTGGGACTGGTAGCCCCAGTCGCTGGCGGGGTCGCCGCCGACGCTGTCGCTGCTGGCGATGATCCTGGGGTAGTCCCAGGCCGGATAGGCCTGGCCGGCTTCCAGCAACAGTACCCGGCGGTCGCCGCGCTCGCTCAGGCGCCGGGCGAGGACCGCGCCGGCGGAGCCGCCGCCGACGATCAGCACATCGATCCTGCCGCCATCGAAGGCCTTGCGGGGCGTTTCCGCCGTGGCGCTGGCCACGCCGGGCGCGCCGCCGAGCAGCGAGCCCAGGGCGAGCGCGGCGGAGCCGGCGACGGTCTGCGCCAGCAAGGTGCGGCGCGCCGGGTTTTCGGGTTGGTGCATGGGGTTCTCCCGTATCCAGATCGATTGACGGGAGCAACGCTATGCCCGGCGCGCCCTCGGCGACAGACAGCGGAAGGCGAACCGCTGGTTCGGTTTTTCCGAACTCAGCCCGGCGGCAACAGGCCACGCTCGATGAGCGCGCGGTCCCAGGGCGCCGGATCGCCGATTTCCTCTTCGAGGAACTGGCCGAGGACGAGGATCTTCCGGGGCGTCCGTTGGGTCTTGCGGTAGACCACGGAAACCTGCCCGCCGTCCGGCGAGTAGCCAGGCAGGACCGGCAGCAGCTCGCCGGCCAGCAAGGCATCGGCGGCCAGGAAGCTCGGCAGGATCGCCAGGCCGAGCCCGGCGCGCGCACCTTCGAGCAACTGGTGCCCGGAGTCGGTGCGCATCCTCACCCGGATGCGGAACGAGGCCGGTTCGCCGTCCACCGGCAGACAGAGCATGCCGCCGGGCTCGCGGTTGTAGTAGACCAGCCCGTCGTGCGCCTGTAATTCCTCGGGATGCTGCGGCACGCCATGCCGCGCCAGGTAGTCGGGACTGGCGCAGAGCAGGTGGCGGTTGGCGGTGATCGGCCGCGCCACCAGGCAGGAGTCGTCCAGCCGGCCCATGCGCAGGGCCATGTCGAAGCGCGGTTCCTGGAGGTTGACGAAACGATCGTCGGCCTGCACGTCCACCCGCAATTGCGGATGGCGCTCGGCGAAGCGCGCCAGCAGCGGCGCCAGGTAGCGCGGAGTGAAGGCCAGCGGCGCGGAGAGGCGCAACTGGCCGCGCAGGTCGTCGTCGGCGTCGAGCACCGAGGCTTCCGCCTGCTCCAGCTCCTGTAGCAGGCGGCAGGCGTGTTCGTAGTAGGTGCGACCGGGGTCGGTGAGGCTCAGCGGCCGGGTGCGGTTCAGCAGCACCCGGCCCAGGCGCCTCTCCAGTTGCTGGATACGCTGGCTGACTTGCGACTTGGTGGTGCCCAGGCGGCGGGCGGCTTCGGAGAAGCTACGGGCGTCGACCACGCTGACGAAGGTGGTCATTTCGGCAAACTTGTTCATCGGTGTCCTTCTGCGATCCGCCCCCGCGGCCCTCGATCATACGCTTTCCGCCACCGCTATCCGCGCCTCGGCGACCCGGCGCAGGCGCTGCATGGACTCCTCCGACTCGCGTTCGATGCGACGGCGCAGCAGGAACAGGTTGGCCAGGCGCATCGACCAGCCATCGAAGCGGTATTCCAGGGTGCGCACGAAGCGGGTGCCGGCCGCGCTCGGCTGGCATTCGTAGCTCAGGCGCAGGTGCAGCCCCCGGTCGCCACGGGCGTTGGCGCGCCACAGGTGTCCCGGCTGGTACTCGACCACCGTCCAGGACAGGTGCCCGGCGCGGCCGCCGGCGTGGATGTCCTCCTCGAAGCGCGCGCCGGCCGGCAGCGGGCCCGAGGCGCCGTCGACCCGTAACGACGAGGGATGCCATTCCGGCCAGAGCCCCGGGCTGGCGGCGTAGGCGAGGGTCGCCTCGGGCCCGCGGGCGATCTCGATCTGGTGCTGCATGCGGGTCATGGCGCGCTCCTCGGCGGGTTCCGCTTCCCAGTGGAGGGTGCCGTAGCACCAGTCCATCAACGGGAAGACCAGGTTGAAGTTGTGCGTCTGCATCAGCTCGCGACGGTGATGCAGTTCGTGCAGGCGGCGCATGTGGCGGATCCACGGCAGGCGGCTGAGCGGATGCTCCGGCGGCAGGTGTTCGCAGGCGTGGAAGATCTCGTAGCTGAGGTAGCCCAGCAGCAGGGTCGCGGCGAACAGCGCGGCGAGGTTGTCGTTCAGCAGGCCGAGCAGGCTCCAGGCGAGCAGCGCGCCGAGGCTGAAGACCACCACCAGCCAGGCCGGGAACAGGATCACCCGCCAGTCGCGTGCCTGTTCGTAGCGCATCTGGCCGGCGACGAAGAAGCTGTGGTGGTCGCCGGTATGGCGCTTGTAGAACATCCGCCCCAGCGGGTGCTTGTGGTGGCCGAGGGACTTGTGGATGCGGTACTCGCCCCAGTTGAAGAACACCAGCGCGGCCGGCACCGTCAGCCATTCCAGCAGGCTCGGCTGCTCGAGCCGGGAGAGGAAGAAGACGATCCAGGCGCCGCCGTAGGCGAGGACGAAGCCGGCGTGCAGCCAGGGGTTGTAGCCGGGCCGGATGGCCGCGCGGTACTGCTGGCGAAAGGGTTGGGGATCGAAGGACATGGTCGGCATCTCGCGTGTGTTTGTTATTGGCTGGGCCGCGAACCGGGCCGATCCGCCGGGGCGGAAGGGCTTGCATTCGAGTGTAGCGATGCCAGTCTTATCAGGGTAATGGATAAATAGAATGAGGATTATTCATGAAGCTGAACTTGCAGCAGCTCGACCTCAACCTGCTTCTGGTCTTCGATGCCCTGATGCGCGAACGCAACCTGTCGCGCGCGGCGATCCGCCTGCATCGCAGCCAGCCGGCGGTGAGCAACGCCCTCGCCCGCCTGCGCGAACAGCTCGACCAGCCGCTGTTCCGGCGCACCGCCAAGGGCCTGGAACCCACCGCCGCCGCCCTCGCCCTGTACGTGCCGGTGCGCCAGGCCCTGCATCTGCTGCAGGCCGGCCTTGGCTCCCAGGAAACCTTCGATCCGCACACTGCGCGGACCTTTCGCCTGACGATGAACGACTATGCCCAGTTGCGCCTGCTGCCGGGCCTGGTGACCCGCTTGAAGACCCTGGCCCCGCAGGTGACGCTGGAGGTGCGGCCCGACGAAGGCGCCTCGATCCCGGCGCAGCTGGCCAGCGGCGAACTCGACCTGGCGATCGACTACCTGTACTTCGACGAGCCTGAGCTGGCCTACCGGCCGGTCGGCGAGGAACGCCTGGTGGTGATCGGCCGCCAGGGCCATCCGGCCTTCCGCGGCGGCCTCGACCGCGCCGCCTACGAGGCCGCGCAGCACGTCTCGATCCTGCCGCGGGTGGGGCGCGGCAGTCCGCTGGAGATCGTCCTCGGCTCGGCCAGGGTGCAGCGCCGGGTGCAATTGCTGGTGCCGCACTACCTGACCATCCCGGCCATCGTCGCCAGCACCGAGCTGCTCGGCACCGTGCCGCGCCGCCTGGCCGAGCGTTTCGCCGGCAGCCATGGTCTGCAACTGGCGGACGTCCCCTTCGAGATGGCCCCGGTGCAGGTCAACCTGATCTGGCATCGCCAGCAGGAAGCGACGCCCGGCCTGCAATGGCTGCGCGAGCAGATCGTGCAGATCGAACAGGGCTGAGTCGCAGGTTGCGCGCCAGGATCAGTCTTCCGTCACTTTCGATCATTGAGCGAGGCCTTTCCCGCGACCTATGGTGAGGCTGCGCCCCGCTGCCGGTCCCCGGCCGCCCCGGGGATACAGTCCAGCACCCGCCAGAGGAGCCACCGTATGACCAGCCTGCCGCTCGAAGCCAACGCCGCCGCCACCCTCGCCGAATGGCACGGGCTGATCGCCCGCCGCGACCTCTCCGGGTTGCCGCGCCTGCTGCACCCCGACGCCGTGTTCCGCTCGCCGATGGCGCACAAGCCGTATACCGGCGCACCGGTGGTCTCGATGATCCTGAATACCGTGCTCACGGTCTTCGAGGATTTCGCCTATCACCGCCAGTTGGCCAGCGCCGACGGCCGCAGCGTGGTGCTGGAGTTCAGCGCGCGGGTCGGCGAACGCGAACTGAAAGGCATCGACATGATCCGCTTCGACGACGACGGCCGGATCGTCGACTTCGAAGTGATGGTCCGCCCCATGAGCGGCCTCCAGGCCCTCGGCGAGGAAATGGGCCGGCGCCTGGCGCCCTATCTGGCCGCGAGCAAGGCCTGAGGCGGAGGAACCTGCCATGACCCGCATCACCGAAGTCGTGGTCGAGCGTCGCCAGCTCGCCACCGCCGCCTTGCGTACGCGCAACCTGCCCGCCCCGGAGGCGCTGGCGGAAGGCCAGGCGCTGCTGGCGGTCGGCGAGTTCGCCCTGACCGCCAACAACGTCACCTATGCCGCCCTCGGCGATGCCCTGCGCTACTGGGAGTTCTTCCCGGCCGGCGAGGGGCTGGGCATCGTCCCGGTCTGGGGCTTCGCCGAGGTGCTTGCCTCGCGCTGCCCGGGGGTCGAACCGGGCGAGCGCTTCTATGGCTACTATCCGATGGCCAGCCACCTGCTGGTCGCGCCGGCGCAGGTCCGCGGCAGCGGCTTCGTCGACGCCAGCGAGCACCGCCGGAACCTCCCGTCGGTCTACAACCAGTACCTGCGCTGCAGCAGCGACCCGCTCTACCGGGCCTCCGACGAGGCCCTGCAGATGCTCCTGCGGCCGCTGTTCACCACCTCGTTCCTGCTCGACGACTTCCTCGCCGAGCATGCCTTCTTCGGCGCCACCGACCTGCTGCTGAGCAGTGCCTCGAGCAAGACCGCCATCGGCCTGGCCTTCCTCCTCCAGCGCAATCGTGCGCAACGCGGCCAGGACTACCGCATCGTCGGCCTGACCTCCGCGGGCAACCGCGCCTTCGTCGAAGGCCTGGGCTGCTATGACGAGGTCCTGGCCTACGACCGCCTGGACGCACTGGACGCCAGCGGAGACGCGCTGAGCGTGGATTTCGCCGGCAACGGCGCCCTGCTCGGCCAGTTGCACCAGCGCCTGGGCGACCGCCTGCGCTACAGTTGCCTGGTCGGCGCCGCCCACTGGGACCAGCGCGGTGGCCTGCCGAAGGCGCTGCCGGGTCCGACGCCGAAGCTGTTCTTCGCCCCGGCGCAGGCGGAAAAACGCCTCAAGGACTGGGGCGGCGCGGCGTTCCAGGCGCGCCTGGCGGAAGTCTGGGGCGAGTTCTCGGCCTTCGTCGGCGGCTGGATCCAGGTCCGCCACGGTGTCGGCGGCAGCGAGGTGCTGGAGGTCTACCAGGACCTGCTGGCCGGGCGCTCGGCACCGCAACTGGGCTACATCCTTTCCCTCGACGGCGGCTGAGGCCGCCGTTCTATACTGCTGGACGGAGGTGGCGAACCCGTCGCGAACGACGAAGCGGGTTCCACCCATGGCGTCGGCGGCGCCCTTGCGCCGTCGCTTCGCGGGGGGATGGAGAGATACCGTCCATGAACCGAGCCAAGCTCTACCTCTGCTGCGTCGCACTACTGCTGGTGCCGGCCATCGCCGGTGCGGCGACTGCCGACTACGTCTACGGCATGCCGCTGGACGTGGCCAGGGTGCTGAGCGTCGACGAGGCGCCCAGCGATACCTGCCAGGTGGTGCGCGCCACCCTGGTGTACCTGGACTCCCACGGCGAGCGCCAGGTGTTGCACTACCTGAAGCAGGCGCGTGCGTGCAGCGACGAATGAAACGACGGAGGAAAGGACGAACGGTCAGGGTTGTCGTTTCATTTCACGAAATTTTCACCGCTGACATGGATACTGGAACCAGCTGAAGGACCAGCGCCCCATTGCATAGAGCCCACCATCGAGTGGGCTTTTTGCATTCCGGGCCGCGTATCGCCTGGCCTTGGGCTCAATCCCGCTCTTCCCTGCGCAGCAGTTCGCGCTTGCGCTCCACGCCCCAGCGGTAGCCGGAAATGTCGCCGTCGCGACGTACCACCCGGTGGCAGGGAATCGCCACCGCGATCCGGTTCGCCGCGCAGGCCTGCGCCACCGCGCGCACCGCTCGCGGCGCGCCGATCCGTTCGGCGACCTGCGCATAGCTCGCCGTGCTGCCCGGCGGTATTTCCCGCAGCGCCTGCCAGACCCGTTCCTGGAACGCCGTACCGCGCACGTCCAGCGGCAGGTCCAGCCCCAGTTGAGGCGACTCGACGAAGCCCACCACCTGCGCCACCAGCCGTTCGAAGTCGGCGTCGCCGCCGAGTAGCTGGGCGCGCGGGAACTGGTCCTGCAACTCGCGCAGCAATGGCTCCGGCTCCTCGCCGAGGAGGATCGCGCAGATGCCGCGCTGGCTCTGCGCCACCAGGATCGCGCCCAGCGAGCACTGGCCGATGGCGAAGCGGATCGCCGCGCCGGCGCCGCCATCGCGATAATCGCGCGGGCGCATGCCGAGGCGTTGCGACGAGGACTCGTAGAAACGGCTGTTGGAGTTGAAACCGGACTCGTAGATCGCCTCGGTCACCGAGGCGGATGCCTGGCCCAGGCGCTCGCGCAGGCGCCGGGCACGATAGGCCGAGGCGTAGGCCTTGGGCGTCAGGCCGGTTTCGGCCTTGAACAGGCGATGGAAGTGGAACGGACTCATGCCCAGTCGGGCGGCCAGCGCCTCCAGTGCCGGCGGCGTCTCCGCCGTCTCGATCATCCGGCAGGCCTGCGCCACCCGCTCGGCGCGCTGCTCCGCCGCCAGGCTGCGGTCGCCGGCGGCGCGCCGGCTGGGCCGATAGCCGGCGGCCTCGGCGGCCTCGGCAGTGGCGAAGAACTCGACGTTCTCGCGCCTGGGCCGACGCGCCGAGGAACTCGGACGGCAATAGACCCCGGTGGTCTTCACCGCATAGACGAACGCCCCGTCCGCCGCCGCGTCGCGCGCCAGCACGGCGGCCCAGCGCTGTTCGTCGGTGTGGTAGGCGTTGCAAGGATCGGGCTGCTGGCTCATGGCGTTTCCCCTGTGGGAGCGGATGATGCCCGCAGACTAATTCGCCGTTCAAGCGCAAGAACTCCGGTTCTTGCGCTTGAATTCGAGCGAGGCCGTGCGCCCGGCTTCGGCAGGCGCGGGAGGCCGCCGGCTTGCCTACCCATCGCCAGGCGCCATAATGGCCCGCTCGAACCGGCGGAAGGACTGGGAACATGGCGTTCAAACGGATAGCACTGGCCTACTGCGTGCAACTGGAGCGAGTGATCTCCATCGCCAGTGCCCGCCGCGAATACTTCTCCCAGGCCGAGCCGCGCAAACGCTTCGACTTCCTCTGCTCCAGCGAAGGGTGCCGGGCACAGGGGATCAAGGTATCGGCGAGCAACTACGACAAGCTGCCGCAGGACACCCGCAAGGCCGCGCACTTCAGCAAGTTCCCGCATTCCACCCACCTGCCGGACTGCGAGTGGTTCGTCGAGGACGACGAGGACGCTCTGCGCCCGGGCGAATCCGCCGAGGAGGCCGGCCAGCGGCGCATCCGCGACAAGCTGGACGCCTACGTCGAGGAATTCGATCCGGCCATCGCCGAGGAAGCCGCGCCGCCACCAGCGGACCCGGACGCCGAGGAACAGCCGCCGGCCTCCGCCGCAGTGCGCGCCGACGCTCCCGCCGCGCCTCGGCAGAGAACGCAACGGCGGCGGCGCACCCGCGATTTCGAACAGCTCGTCGACACCTTCCGCCAGGCCCGCGCCGAACTGCCGGCGGAAGAATTCAAGCAGTTGGACATCCACATCAGCGGCCTCGGCCGGATAGCGCTGCGCGCCTATTTCCAGCACATCGGCTATGCCACCCCGGGCAGCGCCGGCAAGGTGTTCTACGGCGGCGCCGACCTGCTGCCCAAGCGCTACGGCTCGCCGAACCGGCCGCAAGGCTTCCGCTTCAAGTTCCGCGACCGCATCGACGGCAAGCCGGTATTCCTCTACGTCGCCCCGGAAACCTTGCAGGCCTATCCGCATCGGCGCTACCTCGAAGACATCCTCGGCTGCGCCGAAACGGTGCGCTACTTCACCCTCTACGCCCTCGGCCGGCTCGTCGAGGCGCCGAGCGGCAAGAGCTACAGCCTGGAGCCGGACGCCCTGCGCCACCTGGCGATCATCCCCGGTCCGGCGAAGGACGACGCCTCTCAGAGTTCGTCGTAGAGTCGGTCGCTGACCAGCATGTGCCCCGGCGCGTGGCTGATGTACAGCTCCGGCTGGGCTTCGGCGAGTACCGCCTGGGGCGTGACCCCGCAGGCCCAGAACAGCGGGATCTCGTCCGCCGCGAGCGGCACCGGGTCGCCGTAGTCGGGCCGCGCCAGGTCGCGGATGCCGATCAGCGCCGGATCGCCCAGGTGCAGCGGTGCGCCATGGGTCATCGGGAAACGGCTGGTGATCTGGATCGCCCGGATCGCCTCGGCGGCCTTCAACGGCCGCATCGATACCACCGTGGGGCCGGCCAGGCGACCGCTCGGCCGGGTGGCGATGGCAGTGCGGTACATCGCCACGTTGCGGCCCAGCTCGAGGTGGCGCAGGCCGATGCCGGCGTCGAGCAACGCCTGTTCGAAGGAGAACGAGCAGCCGATGGCGAAGGCGACGAAATCCGCCTCCCAGAACGCGCCGATGTCGTTCACCTCGACGGGCTCCTGGCCGCGCCGATGCACCCTGTAGCGCGGCAGGTCGCTGCGCACGTCGATATCCGCGCCGAGCCGGGCGAAGTGCGGCGAGCCGGGTTCGCTGACGTCGAGCAGCGGGCAGGCCCGGGGGTTCAGGGCACAGAAGCGAAGGAACTCGTCGGCCCAGGATTTCTGCAGGATCACCAGGTTGGCCTGCAAGTGGCGCTGGCCGAGGCCGCTGGTATGGCCGGCGTAGTCGCCGCGGCGGATCAGTTGGCGCAGGACCGGCGGCGGCAGTTGCGCGAGTTCGTGGAAGGTCGGTTCGGGCATGGCGGCTCCGTGCGCTGGCGGACGTCGTTGTTGGCGGGTTTGTAGAAGCGGACGGCGGTCAGCGTCCAACGAAATTTTTCCGCCGGGGGCGATCGGAAAATCCGAATCAGCGCGAACGCAGCCGCCCCACTCCTTTCTTCAGCGGCGCCAGGAGCATGCACTCCGGGCCGACGTTGGCCGCGTAGTCGGCCAGCACCGTCTTGCTCAGCTCCACCACTTCGTCCACCAGTTCCAGGCCGGTGCCGCCGCGCCAGGACACCACCACCGGCAGGTTCGGCGGCGGCGGGCCGAGGCGCAGCAGGGTCAGTTCGCCGCGTTCCAGTTCCTGGCTGACCAGCGCCGGCGGCAAGGCGCCGACGCCGAAGCCATCGCGCAGCAGGCGGGTCATCGCCGCCACCGAGTTCACGCAGTTCAGGCGCGGTGCCGCGACGCCGTTGGCGTGCAGCAGGCCGAGCACGTCCTGGTGCGGCCGCGAGTGCTTGGAGAAGGTCACCACCCGCTCCCGCGCCAGGTCCGCCAGCGAGGCGTAGTCGCGGTGGTAGATCGAGCCGGTGGAGACGATCCAGCGCAGCGGGTAGCTGCCCAGTTCCAGGTTGAGCACCGACTCGTGGCGCAGCGAGTCGGTCTGGAAGATCAGGTCCAGGTAGCCCTTCTGCAACTGCTCGGAGAGGTTGCGCGCGGTGTCCGCCATCAGCTCGATCTCCACCGCCGGGAAGGTTTCCGTGACCCTGGCCACCAACGGGCTCAGCCAGGTGTGGATGACCGTGTCCATGGCGCCGATGCGAATCCGTCCCTGGGTGCTGGCGCCGGTGTCGAGCGACTGCTTCAGCGCGTGCATGGTGTCCATCATGCGCTCGGCGTAGGCCAGTACCTTGTCGCCTTCCGGGGTCAGGGTCACGCCGCGAGAGTCGCGGACGAACAGTTTCACGCCGAGTTCGTCCTCCAGCACGGCGATCCGGCTGGAAATGGAAGCCTGGGTGCTGAACAGCTTCTCCGCGGTGAGGCGGAAGCTCTTCAGGCGCGCGACCCAGACGAAGGTCTCGAGGAATTTCAGGTTCATGTGGCGGGCACCGACGGGCAAGGGACACAAGGTGGCAGGAGCGAGCAGCTTCCATGCCAGCGCCCGCCTTCCGGCGGCACATGATCGACGCATGACGGCCTGCTCCGCCATCGAAATTTCTTATCCCCGGCGGCCGCATAAATTAGTTGGACGCTCGCTGGCCAGCCTCGAAGAATGCGACCACCGGGTGCGACGGCGCCCACCGAATCCTCATAACACCAATAACGACGATCGGTGCCCCCATGGAAAAACACATGACCCTCGACGCCGGCCCGGACGCTTCCCGGGACGGTCATTTCGGCTGGTATCGCGCCCTCGACAAGCAGGAACGCCGGGCCTTCTGGAGCTGCAAGATCGGCTACGGCCTGGACGGCATGGACACCCAGATGCTGAGCTTCGTGATCCCCACCCTGATCGCCCTGTGGGGGATCAGCACCGGCGAAGCCGGCTTCATCCACACCATGACCCTGCTCGCCTCCGCCGCCGGCGGCTGGATCGCCGGGATCCTCTCCGACCGCATCGGCCGGGTGCTGACCCTGCAACTGACGGTGCTCTGGTTCGCCTTCTTCACCTTCCTCTGCGGCCTCGCGCAGAACTACGAGCAGTTGCTGGTCGCGCGGACCCTGATGGGCTTCGGCTTCGGTGGCGAATGGACCGCCGGCGCGGTACTCATCGGCGAAGTGATCAAGGCCCGCGACCGCGGCAAGGCGGTCGGCCTGGTGCAGTCCGGCTGGGCCATCGGCTGGGGCCTCACCGCCATCCTCTACTCGCTGATGTTCAGCCTGCTGCCGCCGGAGGAGGCCTGGCGCGCGCTGTTCATGCTCGGCCTGTTGCCGGCACTGTTCGTCCTGGTGGTGCGTCGGCTGGTCAAGGAACCGGCGATCTACCGCGAGGCCAGGCAGCGCAACCAGGGCGCCGACAAGGTCAGCTTCTACGAGATCTTCGCCCCCGGGATGCTCAGCATCACCCTGCGCGCCTCGCTGCTGACCACCGGCGCCCTCGGCGGCTACTACGCCATCACCGCCTGGCTGCCGACCTTCCTCAAGACCGAGCGCGGGCTGACCGTGCTCGGCACCAGCGGCTACCTGGCGATGGTGATCCTCGGCTCCTACGTCGGCTACGTGGTCAGTGCCTTCCTCACCGACCTGATCGGGCGCAAGAAGAACTTCGTCCTGTTCGCCGTCGGCTCCTTCACCGTGGTCCTGCTCTACACCCAGTTGCCGGTAAGCAACGGCGCCATGCTCTGGCTCGGCTTCCCGCTCGGCTTCTTCGCCTCGGGCATCTTCAGCGGCATGGGCTCGTTCCTCACCGAACTGTTCCCGACCCGCATCCGCGGCTCCGGCCAGGGCTTCTGCTACAACGCCGGGCGCGCCATCGCCGCGCTGTTCCCGATGCTGATCGGCATGCTCGGCCAGAAGCTCTCGCTGGGCCTGGGGATCGGCGCCTTCGCCGCGGTCTCCTACGGCGTGGTGATCCTCGCCGCCCTCAGCCTGCCGGAAACCCGCGGCAAACAACTGGAACTCTGAGCCGTCGACCGAGGAAACCCCAGCATGCATCCCACTCCCCGCCTGGCTGCCGCGCTGCTCGCCGGCAGCGGGCTGGGCTGGCCGCTGCTCGCCCAGGCCGACCTGGTCGAGGACAGCCACGCCAGCCTCGAACTGCGCAACTTCTACTTCAACCGCGACTTCCGCCAGAGCGGCGCGCGCGACAACGCCGACGAATGGGCGCAGGGCTTCCTCCTGCGCCTGGAGTCCGGCTTCAGCGAAGGCACCGTCGGCTTCGGCGTCGACGCCATCGGCCTGCTCGGCCTCAAGCTCGACTCCGGCGGCGGCAGCGGCGGAACCGGGCTGCTGCCGGCCGACGGCTCCGCCGGGGGTTCCCAGGACGACTACGCCAAGCTCGGCCTGACCGCCAAGGCGCGGGTCTCCAACAGCCTGCTCAAGGTCGGCGCGCTGCACTTCAAGAGCCCGCTGGTCTCGGCCAACGACACCCGCCTGCTGCCGGAACTGTTCCGCGGCGCGCTGCTCGACGTGCAGGAGATCGACGGCCTGACCCTGCGCGGCGCGCACCTGGACCGCAACAAGCTGAACAGCTCCAGCGACTACCAGGTGTTCAGCGCCAACCGCATCGGCGGGCGCAGCGATGCCTTCGACTTCGCCGGCGGCGACTATCGCCTGACCCCGGCGCTGACCGCCAGCCTGCACCAGGGTCGGCTCAAGGACATCTACCGACAGACCTTCGCCGGCCTGGTACACACCCTCGACCTCGGCGGACAGCGCTCGCTCAAGAGCGACCTGCGCTTCGCCCGGGCCAGCGAGGACGGCGGCTTCCGCGAACTGGACAACCGCGCCTTCGGCGCCCTCTTCAGCCTGCGCCTGGGCGCCCACGCGGTGGCCGCCGGCTACCAGCGGATCAGCGGCGACGATCCCTATCCCTACATCGCCGGCAGCGACCCGTACCTGGTCAACTTCATCCAGATCGGCGACTTCGGCAACGTCGACGAGCGCTCCTGGCAACTGCGCTACGACTACGATTTCGGCGCGCTCGGCCTGCCCGGCCTGAGCTTCATGAGCCGCTACGTCTCCGGCGACAACGTCGCCCGCGGCGCGGCCAACGACGGCAAGGAATGGGAACGCAACACCGACCTCGGCTACGTGGTGCAGAGCGGGCCGCTGAAGAACCTCGGAGTGAAATGGCGCAACGCCACGGTGCGTTCGAATTTCGCCAACGACCTCGACGAAAACCGCCTGATCCTCAGCTACAGCCTGGCGCTGTGGTGAGGTCCGGCGAGCAATGACCTGAAGGAACCAGCATGAACAGCCTGTTGTTGAACTGCGATATCGGCGAGAGCTTCGGTGCCTGGCGCATGGGCCTGGACGCCGAGGTGATGCCGCTGATCGATTGCGCCAACATCGCCTGCGGCTTCCACGCCGGCGATCCCGGCACCATGCGCCGCACCGTGGCCCTGGCGGTGGAGCATGGCGTGCGCATCGGCGCGCACCCCGGCTACCCCGACCTGGTCGGCTTCGGCCGGCGCTCGCTGGCCTGCTCGGCGCAGGAAGTGGAAGACCTGCTGCTCTACCAGATCGGCGCCCTCGACGGACTCTGCCGCGCCCAGGGCACGCGGGTACGCTACGTCAAGCCGCACGGCGCGCTGTACCAGGACATGATGCGCGACCCGGCGATCCTCGCCGCCGTGCTGCGCGCACTGGCGGCCTACGACCGCGCCCTGCCGCTGATGCTGATGAGCACCCGCGACAACACCGCGGCGCGCGCGCTGGGCGCGGCCCACGGCATCGAGCTGTGGTTCGAGGCGTTCGCCGACCGCGCGTACGACGGCGCCGGCTACCTGGTCTCGCGCAGCCAGCCCGGCGCGGTACACCACGACGCCGAGACGGTGCTCGCCCAGGCCCTCCTGCTGGCCCGTGGCGCGCCGCTGCGAGCCAGCGACGGCAGCGCCCTGGCGCTGGAGGCGCAGACCCTCTGCGTACACGGTGACAACCCCGCCTCGCTGGCCGCGGTGCGGCGCATCCGCGACGCCCTGGAGGCGGCATGAGCCAACCGCAACCGCGCATCGAGGTGGCCGCCATCGACAGCTTCGTCCTGCGCCTGTTCGAGCGCATCGACGAAGCCAACATGCCCTGGCTGCTGGCGGCGGAGGAAAACCTGCGGGCGGCGTTCGGCGCCGCCCTGCTCGACCTGGTGCCGTCCTACACCACCCTGCTCCTGCAATACGACCTGCTCCAGCTCGACCCCGGCGAGGCCCGCGCGCGGATCGCCGCGGCGCTGTCCGACTTGCGCCCGAAACGCCAGGACGGCGGCCGCCTGCACGTCCTGCCGACCTGGTACGACCCGCGGGTCGGCCCCGACCTGGAACCCCTGGCGCGGCGCAAGCAGCTCGGCGTCGCCGAACTGATCCGCCGCCACAGCCAGCGCGAGTACCGGGTCTTCGCCCTCGGTTTCAGCCCCGGCTTCGCCTTCATGGGGCTGGTCGAGGAAGCCCTGGCGGCACCCCGCCTGGCGACTCCCCGGCAACGCATCGCCGCCGGCAGCGTCGGCATCGCCGAGCGCCAGACGGCGGTCTATCCGCAGGCCTCGCCAGGCGGCTGGAACCTGCTCGGGCGCTGCCCGGTGCGCCTGTTCGACCTCGCCCTGGACGGCTACAGCCTGCTGCGCGCCGGCGACCGGGTGCGCTTCGAACCCATCGGACACGCCGAATTCGTCCGCCTCGGCGGCGACGACACGCCCCTGGAGGTCCAGGCATGAACGACTCCATCCACGGCGGACTGCGGGTGTGCCAGAGCACCCCGCTGGTCCAGTTGCAGGATCGCGGCCGCTTCGGCTGCCGCCATCTCGGCGTGACCCAGGGCGGCGCCCTCGACTGGCTGTCCATGGGCTGGGCCAACTGGCTGCTGGGCAATCCCCTGGACGCCGCGGTGATCGAGATCGCCCTCGGCGGTTTCGTCGCCGAATGCCACGCCGACGGCTGGCTGGCCCTGGCCGGCGGCGATCTCGGCGCGACCCTCGATGGCCAGCCGCTGCCGGCCTGGGGCGCGTTCGCCGTGCGCGACGGCCAGCGCCTGGCCTTCGCCCACCCGCGCCAGGGCGCCCGCGCCTACCTGGCGGCGCCCGGCGGCTTCGCCGGCGAGCGCCAGTTGGGCAGCCTGGCCACGGTGGCCCGCGAAGGCCTGGGCGGCCCCCGCGCCGACGGCAAGGCCCTGGCCGCAGGCGACAGCCTCGGCTGGCTGGCCGATGGCGCGCGACCGCGCGCGCTGCCCCTGCCCAGCGAACGGATCATGGACTGCACCGGCGAAGCGCGCCTGGAGCTGATCCTCGGCGCGCAGATCGGCGACTTCCCGGCCATGAGCCTGTTCGATGCGTTCAACGGCGACTGGCAGGTGGATACCCGCGCCGACCGCATGGGCGTACGTCTGCTCGGCCCGCGCCTGGAATGCCGGCAGCAATCGATGATCTCCGAAGGCATCGCCCTGGGCGCGGTGCAGGTGCCGCCGGACGGCCAGCCGATCGTCCTGCTCAACGACCGCCAGACCATCGGCGGCTATCCCCGTCTCGGCGCCCTCGCCCCGCTGGCGCTGGCGCGCCTGGCGCAATGCCTGCCAGGCCAGCGGGTACGGCTGCTGCCGACGGTGCAGGAGGCGGCGCACCGCGAGCATCGACGCCTGCTGGCGGCCTGGGACGCATAGGCGGTTTTTTTGAACGGCGCGGTATGGCGAGCGTCCACCGCACACTCGTCCCGTCCGGAGGTTCGCCATGCCCAGTCGCCTGTCACTGATCGCCGCCCTGCTGTTGCCCCTGGCCGTCCAGGCCGAACCCGCTGATACCCGCGCCCTGCTCGCCGACAGCCTGGCCGACAGCCAGGCCCAGGTGGAGGCAGCCGAGCAAGCCATGCGCCGTTCCGAAAACAAGGCGGTGCAGCTCTATGCCAAGCGCGTACTCACCGAACAGCAGGAGTTCGACCATCAGTTGCGCGCCCTGGCCGGGGAAAAGGCCTTGGCGCTGCCCTCGCCGCGCCAGACCGAACGGCAGGCCGCCGCTCCCGGCGGCTTCGACGAGCGCGGTTTCCTCGACGCGCAGATTCGCCAGCAGGACCGTCTGGTCGCACGCTTCGAGGGAATCGCCCGAAACTCCGCCGATCCCGACCTGCGCCGCTTCGCCGACGAATGGCTGGCGCGCTTCTACCACCACCGCGAACTGGCCGACCAGTTGCGTAGCGGCCGCGCCGACTGAGCGCCGCGACCGCCTTGCTCAGTGCCGCGCGAGGACCTGCCGGGCGCTCTGGCGAATCACCCCCCAGCGCTTGGGATCGTCCTGCAGCATGGCGCCAAGCAGGTGCTTGGCCTGCTCGAAACTGATGTGCGGCGGCAGCGGCGGCACGTTCGGGTCGGTGACCACCTCCAGCAACACCGGGCGGTCGGCGGCGAAGGCCTCGGCCCAGGCGGCGTCGATATCCTCCGGGCGATCCACGCGGATGCCCTTGAAGCCGAGCATGTCCGCATAACGCGCGTAGGGGAAATCGATCACTTCCTGCGCCGGGCTGAACTCCGGGTCGCCGGCCAGGGCACGCTGCTCCCAGGTCACCTGGTTGAGATCGCCGTTGTTCAGCACCAGCACGATGAAGGTCGGCGAGTCCCAGCGCTGCCAGTACTGCTGCACGGTGACCAGTTCGGCGTTGCCGTTCATCTGCATGGCGCCGTCGCCGACCATCGCCACCACCGGCCGCTGCGGATAGGCGAGCTTGGCGGCGATGGCGTAGGGCACGCCGCTGCCCATGGTCGCCAGCTTGCCCGACAGCGAGCCGAGCATGCCCGGGCGCATGCGGATGTCGCGGGCGTACCAGTTGGTATGCGAGCCGCTGTCGCCGCAGAGAATCGCATCGTCCGGCAGTTGCTCCGACAAGGAACGGAATACCCGCTGCGGGTTGATCGGGTCGGCTGGCTCTTCGGCCTGGCGCCGGGCTTCCTCGCGACTGGCCGTCACCGCCCGCTCGACCCGGCGGCGCCAGGCGCCGTGCTTTTTCTGCTCGAGCAGCGGCAGCAGGCGCTCCAGGGTTTCCCCTGCATCGCCGAGCAAGGCCTGATCGATCGGATAGCGGATACCGATGTTGCGCGGATACAGGTCGATCTGCACCGCCCGCGCCTGGCCGGCCTTGGGTAGGAACTCGCTGTAGGGGAAAGTGCTGCCGACGATCAGCAGGGTGTCGCAATGCTCCATCAGCATGCTGCTGGCGCGGGTGCCGAGCAGACCGATGGAGCCGGTCACGTACGGCAGGTCGTCGGAAACCGCCGCCTTGCCCAGGAGCGCCTTGGCCACTCCGGCGGCCAGGCGCTCGGCGACCGCTTCCAGTTGCCGGTGCGCGCCCAGGGCCCCGGCACCGGCGAGGATCGCCACGCGCCGGCCGCGATTGAGGATCGCCGCGGCGGCTTCCAGGTCGGCGTCGCGCGCGTAGGGTCGCGGCTGGACGAAGCCCACCGCCGACATCACGTGGCCGTGCTCGTGGGGCTGGCGCTTCGGGGCCGCCATCTGTTGCACGTCGTTGGGCACGATCACCGTCGCCACCTGCCGCTCGCCGACCGCCACGCGCAGGGCTCGGTCCAGCACATGGAGCAGTTGTGCCGGGCTGACCACGGTCTCGACATAGGCGGAAACGTCCTTGAACAAGCTCTGCAGATCGACTTCCTGCTGGTAGTCGCTGCCCAACGCGGTAGCCGCCTGCTGGCCGACGATGGCCAGCACCGGCTGATGATCCATGCGCGCGTCGTAGAGCCCGTTCAGCAGGTGGATCGCGCCCGGCCCCGAGGTGGCGAGGCACACCCCGACCTCTCCGGTGAACTTGGCGTGGGCGCCGGCCATGAAGGCCGCCATCTCCTCGTGGCGCACGCGGATATAGTCGAATGCCTCGGCGCGCCGGCCCATGGCGCCCATGATCCCGTTGATGCCATCGCCGGGGTAGCCGAAGACGCGCTTCACCCCCCACTGGCTCAAGCGTTCGAGCAATTGATCGGCAACCGTGCTGGACATTCTCGCCTCCTGGTCGTGTCTGGGGTCGTACCAGTGAGGACTGGCGCCGCAGGCGAGGGTTCAAGGCAATCGAGCGGCGGTGCCGACGGCGAAATCGACTGAACTGTCGGCGCGGGCGACCGGCCCAAGGGACAGGGCCCGCATGGGCGCAATCGCCAGGAGGTGCCGCCATGACCCGCGCCATCAACGATCCCGGAAACGAAGACCCCGGTTCCCTGCTGGAAACCGACGCCGACGCCCTGCTCGGCGGTGCCGCCGCCCAGGCGCCGGAAGAGCGCTGCCGGCTCGCAGCCCAGGCCTGCATCCGCGCGTGCGAGCGCTACCTGGCGCTCTGCATCGAGTCCAGCAGGGAACAACGCCAGCACGCCGGCGACTGCGCCGACCTCTGCCGCCTCGCTGCCCTGCTGCTGGAGCGCCGCAGCCCATGGGCGCCGGCCGCCTGCGAGCTGGCGGCGCGCTATGCCCTGGCATGCGCGGAGCGTTGCGATGGCGACGAGCCGCTGGAGCGCGAATGTGCGGGTGCCTGCCGGCGCTTCGTCGAGGCCTGCCGGCCATTGTTGCCGGCCTGAGGCTGGCCATTTCTGCCGTCGTGGTCTTGAGTCTGAATGTGCTGGGCAAGCTGATTTCCTTGCCTGCCCCGGCTTCTCGTTTCGCCTTCCCAGGCGAGCCCCTTTTGCAAGCGTCTGTACGGACCGGAGACATAGCGGACAGGTGTGCGGAGTTGCCGGAGAAAGACCACGACGCCATGAGCCTGAGAGATGAGTTCATTTCGAAGTCCTGATCCGTAGGGCGAATAACGCCACGGGCGTTATCCGCCGATGTCGCGGATAAGCGGCGGATAACCGCGAGCGGTTATTCGCCCTACGGAGCTGGAGCGGCAGTCGGCGTTTCCGGGGCCTGTAGGGCGAATACCGCCACAGGCGGTATCCGCCAATACCCCGGATAAGCGGCGGATAAACGCAAGTGCCTATTCGTCCCGCGACAACCACGCCATCACCGCTCGGTTCACCCACGGCGGAGACAACTGCCCAGCCCAGTACAGCGCCGTGAACAACCCGCCCACCGGCCGGTGTACCCGCCGGCTGTGCGCCTGCCGCCAGGCCGCCTCGGCGATATCCTCGGCGTCCAGTCTCAGCCCCAGGCGACGCAACACCGGCGGTCGGTAGGTCTGCCCGGCGACCATCGGCGTGCGGACGAACGGCGGCATCAGGTCGGCGACGCGAATCCCGTGGCGGCGCCATTCCAGCTCCAGCGCCTCGGTGAGCCCGCGCACGGCGAACTTCGAAGCCGAGTAGACGGCCATCTCCGGTACGCCATAAAGCCCCGATGCCGAGCCCATGTTGAGTACCTGCGCCTGCGGCGTCGCGCGCAGGAACGGAAAGGCCGCGTGACAGCAGTTGAGGACGCCTTGCAGGTTGATCGCCAGCAACCGCGCGTGGTCCTCCAGGGCGACCTCTTCGAAGCGGCCGAAACGCAGGATGCCGGCGCAGTTGAACAGCAGGCGCAGGCGGCCATCGGCACAGAACTGCGCAAGCGCCTCGCCGACCGCGTCGGGCTCGCTGACGTCCACGGCACGCTGCCAGGCGCCCGGCAGTTGCGCGGCCAAGCCGCGCAACGCCTCGGCATCGATGTCCAGCAAACCGACCCGCCAGCCCCGGCGGTGGAACAGTCGCGCGCTGGCGGCGCCGATCCCGGAGGCGGCACCGCTGATCAGGATGTTCTGCACTGGCCGCCCTCCGCGCTGCATTCGACGACGAACGCCGCCGCCTCGTCCAACGCCCGGTCGGCGCTGGCCAGCACACCGGCATGGGCCTGGAACACGTGCCAGCAACCGGCGTAGCGCTGCAATCGCACCGCGACGCCCTGCTCGCCGGCCCGTTGCGCCAGGCGCAGGCTGTCGTCGCGCAGCAGTTCGTCCTCGCCGACCTGTACCAGCAGCGGCGGCAGCCCCGCCAGGTCGGCATGCAGCGGCGACAGGGCGGCCGAGCCTGGCTCCGCGTCGGCCGGCAGCAGCAGGCGCACCGCGCTTTCCAGCCAGGCCCTCGACAGCAGCGGGTCGCCGGCCTCCGGCGTGTGCAGGCGCTGGCAGCTGAGGTCGGTCCAGGGCGAGAACAGCAGCAACCCGGCCGGCAACGGCAAGCCGCGCGCCTTCAGCTCCAGGGCCAGGGACAGCGCCAGGTGGCCGCCCGCCGAGTCGCCGGCGAGCAGCAGCTGGCGCGGCGAATGGCCGGCCTCCAGCAATGCCAGGTAGACCGCCAGGGCGTCGTCGCGGGCGGCGGGGAACGGATGTTCCGGGGCACGTCGGTAGTCCACTGCGCAAACCTCGGCGGCGCAGCGCCGGGCCAGGTGCGTGGTGATCGCCCGGTGGGTCGCCGGCGAGCCGATCAGGTAGGCGCCGCCGTGCAGGTAGAGCACCCGGCGCCGCGCCTCCACCCCGCGCGGCCGCAACCACTCGCAGGGCACGCCGGCGAGGCTGCGGCGCTCGCGAACGACGCCGCCGGCGCCCAGCGTCGCCAGGCTCAGCCCGCGCAGCACGCCGCGTTGCAGCGCCACTGGCATGGGCGGACGGACCAGCCCGCGGAACAACAGGCGCAGGCAGCCGCGCAGGAGACCGGCGCGCAGGCGTTGCGGCGGCGACATCAGGGGCGCTTCAGCGGGCCAGGTCATAGTCGGCAAGCTCCGGCCGGCGCGTACGCCAGCGATAGACGAAGGTGTAGCCCGGCCAGTTGTTGGTGTTCTTGCCGGCGGCAGTCTTGTACCAGCTGTCGCAGCCACGCTCCCAGACGGTATGGCGCAACCCCTGTTGCACCTCCAGGTTGAAGCGCCGCTGGACCTCGGGCTTCACGTCGAGGTAGCGCAAGCCCTGCGCCTGGAGCTGGCGCAGGCAGCCGAGCACGTAGGGGAACTGGCTTTCCAGCATGTAGACGATGGAGTTGTGACCGAGGTTGGTGTTCGGCCCGTAAAGGATGAACAGGTTGGGGAAGCCGCTGACGCTGATGCCCTTGTAGGCTTCCGCGCCATCCGCCCAGGCCTGCCGCAGGTCGCGTCCGTCGAGGCCGAGGATGCGCATCGGGGCGAGGAACTCGGTGGCGGCGAAGCCGGTACCGAAGATGATCGCGTCGACCTCGTGCCGGCGGCCGTCACGGCCAACCACGGCGTCTTCGGTGACTTCGCGAATGCCCGTGTCGACCAGTTCGACATTGCTCCTGGCCAGCGCCGGGTAATAGTCGTTGCTGATCAGGATGCGCTTGCAACCCAGAGGGTAGTCGGGAACCAGCCGCGCGCGCAGTTGCGGATCGGCGATCTGCCGGTGCAGGTGACGATGGAAGCTCAGCCGCATCACCTTCATCAGCGCCGGGAAGGTCGCGAAGGCGAGCATCCGCGATTCGTGGTGCAGGTACTTGAGCCCCCGATCCAGACGTTGCAGCCACGGCCAGCGCGCCTTCAGGCGGCGTTCCCAGTCGGCGTAGGCGCGGTCCGGCTTGGCGATCACGTAGGGCGCGCTGCGCTGGAACAGCGACAGGCGTTGCACCTGCGGGGCGATCCGCGGGACGAACTGGATGGCGCTGGCTCCGGTGCCGATCACCGCGACCCGCTTGCCGGCCAGCTCGACCTCGGCGTCCCAGTTCGCCGAGTGGAACGCCGGACCCTGGAAGCGCTCCAGGCCGGGCAGGCGCGGCAGCAGCGGCCGGCTCAACTGGCCGGTGGCGCAGACCAGGGCCCGTGCGCGCAGCGTCTGGCCGTCGGCGCAGCGCACCTGCCATTCGCCGCTGCCGGCGTCGAAGCGGGCCTCCTCCACCTCGCAGTGGAAACGGATCTTCCCGCGCAGACGGTACTTGTCCGCGCAATGCCGCAGGTAGTCGAGGATTTCCGCCTGCGGGGCGAACTTGCGCGACCAGTCGGCCTTCGGCTCGAAGGAAAACGAATAAAGATGCGAGGGGACGTCGCAGGCGGCGCCCGGGTAGCGGTTTTCCCGCCAGCAACCGCCGACGTCGGCGGCCTTTTCCAGGACCAGGTAATCGTCGATGCCTGCCTGTCGCAGGCGGATCGCCAGGCCGAGACCGGCGAAGCCGGCGCCGACCACCAGCACCCGCAAGGGGGCTTCAGGGCGGGACTCGTTGTGCATTGTTGTGCTCCCGTTTGTTGCTTGCCACGCCGTCCGGCGCGATTCCGCCCAGCGGCGGATGGCAGCATCCTAGTTCGCCGGGGCGACTGGCGTTATGGCCGGGCCGGACATAAAGTTGTGATTTTCGGTCAACCTCGGACGCCACCATGCCCACTCCGCCCTGGTCTCCCCGCCGCAGCGCCATCAGCGCGCACCTGCTGATCCAGTTCGGCATCGACCGCGGCCTCGGCCTGGAGCAGTGCCTGGCAGGTAGCGGCCTGGATATCCGCCTGCTCGGCGATCCCTCCGGGGAAATCGACGCGGCCCAGGAACTGAGCGTCGTGCGCAACCTGGTCCGGCACCTGGGCGACGCCTGCGCACCGGGCCTGGCGGCAGGCCTGCGCTATCACCTCAACGCCTACGGCATCTGGGGCTTCGCCCTGCTCAGCAGCCCGACCTTCCTCAGCGCCGCGCAACTGGGCCTGCGCTACCTCGACCTGACCTTCGCCTTCCATGGCATCCGCCTGGAGGTACACGACGACGAAGCGCACCTGGTGCTCGACGACGCCGGCATTCCCGAGGACCTGCGGATTTTCCTCCTCGAACGCGACGCCGGTGGCGTGCTGCGCATCCAGCGCGACCTCACCGGGCAGCGCCTGCCGATCCTCCGCGCCGGCTTCCGCCGCCCACCGCCCGCCGATCCCGCGCCCTACGTGCGCGAGCTGGGCCTGTGCCCGGCGTTCGGCCAGGCGGACAACCGGGTGGTCTTCGAACGGCGCTTCCTCGACCTCCCGCTGCCCGGCGCCAATCCAGAGGTGGCGCGAGCCTGCGAGGAACAGTGCCGCGCCCTGCTCGCCCGCCGCCAGGTGCGCGGCGGTCTGGCCGGACGCATCCGCGACCGCTTGCTGAGGACGCCCGGCCACTTGCCGGACATGCAGACCCTGGCCATGGAACTGCACCTCACCGTGCGTACCCTGCGTCGCCGCCTGGACGACGAGGGCAGCAGCTACCGCCTGTTGCTCGACGAGGTGCGCCAGGCCCTCGCCGAAGAGCTGCTGGCCACCGGCGCGATTCGCCTGGAGGAGATCGCCGAGCGCCTCGGCTACGGCGAGGTATCCAACTTCATCCACGCCTTCAGGCGCTGGAAAGGCATGACGCCGCGCCAGTATCGCCAGCGGCGACGACTCGACGCGATGCCCTGAGCCGCTCCGGGCTTATTCCACGAAGGCAGGACGCCAGCGCTCGATGTTCGTTTCGCCGCCGCCTGCCAGCGGCTAGATTGGCCGTTCACGCGCGGCATCCGGCGGCGCGGCAGCGGAGGCATCTCCGCTGGCAACGGGAGAACGACACATGGGTTGCCAGCAACACGCATGGCCGGCGCACGCGCCTGAGCGGGTCGAGGCCGAGGTCAACTATATCCGCGACAGCGGCGAGCGACCCGTCGCCTACACCTATCCGGCCCCCGCCGGGACGCCGCAGCGCAGCGCGCTGTTGCAGCCGACCCGGGTGGCGATCCGCAATGCGCGTCTGCTGGCGCAACCGGCCAGCCTGGAGCGCGAGGGTTTCCAACTGGTGCGCGAGGCGAGCGCGGTGGGCGATTTCGAGGATGAAGCCCAGGTTCGTGAACGCTACTACCCGGAAAGCATCGCCCTGCTCCGCCGCCTGACCGGCGCCGCCGAGGCGGTGATCTTCGACCACACGCTGCGCGTCGACCAAGCCGGGCGCGAAGAACGCGGCCTGCGCGAACCGGTGCGCTACGTGCACAACGACCAGACCCTGCGCTCGGCGCCGCGCCGGGTCCGCGACCACCTGCCGGCGGAACGCGCCGAACGGCGCCTGGCCGGACGCTTCCAGATCGTCAACCTGTGGCGTCCGTTCGGCCACCCGGCGCAGCGCGCGCCGCTGGCGTTGCTGGACGCCCGCAGCCTGGCGTTCGACGACCTGGTGGCCAGTGACCTGGTGTACCGCGACAAGGTGGGCGAAACCTACTCGGTCAAGCCCAACCCGGAGCACCGCTGGTACTACTACCCGCACCTGCTGCCGGAGGAAGCGCTGCTGCTGAAGATCTACGATTCGCGGGAGGACGCGCAGGCCCGCCTCGGCGCGCACACCGCCTTCGACGATCCCTGCACCCCGGCCGATGCGCCGCCGCGGCAGAGTATCGAACTGCGTTGCCTGCTGTTCTTCGACGAATGAGTCAGGCGGGGCGCAGGCTGATCCAGTAGTCGCTGTAGCGCAGCACGCGGATCGGCAGGCTGCGCCCGAGCATGTCCAGGGACGTGTGCATGTCGTCCAGCGGGAACAGACCGCTGACGCGGTTGCCGGCGATCTCCGCGTCGAGCTGGAGGATGCCTGGCAGATAGGGCCGGAAGGCCTCCGCGACCCAGGCCAGGGAACGGTCGTGGACCTCCAGCCAGCCGCTGGCCCAGGCATCCTCTCCGGCCTGCATCGGGCCCTGTTCGAGCAGGCCGCCGGCGTCGAACAGCAGGCTGCGTCGTGCCGCCACCGCCAGCTGGCGTCCCTCGCCGGTGGTCAGCCGCGCGCTGCCGCGCAGGGTCACCAGGCGGATCGCCCCGCGCTCCTCGGCAAGCAGCAGGCTGCCGCTGGCGCAGTCCACCCGTCCGGCGGCGCAGTCGAGAGCGAAGGCGCCGCGCGGGTCCTCCTTCACTTCCAGGCGCAACGCGCCGCGCCGCAGCTCCAGGCGTCGCTGGGCGCCGTCGAGCAGCGGTCGCGCCTTGCTCCGCGCGTTCAGGCGCAGGCGGCTGCCGTCGGCCAGCAACCAGTCGCGGCGCTCGCCGGTGCCGGTCGCCAGTTCGCCGGGCAGGCCCATGCCGGCCTGGACCCAGCGCTCCAGGCCGGCTCCGCCGGCGAGCAGGACGAACAGCCCGAGGGCGCCGCCGACGAAGCGCCGGCGGCTCGACGGCTGCTCCAGGGCGCGCAGCACGGTAGCGCTCGGCTGGCCGCGCCAGGGCGAGTCCTGTAGCGGCGCGAGGCTGCCAAGCAGTTGCCGGAACACCTCGGCATGCTCGCTCGACAGCGCCTTCCAGCGTTCCAGGGCATCGCCCTCGGCGGCGCTGAAGTCGCCGGATTGCAGGCGCACCATCCATTCGATGGCCTCCTCGACGATGCGTTGCCGTTCCGGCTTCTCGCTCATTCCTGGAATCCCCGGTAGCAGCAGTGCAAGGCATCCTTCATCAACTGGTGGATGCGCCCCAGGGACAATCCGAGGCGTTCGCCGATCTGCACGTAGGTCAGGCCTTCCAGCTGGCTCATCAGGAACACCGCGCGGGCCTGCCCGGACAGGCCGTCGAGCAGGCGGTCGATGGCTTGCAGGCTCTCGATCAGCATCCACTGTTCGTGGGGCGACGGCTGCACCGCCTCCGGCGCCTCGGCGAGAATCTGCAGGTAGGCGCGCTCCAGGTCCTTGCGCCGCCAGCTCTCGTACATCAGGCGTTGCGCGATGGTCGCGAGGAACGCCCGCGGCGAGCGGATCGACGCCGGGTCGGGGAGCATCCAGACCTGCAGGAAGGCTTCGGCGGCGAGGTCTTCGGCGCTGTGGCTACAGCCGGTCTGGTAGGACAGTTTCTTGCACAGCCAGTCGTAGTTCTGCTGGAACAACTGGGCGATCAGGGTGTTCTTGATGGAGCCTTGGCTATCCATGGTAAGCGTTCGCTGCTGGCAGGCCACGCCACGGATAGCGGTAGTGAGCCTGGAGGTTGAGGAACGGCGCCCGGGGCTGTTCCCGTGGCGCGCGGTAGGGAATCAATCGAGGCGCTCCCGGCAGTCCGCCGAGCCCGCCGCCGGCCGCTGCGCGGACAGCCAGCCGCAGGCGGCGGCGCCGAGGATCAGCGCGGCGCCCCACCAGGGGAGCGCGCGCACCGCCACCTGGTCCACCAGGATCGCGCCGATGAAGGCGCCCAGGGCCACGCCGAGCTGGATCGCGCTGGTGTTGAGGCTGATCTGGATCGCCGCGGTGTCCGGGCTGAGTTCCACCAGGTATTTCTGGATCGCCGGCCCCGGCGCCATGTTGAACACGCACCAGAACACCACCGCGCCCAGCAGCAGCGGCAGGCCGCCGGTGGCGAACGGCAGCAGGACCAGGGCCAGTGCATGCAGGAGCAGGAAGGCGACGAAGGTGGCCGGCCCCGGCCAGCGGTCGGCGGCACGTCCGCCGAGCAGCGCGCCGAGGATGCCGCCGCCCCCGTAGACCAGCAGGACCAGGCTGATGGTCGGTTTGTCGAGGGCCATGCTGCCGACCAGGAACGGCACGATGTAGGTGTAGACGGTGAACTGGCCGGTCATCTGCAACAGCGATGCCAGGTGGGCGAACGGCACCCGGCCCCGGGCCAGCGCCCGCAGTTGCTCCGCCGGGGCGATGCCGGGCGCGCCGGGTATGGCCGGCAGCAGGCGCAGGAGCAGCGGCAGGCCGAGCAACGCGACCCCGGCGAGCAGCAGGAACAGGCTGCGCCAACCCCAGAACTCGCCGATCAGGGTGCCCAGCGGTACGCCCAGCACCAGTGAGGCGACGATGCCGGCAAACACCAGGCCGATCGCCCGGCCGCGCCGTTCCGGTGCGACGATGGCCACCGCCAGGGTGATCGCCACCACCACAATGACCGAGGCACTGGCCGCCACCAGCAGCCGGCTCGCCAGCAACAGGGCGAAGCTCGGCGCGGCGGCGCTGGCCAGGTTGGCGCCGACGAACACCAGCAGCGCGCCGGCCAGCAGGCGGCGGCGCTCGATGCCGGCGCTGAGGTAGACCAGCAGCGGGCCGAGCAGCGCATAGACCAGCGCGTACAGGCTCATCAGCAACCCGGCCCGGCCCTGGCTGACGGCGAAACTGGCGGCCAGTTCGTCGAGCACCCCGGCCACCACCAGTTCCACCGTGCCGACCACGAAGGCCAGCCCGGCCAGCAGCCAGACGCCCACCTCCGCCCTGCTCCGTTCAGTCTCGCCCATGGCTGCGTGCCTCCCCGTCGATGGCATAGCGATAGCGCCCGAGCATGACCAGCAGCCCTGCCGCCACGCCGAACGCGCCGAGCAGGACCAGCGTCGAGCCCGCGTAGGAGCCCGCGCGGTCGTAGAAGTAACCCAGCAGCCAGGACCCCAGGCTGATGGCGATGGCGAAGGTGAAGGGCTGGATCGAGCCATAGATCACGCTGAAATGGCGCAGGCCGAAGTAGCGGCTGACGAAGTACTGGGTGGTGCCGGTCTCGCCGCCGGCGCCCAGGCCGATCAGGAACACCGCGCCCCAGAGCAGCGCCGGCGGTCCGCCGAGGAGCAGGAGCAGCAGCCCGATAGCCGCCAGCAGGGCGAACGGCAAGGCGATGCGCGGGGTGTCGTAGCGGTCCAGCAGGTAGCCCAGCGCCGGTTGCGAAACGATCATGCCGACCCACAGCGCCGCCAGCACATCGGTGGCGACCTCCCGCGACAGGCCGCGCTCCTGCAACAGCGGCACGCCATGCACCATCACGCCGGTGACGGCGAACACGCCGAGGATCAGGTTGCCGACGATCAGCCAGAAGTCCGCCGAGCGCCAGGCCTGGCCTGGCGTCGCTCCGGGCAGCGCGCCGGCTGGCGGGCGCCGCGCCTGCGGCAGGTCGCCGGGCCGCTCGCGGAACAACGCGTAGAGCAGCGGCAGCGCCAGCAGGCCTTCGAGCAGGCCATAGACGAGGAAGGTGGCACGCCAGCCGAAGGCGTCGATGCAGGCGCTGCCCAGGTACAGCGCCAGTGGCCCGCCGACGCCGAAGCCGAGTCCGAGGATGCCGTAGGCTGCGCCGCGACGACGCTCGAACCAGCCGCCGAGAATCCGCGCATAGGGAATGTTGCCCGGCGTCAGCAGGCCGAGCAGCGCGAACAGCAGGTATAGCTGCCAGCCGCTGCGCGCCAGCGCCAGGCTGGCCAGGCACAGGGCCAGCGCGGCGGTCAGCGGCAGGACCAGGGCGCGCGCGCCCCAGCGATCCACCAGCCAGCCCTTCAGCGGGCTGCTCAGGGCTACCGCCAGGCCCAGCAGGGTCACCGGCAGTGCCGACTGGCCACGGTCCCAGTCCAGGTCGGCGGCGATCGGCTCGATGAACAGCGAAAAGCTGCTGATCACCAGCCCGGTGGGGCCGAAGATCACCCCCACTACCGAGGCCAGCAGCACCCCACAACTGGCCACGCCGAACTCGCCGACGCCAGGCGCCGCCGGCGCGACGTCCTCCATGGCCTCGCGGGCGACGCCGCTCATGCGTCGCGCCTCAGACGCTCGATCAGTTGGCGGCGCAAGCGGATGTCCTCGGCGTTCTCGGTGGTGGCCTCGAGCTGGACGATCTCGATGCCGGCGCGATGAAAGGCCAGGATCTGTTCCGCCACCTCGCCGACGCTGCCCACCAGCACCCCGGCGAAGCTGCGCTGCACGGTATTCGCCACCCATTCGCGCAAGGCCTCCGGCTCCAGCCGGGCGAGCCGGTCGCGCTCGCCGTCGCGGGCGACCTGCGGCGATGCCGCCAGTTCGTCGAGGGGCCGTGCCAGAAGCAGTTCGAAAGCGGCCTGGCGGTAGTGCTCGGCGATGTCCAGGGCCGCCGCCGGACTGTCGCCGAGGATCACCTGGAAGTGCTTCCAGAACTTCAGCCGCCGGCCCTGCTCCGCCGCCTCCTCGTTCAGCCTGCGCTTGAGCTCCGCGGTCTGCGTGGGGCTGGCGAAGTGGCCGGCGTAGACGTCAGCGAAGCGCACCGCCAGGCGTTGTGCCTGCGCCGAGGAGCCGCCAACGGATAGCGGCGGGCGCGGCCGCTGGATCGGCAGGAAGCCGCTGCCGGCGTCCTCCAGCCGGTAGAACTCGCCGTGGTAGTCGAAGGGGTCGCGGCTTTCCAGGGCGCGGGTGAAGACCTCCAGGTACTCCACGGCGCGCCGGTAGCGTTCGTCCTTGTCGGCGAGGTCGCCGTCGCGGCGCACGTCGGCGTCGCTGGAGCCGATCACCAGATGTACGCCGGCGCGCCCGTTGGACAGGCCGTCGAGAGTGGCCAGGGCGCGCGCGGCAACGGTCGGCTGGGCGCTCCCCGGTCGGTGCGCGACGGTGGCGCGCAGGCGCGGCGCCGCGGCCAAAGCCCAGCCGGCGACCAGCCAGGGGTCGGGCCAGGCAGCGGAAACGGTGAACAGCGCGCCGTCGAGGCCGTCCGCCTCTTCCAGGCGGGCCTTCTGCTGGATGTCGAAGGCACTCACCGCGCGACTGCGGGTGTCCGGCAGGAAACGCGCGGCCTGGCGGGCGAAGGCACTGTCGCCGATGACCGCGGAGGCGCGCACGCCGCCGCGCAGTTCGATGCTCATGGTTCGTCCTCCTTAGAAGGTGTAGGCCGCGCCGAGGTAGTAGAAGGCGCCGTTGAAGCTGATCTGCGAGGCATAGGTGTCGTACTGGTTGAAGCCGAGGTAGGCGCTCTCGGCCGGCAGCTTGTCGGGCTTCACGTCGAACAGATTGTTGGCCCCGGCGCTCAGGGTCAGGTTGCGGCTCGCCGCATAGCGCAGGGCGACGTCGGTGATGTACTTGGGCGAGTTCTCGAAGCGGTTGAAGACCGTGGTCGAATAGGCATGCTCGCCGGTGTAGTAGTCCAGTTCGGAAACCGTCTTGCTGTAGCGCGTTTCGCGCAGGGTCAGCCCCCAGCGCCGGTAGCTCCAGTCGGCCTGCAGGCTGACCTGGCTGCGCGGCGTGGAGCTGGTGATCCAGGCCTGCTGCTGGTCGTTGAGCAGCGGCTGGCCGTTGCGCCCGCGATGATTCCTGACCAGCTTCGTGCGATTGACGTTGGCGCCCAGGCGCCAGTCGATCCGGCCCCACTCGCCGAGCCGGGTCAGGTAGCTGGCGGTGAGGTCGAGGCCGTGGGTACGGGTGTCGGCGCCGTTGGTCATGTAGTGGGTGCTGACCTGGGTCAGTCCGGCCGGGATGCTGATCCCGCCGGCGCGCAGCGCATCGATCGCCGGCTGTCCGGAATAGGTGGCACCGTCGACGATGCGGTCGCGGATCTCGATGCGATAGGTGTCGATGGCCAGGTTCAGGTCCGGCAAGGGATCGAGCACCAGGCCGAGGTTGTAGCTGATCGACTTTTCCGGCTCCAGGTCTTCGGCGCCGAGCAGCCTGGCCGCCGGCGAGTTGACCGCCAGCAGGCCGCTGGCGATGGTCGGCGAGACGCCCAGGCTGGTGTAGTTCTCCTGGGCCAGCGACGGCGCGCGGAAGCCGCTGCTGAGACTGGCCCGCGCCGACACCTCGGGGCTGAAGCGGTAGCGGCTGGCGAGCTTGCCGTTGGTGGTGCTGCCGAAGTCGCTGTAGTGCTCGTAGCGCGCCGCCGTCTCCAGTTGCCAGCGCTCGTCGAGGGCGGTGGACAGGTCGAGATAGGCGCCGAGCACGTCGCGGCTCCACTGTCCGGCGCTGGCCGGCGCCTGTCCGGGGAGCGCCTTGGAACCGCCGTTGTAGTAGGACCAGGGATCGCCGGCCTCGACCTCGTAGAGCTCGCGGCGCTGCTCCAGGCCCCAGGAGAAATTCAGCGGCGCGGGCAGCCAGGCGAGGTCGAAGTCGCGGCGCAGGTCGAGATTGTTGGTCCACTGGGTGGCCTTGTAGCGCGCCAGGTCGAAGGACCGCGGCGAATCGCCGGTCTCGCCGTAGAGGGCGAGGTTGATCGAATGGTCCATGCCGATCTCCGGGCGGTCGGCACCGTAGGTGGAACTGAGGTCCCAGTCCCAGGCGCCGAACAGCTCGCCGCCACGGGCGCCGAGGGTCAGCGAATAGTCGTCCTCGTCGCTGGTGATGCGCGGGGTGAAGCCGTTCGGATAGAGTCGCGGCGCCAGGGACGGCAACTGGTAGATCTGCGCCGAGGACACCGAGCGATGGGTATAGGTGGCGAAGCTGTACAGCTCGACGTTGTCGTCCAGCGCCACGCCGGCGTTGTAGGCCAGCGCCTGGCGGTGCAGCGAAGGGTCGCCGATGGACGGGTTGCCGTAGTGCCCGGTACGCTGGTCGATGCCGGCGCGGATGGTCCGCGCCTGTTCGCGGAACTGCGCGCTGAGGTTGAGGAAACCGCTCTCGCCGAAACGCAGGCCGCCATTCACCCCGCCGTTCTGGGTCAGGCCGTCGCCATCGCCGTAGCGACCGTTGTCGTAGGCGAGCCGGCCGCCGTGGTCGGCCGACTTGAGGATGACGTTGATCACCCCGGCGATGGCGTCCGAGCCGTACTGCGCCGAGGCGCCGTCGCGCAGCACCTCGATGCGCTCGATGGCGGCGAGCGGGATGGTGTCCAGGTCGACCCCGGTGGAGCCGCTCTGCAGCCCGCCGCTGACATTGATGTTGGCGGTCTCGTGGCGGCGCTTGCCGTTCACCAGCACCAGCACGTGGTTGGGACTCAGGCCGCGCAGCGACTGCGCGTTGGTCAGCGCCGAAGCGTTGTAGGCCTGGGCCTGGCGCGACAGCGAGGGCAGCAGGCGCACCAGGGCGTCGCGCAGGTCGCCGCTGCCACTGTCGCGCAATTGCTCGGCGCTGACCACATCGATCGGTGCCAGGCTCTCGCCGGCCTTGACATCGGCCTTGCGGGTGCCGGTGACCACCACCGTGGCCAGGGTCCCGGCGGGCTTCGCCGCCGGCAGCGCGGCATCCGGCGCCGTGGCGCGTTGCAGGCTGAGCACGCCGGCGGCGCTGCGGCTGTATTCCAGGCCGCTGCCCCGCAAGGCCCGCTGCAGCGCCTGCTCGACGCTGTAGGAGCCCTGGATCGCCGGTGCCGGCAGGCCCTCCACCAGGTGCTGGTCGAAGGCGATCGGGGTGCGACTCTGGCGGACGATGCTCAGCAGTACCTGGGCCAGTTCGCCGGCCGGGATGTCGAAGCGCTGGATCTCGGCGCGGCTGGTGGCGCGGACCTCCTCTGCCGCCGACTCGCCGGGCTGGCCAAGGCAGGCCAGGCCGACCGCGCAGAGCACGGGGACGAGTCGAAGACGTGGCGAACGCGGGTTGGGCATGGTCGGTTCATCCTTGAGCGGTTGCGGATGCCACCGAGTGCAATTGCCCGTACCGATTTTCAGCCGCGCGGCAGACCGATTGCGCATAAGGTTATGCCTCGCCCTCCCGCGCCCGGCAGCGCCAGACGCTGACCGGGATTTCGCTGACCTGTCCGTCGGCCTGCATGCGCCGCTCGGCGATCCGCCCGAGGCGGACGAAGAATTCCTCCAGGCGCGTCGCCGGCACCAGCGGTGCGAAATAGGTGCCGAAGGTGGCGGCGTGGAAACGCTGGTACTCGGCGGAGTCGGCGACGCGCAGGGCCGCCGGGCGGGAGACGATGGAGTCGACCCGGAAGTGCCGTTCGACGCGTTCGCGCAACGCCTCCCGGCCACGGGTGCGGGTGCCCATCGGCAGCAGCCCGGCTTCCGCGTAGAGCGCCGCCACCCGCTCCGGCGCGGCCAGGCCCATCTCGACCAGGGCCTGGGCGACCAGGTCGTCCTCGCCGCCGAGGCCATCCTCGGCGAACGGATGGTGCGAGGTGAACAGGAATACCCCCTGCGCCTCGAGGTGCCGCGCGACCCACCGGAACAGCCGCTCTTCGTCGGGATACAGCCAGTGCAGCACGGCGGTCATGCTGATCAGCTCGAAGCGTTCCGCCAGCGGCGGCAGGTCGAGCAGGTCGCCCTCCAGCAGACGCGCCTCGACGCCAGCCCCGCGCAACTGCGCGCGCGCCTGCTCCAGGCGCAGCGGCGAACGCTCGATGCCCCACAACCGTTGCAGGCCGGGCCAGCGCCGGGCGGCGCCGAGCAGCAGCGAGCCGATGCCGCAGCCGAGATCGAGCAGGCTGCGCGGCTCGATGCCGGCGCGGTCGAGCACCCAGTCCTGGTCGCGACGTTGCAGCAGTTCGCTGGAATCCTGGTAGCCGTCCAGGCTGCGCGCCTGTTCAATGATCGCGTTCATGTACGCCTGCTCCTTGGTTGAGGCTGTCCGCCGTGATGGTCCATACGCAGCCGTGGCCTTGCGGCTCTTCGTAGAGCCGCCAGTCGGCGCGGCAATCGCTGGCGGCGACGAACGCCGACAGCAGCTTGGTGCAATAGGTGCAGGCCGACTCCAGGGTGATCGGCACGCCTCGGGCGCGGGCGCGCTCGCGGTAGTCCCAGATCGCGCAGTGACGGTTGTGGAATACCGCGCGCCCGCCAGCCTCGGCCTGCACCTCGAAACGCGAACCGTAGAGCGCGGCCTGGCGTGCCAGGCGGTCGGCGGCGCTGGCCGGATCGCCCCGTCCCGCCGGTTCCAGCGCGCGATAGATCCGCGCGGTGGCGCGCGCCCAGTCGTCGAGCCGGTAATCCGCCGGGCGCGCGACGATGAACTGTTCGATCAGCGCCTGGGCGCGGAAGAACACCGCCTGCCAGGCTTCGGCGCGCAGGTCGTCGGTCGCCGGCAGATCGGCGAATATCCGCGCGCTGGTCGCCACCCAGTCCCCCAGGTCTTCGCGCCGATGGCGCTCGGCGACGTAGGCGGACATCGCCGCGTGCACCTCGAACACCCGCTGTCGCCAGAGCGTCGCCTGCACCGCCGGATCGCGTTCGACGGCGCTCATCGGAGCGCCTCCCGGTGGCTGGCGAGAAACCCCAGCAGGTGCTCCAGCACCGCGTCCGGCGCGTCTTCGGGGAGCATGTGGCTGGCGCCGATGGCGGCGCCCTCGACCTGCCCGGCCCAGGTCTTCCAGATTTCCAGCGGATGCTGCCCGGCGGCGTAGGGGCGTTCCTGCCAGAGCACCTGGACCGGGCATTGCAGGCGCCGGCCGGCGTCGCGATCGGCCTGGTCGGCGTCGGCATCGACGCCCACCGCGGCCCGGTAGTCCTCGCACATCGCATGGCGCACGGCGGGGTCGCGGAACGCCCGGCGGTAGCTTGCCAGCGCCTGCGGGTGGTAGATGTCGCGGCCCTGGGCCATGCGTCGCAGGGTGTAGTCGAGGAAGTGCTCCGGATCGGCGCCGATCAGGCGCTCCGGCAGGTCGTACGGCTGGGCGAGGAGGAACCAGTGGTAGGCGTTGAGGGCGAAGGCCTTGTTCACCGCGGCCCAGTTGTCGAGGATCGGCACCACGGTCAGCGAGACGAAGGCCGCGACCGCCTGCGGATGGTCCAGCGCCAGGCGATAGCCGACCCGCGCGCCGCGATCGTGGCCGATCACCGTGAAGCGTTCGAAGCCGAGCTGGCCCATCGTTTCCAGTTGGTCGCGGGCCAGCGCGGCCTTGGAATAGTCGGCGCCCTCCTCGTCCAGCGCCCGCGATTCGCCGTAGCCGCGCAGGTCGGCGAGGACCACGCTGTAGTCCTCGGCCAGGCGCGGAGCGATGCGGTGCCAGGCCAGGTGGGTCTGCGGATAGCCATGCAACAGCAGCAGCGGCGGGCCGCTGCCCTTCACGGCGACGCGGAGGCGCGCGGCGGAGGTGTGCAGGGTCAGGTAGTCGAAGCCGGACAGCAACGGATCGGTGCTCATGGGCGGCGCCTCACAGGATGATGCTGATGCGCCGCTGGGCGCTGATGGTCTCGTGGTCCAGGCGGATCTCCCGCGAGACGATGCGCAAGCCCTCGGGACCGTCGCGCAGGACATGGCTGGCTTCGCCGACGAAGTTCCAGGCCTCGCGGTTGCGGAACTGATGGACGACGAAGTTGCTGCGGCTGCTGACCAGTTCGCCCTCGACCCGCTTCAGCCGCACGTTGCCCACCAGGCGGCGGGTGCGCGAGCGCGGCTGCTCCATCCAGGTATGCCCGCCGAGGATGCTGTCGACCCGCTCGCGCAGACGCACGTGATCGTCGTCGATGATGTACAGGCTGTCCTCCGGCGCCTGGCCGGCCAGTTGCTCCTGCAACGGCAGCACCCGGTAGCGTGCAGCGCGCTCGAACAGGGCGAACCAGGTATCCAGCAGGCGGTCGTCGAGCAGCTCGGCTTCGGCGACGAGGAAATCGCTGACCCGCGCCAGCAGGTCGCTGTCGGGACGGGACAAGGCAAGGCTCATGAGTATCCTCCGGGAAGAAAGTGCCGCTCAGAGGCTGATGTCGACCCCATGGCGGGTCAGCCAGCGGTCCAGGTTCAGCAGGTAGGCCAGGCCGGCGGTCGGGCTCGCCGAGGCACGCGGGCTGGGCAGCGGCGTGCCCTGTTCGAGAGCCTGGCGGACCCGCCCGGCGTCCACCAGTTCGAACAGCGGCGAGCGGCCGTCGGCGAGCAGGCGGCCGACCCGCTCGCGCAGCAGCGCCAGGTAACGTGGGTCGGGGTTGGCCGGGAAACCGCTCTTGCGCCGCTCCAGGATCGCCTGCGGCAGGTGCCCGCGCAGGGCCCGGCGCAGCAGGCTCTTGCTTTCCCCGGCGACGCTCTTCAGCGCCCAGGGCAGGTTCCATACGTACTCCACCAGGCGGTGGTCGCAGAACGGCACGCGCACTTCCAGGCCGACCGCCATGCTCATCCGGTCCTTGCGTTCGAGCATCGCCGGCAACCAGCGGCTCAGCGCCAGGTAGGCGACCTCGCGCTGGCGCCGCTGGGCGGCATCCTCGCCATCCAGTCGCGGCACTTCGGCGAGGGCCTCGCGGTAGCGCGCCCGGATGTATTCCGGCGCCGCCACCCGTTCGGCGACCTCCCGCCGCAGCAGTTGCCAGGGCCCGCTCTTGCCGGCCAGCCAGGGGAAGCCGTCGTGTGCGAGGGCGCTCGGGTCGTGGAAGAACGGGTAGCCGCCGAACACCTCGTCGGCCGACTCGCCCGACAGCGCCACCGTGGTGTGCTCGCGGACCTGGCGGAACAGCAGGTAGAGCGAGGCGTCCAGCTCGCCCCAGCCGGGCAGGTCGCGGGCCTGGAGCACCGCCTCGTCCTGTTCCAGCACCTCTTCCGGGGCGACCAGCACGGTACGGTGCGGCGTACCGAGGAAGTTCGCCGCCAGCTGCGCATAGGGTTCGTCCCAGCTGCTTTGCCAGGGCGTCGGGACGAAGCCGCGGCCTTCGCCGGGGAAGTCCACGGAGAAGGTCGGCAGGCGCCGCGCGTCGCCATCCAGCGCGGCCACCGCGAAGGCGCTGATGGCGCTGGAGTCGAGCCCGCCGGAAAGCAGGCTGCCCAGCGGGACGTCGGCCACCAGCTGCTCGGCCACTGCCTCGCGGAGCAACTGGCCGGCGCGTTCGGCGCTGTCCTCGGCGCCCTCTTCGTGACGTTCCGCGCGCAGCGCCCAGTAGACCAGCTCGCGCACACCATTGCGGTCGAAGCGCAGCGCCTGGCCCGGCCGGACCTGGCGCAGGCCCTTGTACAGGCCGTGGCCGGGAGTCGGCGCGGTGGTCAGGGCGAACAGCTCGGCGATGCCGCTGGCGTCGAGCACCGGGTTGGCCTCGGGGTTGGCGAAGATCGCCTTGGGTTCCGAGGCGAACAGCACGCCTCCGGCGGTCGGGTAGTAGTACAGCGGCTTGACCCCGAAGCGATCGCGCACCAGCCACAGGCTCTGCTCGCGCTCGTCCCACAGGGCGAAGCCGTAGATGCCGCGGAGCCGGGCGAAGGAAGCCTCGCCCCATTGCAGATAGGCGCGCAGCACCACCTCGGTGTCCGAGCGGGTACGGAAGACCTGGCCCAGCGTCTCCAGCTCGGCGCGCAGCTCGCGGAAGTTGTAGACCTCGCCGCTGTAGGTCAGCGCCACCCGCCCGCCCGCCTCGGCAAGCATCGGTTGGGCGCCGTTCTCCAGGTCGATGATCGCCAGGCGCCGATGGCCGAGCAGCGCGTGCCGCGACAGCCACAGGCCTTCGGCGTCCGGCCCGCGCGGGGCCAGGGTACGGGTCATGCGTTCGAGGATGCTGCGCTGCTCGCCGAGGTCGCGGCTCCAGTCGGTCCAGCCGGTGATTCCACACATGGATGACGTTCCTTGCAGTGACCCTTTATTCCCCGCGTAGCCAGGGCGGCGCGCAGGGATCTGCAGGGAGAGATGGTTGAAGACGGCTCAGACGGCCACGGCGAGACGCCGCAGGGCGGCGGGCTGCTGCCCGAGCCGGCGGCTCCACTCGCGCCAGAAGCCGCGGTTCTGTTCCTCGTCGACGTGGCGGCGGGTTGCCGGCCCCATGCCGCGGGAAAAATCGCTGTAGCCGAGGGCGGCGTGGGCGTAGGCGCGCTGACAGGATTCGAGGATCTCGACGTCGTCGGGGGTGCCGAAACCGCCCGGGCCGATGAACGAGATCAACCCATTGATCCGCGCCGCCCGCTCCTCGCGGGTCTCATCGGCGAAGCCGGCGCCCCATACGGTGACGCTGACCTCATCGGCGGCGGTCGGGAAGAACGAGCGGATGTTCAGGCCGAGGATGTCGTTGATCACCAGGTTGGGAAAGATGAACAGGCTTTTGTTGGTGTGGGCGATGTCCTCCGCCCGCGCCTGCCCGAAGCGTTCCACCAGGCGTTCGAACTTGGCGGCGATGGACGGCTTGAGCGCTTCCGGGAACAGCGGGCTCCAGTAGGCGATCGGCCGTCCGGTGGACGGCGGGCCGCTGATGATCAGTGCGTGGCCGTTGCCCAGCGCTTCGCCGCGGCCATGGCGCTTGTGCGACTCCGGATCGGTGCCGAGGCTATTCAGGTATTCCAGGTAGCGCTTGTGGGCGAACGGCAGGTGGTAGGCGTCCACGCCGTTTTCCGCGAGCAGCTTCCAGTTGGCCTTGATCGAATGCTCGAAGCCGCCGGGAATGATCTCCAGTTCCGCCTCGGACTGGTCGCAGATCAGGTCGATGTAGTCCTTCGCCTGGCCCAGGTAGGTTTCCAGGGACGCTTGCCGGGCGCCGTAGTGGATGAACAGGAAGTTGCGGTAGACCGCGTGTTTCACCCGTGTCAGGGACAGCTCCGGATGGCATTGCCCGGCGTGCTGGTAGGCGGCCTTGTCCGGCAGGCCGATCAGGCTGCCGTGGCTGTCGTAGGTCCAGCCATGGTAGGGACAGGTGAAACGCTGGCTGTTGCCCTGGCGCTCGGCGCAGACCTTGGCCCCACGGTGCGCGCAGGCGTTCAGGTAGACCGCCGGCTCGCCATCGGCGCGACGCTGGATGATCAGGTTGCGCCCGCCGACGTCGCGGGTGATGAAGTCGCCGGGCTCGCGCAGCTCGCTGAGGTGGGCGGCATACAGCCAGCTGTCGTCGAATATCTCGTGCAGTTCGCGCCGGTGCAGTTCCGCGGAAACATAGGCCTGGCGCCTGACCCGGAAGTAACTTGCGTCGTCGGTCTCGATATATTCACTCACCGCCTAACCTCCGTGTAACGTTGACAACCCGGCAACGGGGACGGAGGAAACCTAGCACGGGGAAAATCAATTCCGGCAGACTATTTATTCATTAGCTAATAACTCGTAACCCCATGAAAAAAGACAAAATAATTATTTCCCTCGACGACTGAAAATTCGTCCCTCTCATTGCACTCATGCTTTTATGAGGGGTCGCCCCGTTCAACTCTTCAGGTTCACCAGGTCGAGCAGGTCGGCACCGGCCTTGATCTCCTGCAGGACGATTTCCGAGCGGATATCGGTGACGCCGGCGGCGCGGTTCAGTTTGTTCACGATGAAGTCCGAATAGTGCTTGAGGTTGCGCGCCCGGACCCGTAGCACATAGTTGGTGGCGCCGGTCACCACATAGGCGGTGACCACCTCCGGCCAGTCCCGGACCCTGGCGATGAACGCCTCGTGCCAACCCTCGACGTCCTGGCGCAGCGACACATGGACGATGGCTTCCAGCTCCACGCCCAGACGCTCGGCATCCAGCTCCACCGAGTAGCCGCGGATGATCCCCTCGCTTTCCAGCAGGCGCAGCCGGCGCAGGCAGGCGGATGGCGAGAGGGAAACCCTCTCCGCCAGGTCCTGGTTGCTCATCCGCCCGTCCTGCTGCAGGTGACGGAGAATGCGCAGATCGATGGCGTCCAGGGGCATGTGCAATTCCTATCAGAATGAATAGCTATCTTCGAATTTTGTGCGAACAGATTGCCATGCAGCCTTGCATTTCGCACGAAAATTCTCCGAAATCTCGTCCATTATCATTCGCTGGATTTCCGGAGAAAAACAATGACTTCGCTCCGCTACTGGGACATCAGTCCCGCCCTCGACCCGAGCACGCCGACCTGGCCCGGCGACACGCCGTTCCAGCAGGAATGGGCGGCGCGGCTGGACGAGCAGTGCCCGGTCAACGTCGGCCGGATCACCCTTTCGCCGCATACCGGCGCCCACGTCGACGGTCCCCTGCACTACCGCGCCGACGGCCTGCCCATCGGCCAGGTGCCGCTGGACATCTACATGGGACCGTGCCGGGTGATCCACTGTATCGGCGCTAACCCGCTGGTGACCCCCGAACACCTCGCCGGCCAGCTCGACGACCTGCCCTCGCGGGTGCTGCTACGGACCTTCGAACGGGTCCCGGCGAACTGGCCGGAAGGCTTCTGCGCTATCGCTCCGGCCACCATCGAGTGCCTCGCCGAGCGCGGCGTCAGGCTGGTCGGCATCGACACCCCGTCGCTCGACCCCCAGCACTCCAAGACCCTCGACGCCCACCACGCGGTGGGCCGCCACGGCATGGCGATCCTCGAAGGCGTGGTCCTCGACGACGTGCCCGCCGGCGACTACGAACTACTCGCCCTGCCGCTGAAATTCACCCACCTCGATGCCAGCCCAGTGCGTGCCGTGCTGCGCGCCCTGCCTACCGCGGAGTAACCGATGACCACTCGTGACGACTGCCTGGCGCTCGACGCCGGCGATCCCCTGGCCGACCTGCGCCAACTGTTCGCCCTGCCCGACGGCGTGATCTACCTCGACGGCAACTCCCTCGGCGCCCGCCCCCGGGCCGCCGTGGAGCGCGCCGCCGAAGTGGTCGCCGCGGAATGGGGCGAGGGCCTCATCCGCAGCTGGAACAGCGCCGACTGGCGCGGCCTGCCGGAGCGCCTCGGCGACAAGCTGGCGCCCCTGATCGGCGCGCGCGCCGGCGAAGTGGTGATCACCGACACCACCTCGATCAACCTGTTCAAGGTGCTCAGCGCCGCCCTGCGGATCCAGGAGGAAGAAGCGCCAGGGCGCAAGGTGATCGTTTCCGAATCGAGCAACTTCCCCACTGATCTGTACATCGCCGAGGGCCTTACCGACATGCTCCAGCGCGGCTACCGGCTGCGCCTGGTGGATGGCCCGGAGCAACTGCCGGCGGCGATCGACGCGGATACCGCGGTGGTGATGCTCAGCCATGTCAACTACAAGACCGGCTACCTGCACGACATGCGCGAGGTCACCCGCCTGGTCCACGAAAACGGCGCCCTGGCGATCTGGGACCTGGCCCACTCGGCCGGCGCGCTGCCGCTGGACCTGCACGCGGCCGAGGCCGACTACGCCATCGGCTGCACCTACAAGTACCTCAACGGCGGCCCCGGCTCGCCGGCCTACGTGTGGGTCGCGCCACGCCTGCGCGAGCGTGTCTGGCAACCGCTGTCCGGCTGGTTCGGTCATTCCCGCCAGTTCGCCATGGAGCCGCGCTACCAGCCCGGCGAAGGCATCACCCGGTTCCTCTGCGGCACCCAGCCGATCACCTCGCTGGCCCTGGTCGAATGCGGCCTGGATATCTTCGCCCGGACCGACATGCAGCGCCTGCGCGACAAGTCGCTGGCCCTCGCCGACCTGTTCATCGAATTGGTGGAAAGCCGTTGCGAACGCTTCGGCCTGACCCTGGTGACCCCGCGCGAGCATGCCCGGCGCGGCAGCCATGTCAGCTTCGAGCATGCCCAGGGCTACGCCATCGTCCAGGCCCTGATCGACCGCGGGGTAATCGGCGACTACCGCGAGCCGGGCATCCTGCGCTTCGGCTTCACCCCGCTGTACACCCGCTTCGTCGAGGTCTGGGATGCGGTGCAGGCGTTGCTGGAAATCCTCCAGAGCGAAGCCTGGAAAGAGCCGCGCTACCAGGTCCGGCACAAGGTGACCTGAGCCCCGCTCGCGCGGGCCGCGCCGGTATTCCCGGGGCGGCCCGCGAACACCCACCGCTCTCGCGCACAGGAGCCCGCGACCGGCACCCGCACATCGCCACCGACGTTCCCTCGGCAATTCATAAGAACCCCAATAAGATTCCAGAGGACATCCAGATGAACGACCCCCAGGGCTTCGAGGCCATCTCGCGCCGCGAACAGGGCCTGCAACGGCGGCTCTCGGCCGCGCAGATGAGCATGATCGCCATCGGCGGCGCCATCGGCACCGGCCTGTTCATGGGCAGCGCCTTCGCCATCGGTTTCGCCGGCCCCAGCGTCCTGCTCAGCTATGCCATCGGCGCGCTGATCACCCTGCTGCTGATGGGCTGCCTGGCGGAAATGACCGTGGCCCACGCCACCCCCGGCTCGTTCGGCGCCTTCGCCGAGCACTACGTCGGCCCGCTGGCCGGGTTCCTGGTGCGCTACGCCTATTGGGCGGCCATCGTCCTGGCGGTGGGCACCGAGGTCACGGCGGTGGCCATGTACATGAAGTACTGGTTCGCCGGTATCCCGGAATGGGTCTGGATCATCTCCTTCTCGACCCTGCTGATCGGCCTGAACGCCAGCAGCGTGAAAGCCTTCGGCAACTTCGAATACTGCTTCTCGACACTGAAGATCGCCGCCATCGTCGCCTTCATCCTGCTCGGCGCCTACCTGGTGTTCGGCTCCGCCAACCCGGCCTACGGCGTGCACAACTACAGCGCCCACGGCGGCTTCTTCCCGCACGGCCTGAAAGGCATGTGGATCGCCGTGGTGGTGTCGATCTTCAGCTATCTCAGCGTGGAGATGATCGCGGTCGCCGCCGCCGAGGCCGAGCATCCGGAACAGGCGGTGAAGTCGGCGTTCCGCTCGACCATCGTGCGCCTGGTGGTGTTCTACCTGCTGACCCTGGCGCTGATGCTCGCCATCGTCCCCTGGGACCAGGCCGGGCAGAGCCAGAGCCCGTTCGTCACGGTGATGCAGGCGATCGGCCTGCCCGGCGCGACCGGCGTGATGAACTTCGTGGTCCTGGTGGCCGCGCTGTCGGCGATGAACAGCCAGCTCTACATCACCACCCGGATGATGTTCAGCCTGTCGCGCGCGGGGCACGCGCCGAAGGGCCTCGGCGAACTGAGCCGCCAGGGCGTGCCGCTGAACGCGCTGCTGCTGTCGAGCGTCGGTATCGCCCTGGCGACCCTGCTCAACCTGGTCTACCCCGAGCAGTCCTTCACCCTGATGATGGCGGTGTCGATGTTCGGCGCCCTCTTCACCTGGCTGATGATCTTCTTCACCCACCTCTGCTTCCGCCGCCACCGCGCCCGCCACGGCGGCGCGCCGCTGGCCTTCCGCATGCGCCTGGCGCCCTGGTCGACATTGCTCGGCCTGGCGCTGATGGCGGCGATCCTGGTCACCACCTTCTTCACCGAGGCGTTCCGCATGACCCTGGTCTTCGGCGTGCCGTTCCTCGCGCTGCTCAGCGCACTCTACCTGGTCTTCGTCCGCAAGCCCGGCAGGGATTGTCCGATAGAACGGGCAACGCCCTAGGCGCTCTCCGCCCTGCGAACCTGGCGCGCAGGGCGAAGCACGACCGGCGCGCCCTTTCCGGACCGGGCGGTTCCGTTCCCCATACCTTTTCCGTCGCACAAAAAGCATTACCCGCCGGCCGCCGCGACTCCGTAGCGTAGTGCCCAACCGGACGTTCCGGCCCGCGGCGCGCCGCGGCCGGCGCGCTCCCGTCAGGGACGAAGTGGCGGCACGCCCAGCCATCGAGCGCACTGCATCGCTCTGCCCTGTGGGGACGCAGACGTCGTCAGCCATGAGGGGAACACGATGCATCCGACCTTTTCGCGGGTCCTGCTGGCCGCCGCGCTGGCCAGCGCCGGCAGCCCTGCCGTCGCCACCGAAATCCAGCTCGAGCAAGGCTGGAACGCCGAGCAACGCGCCTCCTGGTACGACGCCTCGCTCGGTTCGCGGCTGCTGCCGCTGGCCTGGGCCCAGGCGCTGGAACGTCCGGACAGCGAGGAACGCCTGTTCTCCGAAGACAACGCCCGGCGCCTCGGCTTTCCCCTGCGCAACTGGCAAGGCGGCGAACTGCGCCTGCCGCGCGGCTTCGCCCTCGACCAGCAGGACGACAGCCAGTTCTCCGACACCCGCCTGCGCTGGAAAGCCCGCCAGTCGTCCAGCGAACCCTGGGTCGGGCTGAATTGCGCCGGCTGCCACTCCACCGACATCAGTTACCGCGGCAGCGAACTGACCGTCGACGCCGGCGCCACCCTGGCCAACGTCCAGGCGATCTTCGACGAAGTGCTCGCCGCGCTGCGCCGCACCAGCGACGACGGCGACAAGTTCGCGCGCTTCGCCGGCAACGTCCTCGGCAGCGAGGACAGCCCGGCCAACCGCGAGCTGCTGAAGGCCGCCCTGGTCAAACGCGCGGCGCTGATCGACACCCTGCTGAGCATGTCCGCCACCGACCTGCAACCCGGCCCGGGGCGCCTCGACGCCACTGGCCAGTCACTCAACCGCGCGGCGATCAACTCTGGCGCCCGTCACCTGCAAGCGAACCCGACCGACGCGCCGACCAGCTTCCCGGCACTGTGGCACACGTTGCAGATGGACAAGCTGCAATCCAGCGGATTCGTGCCCAACGTCAAGGTCCTCGACCTCAACGGCCAGGTCTTCGACCTCGGCTACCTGGCCGGCGACATCGGCGTGGTCCAGGGCGACTACGGCGACGTGGTCAGCCATCCGCTGTCCGGCCTGGAGGGCTACATCTCGAGCATCCGCGTGGACAACCTGACCCGTGTCGAGGGCCTGATCCACAAGCTCAAGGCGCCGGCCTGGCCGAGCCAGCTGTTCGGCGCCCCGGACAGCGCCAGGCTGGCCCAGGGCAAGCGCCTCTACGAGGAGAACTGCGCGGCCTGCCATGCGAGCATCGGCCGCGACGACCTGCAAACCCCGATCAAGGTCCGCCAGGTGCGCCTGAGGGCCCATGGCGACGACGCGCCGATCGGCACCGATCCGTGGATGGCCTGCAACACCTTCACCTTCAGCAGCCCCAGCGGCAACTACTTCGGCTTGTTCCGGCCGTCCCTCGGCACCCCCAGCGGCGTCGGCATCGTCGGGCGAACCTCGAAGATCGCCGACATGCAGGTCCCCGAGGTGTTCCAGATCATGCTCGGCAAGAAAGGCCAGCTGGCCGACGGCATCGCCGAGATCATCCACGCCATCGTCACCGGGCAGCAGACCCTGCCCGGCTCCGACAGCCTGCAAGCGCTTCCCGCCGGGCAACTGCTGCTGGCCGGCGGCGGCCCTGCCGGCAGCCAGGCGCCGAGCCTCGCCGCCGGCGAAGTCCCCGCCGACAAGAGTGCGCGCAAGGACTACTGCCTGAACACCGAGCATCCGTTCCTCGGCTACATCGCTCGCCCGCTGAACGGCATCTGGGCCACCGCGCCCTACCTGCACAACGGTTCGGTGCCGTCGCTGTACGACCTGCTGCTGCCCCAGGAGCAACGGCCGACCACCTTCTACACCGGCAGCCACGAGTTCGATCCGAGCCGGGTCGGCTACCTCACCGCGCCCGGCCCGGACAACGCCTTCCTCTTCGACACCCACCTGGAAGGCAACTCCAACGCCGGCCACGACTTCGCCCGCGAGTACGACGAAAGCCAGCGCCTGGCGCTGCTCGAATACCTCAAGACCCTGTGAGCCGGCCCCGCCCACATGCCCAATAGAGAGAACCGCCCGATGACCCTATCGCGACTCAGCCTTGCCATCCTTTCCGTTCTCGCCGGTGCCCCGGCATTCGCCGACGACAGCGGCGTCGACCTCGACCAGGGCTGGAACCAGACCCAGAAGACCGCCTGGCTGGAAGCCGGCCAGGGCTCGCGGATGCTGCCGCTGGCCTGGCTGGTGGCGCTGGAGCAGCGCGCCAGCGAAGAACCGCTGATGTCCGATGCGCTGATCCGCCAGTACGGCTATGTCCCGCACACCCTCGGCGGTTCCAGCGTGAAGGTGGTGCAGGGCTACGCGGTCGACCGCAGCGACGACAGCGACCTGACCTTCACCAAGCTGCGCTGGAAAGCCCTGCAGGGCTCCAAGGAACCCTGGGTCGGACCGACCTGCAGCATGTGCCACACCTCGCACATCAGCTACCAGGGCACCCAGTTGACCGTCTACGGCGGGCAGACCATGGGCGACCTCGCCGGCTTCCAGCTGGAGATCCTCGGCGCCCTGCAGAGCACCCGCGCCGACACCGCCAAGTTCGAGCGCTTCGCCCGCAAGGTGCTCGGCGCCGATGGCCTGGTCAGCGGCTACAACGACGCCAACAAGGCACGCCTGCAGGCAGCCCTGGACGCCACCATCGTGCGCCTGCGCGACGGCTCGCACTTCAACCTGCCGCACGATCCCGAGTTCGGCCCGGGCCGCCTGGACGCCATCGGTTCGATCTTCAACTCGGTGGGCTACGAACTGCACGCCGACGAGCAGATCTACGGCGCCGAGGACGCCCCCGTGAGCTATCCGTTCCTGTGGAACGTACCGCAGCTGGACCGCGTGCAGTGGACCGGCTTCAACCCGAACCACATCAACGTGGTCGACATCGACAACCGCAAGTTCGACGTCGGCGCCCTGGCGCGCAACGCCGGCGAGGCGGTCGGGGTATTCGCCGACGTCAAGGTGCTCAGCCCGATCCAGTCGGCGCTGCACATCGGCTACCCGTCGAGCATCAACGTCGACAACCTGATCCGCATCGAAGACCAGCTCGGCCAACTGAAGCCGCCGGCCTGGCCGAACCAGCTGTTCGGCGCCCCGGAGCCGACCAGGGTCGCCGAGGGCCGCGAGCTGTACCGGCAACATTGCTCCAGCTGCCACACGCCGCTGGACCGCAACGACCTGCGGACCCCGGTGAAGACCGTGCTCACCCACCTGCAGGCGCGCGGCGAGGTCGCGCCGATCGGTACCGACCCGTGGACCGCCTGCAACAGCATCGCCCAGCTGAAGACCGGCTACGTGCGCGGCAAGCCCTACCTGTCCTTCGTCGGCACTGGCCAGCGCGGTTTCTACGGCAAGCAGGCCTATGCGGTGGACGTGCTCCAGGAAGTGGTGGTCCAGGCCCTGGCCGCGCGCGGCCTGAGCGTCGCCCTGGGTGCCTTCCAGACCGCCGCCCTGGGCATCTTCGACGGGCAGTTGCCGCCGCTGATCAGTCCGGTGCCGGACAGCCCCGACGCCGACAGCGTCGAAGCGACCGCCGCGGACGCGCCAGGCGCCCTGCTCCTGGCCGAAAACGTCGCGGCCGACAGCGACAAGGCCCGGCGCCTGGAGCAGTGCCTGGCGATGACCAGCGACCTGATGGCCTACAAGGCGCGCCCACTGAACGGTATCTGGGCCAGCCCGCCCTACCTGCACAACGGCTCGGTGGCGACCCTCTACGACCTGCTGCTGCCGCCGGACCTGCGGCCGCGCACCTTCTATACCGGCAGCGTCGAGTTCGACCCGGTCAACGTCGGCTACATCACCGATGCCGGAGGCGCCAACCGCTTCCTCTTCGACAGCGGCAAGCCGGGCAACGCCAATGGCGGCCACGACTACGGCAACGCGCAGTTCAACGAGCAGCAGCGCCGCGCCCTGGTCGAGTACATGAAGACCCTCTGAAGCCCCTCGCGCGGCCGGCGCTCCCGGCCGCCTCCCTCAACCGGCGGCGACCCGCCGCGCGGTCTCGACGAAGCATTCGAACTGGGTGTCGCTGGCACGAAGCCGCGAAGTCGGCGACACCGCCAGCCCCACCGGCAGGCGGAAGCCTTCGTTGACCGCCGCCGGCAGAGCGGTGAAGGCCACCCCCGGATAGGCGAACTTGGTCAGCGACAACGGCAGGAAGGCGAAGCCGTCGCCGCTGGCGACCTGGGCCAGGAGAATGCTCAGGTCGTTCGGCCGCACGCTGCGCCGGGGCGCGAAGGCAGCGGCATCCATCGCATCGTTCATGAACTGGCTGTAGGCGGGAAACAGCGAGTCCTTCGGTACCAGCAGCGGCTCGCCAATCAGGTCGTTCAGCGACCAGTCGGGCGCCAGTCGCCGGTGCAGGGTTTCCGACAGGGCGATGACGTGCTCGTAGCTGCCGATCTCCATCAGCTCGTATTCGCGCACCACCTTCGGCGGCGCGCCGATGATCGCCGCGTCCAGGGACGACTCGCGGACCAGGCTGAGCAGGTCCAGCGATGGCGCCCAGGATGGCGAAACGGCGCTGCACACCCGCGCTTCCTTCAACTGCCGGGCCAGCTCGCCGGACCAGCCGGGATCGAGGTAGCGGCTGAAACCGATGTGCAACTGGCGGTCGTCGCCGTCGCCGATGTCGCGGGTCAGCGCCTTGGCCTCGGCGATGATCTTCACCGCGCGGCAATGCACCACCCTGCCCACCTCGGTCAGGCTCACCCCGGCCGGACCGCGGACGAACAGCGCCTCGCCGATGTGCACTTCGAGCGCCTGGATCTGCCGCGACAGCGACGGCTGCGAAACGTGCAGCACCTCGGCGGCCTGGCCGATGCTGCCGTACTCGGCGACACAGGCGAAATACATCAGCTGGCGCAGCGAAGGCATCGCCTTCGACCAGTTGATGATCGGGAAACTGGCATCGGTCACGGACATTGCGTACATACCCCTCGCTGGCAACACGGGTCGGATCGGCACGGGCAGGGAAACCCCGGGACGGCGCGACGAACGACCGCCGGCAGCCTGCTTCCGAAAGCCGTTTCGCGGCAGAAGAACGAAAGATAGGTAGCGGAGATGACAGGAAGCGCGACGTTCGGGACCGGGACGCTCTTCATGGGCGGCGTCTTGTTCCCGCGCCGCCAGTATAGCCAGGCGGCATGGGGAACTGGCCATGCGGCACGGCACGGCCGCGGGCCACCCTCGCCGTTCGGATAGGTCCCCTTGCCAGGTCGGTCCGAAGCTGCCAGGGACCGTCGCAAGCGCTGCGCCGTGGGCACCGGCCACGAACTCAGGCCACCTCGTCGGCAGCGGCTGAACCGCTTCGTCTTTTCGTGAACCGCTTCCGTGTCGGCGGAGCGCCAGGGGGTCTACGCTGAGTTTTTCAGGATCAGGAGTACCGCCATGCTGGATCACGACCTGACTGTCGCCCTGCTATGCCGTCTCAACCAGAACCAGAGTGCCCTCGGCATGGCCCTGGAGGAGCTGGCGATTTGGGCGAAGCGCCATGAAGGCGGCGAAACCTACGATGTCGTCATGAACCACCTGCAGACCCTGGAGCGCAACGCCGACTTCGTCGCCGAGGCCATCGTCGTCCTGATGGCGGATCGCTGAAGCGCGCCGGCCCCGTACGAGCGGACGAGCCTGCGCGGTGCGCTGGGCACGGTGCGCAGTAAAATCTTCAAGATTTTTCTTACAAGGCAATAGGACTCGTCCAAGTTACCTCGCCCATAGCTCCCGGTACCCTCGCCCGTTACACCTTCCAAGCACCAACGGGATCTCCAGGGCTTATGCTTCTTCGAACCATCAGTGTGGAAACTGCCGAGCAGACGGAACTGAATGCGGCCTTGTTGTGTGGTTTCGCCATTCCCGCCAGCGACCGCAACTTCATCGCCTACAGCCTCAACGAACAGGTCGACGAAAACGACTCGCGCGTCTACATCGCCTCCCTGTTCAAGACCGACGACGGCTTCCGCCTGGGCCGCCTCGACACCGACGAGGCCTGCGAGGCGGCCATCCAGGTGTTCCGCCAGCTGGTCCGCGAAGCCACCACCGGCAACCGCCGGACCAGCGACCTGGCCTACCACCTCATCGACCTGCAGGACGCGGCCATCGCCCCCTCGCGCCGGGAAGAACACCGCTCCCTGGTGCTCGAACGCGAGTGGGTGATGAAGCTCGTCACCTTCGAGTCCCCCCATGGCTACGGCCCCGCCCTGGATGGCGAGGAACCCTGCGCGGACGTCCCGCCGCTCGTCCATGAGGCCCTTTTCGAAGACGCCGCTCCCGATGTCTTCGCCGCGGACGATGCGGACGAGGCCTCGGACGGGCCGGCGGAGCCCATCGACGAGCCCGAGGCGGCGGAAGACGAAACCGTCACCGAGGCCGGCTGCGTCGAGCCCGAGCCGCGGCCGGAGGCGGAAACGGCAGCGCCCGAGGGTGGGGCGCCAGCCGAGTTCGCGACGAAAGCGGAGCAGTCCGCCAAGGTAGCGGATGCCGAGGCCATCGGCGCCTTCGTCGACAACGCCAGTCATCTTCGCGAGGAGCTTGCCGACCTGGCGCAGCTGCTCCACCCCGCGCTGCACGCCGCCGACGCCACGGGCAGCGCCAACCTTCCGTCTCCAGACGCCGCCGAGGAATCCTCCATGCCCCCGAGCCCCTCCCCCCTCGCCGCTTCCGCACCCGCGCCGGAACCGGTATCGGCCAGGGTCCCCAGCCTGTCGCTGCGCCTCCGGGTGCCGCCCGCACGCCTGGCCGGCGCCGAGGGCGAGGCCGACGTCAGAGAGGCGCCCACCCAGGCCGCCGCCGTCATTCACCAACCCGAGGATGAAGCCCACGTGGATACGGATACCGCGCTCGATATCGGCAACGATACCGAGCATCTGCTACAGGACGTGCAGGGCACCCTGGCCGACCTCGCCGGCATGGCCCAGCAACTGAGCCAGCAGAAGCAGGAAGCGCTCAAGCAGCAGGAGTCGCTGGAGTCGCTCCAGACGCAATTGCACGAGAAGGAGCGGCAATTGCAGGAAAAGGAAAAGCAGCTCCGCCAGTGGCACAAGCGCCTGCAGGACGACCGCCAGGCGCTGGAGCGGGAAACTGAGCAGAGCAACCGTCTCCTCGCCGAGCGCAGCGCGGCCCTGCAACAACTCGCGGAAAGCGTCGAAGCCCGCGAGCGCAGCAGCGCGCGGCGAGCCGAAGTACTGCAGATCGAACAGGAACGCCTCGAAGAGTTGCGCAGCCAGCAGAACCTGCGCCAGGCCGAACTGGAAAAGCGCGAAGCCAGCGTCCAGCAGCGCAGCCTGGAACTCGGCGAGCGCTTCAAGAAGCTGGAAAGCGCCCGCGAGAAGCTGGCGCAGATCGTCAAGGGTTTCAACGAGACCGTGCAGTTCAATACCGCTCTGCACGCCATCAGTCATACCGGGTTGAAACGCCAGGAAGAGAGCACAGCCGAACTGGAATAAGGTTCTCCTCCGGCAAAAGGGCGCGGCTCCGATACTGGCCCGCGCCCTTTTTCATTCGCCCAGCCGCGCCCGGCCGCTCGCCCTCGGGACGCGGTGCCGCCGGCCAGTTCACCGGTGCGCAGAGCAGTTGTGCGCCGGACAGCGCCGGCAGGCGCACCCATTCGGGAAACTCCAGGTCGTAGCAGACCATCACCGCGATTCGCCCGAAGCGGGTGGCGACCACCGGCGCTGGCCCTGGCACAGGGCTATGGGAAGGACGGAGTGTCGGCAAGCGAAGACGGGAAGGGAATCAGTCAGGTCAAATAATCAGTTGAGCATTTTCTGAACCATACGCAGGGCGTTCGCTGAACCGAGGGCCGCCGAGGCACCGCGTGCGCCCTTCTGACGCCCGCTCAAGGCCGGCGCGCAGCATGGCCTTCGGCGGAAACCTGTGGCGCCTGGGTCTGCCCCGCCTCGCGCGCCAGCAGGTCGCGCAGGCCCTGCGCATCCAGCGGCCGGCTGAGCAGGAATCCTTGCAGTTCGTGGCATTGCTCGTCGCGCAGGATATGCATCTGCCCTTCGGTCTCCACCCCCTCGGCGGTGACCCGCAGGTTCAGGGCGTTGCCGAGATTGATGATGGCCTGCACGATCGAACGGTCGCGCCCGGTCTTCTCCATGCTGGCGACGAAGCGCTTGTCGATCTTGATGCTGTCGAAGGGATAGGTGCGCAGGTAGCCGAGCGAGGAATAGCCGGTACCGAAGTCGTCCATGTTGAGGCGGACGCCCAGTTCCTTGAGGGCCGTCATGGTCCGCAGCGCGCCGTCGACATCGTTGAGCATGACGTTCTCGGTGACCTCCAGCTCCAGCCGGCGGGCATCCAGGTGGGCCAGGCGCAACGCCTCGCGCACCTGCCAGACGATATCGCCGGTCATGAACTGCGCCGGCGACACGTTCACCGAGACCATCACCTCGCCCGGCCAGGAGGCGGCGGTGGCGCAGGCCTCGCGCAGCACCCAGTTGCCGATCTGCACGATCAGGTCGCTTTCTTCCGCCAGGCCGATGAACTCGTCCGGGCCGATCAGCCCGCGGCGCGGATGGTTCCAGCGGATCAGCGCCTCCGCCGAGGCGATCGTCTGTTCCTGCGCCAGGAAGCGCGGCTGGTAGTACAACTCGAACTCGCCGTTCTGCAAGGCGGCGCGCAACTCGGTCTCGCGCAGCTTCTTCTCGGCGAGATGGGAGTCCATCGCTTCCAAGTAGAAACGCCAGGTATTGCGCCCCGCGGCCTTGGCCTCGTACATCGCCACGTCGGCGCAACGCAGCAGGCCGCGCGGATCGCCGCCGTGCTCCGGCGCCAGGGCCACGCCGATGCTGGCGCCGACATGGAAGCTGTGCCCTTCGTAGGCGATCTCGCGGTTGATCACGTCGATCAGCCGGCTACAGAACTTCTCGGTTTCCAGCTTCGACGACACGTGGGTACTGACCACCACGAACTCGTCGCCGCCGAGCCGGGCAACCATGTCCTGGTCGCGGGTCGAGGCGCGCAGCCGCTCGGCGATGGCGTAGAGCACCGCGTCGCCGGCAGGATGGCCGTGCTGGTCGTTGATCGGCTTGAAGCGGTCGAGGTCGAGCATCAGTACCGCTACCGGCGACTTGCCAGCCTTTTCCGCCAGCAGGCGTTCGAGGAACTGGAACAGCTTGTTGCGGTTCGGCAGGCCGGTCAGGGCATCGTGCAGGGACAGATGCTGGATCTTCGCATGGGCTTCGACCTCGTCGGTGATATCGGCCGCCGTGCCGCGATAGCCGCTGGCGACGCCGTTGCGGATCGCGCTGGCGCTCAGCTTGCCGACCCGCGCCTGGCCCTGGCTGTCGCGGAAAGCGCAGACCAGGCTGGACGGCGTCTCGGCGTCGGGCAGCCCTTCCAGCCACTTGACGATGTTCACCGTATCGCTATCCAGCAACTCGTCCAGCCGCCGCCCGATCCAGGCCTCCGGCTGGTAGCCGGTGACGTCGCGGAAGCGCACGGAGAGATAGGTGAAGACGAAATGCCCGTCGACTTCCCAGATCCAGTCCGAGGCCGCCTCGGCTATCGACTTGAAACGTTCCTCGCTGGCCAGCAGGGCCTGGTTGCTGCGTTTCAGGACCTTCTGCTGGCGATCTACCGCGCGGGCGTTGAGCACGGCGCTGCGGCTCAGCCAGAACAGCAGCCCGGCGGCGAGCACGAAGATCCCCAGCAGCGGCAACGCGGTCTCCCGCAGCATGGCGCTACCCGGACGCGACGACACCCAGGCCAGGCGATGGGGAGTGTCCTCCAGGGCCAGGCTTTCCTTGTCGCCCGCCGCGCCGCCGACCAACAGGTGCAGGTTGGCGATGCCGTAGTCGCCGCCGAGCTTGGCCAGCTTCGCCGGGGTCAGCCGGTCGACGAAGACCATCACCGAGGCCTTGTCCAGGTCGATGGGCGCATGATCGCTGGTGGGCTTGATCGCCGAGGCGACCAGGATCGCCGGTGCGCCGTCGAAGTCGACGTAGCGGCTGATCGCCGCCTCGTCCACCGCGGCGCGGCGGGCGGCGCTGAGGATGTCTCCGGCATCGGCGCCCAGCGAGTCGGCCAGCGAGCGCTCGGACAGCTCGCCCTCGAGCATGGCGTAGCGAGTGCCACGGTCGTCGATGACGAAGACGCCGTCGTAGCCGTTGGTGGTGTAGAGCACCGAGCCGAGGTTGTTCTTGGTAAAGGCCCAGTCCACGTCGACCCGGTTTCCCAGATAGACGTAGGCGTCGGTCCAGAACGAATAGGTGGTGGAGAACTGCTCGGAATTTTCCCGGCGATTCTGCAGCGCCTTTTCCACGTAGAAATGGCTCTGCTCGATGGCGATGTCGTCCTGCTGCCTGGCGATGTGCAGGATCGCCCAGCCGCATGCACCGAGGGCGAGGAAAAGGGCGGCCAGGAACATTAGGAGATGCTTGGAGACCTGGGAGACTGCGGTACCGCTGGCAATCGCTGAAGCAAGCATCGATTCGCCATCCTTGTGACCGTATAGGTGCGGGCCTTGGTCACTGTCTTATAGTTAAGCATCCAGGGGGCGTCAAAAAACCCGCTTGGCAAGCGCATCGGCGCCGGAGATGCGGCTGCCGCTCCCGGAAAGGCGCGCGCCGCCGCTGGCCTCGGCGGCGCGCGGCGGCTCTCAGCGGCCCTGCCTGGCGACGATCGCCTCGGCCACGCTGGCCGGTACCTCGGCATAGCGGACGAACTCCATCGAGTAGCTCGCGCGCCCCTGGGACATCGAGCGCACGTCGGTGGCATAGCCGAACATTTCGCCCAGCGGGACCTCGGCACGGATCACCTTGCCCGCCGGGGTATCCTCCATGCCCTGGATCAGGCCACGCCGGCGGTTGAGGTCGCCCATCACGTCGCCCATGTAGTCCTCCGGGGTCACCACCTCGACCTTCATCACCGGCTCCAGGAGCACCGCTCCGCCCTTCTGCGAGAGTTGCTTGGTGGCCATCGAGGCGGCGATCTTGAACGCCATCTCGCTGGAGTCGACATCATGGTAGGAGCCGTCGTACACCGTCGCCTTCAGGCCGATCAGCGGGTAGCCGGCGAGCACACCGTTCTGCATCTGGTCCTCGATGCCCTTCTGGATCGCCGGGATGAACTCGCGGGGAATCACCCCGCCGACCACCTCGTTGTGGAACTCCAAGCCTTCCTGCCCCTCGTCGGCCGGAGCGAAGCGGATCCAGCAATGGCCGAACTGGCCGCGGCCGCCGGACTGGCGGACGAACTTGCCCTCGATCTCGCAGGTGTTGCGGATGGTCTCGCGATAGGCCACCTGCGGCTTGCCGATATTGGCTTCGACGCCGAACTCGCGGCGCATGCGGTCGACGATGATGTCCAGGTGCAACTCGCCCATCCCGGAAATGATGGTTTGCGCGGTCTCCTCGTCGGTCTTCACGCGGAACGACGGGTCTTCCTGGGCCAGCTTGCTCAGGGCGATGCCCATCTTCTCCTGGTCGGCCTTGGTCTTCGGTTCCACCGCCACCGAGATCACCGGATCGGGGAAGTCCATGCGTTCGAGGATGATCGGCTTGTCGATGGCGCACAGGGTGTCGCCGGTGGTCACGTCCTTCATGCCGATCAGCGCGGCGATGTCGCCGGCGCGCACTTCCTTGATCTCGTCGCGCTGGTTGGCGTGCATCTGCACCATCCGCCCGACCCGCTCCTTCTTGCCTTTCACCGAGTTGAGCACCGCATCGCCGGAAGTCAGCACCCCGGAATACACACGGGCGAAGGTCAGGGTGCCGACGAAGGGGTCGGTGGCGATCTTGAACGCCAGCGCCGAGAACGGCTCGTCGTCGTCCGCATGGCGCTCGTCGTGCTTCTCTTCGTCGTCCGGGTCGGTGCCCCTGATCGCCGGGATTTCCGACGGAGCCGGGAGATAGTCGATCACCGCGTCGAGCACCAGAGGCACGCCCTTGTTCTTGAACGAGGAGCCGAGCACCGCCGGTACGATCTGGTTGGCCAGGGTCCGCTGGCGCAGCCCGGCCTTGATCTCCTCGATGCTCAGTTCCTCGCCTTCCAGATACTTGTTCATCAGTTCGTCGTTGGCCTCGGCGGCGGCCTCGACCATGTGCGCCCGCCACTCCTCGGCCAGCGCCCGCAACTCCGCCGGGATCTCCTCCTCGCGGTAGCTGGTGCCCTGGTCGTCATCGTTCCAGTAGATGGCCTTCATCTTCACCAGGTCGATCTGCCCGCTGAAGTTTTCCTCCGCGCCGATCGCCAGCTGGATCGGCACCGGGACATGGCCCAGGCGTAGCTTGATCTGCGCGACCACGCGGAGGAAATCGGCGCCCTGGCGGTCCATCTTGTTCACGTAGGCCAGGCGCGGCACATGGTACTTGTTGGCCTGGCGCCAGACCGTCTCGGACTGCGGCTCGACCCCGTCGGCGCCGCTGAACACCACCACCGCGCCATCGAGCACGCGCAGCGAGCGCTCCACCTCGATGGTGAAGTCGACGTGGCCGGGGGTGTCGATGATGTTGAAGCGATAGCGGTGCGGGAACTGCTTGGTCGAGCCCTGCCAGAAGGCCGTGGTCGCCGCCGAGGTGATGGTGATGCCGCGCTCCTGCTCCTGGACCATCCAGTCCATGGTCGCCGCGCCGTCATGGACCTCGCCCATCTTGTGGTTGACGCCGGTGTAGAAGAGGATCCGCTCGGTCGTCGTGGTCTTGCCGGCGTCGACGTGGGCGACGATGCCGATGTTGCGATAAAGCTCGATGGGAGTGGTGCGAGCCATGATCTGCCCCTTGGGTGCTGCCCTGGATGATGGGAACGACTGCTGAAAGAAAAATGTAGCTGAAGAAAGGACGCCACAGCACCGCCGCGACGCCTGCTTTTCGACCTCGGCAGAGGGGACTGGTTCTGCCGCTCCGGCCCGCCGATGAAAGGCGCAACGGCAGGGCTTGTTCCCAGCGGACATAAACTCATGGCGCAAAGGTCTAAGCCGTCCCTGGAAAATCCCCCGGCTCGACGGACATCCCTGGACACACCGGAACAAGGGATGCCCCGACCATGCACCGATCGCTCCACACCGACCCGCCGCTGGGCGCCGCCCTGCTGCTGGCCCTGCAGCTCGCTCCCAGCAGCGCCGCCGCGGCGGAGGGACAGGCGCCTGTCGACCCGCCCACGGTCCAGTTGCAACGAATCGAGGTGACCGGTAGCGCGATCCGCCGGGTCGATGCGGAAACCGCGGTGCCGATCAGCGTCCTGCGCGCCGAGGAGCTGCGCCAACAGGGCGTGACCAGCACCGAGGAACTGATCGGCCGGCTTTCCGGCAACCAGGGCGTATACAACTCCAGTCGCTCGGTCGGCAGCGCCACCGGCGGCGCCTCGTTCGCCGACCTGCGCGGGATCGGCGCGAACAAGACCCTGGTGCTGCTCAACGGCCGGCGTCTGGCGAACAATGCCATCGACGGCTCCGCCGTGGATCTCAACACCATTCCCTTCGCCGCCATCGACCGGGTCGAGGTGCTGCGCGACGGCGCCTCCGCACTGTACGGCACCGATGCCATCGGCGGGGTGATCAACTTCATCACCCGCAAGAGCCTGAACGAAGGCCGCGTCGACAGCGGCTACGCCTCCCCCACCCAGGACGGCGGCGGCAACCAGCGCAACGTCAGCGCTAGCTGGGGCTTCGGCGAGCTGGAGGAGGATCGCTTCAATGTCTTCGCGGTGGCCAACTACGACAAGCAGGAACGCCTCGGCGCCAAGGACCGCGGCTACACCTACAACTACCAGCCGGGACGCGGCCTCGACTACAGCTCCGGCACCGCCTTCCCCGGCAACTGGAGCCAGGGCGCCAACGCCAGCAATCCGCTGGCCGCCGGCGGTTGCAAGGGCGCCGACCTGATCCCGCGCAACGGCATCTGCCGGCAGAGCCTGTGGCGCTACCTCGACCTGGTGCCGGAAACCGAGAAGACCTCGGTGTTCAGCCGCGCCACCGGCAAGCTGGCCGACGAGCACAACGTCAGCCTGGAGTACTTCTGGTCGCGCAACGACAACGCTACCCAGGTCGGCCCAGGGACCCTCACCGGCCTGCAGATCGATCCCGGCACCGCCTTCTATCCCGGCAACGGCATCACTCCCGGTCCCGGCGGCTTCGTCCTCGACCCGAGCCGGCCGGTGGAGGTCAACTGGCGGCAGAGCGTGCTCGGGCCACGCCTGCAATCCTCGCAGAACACCGGCCAGCGCCTGCTGCTCGGCTTCGACGGCCAGTTCGCCGGCTGGGACTACGATATCGGCGCCTCGTACAACCAGAACAAGGTGGTCGACCATATCCACAGCGGCTACGTCGACGATCGCGCCGCCGCCCTCGGCATCGCCAACGGGACGCTGAACCCGTTCGGGCCGCAGACCGACGCCGGCCTCGCCTACCTCGGCAGCCATGCCCTGAGCGGCGACTTCCGTACCTCGGTCGGCCGCGTCAAGGGCCTGGACGCCCGCGCCAGCCGGGAGATCGGCGACTGGTTCGGCGCCGGGCCGGCGGCCCTGGCGCTGGGCGGCGAATTCCGCAAGGAAGCGTTCCACCAGGACATCCAGGACTTCGCCGGCAACGTGCAGAGCCTCGGCGTCGATCCCGCCGCCACGGTCAGCGGCGAGCGCAACCTGAAGGCGCAGTACGCCGAACTCAACGTGCCGGTGCTGGACAGCCTGGAACTCAGCGCGGCGATCCGCCACGACAAGTACAGCGACTTCGGCAGCACTACCAACCCGAAATATTCGTTCCGCTTCCAGCCGTTCCGCCAGTTGGTCCTGCGCGGCGCCTACAGCGAAGGTTTCCGCGCGCCGTCGCTGTACGAACTGTACAACCCGACCTTCACCACCTATACCAGCGCCAACTACGACGACCCACGCCTGTGCGCCGGCGGCCAGCCGAGCCAGGGCGGCATCGCCAACCGCGACTGCGCCCAGCAGTTCTACAACGCCACCGGCGGCAACACCGACCTGCGACCGGAAACCGCGCGCAACGTTACCCTGGGCCTGGTCTACCAGCCGCTGCGCGACCTTTCCGTCGGCCTGGACTTCTGGTGGATCAGGATCGCCAACCAGATCGCCGAGTTTCCCGAAGCGGCGATCTTCGCCGACCCGCAGGCCTACGCCGGACGCATCGTGCGCAAGGCCGACGGCTCGATCGATCACGTCGTCACCGGACTGGCCAACCTCGGCAAAGTGAAGACCAGCGGCGTCGACCTGAGCCTCGATTATCGTTTCCCGGCCAGCCGCTACGGGCAGTTCGGGCTCGACCTGCAAGGCACCTACGTGTCCCGCTACGACTTCCAGCAGCAGATCGGCGGCCAGTACCTGGACAACGTCGGCGACTTCCAGGGCGTCGGCGTGATCGCCCGCTGGAAGCACGTCGCCAACGCCACCTGGAGCCGCGACGCCTGGCAGGCCACCCTGAGCAACCGCTACACCAGCGGCTACAACGACTACGATCGCGCCAGCCACGGCAGGGTCGGCTCGTGGAACCTCTGGGACCTGGCCGGCAGCTACCGCCTCAGCCATGCGCTGGGGCTGACCCTCGGGGTGAAGAACCTGTTCGACCGCGAACCGCCGTTCAGCAACCAGACCTACACCTTCCAGAGCGGCTACGACCCGCGCTACACCGATCCCTACGGGCGCATCCTGTTCGGCCGCCTCAGCTACAGCTTCTGATGCCGGCGCGGGCGCCCGGCCGGTATGGCCGGCAAGCCCGTCGACGGCTGTCCAGCTACCAGATCCGGTAGCCCTGCCAGATTTCGCAGGCGACCAGATCTGGCAGGTTGTTGGGCTCCCGGTGCCATGCAACCTATTACGCCTCTCGCCCCCCACCCGTTCGCGCAAGAGGACACCGCATGATCATTCTCGGGATCACCAACAACGACCTGGCCGGCGCCTGCCTGGTGCGCGACGGCGGGATCGTCGCCGCCGCCAGCGAGGAGCGCTTCACCCGCCAGAAGGACCACAAGGCCTGGCCGAGCCGCTCCATCGACTATGTGCTCGGCGAGGCCGGCATCGACCTGGCCGACATCGACCGCATCGCCTACGGCTGGAACGCCGGGTTCGACGCCGGGCGGCACCTCGACCTCTACCTGGACCGGGTCCTCGAGGAAACCCGCGAGCGTCCCGAGGGCCTGCCGCACCTGCGCAAGCGGATCGCCGACGAGATGGCCAACGACAAGGCCAAGCGCGGCGAATTCGATGCCTTCGTCCGCGCCAACGGCCTGCGCGGCAAGGTCGAGTACATCGACCATCACGAATGCCACGCCCTCGGCGCATTCGTCTGCTCGCCGTTCGACGAGGCGCTGACCCTCACCTGCGACGGCCGCGGCGACTTCCAGTCGCTCACCGTCACCCACTACCGCGCCGACGGCGGCGAGACGGTCCTGCAACGCGAGACCAGCGTCGACAGCCTGGGCTACTTCTACGGGCGCATCACCCGCCTGCTCGGCTTCAAGCCGAACCGCCACGAAGGCAAGATCACCGGCCTGGCGGCGTTCGGCGACGCGGAAAAGCTGCTGCCGCTGATGAACGACATGATCCGCCTGGAGAACGGCCGCCTGCGCGCCCGCTGCGGCGAACTGTACCTGCCCTCCTACGACGGCTACAGCGATCCGCTGCTGCAACGCTGCGCGGCGGAACGCCCGGCGGATGTCGCCGCCGCCGCGCAACGGCACTCCGAAGACCTGCTGGTGGCCATCGCCCGGCAGCACGTGGCGCGCACCGGTTGCGCCAACCTGTGCCTGGCCGGCGGGGTGTTCGGCAACGTCAAGCTGAACCAGCGCCTGCGCGAGATCCCCGGGGTCCGCGATGTCTACGTGCTGCCCTGCATGGGCGACGGCGGCCTGGCCCTGGCCGCGGCGGTGGCGGTGGCCTATCGCGAGAACGGTACGCGCTTCCCGGCGCCGAGCATGGCCCTCGGGCCGGACGCGCGCAGCGCCGCGCAGAATGCCGAGCTGATCGCCAGCCAGTACCCGCAGCTGGCCTACAGCCGGCCAGCCAACCTGATCGAGACGCTGGTCGAAGCGCTGCGGGAAAACCAGGTGCTGGGCATGTTCAAGGGCCGCATGGAGTTCGGTCCGCGCGCCTTGTGCAACCGCAGCATCGTCTACCATCCCGGCGATGCCAGCGCCAACGACTGGCTCAATCAGCGCATGGAACGCACCGAGTTCATGCCATTCGCCCCGGTCACCGCGGTCGAGCACGCCGAGGGCTGCTACATCGGCTGGCGCGAAGACCAGGTGGCGGCCGACTACATGACCATGACCTACGACTGCCATGCGGATTTCCGCGAGCGCTGCCCGGCGGTGGTGCATGTCGACGGCACCGCCCGGCCGCAGATCATCCGGCCGCAGGCCGATCCGTTCATGCACGCCCTGCTGCATGCCTGGCATGCCCGCAGCGGCCAGCCGGCGCTGATCAACACCTCCTTCAACCGCCACGAGGAACCGATCGTCTGCGCCCCGCAGGACGCCCTCGGCGCGCTGGAGGACGGCATGGTCGACCTGGTGGTGCTGGGCGAGTCCCTGCTGGTCTGGCGCAAGGGCGAGAACGCCTTCGCCAGGGCGCGCTTCGAGTGAGGCGCAAACCGCAGCGAACCGGCACGGCGACGCGGGAACCGGCATGTACCTGATCTTTTCCGGCTACTTCGCCGCCGAGGGGCTGATCTATCCCTTCTGGCCGACCTGGCTGGCCAGCCTGGGCTTCGGCGCCAGCCAGATCGGCCTGTTGATCGCCGCGGCCTACTGGCCGCAGGTGATCGCCGGGGTGGCGCTGACCTACGTGGCCGACTGGCGCATCGACCAGTTGCGCCTGGCGACCCTGCTGGCGGCCCTGGCCGGCGCCTGCGCCCTGCTGTTCCAGCTGGCCGAGGGCCTGCCGCTGTTCATCGCCCTGAGCGTGCTCTACGGCGCGTTCTGGACCAGCGTGCTGCCGCTCACCGAGTCCTACCTGCTCAAGCGCGACAAGGCCGCCCTGCAGAACTACGGGCGGGTACGCGCGGTCGGTTCGCTGGCCTTCATCCTCACCGCGACCCTGGGCGGCCTGCTGCTCGGTCGGTTCGGCCAGCAACTGGTGCCCGCCCTGGTCGGCCTGACGATGCTGCTCACCGCGCTGGCCTGCCTGTTCCTCCGTCGCCGCAGCCTGCGCCGTCCGGACTCGCCGCTGCCGGGCGCCAGGCGCCGTCCCGACCTGCGCGGGATCCTCCGGCAACGCCCCCTGCTGCTGGCCATCGCCGCGGCGGGAATGATCCAGCTGAGCCACTCGCTGTACTTCACCACCGCCTCGCTGGGCTGGCAGGCGCTGGGCTACTCGTCGTTCTCGGTCGGCGCCTTCTGGGGCCTGGCGGTGATCGCCGAGATCAGCTTCTTCGCCGTCTCCAACCGCATCCTGGACCGCCACCCGGCGCTCCAGGTGATGCTCTTCTCCAGCCTTTGCGCGGCGCTGCGCTGGGGCCTGCTGGCCGGCAGCGAACATCTCGCCGCGATCCTCCTCGGCCAGTGCCTGCACGCCCTCAGCTTCGCCGCCTACCACGCCGCGGTGATGCGCTACATCCGCGACCACGCGCCGGAAAGCGCGCGGGTACTGACCCAGGGAATCTACTACTCTCTGGCGGTAGCGCTGCCCATGGGCCTCGCCAGTCCGGCCGCCGGCTGGCTGTACGAAGGCCTGCCGCAGTGGTCCTATCTGATCATGGCGCTGTTCGCCCTCGGCGGCGCGGTCCTGGTCTGGCTTGCCCTACAGAGTGCCCGAGATGCATCGACTAGCGTTTTCAGCCGTTCTGTTTGACATGGACGGCGTCCTGATCAGCTCCCGCGAAGCCATCGCCGCGGCCTGGAGCCGGGTTGCCGGCGAACAGGGCGTGGCGCTCGGCCCGGACTGCCTGCGCGACCACGTGCACGGTCGCCCGGGCGGCTACACCCTGGACTATCTGTTCGGCCACCTGCCGATGGAGCGCCGGCGGATCCTCAAGCAACGGGTCGATGCGCTGGAGGAAGGCGCCGACTGTCCCCTGCTGCCCGGCGTCGCCGCGGTGATCCGCCAGTTGCGTTGGCTGGACGTGCCCTTGGCGCTGGTCACCAGCAGTTGGCCGGCACGCATCGACCACGTGCTGCGCCAGCACGACCTGCAGGCGGCGTTCCGCACCCTGGTCAGCCGCGACGACGTGGTCCACGGCAAGCCGGCTCCGGATGGCTATCGCCTGGCCGCGGCCAGGCTCGGCGTGGCACCGTCGCGCTGCCTGGTGTTCGAAGACTCCCTCAGCGGCGTGCAGGCAGCCTGTGCCGCCGGCGCGACCTGCGTGGCGATCGGCGAGGAGAGCGGCCTGCTCGCCGCCGGCGCGCGCTGGTCGGTCCGGGATTTCCGCGAGCTGCGGATCGTCCGCGAAGACGACCGGCTGTACTGCCAGCATCGGCACCCCGCCACGACCGACAGCGAGAGGAGCGTTGGCGTCCCATGAGCCCGACCCTGCAAGATGCCCGGCTGCTCTGGGACTTCCTCGGCCAGGGCCGCTGCCATGTGCCCTGCGAACTGCTGGTGGTATGCGGCTCCTACGACCTGCGGGTCTGCGACCACGCCTGCGAACTGCTCGAACGCGGCCTCGCCGAACGCCTGCTGTTCACCGGCAACACCGGGCACTGGACGCGCCATCTCTGGGTCGAGCCGGAAGCCGAGCTGTTCGCCCGCCACGCCAGGGCACGCGGGGTAAGCGACAGCCTCATCGTGATCGAGCCGCGGGCGACCAACTTCGCCGAGAACATCGCCTTCGCCCGCGAGCTGTTCCCCGACCTGCGCCGCGCGACCTTCGTCACCAAGCCCAACTCGATCCGCCGCGTGGCGCTGACCCTGCCGGTCCGCTGGCCGGGGCTGGAGGGACACGTGGATGCGCCCGACTACGCATTTCCCGACGGCATCTCGAACCTGGTCGGCGTACTCGGGGTGATCGACGAGATGGTTGGCGACCTCGACCGCATCATGCGTTACCCGGCGCTGGGCTTCCAGGTCGCCTGCCCGATCCCGGCGCAGGTCATGGACGCCTGGGAACGCCTGGTGGCGCGGGGTTTCGACCGCCACCTGGTGAACCCGCCGCGCTGAGCTGACAGCTCTGTAATCTTCCCCACAGCTTGCCGACAGGCGCGCGCCGCTAGGGTGTCCGCATCGCCGCACCGCCCTGGCGGGGCCGCGACCTCCCGGCTGCGCAGGCTCGCGCAGTCCGTCCTGCCACCTGCGTGGAAACCAGCGGATGCACAGAACTTCGCGACGCACCTTCGTCAAAGGCCTCGCCGCCACCGGTCTGCTCGGCGGACTGGGTCTCTGGCGCGCCCCGGCCTGGGCCCTGGCCGGGCCGGGCCAGCAGAACCTGCTCGCCGGCGACAGTTTCGACCTGTTCATCGGCGAGACCCCGGTGAACCTCAGCGGCTCGCCGGCCACCGCCATGACCATCAACGGTTCGCTGCCCGGCCCGACCCTGCGCTGGCGCGAAGGCGACAACGTGACCCTGCGGGTGCGCAACCGCCTCGCCGAGGACACCTCGATCCACTGGCACGGCATCATCCTGCCGGCCAACATGGATGGCGTGCCGGGCCTCAGCTTCGAAGGCATCGCTCCCGGCGGTCTCTACGAATACCGCTTCAAGGTCCGGCAGAACGGCACCTACTGGTACCACAGCCACTCGGGGCTACAGGAGCAGGCCGGGGTCTACGGCGCCCTGGTGATCGACGCCCGCGAGCCGGAACCGTTCAGCTACGACCGCGACTACGTGGTGCTGCTCAGCGACTGGTCGGACGAGAAGCCGCAGCGCATCCTCGCCAAGCTGAAGAAGCAGTCCGACTACTACAACTTCCACAAGCGCACCGTCGGCGACTTCATCGACGACGTCAGCGCCAACGGCTGGGCCGCGACCCTGGCCGACCGCAAGATGTGGGCCGAGATGAAGATGAGTCCCACCGATCTCGCCGACGTCAGCGGCTACACCTATACCTACCTGCTCAACGGACAGCCGCCGGACGGCAACTGGACCGGCCTGTTCCGCCCCGGCGAAAAGCTCCGCCTGCGCTTCGTCAACGCCTCGGCGATGAGCTATTTCGACGTCCGCATTCCCGGCCTGAAGATGACCGTGGTGGCCGCCGACGGACAGCACGTCGAGCCGGTCAGCGTCGACGAGTTGCGCATCGCCGTGGCCGAGACCTACGACGTGATCGTCGAGCCGGGCGGCGAGCGCGCCTATACCCTCTTCGCCCAGTCCATGGACCGCAGCGGCTACGCCCGCGGCACCCTGGCGCTGGCCGAAGGGCTTAGCGCGCCGGTGCCGACGCCCGATCCGCGCCCGCTGATCGGCATGGACGACATGGGCATGGGCGGCATGGACCACGGCGCCATGGGGCATGGCGCGGCGACGAGGCCCGCCAGCGAGATGGACCATTCGAAGATGTCGGGCATGGACATGAACGGCATGGACCACTCGAAGATGGCCGGCATGGACATGAGCGGCATGGACCATTCCAGGATGGGCATGGGCGCCATGCCGATGCAGTCCCATCCGGCTTCGGAGGACGGCAACCCGCTGGTCGACATGCAGACCATGACGCCGACACCGAAGCTCGCCGACCCCGGCCTCGGCCTGCGCGACAACGGGCGGCGGGTGCTGACCTACGCCGACCTGCGCAGCCGCTTCGCCGACCCGGACGGCCGCGAGCCGGGGCGCACCATCGAGCTGCACCTGACCGGGCACATGGAGAAGTTCGCCTGGTCCTTCGACGGCATCAAGTTCTCCGACGCCGAGCCGCTGCGCCTGACCTACGGCGAGCGCCTGCGGATCGTCCTGGTCAACGACACCATGATGACCCACCCGATCCACCTGCACGGCATGTGGAGCGACCTGGAGGACGAGCAAGGCAACTTCCTGGTGCGCAAGCACACCATCGACATGCCGCCGGGCACCCGCCGCAGCTACCGGGTCACCGCCGACGCCCTGGGGCGCTGGGCCTACCACTGCCACCTGCTGTTCCACATGGAGATGGGCATGTTCCGCGAAGTGCGGGTAGACGAAGGAGACAACGCATGAGCCGCCAGCCGAAACCCGCCCGCCTGGCCGGCGGTGCCCTCGCCCTGGGTCTGCTGCTGGGCCTGCCGAATCCCGTCGAGGCCGCGCAGGACAATGGCATGGAGCACTCGGCCATGGACCACGGCGCGATGCCTGGCATGGACCACGGCCAGAGGACCTCCGCCCCGGCGAAACCCATGGACCACCAGGGGATGGGGCATGGCCGGATGCCGGGGATGGACCACGGCGCCGCATCGCCCGCCCCGGCACAGCCCATGGAGCACCAGGGAATGGACCATGGCCGGATGCCGGGGATGAGCCACGCTGCGCGGCAACCTCCGGGGCAGGCCGCGCCCAGCCAGAGCCGTACGCCGATCCCGGTGCCGACCGAGGCCGACCGCCGTGCCGCCTTTCCGCCGCTGGAGGGGCACAAGGTGCACGACAGCGCGCTGAACAGCTTCTTCCTGCTCGACCAGTTGGAATACCAGGACGCCGACGACGGCAGCGCGCTGGCCTGGGACGCCAGCGGCTGGATCGGCGGCGACATCAACCGCCTGTGGCTGCGCAGCGAAGGCGAACGGCTCGACGGCAAGACCGAGGACGCCGAGGTCCAGGCGCTGTTCGGGCACGCCATCGGTCCCTGGTGGGACCTGGTCGCCGGCGTGCGCCAGGATTTCAAGCCCGGCTCGCCGCAGACCTGGGCGGCGTTCGGCGTGCAGGGCCTGGCGCTCTACGACTTCGAGGCGGAAGTCACCGCCTTCCTCGGCGAGAACGGCCAGAGCGCGCTGCGCCTGGAGGGCGAGTACGACATCCTGTTGACCAACCGGCTGATCCTCCAGCCCAGCGCCGAGGTCAACCTGTACGGCAGGAGCGATCCCGCCCGCGGCATCGGTTCGGGCCTTGCCGATAGCGAGCTGGGCCTGCGCCTGCGCTACGAGATCCGTCGCGAGTTCGCGCCCTACATCGGGGTGACCTGGAACCGCTCCTACGGCAACAGCGCCGACCTGGCCCGCGCCGAGGGCGAGGACGACGACGAGGCGCGCTTCGTCGCCGGTATCCGCATGTGGTTCTGAACGCGATCGCGGCCAACCGCTAGCGGTAGCCGTCAAGCAACGGCGAATCGTCGATGAGGTCGCAGCGTTCCAGCGCTGGCAGGTTGCACGGCCGGTAGTCGGGGCATTCGTCCAGCCGCCGCTGCACCGAACGGTGCAGCTTGACCCGGGTTTCCTGCCCGACCGGTTCCAGCGGCCGCGAGCGCGGCCGGCCACGCGACCAGCGCCAGGCGCGGTTGCCGCTGCGGCGGTCCCAGACCAGCAGCGGCAGCCACTCGGCCAGGCGCCAGGGCCGGGTCATCACCGGCAGGATCGGCGCGGTCGGGTCCGGGCCCTGCTTCGAACGTGCGCGCAACTGGTCGCGGCTGCGCGCCGGGTCGACATGCAGGCCGGCCTCCAGCGCCTCGCCGAGCATCCAGGTAAAGGCCACCAGGGCCAGCCGCGAGTCCTTCGGCGCATAGCCACCGCCGACATCGGAGTGCATGCCGGGGAACCACACCTGCAACACGTCGGACTTGCGGTCCTTCTCGCCGAACCAGAGGTTCTGCCGGAAGAAGCAGCGGCATTCGTCGATGGCCAGGGCCTGGCGGACCACGTCGACCATTTCGTTGTTCGAGGAATACGGCACGGTCAGCGGGTCGTAGACCCAGCCCACCGAGGTCACGGTGTCGAACAGGCCGAGGAAGTGCACCTTCACCTGCCGGCCGAAGACCTTGCGGAAGCGTCCCAGCAGGCCGAAGTCCGGCCCGCGGCGACGCGTGCCGGCCCGCTTGTCTTCGGCGCGGGGCGGCATGCGGGTGGTGAGCAGGGTCCAGGCGTAGTCGAAGAGGTGCGGCTGGTGCGCATCGATCAGGCCCACCGCACGCAGCATCGCGGCCAGCACGCGCACCGCGTAGGCGCCACGGGAAAAGCCGAAGAGGAATATCTGGTCGCCGGGCCGGTAGTGCTCGGCGAGGAAGCGATAGGCGCCCTCGACGTTGCGCTTGAGCCCCCAGCCGAAGGCCAGGCCGGCGATCCGCGAGGGAAACTTCTGCCACTCGAACAGGGTTTCCTTCAGGCCGAAGGTGCCGACGCCTTGGTCGTAGTAGGCCAGCACCCTGCGCGGATCGCGCGACAGCGAGCGGTACAGGCGCACCACGTTGGTCGGCTGGTCGCCGAAGCGGTTCGAGGTTCCGTCGATGCAGACCACCAACTGGCGCGGCGCGTCGTTGTCCTGGGCGCTGCCGGCAGGCGGCAAGGCGGAATCGGGGGAGAGATCGTCCATTGGGCTCACGCAGGCAAAGCCTGACTTCCGTCGGCGGTGGATGGGAATGGCGACGCATGATACCCAACCTGGATGATCCGCCAAGCGCACATTGCCGGGAAATGGCGGCAAAGACGAAAAGCCCCTGGAGCCGCAGGGCGAATAACCGCTTCGCGGTTATCCGCAGCCCCTGGCTTCGGCGAGGGCGGGTCGAGCCGGCCGCTCAGCCTGCCCTGGATACCCCGAGGAACGGCTGCCACGCCGGCGCGCCACTATCCGCCGCGGCCTTGAGGGCGGCCACCGCCGCGTCGACGTCGGCCTCGCGGGTGTAGCGACCGAGGCTCAGGCGCACGCTGCGGCCAGCGCTGGCGGCATCGTGGCCGAGGGCGAGAAGCACGTGGGACGGCGCCGGCCGCGCCGAGTTGCAGGCCGAGGTGCTGGACACCGCCAGGCTGGACTCCAGTGCCTGGGGGACAAAGGCCGGGTTGTCGAAGGTCAGGTTCAGGGTATGCGCGATGCGTGCGTCGGCGCTGCCGTTCAGGCGCCAGCCGTCGATCTGCGCCAGCCCCTCCAGCAGACGCCGCTGGAGTCCGGCGATGCGCCTGCCCTCCTCCTCGAAAAGCTCGCCGGCGAGGGCGAAGGCCTCGCCCATACCGACGATCTGGTGGGTCGCCAGGGTCCCGGAACGCAGGCCCTGCTCGTGTCCGCCGCCGTGGATCTGCGCCTTCAGCCGCCGCTCGGCGCGCGGCCCGACGTACAACGCGCCGATGCCCTTGGGCCCGTAGGTCTTGTGTGCGGAGAACGACATCAAGTCCACCGCCAGGCGGCCCAGGTCGATCGCCACCTTGCCGCTGGCCTGCGCCGCGTCGACGTGGAACAGCGCGCCGCGCTCGCGCACCCGTTCGCCGATGGCGGCGATGTCGGTCAGGGTGCCGAGTTCGTTGTTGACCCGCATCAGCGACACCAGACGGGTATCGGCGCGCCAGGCCGCCTCCACCTGTTCCGGCCGGATCAGGCCATCGGTGCCGGGCGCCAGCCAGGTCACGCTCCAGCCGTCATCGGCGAGTTGCTGCACGGTGTCCAGCACCGCCTTGTGCTCCAGGCGACTGGTGATCAGGTGGCCGGGTGCGTCCAGCGCCTGGGCCACGCCCTTGAGGGCCAGGTTGTTGGATTCGGTGGCGCCGGAAGTCCAGACGATCTGCCCGGCGCTGGCGCCGACCAGCGCGGCCACCTGCTCCCTGGCCCGCTCCACTGCCCGCCGCGCCTGGCGGCCGTAGGCATGGGAATTCGACGCGGGATTGCCAAAACACGCCTGGTAGCCGAGACACTCCACCATGGCCCGGATCACGCGCTCGTCCACGGGCGTGGTGGCGGCGTAATCGAAGTACAACGGTAACGAACTCATCGCATTCCCCCAATCGATCGGACGGACCCGGAAGCCGACATGGCTCCTTGTCCCTGACGGGCCCGCAGGCCGATCTTAAGAAAAGCGCCGGGGCGTCTGGAAAGAACCTTTCGGAACATCCTTAGAGTCTGCATGGTTTCCCGCCTCAGATTCCCAGCCCGGCCACCCGCAGGTGCTCTTCCAGGCGCAGCGCCGGCATCGTCCCGAGCAACTCGCGGGTATAGGGATGGCGCGGCTGGCTGAACAGCGCCGCGGCGCTGCCCTGCTCCACCACCCGGCCGTCCTTGAGCACCAGGATGTCGTGGGCCAGGGCGCGAACCACGGCCAGGTCGTGGCTGATGAACAGGTAGCTCAGCCCGTGGCGGCGCTGCAACCGACGCAGCAGCTCGACCACCTGGCACTGCACGCTGCGGTCGAGCGCCGAGGTCGGTTCGTCGAGCAGGATCAGCGCCGGCTTCAGCACCAGCGCGCGGGCGATGGCGATGCGCTGGCGCTGGCCGCCGGAAAACTCGTGGGGATAGCGTTCCAGGCAAGGCTCGTCGAGACCGACCTCGCGCAGTGCCTCCAGCACCCGCGCGCGGCGTTCGCCGGCATCGCCGATGCCATGGATACGCAGGCCTTCGCCGACGATCTGTTCCACGCTAAGGCGCGGGTTGAGGCTGCCGTAGGGGTCCTGGAACACCGCCTGGAACTGCCGGCGCAATGGCAACAGGCGCTTGCCGTGCAGCCGGTCGAGGCGCTCGCCCTGGAACAGGATCTGCCCTTCGGCCGGCAACAGGCGCAGCAGCGCCTGGCCGAGGGAGGACTTGCCTGAACCGCTTTCGCCGACGATCCCCAGAGTGCTGCCACGGCGCAGCCGCAGGCTGACCTCGTGCACCGCGCGCAGTCCCGCGCGCCGGCGCAGCCAGCCGCCGGGCGCGGGGTAGTCGAGGCTCAGCGCGCGCACCTCCAGGCAGGTCTCGCGGCACGCCACCGGCTCCGCCAGCCCACCCGGCTCGGCCTCGATCAGCAGGCGCGTGTAGGGATGCCGGGGCGAGCGGAACAGCGTCTCGCAGGCGTTCTCCTCGACGATCCGGCCATCGTGCATCACGCAGACCCGATCGGCGACCCGGCGCACCAGGTTGAGGTCGTGGCTGATCAGCAGGATCGCCATGCCCAGCCGTCGCTGCAAGCTTTGCAGCAGCTCCAGGAGGCGTTTCTGCACGGTGACGTCGAGAGCCGTGGTCGGTTCGTCGGCGATCAGCAGTTGCGGCTCGCAAGCCAGCGCCATGGCCAGCATCACTCGCTGTCGCTGGCCGCCGGAGAGCTGGTGCGGATAGGCCTCGAGCAGGCGTCGCGGCTGCTCGAGGCCGGCCAGTTCGAGCAGTTCCAGTACCCGCCCGCGCAGCGCGGCGCCACGCAGGCGGCGATGCAGGCGCAGGCCCTCGCCGACCTGGCGGCCGATGCGCTGCAATGGATTGAGCGAGGTCATCGGCTCCTGGAACACCATGCCGATGCGCTGCCCACGAATCGCCAGCAATGCCTGCGGCGACAGGGCGAGCAGTTCCTCGCCGTCCAGGCGCACGCTGCCGCCCAGGCGCGCCGCGCCCGGCAGCAGGCGCAGCAGGGCGTGGGCGGTCTGCGACTTGCCGGAGCCGGACTCGCCGACCAGGGCCAGGGTCTCGCCGGCGCGCAGGCTGAAGTCGATCCCCTTCACGACCTGCGTGTCGCCATAGGCGACGCTCAGGTTTTCCACTCGCAACAGTTCCCGGTTCATCTCATTTCCTCGGATCGAAGGCGTCGCGCACCGCTTCGCCGATGAACACCAGCAGGCTGAGCAAGGTCGCCAGGACCACGAACACGGTCAGCCCGAGCCAGGGCGCCTGGAGGTTGTCACGGCCCTGCCCGACCAGTTCGCCAAGGCTCGGCGAGCCGGGCGGCAGGCCGAAACCGAGGAAGTCCAGGGCGGTCAGGGTGGTCACCGCGCCACAGAGCAGGAACGGCAGGAAGGTCAGGGTCGCAACCATGGCGTTGGGCAGGATGTGCCGGAACATCACCCCGGCGTCGCCGAGGCCGAGGGTCCGCGCCGCCTTGACGTACTCCAGGTGACGACCGCGAAGGAACTCGGCGCGAACCACGTCGACCAGGCTGGTCCAGGAGAACAGCAGCATGATCGCCAGCAGCCAGCCGACCCCGGGCTGCACCAGGCTGGCGAGGATGATCAGCAGGTAAAGCATCGGCAGACCCGACCAGACCTCGATGAAGCGCTGGCCGAACAGGTCGATCCAGCCGCCGTAGTAGCCCTGCACCGCGCCGGCGCAGATTCCCAGCAACGACGAGGCCAGGGTCAGGCCGAGGGCGAAGAGGATCGACAGGCGCAGGCCGTAGATCACCCGCGCGAGCACGTCGCGGCCCTGGTCGTCGGTGCCCAGCCAGTTCTCCGCCGAGGGCGGCGCCGGCGCCGGGCGCGCGTAGTTGATGCTGCGGGCGTCGAAGCGGATCGGCGGCCACAGCGCCCAGCCGTCGCGGGCGATGCGTTCGCTCATGAAGCGACCGCGGTAGTCCGGCGGGAACGGCAGCTCGCCGCCGAAGGCGGTTTCCGGATAGTCCCGCAGCACCGGCAGGAACCACTGCCCACGGTATTCCAGCAGCAGCGGGCGGTCGTTGGCGATCAGCTCGGCGAACAGGCAGGCGACGAACAGCGCGAGGAACAGCCGCAGCGCCAGGCGCCCGCGGCGGTTGGCGCGGAACGCGGCGAGGCGGCGGCGGTGCAGCGGGGAAAGGACGATGGCCATCTCACTGTTTCCTCGCGGCGAAGTCGATGCGCGGGTCGACCAGGCTGTAGGCCAGGTCGCCGGCCAGCTTCACCAGCAACCCGAGCAGGGTGAAGATGAACAGGCTGCCGAACACCACCGGGTAGTCGCGGCCGAGCGCCGCTTCGTAGCCCATCAGGCCGAGGCCGTCGAGGGAGAACAGCACCTCGATCAGCAGCGACCCGGTGAAGAACACCGAGACCAGCGCCGCCGGCAGCCCGGCCACCACCAGCAACATGGCGTTGCGGAACACATGGCCGTAGAGCACCCGGCGCTCGCTGAGGCCCTTGGCGCGAGCGGTGGCGACGTACTGCCTGGATATCTCGTCGAGGAAGCTGTTCTTGGTCAGCAGGGTCAGGCTGGCGAAACCGCCGACCACCAGCGAACCCACCGGCAGCGCCAGGTGCCAGAGGTAATCGGCGAAACGCGCCAACGGGCCGAGGCGCTCGGCGCCCTCGGAAGCCAGGCCGCGCAGGGGGAACCAGTCCAGGTAGCTGCCGCCGGCGAACAGCACGATCAGGACGATGGCGAAGAGGAAGCCGGGCACCGCATAGCCGACCACCACCAACGCGCTGCTCCACAGGTCGAAGGCGCTGCCGTGGCGCACCGCCTTGGCCACCCCCAGGGGAATCGACACCAGGTAGGTGATCAACGTCGCCCACAAGCCCAGGGACAGCGAGACCGGCAGCTTCTCGGCGATCAGGTCGACGACCCGCGCGTCGCGGTAGAAGCTCTCGCCGAAATCCAGCCGGGCGTAGCTCGACAGCATCAGCCAGAGCCGTTGCAGCGGCGGCTTGTCGAAGCCGTACTGGCGCTCCAGGGCGGCCACCAGCTGCGGGTCGATGCCGGTCTCGCCGTGGCGCTGCGGTTCCAGCGCGCCATGCCCGCCCTCCCCGCCACGCCCCAGCGGGCCGCCGCCGTCGACGCCCTGCAGGCGCGCGATGGCCTGTTCCACCGGCCCGCCGGGTGCGGCCTGGACGATGGCGAAGTTGATCAGCAGGATGCCCAGCAGGGTCGGCAGGATCAGCGCCAGGCGGCGCAACAGGTAGCCGCCCATGTCACTGCGCCTGCCGGCTCGGCACGGCCCGCTCGCGGACTTCCCACCAGGTGTTCAGCCCCAGGCTGTAGCGCGGCGCCTGCGGCGGTCGGCCGAAGCGATTCCAGCTGGCGATCCAGACCTCGTCGGAATACCAGGTCGGGATCAGGTAGTAGCCCCATTGCAGCACCCGGTCGAGGGCGCGCACGGCGGTTTCCAGGGCGGCCCGCGAGTCGGCCTCGACCACCGCCTGCACCAGCCGGTCGATGGCCGGGTCCTTCAGGCCGATGCGGTTGTAGCCGCCGGGATCGGCGTAGCTGGAGGAATGCCAGAAGCTGTACTGCTCGTTGCCCGGCGAATTGGACTGGGAGAAGCTCGAAACGATCATGTCGTAGTCCCGCGCACGTATGCGCTCGATGTATTGCGAAGCGTCCACCTGGCGCAGGCGCATATCGATGCCGATCCGCGCCAGGTTGCGCTGGAACGGCAGCAGCGCGCGCTCCAGGCCCTTGCCCTGGAGCAGGAGTTCGAAGCGCAGCGGCCGTCCGGCGGTATCCAGCAGGCGTCCTTCGACGGCATGCCAGCCGGCCTCGCCGAGCAGGCGGTAGGCCTGCACCAGGCGCTCATGGATATCGCCGCTGCCGTCGTTCACCGGCGGAGCGTAGGCCTGGCCGAAGACCTCCTCGGGGATCTGCCCACGCAGCGGCTCCAGCAAGGCCAGTTCGTCGGCGCCGGGCAGGCCGCGAGCGGCCATCTCCGAGTTGTCGAAATAGCTGCGCAGGCGCTTGTAGCGACCGCCGAAGAGCTGCCGGTTGGTCCATTCGAAGTCGAACAGCAGGCTCAGCGCCTGGCGTACCCGGCGGTCCTCGAACAGCGGCCGGCGCAGGTTGAACACCAGGCCCTGGAGGCTGGCCGGGTACGGGTAGGGAAAGCTCTCCTGGCGCAACCGGCCATCGCGCAGGGCCGGCGAGTCGTAGCCGCTGCTCCAGGCCTTGACGCTGGTCTCGACATTGATGTCGGCCTGCCCGGCCTTGAACGCCTGCAAGGCCACGCCGCTGTCGCGGTAGTAGTCGAAACGGATCCGCTCGAAGTTGTACAGGCCACGCCCGACCGGCAGGTCGCGAGCCCACCAGTCGGGGTTGCGCCGGTAGCTCACCGAACGCCCCGCCTCGGCCTTCTCCAGCCGGTAAGGTCCGCTGCCCAGCGGCGGCTGCATGCTGCTGCGGTTGAAGTCGCGTCCCTGCCACCAATGCCTGGGCAGCACGTAGAGCTGGGCCAGCACCAGCGGCAGTTCGCGGTTGCCGGCATGACGGAAGTCGAAGCGGATGCGCAGGCGGTCCTCCACCACCGGCTCGAGGACCTCCTTGTAGTAGGCGCGCCAGAACGGGCTGCCCTGCTCGACCAGGCTGTCGAAGGAAAACTTCACGTCCTCGGCGGTGACCGCCACGCCGTCGCTGAAGCGCGCCCGCGGATCAATATGGAAACGCACCCAGCTGTTGTCCGGGGCTTTCTCGATGTAGCGCGCCAGGTAGCCGTATTCGGTGAACGGCTCGTCCAGCGACTGGAAGCCTAGGGTTTCGTAGATCAGCGCGGCCTGGGTCATGCTGATCGGCGTGCCGCGGTTGGCGAAGGGGTTCAGCGTGTCGAAGCTGCCGCTTTCCATCCGCCGCAGGCTGCCGCCCTTGGGCGCCTGCGGGTCGACGAAGTCGAAGTGCTGGAAACCCGGCGGGTATTTCGCCGGCTCGTCGTAGAGCGTGATGGCATGGCGCGGCTCGCTGCGGGCCAGGCTGGCGAGCAGGCAGCAGGCGAAGACCAGGATGCGTCCGGGCATGGCTCAACCACCGAAGTGATAGCTGAAGTCCAGCCACCATTGGCGGCCCATGGCGTCGTAGTTGCCGGTGGGATAGTACGGCCAGCCATCGGAGTCGTCCTCCTTGATCTGGTCGAGCAGGTTGTTCACCGTCAGGCCGACGCTGGCGCGTTCGTTGAGCCGGTAGCGGGCGCTGGCGTTGAACACCGTCCACGGGCTCAGGCGCCCGCTGCCAGCGGCGTTGGTAACGCTGCCGTAGCGCACCGCGAAGAGCGTCGAGGTGAACTGTGCGTAGTCCCAGGTCAGGCTGGCGTTGAGTTTGCTGCGCCAGTCGTGGGAGTCGAGGCTGTCGCGCTGGTTCTCGCTGGGGTAGTCGTCGGACTGCTGGTAGTCGTGGGACAACACCAGGGTGTAGCCGAGGGTCGAGGAGAACGCGCCGTAGTCACCGGCGCCCCAGCGGATGTTGCTGCGCAGGTCGATGCCGCTGGTGCGCTCCTTGGCCGCGTTGATGGCATTGACGTAGACCTTGTTCAGGCGATTCGGATCGACGCTGGCGTCGCCGGCGTTGCGTTCGACCCGCGCCAGGGTGTCGCGGCACTGCGCCGAGTCCGGATCGAGCCCGCCGCTGCGGCAGGCCGCCTCGTCGCGCAGCAGTTTGTCCGGGTCGAGGGTGGTCAGCAGGTCGTCGATCTGGATGTGGTAGTAGTCGGCGGAAAAGTCGAACCTGCTCGACGGCGACCAGACGAAGCCGTAGCTCCAGTAGCGCCCGCGCTCGGACTTCAGGTCGGGCGTGCCGCTCTGCACGTAGTCGACCCGACCGTTCTTGCAAGCGCCGTCGACGCCTTTCTCGCAACCGTAGTAGTCCTTCTGCGCCGGGTAGTAGCCGTTGGCGTCGGCCTGGTAGATGTAGTTCAGGTCCGGCGCGCGGAAGCTGGTGCCGTAGCTGCCGCGGAGCAGCAGGCTGGTCAGCGGGCGCCACTCCAGCCCCAGGTTGTAGGTAGTCTGCTCCTCGGTGCGACCGCTGAACCTGTACTGGTCCCAGCGGCCGGCGGCGGACGCCAGCAGCGTGTCATGCAGCGGGATGCTGAATTCGCCGCCGGCGGCGTAACGGTCGCGCGAGCCGCCGGAGCTGCTGGCCTTGGAGACGTTGTAGAGGGAGCCGTCGTTGTATTGCGAATCGGGGCGGATCCTGTAGCCCTGCTTGCCCACCTCCAGCACGCCGGCGAAGGCCACCGGGCCGGCCGGCAGGTCGAACAGCTCGCCGTTGCCGGTGAAGCTGTAGGTCTGCGAGTAGGACTCGCTGTGCTGGGTCACGTTGCGCCGCAGGCTGCGCCATTCTTCCTCGCTCAGCGGACGTCCGAGGCGCGCCGGATCGGGATCGTAGACCGGGTAGCCATCGCGTTCGCCGAGCTTGCGGCCCAGGTACAGGTCGAGGATCCCGGCCGCCGGGGTGTAGCGGGTAGTGCGGTCGCTGCGGTACTCGGAGCGGGTCGCGGCCAGTTCGTATTCCCAGGAGGTATTGGCGACGCGGTCGCTGTAGCCGAGGGTGCCGGTCCAGGACACCTCGCGCCACTTGCTGTTGTTGCTGCTCTTGCCGCCGATCTCCTCGGGCGAGAACAGCCGGTACCAGCGCTCCAGGTCGCCGCTGGAGGCATTGATGAAGTCCGGCGAGGTGAAGGACGGCCCGCGGGTATTGTTCTGCAGGTGGTCGAAGCCGAACAGCAGGTCGGCGAACAGCTTGCCGCTGTCGCTCAGGTGCCAGGTGCCGCCGGCGTAGCCGTCGTAGTTTTCCTTCTTGGTCTGCAGGGTCCAGTAGTTGTTGTAGTACTGGTCGGTCATGCAGCGATAGCCCCCCCTGGCGCCCGGCACCGGCGCCACGTTGCCGCCGAACAGGCCGCCGAGGCCGGCGCAGGAGGCGTCGCCGAGGTAGCGTCCGCTCTGCGGGTTCAGCCGGTAACCGACGTTGTTGCCGTCCGGGTAGCTGTCCATGAAACCGCGCTGGTTGGCCCAGACCGGCTGGCGCTGCTCGACCTGCAGGCCGAACAGACCTTCGAAGTCGCCCGTCGCGCCGCCGCCGACCAGTTGCAGGCGCTGGTTGTCGCCGCCGCCGCGCTCGGTGGTGCCGGCGCGCAGGTTGACGTCGACGCCATCGAATTTCTTCTTCAGGACGATATTGACCACCCCGGCGATGGCATCCGAGCCGTAGATCGCCGAGGCGCCGCCGCTGAGGATCTCGATGCGGTCGATCATGACCGCCGGGATGTTCGCCAGGTTGGTGAAGTTCACCGAGCCGCCATAGGCGGTCGGGTAGTCGGCGACGCGCCGGCCGTTGATCAGCACCAGCGTGTGGTTGGGGCCGAGATCGCGCAGGTTGAGGGCGTTGGCCGCCGGTTGCCAGGTGTTGCCGTAGTCCTCGCCCTGGGTCATGCCGGTGTTCTGGGTCTGCGTCTGCAAGGCCTCGAAGACGTTGCGGTAGCCACGGTTCTGGATTTCCTCGCTGCTGATCACCGTGACCGGCGACGGCCCTTCCTGCTGGGCGCGGGGAATCCGCGAGCCGGTCACCACCACCCGCTCCAGGGTCTGCTCCGCGTTCGCCGCCAGCGGCTGCACCTTCGCCGCCGGTACGGCCGCGCGCAGCGGCGCGGCGGAAATCACCGCGCCGCGCTCGGAACGGCGGAACTGCAGGCCGCTACCGCGCAGGGCCTGTTCCAGGGCCTGGTCGACACTCAGCGGACCGCGCACCGCCGGCGCCTGCCGGCCGCGCACCAGCGACTGCTCGAAGGAGATCAGCAAGCCGCTCTGTCGCGAGATGCCTAGCAGCACCTGGTCCAGCGGGCCGGCGGCGACGTCGAAGGTGAGCGCCTTGGCGGCGGGCGCGGGCGTCTCCGCACGTGCCTCCGGCGGCGCGGCGTAGGCCGCCGCGAGCAGCGCGGCCAGGGCCAGGCTGGAAGGCAGGCGTGTGGATGGAGCATGGTGCGGCATCGTTCGGTTCCCCCCGAAAACATGGTTTCCAGGGGATGAGCGATGAGCGCGGGAGATTTGCAGGGCCAGCTTGGAACGCTTTGTTCTGAGCTTATAAACGCAGGCGAATAGGCGTATCGGCGGATAACGCCTCCGGCGTTATTCGCCCCACCCGACAATCTTCCCCAGCTCCGCTACCGGCCTTGCCCCGCGTAGGGCGAATAGCCGCTTGCGGCTATCCGCCGGTCCGAACACGGCGTTATCCGCCCTGCCGCCCTCGGGTCAGTACGTCAGCGCCCCGCACCAGTGCGCGCTCTTCAGTTCCTCGTAGAGCGCGCCGATCTTCAGCGAGCACTGCCGCGACGGCGGGTAGATCAGCGACACCGGGCACAGCGGCGGTTCGAACGGCTGGAGGATGCGTACCAGTCGACGCCGGCGGATCGCCTCCTCGGCCATGAAGCCCATCACCTGGACGATGCCCTGGCCGACCAGCGCCGCGTCGACCAGCGCGTCGGCCACGTCCAGCACCAGGTCGCCGCGCACCGCCAGGCTCAGCGGCTGGCCGTCGCGCTGGAACTGCCATTCCAGCAGCTTGCCGGTGTGCAGGTCGCGCACCGTCGGGCAGTTGTGCCCGGCGAGTTGCTCCAGGCGCTCCGGCGTGCCGTGACTGCGCAGGTATTCCGGCGACGCCACCGTGACCCAGCGCAACGCCGCCAATGGCCGGGCGATCAGGCGCACGTCGCCCACCCGACCGAGACGCACGGCGGCGTCGAAGCCTTCCTCGGTGAGGTCGACCAGGCGATCGGTCATCGCCGCCTCGATCTGCAATTGCGGGTAGCGCCGGGTCAGTTCGCGCAGCACCGGCATGATCACGATCCGCCCGAGCGCCTGCGGGGTGGTGATCTTCAGCGGACCGCTCGGCGCGCACTGGCGGTCCACCAGCAACTTCTCGACTTCCTCCAGCTCCGCCAGCAAGGGTGCGCAGCGCTCGTAGAACAGTTGGCCGTCCGGGGTCAGGCTGACGCTGCGGGTGGTGCGGTGCAGCAGACGCACGCCGAGTTCGGCTTCCAGCCGGCCGATGGCGCGCGACAGGCCGGACTGGGTCAGACCGAGGGAAACGGCGGCCTGGGTGAAGCTACGGGTCTCGGCCACGCGGGCGAGCAACTTGACGGCATTCAGGTCCATGGCGATCTCATCGATGATTATTTTCATCAGTGAAAGGACGGAGAGGCTATTTATCACGATTCCAGCATGAGAAACACTGGCCGCGCCCAACCCAGACCAGGAGTCCCGCCGTGACGGACCGTGCCGCCCCTTCCAACTGGATGCTCGCCCTGCTCGCCAGCGCGCAACTGATCATCGCCCTCGACGCCACCATCGTGTTCGTCGCCCTGCCGGAAATCAGCCGGGCGCTGGATTTCTCGGCGCAACGCCTGCAATGGGTGGTGAGCGCCTATACGGTGGCCTTCGGCGGCTTCCTCCTGCTCGGCGGGCGCGCCACCGACCTGCTCGGCCGGCGCCGCATGTACGTCCTCGGGCAAAGCCTGTACGCCCTCGCCTCCCTCGCGGGCGGCCTGGCCCAGAGCGAGTTGCCGTTGATCCTCGCCCGCGCCGTGCAGGGCCTGGGTGGCGCGCTGCTGTTCCCGGCGACCCTGGCGCTGATCGGCAATCACTTCGCCGAGGGCCCGGCGCGCAATCGTGCCCTGGCGATCTGGAGCATCGCCTCGGCGTTCGGCCTGGCCCTCGGTTCGGCGCTCGGCGGCGCGCTCACCGAGCTGTTCGGCTGGGCCTCGATCTTCCTGGTCAACGTGCCGCTGGCCGGCGCCGCGGCGCTGCTCGCCCTGCGCCTGATCCCGGCCGACGCCCGGCGCCAGCGCGGTCGGCGCTTCGACCTGGCCGGCGCGCTGACGGTCACCGCCGGCGCCACCCTGCTGGTCTTCGCCCTGGTCCAGGGCCCCGAGTCGGGCTGGGATGCGCCCTCGGTACGTTTCGGACTTTACCTTTCCGTCCCGCTGCTACTGGCGTTCCTCGCCATCGAACACTACAGCCGCGACCCGCTGATGCCGCTGCGCCTGCTGGGCAACCGCAACCTGCAGGTGGCGATGCTGCTGACCGCGATCTTCATGAGCAGCTACGGCGTGCAGTACTACTTCCTGGCCATCTACTTCCAGTCGGTGTACGGCTACAGCGTGTTGCAGACCGGCCTGGCGTTCCTCCCGGCGACTCTGCTCTGTACCCTCGGTATCCGCGTCGCCGAGCGCCTGCTGGCCCGCCACGGGGCACGCGCGACGCTGGTCGCCGGCCTGCTGCTGGGCGCACTCGGGCTCGGCCTGCTGGCAGCGTGCCTGCCGCTGGGGCGCGGCTTCCTGGCGCTGCTGCCGGCCATCGTGATCCTCAGCGTCGGCCAGGGCATGACCTGGACCGCCATGTGGGTCAGCGCCGCCAGCGGCGTCGATCCCGCCGAACAGGGCGTCGCCTCGGGGATGGCCTCGATGACCCAGCAGATCGGCGGCGCGCTCGGCCTGGCCCTGCTGGTGGCGCTGGCCAACGCCCAGGTGCGCGGCGCCGATGCCGCCAGCCTGCTGGCCAGCCAGGCGCGCGGCATCGAATGGGTGACCGCGCTCAGCGCCCTGCTCGCCCTGTTTGGCGCCGCCCTGGCCTTGCGTCTGCGCCGCGAGGAACCCGCGGCGTTGCAGCCGAGTCGCGGCTGATCCCGCTCAGGCGTCGCCCAGCTCGGCGCCGAGTTCCAGCGCCAGGGCCTGGAAGGCCAGGCGCGCGGCGCCGGGATGGCTGCCCTGGCGCCAGAACAGCGCTACCTGGCGGGTCGGCAACGCCGGCCGCAGCGCCACGCAGCGCAACCCGGCCTGCTGGCGCGCCACCGCCTCTGGCAGGATGCTGGCCAGCCGTCCGCGGCGAACCACGTCGACGATGGCGCTGATCGAGTTCGCCTCCAGCGCCACCCGCGCCGTCACCCCTTGCTGGCGCAGGTAAGCGTCGATGTGCCGGCGCGTGGCGAAGTCGTCGCGCAACAACGCCAACGGCAACTCCGCCAGCGCTGCGGCGGCCAGCGGTGCGTCCGCCGCCGGGTGTTCCGCCCCCAGCACCAGGCCCAGGCGCTCCAGGTAGAGCGGCTGGCTGTCGATCTCCAGCGAACCCGGTTCGCTGAAGGCCACGCCAAGGTCCAGGCGATCGTCGATCAGCGCCGCCTCCAGGGCGTCCTGGGGCAACTCCTCGAGGCTCAACTCGATGCCTGGATAGCGCTGATTGAACGGATCCACCAGGGCGCCCACCAGATAGCAGGTGAAGGTCGGCGTCATGCCCAGGCGCAGGCGGCCGCGACTGAGGTCGCGCACCTCGTGGATCGCCCGTTGCGCCGCTTCCAGCTCGCGCAAGGCACGCCGCGCATGAAGCAGGTACAACTCGCCGGCATCGGTGGGACGCACGCTCCTGCCGGAGCGGTCGAGCAATTGCACGCGCAGTTGCTCTTCCAGTTGCCGCACCTGCTGCGACAGGGTCGGCTGCGAAACGTGCAGCGCCTCGGCGGCGCGGGTGAAGTTGCGATGCTCGGCGACAGCGAGCAGGTAGCGCAGGTGGCGAAGCAGCATGGAAACATCCAACTATAGGCCAGACCAATGATTGGAATAATAAACCGGTCTTGGACCCTATGGCTCAATCCGCGCATCCTGGCCCCACCATTCGACGGCCAGGAGCCCAGCGCCATGCGTGACATCATCGACGGCTTTCTCCGCTTCCAGCGCGACGCCTACCCGGCGCGCTCGCAACTGTTCAAGTCCCTGGCCACCCGGCAAGCCCCCAAGGCGCTGTTCATCGCCTGCTCGGACAGCCGGGTGGTCCCCGAGCTGCTGACCCAGCGCGAGCCCGGCGAACTCTTCGTGATCCGTAATGCCGGCAACATCGTCCCCGGCTACGGGCCGCAGCCCGGCGGGGTCAGCGCCTCGGTGGAATACGCGGTGGCGGTGCTCGGGGTCGGCGACATCGTGGTCTGCGGCCACTCGGACTGCGGCGCGATGGGCGCCATCGCGTCCTGCGCCTGTCTCGACCAGTTGCCGGCGGTGGCCGGCTGGTTGCACCACGCCGAGGCCGCACGGGCGATGAACAGCGCCCACGAACACGCCTCCGAGGCGGCGCGGCTGGACGCCCTGGTGCGGCACAACGTGATCGCCCAACTGGCCAACCTGCGCACCCACCCCTGCGTCGCCCGCGCCCTGGAACAGGGTCGGCTGAACCTGCACGGCTGGGTCTACGACATCGAAAGCGGCCGCATCGACGCCCTCGACGGCGCCAGCCGGCGCTTCGTCTCCCTCGCCGAGCATCCCGAAGTGCGCGCGGTAGGCGGCGACCCCGGGCAGGCGGTCGCCTGAATCCCTTCCCTCACAACCACCCGCAAGGAGAGTCATCCCATGCAACACAGCCAAGTGTCCCCCAACGCGCGCCAGCAACTGGCCGAGACCGTGGTCCTGAACAAGGCCCGCCTGGGCCTGTCCTGGCAGGATCTGGCCGACGGCACCGGTCTCGCCCTGACCTTCGTCACCGCCGCCCTGCTCGGCCAGCATGCCCTGCCAGAGGCGGCGGCGCGCAAGGTCGCCGCCCAACTCGGCCTGGACGACGACGCGGTGCTCCTGCTGCAAAGCATCCCGCTGCGCGGCAGCATTCCCGGCGGCATTCCCAGCGACCCGACCATCTACCGCTTCTACGAGATGCTGCAAGTCTACGGCAGCACCCTGAAGGCACTGGTCCACGAACAGTTCGGCGACGGCATCATCAGCGCGATCAACTTCAAGCTGGACATCAAGAAGGTCGAGGACCCGGAAGGCGGCTCGCGGGCGGTGATCACCCTCGACGGCAAGTACCTGCCGACCAAACCGTTCTGAAGCGTCGCGCCGCCCGGCTCGCCGCCGGGCGCGCGCCTCAGCGGCTGGCGATGCTGACCCAGTAGGGCCCGTGGTAGTCGATCCGGATCGGCAGGCTCTGCTCCAGCAATGCCAGCGCCACGCCGCTGTCGTCCAGCGGGTAGATACCACTGACGCGCAGCGCCGCCGCGTCGTCGGCGACGCTGACGATGCCGCGGCGATAGGCGCGCAACGCCTCCAGTACCTCCCCCAGCGGACGGTCGCGGACCTCCAGCCGGCCATCCAGCCAGGCGCTCTCGCCGCCTTCGGCAGGACCTCGGGCGAGAATCGCCGAGGCGTCGAAACGCGCGCTCTGGCCGCGCTCCAGCAGGCATTGCCGTCCGTCGGCAGTGGTGATCCGCACCCGCGACTCGAGCACCACCACTCGCGAGCTGGCGCCGTCATCGCTGACCTGGAAGCGGGTTCCCTGCGCCTCGACCTGGCCGCGCCCGGTGTCGACGACGAACGGCCGCGCCGGTTCCCGTGCCACGTCAACCAGCAGGCGCCCCTCGCGTAAGCGCAGGCGACGCCGGTAGCCATCGAATTCGGGGCGTACCCGGCTGCGCGCGTCCAGCACCAGTTGGCTGCCATCCTCCAGGCGGAAACTCTGGCGTTGTCCGGTGCCGGTATACAGGTCGCCGGGCCAGGGGAAGCCGACGATGCCGATCCGCCCCAGCGCCAGCGTCGCCACGCCGAACGCCGCCAGGCCGAGGCTGCGCTGGAGAAACCGGCGACGGGCGGACGGCGCCTCGAGGGCTCCGATCAATTGCTCGGCGCGCAAGCCGTGCAAGGGCTCGTCGCGAAACGACTGCAAGCCCAGGCTGAGCCGGTCGAACACCGCACCGTGCTCGGCGTCGGCCTGGCGCCACTGCTGGAACGCCAGGCGCTCCTCGGCGCCGGCATGGCCGGATTGCAGCAGCGCCATCCACTGCGCCGCTTCGTCGAGGATGCGTTCTCGCCTTCCCTGTCTCATTCGGCAAGCACCTGGTAGCACTGCTTGAAGCCCTCGACCATGTACTGGTGGATGCGGCTGACGGAAACCTCCAGCAAGCCGGCGATCTCCACGTAGGTCAGTCCGCCGATCTGGCTATGGATGAAGGCGGCGCGGGCCTTCGGCGACAGCCCGGCGAGCATGCGCTCCAGGCGCAGCAGGGTTTCCACCACCTGGGCCTGCTCCTCGGCGGACGGCGCGAGGGCCTCCGGAAGCCCGGCCAGGCTGTCCAGGTAGGCGCGTTCCAGGTCCTGGCGCCGCCAGCCGTCGTACATCAACCGGCGGGCGATGGTGGTGAGCAGCGCGCGCGGCTCGCGGATGCTTGCCGGGTCCGGCAGGGCGAGGACCTTGAGGAAGGTTTCCGAGGCGATGTCCTCGGCGCTGTGGGGGCAGCCGAGGTAGCGCCGCAGGCGCCCGCTCAGCCAGGAATAGTCGTTCTGGAACATCAGGCCGACGAGGCGATTGCGTGTCTGATCCATGCCCATTCCGCACTCTCGTGCTACGGGCCTGCGCCACCGGGCGTCGGGGTGGCAGGCGAAACCTTGATCGGCGGGAGGCGGCGCCGACGTCGGATTGCACGTGTCCCTCCCGCAAACAGCGATGGCAGGCCGCCGGGCCTGCGCGGAAGGCAATATGCCGCAGAAGCCCGAACGCAAAAAAGAATATTAATTAAGGTGTACTTAACTTTTTGGCATTAGAAGATCGCCATCCCGCGACGACTGTCGTCATTCCTTACGAAATGGCAACGCCGCGATCCGCGGAAAGCGGCATACTCGTCAGCTTGTTTCGCCGCGTCGACAGCGCCCGCACCAATGTCCGCCTCGCTCCCCAACGACACCCCGCCCAACGACACCCTGCCCCTGGTCCTGGCCGGCCCCCTGCTGCGCCGCGCAGAGCCCGAGCGCCTGGTGTTCTGGCTGGCCACGTCATGCCCGACGACCATCGAACTGATCCTCGCCAGCGAAGGCGAGGCGGAGCGTCGGATCCGCCTCGCGGAAGGAACCCACTCGGCCATCCGCATCGGCACCCATGCCTGGCTGCACCTGCTGGATGTCGCGCTCGACCCGCCGTTGCCCTGCGCCCGCCTGGTCGACTACGACCTGCGCCTCGCCGCCGACGGCGGGGAGCCCGCGGGAATCGCCGAATGGGCGCCGCATCTGCTCTACCCCGGTCGCCAGCGCGCCAGCCTGGTGCTCAAGCCACGTCTCGACCAGTTGCTCCACGGCTCCTGCCGCAAGCCGCATCACCCGGCGGCCGATGGCCTGCTGCAGGTCGACCGGCTGCTGGAGGAAAACCTGCTGCAGGCCGAAAGCCGCCCGGCGTTGCTGATGATGAGCGGCGACCAGGTCTACGCCGACGACGTCGCCGGGCCGATGCTGGTGGCCATCCATGGGCTGATCCGCCGCCTCGGCCTGTACGGCGAACACCTGGAAGGCGCGCTGGTGGACGACAGCGAGGCGCTCTACGCACACCCGGCCACCTACTACCGGCGCGAGGACCTGCTGCCCGCCTTCAAGTCCAACGAAGCCCTGCGCGAGCGCTTCTTCGGCGGGGTGAAGAAGCCGATCTTCACCTCGGCCAACGCCCACAACCATCTGGTCGGCCTGGCCGAGGTGCTGGCGATGTACCTGCTGGTCTGGTCGCCGGCGCCCTGGCGCCTGGTCAGGCTGGAACCGCCGCCGGGGCTGGATGCGCGGCACGCGCAGCGCTTCGCCGACGAGCGCCGGCACATCGAAGCCTTCCGCGATGGCCTGCCCGGCGTGGCGCGGGCACTGGCGCATATCTCGTCGCTGATGATCTTCGACGACCACGACATCACCGACGACTGGAACCTTTCCGCGCGCTGGGAGCTGACCGCCTACGGCCATCCGTTCTCCCGGCGGATCATCGGCAACGCCCTGCTCGCCTACCTGCTCTGCCAGGGCTGGGGCAACGACCCGCAGCATTGCGGCGAATGGCTGGCGCCGGTCGCGGCCCTGATGGAGGGCGCCGCGGCAGACGGCCGGCTGCCCTGCGCCGAGCAGGACCGCCTGCTCGATGCCCTGCTCGACTTCCAGCACTGGCACTACCGGTTGCCTGGCAGCCCGACCCTGATCGTCCTCGACACGCGCACCCGCCGCTGGCGCAGCGAGCGCAACCTGGGCCGGCCCTCCGGGCTGATGGACTGGGAGGCGCTGAGTGAACTCCAGCAGGACCTGCTCGGCGAAAAGGCGGCGATCATCGTGTCGCCGGCGCCGATGTTCGGGGTCAAGCTGATCGAGGGCGTGCAGAAGCTCTTCAGCTGGATCGGCCAGCCGCTGCTGGTCGATGCGGAAAACTGGATGGCCCATCGCGGCGCGGCCTCGGTGATGATGAATATCTTCCGCCACTCGCGCACGCCGGGTAACTACCTGATCCTTTCCGGCGACGTGCATTACTCCTTCGTCTACGACATCCGGATTCGCCACCGCGAGCGCGGGCCCCGGCTCTGGCAGATCACCAGCAGCGGGATCAAGAACGAATTCCCGCGACGCCTGCTGGACTGGTTCGACCGCCTCAACCGCTGGCTCTATGCGCCCTGGTCGCCACTGAACTGGCTGACCCAGCGGCGCAGCCTGGAAATCCGCCCGCGCGTTCCGCAGCACAGCCAGGCCGGCGAGCGCCTGTGGAACAGCGCCGGGATCGGCCAGGTATTCATTGGCGAGGACGGCCGTCCGCGCGCGGTGTTGCAGGTCAATGCCGATGGCTCGCCGGCGACCGCCTTCGAGCGACATCGCGACGTCGAAGACGAACGAGCGGACCAGTCGCCGGTCGCGCCGGGTCGCTGAGACGCCAGAACAAGGGGGACGGGCGGACGCCGCGCCGCGTCATCCGCCCGCCCGGTTTCAGAACGGCCGCTCCTGCACGTCCAGGGTCGCCGCCAGCGCTTGCCAGAGCACCTCGGCGAAGACCCGCTGGGCGTCGCCGGACAGGTACGCCTGCATGGCCGCTTCATCGCTCCACTCGCTGTGCAACAGCCACAGGTCGGCGTCCCCGTCCGCCTGGCGCAGTTCGTAGCGCAGGCAACCGGGCGCGGCCTGGCCCGCCTGCGCCAGCTCTTGCAGGCGCAGGCCGAGGCGGTGCGACTGGCCGCTGCGGGCGCGAATGCTGACCAGGTGACTGGCCCGATTGAACGCTGGCATGCTCTCTGCCTCCTCGACATGGATTCGCCGCTGCGCAAGCGGCACCAGGAGTGGAAGGGCCGGCGGCGCCGAGACGCCGGCCGGCCGCTGTGGGGTGTAAGGGTGACGCATGTGCCCTGCCTCCGATTACCAGTTGCCGGGATGGGTCCGCGCCAGCGTGCCGCCCGCGGCGGGGCCGGCAGGCGAACGGGAAGGCGTGTCGGGGACCAGAGCGCCGTCGCGCGACCGCGAACGGGAGGCGCCCGGCGCGCGCTCCGGCGGCACGCCGCCCGATGACAGTCTGGCCTGTTGATTTGACATAGGTGTGTCCCCCTGCAGGTATTTCCCATCGGCATGACGGAGATTCCGCCATGCCAGCCAGATTAGGGGGACGGCGCGGGGAATCGGTAGACGGATACTGTCGGGTTCTTGCCTGAAACTGCCGCGTTCCGGTTTTTTCTCATCCGCTTGCGCCCGGTGAAACGAGCTGGCTTGCCTGTTCCTGGCGAATGCTTGCCTGATCCTGCCATCGCGCAGCGCGATGGATGCCTGTCGCCGCGACGCGCGCTAGTCTTGGGAAGGTTTCCCCCGCGAGTCCCCGCATGAGCGAAAACACCCCGCTTCTTTCCGTCGATCTCCCCGCCGAATTGCGCCAGCGCCAGAGCGAACTGGCGCAGTCGCTGCTCAGGCATTGCCCCCGCGACGGTATCTACGGCACCGCCGTCGAACCCCTCGCCCTGATCCGCGCCGACGGCCCCACCCTGCCGGCGCGCGGCATGCACAAACCTGCCCTGTGCATCATCGCCCAGGGCCGCAAGGAGGTGCAGTTGGCCGAGGAACGCTATATCTACGATCCGTTGCACTACCTGGTGGTCTCGGTCACCCTGCCGCTGGCCGGCCAGGTGATCGACGCCTCGCCGGACGCGCCCTACCTCTGCGTCCGGCTGGATATCGACCCGGCGGAAATCACCCAGTTGATCTCCGACGCCGGGCCCATGGAAGTGGCCAGCCGGCGCGGCGACCGCGGCCTCTACGTCGACCGTATCGACGCCAGCCTGCTGGATGCGGTGCTGCGCCTGATCCATCTGCTGGACAGCCCGCGCGACATCCCGATGCTGGCGCCGCTGATCCTCCGCGAGATTTTCTACCGGCTGCTGCGCAGCGGCCAGGGCCAGCGCCTGCACGAGATCGCCATCGCCGACAGCCAGGCCCACCGCATCACCCGCGCCATCGACTGGATCAACCAGAACTACGGCAAGCCGCTGCGCATCGAGCAACTGGCCCAGGTGGTCAACCTCAGCCCCTCGACCCTGCACCACCGCTTCAAGGCCGTGACCGCGATGAGCCCGTTGCAGTACCAGAAGCAGCTGCGCTTGCAGGAAGCACGCCGGCTGATCTTCAGCGAGGGCCTGGAAGTGGCCGCCGCCGGCTACCGGGTCGGCTACGAAAGCCCGTCGCAGTTCAGCCGCGAGTACAGCCGGCTGTTCGGCGCCCCGCCGCTGCGCGACCTGGCGCGGGCGCGCAACACCGCCTAGGGGAACGCGGCAGCGGCCGCGACGGTCAATCGGGAAGCGGCGGGATACCTTCGTCGCCCCGACCGACCTTGCGCAACCGTACCCGCCATGACCCGAGCCCTGCCCCTGCTCCTGCTTGCCCTGTCCCTTCCCGCCGCGGCGACGGACAGCGAGTCGTTCGCCCGCCGCTACCTGGCCTATGCCCATGCCGTCGGCCAGCACAGCGAACGACTTTGGCCCGGCTGGCGGATGGCCGACAAGGCCTTCCTCTACAGCGATGGCCGCAGTACCTGGGTCGCCGATGCCGAAGGCCGCGCGCAGCGCACCACGGCGGCGGGCGACAGCGACCCGGATCTCGACCTGAGCTATGCCTTTCCGCGTTACCGGGGCCGTCCGGCGGTGCTGCTGCAGATCAGCGCCGCGCACCTGCGGAGCAATACCGGCAATAGCGAGACGCTGGCCGCCATCGGCCCGCACGAAGCCTTCCATCGCTACGCCCAGGAAGACTGGCCGGGCCTGCGCAAGCCCGGTGGCTATCGCGGCGACCTGGCCACGCTCGACCCGCGCCCGCGGGAATACCGCTATGCCCTGTTCCAGTCGCTGCTCCAGGCCCTGCGCACGCCCGGGCAGCGCGACAGCTACCTGAGCGACGCCCAGGGCTGGCTGCGCCGCTGGCGCGAAGCTGCTCCCGAGGAAAGCCGGCTGGCGGCGCAGGTCGATCTCAGCGAAGGCACCGCGCGCTACATCGAGATGGCCGCCGCCGCGCGCTACCGCACCGATTTCGCCGAGGATCCGCAACGCTATCGGCAGGCGCTGCGGGAGTACGCGCTGGCCTTCTACGATGCCAACGAGATCGGCGTCGGCGTCGACAGCGAAGCCTACGAGATCGGCGCGCTGGCCGGAGTGCTGCTGGACCTGCGCGACGACGACGCGGACTGGAAGGAGGCCGCGATAGCCGGCACCTGGCCGCTGGACTACCTGCTGCGCGACCAGCCTCCGGCCTGGAGCGAACTTCCCGACGACGCGCGGGCGCGCGGCGAGCGCTACCGGCGTGAGATGGGCGCCACCCGCCAGCGCCTGGTCGAGTTGCAGGAGGCCTTCGCCGACCCACGGCGACCGCTGCTGGTGATCCCGCAACCGCGCCGCACCATCGGCTTCACCACGGCGGCCAGCAAGGTGCGCGGGGGCTTTTACGTTCTTGCCGACGGGCCGTTCCGCCAGGCCTACCTCGGCGCGCGCTGGAATGTCGGCGAGCTGACCCTGGACGGCGTCGACTACCTGGAGGGCGACGCCGAGGCGTACTGCCCGGGCTACGGCCGTTCGGCACTGATTCCATTGCGCGGAGGCGCTTGGCGCGAGGGCACGCTGGCGCCGGAAGAACCCGGCCTGCGCGGCCGCCTGGCGACTGCTCGCAGCCTCGTCGACGGGCGGACCCTTTATTGCGCAGCGGAGAATGCTCCTTGAGGACCGACAACGGCGCTACAATGCCCGCTCGCCGCCGCAACCCCGCCGAGGGCTCGCCATGAAGTTCCTGCTGATCGGGCTGATCCGCTTCTACCAGTACGCAATCAGCCCGCTGATCGGTCCCCGCTGCCGCTTCTACCCCAGTTGCTCGCACTACACCCTGGAAGCCATCCGCGTACATGGCGCGCTGCGAGGCGGCTACCTCGGCGCGCGCCGGCTGCTGCGCTGCCACCCCTGGCACCCGGGCGGCTACGACCCGGTTCCGGAGCGCCAGGAACAGGCGTGCGCCTGCCACAGAACGGCGAAGCCCGGCGAATGAAGCCGGCGAAAAGATCGCAACGGCGACATCCCGCACATAACCGGACCCGCCGGTCGACATGCGGAATTGATAAAACCTATCATTCAGGGTCCATCTCCCCGGCTATCGCCCGGCGCCCCCTTGCGCCCGACTACGCCGGGGAGTTCCGCTCAAACGTTTCATCCTGAGGCTCCGATGCCCCGTCATCCCTTCTCCCCTTCCTTCCTCGCCGCCAGCGTCTTCTGCGCCGCCACCCCGGCCCTCGCCGCGCTGCAACCGATCGCCGAGGCGCCGCTGGCCGGCGAAACCGAGTTCCGCTGCCAGTTCAACGCCGACAACAGCACCGATTGCGTGAGCACCTACAGCTTCACCATCCTCAAGCCGAGCGGCCGCGAGATGCTCTCGCGCATCGATCGCAGCTACGCGGAGACCGACAGCCTGATCGTGGAGAAGGCCGAGCTGACCCAGCCCGGCGGCAAGCCGGTGCCGCTGGACCAGTCGCAGATCGATACGCGCACCGCGCCGAACCCGGACCAGGGCTTCCTGCGCGAACGCCAGACCTCCCTGGCGTTCCCCAACCTGCGCGTCGGCACCCGCATCAGCTACACCCTGCGCGAGCACTTCACCGCCAAGCCGCTGAGCACCCAGTTCCACTACATCCTCAGCCGCCCGCCGATGCCGGTGCGCGACGACCGCTTCGTCGCCGAGTTCAAGGCCGAGCGGCCGATCTTCGTGCGCAGCGAGCTGATGGACGCCTATCGCATCGAACAGAGCGCCGACAAGAAGACCCTCAAGGTCAGCCTGAAAAAGCCGCAATACACCAACTACATCAACGAAGCCGGCAACGCCTACCTGCGCCATACCCCGCGCCTGGAGCTGGGCAGTTCGCTGGACCTGCAGGACAACTTCGGCCCGTTCGCCGCGCGCTACAACGAGATCCTCGCCGCGGAGCTGCCCAAGGGCGCCGCGGCGGCCGTCGCCGCGGTGAAGGGCAAGCCGGCCCGCGAGCAGGTCGCCGGCCTGATGCAGTACATCAACGACACCTACCGCTACCTGGGCGACTGGCGCGCCAGCGAGCGCGGCTACGTGCCCTTCTCCCTGGCGGAGATCGAGCGCAATGGCTACGGCGACTGCAAGGACCTGGCGATCCTCCTCGCCGCCATGCTCAAGGCCGCCGGGATCAAGGCCGAACCGACCCTGGTCAGCCGCGGCGACGTGGTCTGGGACCTGCTGGTGCCCGGCATGTACGCGCCGAACCATGCCATCGTCCGCGCCGAGGTGGACGGCAAGACCTGGTGGCTGGACCCGACCAACCCGGTGTTCGCTCCCGGCCGCACCATGCCCGACATCCAGCAGCGCTGGGCGCTGGTGCTGGGCGCCGACGGCAAGGTGCGGCGCGACGAGATTCCCCTGGAAGCGCCCGGCGACACCCTGCGCGTGACCCGCAGCGAGTATTACACCCATGACGGCGAAGCCCGGGTCGAGTCGCGCGTGGAGCTGTCCAATGCGCCGCTGATGCAGCTCAGCGTCGCCGATCGCCAGCGCGGCCGCACCAGCACCGACCAGGACCTGTGCCGCAACTTCGCCAAGGAAGGCAGCGACTGCGTGCTGGAGCGCGACGACAGCCAGTTCGTGCTGCCACCCAGCTATACGATCAGTGCCAGGCTTACCGACCGCCGCGCCCTCGACCGGCTCGGCGGAGAGTATTTCTACAACCGCCAGGACCTGGCCAGCCAGTGGGATGCCTTCGCCAAGTACCGTAGCGAAGGCCAGTTGGCCGAGCTGTACCTGGGCGAACCGCAGATCACCTCCTACGACATCAGCCTGTCCGGCGGCAAGACCGACGAGCCGGCGCACAGTTGCGAGATCCGCAGCCCCTGGTTCGACATCGACCTGCAGGCCGAACCGGCCAAGGACGGCGGCTACCACTATCGCTACCGGGAAGTGCAGAAGACCAGTTGGCTCAACCACGACGAGATCAACAGCGCCGAGTTCGGCAAGCTGATCGAGCAGAGCCGCGGTTGCGTCGAGCAACTGCGCCTGGTGGTCAAGCTGGACAAGCGTCCCTGAGCGACGCGCGCCCGCTCCGGCGGGCGCGTCCAGCCGCACAGCGGGCGATTCTTCTACTCGCCCGCGCAGCCCTCCAGGCCGAGCGCCTGCTCATAGAAACGCGCCATGCGCTCCGGGTCGGCGACGTACGCCAGCATTCCGCTGGCGAGCCTGTCGCCTACACCTGCCAATCGAGCCGCAGCCCGGATTCGAACGTACGCCTCTCCCCGCTCAGCGGGTCGTCGAAGCGCAGCCCCCTGGCCAGCAGCTTGAGCGGCCGCCGGTAATCGTCGGGGCTGTCCTCGGCGTCCAGCAGCTCGGGATAGAACCCGTCGTTCTGGATACCCGCGCCGAGTGCCGCGAGGTGCACGCGCAGCTGGTGCTTCTTGCCGGTCACCGGATACAGCCGGTAGCGCCACCAGCGGCCGTTGCGCTCGGCGACCTCGATGCGCGTCTCGCTGTTCGGCTCGCCCTCGCCTTCGCGCATGCGGAAGAACGGCTCGCCGGGCACCAGGCGGGTCCTGCGCAGCAACGGGAAGTCCAGTCGCGGCAAGGCCGGAGCGATCGCTTCGTAGTACTTGTCGATGCGCCGCTCGCGGAACAGCGCCTGGTAGCGCCCGCGGCTGCCGGGATTGGTCGAGAACAGCACCAGCCCGGCGGTATGCCGGTCGATCCGATGCAGCGGCACCAGGTCGCGATTGCCGGTGCTGCGGGCCAGCCGCGCCAGGAGCGTCTGCTCGACATAGCCGCCGGCCGGCATCACCGGCAGGAAGTGCGGCTTGTCCGCCACCAGCAGATGCTCGTCGCGGTACAGGATGCGCGCCTCGAAAGGGATCGGCGCCTCCGCCGGCAACTCGCGGAAGTAGTGCACACGCAGGCCTTCGCGATACGCCGCCTGCGGGCCCAGCGCACGCCCCTCGGCGTCCAGCACCCGGCCCCGCTGCATGCGCGCCAGCCAGGTATCGCGGTCGATGGCCGGGAAACGCGCGCAGAGACAATCGAGCACGGTGCTCCAGGGGCCGGCCGGCAGATGCAGGGTGCTGGCGCGGAGACTGGCGTCGGGCAAGGAAGGAGACGACATGCGGCAACTCGGGAAGGACGGGCGAACATTAGGCCGCAGCGCGGCGCACAGGTCAAAGCGCGCCGGAGCGAAACGAAGAAACCGCCCGAGGGCGGTTTCTTCCGTGATCCAGGGATCGAATCAGGCGGCGCTCGCCTTGCGCTCCTCCGCCAGGCAGGCGGCGGCGGTGAACAGCACGTCGGTCGAGGAGTTCAGCGCCGTCTCCGCGGAGTCCTGGAGGATCGCGATGATGAAGCCTACCGCTACCACCTGCATCGCCACCTCGCTGGGAATCCCGAACAGGCTGCAGGCCAGCGGGATCAACAGCAGCGAGCCGCCGGCCACGCCGGATGCGCCGCAGGCGCAGACCGACGCCACCACGCTGAGCAGGATCGCGGTCGGTACGTCCACGGCGATGCCCAGGGTATGCACCGCTGCCAGGGTCAGCACGGTGATGGTGATCGCTGCGCCGGCCATGTTGATGGTCGCGCCCAGCGGGATCGATACCGAATAGGTGTCTTCGTGCAGGCCCAGGCGCTCGCAGAGCTGCAGGTTGACCGGGATATTGGCTGCCGAGCTGCGGGTGAAGAAGGCGGTCATGCCGCTTTCGCGCAGGCAGGTCAGCACCAGCGGATAGGGATTGCGGCGGATCTTCAGGAACACGATCAGCGGGTTGACCACGAAGGCCACGAACAGCATGCAGCCGAGCAACACCACCAGCAGGTGGGCATAGCCTTTCAGGGCCTCGACGCCGGACTCGGCGAAGGTCGAGGCGACCAGGCCGAAGATGCCCAGCGGGGCGAAGCGGATCACCACCTTGACGATCAGCGAGACGCCGTTGGACAGCTCGGAGAGCAGGTTGCGGGTGGTATCGCTGGCGTGGCGGAAGGCGATGCCGAGGCCGATGGCCCAGGCCAGGATGCCGATGAAGTTGGCCGAGATCAGGGCGTTGACCGGGTTGTCCACCACGCTCAGCAGCAGGGACTGGAGCACCTCGGCGATGCCGCCCGGAGGCGACATCTCGCCCGGATGGCTGGCCAGCACCAGGCTCGAGGGGAAGGCGAAGCTGGCGATCACCGCCACCACCGCGGCGCTGAAGGTGCCGACCAGGTACAGCAGCAGGATCGGCCGGATATGGGTCTGCTGGCCTTGCCTGTGGTTGGCGATGGATGCCATCACCAGGACGAACACCAGTACCGGCGCGACGGCCTTCAGCGCGGAAACGAAGACCTTGCCGATGAAGCCGACCTTGAGCGCGGCGGCCGGGAAGAAGCTGGCGAGCAGCAGGCCGGCGATCAGGCCGACGATGATCTGGCCCACCAGGCTGGTACGCGTCAGCAGATGAAGCAGGGGACGTTCAGGGTATGTCATGCAGATTTCTACTCTTATAGGTGTGTCGAAGGCCGGCCCAGGCAGCTTCCATGCCGAACGACCCTGTGCCGTTCCGCCCCCGCGAAGGGATGGTTCGAGCGAGCCGGGTAGTCTAGGGAAGGACGCGCAGCACCACAGGAAACACCGACCAGCGGATACCAGGCTCCCCCGCCACGGCCATCGAACCGGATCGGGACGGCGTGGATTCTAGCCGTGTCTGCGCTTTTTGGGGGCGTCCAATTCTGTCTGGATTCGGACATGTCGTCGCAGGTGCATTGCCAGCCGGGAGGCCGGAAACCCCTGTGAAAAGGAGGGAAAACGCTGAATTCGCTGTCTGCAGATAGCCAAAGCCCGCCGTGAGGCGGGCTTCAGATGGGGGGCTAGTCCGTTAGCCATGGGTCCATGATTGACCCGTCACCGTGAAAATTTCGTGAAGATTACCAATCTTTTTCCTTCACTTTTTCGCTGAATCCATTCACCGCTCGCCTCACTGGGTCGGGCTCAGTTCGCTCTCCTGGAAGCGCGGCGGCGGACGGCTGAAGCTGCGGGTCAGGTAGAACAGGTAGCCGAAGCCCAGCCCGGCCCAGATCAGCCCCATCACCAGCGAGGTGCTTTCCAGGTTGAGCCAGAGCACCGCGACGATGGCCGCGCCGAGCAGCGGCAGGACCAGGTAGTGGAAATGCTCCTTGAGGCTGCGGTTGCGCCCGCCGCGCACATAGAAATGCACGATCACCGAGAGATTGACGAAGGTGAAGGCCACCAGGGCGCCGAAATTGATCAGCGCGGTCGCCGTCACCAGGTCGAAGGAGATCGCCGAGAGCGCCACCATGCCCACGATCAGCACGTTGATCGACGGCGTACGCCATTTCGGATGGACGAAGCCGAAGATCCGCTCCGGCAGCACATTGTCCCGCCCCATCACGTACAGCAGGCGCGACACGCTGGCCTGGGAGGCCAGGCCAGACGCCAGGGTATTGATGAAGGTGGCGCAGAGGAAGATCGACTGGAACAGCTTGCCGCCGACGTACAGGGCGATTTCCGGCAGCGCCGCGTCGGGTTCCTTGAAGCGTACGTTGGTCGGGAAATAGGACTGCAGGAAATACGACACGGTGATGAAGATCACCCCGCCGTACAGCGCGGTGAGGAAGATCGCCCGCGGGATCACCTTGGCGGCGTCGCGGGTTTCCTCGGACAGCGTGGTCACCGCGTCGAAACCGAGGAAGGAAAAGCAGAGGATCGTCGCCCCCGCCACCATCGCCGAGAGATGCGCGTGCTCGGAGAAGAACGGCTGGGTGCTGAGCACCGTGGCGGTCCCCTCCCCGTTGTTCAGGCCATGGATCACCAGGCCGATGAAGACCACGATGATCGCCAGTTGGACCAGCACGAAGACGGTGTTGAAATTGGCGACCAGGTTCACGCTCTTGATGTTGATGAGGGTCATGATCAGCACGAACATCACCACCCAGACCCATGGCGCGACCTCGGGGAACAGTGCGGTCAGGTAGATCTTCGCCAGCAGCGCGTTGATCATCGGCAGGAACAGGTAGTCCAGCAGCGACGACCAGCCGACCATGAAGCCGACATGGGGATTGATCGCCCGTTGCGCGTAGGTATAGGCCGAGCCTGCGGTGGGGAACTGGCGGACCAGCTTGCCGTAGCTGATCGCGGTGAACAGCACGCCGGCGAGGGCCAGCAGGTAGGCGGTGGGCACGTGTCCCTGGGAAATCCCGGATACGATGCCGAAGGTGTCGAAGACGGTCATCGGGGTCAGGTAGGCCAACCCGATCATGACGATCTGCCACAGCTTGAGGGACTTGCGAAGCTGGGTTCGTTCTGCGGTGGGGGGAGGATTCGACATGGGTATGCTTGCCTCGATTTCTTCTTTTTCTAATGCACAGCAAAGGAAGGCGGACGGGCGGAAACCGCAGGCTTGCCGCCGTCTACCTTCAGCAAGGGTGGAAACCTCGACGGAAGAACGGGCGGGCGGCGCCGGACCGGAGCCGCCCGCCCATGCTCACACGGTGTGCAGGTACCAGTTGTACTCGAGGTCGGAGATCGAGTACTCGAACTCCTCCAGCTCGCTTTCCTTGCAGGCGACGAAGATGTCGATGTACTTCGGGTCGATGTACTTCGCCATGATCTCGCTTTCGTCCAGCTCGCGCAGGGCGTCGCGCAGGTTGTTCGGCAGGCTCGGCTCCATCTGCTCGTAGGAGTTGCCTTCGATCGGCGCGCCCGGCTCGACCTTGTTGGTCAGCCCGTGATGAACGCCTGCCAGCACCGCTGCCAGTAGCAGGTAGGGGTTGGCGTCGGCGCCGGCCACGCGGTGTTCCAGGCGTACCGCGTCCGGGCTGCCGGTGGGCACGCGCAGGGCCACGGTGCGGTTGTCCAGGCCCCAGCTCGGCGCGTTCGGCACGTAGAACTGCGAACCGAAGCGGCGGTAGGAGTTGACGTTCGGGCAGAGGAAGGCCATGGAGGCCGGCAGGGTCTCGAGCACACCGCCGATCGCATGGCGCAATGCGGCGTTCTGCTCGGGATCCTCGCTGGTGAAGATGTTGTTGCCGTGCTTGTCGAGCAGCGAGATATGCACGTGCAGTCCGTTCCCGGCCTGGCCCGGATAGGGCTTGGCCATGAAGGTGGTGTCCATCTCGTGGTCGTAGGCGATGTTCTTGACCAGGCGCTTGAGCAGCACCGCGTGGTCGCAGGCCTTGAGGGCGTCGTTGACGTGGTTGAGGTTGACCTCGAACTGCGCCGGTGCGGATTCGGCGACGATGGCGTCGGCCGGGATGCCCTGGGCGCGGGCGCCGTCGATGATGTCCTGGAGGCACTCGACGTATTCGTCGAGGTCGTCGATGGAGTACACCTGCACCGACTGCGGACGCTTGCCGGAGATCGGCGAGCGTGGCGGCTGCGGCCGGCCGTTCACGTTCTCCTGGTCGATCAGGTAGAACTCCAGCTCGAATGCGGCGACGATGGTCAGTTCCATCTCGGTGAACCTGGCCACCACCTGGCGCAGGACTTCGCGGGGGTCGGCGAAGAACGGCTCGCCTTCCAGTTCGTGCATGGTCATCAGCAGTTGCGCGGTCGGGCGCTTCTGCCAGGGTTCCATGGAGAGGGTGCCGGGGATCGGGTAGCAGATCCGGTCGGCGTCGCCGATGTCGAGACCCAGGCCGGTACTCTCTACGGTGGAGCCGGTGATATCGAGGGCGAACAGGGAAGCGGGGAGATTGATACCTTTTTCGAAGACTTTGTTCAGACTGTTGCGTTCGATCCGCTTGCCGCGAACCACGCCATTCATGTCTGCAATAAGGAGGTCGACGAACTGGACCTCGGGATGTTCCTTGAGGAACTCGCTCGGTTCAGTGAGCTGAACGGCACGCTGGGGTACCGACATGATGCAACACCTTTTTTGTTAAAAATTTCAATCATGCGGGGGCTGGAGCCAGAGTCAATCGGAAAGCCAATTTGTTGTCAATAGCCCTCTCGTCGCCCTCGCGGACGGCGGAATGGCCGTAGACAGGGCCTTCCAGAGCATCAAGAAAGCGGCCAAAGCCAGGCCAGGCAAGGTGTTCAACCTGGTGCAGCAGATATTTTACAGGCTCCGTTGTACGAAAAATTGAACAAGGCTAAGCTGTGCCAACCCTACAACAGCAATAAACCGGGTGTTCCATGTCCTACCAGCCGTCCCTCGGCGCCAAGTTCCGCGGCCACAAGATCGGTCAGCATCCGCGTTAGCTCCGCTCCGGTTCTTCTCTCCCTCGATTCTTCGCAGCGCCCTCGAGCAGCCCTCGCTCGTCCGCCGCCTGTCCTGCCCGTCCTCCTTATATAAGGAAGGACACCGGCCGCTTTCGCCTGCGTGGATAACGGATACGAAGAGCAAGATCGTTCAAGCCAGCCCGATGCGCCTGCTGGCATGCTGGACCGACGTTCACCACCGCCATGCCCCCATGACTGCCCACGACCTGCCCCGCCAAGCCTTTCTCCGCGGTGCCGTCGCCATCCTCCCATTGTCCCTGGCCGTCGCGCCCTGGGGGCTGCTGGCGGGATCGATGGCCATCGAAGCCAACCTTACCCCGGCCGAGGGCCAGGGCCTGTCCGCCATCGTCTTCGCCGGCGCCGCCCAGTTGGTGGCGATCGGCATGCTCAAGGGCGGTGCCGGGTTCTTTTCGATCATCTTCACCACCCTCCTCCTGACCTCGCAGCACCTGCTCTACGGCATGAGCTTGCGGCCGGTCCTGTCGCCTCTGCCGGGACGCTGGCGGATCGGCCTGGGCTTCCTGCTCACCGACGAGTTCTTCGCCCTCGCCAGCCAGCACGACCGGCGCAACTTCAACCGCTGGTACGCCCTCGGCGTCGGCCTGACCTTCTATATCGCCTGGAACCTGTTCACCCTCGCCGGCATCCTGCTTGGCCGCAGCATTCCCGGTCTCGAACACCTGGGCCTGGATTTCTCCATCGCCGCCACCTTCATCGCGCTGGTCGCGCCACTGGTGCGCAACGTACCGACGCTGGTCTGCGTGGCCACCTCGCTGTTCTGCTCGGTGCTGTTCAGCCACTGGCAATGGAGTTCGGCGCTGGTCCTCGCCGGTCTCGCCGGGATGGCCGCCGGTTTCGTCTGCAACAAGCTGTATCGGGAGGCGCCATGGTCTGGGCAGTGATCTTCGGGATGGGCGCGATCGTCTTCCTCAACCGCTACCTGTTCCTCGAACCGCGCCTGCCGATCCGCCTCGGCAGCAACCTGCGGCAGTTCCTCGGTTTCGCCGTGCCGGGAATGCTCACGGCGATCTGCGGCCCCATCGTGTTCATGCCCGAGGGCCGCATCGACCTCGGCTACGACAATCCCTACCTGGTCAGCGGCGCAGTCACCGTGGCGCTGGTGCTCTATACCCGCAATACCCTGGCGAGCATGCTGCTGGGCATGGCGTTCTTCTTCCTGTTCAAGTGGTGGCTGATTTGATCGATGTCAGTCGCTGCACGTCGGACGGCATGATTTCGGCAGACAGCCTCTTGCAGGGGGCTACAAACCAATAGCCCGTAAGAACACGTGGAAACAACTGAAGCGGCAATCGAAAATTTTTGCCTTACTTCAAACCATATCCAAGCTTCCATTCCAAGCTTCCCAAATCATCACACCCTGCATTCGATGATAGAAAATGATTTTCGCCAAGCGGAGAGTAACAGCGATAAATAGGGACCGTATTTTTTTGTGGGCATTTATACACCCAACCGATAGTGGCGATTCGATCATGTCCGCTCCCGTCACATCCTCCTGCATCAGTCACGAGATAATCATCGGGATCCTGTCTATTCACACACTCCTCCACCTCAAGCGTTTCAATACCAACGACAGGACGAGTCAGGAGATATGCGATACGATTACGCTCGGTGTACTCGGATTGTCTCACCACAGGCAGAGTAGTAACTCTGTATTTCCCACTCCTGTGCTCCCAGCGGGTAAGAGCCAAACCTACGGAAGCCTGTTGAGGTTCACTAACCACCTTCATGTTAACCCCTTGAAAGACGAGATACTTTTCCTTTAGCGTTCCTCCATGCGGTATATAAGTATAGGTGATACCCCAGCCGGAATTATCAACTCGATTCCCGCCACCAAGTAGATTCACGACCCCCACATATGCGATTAAGTCAGTTGACTTCCCGATTAAATTTCGATCCCAATCATTTTTAACAAACGGAACAAGAGGATCCTTAAGAGTAAAAAAATTCTTATAATCCGAGGACAATGACAGCTTTATCCCGCCAAACCATGGATCGAGATCAAGCGCAATAACTTTACGTCCAGCCCGCCAATACCCAACACTACTCCCTATAGTACCCAAACTATCTGCCATACCACCAATCGCAGGCTCACTCCAATTTCCTTTATATAATTTCCTCCAGCTTGACGGGAACATATAAGATGCCTCCGGAGCACGCGCCACGATATTATCCCATCGCCCCGGCCTGAAACAATACATATAGAGGTAGCCTTCATCGGGGGCCCGAACCAGTGAACAGTCACCCTCCCCAGATTGGGTCCCCATCTTCGGTGCCTCAGGGCTGGTCAACACAGTAATTGGATTAACCCAAGATAGACCGTCATAAGAAAACGATACTCCCATTGACTTGTGCGTCTGCCCACCATTGATGTAGTCGCACTTTTGCTCCTGATGCACGGCTGCAACATAGACATCTCCGATCTTAACCGGAGAATTTATCCATACTCCACACTCGCTGTAGGACCCTGCGGCACCTTTACTTAACACCTTATTGGCAGGCCAGCCCATAGACCAGGCCTCCGGCCCGGTTATTGCGTAAGCATCACCACCTCCGGAACTGTAGCCTCTGAATAAATTTTCAGAGAGCTTTATTACATAAAACTTAGTATCTAGGCCAGGCTCGTGAGACCCAACCCTAACTACTAGCGGGCGCTCCACCCGCACCTGTAGACAAGACTCACAAAAGACTTCCGCCGCAACTTTCAAAACCAATAAAAAGTGCAGAAGAAGCACAAAACACAAACAAGAAAGCATAGACTTCTTCATGAAAATCCCTTTCATAGTATTTTATTTTCAAGCAAAACCATCCAACCACTGGCCACCAACACAATATTTCCGGCTCCAGCCCCGAAATTCCGATACCAATCTAGCGCCCGTCCAGGCAGAGTAATTGACACGGAGAAATTCAGAAAACCACCCGAAAATAATGACGATAGTCACAGTGAACGCCATCCTCCCGCTCGACGGCTTTCACCTTGAACTGCTTTGCTCCCAGCAACTCCAAGACACGAACCAGTTGATCATGGCTGAATATCTGTGTATGCCCGATTGCTGGAACTCCGCGCGAGTCAGTCACCAACAGTAACTCACCGCCCGTCCTCAACCTGCCCACACAGTCAATCAGGAATTGGATCCAGTCGGCCGTATGGTCAAGCACATTTGAGCAAACGACGAAATCGAACGCACTCTCTATATCGGCAACACCATCCCTTATATAACAAGAAGAACCTCTTTCCCCGAGAATCGAGAATGGAAGATTCTCTGCATACAGCCCCATCAATGAGTCCTGGGCAGTCACTGTCACGCCTTCGACCTTCTCGAAAAAGCCGATCGGCCCACTACCTACTTCCAAAACCTTACCTTCAAAACCTTCGTAGCGATAATGCGAGGAGCCGTACGTGAACCCCATCTTCCCAAGAAACCACATTGCATCCTTATGCCGGGCCTCTTGTAGTTCCTCGACAGACAGATGGCGATAGGGCCATTTATCCTTCCAGAAAGAAAGCTCGTACTCCTGGGAATGTATCCACTGCTCCGGATCTGCAGACGCAACGCTACGTACGTCAGGAGCAGTTTCAACCCTACGGGACACCGACGAGAATTCGCCTGCACCACTGCCACGCTCTTCGATACACACTAGAGGAGTGCCATTCGCACGACGGCGCTCCCAGAAACCGGATAAAAATTTCACCCTAAAAACCTCCCTGCTCATTGGTACCCTTGCCCATCGGACTAAAAGACAAAAAGCCGAAACTTACCGACGACCAAACAACAACTCGTCCTCTATCTCAGCGCCCCAGCAAAAATCTTCCCCTCAGGAAGCCGCCAAACAGCACTGCTCGAGGAAAAACTAACAAAGAAAATTTATAAATAATGTAAGAACAATCCTTTTTGCTAGAGGAAATAGTTACATAGACATAATTGAGGAGAAGATGGAGAAACGAGCGGAAAACCGCGCTCTCCGATCCGCCTAGAGGAGACCCGTTGCGATGACGCTCCAGTCCCCTTCTCGTCCAGATGAAGCGCTGAAAGGGGCCTCCCCCGGAACGAAGAACGAGGGTTCATGCGCCACGGGAATGAACTCGCGAAGAAAGGTCGCTTGGCGCTGACGCGCTTTGGGCCGAAGATCGGGGCAACCACAACGTGCGCAGCGAGGCCCTCATGTCCGACTCCCTTCCCCAGCGCAACGGCGGGCAGATCCTGGTAGAGGCATTGCGGCGCAATGCCGTCGATACCGTCTACTGCATCCCCGGGGAAAGCTACCTGCCGGTGCTCGACGCGCTGTACGACGCCGACGGCATCCGCACCATCGTCACCCGCCACGAGGGTGCCGCCTCGAACATGGCCGATGCCTACGGCAAGCTGACCGGCCGACCAGGCATCTGCTTCGTCACCCGCGGCCCCGGTGCCACCCATGCGGCGAATGGCGTGCACACGGCGCAGCAGGACTCGACGCCGATGATCCTGTTCGTCGGCCAGGTGGAAAGCGCCTTCAAGGGCCGCGAGGCATTCCAGGAAGTCGACTACGTGCAGATGTTCTCGGGCCTGGCCAAGTGGGCCGTGGAAATCGACCGTATCGAACGCATCCCGGAGCTCGTCGGCCGCGCCTTCAGCGTCGCCACCTCGGGCCGACCGGGGCCGGTCGTGGTCGCCCTGCCCGAGGAAATCCTCTTCGGTTCCGCGCAGGTCGCCGATGCGCCGGTGCCAAGGGTGCTTCCGGGGCGGCCGGGCGCCACGGCGATGGCGGAACTGCGCGAACTGCTGGCGAACGCCAGGCGCCCCCTGCTGGTACTTGGCGGCAGCGGCTGGGACAGCGCCGCCAGGAAACGGCTAGGCGCCTTCGTCGAGGCCAATGGCCTGCCGGTGGCCACATCGTTCCGTCGCCAGGACCTGTTCGACAACCGCGACCCGCACTACGCCGGGCAACTGGGCTTCGGCGCGGCGCCGGCGCTATTGGAGCGGCTGCGCCAGGCCGACCTGCTGCTGGTGGTCGGGGCGCGCCTGGGCGAAACGCCGAGCGCTGGCTACAGCCTGGTGCGTAGTCCGGCCCCCGCGCAGACGCTGATCCACGTGCATCCGGACAGCGCGGAATTGAACCGCGTCTACCTGGCGCGACTGCCGATCCAGGCCACCCCGTGTGCCTTCGCCGAGGCCCTGGCCGACCTCGCTCCGTTGCCCTCGAGCACCTGGCAGGACTGGCGCGAAGCCGCCCATGCCGACTACCTGGCCTACTCGACCCCGGCCGCGAGCGACCCCGCCATCCAGGGCGTCGACCTGGCGTCCGTGGTCGCGTACCTCAGCGAAAACCTGCCGGACGACGCGGTGATCGCCAACGGTGCCGGCAATTATGCCGTCTGGGTGCATCGCTTCTACCGCTATCGCCAGGCCCGCACGCAGTTGGCGCCGACCAACGGCGCCATGGGCTACGGCCTGCCCGCCGCGATCGCCGCCAGCCTACGCGATCCGCAGCGCAGCGTGGTGTGCTTCGCCGGCGACGGCTGTTTCATGATGTATCCGCAGGAGCTGGCGACCGCCGCGCAGTTCGGCGCGACGCCGGTGGTGATCGTGGTCAACAACGGCATGCTCGGCACCATCCGCATGCATCAGGAACGCGAATATCCCGGGCGGGTATCCGCCACCCGCCTGGACAACCCCGACTTCGTCGCCCTGGCGCGAGCCTTCGGCGCCCACGCCGAACGAGTGGAATGCAGCGCCGACTTCCCCGCCGCGTTCCGCCGCGCCCGCGAAAGCGGACGCCCGGCGCTGCTGGAGCTGCTGACCGACCCACGCCAGATCACGCCGCAGGCGCGCCTCGCCTGAGGCATCCTCAGCCGGCGCGGAAGGCGATCCAGGCCTGGTAGCCCACGGCCTGGAAATAGCGGCTGGGCAGGACGAAGCCGGTGTCTTCCAGCAGTTCGCCGAGGCGCTGCTCGGACAACGGATCGAAATCCTCGCGCAAGCGTTGCAGCATGCCGTCGCTGTCCTCCGGGGAAAGCCCGGCCAAGCGGCAGGCCTCGGCCTGCACCGGGCGTTCGAAGGCGTCCCGGGCTTCCATCAGGTTGGCCAGCAGCAACGGCGCCGCTGGCGCCAGACGCTCGGCGACCGCCTCGAGGAAGCGCCGCTTGGCCTGGTCGCCGCGCAGGAAATGCAGCACCAGCAGGACCAGCGCCGCATCGCAAGGCGGCGCAGGCGGTAGCCCGGCGACGTCGCCGCAGTGCAGCTCGATCCGCTCCAGCAGGCCGAGCCTGGCGCAGCGCTGGCGGGCCAGGGCGAGCATGTCGGCCGACAGGTCCGCCGCGACGAAACGCCAGCCTGGACGCAACCCGGCCAGCTCCGCCAGTTCGCCGCCGGCGCCGCAGCCGACGCTGAGCAGGCGCGCCCGTTCCGGCAGACGGGCCAGCAACTGCGCGCGACTGAGCAGGTGCAGCAACTCGTAGCCCGGCAACAGGCGGCCGATCCGCGTCTCGTAGCCGTCCGCCTGTTTCCCGACGAAGCGGCCCATCAGTCGAACACCTTGCCCAGGCGCCAATAGCCCATCAGGGTCAGATGACGCTTGTCGATACCGCGCTCCTGCACCAGGTAGCGCCGGATCGCCATCACCGCCGCCGACTCGCCGGCGACCCAGGCGTAGAAACTGCCGCTCTCGGGGCTCGCCAGTTCCCAGAGGATCTCCTCGTCGATATCGATGTCCTCCAGCTCCTGGGCCGCACCACCCGCCACCTCGCGCTCCGGCAGCCGCGCCTGGCGCGCCGCCTCGATCATCCGCTCGCCGTTGCGCGAATGGATGCCGGCCTGGTGGCGCGGCAGCCAGTGCAGGCGCGCACCGGGAATCGCCGGCAGGTCGAGGATATCGGCTTCTCCCGGCACTTCGAGAAAGGCCTCGACCACCGGCGGCTCGGCTTCGCCGGCCAGCTCCTCGAGAATTCCCGCCACCGCGGGCAAGGCGGTTTCGTCGGCGATCAGCAGGATATGGCGGACGCCAGCCGGCGGCTTCCATTCGTAGCCGCCGGGGTCATCGCCGTATTGCCGGTTGGGCGCGGCCAGTTGCAGGCGGTCGCCGATCCGCGCGTGGGTCGCCCAGGCCGAGGCCGGGCCGTTCTCGCCGTGGAGGACGAACTCCACGTCGACCTCCTCCTGCTCGGCGCGCAGCGCACGGATGGTGTAGGTACGCATCGGCGGCCGGCGAGCCGGCTCGACGCTGCGATAGGCCTGGTACCACTCGCTGCCACCGGGCAGGCTGGGCGGCTGGCCGCTGGCATCGGGGAAGAAGATCTTGATCCGCTGGTCGGCGGCCAGGGTCTTCATCTCGGCGACCTCCGGGCCGCCGAAGACGAAGCGGGTCAGCGCCGGGCTGAGTTGCTCGCGGCGCTTGAGTTCGACATTGAACAGACGATAGGCGGGTTGCGACATGACGATGGTCTCCTGGTGACCGGCGCCCAGCGGCGCCGGCGGATGCATGCATCAGGCAACTCTAGCAAACAATGCGAATGATTAGCATTTGCTATTTGTGCAATCGTCGACTGCGTCGAAAGCACGACTGCCGCTCAGGCCTCGCAAGGCTCCAGCAGCTCGCAAGCGCTCTCCCCTACTCGCCTGACCGCCTGCTCGATGGCCGGGGTCGGCAACGCCGCGTAGTTCATCCGCAGGCAGTTCCGGTACTTGCCGGAAGCGGAGAAGATGCAGCCCACCGCGACTTGTACACCGCGGTTGCGCAAGGCCTTGTCCAGGCGCAGGGTGTCGAACGCCTCGTCCAGTTCGACCCAGAGCAGGAAACCGCCCTGGGGCCGGCTGGCGCGGGTGCCCTCCGGGAAATAGCGCGCCACCCAGTCGATCATCAGGTCGCGTCCGCGCTGGTACTGGGCGCGCATGCGCCGCAAGTGCGGCTCGTAGTGGCCGTTGCCGATGAATTCGGCGATCGCCAGTTGCGGTTGCAGGGCGCTGGCACCGGTACTGATGTACTTCATGTGCAGCACGCGGTCGGCGTAGCGCCCGGGTACCATCCAGCCGATCCGCAGGCCCGGCGCCAGGACCTTGGAGAACGACCCGCAGAGCAGCACCCGGCCATCGTCGTCGTACGACTTGATGGTGCGCGGGCGCGGATAGGTGTAGGCCAGGTCGCCGTAGACATCGTCCTCGATGATCGCCACGTCGTAGCGCTGGGCCAGGGCCAGCAGCGCCCGCTTGCGCGACTCGGGCATGATGTAGCCGAGCGGGTTGTTGCAGTTCGGGGTCACCTGGATGGCCTTGATCGGCCACTGTTCCAGCGCCAGTTCGAGGGCTTCCAGGCTGATGCCGTTGACCGGATCGGTGGGGATCTCCAGGGCCTTCATGCCGAGGCCTTTCAGCGATTGCATGGCGCCATGGAAGCTCGGCGACTCCACCGCGACGATGTCGCCCGGTTCGCACACCGCGCGGATGCTCACCGACAGGGCCTCGTGGCAGCCGGTGGTGATCACCACGTCGCTGGCGGTGGCCCGACAGCCGGAGTCCACCAACAGGCGGGCGACTTCCTCGCGCAGCAACGGCGAGCCGTGGATCCCGTCGTAGGCCAGCGCACGGGCGTCGGCGTGGCGGTTGAGCCGGGCCAGGCTGCGGGTCAGCGGTTTCAGCGAAGGGCTGGAGATGTCCGGCATGCCACGGCCGAGCTGGACCACGTCCGGCCGCGGTACCGTGCTGACCAGGGCCAGCACCTGCTCCCATTGCGAGATTTCCACCGGCCGCTGGGCCAGGCGGGCGATCGCCGGCAGCGGCGGCATCTGTCGCGCGACCGGTACGAAATAGCCGGACTTCGGCCGCGGCTCGGCCAGCCCGCGATCTTCCAGCAGCCTGTATGCCTGTTGCACGGTGCTCAGGCTGACGCCGTGCTCGATGCTCATGGCCCGCACCGAGGGCAGCCGGTCGCCCGGACGGTAGAGGCCCTGTTCGATGCGCGAACCGAGGGTCTCGGCGAGTTGCAGATAAAGGGTCATGAGCGGGACTCCAGGGTGAGCGAAAGCGGGACCGGTACAGATGGTGGCGAAATCCACCATTCAGGCCGGGGAGCGCTTGATCTGTATGCAGTCAACCCACCTTTTCTGGACCTGTACGGAACAGCGCGCGATGGCCATTCTATCTCCGTCGTCCAGCCGATCAATATGGAGTACGCAGCATGACGCGACTCAGTGCGAAATCCGAGCGCCGCCAACGCCTCGATGGCCCCTTCCCACTCGCCGCGATGGACAACCTGGCGCAGGCCCTGCGTCGCGGCTATCGCCTGGCCCGGCAACGCCAGTTGACCCGGCGCGCGCTGCTGGACCTGCAAGCGGCGGAACTGAAGGATATCGGCCTGAGCGCCGAGCAGGCCCGCGAGGAAGCCTCGCTGGCGTTCTGGCAGGCGGGAAAATCCGGCGGGAGGAAGGCATGATCCGCTGTCGCAACTGTGGCGAACGCCCAGCCAGCGAAGGGCATATCTGTATGGTCTGCAAGCGCCGATCCGACGTCGACCCATACAAGGCGCTGATCGCCATGGCCCTGCTGGTCTACTGCGGCGTCAGCCTGGCGGCCTACCTCAAGCCACATATGCCGTCACCGCCGCCTACCGCCGGCAGCAGCGTCCAGCCCGCCGAGGAGCTGGCCCAGCGCGCCCGCCAGGCCACCCTGGAACAGCGCGGCATCTGAAGAACGCATGCTCGGGAGGGGAGGCAGTTTGAGCCCCTCCTTCTTTTATATGCATATGGCCGCCAGCGCGTGGCTCATTGCGCCGGATACTCCAGCGCCGCCGCGATTCGCCGATGCTGCTCGACCACCCACTCCCGCCGTACCGCCCCCCAGTCGCGGATGACATAGCCGCCCTGGTGGTTGCGCGCACCCTCCCGCTGCTCGAACTCACAGACGATGTCCAGTTCCTCCAGCGCGGCGATGGTGTCCTGGGCGGTACGCCGGGGCATGCCGGTGGCGGCCATGATCTCCGGCACGCTGGCGATGCCGCTGTCGATCAGGTAGGCGACGTAGAGGCGGCGGTAGAAGCTGGACTTGGTCTTGCTGATGGTCATGGGCAGGCGTTCTCCGGGAAGGCTCAGGGAGCGAGCAGGGGCAAGGTAGTGGTGGATTTGATTTCCGACAAGGCGACGATGGAGTTCACTTCCTGGATGCCCGGCACCGCCGACAGCTTCTCGAAGAAAAAGCGTTCGTAGGATTCGATATCGCGGGTGACGATACGCAGCATGAAGTCCACCGCGCCCATCAGTACGTGGCACTCCAGCACCTCGGGAAACTGGTGCATCGCCTCGGCGAAGTCGGTGAGGTTCTTGCGCCCATGGGCGTTGAGCTTGATCTGGGCGAATACCTGGGTATTCAGGCCGATCTTCTTGCGGTCGAGCAGGGTCACCTGCTTGCGGATCACCCCCTCCTCCTTCAGGCGTTGGATGCGCCGCCAGCAGGGCGACTGGGAAAGTCCGATGCGCTCGGCGATCTCGGCGGTGGAAAGCGAGGATTCCTCCTGCAGCAAAGCGAGAATACGCTGATCGTACATATCCAGTGGAATGGACATAAATATTCCCTACAAAGAAAAATATAGGGATCAAGTATGCACGGATAGCGCAAAATCACGCAAAAACAGGAGAAAAAATCCGGCACGTCTCTGGGAGAATTTCTCTCGTCGAAACACTGCCTGGAGCGTCACATGTCAACCCTCGCCCCCCTTTTCCTGGCCAAACACCCTGACGGCGAAGAACGCCAGGTGATCCGCCCGAACGTCTGGGAAACCTCCTGCGCAGATACCGAGACCCTGTCGATCTTCCATATCGAGGGCATGGCCGACCCGGACCTGTTGTGCCGGGTGCTCAACCTGTTCGCCGTGCAGTCCTTCACCCCAGAGCGGGTTCGCGCCGACCGCGAGGACCACAAGATCCGCCTGCTGCTGACCTTCCCCGGCCTCAGCCAGCACCGCGCCAGCGTGATCGCGGAGAAACTGCGCTCGCTGGTCACCGTGCTCGCCGTCCGCCTGGAGTTCTCTCCCCATGCCGGCAAGGTCCGTCCCAGCGTCAGCGAGCCGCTGCTGGCCAGCGTCGTCTGAGCCCCTCGGGGCGGCGCGGCGGCCGCCCTGTCCACTCAGCGTCATCGGCTGGCCTTCTGGCGTTAGCCGGTCGCCCAGCCCATGGCTACAGTGCAGGTTCGCCAGGCAGCCAGAAGACTGCCGTGTGTTCCCCGATCCTGCAGAGCGTGCCCATGTCCCGACCGCGTTTCCTTCCGGATAACTTCACCCTGGCGCTGATCGCCACCGTCCTTCTCGCCACTTTCCTGCCCTGCAGCGGCCAGACCGCCGTGGTCTTCGAATGGGTGACCAACATCGGCATCGGCCTGCTGTTCTTCCTCCACGGCGCCAAGCTGTCGCGCCAGGCGATCGTCGCCGGCATGACCCACTGGCGCCTGCACCTGCTGGTGTTCGCCTGCACCTTCGTGATGTTCCCGCTGCTCGGCCTGGCGCTGAAACCGGCGCTGTCGCCGATGGTCACCCCGGAGCTGTACCTCGGCATCCTGTTCCTCTGCGCCCTGCCGGCCACGGTGCAATCCTCCATCGCCTTCACCTCGCTGGCGCGCGGCAACGTGCCGGCAGCGGTATGCAGCGCTTCCGTGTCGAGCCTGCTCGGCGTATTCCTCACCCCGCTGCTGGTCAAGCTGCTGCTCGGCGCCGAAGGCGAGACCGGCAACGCGCTGGACGCCATCGGCAAGATCACCCTACAACTGCTGGTACCCTTCATCGCCGGCCAGGTCCTGCGGCGCTGGATCGGCGCCTGGGTGGAGCGCAACAAGCCGGTGCTACGCTATGTCGACCAGGGCTCGATCCTGCTGGTGGTCTACACCGCCTTCAGCGCCGCGGTGATCCAGGGCCTGTGGCACGAAGTACCCTGGCTGGCGCTGCTCGGCCTGACCGTCGCCTGCTGCGTGATCCTCGCCCTGGCCCTGGTGCTGACCACGGTGCTGGCGCGACGCCTGGGCTTCAGCAAGGAAGACGAGATCACCATCGTCTTCTGCGGTTCGAAGAAGAGCCTGGCCACCGGCGTGCCCATGGCCAAGGTGCTGTTCGCCACCAGTGCGGTGGGACCGATGGTGTTGCCGCTGATGCTGTTCCACCAGATCCAGCTGATGGTCTGCGCGGTGCTCGCGCAACGCTACGCCAGGCGCCGCGACGACGCAGCGGCGGCGCTGGCCGAGGCCCCCTCGCGCTGAGCGCGAAAATGAAAGAAGCCGGCCCTGGGGCCGGCTTCTTCGTTCAGACGCGGCTCAGCGCGTCGGCGTGCGCAGGGTGACGAACTCTTCCGCCGCGGTCGGGTGGATGCCGATGGTCTCGTCGAACGCCTGCTTGGTCGCCCCGGCCTTCATCGCCACCGCGATACCCTGGAGGATCTCGCCGGCCTCGGCGCCGACCATGTGGCAGCCCAGCACCCTGTCGTCGTGGGCATCCACGACCAGCTTCATCAGGGTCTTTTCCTGGTCGTCGGTAAGGGTCAGCTTCATCGGCCGGAAGCGGCTCTCGAAGATCTTCACCTTGTGCCCGGCGCTCAGCGCCTCCTCCTCGGTCAGGCCGACGGTGCCGATGTTGGGCAGGCTGAACACCGCGGTGGGAATCAACTTGTAGTCCACCGGACGGTACTCCTCCGGCTTGAACAGCCGCCGCGCCACCGCCATGCCCTCGGCCAGCGCCACGGGGGTCAACTGGACGCGACCGATCACATCGCCCAGGGCGAGGATCGACGGCTCGCTGGTCTGGTAATGCTCGTCGACCGCGATGAAGCCCTTGTCGGTCAGCTTCACTCCGGTGTTTTCCAGGCCAAGGTCATCCAGCATCGGCCGCCGCCCGGTGGCATAGAACACGCAGTCCGCCTCCAGCACCCGGCCGTCCTTGAGGGTCGCGGCCAGGCTGCCATCGGCCTGTTTGTCGATACGGGCGATGTCGCTGTTGAACTGCAGGTCCAGGCCCTTCTTGCCCAATTCGTCGCGCAGGTGTTCGCGGACGCTGCGGTCGAAGCCGCGCAGGAACAGGTCGCGACGGTAGAGCAAGGTGGTCTCGGCGCCGAGCCCGTTGAAGATCGAGGCGAACTCGACGGCGATGTAGCCGCCGCCGACCACCAGCACACGGCGCGGCAGGCGCTCGAGGAAGAACGCCTCGTTGGAGGTGATCGCGTGTTCCTTGCCGGGAATGTCCGGCACCTGCGGCCAGCCACCGGTGGCGATGAGAATGTGCTTGGCGCTGAAACGCTGGCCGTCCACCTCGACGCTGTGCGCATCGAGCAGACGGGCGTGACCTTCGAGCAAAGTCACCCCGCTGTTCACCAGCAGGTTGCGGTAGATGCCGTTGAGCCGCTGGATCTCGCGGTTCTTGTTGCCGATCAGGGTCGCCCAGTCGAACTGCGCCTCGCCGGCGCTCCAACCATAGGCCCGGGCCTGCTCGAAGTCCTCGCTGAAATGCGCGCCATAGACCAGCAGCTTCTTCGGCACGCAGCCGACGTTGACGCAGGTGCCACCCAGGTAGCGACTCTCCGCCACCGCGACACGGGCACCGAAGCCGGCGGCGAAGCGGGCGGCGCGTACGCCCCCGGAGCCGGCGCCGATGACGAACAGATCGAAATCGAAAGACATGTTCCTACTCCTGGATCAGATGCGTTCCAGCATAACCCATTCACCAGCGTCGGCTCCCGCCGGATCGACGCAGAAACCTGTCGAAACGGCTCAGCGCAGGGCCTGGCAGGCGATGGGCTATGCTTGTCCGTGGAGGTAAGCGCGATGTCCCCCACCCTCACCCACCTGGCGCTGCACGTCCCCGACCTCGACGCCTGCATCGCCTTCTACGAAACCTTCTGCGGCATGCGGGTGATCCACCGGCGCCCCGGCAAAGGCTCGCAGATCGTCTGGATGGCCGAACCCGGCCAGGAACAACGCTTCATCTTCGTCATCATGCCCGGCGGCCAGCCGCGCAACCTGGCCAGCGACGATTACAGTCATTTCGGCTTCGCCCTCTCCAGCCGCGCCGCGGTAGACGATCTGGCGCGCCGCGCCGAGGCCGCCGGCTGCCTGGTCTGGGCGCCGCGCGACGAGCCCTATCCGGTCGGCTACTACTGCGGCCTGCGCGATCCCGCGGGCAACTATGTGGAGTTCAGTTACGGCCAGCCGCTGGGGCCGGGTTCCGAGGCACTACCGATTCTCTGACCGGGCGCGGAGGCGCCGCGTGGCCCAGGCCAGGCTGGCGGGGTTATTCGCCCGACGCCAACAACGCCACGCCCGCCGACAGCTCGGGTAGAGCGGATAACCCCCCATGGTCGTTCGCCCCATACGAAAAACGCCGCGCCCCCATCGGGGACGCGGCGTTCTTCATTGGGAACGGCGAGGCTCAGTGAGCCTTGCCGGTCTTGTAGAGGTTTTCGTAGCAGAAGTTGGTCGCCTCGATGTAGCCCTCGGCGCTGCCGCAGTCGAAACGCTTGCCCTTGAACTTGTAGGCCAGCACGCAGCCGTCCTGGGCCTGCTTCATCAGGGCATCGGTGATCTGGATCTCGCCGCCCTTGCCCGGTTCGGTCTGCTCGATCAGGTCGAAGATGTCCGGGGTCAGGATGTAGCGGCCGATGATCGCCAGGTTCGACGGCGCCTCTTCCGGCTTCGGCTTCTCGACCATGGTGTTCACCCGGAAGATATCGTCGCGGATCATCTCGCCGGCGATCACGCCGTACTTGTTGGTCTCTTCCGGCGGCACTTCCTGGATCGCCACGATGGAGCAGCGGAACTGGTTGTACAGCTTGACCATCTGCTTCAGCACGCTGTCGCCTTCGAGGTTCAGGCACAGGTCGTCGGCCAGGACCACGGCGAACGGCTCGTCGCCGATCAGCGGACGACCGGTGAGGATGGCGTGGCCGAGGCCCTTCATCTCCACCTGGCGGGTGTAGGCGAAGGTGCACTCGTCGATCAGCCGACGGATGCCGACCAGGTACTTTTCCTTGTCGGTGTTGCGGATCTGGTGTTCCAGCTCGTAGCTGATGTCGAAGTGGTCTTCCAGCGAACGCTTGCCGCGGCCGGTGACGATGCCGATCTCGGAAAGGCCGGCTTCCAGCGCCTCCTCCACCGCGTACTGGATCAGCGGCTTGTTCACCACCGGCAGCATTTCCTTGGGCATGGCCTTGGTGGCCGGGAGGAAACGAGTGCCGTAACCGGCGGCCGGGAAAAGACATTTCTTGATCATGAGAATCCTTCGACATGGACGAAGTATGCGGATGGCGCGCAGTCTAATCAGGCTGCGCTCGCCTTACAATGCCCGGCCCTTGGACGTCCTATGCCCTGGTAGATGAAGCCCAGTTCCGCCATCCGCGCCGGTGCGTAGAGATTCCGACCGTCGACCAACAGGGGAGTTCGCATGGATCCACGGATTTTCTGGAAGTCCGGCTGGCGGAACTGTTTCCACTCGGTCACCAGCACCAGGGCATCGGCGCCCTCGACGGCGGCGTAGGGCGAGTCGTGGAGCGTCAACTGGGCGCACGCCAGCGCGTCCGGATAGCGTGCCGCGACCCCGGCGTTGGCCACCGGGTCATGGGCCCTGACCCGCACCCCGTGGCGCAGCAGCGCCTCCAGCAGGACCAGGCTCGGCGCCTCGCGCAGGTCGTCGGTACCCGGCTTGAAGGCCAGCCCCCAGAGCGCCACCGTGCGCCCTTGCCAGCGTCCCTGGAACAGCTCGCCGAGGGTCTCGAAGAGCAGTTCCTTCTGCCGCGCGTTGCGCGCTTCCACCGCACGCAGTATCTGGCTGTCGAAGCCCTGTTGCTCGGCGCTGCGGATCAGCGCGCGGACGTCCTTGGGAAAGCACGAGCCGCCGTAGCCGCAGCCGGCGTAGATGAAATGGGTGCCGATGCGCTTGTCGCTGCCCATGCCACGGCGCACGTCCTCGATGTCGACGCCGGTGAGGGCGCACAGCCCGGCCATCTCGTTCATGAAGGAAATCTTGGTGGCGAGGAAGGCATTGGCCGCGTACTTGCTGAACTCGGCCTCGCGGCGCCCCATCAGCAGGACCCGTTCGTGATTGCGCAGGAACGGCGCGTAGAGCTGGCGCAGGGTTTCCCCGGCCTGCGCCTCGGCGCTGCCGATGATGACCCGGTCCGGGCGCCTGAAGTCGTCCACCGCCGAGCCTTCCTTGAGGAACTCCGGATTGCTCGCCACCGCCACCCGGAAGCGCTTGCGCCGGCGCGCCAGGCCCAGGCGGATGATCTCTTCGACCCGTTCGGCGGTGCCCACCGGCACGGTCGACTTGTTGACCACGATGCAGGCCTGGCGCAGTTGCGCGCCAAGTTGCTCGGCGACCGCCATCACGTGGCTGAGGTCGGCCGAGCCGTCCTCGCCGCACGGCGTGCCGACGGCGATGAACACCACCTCGGCGTCGGCCAGGCCTTCCGCCAGGCTGGCGGTGAAGGTCAGGCGGGCGGCGTCCAGCTGATCGCGCAGGATGCTTTCCAGGCCCGGCTCGTAGATCGGCATCTCGCCGCGTCTCAGCCGCGCGACCCGCTCGCGGTCGCGCTCCACGCAGCGCACCTGGTTGCCCATCTCGGCGAAACAGGCCGCCGTCACCAGTCCCACATAGCCCGCACCAATCACGCATAGCCGCATGGCGTCGTCCTCCGCTGGCCTCGCCTTCTCTGCGGACGATTGCAGCCAAGCGCGGTGGCAGGCGCGTGACGCTGGCGTGAAGCTACCGTGACAGAACCCGCGCGGATGCCCGGGGTCCACCCAAGGTAGGCGGAGAAAACGGGAGGTTCCCATGTCCATCGAAATCGATTCGGAACAAGGCATCTGCAGCGTGGAGATCGAAGGCAGCCGGCATCGCGCGCCGGTCGACAGCCTGCGCATCGGTACCGACGCCGAGGCGCGCCTGTCGGTGCTCTACATCGATGGCAAGCGCCTGCACATCAGCGAGGAGGACGCCCAGCGGCTGGTGGTCGCCGGCGCCGAGGACCAGCGCAGGCACCTGATGGCGGACGATTGACGCCCTCAGGCGTCCGCCAGCAAGAGGTAGGGAGAACTGCGCAGGCTATCGAGGCCGGCGCGGAACATGCGTTCGGCGCGGCTCCAGGGATCGTCGCGCAAGCGCTCGGTCCAGGCCAGGGTGCCGCAGATGCCGTCCCACAGCGATTGCAGATAGATGCTGGCCAGCTCGACGTCCAGCCGCGCCGGCAGTTCGCCGCGCTCCACCGCCCGGCGGATCTGCCGTCGGCCGAAGCGTTGCCCCTGCTTCTCGAGCAGCTCGCGGCGGCGCAGCAGCGGCTCGTTCTCGTCGCTGCGTTCGCACTTGAGGTAGAGGATCTCCAGCACCCGCTGCACCGAACCGGGTTCGCAGCACTGGCGGAGAAAGCCCATGCCGGCGCGCAGGAGGATGTCCAGCGCCGGCACCCTGGCGTTTTCATCGGGTACCTCGATCTGGCCGAAGGCGCGGTCGCACATCGCCAGACAGACCTCGATCTTGTTCTTGTAGTGGCCGTAGACCGCACCGCGAGAAACCCCGGCGGCGTCCGCCAGGTCGGCCATGGCAGTGGTGCCCACGCCCTTTTCCAGGAAAACCCGCTCGGCGGCATCGAGTATGCCATCGCGGGTTTTCTGGGATTCCTCTTTGGTTTTCCTGGCCACTGAACGTCCTCACAAGGGAAAGGCGCCGCAGATCATAAGGATATGTTACAGAAACGCCAATTAATTAATCACTCATGATTGATTATATGCTACTGTCGCGCCGCTCGTGAGTTGCGGTGCCCCTTCCCGGGCAAGCTCGCGAGTTCACGAATCGAGGGACACCCATGCACATCCAATGGACCGGCTCGCTGCGCGGGCTGCTGGCGGCCCTGGTCGCCCTATTCCTGCTGGGCTGCGAAGAAGCAGCGGACACCGGGAAGACTGCGGAGGCCCCCGCCGAGGTCGGCGTGATCGTCGCCAGGCCGGCGCCCATCGGCATCACCAGCGAGCTGCCCGGACGCCTGGAAGCGTACCGCCAGGCCGAGGTGCGGGCGCGCGTCGCCGGCATCGTCACCCGTCGCCTGTACGAGGAAGGCCAGGACGTCCGCGCCGGCACCGTGCTGTTCCAGATCGACCCGGCGCCCTTGAAGGCGGCCCTGGACATCAGCCGCGGCGCCCTGGCCCGGGCCGAGGCCAGCCACGCGGCGGCGGCCGACAAGCTCAAGCGCTACGCCGACCTGATCAAGGACCGCGCCATCAGCGAACGCGAGTACACCGAAGCGCAGACCGACGCGCGCCAGGCCCTGGCGCAGATCGCCTCGGCCAAGGCCGAACTGGAGCAGGCCCGCCTGCGCCTGGGCTACGCCACGGTCACCGCGCCGATCGACGGCCGCGCGCGGCGCGCGCTGGTCACCGAAGGCGCGCTGGTCGGCGAGGACTCGCCGACACCGCTGACCCGCGTCGAGCAGATCGATCCGATCTACGTGAACTTCTCCCAGCCGGCCGGCGAAGTCGCCGCCATGCAGCGGGCGATCCGCGAAGGCCAGGTGAAGGGTGTCGCCGACAAGGACATCGCCGTGCGCCTGGTCCTGGCCGACGGCAGCGAGTACCCGCTGGCCGGCGAGCTGCTGTTCTCCGACCTCGCGGTCGACCCCGGCACCGACACCATCGCCATGCGTGCCCTGTTCCGCAATCCGCATCGCGAATTGCTGCCCGGCGGCTACGTGCAGGTGCGCCTGCAGCGCGCGGTGAACCCGCAGGCGATCACCGTCCCGCGCGACGCGCTGATCCGTACCGCCCAGTCCGCCGTGGTCAAGGTGGTCAACCCACAGGGCGTGGTGGAAGACGTGGAGGTCCGCGCCGACACCCTGCAGGGCCGCGACTGGATCATCAGCCGCGGGCTCAAGGGCGGCGAGCGGGTGATCGTCGAGAACGCCGCCCAGCATGCCGCCGGCTCCAGCGTCCAGGCGGTGGTCCGCCAGCCGGCCAGCGCCGACGCCCCCTCACCGCTGGCCGCCTCGCCGGCGGGCCAGTGACGGAGAACGCTACGAATGGCTCGTTTCTTCATTGACCGGCCGGTCTTCGCCTGGGTGATCTCCCTGCTGATCGTGCTCGCCGGGGTCCTGGCGATCCGCTTCCTGCCGGTCGCCCAGTACCCGGACATCGCGCCGCCGGTGGTCAACGTCAGCGCCAGCTATCCCGGCGCCTCGGCCAAGGTGGTCGAGGAAGCGGTGACCGCGATCATCGAGCGCGAGATGAACGGCGCGCCCGGCCTGCTCTACACCAAGGCCACCAGCAGCACCGGCCAGGCTTCGCTGACCCTGACCTTCCGCCAGGGCGTGAACGCCGACCTCGCCGCGGTGGAAGTGCAGAACCGCCTGAAGATCGTCGAGTCGCGCCTGCCCGAGTCGGTGCGGCGCGACGGTATCTACGTGGAGAAGGCGGCGGACAGCATCCAGCTGATCGTCACCCTCACCTCCTCCAGCGGCCGCTACGACGCCATGGAACTGGGCGAGATCGCCTCGTCCAACGTGTTGCAGGCGCTGCGCCGGGTGGAGGGCGTGGGCAAGGTCGAGACCTGGGGCGCCGAGTACGCCATGCGCATCTGGCCCGACCCGGCCAAGCTGACCTCGATGAACCTCAGCGCCAGCGACCTGGTCAACGCCGTGCGCCGGCACAACGCCCGCCTCACCGTGGGCGACATCGGCAACCTCGGGGTCCCCGACTCGGCGCCGATCAGCGCCACGGTGAAGGTCGACGACACCCTGGTGACGCCCGAGCAGTTCGGCGAGATTCCGCTGCGCATCCGCGCCGACGGCGGCGCGATCCGCCTGCGCGACGTGGCCCGCGTCGAGTTCGGCCAAAGCGAGTACGGCTTCGTCTCGCGGGTCAACCAGATGACCGCCACCGGCCTGGCGGTGAAGATGGCGCCCGGCTCCAACGCAGTGGCCACCGCCAAGCGCATCCGCGCCACCCTCGACGAGCTGTCGCGCTACTTCCCGGAGGGCGTGAGCTACAACATCCCCTACGACACCTCGGCGTTCGTCGAGATCTCGATCAGGAAGGTGGTCAGCACCCTGCTCGAGGCGATGCTGCTGGTGTTCGCCGTGATGTACCTGTTCATGCAGAACTTCCGCGCCACCCTGATCCCGACGCTGGTGGTGCCGGTGGCCCTGCTCGGCACCTTCACGGTGATGCTCGGCCTGGGCTTCTCGATCAACGTGCTGACCATGTTCGGCATGGTCCTGGCGATCGGCATCCTGGTGGACGACGCGATCATCGTGGTGGAGAACGTCGAGCGGCTGATGGCCGAGGAAGGCCTGTCGCCGCACGACGCCACGGTCAAGGCGATGCGCCAGATCAGCGGGGCCATCGTCGGCATCACCGTGGTGCTGGTCTCGGTATTCGTGCCGATGGCGTTCTTCAGCGGCGCGGTGGGCAACATCTACCGCCAGTTCGCGGTGACCCTGGCGGTCTCCATCGGCTTCTCGGCGTTCCTCGCGCTGTCGCTGACCCCGGCCCTGTGCGCCACCCTGCTGCGCCCGATCGACGCCGACCACCATGAGAAGCGCGGCTTCTTCGGCTGGTTCAACCGCGCCTTCCTGCGCCTGACCGGACGCTACCGCAACGCGGTGGCCGGCATCCTCGCCCGGCCGGTCCGCTGGATGCTGGTCTACGCCCTGGTCATCGGCGTGGTCGCCCTGCTCTTCGTGCGCCTGCCGCAGGCGTTCCTGCCGGAAGAGGACCAGGGCGACTTCATGATCATGGTGATGCAGCCCGAAGGCACGCCGATGGCGGAGACCATGGCCAACGTCGCCGATGTAGAGCGCTACCTGGCGGAGCACGAACCGGTGGCCTACGCCTATGCGGTCGGCGGCTTCAGCCTGTACGGCGACGGCACCAGCTCGGCGATGATCTTCGCCACCCTGAAGGACTGGTCGGAACGCCGGGAGGCCAGCCAGCACGTCGGCGCCATCGTCGAGCGCATCAACCAGCGCTTCGCCGGCCTGCCCAACCGTACGGTGTATGCGATGAACTCGCCGCCGCTGCCGGACCTGGGTTCCACCAGCGGCTTCGACTTCCGCCTGCAGGACCGTGGCGGGGTCGGCTACGAGGCCCTGGTCAAGGCCCGCGACCAGTTGCTGGCGCGCGCCGCCGAGGACCCGCGCCTGGCCAACGTGATGTTCGCCGGCCAGGGCGAGGCGCCGCAGATCCGCCTGGACATCGACCGGCGCAAGGCGGAGACCCTCGGCGTGAGCATGGACGAGATCAACACCACCCTGGCGGTGATGTTCGGCTCGGACTACATCGGCGACTTCATGCACGGCAGCCAGGTGCGCAAGGTGGTGGTCCAGGCCGACGGCGCCAAGCGCCTGGGCATCGACGACATCGGCCGGCTTCACGTGCGCAACGAGCAGGGCGAGATGGTCCCGCTGGCGACGTTCGCCAAGGCCGCCTGGACCCTCGGCCCGCCGCAACTGACCCGCTACAACGGCTATCCCTCGTTCAACCTCGAGGGCCAGGCCGCACCGGGCTACAGCAGCGGCGAAGCCATGCAGGCGATGGAGGAATTGATGCAGGGCCTGCCCGAGGGCATCGCCCACGAGTGGTCCGGCCAGTCCTTCGAAGAACGCCTGTCCGGCGCCCAGGCGCCGGCGCTGTTCGCCCTCTCGGTGCTGATCGTGTTCCTCGCCCTGGCCGCCCTCTACGAAAGCTGGTCGATCCCGCTGGCGGTGATCCTGGTGGTGCCGCTGGGCGTGCTCGGCGCACTGCTCGGGGTGAGCCTGCGCGGCCTGCCCAACGACATCTACTTCAAGGTCGGCCTGATCACCATCATCGGCCTCTCGGCGAAGAACGCCATCCTCATCATCGAGGTAGCCAAGGACCATTACCAGGAAGGCATGAGCCTGCTGCAGGCGACCCTGGAGGCCGCGCGCCTGCGCCTGCGACCGATCGTCATGACCTCGCTGGCGTTCGGTTTCGGCGTGGTCCCGCTGGCGCTCTCCAGCGGCGCCGGTTCCGGCGCCCAGGTCGCCATCGGCACCGGGGTGCTCGGCGGGATCGTCACCGCCACGGTACTCGCGGTGTTCCTGGTACCGCTGTTCTTCCTGGTGGTCGGGCGCCTGTTCCGGTTACGCAAGGCGCCGCGCACCGGCACCTCGCCCCGGATCCCGACGGAGCAAGCCTGATGCCCCTAGCGAAACTCTCGCTCCCCACCCTGGCACTGTGCGTCGGGCTGCTCGGCGCCTGCCCACCGACGCCTCGGCAGCCGCGCGCGGCCCCGATCGTTCCGGCCAACGGCCCCGACCTTCGGGGCAAGCTGGACGACTGGCAACAGCAGTTCACCGACCCGCTGCTGCGACAGATGATCGGCTACGCGCCGGCGCTATCCGGCGCGCAAGCCTGAATTCCGCCGTCCTTTTCCCGCCCTAGTCGGCCGCCGGCAGCGCTCGGCTGAAGCGGTAGAACAGGTTCGGCTCGCTGACCACGTACAGGCTGCCCCGGTCGTCCATCGCCAACCCTTCGGCCTGCGGCACGTCGTCCGTCAGGCCATGGTTGCCGCCACGCAGGGTCAGGCTACCGAGCGGATCCCCGGCGCGATCCAGTTCGATGACCACCCGCGACTCGTCGGAAAGCACCAGCAGGTGATCGCTGGCCTTGTCGTAGTAGAGGCTCGACAGATCGGTGAGGAACAACCCGCGATCGCGCTGCGGGTCGCCGCCGACGCTCAGGTCGAGCGCCTCGCCGCGGTCGTTGAAGAAGCCGTTTACCTCGATGATGCCCACCGGCGCCTTTTCCCGGGCCACGAACAGGCGCTCGCGCAGCGGGTCGTAGGCCAACCCCTCGAAGCCCTTGTTGCGTTTGTTTGCACTGCCCAGGGAGAACTTCCGGGCGTTGCGCGGATCGTCGATGTCGATCACCCGGGTGTCGGCGTCGACATGGATCTCCACCAGGCGTTGGCGACGCTCCTCGGCGACCACGTAGACGCCGGGCCGGATGTACTCGATAGCCTCCGGATCCTGGAAACCGCGCAGGGGGATGCGTCGCAGCAATTCGCCGTCCAGCGACAGCTCGAGGAAATGCGGGTCCTGGTTGGTCACGCTGACCAGGCTGCGCCGGCTGGGGTCGAAGGACAGCGCCGAGACGTTGGACTCCGCGCCCAGCACGCGGGCTTCGATATCGACCCGATAGTCGGCCAGGCGCAGGGCGTTCTCGCGCGCAACATCGCCGCCGTAGCGCTGCTCCAGCTTGAACCAGATGCGCTCGAACGCGCGCTGCTGCTGACCCGCCACCAGCAGCGCAAGCAACGCGGCGAGCAGGCAAGCCAGCAGCGTCCTGTAGGTCATCAGCCGACTCATCGTTACGACTCCTCCGAGAAACACAGTGTTCGGCGAAGCAGAACAGAGCCATCCGTGCCCTTTCATGAGGCGCCGATTAAATATTTCTGACAAGTATCTTTCACGGCTGTCATTTTCCCCCGTTCCAGGCGTTGACAGGATTTCGGTGCAGCTTTACGTTAACGTAAAGGTAAACAAGCAGGTGCCTGCGCATGTCCACCACCTACACCATCTCCGATCTCGCCCGCGAACTGGACATCACCACCCGCGCCATCCGCTTCTACGAGGAGCAAGGCATGCTCTCCCCCGAGCGACGCGGCCAGGAACGCATCTATTCGCCGCGCGACAAGGTCAGCCTGAAGCTGATCCTGCGCGGCAAGCGCATCGGTTTTTCCCTCGCCGAATGCCGCGAACTGATCGAGCTCTACGACCCGGACCCGAGCAGCGGCAACCAGAAGCAGTTGAACACCATGCTGGAGAAGATCGCCGAGCGCCGCGCCCAGCTGGAACAACAGTTGCTGGACATCGAACAGATGCAGCTGGAACTGGATACTGCCGAGGAGCGCTGTCGAGCTGCGCTGATTAAAAGCTATAACAAACAACCAGTTGCAACATAAACCTCATTCGAAGCTTTAAACCGGACAAGCACAATTACAGGTGAAAGCATGACCTATCCCAGCCTCAACTTCGCCCTCGGCGAAACCATCGACATGCTCCGCGACCAGGTCCGCGGCTTCGTCACCGCCGAACTGCAGCCGCGCGCCGCGCAGATCGACCAGGACAACCAGTTCCCCATGGACATGTGGCGCAAGTTCGGCGAGATGGGCCTGCTCGGCATCACCGTCGACGAGGAGTACGGCGGTTCGGCGCTGGGCTACCTGGCACACGCCGTGGTCATGGAAGAGATCAGCCGGGCCTCGGCCTCGGTGGCGCTCTCCTATGGCGCGCATTCCAACCTCTGCGTCAACCAGATCAAGCGCAACGGCAACGCCGAACAGAAGGCCCGCTACCTGCCGGCCCTGGTGTCCGGCGAACACATCGGTGCGCTGGCGATGAGCGAACCCAACGCCGGCTCCGACGTGGTCTCGATGAAGCTGCGCGCGGACCGGGTCGGCGACCGCTTCGTTCTCAACGGCAGCAAGATGTGGATCACCAACGGTCCCGATGCCCATACCTATGTGATCTACGCCAAGACCGACGCGGACAAGGGCGCGCACGGGATCACCGCGTTCATCGTCGAGCGCGACTGGAAAGGCTTCAGTCGCGGGCCGAAGCTGGACAAGCTGGGCATGCGCGGCTCGAACACCTGCGAACTGATCTTCCAGGACGTCGAGGTACCCGAGGAGAACGTCCTCGGCGCGGTCAACGGAGGGGTCAAGGTACTGATGAGCGGCCTCGACTACGAGCGCGTGGTGCTTTCCGGCGGCCCGGTGGGAATCATGCAGGCGTGCATGGACGTGGTGGTGCCGTACATCCATGACCGCCGCCAGTTCGGCCAGAGCATCGGCGAATTCCAGCTGGTCCAGGGCAAGGTGGCCGACATGTACACCGCCCTCAACGCCAGCCGCGCCTACCTATACGCCGTGGCCGCCGCCTGCGACCGCGGCGAGACGACCCGCAAGGACGCCGCCGGGGTGATCCTCTACAGCGCCGAGCGCGCCACCCAGATGGCCCTGGACGCGATCCAGATCCTCGGCGGCAACGGCTACATCAACGAGTTTCCCACCGGCCGCCTGTTGCGCGACGCCAAGCTCTACGAGATCGGCGCCGGCACCAGCGAGATCCGCCGCATGCTGATCGGCCGCGAGCTGTTCAACGAAACCCGCTGAAGCCTCGCTCTCCCCGGCCCTTTTCCGCCAGGGAGAGGGCATTCCATTGCATCGACAGGCGCATCGCCAGGTCGGGAGCGGGCGCCAACCGCTTCCGCCCACCTCGACACGGAGCCACCGCCATGGCCATCCTGCACACCCAGATCAATCCACGCTCCGCCGAGTTCGCGGCCAACGCCGCGACCATGCTGGAACAGGTCAACGCCCTGCGCACCCTCCTCGGCCGCATCCACGAAGGCGGCGGTAGCGCCGCCCAGGCCCGGCACAGCGCGCGCGGCAAGCTGCTGGTGCGCGAACGCATCAACCGCCTGCTCGACCCCGGCTCGCCGTTCCTCGAGCTTTCCGCCCTCGCCGCCCATGAGGTCTACGGCGAAGAGGTCGCCGCCGCCGGCATCGTCGCCGGGATCGGCCGGGTCGAAGGGGTGGAATGCATGATCGTCGGCAACGATGCCACGGTGAAGGGCGGCACCTACTATCCGCTGACTGTGAAGAAGCACCTGCGGGCCCAGGCCATCGCCCTGGAAAACCGCCTGCCATGCATCTACCTGGTGGACTCCGGCGGCGCCAACCTGCCGCGCCAGGACGAGGTGTTCCCCGACCGCGAGCACTTCGGCCGGATCTTCTTCAACCAGGCCAACATGAGTGCCCGCGGCATCCCGCAGATCGCCGTGGTCATGGGCTCCTGCACCGCCGGCGGGGCCTACGTGCCGGCGATGTCCGACGAAACCGTGATGGTGCGCGAACAGGCCACCATCTTCCTCGCCGGGCCGCCGCTGGTGAAGGCCGCTACCGGCGAGGTGGTCAGCGCCGAGGAACTTGGCGGCGCCGACGTGCACTGCAAGGTCTCCGGGGTCGCCGACCACTATGCCGAGGACGATGACCATGCCCTGGCCATCGCCCGCCGCTGCGTCGCCAACCTCAACTGGCGCAAGCAGGGCCAGCTGCAATGCCGTGCGCCGCGCGCACCGCTGTACCCCGCCGAGGAGCTGTACGGGGTGATTCCCGCCGACAGCAAGCAGCCCTACGACGTGCGCGAAGTGATCGCACGGCTGGTGGACGGCTCCGAGTTCGACGAGTTCAAGGCGCTGTTCGGCACCACCCTGGTCTGCGGCTTCGCCCACCTGCACGGCTATCCGATAGCCATCCTGGCCAACAACGGGATCCTCTTCGCCGAGGCCGCGCAGAAAGGCGCGCACTTCATCGAACTGGCCTGCCAGCGCGGCATCCCGCTGCTGTTCCTGCAGAACATCACCGGTTTCATGGTCGGCCAGAAGTACGAGGCCGGTGGCATCGCCAAGCACGGCGCCAAGCTGGTGACCGCGGTGGCCTGCGCGCGGGTGCCGAAGTTCACCGTGCTGATCGGCGGCAGCTTCGGCGCCGGCAACTACGGCATGTGCGGACGCGCCTACGACCCGCGCTTCCTGTGGATGTGGCCGAACGCGAGGATCGGCGTGATGGGCGGCGAACAGGCCGCCGGGGTGCTCGCCCAGGTCAAGCGCGAGCAGGCCGAGCGCGCCGGCCAGCAGCTCGGCGTCGAAGAGGAGGCGAAGATCAAGGCACCGATCCTCGAGCAGTACGAGCACCAGGGCCATCCCTACTACTCCAGCGCGCGACTGTGGGACGACGGCGTGATCGATCCGGCGCAGACCCGCGAGGTGCTCGCCCTGGCGCTTTCCGCCGCCCTCAACGCCCCCATCGAGCCGACCGCCTTCGGCGTGTTCCGCATGTGACGAGCAGACCAGCATGAGCGAATTCCAGACCATCCAGCTTGAGATCGACCCGCGCGGCGTAGCCACCCTGTGGCTGGACCGGGCGGAAAAGAACAACGCCTTCAATGCCGTCGTGATCGACGAACTGTTGCAGGCCATCGATCGCGTCGGCAGCGACCCGCAGGTCCGCCTGCTGGTGCTGCGCGGCCGTGGCCGGCACTTCTGCGGCGGTGCCGACCTGGCCTGGATGCAGCAGTCGGTGGACCTCGACTACCAGGGCAACCTGGCCGACGCCCAGCGCATCGCCGAACTCATGACCCATCTCTACAACCTGCCCAAGCCGACCCTGGCGGTGGTCCAGGGCGCGGTGTTCGGCGGCGGGGTCGGCCTGGTCAGTTGCTGCGATATGGCCATCGGCAGCGACGACGCGACCTTCTGCCTGTCCGAGGTACGCATCGGCCTGATCCCGGCGACCATCGCCCCGTTCGTGGTCAAGGCCATCGGCCAGCGCGCCGCGCGACGCTATTCGCTGACCGCCGAGCGCTTCGACGGACGCCGCGCCAGCGAACTGGGCCTGCTCAGCGAAAGCTGTCCCGCCGCCGAACTGGAAAGCCAGGCCGAGGCCTGGATCGCCAACCTGCTGCAAAACAGCCCGCGCGCCCTGGTCGCCTGCAAGGCGCTCTACCATGAGGTCGAGGCCGCCGAGCTGAGCCCGGCGCTGCGCCGCTACACCGAGGCGGCCATCGCCCGCATCCGCATCAGCCCGGAAGGCCAGGAAGGCCTGCGCGCCTTCCTGGAGAAACGCACGCCCGCCTGGAGAAACGACGCATGAACCCGGACTACCGCAGCATCCAGCGCATCCTGGTCGCCAACCGCGGCGAGATCGCCTGCCGGGTGATGCGCAGCGCGCGCGCCCTCGGCATCGGCAGCGTCGCCGTGCACAGCGACATCGACCGCCACGCCCGCCACGTCGCCGAAGCCGACATCGCCGTCGACCTGGGCGGCGCCAAGCCCGCCGACAGCTACCTGCGCGGCGACAGGATCATCGCCGCCGCCCTCGCCAGCGGCGCCCAGGCGATCCACCCCGGCTACGGCTTCCTCTCGGAGAACGCCGACTTCGCCCGCGCCTGCGAGGAAGCCGGCCTGCTCTTCCTCGGGCCGCCGGCGGCGGCCATCGACGCCATGGGCAGCAAGTCGGCGGCCAAGGCGCTGATGGAAGAAGCCGGCGTGCCGCTGGTGCCCGGCTATCACGGCGAAGCCCAGGACGCCGAGACCTTCCGCCGGGAAGCCGGAAGGATCGGCTACCCGGTGCTGCTCAAGGCCGCCGCTGGCGGCGGCGGCAAGGGCATGAAGGTGGTGGAGCACGAAGCCGAGCTGGCCGAGGCCCTTTCCTCCGCCCAGCGCGAGGCCAAGGCCGCCTTCGGCGACGCGCGGATGCTGGTGGAGAAATACCTGCTGAAGCCGCGCCACGTGGAGATCCAGGTATTCGCCGATCGCCATGGCCACTGCCTGTACCTCAACGAACGCGACTGTTCGATCCAGCGCCGCCACCAGAAGGTCGTCGAGGAAGCCCCCGCCCCCGGTCTCGGCGCGGAACTGCGCCGGGCCATGGGCGAGGCCGCGGTACGCGCGGCGCAGGCGATCGGCTACGTTGGCGCCGGTACCGTCGAATTCCTCCTCGACGAACGCGGCCAGTTCTTCTTCATGGAAATGAACACCCGCCTGCAGGTGGAACACCCGGTCACCGAGGCCATCACCGGCCTCGACCTGGTCGCCTGGCAGATCCGCGTCGCTCGCGGCGAGGCGCTGCCGCTGACACAGGAACAGGTGCCGCTGAACGGCCACGCCATCGAAGTGCGGCTCTACGCGGAAGACCCCGAGGGCGGCTTCCTCCCCGCCAGCGGCCGCCTGGCGCTGTACCGCGAAGCGCCCGCCGGCCCCGGCCGGCGGGTCGACAGCGGGGTACGCGAAGGCGACGAGGTCTCGCCGTTCTACGACCCGATGCTGGCCAAGCTGATCGCCTGGGGCGAAACCCGCGAGGAAGCCCGCCAGCGCCTGCTGGCGATGCTGGCGGAAACCTCGGTCGGCGGCCTGCGCACCAACCTGGCATTCCTCCGCCGCATCCTCGCCCATCCGGCGTTCGCCGCCGCCGAACTGGACACCGGTTTCATCGCGCGCCACCAAGACGACCTGCTGCCGGCGCCGCAAGCGCTGCCGGAGCATTTCTGGCAGGCCGCCGCCGAGGCCTGGCTGCAGAGCGAAGCGGGCCACCGTCGCGACGACGACCCGTATTCGCCCTGGAGTCGCAACGACGGCTGGCGCAGCGCCCTGGCGCGGGAGTCCGACCTGATGCTGCGCTGCCGCGACGAACGCCGCTGCGTCCGCCTGCGCCACGCCAGCCCCAGCCAGTATCGCCTCGACGGCGACGACCTGGTCAGCCGGGTGGACGGTGTCACCCGTCGCTCGGCGGCATTGCGCCGCGGACGCCAGTTGTTCCTCGAATGGGAGGGCGAACTGCTGGCCATCGAAGCCGTCGACCCGATCGCCGAGGCCGAGGCCGCCCATGCCCACCAGGGCGGTTTGAGCGCGCCGATGAACGGCAGTATCGTGCGGGTCCTGGTCGAGCCCGGCCAGACGGTCGAAGCCGGCGCCACCCTGGTGGTGCTGGAGGCGATGAAGATGGAGCACAGCATCCGCGCGCCCCACGCCGGGGTAGTGAAGGCGCTGTATTGCAGCGAGGGCGAACTGGTCGAGGAAGGCACGCCGCTGGTGGAGCTGGACGAGAACCAGGCCTGACAGCCAAGACGAGGAACAGCATGAACCTGCCGAAGAAGGTCCGCCTGGTGGAGGTCGGTCCGCGCGACGGACTGCAGAACGAGAAACAGCCGATCGAGGTGGCCGACAAGATCCGTCTGGTCGATGACCTGAGCGCCGCCGGCCTGGACTACATCGAAGTGGGCAGCTTCGTCTCGCCCAAGTGGGTGCCGCAGATGGCCGGCTCGGCCGAGGTATTCGCCGGCATCCGCCAGCGTCCCGGCGTGACCTACGCGGCGCTGGCGCCGAACCTGAAAGGCTTCGAGGCGGCGCTGGAGTCGGGAGTGAAGGAAGTGGCGGTGTTCGCCGCCGCGTCGGAAGCCTTCTCCCAGCGCAACATCAACTGCTCGATCAAGGACAGCCTGGAGCGCTTCGTACCGGTGCTGGAGGCGGCGCGCCAGCACCAGGTGCGGGTGCGCGGCTATATTTCCTGCGTGCTCGGCTGTCCCTACGACGGCGATGTCGATCCGCGCCAGGTCGCCTGGGTCGCCCGCGAACTCCAGCAGATGGGCTGCTACGAAGTGTCCCTGGGCGACACCATCGGCGTCGGCACCGCCGGCGCCACCCGCCGGCTGATCGAGGCGGTGGCCAGCGAGGTTCCCCGCGAGCGCCTCGCCGGGCACTTCCACGACACCTACGGGCAGGCCCTGGCGAACATCTACGCCAGCCTGCTGGAAGGCATCGCGGTATTCGACAGCTCGGTGGCCGGCCTCGGCGGTTGTCCCTACGCCAAGGGCGCCACCGGCAACGTCGCCAGCGAAGACGTCCTCTACCTGCTGAACGGTCTGGAGATCCATACCGGGGTCGACATGCACGCCCTGGTCGACGCCGGCCAGCGCATCTGCGCGGTGCTCGGCAAGAGCAACGGATCGCGAGCGGCGAAGGCGTTGCTGGCCAAGGCCTGAGGAGCGGCGGATAACCGCGGGCGGTTATCCGCCCTACCCGACATCACCCTCAGGCTCGGAGACTGCATCATCCACCCTGGGTGCCGTCATACCCCATCCGCCAACTGATAGCCCGAGTCGTCGCAAGCAGCCGTTCCGCCGCCGGCCCCTGCTCCTCGGCCTGGAAGATGCTCGCCGGGCCGACCACCGTGAGCACCGCCGCCACCCGCCCGCGGGCATCGAACACCGGCGCCGAGAGCGCTTCCACCCCAGGCATCAGCAGCCCATGGATCGCATGCAGGCCGCGCGCGCGGATGCCCTCCAGCAGCACCGCATAGGCCGCCGGGTCGGCCAGCGGATGGTCGGCGCGCCCGGCCAACTCTTCCTCGCGCAGCTCGGCCACCTCGCGTTCCGGCAGGAACGCGGCGAACACCAGGCCGGTGGACGAACCGAGCAGCGGCAGCACCGAGCCGACCTGGGTGACCACCGTCACCGCGCGCACCGCCTGTTCCACCTGTACCACGGTGGCTCCACGGTTGCCCCAGACGGCGAGGAAGCAGGTCTCGTTGAGCACGTCGCGCAGCTCGGCCAGCGGCGCGGCGGCGCTCTTCAGCACGTCCATGCTGTCCAGCGCCGCCAGGCCCACGCGCAGCGCCTCGCGCCCCAGCGAGTAATGATTGGTGGAGGCGTCCTGGACCGCGAAGCCGCTGGCGATCAATGCCTGCAGATAGCGATGGACCTTGCTCGCCGGCATCCCCACATGCTCCGCCAGGCGCGACAGCGAGGTCGCCGGGGAGAGTTCGGCGAGGGCCTTGAGGATATCGGTACCGACTTCGGCGGAGCGGACCTTCTGCTTGCCGGAGGTTTCGGCGGGACTGCTGTTCTTTTCCATGGACGCGGGTTCCTGCGGGCGGGGCCGACGTTATAGCTTGACGCTGCCATCCACTCAAATTACGTTATGCGTAATTGAATTACGATAAAAATAACGCAGCCAGCGTGCCAGGTCCCCGGCGGATCGGCGGCAAGCTGCCCCCACTCCCCGGAGGCCTCAGATGAACCTCGACTCCACTGCCCTCGCCTATCAATCGGGCTTCGGCAACGAATTCAGCAGCGAAGCGCTCCCCGGCGCCCTGCCGGTCGGCCAGAACTCCCCGCAGAAAGCGCCCTACGGCCTGTACGCCGAACTGCTCTCCGGCACCGCCTTCACCATGGCTCGCAGCGAGGCCCGGCGCACCTGGCTATACCGCATCACGCCGTCGGCCAAGCATCCGCCGTTCCGCCGCCTGGAACGACAGATCGCCGGTGCCGAACTGGATGCGCCGACCCCCAACCGCCTGCGCTGGGACCCGCTGGCACTGCCCGAGCAGCCCACCGACTTCCTCGACGGCCTGCTGCGCATGGCCGCCAACGCGCCCGGCGACAAGCCCGCCGGCGTGAGCATCTACCAGTACCTGGCCAACCGCTCGATGGAGCGTTGCTTCTACGACGCCGACGGCGAACTGCTGCTGGTCCCGCAGTTGGGCCGCCTGCGCCTGTGCACCGAACTCGGCGCGCTGCAGGTCGAACCGCTGGAGATCGCGGTGATCCCGCGCGGGATGAAGTTCCGCGTCGAGCTGCTCGACGGCGAGGCACGCGGCTATATCGCCGAGAACCACGGCGCGCCGCTGCGCCTGCCCGACCTCGGCCCGATCGGCAGCAATGGCCTGGCCAATCCGCGCGACTTCCTGGCCCCGGTGGCGCGCTACGAAGACAGCCGCCAGCCGCTGCAACTGGTGCAGAAATACCTCGGCGAGCTGTGGGCCTGCGAGCTTGACCACTCGCCGCTGGACGTGGTCGCCTGGCACGGCAACAACGTGCCCTACAAGTACGACCTGCGCCGCTTCAACACCATCGGCACGGTCAGCTTCGACCACCCGGACCCGTCGATCTTCACCGTGCTGACCTCCCCCACCAGCGTCCATGGCCTGGCCAACATCGACTTCGTGATCTTCCCGCCGCGCTGGATGGTGGCCGAGAACACCTTCCGTCCGCCATGGTTCCACCGCAACCTGATGAACGAGTTCATGGGCCTGATCCAGGGCGCCTATGACGCCAAGGCCGGCGGCTTCGTGCCTGGCGGCGCCTCGCTGCACAGTTGCATGAGCGCCCACGGCCCGGACGCGGAAAGCTGCGACAAGGCCATCGCCGCCGACCTCAAGCCGCACAGGATCGACCAGACCATGGCCTTCATGTTCGAGACCAGCCAGGTCCTCCGGCCGAGCCGTGCCGCCCTCGAGACGCCGGCCCTGCAGAATGACTACGATGCCTGCTGGGCGTCGCTCGTATCCACCTTCAACCCGCAACGGAGATAACCCCATGAACCAGCCAACCCCCACTCGTAGCTGGGTCGCCTCCGCCAATGGGCATGCCGACTTTCCCCTGCAAAACCTGCCGCTGGGCATCTTCAGCCGTGCCGGCCTGAGCCCGCGTTGCGGCGTGGCCATCGGCGACTCGATCCTCGACCTGGACGCGGCGCTGGCCGCCGGGCTGTTCGAGGGGGCCGCCGGCGAAGCCGCCGAAGCCACCCGCGGCGGCGCGCTGAACGCCTTCTTCGCCCTCGGCAAACCGGCCCGCGTGGCGCTGCGCCAGCGCCTGCTGGAGCTGCTCGGCGAAGGCGCCGCGGAGCGCCCGGAGCTGCTCCATGCGGCCGCCGAGTGCCAAATGCACCTACCGGCCAGGATCGGCGACTACACCGACTTCTACGTCGGCATCCGCCATGCCGAGAACGTCGGCAAGCTGTTCCGCCCGGACAACCCGCTGCTGCCCAACTACAAGCACGTGCCCATCGGCTACCACGGCCGCGCCTCGACCGTGCGCGTCTCCGGCAGCGAAGTGCGCCGGCCCAACGGCCAGACCCTGCCGGCCGGCGCCAGCGAGCCGGTGTTCGGTCCCTGTGCGCGTCTGGACTACGAACTGGAGCTAGGCATCTGGATCGGCCAAGGCAACGCCCTCGGCGAAGCCATCCCGGTTTCCCGCGCCGCCGAGCACATCGCCGGCTTCTGTCTGCTCAACGACTGGTCGGCGCGCGACATCCAGGCCTGGGAATACCAGCCGCTCGGCCCGTTCCTGTCGAAGAGCTTCATCACCAGCGTTTCGCCCTGGGTGGTCACCGCCGAAGCCCTGGAGCCGTTCCGCCGCGCCCAGCCAGCGCGCCCCGAAGGCGACCCGCGGCCGCTGCCGTATCTTTACGACGACAACGACCAGGCCCACGGCGCCTTCGACATCGAGCTGGAGGTCCTGCTGCTCACCGAGGGCCTGCGCGAGAAAGGCCTGCCGCCGCAGCGCCTGACCCTGAGCAACAGCCTGAGCATGTACTGGACGGTGGCGCAGATGGTCGCCCACCACAGCGTCAATGGCTGCCAGTTGCAGCCCGGCGACCTGTTCGGCTCCGGCACCCTGTCCGGCGCCGAGCCCGGCCAGTTCGGCTCGCTGCTGGAGATCACCGCTGGCGGCAAGCAGCCGGTGCAACTGGCCTCCGGCGAGACCCGGCGCTTCCTCGAGGACGGCGACGAGGTCATCCTCCGCGCCCGCTGCAAGCGCGAGGGACACGTCTCGATCGGTTTCGGCGAATGTCGCGGCAAAGTGCTCGCGGCCCATCCGGGGGCGCGCGGATGAAGCTCTATACCTACTACCGTTCCACCTCCTCCTACCGGGTGCGCATCGCCCTGGCGCTGAAGGGGCTGGACTACCAGTCGCTGCCGGTCAACCTGGTCCGCGACGGCGGCGAACACCGCCAACCCGCCTACCTGGCGCTCAACCCGCAGGGCCGCGTACCGGCCCTGCAGGTCGACGAGGGCGAGCTGCTGATCCAGTCGCCGGCGATCATCGAGTACCTCGAGGAGCGCTACCCGCACCCCGCCCTGCTCTCCAGCGATCCGCTGCGCCGCGCCCACGAGCGCGGAGTCGCGGCGCTGGTCGGCTGCGACATCCACCCGTTGCACAACGCCAGCGTGCTCAACCTGCTGCGCCAGTGGGGACACGACGAAGAGCAGGTCCGGCAGTGGATCGGCCACTGGGTCGGCCAGGGTCTCGCCGCCGTCGAGCAACTGATCGGCGACCAGGGTTGGTGCTTCGGCGACCGGCCAGGCCTGGCCGACGTCTACCTGGTCCCGCAGCTCTACGCCGCCGAGCGCTTCGGCGTGGCGCTGGACGCCTGGCCACGGATCCGCCGGGTCGCCGACCTGGCCGCCGCCCATCCGGCGTTCCGCCAGGCCCATCCGGCCAACCAGCCGGACACCCCGGCCGCCTGAGGGACCGCAGAGTCCCGCTCCTGAAGATAAAGGGGGGCGTCCGCCGGACGCCCCATCACCAATAAGAACCTCAGGTACCTTGCGATGCACAACCAGATCGCCAGCTTTCGCGCGGCGCTCGACGCGCGCCCCGTGTCCCGCTACCAGTGGCTGTTGCTGCTGCTCCTCGCCCTGTTGCTGGTCACCGATGGCTACGATGCCCAGGTGCTCGGCTACGTGGTGCCGACCCTGGCCCAGGAATGGGGCCTGGACAAGGCCGCGTTCGGCCCGGTGTTCAGCGCCAACCTGTTCGGCCTGACCGTCGGTTCGCTGCTGGTGACGCCGCTGGCGGACCGCTTCGGCATCCGCCGGGTGCTGCTCTGCTGCGTGCTGATCTACGCCAGCCTGACCGTCCTGATGGTCTTCGCCGGTTCCCTGGAAAACCTGATGCTGGCGCGCTTCGTCTGCGGCATCGGAATGGGCGGGGCGATGCCCAGCGCCATGGCGCTGATGGCCGAGTATTCGCCACCGCGCCTGCGTACCCTGATGGTCACCCTGGCGGCCTGCGGTTTCTCCTTCGGCGGCGCCGCCGGCGGTTTCGTCGCCGCCGCCTTCATGGACGGCTTCGGCTGGCAGGCGGTGTTCCTCGCCGGCGGCGTCACCCCGTTGCTGCTGTTCCCCTTCCTCCTCCTGTTCCTCCCGGAGTCGCTGCCGCGCCTGCTCCGCGACGCACCGCCCTATGCCCGCCTGCGCCAGCTCAGCGAGCGTATGGCGCCGGGCTGGCAGCCGCCGCCGGCACAGGCCGACGCCGAGCCGGCGGCGAGCCTGACCGTGCTGGAGCTGTTCCGCCACGGTTACGCGCGGCCGACCCTGCTGCTCTGGGCGACCTTCTTCGTCAGCCTGATCCTGCTCTACTTCATGGTCAGCTGGCTGCCCTCGCTGCTCCAGGAAAGCGGCCTGACACGCAATGCGGCGAACCTGGCGACCTCGATGTTCCTCTTCGCCGGCACCCTCGGCGCGATGCTCCTGGCCTGGCTCGCCGACCGCCTGCGCAGCAAGGTCCGCCTGCTGGCGGCGATTCTCGCCGGCGCCGCGCTGTTCACCCTGCTCCTCGGCCTCAACCACGACCAGCCGCGCTGGCTGCTGGCGTTCGTCTTCGCCGCCGGCTTCTGCATCATCGGCGGGCAGTTGACCCTGAACGCCTTCGCCAGCAACTTCTACCCGGCCCAGGTACGCGCCACCGGCACCGGCTGGGCGCTGGGCGTGGGCCGCTTCGGTTCGATCCTCGGCCCACTGTTCGGCAGCCTGCTGCTGGGCATGCACATATCCGTGGAGAACATCTTCATGCTTGCGGCGATTCCCGCCGGGCTCGCCGCACTACTGATCCTCCAGGTCCGCTCGCCCGCCGCCCAGGCGCAGCGGGAAAGCGCCGCCGCGCTGGCCGTCGAGGAATCCTGAGCCTTCACCGCGAGCGGCTTCCCGGCTACAGTGGCGGGCCGTTTCGCCGTCCGCCGCAGGAGCCGCCGATGAACGACGCCGACAGCCTCCAGGATTACCAACGCGTACGCCAGCAGGCGATCCGTTCGCTGTTCGAGATCGTCGAAGGCTCCAGCGAAGGCACGGTGATCGTCGACCGCGAGGCCCGCATCGTCTGGATCAACCAGCGCTACGCCCAGCGTTTCGGCCTCGCCGACCCGGCGCAGGCCATCGGCCGGCCCTGCGAAAGCGTGATCCCCGGTAGCCTGCTGCGCGAGGTGGTACGCAGCGGCAAGCCGATCCTGCTGGACATGATGGACAGCGCGAAGGACCCGCTGGTGGTGATGCGCCTGCCGATCCACGACGACGCCGGCGAGGTGATCGGCGCCATCGGCTTCGCCCTGCTCGACGAACTGCGTTCGCTGTCGCCGCTGGTGACCCGCTACCTGAGCATGCAGCGCGAACTGGCCTCGACCCGCTCGCAATTGCAGGCGCGCCAGGCCAAGTACAGCTTCAGCCACTTCGTCGGTACCAGTCCGGCCAGCCTGGAAGTCAAGCGCCGCGCCCGCCGTGGCGCGGCCAGCGAAGCGCCGGTGCTGTTGCTCGGCGAGACCGGTACCGGCAAGGAACTGCTCGCCCACGCCATCCACAGCGCTTCGCCGCGGGCGCACAAGGCCTTCGTCAGCGTGAACGCCGCGGCGATCCCGGAAAGCCTGCTGGAGGCCGAATTCTTCGGTACCGCCCCGGGGGCCTTCACCGGTGCCGAGCGCAAGGGCCGGCCAGGCAAGTTGCAGGTGGCCCAGGGCGGCACGTTGTTCCTCGACGAGATCGGCGACATGCCGCTGGCCTTGCAAGGCAAGCTGTTGCGCGTGCTACAGGAGAAAGAGTTCGAAGCGGTGGGTTCCAACGAAGTGATCCGCAGCGACATCCGCCTGGTCGCCGCCACTTCCATCGACCTGCAGCAGGCGATGCGCGAAGGCCGTTTCCGCGCTGACCTCTACTACCGGCTGAACGTCCTGCCGATCGAGATCCCACCGTTGCGCCAGCGCCTGGACGACCTCCCGGCGCTCTGCGAGTCGATCCTCGACAGCCTCGACCACGGCCGTCTCCACGAACTCGGCGGCGACGCCCTGGCGCTGCTCGCCCGGCATGCCTGGCCGGGCAATGTTCGCGAACTGCGCAACGTGCTGGAACGCGCGCTGCTGCTGGCCGACCAACCGTTGCTGGACGCCGCCGCCCTCGGCGCGGCGCTCGGCCCCCTGCAACCGCTGCCGGAGCTGCCTCGAGCGGCGGACGACAGGCCGGTCGGGGATTTCCAACAGGCCCGCGAAGCCTTCGAGCGCGACCTGATCGGACGGGCCCTGGCGCAGAGTGCCGGCAATGTGGTGGAAGCGGCGAAACGCCTGGGCCTGGGTCGCTCGACCCTGTACAAGAAGATCGTGGCGCTGGGCATGCGTCTCGATAACGGGACCCATCTCTAAATAGAGACGAACTGAGACCTACGTAGCCACGGAACTTTCGCTCGATTATGTCTCCATTTTGAGACAACGCTATTCCCCACGCTCCCCTTCGTCTCGCCGCAGCCCGCGAAAACCGCGACTCTGGGGCCTGGCACGGTTATCGCAACGTGCCTTTCCGACGGCCCTGCCCCGTTCCAGGCCGTCACGCCGGTGCCCGCACCGTTCGACAACAAGAAACAGGCCCGGAGCGCCTTCCCCATGCGAAGCGCGCCCCGCAGCGCCGTGGAGATATGCCCGATGAGCGTGATCATCGCCCTTGCCGCCCTGGGCCTGCTGATGCTGGCCGCCTACCGGGGCTACAGCGTCATCCTGTTCGCCCCCCTCGCCGCCCTCGGCGCCGTCCTGCTCACCGATCCCAGCGCGGTCGCGCCGACCTTCACCGGGGTGTTCATGGAGAAGATGGTCGGTTTCATCAAGCTCTACTTCCCGGTTTTCCTGCTTGGCGCGGTGTTCGGCAAGCTGATCGAGCTGGCCGGCTTCTCCCGCTCCATCGTCGCGGCGGCGATCCGCCTGCTCGGCACCCGCCAGGCGATGCTGGTGATCGTACTGGTCTGCGCGCTGCTCACCTACGGCGGCGTCTCGCTGTTCGTGGTGGTGTTCGCGGTCTACCCGTTCGCCGCGGAGATGTTCCGCCAGAGCGACATCCCCAAGCGGTTGATTCCGGCGACCATCGCCCTCGGCGCGTTTTCCTTCACCATGGACGCGCTGCCCGGCACCCCGCAGATCCAGAACATCATCCCCTCGACCTTCTTCGGCACCCACGCCTGGGCCGCGCCCTGGCTCGGCACCCTCGGCGCGCTGTTCGTCTTCGCCGTGGGCATGCTCTACCTGCGACGCCAGGCGAACAAGGCGCGGCGCAACGGCGAAGGCTACGGCAGCGACCTGCGCAACGAGCCGGAGACCGCCGATGACCTGCGCCTGCCGAATCCCTGGCTGGCGCTCTCGCCGCTGGTGCTGGTCGGGGTCGCCAACCTGCTGTTCACCCACTGGATCCCGCAATGGTACGGCCAGGTCCATACCCTGCAACTGGCCGGCATGGCCACGCCGTTGCAGACCGAGGTCGGCAAGCTCACCGCGATCTGGGCAGTGCAGGCGGCCCTGCTGCTGGGCATCCTGCTGGTGCTGGCGAGCGGCTTCGCGGCGATCCGCAGCCGCCTCGCCGAAGGCACCCGCAGCGCGGTGGCCGGCTCGCTGCTGGCGGCGATGAACACCGCCTCGGAATACGGCTTCGGTGCGGTGATCGCCTCGCTGCCGGGCTTCCTGGTGCTGGCCGACGCGCTCAAGAGCATTCCCAATCCGCTGGTCAACGAAGCGATCACCGTCACCCTGCTGGCCGGCATCACCGGTTCCGCGTCGGGCGGCATGAGCATCGCCCTGGCGGCGATGTCCGATACCTTCATCGCCGCCGCCAACGCCGCGCAGATCCCCCTGGAAGTCCTCCACCGGGTCGCCGCCATGGCCAGCGGCGGGATGGATACCCTGCCGCACAACGGCGCGGTGATCACCCTCCTGGCGGTCACCGGCCTGACCCATCGGGAGGCGTACAAGGACATTTTCGGCATTACCCTGATCAAGACCCTGGCGGTGTTCTTCGTCATCGGACTGTTCTACGCCACCGGCCTGGTCTGATCCGCCCTTTTTTCATCCTGCGGGAGAAACAGCATGACCCTGAAAGGCAAGACCGCCCTGGTCACCGGTTCCACCAGCGGCATCGGCCTGGGCATCGCCCTGAGCCTGGCCGAGGCCGGCGCCGACCTGCTCCTCAACGGCTTCGGTGAGGTCGACGCGGCGCTGGCGCAGGTCCGCGCCCGCGGCGTGCGCGCAGAGCACCACCCGGCCGACCTCTCCAGCCCGGAGCAGATCGGCGAACTGATGGCCTTCGCCGAGCGGACCTTCGGCGGCGTCGACATCCTCGTCAACAACGCCGGCATCCAGTACGTGGCGCCGGTGCAGGAATTCCCCATGGAACGCTGGGACGCGATCATCGCGATCAACCTGTCCTCGGTGTTCCATACCACCCGCCTGGCCCTGCCGGGCATGCTCGCGCGCGGCTGGGGGCGGATCGTCAACATCGCCTCGACCCACGGCCTGGTCGCCTCAGCCGGGAAGAGCGCCTACGTCGCCGCCAAGCATGGCGTGCTCGGCCTGACCAAGAGTGTGGCGCTGGAAACGGCGCGCACGCCGGTGACCTGCAACGCCATCTGCCCCGGCTGGGTGCTGACCCCGCTGGTGCAGAAGCAGATCGACGCGCGCATCGCCGAGGGCGTCTCGCCCGAACAGGCGGAACACGACCTGCTGGCGGAAAAGCAACCCTCGCTGGCCTTCGTCACCCCCGAGCAACTCGGCGGACTGACGCTGTTCCTTTGCAGCGAAGCCGCCGACCAGGTGCGCGGCGCGGCCTGGAACATGGATGGCGGCTGGGTGGCGCAGTAGCCGGGGCGGCCAGCCTCTCCCCAGACCCTCTCCCTGAAGGGAGAGGGAACCATCCGGAGTTCGCCCGCCCCATTGCGTAGGGCGGATAACGCCACAGGCGTTATCCGCCGATACCTCGTTTCCCGGCGCGGCTGTCCTCTCCCCAACCTTCTCCCTGAAGGGAGAGGAAGTTATCGGGGGTGGCGATGCGCTACGGCATCACCGGCGGGATGTACGCCAGGGTGCTGCCCAGGGCCCAGAGCAGCACCAGCACCAGCGGGATATGCACCAGCAACTGGACGAACGAGAAGCCGATCAGGTCGCGCGCCTTCAGCCCCAGCACGCCGAGCAACGGCAGCATGTAGAACGGGTTGATCAGGTTCGGCAGCGCTTCGGCGGCGTTGTAGATCTGCACCGCCCAGCCGAGGTGGTATTGCAGCTCGTTGGCTACCTGCATCACGTACGGCGCCTCGATGATCCACTTGCCGCCGCCGGAGGGAATGAAGAAGCCCAGCACCGCCGAGTACACGCCCATCAGCAGCGCGTAGGTGTCGTGGGAGGCGATCTGTACGAAGAAGGTCGAGATATGGTGGGCCAGGGTCTCGCCGTCGCTGCCGTTGACCGTGGTCATGATCGCCGCGATCGAGCCGTACAGCGGGAACTGGATCAGCACCCCGGTGGTGGTCGGCACCGCGCGCGCCACCGCGTCGAGGAAGCTGCGCGGGCGCCAGTGCAGCAACGCGCCGAGCATCAGGAACAGCAGGTTATAGGTGTTCAACCCGGAGATCGCCAGGATCGCCGGCTTGGTCGAGAACTCGTGGACCAGCCAGCCACCGGCCAGCAGTACCAGCAGGATGATCAGCAACGGGCTGTGCTCCAGCCACTCGCCGGGCCGGGTCGGCGCCAGCCTGGCCGGAGCGGTGAAGCTCACGTCGACCCCGCAATCCTTGGCGTCGCGGGCGCTGGCGGCGCTCGGCGCGGTCATGTAGGCGATCACCAGCGAGACCAGGATCAGCGCCAGCAGCATGACCCCGGACTGCCAGAGGAAGATGGTCTCGGTGAACGGGATCACCCCGGTGATCGCCAGGATCGACGGTGGCAGGCTGGCCGGGTTGGCCTGCAACTGCGCGGCCGACGACGACAGGCCCAGCGCCCACACCGCGCCCAGCCCGAGGTAGGCCGCGGCGCCGGCGGCGCGGTAGTCCATGCGCAGGTCGCTGCGGCGCGCCAGGGCGCGTACCAGCAGGCCGCCGAAGACCAGGCTGAGGCCCCAGTTGAGCAGCGAGGCGAGCATCGACACCAGCGCCACCCAGCAGACCGCCGAGCGGCCATTCTTCGGCACCCGCGCGAGCAGGTCGATGAGACGCGAGGCGGGGCCTGAACTGGCCACCACATAGCCGCCGATGACCACGAAGGCCATCTGCATGGTGAATGGGATCAGGCTCCAGAAACCGTCACCGAAGGCTTTCGCCGTGGCGGTCGGTCCGGCGCCCATGGCCAGCGCGGCCAGGCTGACGATGAGGATGGCCAGGGCGGCGAACACCCAGGAGTCGGGAAACCAGCGCTCGGCCCAGTTCGAGCAACGCATGGCGAAGCGCGCGGAGCGGCTTTCTTGGATGGGAAGGATAGCGGTCATCGCGGATTCTCTCGGTTTTATTGTTATTCGGCGACTATGGGGCCGCCTGTGTGTGCTACGGCTCCCTGGGCACCCGGCCGTCCCGAGGGGCGGAACGGTACGGGGCCGGTCGGACGGTCAAGGCCGTCCGCCGCTCGTTCCCTGGACACGAGCGCGCCATGCCCCCGCGAAAGGACATGGCGCGATCACGCCGCGAGCGGCAGGTCGATGGATCAGTCGCGGGCCAGGGTCAGGGCGACGCCCTGCCCGCCGCCGATGCACAGGGTGGCGAGGCCCTTCTTCGCGTCGCGACGGATCATCTCGTGCAGCAGGGTCACCAGCACCCGGCAGCCGGACGCGCCGATCGGGTGGCCAAGGGCGATGGCGCCACCGTTGACGTTGACCCTGGCGGCATCCCAGCCCAGCTCCCGGCCCACCGCCAGGGACTGCGCGGAGAAGGCCTCGTTGGCCTCGATCAGGTCCAGTTGCTCCAGGCTCCAGCCGGCCTTGTCGAGCGCGCGACGGGTGGCGGAGACCGGGCCGATGCCCATGATCGCCGGGTCGACCCCGGCGCTGGCGTAGCTGGCGATCCGCGCCAGCACCGGCAGGCCCAGGGCCTTGGCCTTGGCTGCGCTCATCAGCAATACCGCGGCGGCGCCGTCGTTGAGGCTGGAGGCGTTGCCGGCGGTGACGCTGCCGTCCTTCCTGAAGGCCGGCTTGAGCTTGGCCAGGGCCTCGACGGTGGTGCCGGCGCGCGGCTGCTCGTCGGTATCGAAGCTCAGCGGCTCGCCCTTGCGCTGCGGGACCTGGATCGGCGTGATCTCGTCGCGGAAGCGCCCGCCCTCGATGGCGGCGATGGCCTTCTGCTGCGAAGCGGCGGCGAAGGCGTCCTGCTCCTCGCGGGTCAGGCCGTACTTCTCCGCCAGGTTCTCGGCGGTGATGCCCATGTGGTAGTCGTTGAAGGCGTCCCACAGGCCGTCCTCGATCATGCTGTCGACCAGCTTCGCATGGCCCATGCGCAGGCCGGTGCGGGCGCCGGGCATGACGTAGGGCGCCAGGCTCATGTTCTCCTGGCCGCCGGCGACGATCACCTCGGCGTCGCCGCAGCGGATCGCCTGGGCGCCCAGGTGCAGGGCCTTGAGGCCGGAGCCGCAGACCTTGTTCAGGGTCATGGCCGGCACGCCGACCGGCAGGCCGGCCTTGATCGCCGCCTGGCGCGCCGGGTTCTGCCCGGACCCGGCGGTGAGCACCTGGCCGAGGATCACTTCGTCGACCTGGCCGGCATCGAGACCGGTCTGTTCGAGCAGGCGGCGGATCACCGCGGCGCCCAGCTCGGGGGCGGGAATGCCGGCCAGCGAGCCCTGGAAGCTGCCGACGGCGGTACGGGTAGCGGCGACGATGACGACGTCTTGCATGGATGGTTCTCCTGGATTCGCCCGTGGCCGGGCCGAATCGCTGCGGGTGGACGTAGGCGGTGCGACAGGCTCCTATCCTACGCCCTCTGGAAAGGACGGTCCGCGCGGCCGGCGCCTTGCGTGGAGGCGCCGGCCGCGCGGGCCGCGATTCAGAAACTCATTTCCGGCACGTGCTCGGGGACGATCAGCTTGCCGGCGGTCTTCGCCACGATCTCCTCGACGCTGACCCCGGGGGCGCGCTCGCGGAGGATGAAGGCGCCGTCCTCGATCTCCAGGTAGGCCAGGTCGGTGAGCACCTTGCGAATGCAACCGCAACCGGTCAGCGGCAGGGTGCAGTACGGCAGCAGCTTGGACTCGCCGTCCTTGGAGGCGTGGGTCATGGTGACGATGATGTTCTCGGCGCCGGCCACCAGGTCCATGGCGCCGCCCATGCCCTTGACCAGCTTGCCGGGGATCATCCAGGAGGCGATGTTGCCGCGCACGTCCACCTCGAAGGCACCGAGCACGGTGAGGTCGACGTGGCCGCCACGGATCATGGCGAAGGATTGCGCCGAGTCGAAGATCGACGCGCCGACGCGAGCGGTCACGGTCTGCTTGCCGGCGTTGATCATGTCGGCGTCGACTTCCGCCTCGCTGGGGAACGCGCCCATGCCGAGCAGGCCGTTCTCCGACTGGAGCATGACGTCGATGCCCTCCGGCACGTAGTTGGCCACCAGGGTCGGGATGCCAATGCCGAGGTTGACGTAGTAGCCGTCCTTCAATTCGCGCGCCACGCGCTGCGCCATCTGTTCGCGGGTAAGTGCCATCTGGGGAAACCTCTTGTCGTTGTAGCGGCCGCCGTCAGGCGCGCAGCGTGCGTTTCTCGATGCGTTTCTCGAAGCGACCCTGGATGATCCGGTCGACGTAGATGCCGGGGGTGTGGATTTGCGTCGGGTCCAGTTCGCCGGGCTCGACGATCTCCTCCACCTCGACCACCGTGATGCGCCCGGCGGTGGCGACCAGCGGGTTGAAGTTCTGCGCGGTGTGGCGATAGACGACGTTGCCGAAATGGTCGGCCTTCCAGCCCTTGACGATGGCGAAGTCGCCGGTGATGGCCGGCTCGAGGATGTAGTGGCGGCCATTGAACTCGCGCGCCTCCTTGCCCTCGGCGACCGGGGTGCCGTAGCCGGTGGCGGTGAAGAAGGCCGGGATGCCGGCGCCGCCGGCGCGGATCTTCTCGGCCAGCGAGCCTTGCGGGGTCAGTTCGACTTCCAGCTCGCCACTGAGCAGTTGTTGCTCGAACAGGGCGTTCTCGCCGACGTAGGAGGCGATCATCTTGCGGATCTGCCGGTCTTCCAGCAGCACGCCGAGGCCGAAACCGTCGACGCCGCAGTTGTTCGAGACCACCGTGAGGTCCCTGACCCCGCGCCGGCGGATTTCCGCGATCAGGTTCTCGGGAATCCCGCAGAGGCCGAAGCCCCCGGCGAGGACGGTCATGCCGTCGGTCAGGCCTTCGAGGGCCTCTTCGTAACTGCCTACTCGCTTGTCGAGTCCGCTCATGCTGCTGTGCCTCTTCCGGCTCTTGTGATTGTGCGTGCGGCAGTCTGACTGCCGGGTCGCACAGAGCTTCTCCGCTGCGGACTGATTTGTTAAGTTTGTTTTTCCAATCCATTGATGAGAAAAACAAATAAATGACCGTCAAGCAGTTGCGCGCCTTCCTCGCCGTGGCGCAGAGCCTCAGCTTCGCCCAGGCCGGCGAACGCCTGCACCTCTCCCAGCCGGCCCTGAGCCTGGCGATCAAGAGCCTGGAGGAAAGCCTCGGCGGTCCGCTGCTGGAACGTACCACCCGCAGCGTCAGCCTCACCCCCGAGGGCGAGACCCTGCTGCCGCTGGCGCTGCGCCTGCTGGCCGACTGGGACAATACCGAGGAATTGCTGCGCCAGCACTTCACCCTGCAACTGGGCAAGGTCTCCATCGCCGCCATGCCCTCCTTCGCCGGCAACCTGCTGCCGCTGGTCTTGAAGACCTTTCGCGAACGCCACCCGCGGGTCAACGTGGCGGTGCACGACGTGATCAACGAGCAGGTGCTGGAGATGGTCCGCAACCGACGCGTCGAGCTGGGCATCGCCTTCGAGCCGGAGTCCCTGGAAAACCTCGAGTTCACCCCGTTCTACAGCGACCGCTTCGTCGCCGTGGTGCCGACCGGCTCGCCGCTGTCCGGGCAGGAGCGGATCAGTTGGCGCGAACTGCTCGGCGAGCCCTTCATTACCCTGCAACGCCCCTCGGCGGTGCGCCTGCTCCTGGAAGAAAGCGTGGCCGCCGAGCACGGCCGCTTGCCGGTGGCGTTCGAGAGCCACCAACTGGTCACGGTCGGGCGGATGGTCGCCCAGGGACTGGGTGTCAGCGCCGTGCCGACCCTGTGCATCCAGCAGATGCAGGAACTCGGCGCGCGCTGCCTGCCGCTCTACGCGCCGCAGGTGCAGCGACGGGTCGGCCTGCTGCGGCTGAGCGAGCACAAGCTGTCCACCGCCGCCCAGGCCCTCAGCGACGTGCTGCTGCATGGCACCGACTGGCGCTCGCTGGCGCTGCCGCAGGACCAGTCCACGGAGTGAGGCAGGCAGCGGCGGGTCCGGTTATGCTTCCTGCATGTCCCGGAACAACAACAAGGACGGACACGCCATGCCCGCACCGCTCTGGAGCCCTTCCGCCGAACGCATCGCCGCCAGTCGCATGGAGGCCTTCCGGCGCTTCGTCAACCAGCGCCATGCCCTCGGTCTGGCCGACTACCCGGCGCTGCATGCCTGGAGCGTGCAGCGGCGCGAGGCGTTCTGGCAGGCCATCGTCGACTTCTTCGAGGTGCGCTTCCAGCAACCGCCGCGTGCGGTCCTCGAGGAAGGCACGCAGATGCCCTCGGCGCGCTGGTTCCCCGGCGCCACGCTGAATTTCGCCGAACACCTGCTGCGCCGCCGCGATGATGCCCCGGCGCTGATCGCGGTGAGCGAAGACGGTCGCCGCGAGGTGCTCAGCCACGCCGAACTGGCCCGTCACGTGGCGGGCCTGCAGAAGCGCCTCGCCGCCCTGGGCATAGGCCCCGGCGACCGGGTCGCCGCGCTGATGCCGAACACCTGGCAGACCGTGGTCGGCATGCTCGCCACCGCCAGCCTCGGCGCCACCTGGTCGAGCTGCTCGCCGGACTTCGGCACCCAGGGCGTGATCGACCGCTTCGGCCAGATCGAACCGCGCGTGCTGATCGCCTGCGCCGGCTACCGCTACGCCGGCAAGTCGCTGGACCTGACCGCCAAGCTCAACGAGGTGCTCGCCGGCCTGCCCGGCCTGGAGCAACTGCTGGTGGTGCCCTACGACCGTCCGCAGGCGCAGCCGCAGGACTACCGCTGCCAGGCGCGTGTCGCGCTGTGGGACGGGTTCTACCAGGCCGAGGGCGAGCCGGTCTTCACCCCGGTGCCCTTCGAGCAGCCGCTGTACATCCTCTATTCGTCGGGCACCACCGGGGTACCCAAGTGCATCGTCCATGCCACCGGCGGCGTGCTCCTGCAACATCTCAAGGAGCACGGCCTGCACACCGACCTGGGCGACGGCGACCGGCTGTTCTACTACACCACCTGCGGCTGGATGATGTGGAACTGGCTGGCCTCCGGCCTGGCGGTGGGCGCCAGCCTGGTGCTCTACGACGGCTCGCCGTTCCACCCCGGCCCCGAGCGCCTGCTGGACCTCGTCGACGCCGAGGACATCGCCGTGTTCGGCGCCAGCGCCAAGTACCTGGCGGCGCTCGAGAAGGCCGGCGTGCGCCCGCGCCACAGCCACCGCCTGGACAGCCTGAGGACACTGCTCTCCACCGGTTCGCCGCTGGCCCACGAAAGCTTCGACTACGTCTATCGCGAGCTGAAGAGCGACCTCTGCCTGTCGTCGATCTCCGGCGGCACCGACATCGTTTCCTGCTTCGCCATCGGCAACCCGGTGCTGCCGGTGTGGCGCGGCGAACTGCAATGCAAGGCGCTGGGCATGGCCGTGGAAATCTGGGACGACGACGGCCGCCGCCTCGCCAGCGGCAAGGGCGAGCTGGTCTGCACCCGGCATTTCCCGTCGATCCCGCTGGGCTTCTGGAACGACCCGGATGGCACCAGGTTCCACGACGCCTACTTCGCCAGTTTTCCCGGCGTCTGGGCCCATGGCGACTACGCCGAGGAAACCGCCCACGGCGGGCTGGTCATCCACGGCCGCTCCGACGCGGTGCTCAATCCCGGCGGCGTGCGCATCGGCACCGCGGAAATCTACCGCCAGGTGGAAAAGGTCGAGGAAGTCCTCGAGTCCATCGCCATCGGCCAGGACTGGCAGGGCGATGTGCGTGTGCTGCTGTTCGTCCGCCTGCGCGACGGCGTGCGACTCGACGAGCCGCTGCGTGAACGCATCCGCCAGACCATCCGCGCCAACGCCACGCCGCGCCACGTACCGGCGAAGATCATCCAGGTCGCCGATATCCCGCGCACCCTGAGCGGCAAGATCGTCGAGCTTGCGGTGCGCAACGTGATCCACGGCCGCCCGGTGAAGAACACCGACGCCCTGGCCAACCCGCAGGCGCTGGAGCTTTATCGCGACCTCGCCGAACTGCGCGACTGAAACCGCGGCGAGCCTGGGCTAGAATGCGCGTTCCGTGCTACCGCAAAAGGTAATCCCATGCCCGTCGCCATGGCCCGCCACATCCTGGTCAAGACCGAAGCCGAGGCCGCCCAACTGAAGCAGCGCCTGGCCAAGGGCGAGGACTTCGCCACACTGGCGAAGAAGCATTCGACCTGCCCGTCCGGCAAGCGCGGCGGCGACCTCGGCGAGGTGCGTCCGGGGCAGATGGTCAGGTCCATCGACAATGCCATCTTCAGGAAACCCGTGGGCGTGCTCCAGGGTCCGCTGAAGAGCCAGTTCGGCTACCATCTCCTGGAAGTGTATTTCCGCGACTGAACCGCCACCGGAGCGTCCATGACCGCCGACCAGATCGCCGCCTTCTGCCTGCAACTGCCCGGCGCCCGGGAAGACCTCAAGTGGGGTTCGAACCGGGTGTTCTCGGTGGCCGGCAACAAGATGTTCGCCATCCTCGACTTCGTCGACAAGGACGGCGGCCTGGCCTTCAAGGTCGGCAGCGAGCTGTTCCTCGGCTATGTCGACCGCCCCGGCATCCGTCCGGCGCCCTACCTGGCGCGCGCGCACTGGATCGTCATGGCCCGCCCCTACCCGATGAAGGCGGCGGAGTTGCGCGAGGCCCTGGTCCGTTCCCATCAGCTGGTGGTGGCGCGCCTGCCCAAGCGCCAGCGCCTCGGCCTGGTACTCGACGCATGAGTCGCGACCGTCTGTACACCTGGGCCGGCCTGTGGCGCTCGCCGTCGTCCAGCTGGGAGGCCCTGCGCCTGGAGGACGACCAGGCGGAAAGCCAGTTGCGCGCGCCGGACGAACGCAGCGGCCTGCCCTACCAATTGGACTACCGGCTGCGCTGGGACGCCGACTGGCATCTGCGTGAGGCGGTGTTCCACGTCGAAAGCGAAACCGGGGTGCGCAAGCTGCACCTGCTCGCCGATGGCCGCGGCCACTGGCAGGACGGCGACGGCGAAGCGCTACCGGCGTTCGACGGTTGCCTGGACATCGATCTCTGGCCAAGCCCCTTCACCAACACCTTCCCGATCCGCCGCCTGGGCCTGGCCGATGGCCAGCGCGCGGAAATCCGCGCGCTCTACATCGAGGCCCCGGCCCTGGAGCCGCGTAGCATGCGCCAGGCCTACACCCGCCTGGACGCCAGCCACTACCTCTACGAGAACCTCGAAGGCAGCGCGTTCAAGGCGGTACTGCTGGTGGACGAACAGGGCCTGGTGATCGACTACCCGGGTCTCTTCCAGCGTCTCTGAACGCGCTAGCGCCAGGCACCGCGCGTCGCCGATAGCCCGGCGAATCCGTTAGCCTGCTTTCATTCGTCATCCGCAACGGTCATCATGGCGGACCGCGACAACCCACTGCGACCGCGTTTCCCACATGTCCGTCGATATCCGCCCCACCCCGCCGGCGCAGGACAGCGCCCGGCAGAACGTCACCCTGCAGATCGTCTCGGTGGTGATGTTCACCTTCATCGGCTACCTGACCATCGGCATCCCGCTGGCGGTGCTGCCCGGCTACGTGCACGACGACCTCGGCTACGGCTCGGTGCTGGCCGGCCTGGTGATCAGCCTGCAGTACCTCGCCACCCTGCTCGCCCGGCCCTACGCCGGGCGCGTCATCGACGGGCTCGGGCCGAAGCGCGCGGTGCTCTACGGCATGGCCGGCAGCGCCGCGAGCGGGCTGTTCATGCTGCTCTCGGTGGCGATCCAGGGCTGGCCGGCGCTGAGCCTGGCCAGCCTGCTGGTCGGCCGCCTGGTACTCGGCGCGGCGGAAAGCCTGGTCGGCTCGGCGGCGATCGGCTGGGGCATCGGCCGGGTCGGCGCGCCGCACACCGCCAAGGTGATTTCCTGGAACGGCATCGCCAGCTACGGCGCCATCGCCCTCGGGGCGCCGCTAGGGGTGCTGCTGGTGCAGTGGCTGGGGCTGTGGAGCATGGGCGCGTCCATCGTCCTGCTCGGGGCGCTCGGCTTCGCCCTGGCCTGGCCGAAGTTGCCGGCGCCGCTGGTGCACGGCGAGCGACTGCCGTTCCACCATGTGCTCGGCCGGGTCACCCCGCACGGTATGGGCCTGGCGCTGGGGGCGATCGGCTTCGGCACCATCGCCACCTTCATCACCCTTTACTACGCCAGCCGTGGCTGGGCCAACGCAGTGCTCTGCCTGAGTGCCTTCGGCGGTTGCTTCATCGGCGCCCGGCTGTTGTTCGCCAATAGCATCAACCGGCTCGGCGGCTTCCGCGTGGCGATCATCTGCCTCGGCGTCGAAAGCCTCGGCCTGCTGTTGCTGTGGAGCGCGCCGAATCCCTGGGTCGGCCTGGCCGGCGCGGCCCTCACCGGCTTCGGCTTCTCCCTGGTGTTCCCGGCGTTCGGCGTGGAAGCGGTGAACCTGGTACCGGCTTCCAACCGTGGCGCGGCGCTGGGCGCCTACTCGCTGTTCGTCGACCTGTCGCTGGGCATCACCGGGCCGCTGGTGGGCTTCGTCGCCAACCTGTTCGGCTTCCGCTCGATGTTCCTCTTCGCCTGCCTGGCCTCGCTCAGCGGGCTGGCCCTGGCCATTGCGCTGCACCGACGCAGCCGCCGGCCGGGCTAGGACCTGCACCTTCTCCGGCGCCGCGGGGAGCGCCCTGGGCCTCGCCGAGCAAGGCGCTTAGCGCCGCGCGCAACTTGCCGGGCTTCAGCGGCTTGTTGAGCAGCGGCACGCCCAGGCGGGCCAGCGCGCGGCGGCAATCGTCGCTGCGGTCGGCGGTGATCATCACCGCGGCGATCTCCGCGCCGTAGTCCTCGCGCAAGGCGCCCAGCAACTGGCAACCGGTAGCGCCGTGGTCCAGGTGGTAGTCGACCAGGATCGCATCCGGCGCGCGGCCATCGAGCGCCTTGCGCGCGCCTTCCAGGTCGGTGGCGGTAAGCACCTCGCAGCCCCACTGGCCGAGCAGCGCGGACATGCTGAAGAGAATCTCGGTCTCGTTGTCCACCACCAGCAGCCGCCGTCCCGGCAGCGGATCGCCGGCCGAAAGCCGCGCAGTCGCCTCGCCGGGCACTGGCCGCGCTGGCTTGCGGACCAGCGGCACCTCGATGGCGAACAGCGAGCCTCGGCCGGGAGTCGAATGCACCTCGATGCGGTAGCCGAGGATGCCGGCGATACGGTCGACGATGGCCAACCCGAGCCCGACGCCACGGCGCTCGGAAGCGCGCCCGGCGTCCAGTTGGTTGAACTCGAGGAAGATCGCCTGCAACTGGTCGGCGGGGATGCCCCGGCCAGTGTCCCATACCTCCAGGCGTACCTTGCCGCCACGCCGGCGCGCGCCCAGCAGCACGCTGCCGCGCTCGGTGTAGCGGCAGGCGTTGCTGAGCAAGTTGCGCAGGATCCGCGACAGCAGGCGCGCGTCGGTGCGCACTGCCAGTCGTGGGATCCGCGCACGCAGGGCCAGGCCGGCGGCACGCGCGACTTCCTCGAACTCCGAGGCCAGCGGAGCGAGCAGTTCGTCGAGGGAATAGTCGTCCAGGTCCGGACGGATCGCGCTCTGGTCGAGCCGGGCGATTTCCAGCAGGTCGGTGAGCAAGGTCTCGGCGCCTTCCAGGGCCAGGTGGGTGCGCTCCACCAGTTGCAGTTCGGCGGCCGGCAGGCCCCGCTCACGCAGGGTGTCGACCAGCAGCCGCGCCGCGTTGAGCGGTTGCAGCAGGTCGTGGCTGGCGGCGGCGAGGTACTTGTCCTTGCTGTGGTTGGCGGCTTCGGCGGCGTCGCGCGCCTGGCGCAACTGGCGGTTGAGCTCTTCCAGCTCGTGGGTGCGCTCGGCTACCCGCCGCTCCAGCTCCTCGTTCATGGTCTGCAGGCGCTGCTGGGCCTGGACCCGCTCGGTGATGTCGGCGACAAAACCTTCGACCAATTCTTCCTCGTCGTGCCTGAGCAGCAGGTTCATCAATACCTCGATGTGACTGCCGTCCCTGCGCCAGAGGCGCGTCTCGTAGCCGAACAGGCCGCCGCGCTCGCGCAGCAGCGCGCGGATCCGTCGCATCTCGGCCTCGCCGCCGACGAACAGTTGCCCGGCCATGTCCTCCAGCGACCAGAGCACCTGTTGCGGATCGTCGTAGCCGAGCATCTGCGCCAGCGCCGGATTGGCGGCGCGCAGCCCCTGGCCGAGGCTGGCCTGGAAGATGCCGTGCACCGCGTGCTCGAACAGCCATTTGTAGCGGTTGCGCTCGGCCTCCAGCTCCTCCAGGCGCGCCAGCAGCTCCGGGTAGTGGCTCTTGCGCGCGGAGTGGCTGCCCAGGCCGAGCAACCCGGCCAGGGCCTCCTGCTGCTGCTCAGAGGGCCTCGCCATAGACCACCTCGACATCGCGCTGGCTCGACTCGCGCGGGTTGGTAAGGATGCACGGGTCCTGCATCGCGTGGCGCGAGAGGAAAGGAATGTCGGAGCTGCCGACCCCGTGCAGGGCGAGGCTCTCGTGGAAACCCACGGCGTGCTTGAAGGCGATCAGGTGGTCCACCAGGCGCTGGCGGACCTGCCCCTGGGTCAGACCGCGGCAATCGATGCCGAAGGTCTCGGCGATCACCTTGAAGCGTTCCGGCGCGGCGCTGTAGTTGAACGCCACCACGTGTTCGACCAGCGCCGCGTTGCACAGGCCGTGGGGCAGGTCGAGATAGCCGCCGAGGCTGTGCGACATGGCATGCACCGCGCCGAGGATGGCGTTGGAGAAGGCCAGCCCGGCCTGCATGCTCCCGAGCATGATCTTCTCGCGCAGGGAGATGTCGCCGGGATTGGCGATCATCTGTACCAGGTTGCCATCGATCAGGCGCATCGCTTCCAGCGCGTGGGGATCGGTCAGCGGCCCGTGGCCGGTGGAGACGAACGCCTCGATGGCGTGTACCAGTGCATCGATGCCGGTACAGGCCGAAAGGAAGGGATCCATGGTCAACGTGGTTTCCGGGTCGATCAGCGAGACGTCAGGCACAACCGCCTTGCTCACCACGGAGAACTTCATGCGCTCGTCCTGGTTGGAAATGATCACGAACTGCGAGACGTCCGCCGAAGTCCCGGCGGTGGTCGGGATCAGGATCAGCGGCGGACTCGGCACCCGCAGCCGGTCGACGCCTTCGAACTCGAGGATGCTGCGGCCATGGGCGGCGACGATGCCGATGCCCTTGGCGCAATCCATCGGGCTGCCGCCGCCCACCGCGACGATCACGTTGCAGCCCTCGCTGCGATAGAACTCGGCGCCGAGCATCACCTCGTCGACCCGGGGGTTGGGCGAAACGTCGGTATACAGGCAGTAGTCGATGCCCTGTCCCTCCAGGCTTGCCTGGATGTCGGCGACCCAGCCGGCGGCGAGCACGCCGGGGTCGGAGACCAGCAGGACCTTGCGCGCACCGAAGGTCTTCACGTAGTTGGCGACGCTGTGCCGGCAGCCGGCGCCGAAGATGATCTCGGGCGAGACGAATTTACGCAGTTGGCTGAGGTCGTGGCTCATCTGACAGACCATTCTTATTGTTATCGGACATTGCCGGCAGCCTACTGCATTCGTCGGTTATTGCAATGCGACCTTGGCGGCCCTTTCAATCCTCCAGCAGGACCAGGTAGAAGCGCCATTCCGCCAGCAGCGCATGGGCACGATTGGCCGGCTGGCGGAAACCGTGGCGCTCCTGCGGATAGCGGTGGCACTCCACGCGCACGCCGCTGCGCCGCAGGCCGGCGACCATCGCCTCGGTCTGCTCCGGCACCACCACCGCGTCGAGCCCGCCCTGGAAGAACACTACCGGCGCGCGGATACGCCCGACCTGAAGCACCGGGCTGCGCACCAGGTAGCGACGGCGCTGGCGCTGCGGGTCGCCGATCAGCCAGTCGAGGTAGTCGCCTTCGAACTTGTGGGTGCAACGCGCCAGCGCCAACGGATCGCTGACCCCATAGAGACTGGCGCCGCCGCGCAGGCCATCGAGGCAAGCCAGGGCGCGCAGCGCGCTGTAGCCTCCGGCGCTGGCGCCACGGACGAAGACCCGGGCGCGGTCGATCCATCCCTCCGCGTCCAGCTGCGCCAGCGCGGCCTCGATATCGCGCAACTCCAGGCGCCCCCACTGGCCGCGCAAGCGCTGCCGATAGGCGCGGCCGTAGCCGCTGCTGCCCCGGTAGTTCAGCGCCGCCACGGCGAAACCGCGCTGGGTCCAGAATTGCAGGCCGGCATCGAACGCCGGCGAATGCATCGAGGTCGGTCCGCCATGCAGCCACACCAGCAGCGGCGCTGGTCGTCGGGGATCGACGCGGCGGCGGGCATTGCGCGGCGGATAGAAGAAACCGTGGCCGTTTTCGCCGTTGCCCAGCCCATAGACGAAGGCCTGCGGATGCGACAGGTCATCCTCCGCCAGCGGTCGCTCGCCGCCACGCAGCACCTCGACGCGCAGGTCGTCGCGGTGGATCGCCAGCAGCGCCGGCAGGCGTCCGGCCGCCGCCGCGATGCAGTAGAACGCCCGGGCATCCGCGGCCAGTCCGGCGAACCGGTTCCAGTCCGCGGCCAGGCGCCGCTCGCTGCCGTCCGCTTCGCGCAGGAACAGTTGCCCGCCGCCGGCCTCGACGCGACTGAGCAGCAGCCTTCCCTCTCCCAGCGGCAGGTAGCTGCAAGCGCCCAATTGCCAGGGCGCGCCAGCGTGGTCGGCATCGGCGAAGCGGCCGGCCAACGCTACCTCGGCGCAGGGACGCCACCAGCCGTCGCGGTCGCTCAGCCAGTGAAGGCGGCCGGCGGGATCGAAGCGTGGTTGCTGGATCGACTCGCCGCCTCCGGCTCCGGCCAGGCAGCGCGTACGCCCATTCTCCGCCAGGCCCAGGCGGGTCTCGGTCCAGGGCTGGTGCGGACGGTCCCATTCGATCCAGGCCAGCCGCCGCCCCTGGCCGGCGGCACGCGGCGCGGCGTAGAAATCGGCACCCTCGACCAGCACCCGGCGCGCGCCATCGGCGTCCAGGCGCACGATGCGATGCACGACCCCGGTCGGCCCATGGCTCTCTTCCACCGCCAGCAGGGCATCCCAGGCATCGACGTAGGCCAGGTCGCCGTAGCGACACTGCGCCCCGCCGCCCAGCACTTGGGCTGCGCGGCCCGCTCGCCAGCGGCGTACCTGCTGGTCGGTTTCGTCGACCCAGGCCAGCCCGTCGAGCGTCACGCAGCAGGCGCCGCCGCCGTACTCGTAGACCCGGCTGCGCACCGAGCCGTCCGGCGCGGTGGGCTCCTCCAGCACGCCGTCGCGCCACAGGTACAGGCGCGAGCGCGCGCTGGCCGGATCGAATTCCACCCAGGCCAGCCCGCCATGGGCCGCCTTCAGCTCGCTGAAATCGCGCCCGGCGGCCACCGCGCGCTCGGCGCTCCAGTCGCTCGGCCAGTCGCCGTAGTCGACCATTGCCTCAGGCCTTGCAGATCAGGCGTGACGCGCGCTGGTTGCGCCAGGTCAGCGCGTCCAGGCCAAGCGGCGCCTCCTCGGCCTGGCGACGGGCCGCGAGGATCAGGTCATGCCGTGCCGACTTGGCGCAGACCGGGTCGGTGGCGTCGGCATCGCCGGTGAGGAGGAACGCCTGGCAGCGGCAGCCGCCGTGGTCCCTCTCCTTCTCCTCGCAGGAACGGCAGGGTTCGGGCATCCAGGCGTCGCCGCGGTAACGGTTGAAGCCGAACGATTCGTACCAGATGTGGCGCAGGCTGTGCTCGCGCACGTTGGGAAACTGCACCGGCAATTGCCGCGCGCTGTGACACGGCAGCGCGGTGCCGTCGGGGGTGATGTCGAGGAATACGCTGGCCCAGCCGCCCATGCAGGCCTTCGGCCGTTCCTCGTAGTAGTCGGGGGTGACGAAGATCAGCTTGCACGGGTTGCCTTCGGCGGCCAGCCGTTGGCGGTATTCGGCGGTGATCCGCTCGGCGCGCTCCAGTTGGGCGCGGGTCGGCAGCAGCCCGGCACGGTTCAGCGCGGCCCAGCCGTAGAACTGGCAAGTGGCGAGTTCGACGTAATCGGCTTCCAGCTCGATGCACAGCTGGATGATCCGCTCGATGTTGTCGATGTTGTGCCGGTGGGTGACGAAGTTGAGCACCATCGGATAGCCGTGCGCCTTCACCGCGCGGGCCATCGCCAGTTTCTGGGCGAAGGCCTTGCGTGAGCCGGCGAGCAGGTTGTTCACTTCTTCGTCGGCGGCCTGGAAGCTGATCTGCACGTGGTCCAGCCCGGCCTCGGCGAAGCGCGCCAGGCGTGCCTCGTCGAGGCCGATGCCGGAGGTGATCAGGTTGGTGTAGAAGCCCAGGCCGCGCCCTGCCTCGATCAGTTCGGCGAGGTCCTGGCGCAGCAGCGGCTCGCCGCCGGAGAAACCGAGCTGTGCGGCGCCCAGCTCGCGAGCCTGGCGGAACACCTCGATCCATTCCGCGGTGCTCAGCTCGGCGCCCTCGCGGGCGAATTCCAGCGGGTTCGAGCAGTACGGGCACTGCAACGGACAGCGATAGGTCAGCTCGGCCAGCAGCCAGAGCGGCGGCCCCACGCTTTCACTGCAGCTCGATCCAGAATTGCGCATGGGCCACCTCGAGGAACGCCAGGATGTCTTCGTCTATGCCGGGGACTTCGGGGAAACGCTCGCGCAGCGCCGCGACGATGGCCGCCACGTCGCGGCGGCCATCGACCAGCTTGAGGATTTCCCCGGCGCTGTCGTTGAGCTTGACCATGCCTTCGGGGTAGAGCAGCACATGGCAGTCCTGGGCCGGTTCGAACTGGAAGCGGAAGCCCCGGCGCAGCATCGGCACGCTGTCGAGCGACGGCAGGCTCATGATGCCAGCCCCCGATGCCAGACCCGCTCGCGGGTCACCGTATGGTACGGCGGGCGTTCGAGTTCGTAGGCCATGCTCATCGCGTCGAGCATGCTCCACAACACGTCCAGCTTGAATTGCAGGATATCCAGCATGCGTTCCTGTGCCTCGCGGGTCCGATAGTGCTCCAGGGTGATCCGCAGGCCGTGCTCGACGTCGCGCCGGGCCTGGGCCAGGCGACTGCGGAAATACTCGTAGCCGGCCGCCTCGATCCACGGATAGTGGCGCGGCCAACTGTCCAGCCGCGACTGGTGGATCTGCGGGGCGAAGAGTTCGGTCAGCGAACTGCTCGCCGCCTCCTGCCAACTGGCGCGACGGGCGAAGTTGACGTAGGCGTCGACGGCGAAGCGCACGCCGGGCAGCACCCGCTCCTCGGACAGCACCTGCTCGCGCTCCAGGCCCACCGCTTCCGCCAGACGCAGCCAGGCCTCGATGCCGCCCGCCTCGCCGGGGGCGCCGTCGTGGTCGAGGATACGCTGGATCCACTCGCGGCGGACCTCGCGGTCGGGACAGTTGGCCAGGATCGCCGCGTCCTTCAGCGGGATGTTGACCTGGTAGTAAAAACGGTTCGCCACCCAGCCCTGGATCTGTTCGCGACTGGCACGGCCCTCGTACATCGCGACATGGAACGGATGGTGGATATGGTAGTAGCGTCCCTTGTCGCGCAGCGCCCGTTCGAATTCGGCGCGATCCATGGCGGCACGGCTCATGTTGGCCCCCTACAGCTGGATGTGCATGCCATCCCAGGCCACTTCGATGCCACTGGCATCCAGTTCGGCGCGTTCGGCCGAAGCGGTGTCGAGGATGGGATTGGTGTTGTTGATGTGGATGAGCACCTTGCGCGCGGCCGGCACCTTCGCCAGCACCTCGAGCATGCCGCCCGGCCCGCTCTGCGCCAGGTGCCCCATCTGCCGGCCGAGCTTGTCGCCGACCTCGCAGACCAGCATCTCGTCGTCGCGCCAGAGCGTACCGTCCACCAGCAGGCAGTCGGCGCGGCGCATCCATTCGAGCAGCGCCTCGTCCACCTCGCCGAGGCCCGGCGCATAGAACAGCGTACCGGCGCTATCGAGGTCCTCGACGAACAGGCCGATGTTGTCGCCCGGATGGGGGTCGCCGCGATGCGGGGAATACGGCGGCGCGCTGCTGCGCAGGGGGATCGCGGTGAAGCGCAGGCGCGGACAGGCCGGAATGGCGAAAGGCTCGCCATCGAGGGCGATCGGCCGGTGGCGCAGGCCGCCGTTCCAGTGGGAAAGCATGGGGAACAGCGGGAAGCCTTCGCTGAGGTCCTGGTGGACCATCTGCGTGCACCAGACTTCGTGCGGGCAGCCTTCGCGCAGGCTGAGCAGGCCGGTGGTGTGGTCGATCTGGCTGTCGAGCAGGACGATCGCGCCGATCGCCGTATCGCGCGGCCGACGCGCCGGCTGCAAGGCCGGGAAGGCGGCGATCTGGGCACGGATGTCGGGCGAGGCGTTGCAGAGGATCCAGCGCTCACCGTCGTCGGACAGGGCGATGGAGGATTGCGTGCGTGGCTGGGCCGCTACGCTGCCGTCGCGGACCCCGCGACAGTTGCGGCAGTTGCAGTTCCACTGGGGGAAGCCGCCGCCGGCGGCCGAACCGAGAATACGGATGTGCATGGGTCTGCCCCGCGGGCTGGAGGGAGGCCCCGGAAGACCGGGGCCGAACGGATCAGCGGTTGGCGAAGTAGAGGGTCACTTCGAAACCGAGACGCAGGTCGGTGAAGCTGGGCTTGGTCCACATGGGGTCGATCCTCTCTGGTGGGGCCGGGCGATTCCGGCAGGTCGAGTTAAACATCAGCGGGGCTCGCTCCGAATGAGACTTTCGAAGGAGTTTTCCCCCTGATTTGGTAGGGACTGCCTGTTCCGCCCAAGGTTCGCCGGGAGATCGCCGTTGCGCCCCCCTGGTTCGCCCTGGTGCAGGGCAGAAGCCTAGTCCATGCCGGGGCGGCGGCGAGGCGAAAAAAAAGACGCGGCCAGGGCCGCGTCGCGCCAGAACCCGCCATGGGGAAAGCCGCGTCGGGACGCGGGACGAGCGCACCCGCAGGTGCCTTGGCGGAAAGGCCGCGGGTCGGAGCGATCCGCGGCGGCTGAGGACCGCTCAGAAGAAGCCCAGCGGGTCGATGTCGTAGCTCACCAGCAGGTTCTTGGTCTGCTGGTAGTGGTCAAGCATCATCTTGTGCGTCTCGCGACCGACGCCGGACTTCTTGTAGCCGCCGAACGCGGCGTGGGCCGGGTACAGGTGGTAGCAGTTGGTCCACACGCGACCGGCCTTGATCCCGCGGCCCATGCGGTAGGCGCGGTTGATGTCACGGGTCCAGAGGCCGGCGCCGAGGCCGTACTCGGTGTCGTTGGCGATGGCCAGGGCCTCGGCTTCGTCCTTGAAGGTGGTGACGCCGACCACCGGGCCGAAGATTTCCTCCTGGAACACGCGCATCTTGTTGTGTCCCTTGAGCAGGGTCGGCTGGATGTAGTAGCCGCTGGCCAGGTTGCCTTCGAGCTTCTCGACGCTGCCGCCGGTGAGCACTTCGGCGCCTTCCTGCTGGGCGATGTCGAGGTAGGAGAGGATCTTCTCGTACTGCTGCTGGGAGGCCTGTGCGCCGACCATGGTCTCGGTGTCCAGCGGGTCGCCGCGCTTGATCGCCCTGACCTTCTTCAGCACCTCTTCCATGAACGCCGGGTAGATCGACTCCTGGACCAGCGCGCGGGACGGGCAGGTGCACACCTCGCCCTGGTTGAAGAAAGCCAGCACCAGGCCCTCGGCGGCCTTCTCGATGAACGCCGGCTCGGCCTGCATGATGTCTTCGAAATAGATGTTCGGGCTCTTGCCGCCCAGCTCGACGGTGGAGGGAATGATGTTCTCCGCCGCGCACTTGAGGATGTGCGAGCCGACCGGGGTGGAACCGGTGAAGGCGATCTTGGCGATGCGCTTGCTGGTGGCCAGGGCCTCGCCGGCCTCCCTGCCGAAGCCCTGGACGACATTGAGCACGCCCGGCGGCAGCAGGTCGCCGATGAGTTCCAGCAGCACGCAGATGCCCAGCGGGGTCTGCTCGGCCGGCTTGAGCACCACGCAGTTGCCGGCGGCCAGCGCCGGGGCCAGCTTCCAGGCGGCCATCAGCAGCGGAAAGTTCCACGGGATGATCTGCCCGACCACGCCCAGCGGCTCATGGATGTGGTAGGCCACGGTGCTGTCGTTGATCTCGGCGGCGGAGCCTTCCTGGGCGCGAATGCAGCCAGCGAAGTAGCGGAAGTGGTCGGCGGCCAGGGGGATGTCGGCGTTGAGGGTCTCGCGCACGGCCTTGCCGTTGTCCCAGGTCTCGGTGACGGCGAGCAGTTCCAGGTTCTGCTCGATGCGGTCGGCGATCTTCAGCAGGATGTTCGAACGCTCCTGCACCGAGGTGCGGCCCCAGGCGTCGGCGGCGGCGTGGGCGGCGTCGAGGGCCTTGTCGATGTCCTCGGCGGTGGAACGGGGGAACTCGGCGATCGGCTGGCCGTTCACCGGCGAGGTGTTGGTGAAGTACTGGCCCTTGACCGGAGGCACGAACTCGCCGCCGATGTAGTTGCCGTAGCGAGGCTTGAAGGTGACGACGGCACCGGGGGTTCCGGGCGCTGCGTAGATCATGGCGAAGCTCTCCTGTGTGGTCGTTCCGCCGTGGCGCGGCGGACTCGTGCAAGGGCGCCGCGGTCGGCGGCGAAGGGTCGGGCGCGTCACTCGTCGACGTGCACGCTTTCCAGATAGCTGCGGATCGCCCAGAGGCCTTCCTGGCTGATGAAGTCGGCCATCTTCGGCATGTACACCGCGCCATCGCGCACCGCGCCGTTGATGACCCGCTCCTTGAACCATTCGTCGCCCTCGGCGCCGGTCTCCAGCAGGCGCAGGTCCGGGGCGATGCCGCCGGACTTGGCTTCCAGGCCGTGGCAGCGCGCGCAGTTCTGGTTGTAGGCGGAGGCGCCGATCTCGACGGCGAGGTCGTGCTTGGCGTAGGGCTCGCGGTAGGGGTTGGTGTCGCGCCATTCCTTGCCCAGCGGCTCGAGTCCCTTGGTGTCCACTGCCTGGGGGGTCACATCGCCGTGGGCCAGCGCCAGGCTCGAGAGGCTGAGACCGGCCAGCACCAGCAGGCCGCGCAAGGCGTTGTTCTTGTTCATCACTTCATTCCTCCGGGGAGACAGGACAAGGCACGGGCGCCAAACGGCGCTCATCGCCATCCTAGGAAGCTCCGCCGCGCGCCCGAATCCTGCTTTGGGCGTCCTCGCCTACTCCCTTCGGAGTAGAGCCTCGGAAGGCCTAACGTGGGGCTTTGGCAGCAAGTCCAAGTCATGCCCCGTCCGGGAAGTCTTCCCGGCCGAATCGGGCGATCTTCCGTTCCCGTCGGCGCGCCCCGCTTCCACCATGAAGCCGCCGCGGCCCGAGCAGCGGCCTGCCGTTTCTCGACCCTCACTCCAAACGGGAACCCGATCATGACAACAAGAACCTCACCCGCCCCTGCCGGCCTCCTGCGCCCGAGCCTGCACTGCCTCGCCTTCGCCGTCGCCCTGGGCAGCGCTGGCGCCGCGCTGGCCAAGGATGTGACCTGGGAGGACATCGCCAACGACGACAAGACCACCGGCGACGTGCTGCAGTACGGCATGGGCACCCACGCCCAGCGCTGGAGCCCGCTCAAGCAGGTCAACGCCGACAACGTGTTCAAGCTGACCCCGGCCTGGTCGTACTCCTTCGGCGACGAGAAACAGCGCGGCCAGGAGTCCCAGGCCATCGTCAGCGACGGCGTGATCTACGTGACCGCCTCCTACTCGCGGCTGTTCGCCCTCGACGCGAAGACCGGCAAGCGCCTGTGGACCTACAACCACCGCCTGCCCGACGACATCCGCCCGTGCTGCGACGTGGTCAACCGCGGCGCCGCGATCTATGGCGACAAGGTGTTCTTCGGCACCCTCGACGCCTCGGTGGTGGCGCTGAACAAGAACACCGGCAAGGTGGTGTGGAAGAAGAAGTTCGCCGATCACGGCGCCGGCTACACCATGACTGGCGCGCCGACCATCGTGAAGGACGGCAAGACCGGCAAGGTCCTGCTGATCCACGGCAGTTCGGGCGACGAGTTCGGCGTGGTCGGCCGCCTGTTCGCCCGCGATCCGGATACCGGCGAGGAAATCTGGATGCGTCCCTTCGTCGAAGGCCACATGGGCCGCCTGAACGGCAAGGACAGCACGGTGACCGGCGACGTCAAGGCGCCCTCCTGGCCGGACGATCGCAACTCGCCGACCGGCAAGGTCGAGTCTTGGAGCCACGGCGGCGGCGCTCCCTGGCAGAGCGCCAGCTTCGACGCCGAGACCAACACCATCATCGTCGGCGCCGGCAACCCCGGCCCGTGGAACACCTGGGCGCGCACCGCCAAGGGCGGCAACCCGCACGACTACGACAGCCTCTACACCTCCGGCCAGGTCGGAGTGGACCCGAGCAGCGGCGAGGTGAAGTGGTTCTACCAGCACACCCCCAACGACGCCTGGGACTTCTCCGGCAACAACGAACTGGTGCTGTTCGACTACAAGGCCAAGGACGGCAAGATCGTCAAGGCCACCGCCCACGCCGACCGCAACGGCTTCTTCTATGTGGTCGACCGCAGCAACGGCAAGTTGCAGAACGCTTTCCCCTTCGTCGACAACATCACCTGGGCCAGCCACATCGACCTGAAGACCGGCCGCCCGGTGGAGCGCGAGGGCCAGCGCCCGCCGCTGCCGGAACCGGGGCAGAAGCATGGCAAGGCGGTGGAAGTATCGCCGCCGTTCCTCGGCGGCAAGAACTGGAACCCGATGGCCTACAGCCAGGACACCGGCCTGTTCTACGTGCCGGCCAACCACTGGAAGGAAGACTACTGGACCGAGGAGGTCAGCTATACGAAGGGCAGCGCCTACCTGGGCATGGGCTTCCGGATCAAGCGCATGTACGACGACCACGTCGGCAGCCTGCGCGCCATGGACCCGCTCAGCGGCAAGCTGGTCTGGGAACACAAGGAACACCTGCCGCTCTGGGCCGGGGTGCTGGCCACCGCCGGCAACCTGGTGTTCACCGGCACCGGCGACGGCTACTTCAAGGCCTTCGACGCGAAGAGCGGCAAGGAGCTGTGGAAATTCCAGACCGGCAGCGGCATCGTCTCGCCACCGATCACCTGGGAACAGGACGGCGAGCAGTACCTCGGCGTGACCGTCGGCTACGGCGGCGCCGTGCCGCTGTGGGGCGGCGACATGGCCGACCTGACCCGGCCGGTGGCCCAGGGCGGTTCCTTCTGGGTATTCAAGCTGCCCAGCTGGGACAACCGCACCGCCAGCCGCTGATCCCCGCGCCGCGCCCTGCGAGGCGCGGCTTTCCCCGCCTGCGGAGTATCCCGATGAAGACCTTCCTCCTCTGCGCCACCCTGCTCGGCGCCGGCCTGGCCCAGGCCGCCGACGACATCGACGACGTCCGCGTCATCGCCGGCTGCCGCCTGGAGCCCGGCGCGCGCTGCGCCAAGGCCGACTTGCGCGGCGCCGACCTGCGCAACCTCGACCTCGGCCGCATCGACCTGGCCGGCGCCGATCTCTCCGGCGCCGACCTGCGTCACGCCAGGCTCGACCTGGCCAACCTGGAAAAAGCCAACCTGCGTGGTGCCGACCTCACCCGCGCCAGCCTGCAGCAAGCCAACCTGCGCGGCGCCGACCTCTCCGGCGCCAGGGCGGTGGCGATCCAGGCCTGGGGCCTGTTCGCCCAGGGCGCCCAGTGGCAAGGCGCCGACCTCACCGCCGCCTACCTGGAGTTCGCCCGTCTCAGCGGCGGCCGCCTGCACCAGGCCACGCTGCGCGCCGCCGACCTGGAGATGACCTGGCTGTCCCGCGCCGATCTCAAGGGCGCCGACCTGCGCGACGCCAACCTGCAGGAAGTCAAGCTGGCCGAGGCCAACCTGGAAGATGCCGACCTGCGCGGCAGCAAGGTGCGCTTCGGCAACTTCCAGGGCAGCAACATGCAGGGTTGCAAGGATTGCCCCGCGGGCTGGCAGTGAAGCGCCGGACAGCAGCGACGGCGCCCCTAGCCGAGGCTGCCGCGAGCCTCCTCGGCGAGCGGCAGCGGCAGGCCCAGCCGCAGCACGCCGCTGTCGATGGCCCGGTGCACCAGTTCCGCCTGGGTACTCACCTGCAACTTCTGCTTGAGCAGGCTGACATGGTTGGACACGGTCTTGGCGCTTACCCCCAGGTGCTCGGCCACCTCGCGCAGGGCCAGGCCACGCGCGAGCAGGCGGAAGATCTCGAACTCGCGACGGGTCAGCCCGCGCAACGCTGCCCCGCCCTGCTCTTCCCACGACTGGCAGGCCAGGCGCGTGGCCAGGGGCTGCTCCAGATAGAGCTGGCCGGCGAGCACTCGCCGTATCGCCTCCAGCAGCACCGTCGGCGCCGCGCGCTTGGTCACGTAGCCGCGGGCACCGGCATCCAGCGCCTGGCGCACCAGGGCCAGTTCGTCGTGGAGGCTGAAGAACAGCACACGCAACTGCGGCAGGCGCTGGCGCAGCCGGCGAGTCAGTTCCAGGCCGCTGATGCCCGGCAGGCCGAGATCGACGATGACCAGCGAAGGAATTTCCCGCTGCACCGCCTGCAAGGCTTCTTCGCCATCGCCGGCCTCGCTCACCTCCACGTCGGGGAGCAGCCCGCGCAACAGCGCGGCCAGCCCTTCGCGGACCACGAAATGATCGTCCACCAGCAGGATCTTCATCGTCCTCTCCTCTCAGTCGCCGCGTTCCAGCGGCATCCGCAGGCGCAACGCCAGGCCCTGTCCGGGACGGCTGCGCAGGCTCAGTTCAGCGCCCAGGCAGCGCGCGCGCTGGCGCATCGAGTCCAGGCCGAAGCCGGGTGCCGGGTCCGCCGCGCAGCCGCGACCGTCGTCGCGTACGCTCAGGTAGAGAAAGCCGCCACGGCGTTGCAGGCGGATCCGCACGCGGCTGGCGCCGGCATGCCGGGCGACGTTGTTCAGCGCCTCCTGCAACAGGCGGTAGAGATGGGTCCCGGCCGCCGCATCCAGGGGCGGCAGCGGACCGCCCAGGCGCAGCTCGCAGGCGATGCCCTGGCCTTCCTGCCAGTCCGCCACGCAGGCGCGTAGCGCCTCGTCCAGCGACTGGCGTTGCAGGGCCGGCGGCGGTAGACCGCGCAGCAACGCGCGGAAGCTGTCGTCCAGCCCCTGGCAGTAGCGCTCCAGGCGTGCCAGCGCCGGCTGCCCGGCGCCTGCCGTGCAGCGCAGCAACAACAGTTGGGTGCGGATGCCCGTCAGGTACTGGCCGATATCGTCATGCACCGCCTGGGCCAGCAAGCGCCGCTCGCGCTCCTGCACGGCGAGCAGCCAGCGGTACTCCGCCGGGCCGGCGGGTCGCAGGTCATCCATGGCGTGGCTCAGGGGGCGATCCGACAGGCCTGTCCGACGGCGCAGGCGGCAGGTCTTTCCTGGCCGAGGTGGCGGGAATAGAGGAAATCGAACCCGAGCAGGCTGAGGATCAGCAGGATGGGCAACACCAGGGTGACGGCGATGCGCATGGCGGCGACTCCTGTCCATTGTCGTTGTCGAGACATGCTAGGACGCGCGGAGCCACGGCGTGCTACTACCTTGGTACTGCCGGGCCGCTACTTTTGCGCGGCCACCCGCCTCCAGCCGCCCTTGCGGGCGCCGCCGATGCAGCAGGAGCGCTGCGCAAGCGCCTGGTCCTGCTACTTTGGTACTGGTTCACCCCTCCGGACGTCGAATTTCCAAAGCAGCGCGCCTGCCCTGTAATGACGCATACAAGAAGAAACGACGAGAAGCCGCCATGCCCCGCCTTGCCTTGCCCCGCGTAGCGCCCGACTACCCTGCGGCGGTCCCGCCGCAGTACCGAGTTCGCCTTCTCCGCCTACCCGGCTGCCGACCGTCCGCGACGCGTCCCCGGCAGCGCGCGGCGGAACGCCCGCCCGCTGGGCTATCGCGCCCACGGCTGCTACCGTGAGCGCATTCGCATCCGCCCGCGTGCCCCGAGCCGCCACCAGCCGCCCATAACGACAATAACGAGGTGCAGGCCATGTACAAGATCCTGATCGCCGACGACCACCCGCTGTTCCGCGAGGCCATCCACAATGTCATCGCCGACGGATTCCCCGGCAGCGAAGTGATGGAAACCGCCGACCTCGACAGCGCCCTGGGCCTGACCCAGGAACACGACGACCTCGACCTGATCCTGCTCGACCTGAACATGCCCGGCATGCACGGCCTCAACGGCCTGATGAACCTGCGCAACGAGGCCCCGACCATTCCCGTGGTTATCGTCTCCGCCGAGCAGGACAAGCAGGTGGTGCTACAGGCCATCACCTACGGCGCGGTGGGCTTCATCACCAAGTCCTCGCCACGCGCGCAGATGACCGAAGCCATCGAGCAGATCCTCAACGGCAACGTCTACCTGCCCTCGGACGTGATCCGCACCCAGAAGAGTTCGCCGCGACGCAGCGGCCACGAAGAACACGGCATCTCCCCGGAACTGCTCCAGGCCCTGACCCGCAAGCAGCTGCTGGTGCTGGAGCGGATGACCAAGGGCGAGTCGAACAAGCAGATCGCCTACAACCTGGACATCGCCGAGACCACGGTGAAGGCGCACGTCTCGGCGATCCTGCGCAAGCTCAAGGTACACAACCGGGTCCAGGCGATCCTCAGCGCCGGCGACATCGACTTCGCCGCCTACCTGCGCCGCTGAGACCCGCCGATGCCCGACCGCCGTACCCTGCTGCTCACTGTCCTGGCGATGCTGGCCTTCGCCGGCAATTCGCTGCTCTGCCGCGCGGCGCTGAAGGACACCGCCATCGACGCGGTCAGCTTCACCGCCCTGCGTCTCTTCTCCGGCGCCCTCATGCTCGCCGTCCTGCTGCATCTGCGCCGGCGCCCGGCCACGCCCGCGCGCGGCGGCTGGCGCGGGGCGGCGGCGCTGTTCGTCTACGCGGCCGCGTTCTCCTACGCCTACGTGCAGCTGGACGCCGGCACCGGCGCGCTGCTGCTGTTCGGCGCGGTGCAGGTCACCCTGCTGCTGGCCGGCCTGCTGCGCGGCGAACGGCTGGGCGGACAGGCGCTGCTCGGTTTCCTGCTGGCCCTGGGCGGCCTGCTGTTCCTGTTGCTCCCCGGAGCCAGCGCGCCGCCGCTGGGCGGTGCCCTGCTGATGCTCCTGTCCGGCCTCGCCTGGGGCCTCTATACCCTGCTCGGCCGCGGCGGCGGCGATCCGCTGGCGGTCAGCGCCGGCAACTTCCTCCGAGCCCTTGCCTTCGCCGCCCTGCTGCTCCTGGCATTCCATGGGCAGTTGCGGCTGGACGGCGCCGGGCTGGCCTACGCCCTGCTTTCCGGCGCCCTCGCCTCCGGCCTCGGCTACGCCGTCTGGTACAGCGCACTGCCGGGGCTGACGGCGATCCAGGGCGCCTCGGTGCAGCTCAGCGTGCCGGTGCTCGCCGCCCTCTGCGGCGCCCTGTTGCTCGGCGAGCCGCTCGCCCCGCGATTGCCGCCGGCGACCCTGGCGGTGCTCGGCGGGATCGCCCTGATCCTCGCCCCGCGCCTGGGCCGCGCGGCGCGCGAAGGCGCCTGAATCAGACCGAGGCTTCGCGCTCCAGCAAGTGGCAGAGCGCGGTCTTCAGCTTCATCGGCCGCACCGGCTTGTGCATCAGGGTATGGCCAAGCTCGCGGACCTGCTGCTTGAGCTCGTTGCTGTAGTTGGCGGTGATCATCAGCGCCGGCAGCGGCGAGCCGCGCCGGGCGTTGATCGCGGCAACCGCGTCGACGCCGTTGCGCTGGTCGTCGAGGTGATAGTCGACGATCAGCAGGTCGGCCTCGGCATGGTAGTTGTCGACCTGTCGCGCCAGGTCTTCCTCCGACAGCGCCGTCACTACCCGGCAGCCCCAGGCTTCGAGCAACGTGCGCATGCCGGCGCAGATCGCCGCATCGTTGTCCAGCACCCACACCCGCGAACCACGCAGGCGCTCGCGCAGGTCGTCCGCGCTGGCCAGCGGCTCGGCGCGACTGCGCGGGGCATGGCGGGCCAGCGGTACCTCGATGGCGAAGCATGAGCCCTTGCCCGGCAGCGAGCCGACCCGGACCCGGTGGCCGAGCATGCGGGCGATCTTGTCGACGATCGCCAATCCCAGGCCGAGCCCGCGGTCCTGGTGACAGCGCTGTGACTCGCCGCGCTTGAATTCCTGGAAAATCTCGCCGAGCTTGTCGGCGGCGATGCCCACCCCGGTGTCCCAGACCTCGATCGACAGGCGCTGCCGATGCCGGCGGCAACCCAGCAGCACGCGCCCTCGCGGGGTATAGCGGATGGCGTTGGAAAGCAGGTTGCGGAGGATTCGCGCGAGCAGTTGCTGGTCGCTGCGGACCAGCGCCCCGCAGGCCACGAAGTCCAGGCGCAGGCCTTCGCTGGCGGCTACCTGGCGGTACTCCGCGGCCAGGTTGCCCAGCAGTTCGCCAAGCTCGAACGGGGCGATGTCCGGGGTGATCACGCCGGCGTCCAGCTTGGAAATGTCCACCAGGGTGCCGAGCAGGTTCTCCACGTCCTCCAGCGAATGGCTGATGTTGTTCACCAGCGCCTCGTTGTCCCGCGTCGCGCTGCCGCGCTCCTGCAAGGCGCTGGTGAACAGCCGCGCGGCGTTCAGCGGTTGCAGCAGGTCGTGGCTGACCGCCGCGAGGAACTTGGTCTTCGACAGGTTGGCCTGTTCCGCCTCGCGCTTGGCCTCGCGCAGGCGCGCCTCGACCTGGCTGCGCTCGTGGATCTCGCGCTTGAACTGGTCGTTGAGGGTGGTCAGCTCGGCGGTCCGCTCGCGCACCCGCTGTTCGAGGTTCTGGTAGGCCTGGTGCAGCGCCTCGGCGGTCCGCCGGCGCTCGGTGATATCCCGAATCAGCACGAACAGCCCGGCGACCCGGCCGTCGGCCTGGCGGTTCGGCACGTAGGAGCGCTGCATGTAGCGCTCCTCGCCGGACAACGCGGTCTCGGCGATCTCGAAGGTCACGCTTTCGCCGGCCAGGGCCCGCTCGAAGTACGGCTCCAGGCGCCGGCAGTGCTCGGCGCCATGCACGTCGCGCAGGCAGCGGCCGAGCATCGAGCCGCTGGGCCAGCGGTACCACTCCTCGTAGACCTTGTTGGTGAATTCGTAGACCAGTTCGTCGCTGAGATAGGCGATCAGCGCCGGCACCTGGTCGGTGATCAGGCGGATCCAGCGCTCGCTGGCGCGCAACGCCTCGGCGTGGCGATAGCGTTCGGTGATGTCGGTGAAGGTGTTGACGAAGCCGCCGGTGGGCAGCGCATGGGTACGGATCTCCAGCACCCGGCCATCGAACAGGCGCTGCTCGCGGGCGCTCAGCGGACTCCCCTGGGAGTCCTGGCTGCGCGGCGTGAGCAACGGCAATTCGCTCTCCGCCATGACTTCGGCGAAGGCCCGGTGCCCGGCGATCGGCGCCAGCCCGCAGAGTTCCAGGAAGCGCCGGTTCCACAACTCCAGCACGCCGTCGGCGCCGACCATCGCCACGCCCTGGGAGAGGTTGTCCACCGCCCGCTGCAACAGGTGCGACTTCTGCGCCAGCGCCTGCTCGCGGCGCGCGGTCTCGCTGAGCTTGATCTCGGTGACGTCGCTGTAGAGCACCGCCAGCCCGCCGTCGCGGGTCGGCCGTTCGCTCATCCGCAGCCAGCGCTCGTCGCGCAGGCGATACAGGGTCTGCTGGTCGCCGCCGCGCTGTTCCTCGACGATCAGCCCGCCGCTGCGCGCCAGCCGGTGCAGTTCGGCGCGGCGCATGCCAGGACCGATCCGCGCCCGGCTGTCGACCCACAGCGCGCGGAAGCGCTCGTTGAACAGCACGATGCGCTGCTGCGGATCGAACAGGACGAAGGCGTCGGAGATGCTTTCGATGGCGTCGAGCAGATGCTGGTGGGCGGTCTCGGCACGCAGGCGAGCGTCGCTGAGCAACTGGTTGCTGGCCTTCAGTTCGAGCATCGTCTGGCTCAGCGCGTCGGTGCGCTCGCGGACCTGCTCGGCCAGCACCACGGAATACTGGAAGGCGCCGTAGGCCTCGTCGCTCTGCGCGGCGCTCGACTCGATGCGTCCGATCAGCGCCTGGTTGATCCGCTGCAACTTGTGCCGCTCTTCTTCGAGGGCGACGACCCGCGCCTGCAGCTCAGCGACGGACACCTCCACGGGGTCGGCCAATGGCGACCCCGGTGAAGGTCTGGTTGATATGCATGCCATTGAATTGCTCTCCGTAGGTGTTGAAGCCGATCACCTGCTGGCTGCGGAGAAACGCGGCGGTAGCTTGCGTGTCACCGCCGACCTCCAGCTCCAGGCGCCGCAGGAAGCAGTCGCAACCGATGGTCAGCAACGGCGGTCCGAGGCGCTCGTGGAGGCGGCGGAACTGCGCCTCCAGGTTGGGCAACAGCGGGCCGGTGCTCATCGCGGTGAGAACGATGCCGTTCTCCACCGCACAGTAGAACGTCAGGCTCAGGTCCTCGTTGGCCTGCTGGATCGAGCGCACGTAATAGCGTTCGTCGACCCGCACCGCCAGCGGATGCGCGGAGAACAGGGCGAAATCCAGCGCCTGCGGTGCCACCCCGACCAGCCGGGCGTATTCCAGCGCCGCCGGCTCGGCGTTGAGTTCGTGGACCCGCCGGCTGCCGCTGTCGGCGCGGGTCACCACCAACTTTTCGGCGCGCGGCACCACGTGATGGGTGGTGAAGACCTCGAAGTCCAGCCAGGTGTTGACCAGCACCACCACTGCCGCCCCGGTATGGAACTGGCCCTGGTGGTAGACATGGGTGTGGGTCAGGTGCCGGTCGTCGCCGGCCGAGCCACCGAAATGCGGGATCGCGCCGAGCGCCGCGCCAAGCGCGGCGAGCACCACCTCTTCGCGGCTGGACAGGCCGTCGAGCAGGGTCAGGGCGAAGCTGTGGTCCTTGATCGGCGCCAGGCCGCCGCGGCGACAGCCGGCCACCAGGGTCTCGACCATCTGCTGCGCGTCCAGCAGGCTGAAGCGCTCCATTTCGTCGATCAGCGCGCTGCTGATGGCGAAGCTGCGCACGTCGAAGCCCACCGCGCTGACGCAGCCGCGCCCGTAGCCCGCCGGAGTGATCTCGCCGGCGGTGGTGCAACCGACCAGGTCGATGCCGCCGAAGTAGCGTTCGAGCATCTCGCCGAGGGCCGGCAGGTCGTATTCCGCGGAACAGAAGAACAGCACGAAGCCCAGGTGCGGATGGATAAGCTGGCGCGCCAGGTCCTGGGCCACCACTTCGACGTCGCGGGCGCTGGACATGCCCCTGCAGACCCCTTCCCCCTGCCCTTCGTACATGCCCGCTCCCCCGTCGTTCCGCCTCGCCAGCATTCTACGAAGGGCGCCGCCGCGGCCCCTATCCTACTTGGGTCGCGGCGGGGTCCTTCGAAAGTAGCGGTATCACCAGTTCAGTACGGCGCCGAGGGCCACGGTGTCGGTGTCCTCGTCGAGCGCGGCACCGTCGCGCCCGTCGATCCGGTAGCGGTTCAGCTCGGCGACCAGCTTGAGGTTGTCGTTGATCGTGCGGAAATAGGCGATGCCGCGACTCTCGTAGTCGGCCGCGGAACCCAGGCCGTTGCCGTCGTCGACGGTCTTGCCGTAGGACAGCGCCAGGCGGTTCTTGCCCCATGAATACGAGCCCTGCAGCAATGCGCCGCGGCTGTCCACCTCGCGCAGCGCGGCTTCGCCGGCGTTGTTGGTGAAGAAGGGATTGATGCCCTTGGCGGTGAACCCCGAACCGGTCACGGAGAAACCGCCCATCTTCACCTGCAAGCCATAGCCGACCCCCTTGGAAGTCACGCTGTCGACGCTGTCGCTGGTGTTCTTCGAAGTCTGGTAGCCGCCGTTGATCCAGCTGTAGACCTGCGCCCCAGCCAGGTCGAACTGGTAGCTGACCTCGCTCTCGTAGCGCGGGTTGTCCTGGTAGGCCTTGTCGTCGAGGCCGTCGCTGGCATCTTTGTCGATCTGGTTGGAGTCGATCGGGTCGAGGATGCCCACGGCGATGCGCAGGCCGGGCAGCAGGTCGTTGTTGCGGTAGGTGATCTGCGAGGTGGGGAACGGATACGGATAGCCGGTGCCGATGTTGCCGAAGGAGACGCCCTTGCCGTCCACCAGGCCGAGGGTGTCGCTGGGGTTGCCGAAACCGGCCAGCAGTTCGTCGAGGAAGATGTTCGAGCGCGAGAACAGGCCGAAGTCCTTGCCGATCAGCACCTCGCCCCAGTCGCCGGCGACCGTGCCGTAGAACTGACGGACGTCGATGGCGGTATCGGTGCCGTCGGTCTCGCTGTCGTTGATGGTCACCCAGAAGGAAGCGCGACCACCGAGGCTCAGCTCGTCGACCTTCCTGCCGAAGTTGAAGCCGATGTAGTTCGGCAGGAATCCCATCTTCACCCGCGACTGGCGGCGATCGTAGGTCTCGCCCTGGCGGTCGACGTCGCTGTTGACGTAGAAGGCATTGAAGTAGCCGTCGGTGGAAAAGGTGGTCTCGTCCTTGTCGTACAGCAGGATATCGGCGGCGGCCGGTTGCAGGCCGCCCAGGGCACCCAGCGAGGCCAGGGTCAGCGGCAGGATTCGGCGAACGGCGGTGTTGTTCTTGTTCATGGCGCACTCCGCGAGGTGAAACGACCGGGCCGGTCGTGGCGGAGCCGATTATCGAAACCGGGAAAGCCCTGCCATACGCTTCCTTGGGCCTGCTTCGACGCTTCTTCATGGTGGGCGTGGGTGCCGCTGCGCAAGGCGCGGGCAGCGCTCCTCCGGCGGTAGCGCAACCTTGGTCGCGGCGGGAGCGCCACCGAAGCAGCGCGGCTTTCGACCTAACGCCGCAGTGACGCCGGCAAGGCTGTCGTCGAGTTACCGCGTGGCTCGCTTCAGCGCCGGCTGGAAAGCACCCACCAGCCGCCGCGCGCCTCCAGCAACCGGGCCTGGGCCGCGAGCAGGTCGTCGCCGCTCAGGCCGAGGGCGGCCTCGGCGAGCAGCCGGGAGCGACCGGCGCCACCGCCAAGGTGCTCCGCCCAGGCGCGCCGTGCTCGCTCGGCGAAGCTACCCGGCGCTCGGCGCAGGTCGTCGGCGAGGGCTTCGCGCAGGCCGGCCAGGCGTTGCGCCGGCAGTTGCGCGAGCGCCTCGACGGAGCGCTGGAGGAAGGTCTCCATATGCTCCAGCAGGCGTTCCGGGCAGGCACGCGGAGATTGCGCGGCGAACAGCAGGCCGCGCCGGGCGCCGACCTCGCGGAAGCCGCAGAACAGCGCGTAGCCCAGTTGCAGCTCGTCGCGCAGGCGCCGCTGGAAGGCCGGTTCGTGCAGGCGCGCCAGCAAGCGCCAGGCCGCCTCCATCGGCACCTCCGGCGAGGGCAGCGGACAGAACAACAGCAACGCCGACTCGCCGTCCACGGCCAGTTCGCGGCGATGCCGTCCGGGCCTCGGCGGCAGAGGCGCCAGGCGCTCGCCGGCAGCCTGGCCGGGCATCCATCGTGGATCAGGCATCGCGGCCTGCATGACCAAGGCGTCCCAGCGCGTCCGCCGCCAGTCGTCGACCTCCGCCAGCGGCTCGCCGAGTAGGCCGGGCAAGGCGTCCAGCAACTGCCGGATCGGCAGGCCAGTGGCGCTGCGGCGCCGCTCGGCGGAGGACAGACGCTCGCCGCTCGCGCGCCAGTCGGGCGGCGCCGCGAGGAGCCGGGCCAGGGCCGTGCGCACGGCGGCCTCGAGGCGATCGCGCGGACCGAGCAGGCTCAGCGACCAGTCTTCGCCGAGCGCCTCCAGGCCCATCTCCACTCCCCCCAGGCGCGCCTGGCCGCACAGCGGACGCAACGCCTGGCGCAGCGCCAGGAAGCGTGACCGTGCGGGAACACCGGGAAAGCGCCAGCGCAGGAACAGCGCGCCCTCGGCGGCGGCACTGGGCGGCAACGGCAGTTCGAAGCGCCAGGCATGCCGCTGCGCGGTCAGCGGCGGCGCTGCGGCAACCGGCGCCACGCTCAGGCGGAAGCCCGCCGACCAGCGCGCTTCGGCGCCGTCGAGTTCGCTGTCCAGGTGCAGCCGCAGGCAGCGGTCGGCTTGCAGCGCGTCCAGACAGGCCGGGCGAATCTCCGCCGGCAGGCCGAGAACGCGCTGGCGTAGTCGCTCCAGCGGCGCAGTGGGCTCCGCCAGCAACGGCTGGCGCGCCGCCAGCAAGCTGGCGGCATCGTCGCGCAGGGCGCCCAGCCAGTCGAAAAAGGCCGCCTCCAGCGCCGCCGCCGCGCTGCCGTCGAACAGTTCGAAGGTCAACGCCAGGAGCGCCTGCCGCGCGTCCCGATGAACCACCCGCAGCGCCACCGATTCGCCCAGGCCCTGTTCGCCGAGTGCCGCCAGCAACCCACCCGGCGAGCGATCGCCGAGCAATTCGGCGAACGCCAGCAGGGTCTGTTCGTCGGCCCCCCGCAAAGCGTCGAGGGCAAAGCCCAGCACCAGCCGCGGCGGTCCCGGCAGGCGCAGCGCCAGCGCTTCGCCGGCGAAGGGCAGCAACGGCGGCGGCGGCGGACTCGCGCCTGGCGCGCGCCCCGGCAGGTCGGCGCAGGCACGCTGCGCCAGCCTCTCCAGCTCGTCCAGTGTCTGCGGCCCTTGCAGCCATAGCTGGCAATTGCCGGCGTGATAGTGGGCGGCATGGAATTCGCGCAGGGCCCGCTGGAACGCATCGTTCTCCAGGGCCAGGCTGTCGCGGCGCCCGGCAGCGAAACGCCGCAGGGGGTGTCCGGCGGGCAGGCCAAGGGCCAGCGCCGCGTCGATCTGGGTCTGCTCGTCGGCCGAGCGCGCCAGGTATTCGGCCTCGAGCACTTCGCGCTCGCGCCGTTGCGCATCGATGTCCAGCAAGGGGCGGGCGAGCATGTCGATCAGCCGTGCCAGACCGGCGCCAAGGTGCTCCGCCGTCACCTCGAAGAAATAGTCGGTGGTCCTGCCCCGGGTGCTGGCGTTGACCTGGCCGCCGCACACCTGCAACCACGGCATCAGGCGCTCGTCGCCGGGAAACGCCGCGCCACCGAGAAACGACAGGTGCTCGAGGAAGTGGGCCAGGCCGGGATGCGCGCTCGGCTCGTCGTGGCTGCCCGCCGCCACCCGCAGCCAGGCAGCGGCGCGCGATGCCGCCGGATCATGCGCCAGGTGCAGGCGCAGGCCGTTGGGCAGCACGCAGGCGCGGCTTCTGGGGTGGTGTTGGGCGTGGCGATCCATGGGCGTCCTCGCGGGTTCCGAGGCTGAACCTTACCCTTCCGCGAGGCGAAGGAAATAGTCCTTTCGCCGGGTCGTATCAGGAAGCCGGCGGCTCCTGGCCAGACGCTTCCTCGGAGTACAGCGCCCGTCCGCCGTCGGCCTTGAGCGCCTGCAGGACCTCGGGCGCACGGCACGGGGCGAACAGGTCGAGGCCGGGATCGTAGGCGCCGGTGCGCACTTCCAGCAGGCCGAGCATCGAGTGGAACAGGTTGTCCTGGGACAGCTCCTCGTTGCTGCGCTGGCGCAGGCAGCCACTGTCGAGGCCGAAGGCGCTCTGGTAGCCGGGCGAGAACCAGGCCAGCATGCCGACGTGCTTCTGCTGGTCCGGCGCCAGCAGGTAAGGCGTGCCATGCAGGTAGAGGTTGTACTCGCCGAGCGACTCGCCATGGTCGGAGAGGTAGAGCATGCCGGTATCGATGCGCTCTTCGTTCTTGCGCAGCAGGTCGATCAGGCTGGCCAGCACGTGGTCGGTGTACAGCAGGGTGTTGTCGTAGCCGTTGATGATGCTGTCCCGCGAGCAGGCGCTGAAGTCGTTGCTGGCGCAGACCGGGGTGAACTTCTCGTACTCCCTGGGATAACGCTTGAAGTAGGCCGGGCCGTGGCTGCCCATCTGGTGCAGGACCAGCACGGTGTCCTGTTGCAGCCCGTCGATGAAGGCCTGCAAGTCGCGCAGGAGGATCTCGTCATGACACTCGCCGCCGGCGCACAGGGCCGGATCCTTGCTCTCGCTCAGGTCCTGGAAGGCGACGCGGTCGCAGGTGCCCTTGCAGCCGGACTGGTTGTCCCGCCACAGGACCCGCAGGCCTGCGCGCTGCAACACATCGAGAAGGCCTTCCTGGGTGCGCGCGCGAGCGTCGCTGTAGTCCGCGCGGCCCAGGTTGGAGAACATGCAGGGCACCGACACCGCGGTCTCGGTACCGCAGGAGTGCACATTGGAGAAGTTGATCAGGCCCTCCTCGGCCTTCAGCCGCGGGTTGGTCTCGCGAGCGTAGCCGTTGAGGCCGAAGTTCTGTGCCCGCGCGCTCTCGCCCACCACCAGCACGGTCAGCGACTTGCGCGCATGGCCCTGCCACAGGTCGGCGCGCCGGGCATCGACGGCGATCGGCCGGAGTGGCTGGCTGGCGGCCTGGGCCTGGCCCTTGGCGTAGCCGATGGCGGCGCCGACCAGGTTGCTCGGGGTGACCTGCAGGCGCAGTTCCTTGTTGTTGCGGAACAGCGAGGACAGCCCCTGATAATTGGCCAGCGCCACCCCGGCGAGCAGCGCCAGGCAGGCGAGCGCCACCAGCAGCTTGCTCAGCAGCTCGCGTGGCCACGGCCGGTAGCGCACCGGCGTGCGCCACAGCAGCCAGACCGGCAGCGCGCCAAGCAACGCCAGGTAGACGGCGAGCTTCGGCGAAAGCAGGTCGGCGACCTCGGCCGGGTTGGTCTGCATGACGTTGCGCAGCATGCCGACGTCCATCAGCACGCCGTACTGGGTCATGAAGTAGGTGGTACCGGCGGCCGCCAGGATCAGCAGGGTCAGCGCCGGCTTGAGCAGCCAGCGGAACGCCAGCAGGGTCAGCGCCAGGTTGAAGATCGCGGCGATCATCAGGCCGACCGCCAGCATCATGCCGAGGCCCTGCCAGCCCGCCGGGGTGATCGCCAGCAGGCGTTGCCACAGCGGCAGGTTGTAGAACAGCAGGAAGGCGAGGCTGACCAGCAGGGTCAGCAGTTCGGGACGGACGGCGCGGGCTTTCGACATGGGCACGGATCTTCACTGACTTCCGGGTTGCCGTGCGCAGCGTTGCCCCTGGCAGCACTCGACGACGGCGGCAGTCTGCTCGGCGATCCGTCAATCTTTCGTGAAGAATACCTACAGAAAACGTAACCCTTCGGAAGCGCCGCAGCCCTTGTATTCCGGGGCTTTCAGCCGGATTGCAAAAAGTTCGCGGGAAGCTTTCCGGGCGTTTTCCGGGTTCGCCGGCATACCCCCCGCATGGCGCCGCCGACGCAGGCGGAAGACAGCAAGCGGCAAGGAACGCGGAGCGCTCCGGCGCCGGTGCCTACGGACTGTTCTGATTGCGACGTCGTTTTTCAACAAAAGGACAGCCAGACCAATGTCTATCCCGCGACCCCGGCATTTTCGTTAGCATGCCAAGTTTCCGGCCCGGCTCCCACAAGGACGGCGGCCGCCTCCCCTGCTCGTCCCATCCAGATGAGTGCCGTTTCCCCTACCCCCCCGGGAAACCCTTCTGTGAATTTCCTCGAGCAGCGCGGTACCTCTCCAGCATGAACGCTTTGAAAGGCCGGGACATCCTGGCGCTTGGTTTTATGACCTTTGCCCTGTTCGTCGGGGCCGGCAACATCATCTTCCCGCCCATCGTCGGCTTGCAGTCCGGCCCCCATGTGTGGCTGGCGGCGCTGGGCTTCCTGATCACCGCGGTGGGGCTGCCGGTGATCACCGTGATCGCCCTGGCCAAGGTCGGCGGTTCGGTCGACGCCCTCAGCCATCCGATCGGCAGGTATGCCGGCGGCCTGCTGGCGGCGGTCTGCTACCTGGCGGTCGGCCCGCTGTTCGCCATTCCGCGCACCGCCACGGTGTCCTTCGAGGTCGGCGTGGTGCCGCTGCTCGGCGAGAGCGGCACGGCGCTGTTCGTCTACAGCCTGGCGTACTTCCTCCTCGCCCTGGCCATCTCCCTCTACCCCGGTCGCCTGCTGGACACCGTCGGACGCTTCCTCGCCCCGCTGAAGATCCTCGCCCTGGCGATTCTCGGCGTCGCCGCCTTCCTCTGGCCCGCCGGCCCGATCGGCACGGCCCAGCCGGAGTACACCCAGGCCGCGTTCTCCCAGGGTTTCGTCAACGGCTACCTGACCATGGACACCCTCGCCGCGCTGGTCTTCGGCATCGTCATCGTCAACGCCATCCGTTCCCGCGGCGTGCAGTCGCCGCGGCTGATCACCCGCTACGCCATCGTCGCCGGGCTGATCGCCGGCGTCGGCCTGGTGCTGGTCTACGTCAGCCTGTTCCGGCTCGGCGCCGGCAGCCATGCCATCGCCGCCGACGCCAGCAACGGCGCGGCGGTCCTGCATGCCTACGTGCAACATACCTTCGGCAGCCTCGGCAGCTCGTTCCTGGCGGGACTTATCGCGCTGGCCTGCCTGGTCACCGCGGTCGGCCTGACCTGCGCCTGCGCCGAGTACTTCTGCCAGCGCCTGCCGCTGTCCTACCGCAGCCTGGTGATCATCCTGGCAGGGTTCTCCTTCATCGTTTCCAACCTCGGCCTGACCAAGCTGATCCAGGTCTCGATCCCGGTGCTCACCGCGATCTATCCGCCCTGCATCGTGCTGGTGGCGCTGAGCTTCTGCATCGGCCTCTGGCATTCGGCGACGCGCATCCTCGCCCCGGTGATGCTGGTTTCCCTGGCGTTCGGCGTGCTCGATGCCCTGAAGGCGGCGGGCCTGGGCCAGGACTTCCCGCAATGGCTGCTGCACCTGCCGCTGGCCGAACAGGGCCTGGCCTGGCTGATCCCCTCGGTCGCCACTCTCGCCGCCTGCAGCCTGGTCGACCGCCTGCTGGGCAAGCCTGCGCAAGTCGCCGCCTGAGCAGGCCCCAGCGGCCTGCCGCCTGTTCTCCCGGCCGAGCGCGGGACATGCCGGCGGGCGGCGCCAATTGCGGCGTCCGCCCCACGGCCCGGCTGGCGCCTGCCGCCGCCGGCAGCGCTTCTTCCCGCGTTCAGCCGAACGAATAAGCACTATCGAGCGGGATGATTTCTAGCGCAGCGGCGCGGTTGTTAGCCTTTCGACCATTCCCCCAGGAAAGCGAATCCAGGAGCCGGTCATGGCCAAGGCACTCATCAGCGTACTGTTGTTCTCCCTCGCCCTCGCCGGCTGCGCCAGCGACTACAACCCCTCTCGCCCGTACAGCAGCGACGAGGTCAGGCAACTGGCGCTGGAAGACCTGGCCCGGCGCAGCCTGTCGTTCGAGGAATACCAGGCCAAGCGTCAGGCGATTCTCGAGGAAAAACCGCAAACCGCCGTCAGCCAGTCCAACGCCGCCCTACGCAGTACCGCCATCTGAGGCCTTTTCGAACGGCCAAGAGAAAGCCCCGCGATGCGGGGCTTCTTCGTATTCGGGGGTGGACGGTCAGCCGCAGGACAGGCGCTTGATCACCAGCGTGTCGTCGACATCGATGTTCAGCCGGCGCGGGTTGTAGTCCATGGTCACCGCATCGTGCGGGCGCAGCGCCCGGGCGACTTCCGCTCCGGCGGCGCGGCGGGCCTCCTCGACGATGGCCGCGGAAGCCTGCTTGCCGACATAGGCCTGCACCGCATTGGCATCGCAACGGCCGTCCGCTGCCGGGGTGGCCGCGGGCGCGCTGGCGCTGCCGGTGGCTACGCTGGCGCCTTCGGTGGACGGGCTGTCGCCGTTGCTGCTGCAACCGGCGAGCAGGGCCGCGAGAACGAGTGCACTGGAAAACTGCTTCAAAGGCATACCGCCTCCTCTGATCTTCTGGGATCGCCACCTTACCAGTGGCATGGGTTTCCTGGCGAAACTGCAATCCGCGCTGACAAATTCGCCAGCTTCAGTCGCCGCTCAGGCGCTGCAGTTCGCGACGCACCATGGCCGCGTATTCCGGCGGACGCAGGAGGTAGAGCTGGCCCGCGACCCAGTCCAGCCAGCGGCCGCCCTGTTCGGCGCGGGCGTCGAGCAGGCGCCGCGCCTCTTCCTCCGCCCGTTGCCGGTGCTGCCGATGGAATGCCTGGCGCTTCGACAGGCCGGAAGCATCTCCGGTTCGATCGTCGGGAGTGTCGGTCATGGCTCTCTTCGCAACCTGCTGTACAAGCCGGACATTCTAACCGCGGAACGCCGTTGCCGTTCGCGGCAAGCGCTTGCCTCCGCCCCGCCCTGCGCCATGCGCCGAGCCCTCTGGCGCGGGGTTCGGCGACCTGGCACGGCCCTTGCGACGGAGCGGCGGTCATTCATTTCCATGGAGGCAGGTCATGAACAGCATCGGTCCCGCCAGCCTTTCCGGCTGGTCTGCGCGTTACCCGAACAACCAGCGGCAAGCCAGCACCGAGATCGGCAACGGCGATCTGCTGAAACCGCGCCCCGCCCTCGGCACGCCATTGCGCAACGAGGCCGCCGATCCCGCCACGGAGTCCGCCCGCCAGGCCCTGGACGAGGGTTTCGCGAAGCTGAACCTGACGCTGAAGCAGAACCAGGCGAATGCCACTGCCGGCGCCAGCGAAGGCAAGTCGGCCTATGACGAGTTCAAGGAGTACATGCAGAAATCGCCCGCCGAGCGGATGCGCGAGCAGGTCCTGAAGAGCCTCGGCCTGACCGAGGAGGAACTGGACGCGATGCCGCCGGAGAAACGCGAACAGGTGGAGAAAGGCATCGGCGAACGCATGCGCGAGATGATCGCCATGCAGAACGGCCAGGCGCCGGGACGGCAAGAGGACCCGACGCAGGCCGGCGCGACGCTGAACGCCTGGATCTGAGCCAGGCGCGCGCCAGTCTCTCAGCGCTGCCGGGCGACGACGCGCTTGGCGTAGCTGGCGCGCTCCATCTCGCGCACTTCGACGCTGACCTGCACGCCCTCCTCGCCGCCGCCCGCCACCGCTCCGGCGAGCACCTCGCCCAGCACCTCGCCCAGCGCCTGGCGGGTCGCCGCGTCGCGCCCGTCGAGGATCGACAGGCAGGCATGCAGGTAGGCGCGCTCGACCGCTGCGGTTCCCTGCCGGTAGGCCTCCAGGGTGACGAAGCGCGACTTGATGTCCGCCTCGCCGAATTGCCCGGAAGCGAACAGCGCGGCATTGGCCTGCTCCAGCAGTTCGCCGGGGGACGTTTCGAGGCGGAGGTTGGCAGTGGCTTCGATAACGAGATGCGGCATGCTGGCGGGCCTTGCGGGGAATGGAGAGCGGGATTCTAGCGGCTCGACGAGCGATGCGACAGCCGGCCTGCGCCTGCGTGGCTCAGATCAACCCGGCGGCCGCGAAAGCCCGCGCGTAGATGGCGCGGATCAGCGGTTCCTTGCGCCGGTTGTAGTCCGCCACCCGTTGCTCGCCGTCGGCCGAAGCGCGCTTGGCGGCTGGCCGTCGACCCAGGGATTTTCCAGCGGGTCGCTGTCGTGATGACGGACAATATCGGCGGCACCGGGCATGGACATTCCCTCCGGTGGGATCGTTCAGCGCGTCTCGCAGGCCTGCCGCTGGCCCTTGGCCGGCGTGTACAGGTAGCCGGGTGTGTCGCCCGCCTGGCGGTACAGGACCGAACCGTCGCTATAGGAAATCGCGCTCAGCGCCTGGCCATCGGCGAGGCTGCGGACATCACCGCCCAGCGACTGGACGCTGCTGCCGTCGGGCAGCTTGAGACTGGCGAAACCGTCGATCACCTCGAGTTTGCCGAAGTCTCCGCAGTGCAACGCCAGCGGCCCGGAAGCCGCCTTCCGGTCCGACGACGAATCCCCGCAACCGCCCAGCAGCGACAGAACCAACAACGCGGGGAGAACAGCGGGCTTCATCGGGGAGTCCTTTGCGGATGAGCGGAAGACGGGACTCTACCACCTGCCGGGCAGCGGGAAAAACCGCTTCGGCGTACGCTGTCATGCAACGGCAGGCGCACCTGTGAGACAATTCGCCGAATGCCAGGCATCACACCCCGCCTTCATCGCGCTACAGCCACGTCATGACGCTGGCTGCGGCACTCCACGAATGCCCGCAGGATCGCCCCATGCTCCAGATGGAGCGCAGCGGAAAGCCGAGACCGGTAGCAGACCGGTATCGCCATGGTCCAGGCGTGCGTAAGTCCTCTATAGGTAAAGAAGTTGATCTCCACCGCGAATATCACCATGCAGTTCGGCGCCAAGCCGCTGTTCGAGAACGTTTCCGTCAAGTTCGGCAACGGCAACCGCTACGGCCTGATCGGCGCCAACGGTTGCGGCAAGTCGACCTTCATGAAGATCCTCGGCAACGACCTGGAGCCGAGCGCCGGCCAGGTCATGCTGGAACCCAACGTGCGCCTGGGCAAGCTGCGCCAGGACCAGTTCGCCTACGAGGACTTCAGCGTCATCGATACGGTGATCATGGGCCACGAGGAACTCTGGGCGGTGAAGGCCGAGCGCGACCGCATCTACTCCCTGCCGGAAATGAGCGAGGCAGATGGCATGGCGGTGGCCGAGCTGGAAGTCCAGTTCGCCGAGTTCGACGGCTACACCGCCGAGTCCCGCGCCGGCGAGCTGCTGCTCGGCCTGGGCATCCCGCTGGAGCAGCACTTCGGCCCGATGAGCGCCGTCGCTCCCGGCTGGAAGCTGCGCGTACTGCTGGCCCAGGCGCTGTTCTCGGACCCGGACGTGCTGCTGCTCGACGAACCGACCAACCACCTGGACATCAACACCATCCGCTGGCTGGAAGGCGTGCTCACCGCGCGCAACAGCACCATGATCATCATTTCCCACGATCGGCACTTCCTGAACAGCGTCTGCACCCACATGGCCGACCTGGACTACGGCGAGCTGCGCCTGTTCCCGGGCAACTACGACGAGTACATGACCGCCGCCGAACAGGCCCGCGAGCGCCTGCTGTCGGACAACGCCAAGAAGAAGGCGCAGATCGCCGAGCTGCAATCCTTCGTCAGCCGCTTCTCGGCCAACGCCTCCAAGGCCAAGCAGGCCACCAGCCGCGCCCGACAGATCGACAAGATCCAGCTGGAAGAGGTCAAGCCGTCCAGCCGGGTCAGCCCGTTCATCCGCTTCGAGCAATACAAGAAGCTGCACCGCCAGGCGGTGACCGTGGAAAACATCAGCAAGGGCTATGACGGCAAGCCGCTGTTCAAGGGCCTGAGCCTGCAGGTCGAGGCCGGCGAGCGCGTCGCCATCATCGGCCCCAACGGCATCGGCAAGACCACCCTGTTGCGCTGCCTGGTCGGCGACCTGCCGGTGGACGGCGGCGAGGTGAAATGGACCGACAGCGCCGACGTCGGCTATTTCGCCCAGGACCATGCCGACGACTTCGCCGACGACATGAGCCTGTTCGACTGGATGGCCCAGTGGACCCAGGGCGGCGAACAACTGGTGCGCGGCACCCTCGGCCGCATGCTGTTCTCCAACGACGAGATCAAGAAGTCGGTGAAAGTGATCTCCGGCGGCGAGCAGGGCCGCATGCTGTTCGGCCGGCTGATCCTCAAGCGTCCCAACGTGCTGGTGATGGACGAGCCGACCAACCACCTGGACATGGAGTCCATCGAGGCGCTGAACCTGGCGCTGGACAACTATCCGGGCACGCTGATCTTCGTCAGCCACGACCGCGAATTCGTTTCCTCGCTGGCTACCCGCATCATCGAGCTGGGCGAGAACGGCGTGACCGACTTCAGCGGCAGCTATGACGACTACCTGCGCAGCCAGGGCGTGATCGTCTGAGTCCCCGTCGCGCAACGCAAAAGCCCCGCATCCGCGGGGGCTTTTTCATTCCGGCATGGACGCGCAGGGCCTATGGGGAGCGCGACTCAGTCGACGTAGCCGGCCATCATCGCCGCGCGGGTCGCCAGGCGCTGGCCCTCGGCGATCTTCTCGCGCTGTTCGGCGGTCAGCTCGCGGGGCGGGTGGTCCTTGATGTAGGCAGCCACGTTCACCCCGATGTAGACGATCAGGGCGGCGGCGATCAGGACGTTCTTCGGATTGATGTCCGAGCGCCGCTTGCAGGCTTCGCAGATGCCGTTCTCGACGAGACGGGTCGCTCGGGCGCCGCAGTTGCGGCAGTAACACGCGCTCACAGGCCGGTTCCTTGTGCTTGTAATTGTCCGGTCAATCTACACGCAGCGCGCCGCTGCGCACAACGCGAAAACCCCGCCGAAGCGGGGTTTTCCGATGACGCGGGGATCAGGCCGCGGCGAACTGCCCGGCGATCTGCCGGCGGGCGGCGGCGATGGCCTGGGCGCGGGGCTCCTCGCCATAGGCCAGGCCTTCGGCGCGAACCACTTCGATATCGGTGATGCCGAAGAAGCCCAGCACGGTGCGCAGGTAGCCTTCGTGGGCCGCGCCGGTCGGCTGGCCGGCATGCACGCCACCGGCGGTGGAAACGATCACCACCTTCTTGTCGCCGGCCAGGCCAACCGGGCCGTTCTCGGTGTAGCGGAAGGTCTTGCCGGCGACCGCGATGCGATCGATCCAGGCCTTGAGCTGGCTGGAGATGGTGAAGTTGTACATCGGCGCGCCGATGACCACGACGTCGGCGGCGAGGAACTCTTCCAGCACTTCTTCACCCACCGCGACTTCATGCTTCAGCGCGGCATCGCGCAGCTCCGCCGGGGTGCTGCCGGCGGCCAGGGTCAGGGCGGAGAAATGCGCCACCGCGTCGGCGGCCAGGTCGCGGTAGGTGACGTCAAGCCCGTCTTCGTTCTGCCGCCAGGCCTGGACCAGCTCGGCGCTCAGTTGGCGGGAAGCGGAGGCGTCGCCGAGGATGCTGGAATCGATATGCAAAAGTTTCATGTCTCGCTCCTGAAAGTGGGGGATCGCAGTGTGGCGATCGAGTGGTTTGCATCCTACCGGCAAGGCCAATCGACGATTAGTCGGTAGAAACATGACTATTCGTCCCACACATAGGACAATCTGTTTTTCCCCCAGCGGAGCGCCTGCATGCCCCACGACCTCAACGACCTCTACTACTTCGCCAAGGTGGTGGAATGCGGCGGCTTCGCCGCGGCCGGACGCGAGACGGGGATTCCCAAGTCGCGCCTGTCGCGGCGCATCGCCGAGCTGGAGGAGCGCCTTCAGGTGCGCCTGCTGCACCGCACGACACGCAAGCTGGCGCTCACGGAGGTCGGCGAACGCTATCTGCAGCACTGCCGCAACCTGCTGCTGGAAGCGGAGATGGCCGAACAGGTGATCGCCGAGCTGAGCGTCGAGCCGCGTGGCCGGCTGCGCCTTTCCGCACCGGTGGCCATGGCCTCGAGCAACCTGGCCGACCTGTTGCCGCGGTTTCTCGAACGGCATCCGCAGGTCCAGCTGGAAATCCTCCTGACCAACCGCCGGGTCGACCTGCTCAACGAGGGGGTGGACGTGGCACTGCGCGTGCGCGAACTCGGCGACGAGGACCCTGCGCTGGTCTGCCGGCGCCTGGCTCCGGCGACCACGCAGATCCTCGCCGCCCCGTCGCTGATCGCCGGGCATCGCCTGGAACATCCGGAAGACCTCGAGGACCTGCCCTTCCTCGGCGCTATCCATAACGACCGCAAGGTCCACGCGACCCTGATCGGGCCGGATGGCAGCCGCTACCAGTTGGAACGCGAACCGCGCCTGGGCGTCGACGACTTCGTCCTGCGCAAGAAAGCCGCCGTGGCCGGCCTCGGCGTCACCCTGCTGCCCGAAGGCTACTGCGACAGGGAACTGGCCGATGGCAGCCTGGTGCGCATCCTGCCGCAGTGGACCTTGCCGAAAAGCACCATGCAGGCCGCCTACCTGCCGCGCAGCAGCCAGATTCCGGCGATCCGTGCTTTGATCGACTTTCTCGTGGAAGCCCTGCAACGCCCCTCGGGCGAGACCGGCCCGGCCTACCGCCGCGCCCGCGAGTGAGCCGCGCCGTTCAGCCGATCCACTGCAACAGCGCGGCGGACAGGCGCCCGCCGAGCAGGCTGTCGAGCCAGAACAGCTGGTGCAGCAGGACGATGCCCCAGAACACCAGTTGGAACGAGAGCTTGCGGGTCTTGTGGCGGAACGCCTGCTGCGCGACCAGCGCGCCAGGCCAGCCGCCAAGCAGCTCGAACAGGTGCAGGCGGACCTCCGGGGTACGCCAGTCGCCGCGTGCGGCGCTGCGCTTGTCCTGCCAGTAGAGGGCGAATGCGAGCAGGCTGGCCAGCGGATAGGCCAGCAGCGGCCAGAGGGCCTGTCCGTCCAGGTACATCCGCCAGGCGCCGGCGGCCGGCAGCACGCAGAGGATCAGCAGGACCAGCAGCTTCGCCAACGGGCGCTGCAACGCGCTCGGCGGAGTCGGCGCCGGCCGTGCCTGGGCCCGCGTCACCGGCGCCTGGGCGCCACGGCGGACAGTCGGCGGGTCGAGGGTCAGCGCGTCCAGCCGCGCCCTCTCGGCGCGCAGGCGGCCCTGGGCGTCCTGGCTGGCGAGGAACCACACCTGGTCGCCCTGGCGGGGACGGCGGTCACCGCGGAACGCGGAGATATGCAGGAAGACTTCTTCCCCGCCGGTCTTCGGCAGGATGAAGCCGAAGCCCTTGTCGTCGTACCAGCGGCTGATCATGCCCGGCTTTTCCATATCCACTCGCTCGCTACCCGTTTCGCGCTGCATTCTAGCCACCCGCGGCGGCCAGGCGAAAAAAAACGCGGCTCGCGCCGCGCCTTTTACCTGGTTCCCGGGCCTCACATTTCGCCGGCGGTGCTCCAGTCGATCAGGTGGAATTGCCAGGTCGCCAGGATCAGCAGCCCGAAGGCGATCCGATACCAGGCGAAAGCCGCGTAGCTGTGGTTGCCGATGAACTTCAGCAAGGCACGCACCGCCACCATGGCGAAGACGAACGAGGTGACGAAGCCGACGGCGAACACCGGCAGGTCTTCGGGGCGGAACAGGTCGCGGTACTTGTAGCCGGAATAGACCGCGGCGCCGACCATGGTCGGCATCGCCAGGAAGAACGAGAACTCGGTGGCCGCCTTGCGCGAAAGGCCGAACAGCAGGCCGCCGATGATGGTCGCGCCGGACCGCGAGGTGCCGGGGACCATCGCCAGGCACTGGGCACAGCCGATCTTCAGGGCGTCCTTCCAGGTCATGTCGTCGACGTGTTCGGCGTGGATCACATGCTTCCGGCGCTCGGCCCAGAGCATGACCACCCCGCCCACCACCAGCGCCAGGGCGACGGTGATCGGATTGAACAGCCACTCGTGGATCAGGTCGGCGAACAGGACGCCGAGGACTACCGCCGGGAAGAACGCGATCAGCAGGTTGGCGGTGAAACGCTGGGCCTGGCGCTGGCTCGGCAGGTCACGGACGACTTGAAAGATCTTTCCACGAAACTCCCAGACGACAGCGAGGATCGCCGCCAGCTGGATGATGATGTTGAACGCCTTGGCGCGTTCGCCGCCGAAGCCGATGAGGTCGGCGACGATGATCTGGTGCCCGGTGCTGGAAATCGGCAGGAACTCGGTCAGCCCTTCCACGACGCCCAGGATGAACGCCTGGAAAGCAGTCCACCACTCCATGTTTCTCCCCCTTCTACTACTGTCCCGAACGAGCTTTCGTTGTTCTCGGCGATACACTTGCCGTCTTTTATGAAGGCCTTACGACTCCGAAGAACCCGACCAGTTCCCCCACTGCCGAAGTCGAAACCGGCGGGCATGCTACCAGAGCGGCCGGCAAAGAATCTTGGAATTGTTGCCGGCCGGCGTCCGAACGAATCCGTCCGCGCCCCCCTTTTTCCCAGGCCTTCGCGAAGCGCCGGATACATTCGCTACAATGCGTCCTCGTCGCATGAGGGCCTTCCGTGTCACCCCTTGAACTCTTCGCCGCTTCGCTCGGCGCCATCGCCGTCTACCTGACCGTCCGCCAGAATCCCTGGTGCTGGCCCATCGGACTGGTGATGGTGGCGCTCTACGCCTGGATATTCTTCGAGGTGAAGCTTTATTCGGACATGCTCCTGCAAATGGTCTACGCGGCGCTACAGCTCTATGGCTGGTGGCAGTGGACCCGCGGCGGGCAGGACCACGACGGCCGCTCGGTGAGCCGCCTGAACGCCGCGCAGCGCCTCTACGGGCTCGGTGCGGGCCTGGTCGGCAGCGTCGCGCTCGGTTACCTGATGGCCAACCACACCGATGCCGCCAGTCCCTGGTGGGACGCCGGATTGACCGCCTTCAGCCTGGTGGCGCAATGCTGGATGGCGCAGAAGCGCCTGGAATGCTGGGCCCTGTGGATCGCCGTGGACGTGCTGTTCGTGGCGCTCTTCGCCAGCAAGGCGCTGTACCTGACCGCCGCCCTCTACGCCCTCTTCACCCTGCTGGCGATCCACGGCTGGCGGACCTGGCGCCGCGACCCGGCATTACGCGAGGGCGTCGCCGCATGAAGGTGCTGGTACTCACCGGGCCCGAATCCAGCGGCAAGAGCTGGCTTGCGGAGCAGCTCCAGGCCCGCTTCGGCGGCCGGGTGGTCGGCGAGTACGTCCGCCACTTCATCGACGAACAGCGCCGCGACACCTGCTACGCCGACATCCCCGCCATCGCCCGCGGGCAACTGGCCTGGGAGGATGCCGCCCGCGCGGAGCGGCCGGCGCTGCTGATCCTCGATACCCACCTGCTGAGCAACATCCTCTGGAGCCGGATTCTCTTCGGCGCCTGCCCGGACTGGCTCGAACCCGCCCTGCTGCGGCGGCGCTACGACCTGCACCTGCTGCTCTCGCCGGAGGGCGTAGCCTGGATCGCCGACGGCCAGCGCTGCCAGCCGGAACTGGCGCAGCGCCAGGCATTCCATCGCGAATGCCATGCCTGGCTGGAGCGGCATCGGCAGCCCTACCGCGCCATCGCCGGCGACTGGGCCGAGCGCCGGCGCCAGGCTTTCGCCGCAGTGCAAGGGCTGCTCCGGGACGGCTGACGGGCCGGCCCTGTCACGCCGCCGATACACCGCCAGCGCGGTCCGGCCCTTGGCGCAGAGCGTTTCGCGACGGCACCGCGGAAAGCTGTCTCGGCGCTGAAACAGCTCCAGGCGCGTCCCCGGCAGGCTTCGCCCCCTGGTTGGCGGGCCTGCTGTTGCACGGATGCAACACTGTCCGCCAGGTTCCCCCGGCACTCACGGCCAAGTCCTTGATGGACAAGGAAAGCGCAAAACCGGCACGCCCCATGCTCGCTCCCTGCCAACGCTGATTAGGGCTCAGCGCCAACGAAGGAAGCGCCATCATGTCGGGGAGTTCGCTACGCATCGTCGTTCCAGCGCTGCTGGTCATCGTCGGCTCCGTGCCGGCGAACCTCCCGCCCGCGCATGCGGCGGACGGCACGATCGTCGTCCAGCGCCAGGTCCAGCCACGGGTCGCCTACCGTCCGAGCATGGTGCCCGACCCACATCCCACCGTCGTCGACACCAACGTCTCCGCCGAGGTCAACGCCCTCGCCAACGGGGCTGCCAGCGGCAATACCGTGAGCCGCGAACTGGGCGATGCCGACTTCGCCATCGTGACCAGCGGTTCCGGGATTCGCAGCATGATTCTCCCCGGCGGCGCCCTGCCGGGTTTCGCCAACCAGCCGGCGAACCCGGCGACGGTCCAGGCCGTCGGCAACCTCGGCACCACCCACGGCGCGGGAGGCGGCGCCGGCGCCGGCCTCGCCGGGCAGATCAACGGCAGCCTCAAGCAGGGCCTGGCGCCGCTGCAGATGCTCGGGGGTGGTCAATGAAGCGCCTGTCCGCCCTCCTCCTCGCCTTCGCCTGTATCGCGTCGCTCCAGGCCGACCCGCTGGCCTCACGCAATCGCGCCAGCATCGATGCCAGCGGCACCTACCGCGGCAACTTCGCCCTCAACCAGGCCGCCGGCGACGCCCAGCAACAGAGCAACGTTCGTGTCGTCGCGGTCGGCTCCGCGGCCCTCGTCGGCAGCGACCAGCGCCAGCATCTGCAACTCGACGCCAGCCAGCCGATCGCGGCCAGCGCCAGCATCTCGGGGGCGGCGCTGCGCGGCAGCGGCATCCTCGGCGTCAACCAGGGCGCCGGCCTCGGCAACCAACAGATCAACGCCTTCCGGCTGAGCGTCAGCAACGGCCCGGAAAGCCTGGATGACAGCGTTCTCGCGCAAAGCGTGGCGCTGACCAAAGTCTCCGGTTCGGCCACTCCGGTCCCGGGAGGACGCAGCGTCTCGACGGACGATCGCGCCTTCGCCGGGAGCAGCGGCGTGGTGCAGGTGAACCAGAGCGCTGGGGTGGGCAATCAGTCGATGAACACCCTCAGCGTCAGGGTCATGGAATGACTCTGCCAAGCCAACACAAGCCCAACACTAAGCACAGAAATGCAAGGAGAAACGCCATGAAAGCGACTATGGTCCTGACCCCGCTGGCCCTGGCAATGGCTGCAGTGCTGTCGGTATCGGCCTACGCCGGAAACGAAGGTGGCTGGCACCCGCCGAAACCCAACCCGCAGTCGAACAACAAGGGCGGAGCCACGGCCCTGGTGGTGGATACGCAGCAGAACTACAACAACAAGGTCAGCAACTTCGGCACGGTGAACAATGCCTCGGTGAGCGGCTCGATCAAGGATGCCTCGGGCAACGTCGGGGTCAACGTCGCCGCCGGCGACAACAACCAGCAGGCCAACGCCGCCGCGCTGGCCAGCGCCGACGCCAGCTTCGTGTTCGGCACCGCGACCGCCAGCACCAGCGTGCTGCAGAGCGGCTACGGCAATACGCTGAACAACTACTCCAACCCCAACACCGCATCGCTGAGCAACTCGGCCAACAACGTCTCGGGCAACCTGGGCGTGAACGTCGCCGCCGGCAACTTCAACCAGCAGAAGAACGACCTGGCCGCCGCCGTCTCCAACGGCCAGTACAGCACTGCCGGTAGCGCCGCGTCGCAGACCTCCACCGGCAACACCACCGTCAACAGCGCCAACTACGCCTATGGCGGCACCTACGTGTCGCTGAAGCTGAACGCCGACGGCAGCTACAAGGGCACCTCCGACCAGATCGGCAACGTCTACCTCGACACCTGGGAAGGCCAGACCCATCCGGGCGGCAGCAATACCGGCCACATCGACGTGGACAGCCAGGCCCAGGGCGCCAAGGACCTGAACCACGACGGCGGCGCGTTCGCCTTCAAGGAAAAGGGCGACGTCGACCTGAAAGGCACGGTATCCGGCTTCATCCCGGCGATCGTCGGCTTCAAGACCCCGGTCACCAACAACGCCAGCCTGAGCAACTCGTTGCAGAACGTCTCGGGCAACGTCGGGGTGAACATCGCCGCCGGTGGCGGCAACCAGCAGAGCAACTCCCTGTCCATCGCCGCCGGTTGCAGCAGTTGCCCGGCCGGTGGCGAGAGCCTTGGCTTCTGATCCTGGCCCAGGGGTTCCGGCGCCAGCCGGAACCCTTTTCCATCCGACACAGGAATCGGCCATGCGCACGCTCATCCTTTCCCTGCTGCTGCTCGTCGACCTCACCGCCCAGGCGGCGACCCTCGGCTTTCCCGCCCTGCCCGGCGGCGGCCTGGTCTACAAGCAGGTGCAGAGCATCCGCGAGCGGCGCTTCGCCGACCTGGTCGAGCAGAAGACCGATTTCAGCTGCGGCGCCGCGGCCCTCGCGACCATCCTGGAGAAGGCCTACGGCGCCCCGCTCGACGAGCAGGCGGTGATCCAGGGCATGCTCGCCCACGCCGACCCGGAGATCGTCCGCACCCAGGGCTTCTCCATGCTCGACATGAAGCGCTACGTCGAATCCATGGGCATGCGCGCGCGCGGCTACCGGATCGAGGCGGCGCAACTGGAACAACTGAAGATCCCCGCCATCGTGCTGATGGAAATCCGCGGCTACAAGCACTTCGTCGTCCTGCAACGCACCCAGGGCGAGTACGTGTACGTGGGTGACCCGGCGCTGGGGCACAAACGCTACGCGCTGACAGAGTTCGCCAAGGGCTGGAACGGCATCGTCTTCGCCGTGATCGGCCAGGGATACGACCGCGGCAATCCGCTGCTGACGCCGCCCGAACCGCTGACCGCGCGCAATCGCCTGGACCGCTTCAAACCGGTCAGGGACGCCGAACTGATGGAGTTCGGCTTCATCCAGAGCGATTTCTTCTGATCGCAGGAGCCGGATGCTCCGGGAGCACGCCATGTACCCGCACCACTGCTTCGTCCTCGCCTGCTGCCTGGGCGCTGCGCTGCCCGCCCCCGCCAGCGACCTCTTCGCCCCCGCCGAACTGAGCGACCAGGAGCTTTCCCAGTTGCGCGGGCGCTACGTGCTGCCGGGGCGGATCGTCAGCTTCGGGGTGACCATGAGCAGCACCTGGCAGAACGCCAGCGGCCAGGTCCTCGGCGCACGCGTCGACCTGCAGGTGCGGCAGAACCTGGCGCGCCCGGTCCTCAACGTCACCCTGGTCGATCGGCCAGGCGACGCCCCGCCACCCGTCGCCGGCAACGGCCAGGTCCTCGGCGGCGCCGGACTGGCGCAGACCCAGGGGGTCAGCCAGAGCATCCGCACCGCCGGCGACCACAACAGCGCCAGCAATGGCGTCAGCATCGAGGTCCGCCACGGCGAGGCGCCGCCGCCACTGCCGGGCGGCACGCCGCTGGAAGGTGCGCTCGCCCTCAGCGGCGAGGCCGGGACGGTGAAGGTCACGCCGAACGGCGGCGCCCTGCAACTGGCGATCCAGGCCAGCGGCCAGGGCGCCAGCCTGCAAAGCCTCGGCGCCGGCGGCCTGGTGCAGAGCGTGGCGCTCAGCGGAAACCGCAACCTGGTGCAGAACCTGGCGGCGCTCGAGGTGATGCTCAAGGACCGGCCGGGCGCCGATCCGGCACTGAATTGCGCCTGGGAGCAATTGCGCGCGCTGCGCCCCAGCGGCTACTGAAAGTTGATCTAGTCTGAAATCACTGTGCTATCGGAAGGCCATAAAAACGGAACGGCAAACATGACCCAGACACTCTCGCTGCGAGCTGTCCTCTGCGCCACCACCCTGGTTTCCCCGTTCCTGGCGCAGGCCGCGACGGAGTCCGAGGTCGAGGCGCTGAAGAAGGAACTCCTGGAGCTGCGCCAACGCTACGAGGCCCAGCAGAACGCCCTGATGGTCCTCGAACAGCGCGTGCGCCAGGTCGAGGCGCAACCCCAGGCGCCGCAGCCGCAACGCCTGGTCAAGTCGATCCAGCCGCCGGCGCAGGCGCGCAACGACGCCAACGCGGTCGCCGGCACCTACGGCGCCAGCCTCAAGGACGATGGCGCGCCCGCGCCCAGCGTGGAAAACATCTACCAGGACGCCAGCGGCTTCTTCGGCGGCGGCACCTTCAGCCTGGAGACCGGCCTCACCTACAGCCACTACGACACCCGCCAGTTGTTCCTCAACGGCTTCCTGGCGCTGGACTCGATCTTCCTCGGCAACATCGGCGTGGACCAGATCGATGCCGACATCTGGACCCTCGACCTGACCGGCCGCTACAACTGGAACCAGCGCTGGCAGGTGGATATCAACGCCCCGGTGGTCTATCGCGAATCGACCTACCAGTCCGCCGGCGCCGGCGGCTCGACCTCGCAGATCACCGAGAAATCGGTGACCGGCGACCCACGCCTAGGCGACGTCAGCTTCGGCGTCGCCTACAAGTTCCTCGACGAAAGCGAGAGCACCCCGGACGCGGTGGTCAGCCTGCGGGTCAAGGCGCCCACCGGCAAGGATCCCTACGGCATCAAGCTGAAGCAGGTACCGGGCAACAACAACCTCAACGTGCCCGACGACCTGCCCACCGGCAACGGCGTCTGGTCGATCACCCCGGGCATCTCGCTGGTGAAGACGGTGGACCCGGCGGTGCTGTTCGGCAGCCTGTCGTATACCTACAACTTCGAAGAGTCGTTCGACGACATCAACCCGCAGCAAGGCGTGAAGACCGGCGGCAAGGTCAAGCTCGGCAACTGGTTCCAACTCGGCGTCGGCGTGGCCTTCGCGCTGAACGAGAAGATGAGCATGTCGTTCTCCTTCTCCGAACTGATCAGCCAGAAGAGCAAGGTCAAGCAGGACGGCCAAAGCTGGCAGACCGTCAGCGGCAGCGACGCCAACGCCGGCTACTTCGGCCTGGGCATGACCTATGCGGTGAGCAACAGGTTCAGCATCGTGCCCAGCCTGTCCATCGGCATCACTCCGGACGCGCCGGACTTCACCTTCGGCGTGAAATTCCCCTACTACTTCTGAGGGGCCACCGTTCGAGCCTGGGCATGCCTTACCCCTCGAAGGGATGCGTGAGCCTGGGAGCGATCCTCGCCTAGCTGCGCAGGGCGGATAACGCCGCAGGCGTTATCCGCCGGTAGCAACGGCACCGTCCCTCTCAAGCCTCGCCAGCGAGCGCCCGCTCGACTTCCTCGCGCGAGGGGATCGAGGTCTGCGCGCCGAGGCGGGTCACCGAGATCGCCGCGGCGGCCTGGCCGAAGCGGATCGCCGCCGCCTCGTCGAGGCCGCGCGCAAGGGCCGCGGCGAAGCCACCGACGAAGGTGTCGCCGGCCGCCGTGGTATCCAGCGCCTTGACCCGCGCCACCGGGAAATGCTCGACCCGCCCCTCGCCCACCAGCAGGGCGCCCTGGGCGCCGAGGGTGACGATCACCCTGCCGGCGCCCATTTCGCGCAGGCGCTCGGCGGCACGTCCGGCGCTCTCCAGGGAGTCCACCGGCAGGCGGCAGAGCAGTTCGCTTTCGGTCTCGTTGGGGACCAGGTAGTCCACCAGCGGCAGCCAGTCCGCCGGCACGTCGCGGGTGGCCGGCGCCGGGTTGAGGATCACCGTCTTGCCCAGCGCATGGGCCCGGCGCAGCACATGGCCAACCGTCTCCAGCGGGCTTTCCAACTGGCAGACCACCACCTGCGCCTGCTCCAGCAAGTGTTCGTGGCGCGCCAGCACGGCCGGCGACAGGTGGCCGTTGCCGCCGGCGACGATGACGATGGCGTTCTGGCTGCTGTCGTCGACCACGATCAGCGCCACCCCGCTGGACTCCCCGGCCACCCGCTCGACGCCCTGGCAGTCGATGCCCTCGGCCTGCAGCGCGCGGTACAACTGGTCGCCGTAGGCATCGTCGCCAAGGCAGCCGATCATCGCCACCCCAGCGCCGAGACGCGCCGCGGCGACCGCCTGGTTGGCGCCCTTGCCGCCGGGAATGGTGGTGAAGGACTGCCCGGCGAGGGTCTCGCCGCCCCGTGGCAGGCGCGGCGCGCGCACTACCAGGTCCATGTTCAGGCTGCCCACCACCAGTACTTTCGCTTGCATCGTTGCGTCCTTGTTCCAGCCTCTCTCTAGCGAGGGCGCCCCCGGCGCCCGGTTCAGACCCGCACCAGCGGCGGCGCGGTGGATTCGCGCAGGATCAGCGCCGGCGCCACCACCCGCCGCTGCATCGGCTCCTCGCGCTCGGCGATGCGTTGCAGCAGCAGTTGCGCGGCGATCTCGCCGAGCAGGCGGATCGACTGGCCCACGGTGGTCAAGGCGGGAAACACGAAGCGGCTCAGCTCGATATCGTCGAAGCCGATCACCGACAGTTCGTGCGGCACCCTGATATTCAGCTCGGCCGCGGCGCGCAGCACGCCGATGCCGATCATGTCGTTGCCGGCGACGATCGCCGTCGGTCGCTCGCCCTCGCCGCCCAGCAGGCCGAGCGCCGCGTGGTAGCCGCCGGGGCTGCTGAACTCGCTTTCCAGCAGCCACTGCGGGCGCACCTCCAGGCCGGCCTTGGCCATCGCCCGCCGGTAGCCCTCGACCCGCAGCGTCGAGACCTTGGTCGACAGCGGCCCGCCGATGCAGGCGATGTCGCGATGGCCCAGTTCGAGCAGGTGGCGGGTCGCCAGGTAGGCGCCCATCTCATGGTCGATCTGCACCCGGTCGGCTTCCACGCCTTCCACCTCGCGGTCGACGATCACGGTCGGCGTGCGCATGTTCGCCAGCCCCTTGGCCAGCGCGCCGTCGCCGCCGGCGGACGCCAGGACCAGGCCGTCGATGCGTTTCTCCTGGAGCACGCGCAGGTAGTTGGCCTGCTTCTGCGGGTTGTCGTCGGAGTTGCAGAGGATCACGCAGTAGCCGTTGCGCTCGCAGCAATCCTCGATGCCCCGCGACAGCTCGGCGAAATACGGGTTGGTGCTGTTCGGCACCAGCAGGCCGATGATCGAGGTGGTGCGCACCTTCAGCGAGCGCGCCACCGCGCTGGGCACGTAGTGCAGCTGCGCGATGGCGTCCTCGACCTTCTTGCGCACCGCGTCGCTGACCGGCCGCGTCCTGTTCACCACATGCGATACGGTGGTGAAGGAAACCCCCGCCATCGCCGCCACGTCCTTCATTGTCGCCATCGTTCAGCCCTGTCTGCGGGCGCGATGGCTGCGGTAGGTATCCAGCACCACCGCTACCACGATCACCGCCCCGGTAATGATTCGTTTGGTCGGCTCCGACGCACCGATCTGCGCCAGCCCCGCCGCCAATACGGAAATGATCAGCACGCCGAAGAAGGTGCTGACCACCGAACCTCGCCCGCCCATCAGGCTGGTGCCGCCGATCACCACCGCGGCGATGACCTGGAGTTCCAGGCCGACCCCGGCGTTGGGATCGGCCGCTTCCAGACGCGAGATCTGGAACAGCGCGGCCAACCCGGCGAGCAGCCCCATCAGGGCGAATACTGCAATCTTATAGGGTTTCGGGTTCACACCGGCCAATCGCACCGCTTCTTCGTTGGTGCCGATGCCGATCAGGTAGCGGCCGAACACCGTGCGGGTGAGCACCGCCTGGGCGGCGAACATCACCAGCAGGGCGATCACGAAGGCCGGCGAGATGCCGAACGCCAGCGGATTGGACAGCCAGGCATAGGCGTCGCCGATATAGGCCGTGCGCGAGTCGGTCATCTGGTAGGCCAGCCCACGGGCCATCTCCAGCACCCCGAGGGACACGATGAACGAGGGAATCCGCCAGGCCACCGTGATCGAACCGGTGACGCAGCCGGCCAGGGTCGCGCAGGCCATCCCGAGCATCGCCGCCGGCAGCACGCCCCAGCCCCAGCCGAGCGTCGCCAGGCTTACCGCCGAGGCCGCCAGGGCCAGCACCGAACCTACCGAGAGATCGATGCCGCCGACGATCAGGATGAAGGTCATGCCCACCGCCAGCACCACCAGGTCGGGGATCTGGTTGGCGATGGCGAGGAAGGTGCCATAGCTGAGGAAGTGGCTGCTCAGCGCCGAGAACAGCGCGATCATCGCCAGCAGCGCGCCGGCCAGGCCGAGGTAGGTGCCCAGGCCGAAATAGTTGCCGCGTCGCAGGGTTGGCGCTGCGGCGGCGGTAGCGGAAGACGTCGGGTCGCTCATTTCTGGTTCCTTGCGTTGCGTATTCACGACGTCGCCAGCAGCGCGTCGCGTTTCTTGTAACCGGCGAAGGCCGCCGCCAGCAGCGCGTCCTGGGTCCAGGCATCGCGCTCGAAGGTGTCCACCATACGTCCCGCCGAGAGCACGCCGATGCGATCGCAGATCAGCATCAGCTCGCGCAGGTCGCTGGACACCACCACCAGCGCCTTGCCCCGGCGGGTCAGTTCGGCGAGCAAGGCATAGATGTCGAACTTGGCGCCGACGTCGATGCCCCGGGTCGGCTCGTCGAACAGCAGCACCTGGCAGTCGCGTTCCAGCCAGCGGCCGATCACCACCTTCTGCTGGTTGCCGCCGGACAGTTCGCCCACCGCCTGCGCGGTGTCCGCGCAGCGCACCCGCAGCGCCTCCACCTGGCGCCGCGCCAGGGCTTCCTCGCGGCGCCGGTCGATCACCCCGTGGCGCGCCAGCGCCGGCAGGTTGCCCAGGGCCAGGTTGGCGCTGATCGACTGGTCCAGCAGCAGGCCCTCGCCCTTGCGGTCCTCGGTGATCAGCGCCACCCCCTGGCGCACCGAGTCGGCCGGCGAACGCAGGCTCAGGCGCTGCGGCGGATCGCCGAGCAGGACCTGCCCACCGTCGGCGCGGTCGGCGCCGTAGATCAGGCGCAACAATTCGGTGCGCCCGGAGCCGATCAGTCCGGAAATGCCGAAGATCTCCCCCGCGCGCACCTCGAACGACACCTCATGCACCTTGCCGCGCCGGCTCAACCGCTCCACCCGCAGCAGCGGCGCACCGGTCTGCCGTGGGCCCAGGTCGAAGCGCTCGCCCAGCTCGCGGCCGACCATCAGGGTCACCAGTTGGTCGGCGTCGTAGCGCTCGATCGGCTCGACGCAGACCAGGCGGCCATCGCGCAACACCGCGATGCGCTGCGAAATCCGCGCCAGTTCCTCCAGTCGATGGGAGATGTAGACGATCGCCACGCCGCGTTCGCGCAGCCGCTCGACCTGCTCGAAGAGCATGTCCACTTCGCGCGCGGTAAGCATCGCCGTGGGTTCGTCGAGGATCAGCAAGCGGCAGTCGCCGATCAGGTTGCGGGCGATCTCGACCATCTGCTGGTGGCCGATACCGAGGTCGCCGACCAGCGTGTCGGGATCGATCGCCTCCAGGCCGACCTGGGCCATCGCCTCGCGGGCCGCCGCGCGCAGGCGCCGACGGTCGATCCAGCCGGCGCGCCGGGGCAGGTCGTGGAGGAACAGGTTCTCCGCCACCGACAGGGTCGGCAGCAGGTTCAGTTCCTGCATCACCATGCGCACGCCCAGCGCCTCGGCCTCGCGGCGGCTAGCGGGGGCGTAAGGCCGGCCGAGGAGCTCCAGGCTGCCGGCGCCGGGACGTTCCAGGCCGCCGACGATCTTCGACAGGGTGCTCTTGCCGGCGCCGTTCTCGCCGGTCAGGGCCAGCACCTCGCCGCCGAACAGTTGCAGGTCGATCTCCGCCAGCACCGGCTGCGCGTAGGTCTTGCCGACCCCGCGGATGCTCAGCAGCGGCAATGCGTCGCTAGACATGGGAAGGCTCCATCGGACGGCTCAGGGCGCGGTCACCAACTCGACAGGCGTCTCGACCACGCCGTCCTTCTCATGTTCCGGGGCTTGCCCAGCAAGCAGCTTGAGCGCGGTCTGGATACCGAACACCGCCTGCTTCGCGGCGAACTGGTCGGCAGTAGCCAGCACCCGGCCATCCTGGAGCATCGGCTTGATCGCCTGGATATTGTCGTAGCCGACCACCTTCACCTGCCCGGCGCGGCCCGCCGCGCGCACCGCCGATACCGCGCCGAGGGCCATGCTGTCGTTGCCGGCGAGCAGCGCCTTGAGGTCCGGATGCTCGTTGAGCATCGCCGAAGCCACCGCGTTGCCCTTCTCGATTTCCCAGTTGCCCGACTGCAAGGAGACGATCTTCATCCCCGCCGCGTCCATCGCATCCTTGAAGCCGGCGGTGCGCTGCTGGGCATTGGTGGTCGTGGAGACCCCTTCGATGATGCCGACCTCGTCACCGGCCTTCAGTCGCTTCGCCAGGTACTCGCCGACCAGCCGCGCGCCCTTGCGGTTGTCGGGACCGACGAAGGGCACGCCGATCTTCTTCGCCTGCAGCACCTGCGGGTCGAAGCGGTTGTCGATGTTGACCACCACGATGCCGGCGTCCAGCGCTTTCTTCACCACCGGCACCAGCGCCTTGGAATCGGCCGGCGCGATCACCAGTGCGTCGACCCCGGAAACGATCATCTGCTCGACGATGCGGATCTGGCTGGAGGTATCGGTCTCGTCCTTGATGCCGTTGGAAACCAGTTCGAACCGGTCGGCATGCTCCTTCTGGTAGGCCTTGGCGCCGTCCTCCATGGTCAGGAAGAACTCGTTCGCCAGCGACTTCATCACCAGCGCGATCCTGGGCTTCTCGGGAGTTTCCGCGTGGACGGCGGACAGGGGCAGGAACGAGGAACAGGCAGTCAGCACAACGGCAGCCAACAGGCGCCGGGAAGCGACCCGCTTCATGGTGTATCCTCCAGCTTTTCTTATCGTTGTATTGAGGCTTTTCCAGGAGATTATCCAGACGCAAACGTTTGCGTTAGGTGAATATGCGTCGATCTGACAGATTCTGTCAATCACCACGAGCAACTGTCGCGAACCGGTCGGGATCGGTTGGATTCTAGTTCGCTACGGCTGGGAAACGCAGGATATTTTGCTTGGCCGGCAGATCTCCCGCCGCCCGCTCAGCGCAACCGGTGCTTGTGCAACAGGCGGTAGAAGGTCGGCCGCGACACCCCGAGCATCCGCGCGGCCACGCTGAGGTTGTCGCCGTAGCGGGCCAGCGCGTCGCACATCGCCTGGCGCTCGGCGCAGAGCTTGTAGACCTCCAGGCTGGACAACGGCGGGCCGTCGCCGCGCGCGCATTCCAGGCCGAGGTCCTGGGCCTCGATCTGCTTTCCCTCTGCCAGGACCAACCCGCGACGCACCCGGTTGGCCAGTTCGCGGACGTTGCCCGGCCAGGCGTGCATCGCCATCGCCGCCAGCGCGTCCTCGCTGAAGCGGCGCGGGCGGCGGCCGGTCTCCAGGCTGTAGAGCCGGGAGAAATGATTGGCCAGCAGCGGCAGGTCCTCGCTCCGTTCGCGCAACGGCGCGGTGCCGACCTGCAGGACGTTGAGCCGGTAGTAGAGGTCCTCGCGGAACGTCCCGGCGTCGATCGCCGCCTCCAGGTCGACATGGGTCGCCGCCAGCACCCGCACGTCCACCTCGACCGGCCGGCTACCGCCGACCCGCTCGATCTGCTGTTCCTGGAGAAAGCGCAACAGGTTGGCCTGCAACTCCAGCGGCAGGTCGCCGATCTCGTCGAGGAACAGGGTGCCGCCGTCGGCCGCCTCGATCCGTCCGACCTTGCGCTGGTGCGCGCCGGTGAAGGCGCCCTTCTCGTGGCCGAACAGCTCGGACTGGATCAGGTGCTCGGGAATCGCCCCGCAGTTGATCGCGACGAACGGCTTGTCCACGCGCCGCGACTGCCGGTGCAGGGTACGCGCGACCAGTTCCTTGCCGGTGCCGCTCTCGCCCCGGATCAGTACCGGCGAGTCGGTCGGTGCCAGCTTCGCCAGCAGCCGGCGCAGGTCGCGTACGGCCAGGCTCTCGCCGAGCAGTTCGTGCTCGCCCTCGGCATCGCCGGGCACCGTGCCGCGCCCGCGCAGGCGGGCCATGCCGAAGGCGCGGCCGAGGGTCACCTGCACCCGCGCCATGTCGAACGGCAAGGTATGGAAGTCGAAGAACCATTCGCAGACGAAATCGCCGACGCCATTCAGCGGCAAGGTGTCCGGGCTGAGCACGGCGATCCACTCGGTGCCGCTGCGGCTGATCAGGTCCTTCACCGTCTCCGGCCGCTCCAGGTGGAACGGCCGCAGGCGCAGCAGACCGACGTCGCAAGCGCGTTCGCGCGCCGTTTCCAGCGCGCAGCTGTCCACTGCCCAACCCGCCTCGCGAAGGCCCGGCAACAGGCGCCGGCAATCGTCGCACGGGTCCACCACCAGCAGACGGCGGAGGTTCGATGCATCTAACATGTGTGCTCCTTTGCGGCGCCAATTCTTTGAACCGTCATAAAAACGGCATGCTGGCGCTCTGAAAGGAAAATCTAGCAATTTTTTGACGCGCGAAAGTGAATCTTTGTTTATATCGCCAATGCCGAAATCGTCTTATCAGTCGTAGCCGCGACGCTTGACTTCCAGGCGCCGGACGAACTCCTCCAGGACCAGCTTGTAGAGGTCGTCGCCGAGGTAGACATCCTCCACCCCGCAGTCGATGTTCGGGTTGTCGTTCACCTCGATCACCACCACCTTGTCGCCGGCCTGCTTCAGGTCCACCCCGTAGAGGCCGTCGCCGATCAGATTGGCGGTCTTCACCGCCAGCTCCACCACCTTGCGCGGCGCCTCGTGCACGGGCATGGTGCGGAAATCTCCGCTGACCTCCTCGGCGTCCGGGCTGTGGTCGTAGATCTGCCAGTGGCCCTTGGACATGAAGTACTGGCAGGCGAAGATCGGCTTGCGGTTGAGCACGCCGATACGCCAGTCGTACTCGGTATAGAAGAACTCCTGGGCAAGGATCAGCACCGAGCGCTCGAACAGCTCGGCGCTGGCCGCCAGCAACTGCTCCTGGTCCTCCACCTTGATCACCCCGCGCGAGAAGCTGCCGTCGGGAATCTTCAGCACCAGCGGGAAGCCCAGGCGCTCGCCGACCTTCTCCAGTTCCTGCGGGTTCTCCTTGTAGAGAATCTCCGTGGCCGGCATGCCCAGCTTGTGGCTGCGCAGCAGGTCGGCCAGGTACACCTTGTTGGTGCAGCGCAGGATCGACACCGGGTCGTCCATCACCACCAACCCTTCGCTCTCGGCCTTCTTGGCGAAACGGTAGGTGTGGTCGGCGACATTGGTGGTCTCGCGGATGAACAGCGCGTCGTACTCGGCGATCCGCGAATAGTCCTTGCGCTCGATCAGGTCGACGTCGATGCCGAGGCTGCGGCCGACCCGCACGAAGTTCTTCAGCGCTTTGGCATCGGACGGCGGGAACGCCTCGCCGGGGTCGTGGAGGATCGCCAGGTCGTAGCGGAACGGCTTGCGCGAACGCGGCTTGCGCCAGATCTGCCGGCTGAAGTTGTCCAGGGCGTTGGCGAAGAGGTCCTCCTGATCCTCGCGCAGCTTGTGGATGGCGCCGGGCTTGATGCCCTCGATGTGCCAGGTGCGGTTGCGCTTGAACTCCACCAGCAGCAACGGGCAGGGAAACGCCTCGAACAACTGTCGCGCCAGGTCCTGCAACGGCTCGATGTCGGTACGGCCGAAATACAGGGTCAGGGTGAAACCATCGGTGCTGCCGTAGGGGTGCGCGGCCAGGGCCTTGTCCAGGGTGCGGTCGAGGTCCTCCAGGACCAGGCTGTACAGCGACTTCCTGGCCAGCTCGCTGATGGTCCGCACCGAGGGGATCACCTTGTGCCCGCGCGCCTCGGCGAGCAGCGAGCAGTAGTAGCCATGGCGCAGGTACTTGTAGTGCCGGCACAGGTTGATCACCTGGACCCGCTTGCCAGTGTCGTCGTCGATGGGCAGTTCCAGGTATTCCTGGGCGGTGACCACATCCTCGCTGGGGTAATAGGACGTCCAGTCTTCCTTGCGTTCCACGATGATGAACAGCTTGCTCACGACACCTCCCGGGGGGACAGCGAAACCACGGCGCATTCGGAACCGGCTTGCCGGCGCACGCATCCCGGCCAATACTCGGCGGGAATCCCTTGCGAAACCGCTCTATGGCGCCTGCCAGCAAACCGAAGCGTACAGCACCCATTACAGCACGCCCGCGCGGAAGTTCCCGCCCGCGGCCGTGGAGACCGCTATGAACCTGACCCTCCGCCCGGCCGGCACGGACGACCTGTCCGCCCTGGTCGAGCTGGAAAACCGCTGCTTCGACTACGATCGCCTGTCCCGCCGCAACTTCCAGTGGATGCTCACCCGCGCCCACGCCAGCCTGACGGTAGCCGAGGGCGACGGCGGCGTGCTCGGCTACGCCCTGGTGCTGTTCCACGAAGGCACCTCGCTGGCCCGCCTCTACTCCATCGCCATCGACCCGCGCGCCCGCGGCATCGGCCTCGGCCAGAAGCTGCTGGAAGCCGCCGAGCAGGCCGCGCGGGACAACGACCGCGCCTACATGCGCCTGGAAGTGCGCCCGGACAACCGTGGCGCCATCGCCCTCTACGAGCGCAACGGCTACCGTCCCTTCGCCACCGTGCGCGACTACTACGAGGACCACAGCGAAGCGCTGCGCTTCGAGAAACGCATCCGCAACCCCGGCCACGACCAGCGCCGCCACGTGCCCTTCTACCGGCAGACCACCGATTTCACCTGCGGCCCGGCCTGCCTGCTGATGGCCATGGGCGCGCTGCAACCGGAGCGCCAGTTGACCCGCCGCGAGGAACTGCGCCTGTGGCGCGAGGCGACCACCATCTACATGACCGCCGGGCACGGCGGCTGTAGCCCCCAGGGCCTGGCGCTGGCCGCCTGGCGGCGCGGCTTCCGGGTCAAGCTGGTGCTGTCCGCCAGCGGCCCGCTGTTCCTCGACGGCGTACGCAACGAAGACAAGAAGGCGGTGATGCGCCTGGTCCACGAGGACTTCTGCGAGGAACTGGACGCCTCGGGCGTCGAGCAGAAGCGCTCGGCCAGGCTCGACATCCCGCGCCAGCTGGCCAGGGGCGGCCAGCCGCTGGTGCTGATCAGCAGCTACCGCCTGACCCGCTCCAAGGCCCCGCACTGGGTGCTGGTCACCCACTACGACGAGGACTTCGTCTACCTCCACGATCCCGACGTCGACCACAGCCAGCACCGCCAGCCGCTGGACTGCCAGCACATCCCGGTAAGCCACGCCGAGTTCGACAAGATGAGCCGCTTCGGCCGCAGCAAGCTGCGCGCGGCGGTGATCCTGTTCAACCCGGAATGATCCGCATCGCCCCGCCCTGCGGCGGGGAGATGTTCTCGCCTATCAATCAATTCCATCGATAGTGGCTAGTGAGACTATCCATTTTTCATTCGCCAACGCCGATGTTTACATAGTCGCCAGATCCCCGAATAACCAGAACGGAACTGGAGACGACACCATGAGCTACTCCGCCAAATCCTTCTCGGCCCTGATCAATGCCATGCGCGCCGACGGCATCACCCGCCTGGAACAACTGGCCCGCCAGCCCTTCCGCAACGCCCAGGGTTTCTGGAGCGCGGAGGCGAAGAAATGAAAGCCCTGCTCGACCGCCGTACCGATCCCACCTGGATGCTCTACGCCGCAATCATCGCCTGGCTGGCCTTCTCCGGTCTCTGACCGGCAGGCCGCCGGCGCCTCGCCCTGCCGTTCCACGACGCTCCGGCGGCCGCCTTTCTCCGGTGAAATACCGAGCTTTCGTCGCCAACATCGCCAGGCGAGGCCTGCGCAAACGTTTTACCCGTTCGCTGTCAAGAAAACCTTGTCAAAAAAGCTGATAGCAGCTTGCCAATATGCCAACGCCTTGGCATAACGGTGCCAAAAAAAGGCCTACAAGGACGTTCCTGATGCGCACCGTGAAAAAGGCTCTGCTGGTTGTCGGCGTGATCGTGCTGGCGGTCGTCGGGGTGGTGGTCTACTACGTCGCCAATCCCAACCTGCCCCACTACCAGGCGCCGAGCGAGGTACGCTACCTGCCGCAATGGAAGGACGAGGCCCGCCAGCGCTTCTACTACACGCCCCAGGGCACTCTGGTGAAGGGCCTGCACTACGACTGGTTCACCGCCCTCGAACTGCCCTTCTCCGAAGAACCCTTCGCCGCCCCCGAATACCTCGCCCGCTTCGGCTTCCTCGTCGATCCGCAGCAGAAGGCCAGCGACCTCAACCCCGGCAACCTGCCGGTGGGCTTCAGCCAGCACCGCGACGAGAAGACCGGCACCCGCTACCTGGACATCACCTGCGCCGCCTGCCACACCGGCGAACTGCGCTACCAGGGCAAGTCGCTACGCATCGACGGCGGTGCCGCCATGCATTCCATCGCCGCCACCGTGCCGACCCTGCGCGGCGGCGCCTTCGGCCAGGCGCTCGGCGCGAGCATGGCCGCCACCTACTACAACCCGTTCAAGTTCAACCGCTTCGCCAGGAAAGTCCTCGGCGAACGCTACGAACAGGACAAGTCGCAACTGCGCGCCGACTTCAAGGCCGTGCTCGACACCCTCCTGCGCACCGCCTGGAACGACACCCGCCGCCACCTCTACCCCACCGAGGAAGGCCCCGGCCGCACCGACGCCTTCGGGCGCATCGCCAACAGCGTCTTCGGCGATGCCATCGACCCGGGCAACTACCGCGTCGCCAACGCCCCGGTGAGCTATCCGCAGGTCTGGGACATCTGGAAATTCGACTGGGTGCAATGGAACGGCTCGGCCATGCAGCCGATGGCGCGCAACATCGGCGAGGCCCTCGGCGTCGGCGCGCGCCTGCAGATCTTCGACGAGCACGGCCAGCCGCTGCGGGGCGAGCAGCGCTACGCCTCCAGCGTACGCCTGCACGACCTGCACGCCCTGGAAGAAACCCTGCAACAGCTGAAACCGCCGACCTGGCCGGAAGACCTCTTCGGCCGCATCGACCTGCAACGCGCCTCCCAGGGCCGCGCCCTGTTCGAAGCCAACTGCGCCTTCTGCCATGCACCCAAGGTGCAACCGGCGGAATACGCCGCCCCCGGACGCAATCCCGAGTGGCGCATGCACATGGTGCCGACCGAGGTGATCGGCACCGACCCGACCACCGCCGACAACATCGCCGACCACCGCTACGACCTGCGCAAGCTCGGCTGGAGCGTCGACGAACTGGCGCGGATGAACGTCCAGCTGATCGGCGCCGATCCGCAGCAACTCGACCTCTCGCAACTGTCCTCGGCCAAGGGCCTGGCCTACATCACCGCCTTCGTCGAGCAGCGCGCCTACCGGGACGCCGGCATCCCGCCGGAACAGCAGAAGACCATGAACGGCTTCGACCTACCGATCGGCGTACAGGAACTGCGCGCCTACAAGGCCCGCCCGCTGGACGGCGTCTGGGCGACCCCGCCGTTCCTGCACAACGGCTCGGTGCCCAACCTGTTCCAACTGCTCTCCCCGGCCGCCGAACGCTCGCCGCAGTTCTACGTCGGCACCTTCGAATTCGATCCGAAATTCGTTGGATTCCGCACCGAGAAATTCCCCGGCGGCTTCCTCCTCGACACCCGTCTCACCGGCAACCGCAACAGCGGCCACGAATTCCGCGACGGCTGCCGGCAGAACGGCGTGATCGGCCGCGCCCTCAGCCCGGAAGAACGCTGGGCGCTGGTGGAATACCTGAAGGTGCTCGGCAACCCCGAGTTCGAGCGCCGCCTGGTCCCGGCCCAGACCCCACCCTGGACGCCCGGCCCGAAATGCCCGGCGCCGGAGCAACGGACCGCGCAACGCTGAACCTGGGAAATGGAGAAGCGCGAGGCATGGCGCCGCCGCCCCTCTCCACCCCGAGCAGCCCCTCTCCCTTCAGGGGGGACGCCTAGCCAGAGGACGGGGAGAAGCAATCGTGGCGCACTCCCCGCCCAAGAAGAATAAAAGCCCACAGCCAACGCACACCACCAAGGACACCCACTCCATGCGCGCACTCCTCACCCACGCCTGGCTGTTCCTCGGCAAATGGCTCGGCCGCCTGCTCCTCCTCCTGCTGGCCGTCGGCCTCGGCGGCTGGGCCATCGGCAGCCTCTACTACGCCTGGAAATTCTCCGGCCCGGTGTCCGCGGAAGAGCAGATCGCCCCGGACGAAGCCCGCATCACCCAGGCGATCATCCAGGACGCCATCCGCGTGGTCGAACAGCACCGCGACAACACCCGCGTCCTGCGCGATGCCCACGCCAAGGCCCACGGCTGCGTGAAGGCCGAATTCAAGGTACGCGCCGACCTCGACCCGACCCTGCGTCGCGGCGTGTTCGCCGAAGCGGGCAAGAGCTGGAACGCCTGGGTGCGCTTCTCCAACGGCAACGCCTACCCGCAGTTCGACAGCAAGAACGACGCGCGCGGCATGGCCATCAAGCTGCTCGACGTGCCCGGCGAAAAACTCCTGCCCGGCCGCGGCCATGACGGCGAGCAGGACTTCGTTATGTTCAACCAGCCGGTGTTCTTCATCCGCGACATCGCCGAATACCGGCAGAACTTCGCCGCCCAGGCCGACGGCAAGAAAGCCCTGGCCTTCTTCCCCAACTGGAACCCCACCAGTTGGGAACTGCGCCACCTGCTGATCGCCCTGCGCACCCTCGCCCCCGCCCCGGACAGCCCGCTGCACGCCGGCTACAACGGCATCTCGCCGTACAAGCTGGGCGAACACAACATCAAGTTCCGCGTCGTCCCCGCCCCGGAGAAGTGCCCGGCCTACCAGCTACCGAAGCAGAACCAGGACCTGCCCAACTTCCTCCGCGCCGCCCTGTACCAGCAACTCTCCATCGACCGCACCCCCGCCTGCTACGCCTTCCAGGTGCAGCGCCAGGACCCGGCCAAGTACATGCCCATCGAAGACACCAGCGTCGAATGGAAGGAGTCGGACGCGCCCTTCGCTACCATAGCCGACATCATTGTGCCAGCTCAGGATTTCGATAGCCGGGAACAGAACCTGTTCTGTGACAACCTTTCGTTCAACCCCTGGCACGCGTTGCCGGAGCATCGGCCGATCGGCGGGATCAACCGGTTGCGGAAGGCGGTTTACGAGGCGGTCAGTGGGTATAGGTTGGGGAGGAATGGGTGAGGGATTGGGTGGAAGGTAGCTGCGTATGGAGGCTCTTATTGGTATGGATTTCGCCAATCTGGACTGGCAGAAAACGGCCAGAAGCGGTCTCTCACCTATTCACCCAGCAGCTAAAAAACCGCAGGTTTGCGGTACTCGCATGTCCACCTCAACGTCTGCGCCAACCTCCAATTGCTTTGCTGTCTGACAGTCGCCATTCAGATTTCTGCCATTCTGTCTACGATATCAATGGCTTTTTCTTGCCCACTGCTAGCGATCCGGACTAATTTCGGAATGTTCCAAAACGACCAAACAGGGAAAGGACGCAATGACAGTAGCCTCCCCCCAGTTCTGACTCCAAAAAAACAGGTCTAACGGATCGACACTGGAGATTATGCGACACACCATCGCAATGGAGATTGTAATATACCGTATCAATGACAATTTAGGTTATGGGCGAGACTTATGCCAAGTTTTGTTTGGGACAGAGATACAGAGGAAGCGTGGAGTGAACCCTATGAGTATGGTGGGCAGGAGCAGTTCCACCGAGAGGCTTATAAGGTTCTATCGCTAATAAAACTTCACTATGCAGAAAAAGATATGCACTTTGACCGAGATGAAAAAACTCTCGACAAAGCAATCTGGCTAATACAGATAGATGCTTTAGAAGCGCTAATTGATGCCTTGAAATTAACAGAGGAGAAGAGACACCGAATTGCCTCGCGCTTATTTCGTGATGCGGTCGAGACAATGGATATTTCGGCCTACTTTTATTTGGCTGGTGATGAAGCAAGGAAAGATCTCGCCAAATGGTACAATAACGAAGTGATTCCACATAAGGTTTTTAGAGAATTTATAAAAAAGTATGAATGCCAAGATAAAGCTAAAAATTTAAGCAACCTTTATAGCGATCTCAGCAAGTATACACATCGGACATATAGCGCGATAACCAAAAGCTACCTGCTCGGCAGGAATAACAAAATTGCCTATGATGGATTTTCTGAGGCCGGCTTCAGGGTGCTTCCACACGTTATATCCCTTTCGTATGCAATAATCGCAGCATTGATAAAAAGATTTGTCACGATTGCCGAAAACAGCCAGCAAATTGATTCAGCCAAAATTTGCGATATTTGGGCGGCATCATTGGAGCGAGAGACAGTACCGAGACGCTTTGGCCCAAGGCCAGGTCAGGTGCTCAGAAGTGCTCCTATAGCGTTTGACCTGAGGTTGGATGAAGATTAATTGAGTTGTCGCTACTTTTGCTGATGGATTGAGTGTCTGCTTTTGTCCGGTTGTTGCCTGTCACAATCGGTGGTTTGGGTCGATCTCAGCCTGTCATGACGGTTAGAGTTCGAACCGGAGTTGCCCTTCGCATAGGGTAGGCATCCTGCGAGACCGATCAGACAGCACAGTATCACTACGCAATCACAAATGTTCCATTTAGCTTTGAGTTGGGTCTGCTCACGCCAAGGATTTTGCCGCATGATCGAAAAAATTCTGCTTCGCAACGTCTCCAGCTACTCTCCAGACTCAGCGGTATCCATTGCCCCGCTTAAGCGCGTGAGTTTGTTCTATGGCCATAACGGGACGGGCAAGACCACTATCAGTAACTTCCTTCAGGCCCCTGATGAGGCCTGCTACAGCGTTTGCGGCGTGGAGCCAGTAAAGGTTGGCCGGGAGATCCTAGTCTACAACCATGCATTCATGGAGAAAAATTTCCATGAAGCCGCATCCCAGCCAGGGGTCTTCACCCTCAATGAGGGCAACATTGAGGCGGAAGCTGCCCTCGCAGTGGCCGAGAAAGCAATCGCTGAGCTGACGATCGCCCATGATACTGAAATGGAGAAGGGCATTAACTGCAAGAATGCTCAGCAGCAAGCTCATGAGGCGCTACTGGACAGTGTATGGAAGCCTAAGCGTGGCTTCGATAACACCGCTTTGGCTTACTGCTTCAGGTCGCTCAACACCAAAGAGCGTTTACTTGATGCAGTCCGAAGCGTCCAGCTTGTGGCAACCTCTGACACCGCTCAGGGGCTACTCAGCGAGGCGGCAGAACTTAACGAGGCCAGTGATAAAGAGCTGCCCGGAATCGCGCCAATCACCTTCCAGGCGGGTAAGCTAGAAACCGATCCGATCATGCAGGAAGTCATCACTGGGTCAGGCGATTCCTACCTTTCTGCGTTCATTCAGCAACTGGGAAATTCGGATTGGGTCAAGCAGGCACTGCGCTATGAGGTCGAGGCAAAAGACCAGTGCCCACTATGCCAGCAGTCCTTGCCGCAGGATTTCTATACTGAAATTCGTAAAGTCTTCGATAAAACCTATCAGCAGCGCATTGATTTGCTGCAGCAATTCGAAAGCCAATACCGAGACGCGGTGGATCAATTTCTGCGACGGTACGAGGCTCCGGAATATCAGCTGCAAGCCATAAAGCTCCGTGTCACCAGACTTCACGCTGTCTTCCAGAAAAACCTGCAATCCCTCGCTACAAAGCTCGCCAGTCCATCCCTTATGATTACGTTGGAGTCCACTGCAACATTGGTCGCAGAGTTGAACAGTGAGATCGCGGCTGAGCAACTGAAAATCGACGCTATCAATGCGAGGATAAAAAACAGGAAGCAGCATGAGGAGGACATCAAGCGACGCTTCTGGAGCTGGTACAGAGCTTCGTGCGACGCGGCTTTCGTGGCATTCGAAAAGGTCGATAAGGAGCAGGGGCGCCAACGCCAGGCCGCCAAGGATGAGGTTCAGTCTCTGCGGGATCGCATTCAGGCACAACGCGATATCATTGCCCAATCCAGGGCGGCCATCAGGAACATCGACCAGTCGGTCGAGAGTATCAATAATTGGTTGCGGGTGTTGGGTCTGAAGGGCTTCGCGCTGATTAAAGAAGAGGGCCCGGTGCCACAATATCGTCTTGAACGTCCTGGCCAGACTGAAGGGGTGTTCAGAACGCTAAGTGAGGGCGAAAAAACGCTGATCTCGTTCCTCTACTTCCTTGAGGTCTGCAATGGCGAGCTGGACACAGCTAGTGGGACGCTCAAGCGTGATCGCATCATCGTCATCGATGACCCAATATCGAGCCTCTCCCATAACTATGTCTACGATATTGCGTCGCTGATCAGGCGGCAGGTGCTCATCCCGAGAGACCGGTTCAAACAGGTGATCATTCTGACGCACAACCTTTTCTTCTTCCACGAAATGGTCAAGCTCTTGAAGGATGACGGAGAAAAATCCTTGGCAATGTTCCGGATCACCAAGTCCGAATACAGCTCGGTCGTGACCATGGAAGAGCGCGAAATCCAGAACGACTACCAAGCCTTCTGGCAAACCATCAAGGACGCGTTGCAAGGCCGAACTTCCCCTAACGTGATCCCGAACATGATGCGCAATATCTTGGAGTACTACTTCAGCTTCGTGCATCAGACGCAAAGCCTGCGCCAAGCGTTGACTGATCTTAGCGAGGAGAATCCAGAGTTCAGAGCGCTTTACCGATACATCAACCGTGAATCACATGCTGACTCGGTTAACCTAACTGACTTCGGCGAGATCGATCCGGAGATCTTCGTCGCGCGGTTTAAGGATGTGTTCATCAGAACCAATTTCGAATCTCACTTCGACAAGATGATGGCATAGCTAGCCATGTATTCTGGGATGGCTGCGTCAAGGCGTATGTGTTCGCTCCTTCTACCGGGAACGACCGGATAACCTGGAATTGCAGGAGGGCTGATCTTCCCATATTCGGCATCAACCGATAGCATTTAGCCTGCAGCTACCACCCAAGGGCTCTCCTTCCTGCCTGGCACTCATCTGCTCGCTTTGCACGTGGGGTGTAAAGGCTATCAGCGGCCCGCTGAGATCAGATGGAGAATACGCCATGACCGATCATGGGAAAGTTGTCTTGGTTCGCCAGTACAACCGTTTCCGGTTTGGGCAATGGGAAACCGTGTGCATGCACATGCGCTCCCTACCGCGCCGGTAATTGAACGTACCTAGGTGGTAGCTGCACTTCTTTTTCTAGACCTTCTTCGCTACCTAATCAGCGTTCCTTTCGATTTGCTTCCAACGCGCTATAGACAGGAAATCGAATGACTGCTTCTGGCCGTATACAGCCCCTCCCTAAGCCATAGCCCTTCCCCATACCTGAACGGCACACCTATTGCCACCCGCAAAACCACAACCTCCCCCGCTGCTAACCGCAATAGCTGCGGCTTGAGTGTCGCGGATCGGTTTTTGGAATGTGGTGTTGGCCCTCACCCCAACCCTCTCCCGCACGCGGGAGAGGGGGCCGGGCGTGCCTTGTGGGTCGAGCGCCTCGCTCGGGCGCAGCCTGGAACGATGTCTACCCTCCCCTAGGCCCCGGGTATCTGGAATTCGGCCCCCAGCCCAGGCAACCAAAAGCACCGGAAACGCGCCCTGAATGATTTCAGATTCGCGCCGAAACCTTCGAAAGCCGTTTCCTCGCACCCGAAAGCCGCCGAGGCTGCCCTGCGGCTTTCGCTGCGCAACGGCTACCCGCCTACTTGCACCGGTCGCTCAGCCTGACCAGCGATGCGCCGTACACCGCGTCGTCCTCGGAGGCGAAGATCGCCTCGCCTTCGACGGTGGCCCCCGGCTTGAGGGTCTCGGCGGTGAGTTCCTCGTCCACGGTATCCAGCCTGAAGGACTGGCCGGCGGCGGACTGCGCCACCAGGCAGCTGTTCTTCAGGCTGATCTCGCTCTTCGCCGCATTCACCAGGCGGACCTTGAAGGCCTGGGTGCGGAAGTGCTTGTCGCCGACGGATACGCTGCCCTTGTCGCCCTGGCGGGCGAAGACCATCACTGCGTCCGGCGCGGCGGCGAAGCCGAGGGAAGGAGCGGCCAGCAGGCCGGCCAGGGTCAGGGCCATTGCGTTCTTCATACTGATTTCCTTTGGCAAAGACTGAACGACCCGGTGATTTTCCGTGGGTCTTTTCGCCGCGATCAAGCGCAGTGCCAAGGAATGCGGGGCGCCTCGTGTTCTGCAAGTCGGAGGGTTTCCAGCGGAACTTTTCCCGCAACCGTGCTTCCAGGCGAAAACCGCTCGCTACGCGGAACGCCGGTCTTCGAACCCACACCGTCCTCGCGCCCGCCAGGCTGCCCTCGAACGCTTGCAACCACAGGCCGGACGCTCGGCCCAGGCGATGGCCCAATGGGCGCCGGGCAGGTTCGCTTCGGCGTGGCCGCGATGCAACAAGTGCGCCTGGACCGGCATCGCGGTAGCGCTCGGCGAGGGCGTCACCGAGGCTGTCGGCGGCATGTCGTGTTCGACTCCGTTGCGGGTGGCGAGCGGGGCCTGCGATCTTCCCCTTGGGGGAGAGTCAAGCCCGGCGACCCGGCGGGTGGCCGCCAAGCTGCTTGCGCAGGCTGCCGGGCTCAGCCGAGCAACTTGTCGACGGTCAGCGGGAAGTCGCGCAGGCGGCGGCCGGTGGCGTGGTACACGGCATTCGCCACTGCGGCGGCGACGCCGACGATGCCTATTTCGCCGACGCCCTTGGAGCCCAGTTCGTTAACGATATCGTCGGGTTCGTCGACGAAGATCACCTCGATATCGCCAATATCGGCGTTAACCGGGATGTGGTACTCGGCGAGGTTGTGGTTCATGCAGCGGCCCAGCGCATGGTCGACCTGGGTTTCCTCCTGCAAGGCCATGCCCAGGCCCCAGACCACCCCGCCGAGTATCTGGCTGCGAGCGGTCTTCGGGTTGATCACCCACCCCGCCGCGACCGCGCTGACCACCCGGCTCACACGCAGGGTACCGAGGGCTTCATCGATCCGCACCTCGACGAATACCGCCGAATGGGTCGCGGTGGCGTAGCCTTTGCGCCGCGCCGAGGGTTCAGCTTCCACCTCCACCTGCAACGCGTCTTCCGGCAGCCCTTGCAGCAGGTCGGCCAGGGCGTATCGCGTATCGCCCGCTTCCAGATGGCCACGGCATATGCGGAAGCGCTCTTCGGCGGCGCCGGCCAGCTCCGGATGGCGGGCCCTGGCATGGGCGACCAGGGCCTGGCGCAGGCGCAGGCAGGCCAGGCGGACGGCGGAACCGACCGACGAGACGGTGAACGAGCCGCCCTGCAATGGAGCCTTGGGCAACGCACTGTCGCCAAGCTGGAAGCGCACCTCTTCCGGCGCCATGCCAGCGGCGTCGGCGGCGATCTGGGTCATCACCGTGTAGGTGCCGGTGCCGATATCCGTGGTCGCGCTGGCCACCCGCAGCAGGCCGTCCGCCTCCAGCCGCGCCCTCGCGCTGGCCTTGCTCTGCATGGCCTCCCAGACGCCGCCGGCCATGCCCCAGCCGAGCAACTGGCGCCCTTCGCTCATGCTCCGTGGCCGTGGGTCGCGGGCCTGCCAACCGAAGCGCCGGGCGCCCTCCTCGTAGCAGGCCAGCAGCGCCTTGCTGGAGTACGGCTTGTCCTCGTTGCCGTTGCGCTCGGCGAAGTTGAACCGGCGCAGCGCGATGGGGTCCATGCCGAGCCGCACCGCCAGTTCGTCCATCGCGCATTCCAGCCCGATCAATCCCAGCGCCGCGCCGGGGGCGCGCATGTCCAGCGGGGTATAGACGTCCAGCGGCACCAGACGGTAGGCCAGGGAAAGGTTCTCGCAGCGATAGAGCATGCCGCTCCACTCCACCACGTGCTCGGTGAAGTCTTCGAAGCGCGAGGTCTGCGCTGTCGCCTGGTGGCCCAGCGCAAGCAGGCGCCCCTCGGCATCGGCGCCCAGTTGCAGGCGCTGCAGGGTGCGCGGCCGGTAGCCGAAGGTGAACATCTGCTGGCGGGTCAGCACTACGCGCACCGACCGCCGCAGTTGCAGCGCCGCCATCACCGCCAGGGTCAACTGGTATTGCGGACGCAGGCCGGAGCCGAAGGCGCCGCCGACGTAGGCGGCACAGACCCTTACCTTGTCGGCGGGCAGGCCGAAGACCTTTTGCAGGTAGGCCTGGCTGTTCTGCGTCCCCTGGGTCTTGTCGTGCACCAGCAGGCTGCCGTCGGGCTGGACGATGACCGTGGACGCGTGCGGTTCCATGGGATTGTGGTGCTCGATCGGCGTGCTGTAGCTGGCCTCGACCCGAATCGGCGCGGCGCGGTAGGCGGTGTAGAAATCGCCGCGCTCGGCGGGCAGTTCGGCGGGAGCCTCATGGGCCTGTTCGAGGGCGGCCAGCAGGTCGGTCTGGTGCGGCTCGGGCTCGATATCGATGCGCAGCAGCGAGCCCGCGTAGCGGGCCAGTTCCAGGCTCCGTGCCAGGACCAGGGCAAGGGGCTGGCCGCTGTACAGGACGCGGTCGTCGAACAGCGGGCGGAAGGGTTCGCCTTCGGCGGCATCGGCGTCCTTGTAGGGCTCGTCGTCGCCCGCCATCGGCGGCCGGTTCAGGTGATGCAGTACCGCGACCACCCCGGGTACCGCCAGGGCCGCCGCACAGTCGATGCCGCGCACCCGGCCGCGGGCGACGTCGCTGCTGACCACGCTGCCGTGGAGCAGGTCGGCGGCAGGATATTCGGCGGCGTAACGAGCCTGGCCGGTGACCTTGGCTGGCCCGTCGACGCGATCCAGGGCTTGCCCGGTGCTGTGTGGCAGGCTGCTCATTGGCCGATCCCTCCCGAGTGGGCTTCTTCCAGTGCGCGAACGATGGCGTTGCGCGCCAATCCGATCTTGAAGGCGTTGTGGGCCAGCGGCCTGGCGTCACGCAGCAGCGCTTCGGCGAAGCGGACATAGCTGTCCCGGTTCGCCGGGTGGCCCCTGAAACGTTCCTCCAGCTCTGCGACGCGCCATGGCTTGTGGGCCACGCCGCCGAGCGCCAGGCGCAGTTCGCCAATGCGCTCGCCGTCCGGTTCCAGGGCCGCCGCCACCGAGACCAGGGCGAAGGCGTAGGAGGCCCGGTCGCGCACCTTCAGGTAGTGGCAATGCCGCGCGAAGCGCGGCGCTGGCAGCTCGATGGCGGTGACCAGTTCGTCGACGGCCAGGCAGTTGTCGCGCTCGGGCGTGTCCGCCGGCAGGCGATGGAAGTCGGCGAAAGCGACCCGCCGCTCGCCAGCGCGGCCGCGCACCAGTACCTGAGCCTCCAGCGCCGCCAGCGCCACGCACAGGTCGGATGGATGTACCGCCACGCAGTGTTCGCTGGCGCCGAGGATCGCATGGTTGCGGTTCAGCCCGCTGCGCGCGGGGCATCCGCTGCCCGGCTCGCGCTTGTTGCATGGCGTGCCGGTGTCGTAGAAATACTGGCAGCGGGTACGCTGCAACAGGTTGCCGCCGGTGCTGGCCATGTTGCGCAACTGCGGCGATGCGCCGGCGAGGATCGCCTGGGCTAGCAAGGGATAGTCCGCCTCCACGGCGGGATTCCAGGCCAGTTCGGCGTTGCTGACCAGGGCTCCGACCAGCAGGCCGCCGGTGGGCGTCCGGCGGATGTCGCGCAGCGGGAGGCCGGTGATGTCGATGAGTCGCCGGGGCCTGGCAACGTTTTCCTTCATCAGGTCGAGCAGGTTGGTGCCGCCGGCGATGTAGCGCGACTCCGGGCCGGCGAGGCCCAGCGCCTGCTCGATGTCGGCCGGCTTGGCATAGGCGAAGGGCGTCATGCGCGCTGCCCTCCCTGTCCGTCGCGATCGAGCAGCGGCAAGGCGTCTTCCACGGCGTCGAGGATATTGCCGTAGGCGCCGCAGCGGCACAGGTTGCCGCTCATGCCCTCGCGGATCTCCGCCCGCGAGCGCGCCCGCCCCTCGCTCGCCAGGCCAAGGGCCGAACAGATCTGTCCGGGCGTGCAGTAGCCGCACTGGAAGGCATCATGGCGGATGAACGCCTGTTGCAGGGGATGCAGGCGATCACCCTCGGCCAGACCTTCGATGGTAGTCAGTGCATCGCCGTCGCACATCACCGCCAGCGTCAGGCAGGCGTTGATCCGGCGACCGTTGCGCAACACCGTGCAAGCGCCGCATTGGCCGTGGTCGCAGCCCTTCTTGCTGCCCACCAGGTCGAGCCGCTCGCGCAGCAGGTCGAGCAGCGTCAGCCACGGGGGTACTCTCAGCTCTCGGCGCTGGCCATTGATCAGCAGGCTGATCGGCAGGTCCGCCGGCTCCGGATTGGTCATGGTACAAGCCTCACGGTCGGTGCATCGGCGCGGCGGATGCCGCTTTTTCAGGTCCGACCGAACGGCTCGAAGATACGTTCAAAGTAAATGACGGCCATGGCCATGCCACAAAGGCGGGCGGATGCTCGACGCCTGCGCCGCTATCGGCCGCCGGAGGCCTGCGCCGAGGTCACTTGAACAGGCTCGACACCACCCGCGCCACGTGCTCGGCGCCCTTGCTGATCTCCTGCATGATGCCGGCCACGGTGGTGATCTGGTTGTTGTTCTCCTGGGCGCTGGACTCGATGGTCTGCATGTTGTGGTTGATCTGCTGGGTCAGCTTGACGTTCTCGGTGACCACGTTCTTGATCTCCACCGTGGCGCCGCTGGTGCGCGCCGCCAGTTGCCGCACCTCGTCGGCGACCACCGCGAAGCCGCGCCCCATGTCGCCGGCGCGAGCAGCCTCGATGGCGGCGTTGAGGGCCAACAGGTTGGTCTGTTCGGCGACGCTCTGGATGGTGGTGACGATGTTCTCGATGTCCTTGGTCTGGTGGGTGAGCTGGGAAATCAGGCCGACGGCGGTGTTGACCATCGACAGGGTCTTGGCCGACAGGGCGACGGACTGGTCGAGGGAGTCGATGCCGCGGGTGGAAATCTGCGCGGTCTCTTCCGCGGTGGAGAACGACAGCTCGGCGGCGCGCCGTACTTCCTCGTTGCGATTGACCTGTTCGGTAACGTCGATGGCGAACTTGATGACCTTGATTATCCGCCCCGAACCGTCCTTGACCGGGTTGTAGGTGGCTTCGATATGTACCCGCTCACCGGAGGCGGTGCGGCGCTCGAAATGCCCGCGGGAGAATTCGCCGTGCCGCAACCGGGCCCAGAAATCCGGGTTCTCCCGATAGAACTCGTCGAAGCAGAGCATGCGGTGGTGCTGGCCCTTGAGCGACTTGAGGCTGTAGCCGAAGAGACGCAGGAAGTTTTCGTTGGCATCGAGTATCTCGCCGTCCGGGGTGAACTCGATGACGGCCATGGACTGGCGTATGGAGTCGTTGATCGCGTTGAGCAGGAGCAGTTCGGAATGGTTGCGGGTCACGTCGGCGGCGATCTTCAGCACCTCGACGACCGCCCCTTCGGCATTCTTCACCGGGAAATAGGTGGCCTCCAGCCAGATCGGCGACCCGTCGCGTCGCAGGCGCTTGAACACACCGCGCTGGGGCGTGCCGCTGGCCAGTTCCTTCCAGAAGCGCACGTAGGCGGCAGAGGCCTGGTAGTCCTCTTCGCAGAAGATCCGGTGGTGCTTGCCGACCAGTTCGTCCGCCGAATAGCCGACCGCCGCGAGGAACAGCGGGTTGGCGGACAGTATCTGGCCATCGGGAGTGAATCGGATGGTGGCGACGTTCTGCCCGATGGCCTCGAGTCGCCACGCTACATCTTCATCCTTGGCGGCGCTTTCGACCGCCCTGCTTTTTCTGCCGAAGAGCATCGCGCACGACTCCTTGATGGCACCTGTCCATCGCGAGGGAGTGGAGAACCGGAGATAGTCGTCCTGCCGCTACACGCCAGTGTAGATCGGGGTCCGGCAATTTTCCTCGGCGCCCGCGGCACCGTCCGTCCCCTGCCGGGCGTGGCCCCGCGCCCGCGCCATCAGCCACGCAAGCGCCGGCCCGCGCTATGATCGCTACGCCCTGCCGATCGCGGTGGCCAAGGCCGGCATTGGCCAGAGGCGCCCGGCCTGACCGCGCTCCGACCTCGCGCCGTCGTCCCCCGAACCCCACCTCCAGGAGGAAGCACATGGCAACCGATCTCTACGCGCTGGCCGAACAGGTCGAGGACGAAGCGGGCTACCTGCGCTTCCTCGCCGCGCTGGCGGCGGACTGGGAGGAAGACCGCCGCCTCGCCGCCGCCAACCCGCCGAAGCCGTTCGGCCCCAGCCCGCTGGGTTGGGAGAACGGCAGCATCGGTGGCTTCCTCGATGCCGCCGCGACCTGGGGCGAGGACTCCCGCGACGGCCTGCCGGGCTATTCCAGGCCGGAGAATGCCTGGCGGCGCGCGGCGCAACTGATGCTGGCGGGCAAGTTCTATGAATGACTTCAAGTCCGCCCTGGCGCCCTTCCCGCCCGGCTACCCGAGGGGCTTGCCGGGCAACCGGCGGCAGGTGCCGATACTGCATCGCGACGCGGACTTCCTCCTGCGCGCGCTGCAACCCGACGATTTCGTCCGGACCAGCCGCTACGAGAACGCCAACCGCGAGTACCTGGCGCCATGGGAGCCGCTGCGCGACCCGGCGTATTTTTCCTTGGACAATGCCCGCGCCCGCACCCTGCTACAGGTGGCGAGCATGGACGAAGGCGAGGCGCTTCTCCTGCTGTTGCTCGATCCCGACGACGGCGAGGTGCTGGGGCGCTGCAGCTACACCAACATCGTCCGCGGGGTATTCCAGGCCTGCCACCTGGGCTTTTCCCTGGCCGCTGCGGCTCAGGGCCGCGGCCTGATGGCGCGTGCCCTGCGGGTAGCCAACCGGTATTGCTTCGAGCAGCTCGGCCTGCACCGGATCATGGCCAGCCACCTGCCGCGCAACGCACGCAGCGAGCGCCTGCTGGAAAGCCTCGGCTTCGAGAGGGAGGGCTACGCCCGCGCCTACCTGAAGATCGCCGGGGTCTGGGAAGACCATGTGCTACGGGCGCTGGTGGACGCTCCGCGCTGAACCGACGTGCAAATGCGCAACGGGACGCCAGGCGTCCCGTTCCGCTCACCAGGCCTGCCGGTCAGCCGCGGGCGAGGTCGCCACGCAGTTCGCGGGCGGCGGCGACCATGTTCACCAGCGCTGCCTCGGTTTCCGGCCAGGCGCGGGTCTTCAGGCCACAGTCCGGGTTGACCCAGAGCCGCTCGGCGGGTATCCGCCGGGCCGCCTTGCGCAGCAACGCGACGATCTCTTCCCGGCTCGGCACGCGCGGCGAATGGATGTCGTAGACGCCCGGACCGATCTCGTTCGGGTAGTCGAACTGCTCGAAGGCCTCCAGCAGCTCCATGTCCGAACGCGAGGTCTCGATGGTGATCACGTCGGCGTCCATGGCGGCGATGGACTCGATCACATCGTTGAACTCGCTGTAGCACATGTGCGTATGGATCTGGGTTTCGTCGCGGACTCCGGAGGCGCACAGGCGGAAGGCCTCGGTGGCCCATTCCAGGTAGTGCGGCCAGGCGTTGCGGCGCAGCGGCAGGCCTTCGCGGAAAGCCGCCTCGTCGATCTGCACGATCCTGATGCCGGCGGCCTCCAGGTCGACCACTTCGTCGCGGATCGCCAGGGCCAACTGGCGCGCCTGCACCTCGCGAGACACGTCCTCGCGCGGGAAGGACCACATCAGCATGGTCACCGGGCCGGTCAGCATGCCCTTCATCACCTTGTCGGTAAGGCTCTGGGCGTACCTGATCCACTCCACGGTCATGGCCCGCGGACGGCTCAGGTCGCCATAGATCACCGCCGGCTTCACGCAGCGCGAGCCGTAGCTCTGCACCCAGCCGAAGCGGGTGAAGACGTAGCCGTCCAGTTGCTCGGCGAAGTACTCGACCATGTCGTTGCGCTCGGCTTCGCCGTGTACCAGCACGTCCAGCCCCAGTTGTTCCTGGATCTGCACCGCATGGCGGATCTCGCTGTGCATCGCCTCGATGTACTCGGCCTCGCTCAGCTTGCCCTGCTTGAACGACTGGCGGGCCAGGCGGATCGACGAGGTCTGCGGGAAGGAGCCGATGGTGGTGGTCGGGAACGCCGGCAGGTCGAGCCCGGCACGCTGCCTGGCGATGCGTTCGGCGAACGGCGAGCGGCGCTGGGCGTCGCTTGCCTTGATCGCGGCCAGGCGCGCCTGCACGGCCGGCTTGTGGATTCGCGGCGAGGAAGCGCGGCTGGCCTGGACCGCACGGCTCTCTTCCAGGGCGGCAAGCACCTCGGCGGCTTCCGGCTCAGTGGCGGCACGGGCCAGCACCGCGACTTCGCGGCACTTCTGCACGGCGAAGGCCAGCCAGCTCTTCAGCTCGGCGTCCAGCCCGTCTTCGCGTTCCAGGTCCACCGGGCTGTGCAGCAGCGAGCACGACGGCGCGACCCACAGCCGCTCGCCCAGGCGCTCCCGGGCATGGCGCACCACCTCCAGGGCTTTCTCCAGGTCGCAGCGCCAGACGTTGCGCCCGTTGACCAGGCCCAGCGAGACGACCTTGTAGGCCGGCAGGCGGTCGAGGATGCTCGGATACTGTTCCGGCGCTCGCACCAGGTCGATGTGCAGGCCGTCCACCGGGAGGTTGGCGGCCAGGCCCAGGTTGTCTTCCAGGCCGCCGAAGTAGGTGGCGACCAGCTTCTTCAGCGGTTCGCTCTGTAGCAGGTTGTAGGCGCGCTCGAAGGCGTTCTTCCATGCCTGCGGCAGGTCGAGGACCAGGATCGGCTCGTCGATCTGCACCCACTCCACGCCCTGGCCGGCGAGACGACGCAAGATCTGGCCGTAGAGCGGCAGCAGGCGGTCCAGCAGGTCGAGCCTGTCGAACTCGGCGCCCTTGGCCTTGCCCAGCCACAGGTAGGTCAGCGGACCGATCAGCACCGGCTTCACCTGGTGGCCGAGGGCCCTGGCCTCGTCGACCTCCTCGAACAGTTGTTCCCAGCTCAGCTGGAACTGCTGGTCGGCGCTGAACTCGGGGACCAGGTAGTGATAGTTGGTGTCGAACCACTTGGTCATTTCCTGGGCATGGGCACCGCCGCAACAACTGTCGTCGCTGACGCCACGGGCCATGCCGAACAGGGTATGCAGGGTCGGCCCGGCCTCGCCGTGCGCCCGGAAGCGCTCGGGGATCACGCCGAAGGTCAGCGAATGGGTCAGCACCTGGTCATACCAGGCGAAATCGCCGACCGGCAGCAACTGGATGCCGGCGTCCTTCTGTACCTGCCAGTGGGCGGCGCGCAGCTGCCGGCCGACGGCCCGCAGGCCGGCCTCGTCCAGCTCGCCCTTCCAGAACGCTTCCTGGGCTTTTTTCAGTTCGCGATCGCGTCCGATGCGTGGGAAGCCGAGAGTGTGGGCCAGGGCCATGGGTGTTCCTCCAGTCGAAAGGTCGATGGAGGGATTCTCGGGAGACTCATGCCATGAGACAAACTCAATTTCTTCGTGATGAAATCAAGTTTCCCTCATGATCATCCTCGCACCCTGACCTCGGCGCCCTCCTCACTTGCGCTTGCGGATCGCCATGCGCCGAGGCTTGAGGCCGCCAGCCGCGGCAGCGCCGGCCTCGCCGTCGACCACGGGCTGCATCCTGGCTCGCGCCGCGTGCAGCTTCTTGTAGCTGTCGATCAGCCGCAGGTGCCGGTCGAGCCCTTCCAGCTTCATGCTGGTCGGCGTCAGGCCGAAGAAGCGCACGCTGCCGTCCACCGAGCCCAGCGCGGCGTCCATCCGCGCGTCGCCGAACATGCGGCGGAAATTGGCCTCGTAGTCGGCGATCTCCAGCTCGTCGTCGAGGAGGACCTCCAGCACCACGTTCAGCGCCTGGTAGAACAGGCCGCGCTCGACGCTGTTGTCGTTGTACTGGAGGAACGCCTCCACGCCTTCCTTGGCGTCTTCGAAGCGCTTCAGGGCGAGGCCGATGAGCACTTTCAGCTCGAGGATGGTCAGTTGGCCCCAGACCGTGTTGTCGTCGAACTCGACGCCGATCAGCGTGGTGATGTCGGTGTAGTCGTCCACCTCGCAGTCTTCCAGGCGCTCCAGCAACGCCCCGAGCGCAGCATCGTCGAGGCGGTGCAGGTTGAGGATGTCCTCGCGGAACGCCAGGGCCTTGTTGGTGTTGTCCCAGATCAGGTCTTCCACCGGATAGATTTCCGAGTAGCCCGGCACCAGGATCCGGCAGGCCGTAGCGCCGAGGTGCTCGTACACCGCCATGTAGACCTGCTTGCCCATGGCTTCGAGGATGCCGAACAGGGTCGCGGCTTCCTCGGCGTTGGCAGCCTCGCCCTGCCGGGTGAAGTCCCACTCGACGAACGGGAAATCGGCCTTGGCGCTGAAGAAGCGCCAGGACACCACGCCGCTGGAATCGATGAAATGCTCGACGAAGTTGTTCGGCTCGGTCAGCGCATGGCTTTCGAAGGTCGGCTGGGGCAGGTCGTTCAGGCCTTCGAAGCTGCGCCCCTGGAGCAGTTCGGTCAGGCTGCGCTCCAGGGCCACCTCGAAGCTCGGGTGGGCGCCGAAGGAAGCGAACACGCCGCCGGTGCGCGGATTCATCAGGGTCACGCACATCACCGGGAATTCGCCGCCCAGCGAGGCGTCCTTGACCAGTACCGGGAAGCCCTGCTCTTCCAGGCCGCGGATCCCGGCGAGGATGCCCGGGTACTTGGCCAGCACCTCCGGCGGCACGTCCGGCAGCGCCAGTTCGCCTTCGAGGATTTGCCGCTTGACCGCACGCTCGAAGATCTCCGACAGGCACTGCACCTGCGCTTCGGCCAGGGTATTACCGGCGCTCATGCCGTTGCTGAGGTAGAGGTTCTCGATCAGGTTGGAGGGGAAATACACCACCTGGCCGTCGGACTGGCGCACGAAGGGCAAGGCGCAGATACCGCGCTGCACATTGCCCGAGTTGGTGTCGTACAGGTGCGAGCCGCGCAGCTCGCCGTCGGGGTCGTAGATCGCCAGGCAATGGCCGTCGAGCAGTCCCAGCGGCAGCGCATCGTCGCGGCCGGGCTTGAACCAGCGTTCGTCCGGGTAATGGACGAACGCCGCATTGGCGATCTCTTCTCCCCAGTACTGGTCGTTGTAGAAGAAGTTGCAGTTCAGCCGCTCGATGAATTCGCCCAGCGCCGAGGCCAGCGCGCTTTCCTTGCTCGCGCCCTTGCCGTTGGTGAAGCACATCGGCGACTGCGCATCGCGGATGTGCAGCGACCAGACGTTGGGCACGATGTTGCGCCAGGAGGCGATCTCGATCTTCATGCCGAGGCCGGCGAGGATGGCCGACAGGTTGGCGATGGTCTGCTCCAGCGGCAGGTCCTTGCCCGGGATGCGCGTGCAGCCGGCGGCATCGGTGCCGGGCATCAGCAGCGCCTGGGCGTCGGCATCGAGGTTGTCGACCTCCTCGATGACGAACTCGGGCCCGGTCTGCACCACCTTCTTCACCGTGCAGCGGTCGATGGAGCGGAGGATGCCCTGGCGGTCCTTCTCCGAGATGTCGGCCGGCAGTTCCACCTGGATCTTGAAGATCTGCCGGTAGCGGTTCTCCGGGTCGACGATGTTGTTCTGCGACAGGCGTATGTTGTCGGTGGGAATGTTGCGCGTCTGGCAGTACAGCTTGACGAAGTAGGCGGCACACAGCGCCGACGACGCCAGGAAGTAGTCGAACGGCCCCGGCGCGGAGCCGTCGCCCTTGTAGCGGATCGGCTGGTCGGCGATCACCGTGAAATCATCGAACCTGGCTTCCAGTCGAAGGTTATCGAGAAAATTGACCTTTACTTCCACGGCGAGCACCAAGAGAAACGGAAACCGGCCATTATCCGGGAACTCCGGGCAAAAGTCCCAGCTCTCCGCCGTACGCGTCGCTACTTGCCGGCCTCCCCGCCGCTCTCCGGCACGTAGATCATCCGTCCGTCGGCCAAGCGGTAGGTCACCCCGGCGCGGCTGCCCTGCCCTTCGCCGATCTCGCCGCTGGCCTGGTAGCGCTTCAGCTCCTTGCCGTCCTTGACCAGCATGCGCATGTCCGCCTCGCCGGGATTCTCGACCACCACCACCTTGTCCTGGCTGAACGGGTTGAGCGGGTTCTGCACGATGACGATCAGGAGGATGCCGATCACCACCAGGAACAGGTCGATCAGGTTGACCATCGAGAGGATCGGGTCGTCCGCCTCGTCGTGTTCGAGGAAGCGCATCAGCCGGCCTCCCGCGCGCGTTCGACGGCGCGCAGTTCCTGGAGCAGCCAGCGGCGACGCACGGTGAGGATGAAGAAGGTGATGCTGGCGGCGACCAGGGCCAGGATCACCGCGGAAAACGCCACCACCAGGTTCTCGCCGATCCCCTGGGCGTCGTTGCGGGTCAGCGCCAGCAGCGCCGGCCCCATGGGGATCATGGTCGCCACCAGGCCGAGCATCGGCGCGCTGCGCGAGGTGATCCGCAGCCATTCCAGGCGCTGCATGATCCACAGTTCGAGGTCGTCGCTGTTGCCGCCATGCAGCGCCTGCCAGGCCGCCAGGCGCGAGCGGTAGCGCCCGCGACGGCGCTGCCAGGCTTCCATGGCGAAGCCGCCGAGGGCGACGAAGGCGTAGGCCAGCGCGGCGAGGATCAACAGCAGCACCGGCAGCAGGAACAGGCGGGTGAGTTCGTAGAGGCTGGTTTCCAGACCATTCATGAGCGATTTTCCATCGGACGACGATTGACTACGGATTGCCGGACGGCGCCGGCGGCGAACAGCGCGAGCAGCACGGCGGCGGCCAGCCGGAGCCACGGCTGCGGCTCGCCGGACGGCGGCGGCGCGACTTCTTCGAGGACGCGGCCGCTGACCGTTTCGCCGGCACCGGACGCGGCCGCGCCCTCTGCCTGCGCCGCGGCCTCGCCGAAACCGCCGGCCATCCGTTCGATGAATTCACGGGTGGTCGCCGCGCCGACCTCGCCGGCGCCGGCGGCCGCCAGTTGCCGCCAGCGCTCGGCCAGTTCGCGGCGGGTCTGCTCGCTGGCGTCCCAGTAGCCCTTGCGGATGGCCTCGGCCATGCGCGCGATGATCTGCGCCTGGGCGGTCGGATTGTGCGTTTCGAACCACTCGGCGAGACCCAGCTCGCGGCGGTCCATGACGAAGGTGTCGTGCAACGCCTGCCACTGGTCGGCGCGGACCATGGTGCGATCCGCCGCCTGCCAGCCCCACAGGTTGTTGGCCAGGTCGAGCATTTCCAGGCTGCCGGCGTAGCCCTCGCGCTGCATCGCGGCGATCCACTGCGGGCTGAGGTAGCGCCCGCGCAGCTCGCTGGCGAGGAACTGCGCGGCGGCCGCGGTGCGCGGCTGGCGCTGGCGCAGGTCGGCGATGTACAGCGCCGGGCTGGCGCCGTCGAGGTGGCGTACCGCCAGTGACAGGCCGCCAAGGTATTCGAACGGGTGGTCGGTGGAGAGCACGCCGTTGAGCGTCGAGGAGCGCGAGAGGATCGCCGCCTGTACACCCTTCAACTGTTCGGCGAACAGGTTGCCGCCATCCAGCTTCACGCCCCAGTCGCGACTGCCGTAGGCGTATTGCAAGCGCCCGAGGAACTGCTCGGCGAGCGCCGAGTCGTCGTCCCAGCGGGTGGAGTCGAGGGTCAGTTGCGTGACCCCGGTGCCGTAGTCGCCCAGCGCATTGCCGAACAGCCGCAGGCGCGACAGGCGCTGCGCCAGTGGCGCTTCGACGCCGCGTTCGCGCAGGCGCCGCTCCAGCGCCTGGCTGTTGCGCGCCAGCGGGTTGCCCGGCTCGTCCAGCGCGGCGAGGCGCTCGATGGCCTCGGCGAGCAGGCGCATGAAGCCGTCGAACTGGTCGCGGTAGACACTGGTCACCTGTAGCACCACGTCCACCCGTGGACGCCCCAGTTCCGCCGCCGGCACGATGTCCAGCGCCAGCAGGCGGCCACCGGCGTCCCAGCGCGGGCGCAGGCCGAGGGCGTGCAGCGCCTGGCTTTCGACGATGCCCAGGTGGCGCATGGTTTCCGACGACCAGAGGCTGAAGGCGAGCTTTTCCGGCGCCCTGCCCTGGTGCTCGGCGCGGTAGCTTTCCAGCAGTTGGCCGAAGGCCTCGGCGCCGGCTTCGTAGGCGGCGCGGGTCGGTACCTTGTCGGCCTCGAAGGCGAACAGGTTGCGCCCGCTGGGTACCTGTGGATTGCGGATCGGATCGCCGCCCGGCCCGGGCGCGACGAAGCGCCCGGCGAGGCCGGCGAGCAGCGCCTCCAGTTCGCCGGTGTCGGCGAGCTGGCGGTCCAGTTCGCGGGCGCGCAGCAACTGCTCGCGCAGGCGCGGATCGGCCACCTTGGCGATCTCGCCGCCGTCGCGCAGGTAGCGTTGCAGCGTGCGGTAGGCACGACCTTCCCGCAGCGCCCTGAAATCGGCGGCGAACAGTTCGTCGGGGTCGAGACCGAGCGCGCGGTAGTAGGGCTCGCCGAGCTGCTGCATGACGGTGCCCAGGCGCAGCTCCGGCGAGGCGGCGACACCGAAGGTGTGCAGCCCCAGCGGCATCGCCGAGCCGGCCAGTCGGTGCAGGTGGTCGTGGAGCACGCCGAGGAACGCCGGGAAATCCTCGCGCATCGCTGCCTCGCTCCAGCCCAGGTCGTCGTTCATGTGCGCCGCCCGCACCGCCGCGCGGATCTGCTCGGCGCTGCGTTCGCGCACCGCGCCCTCGTCCAGTTGCTGGTATTCGTGGATCAACTGGTGCAGGTCGCGCAGTTCGTCGTACAGCCCGGCCGGGGCGAACGACGGCGTCTGGTGGCTGACGGTGACCGCGCGCCCGCGCCGGCGCGCCTGGATCGCCTCGCCAACGTTGTCCTGGATGTACGGGTAGAACACCGGCAGGTCGCCGAGCGCCCGCAGCGGGTAGTCGCCCACCGCCAGCCCGCGGTCCTTGCCGGGTAGCCATTCCTGGGTGCCATGGGTGCCGAAATGGATCAGCGCGTCGGCGCCGAAACCCTCGCGGACGAACTGGTAGACCGCCAGGTAGAGATGGTCCGGCGGCACCGCGCTGTCGTGGTAGGCCTCGCCCGGACGGCCGGCGCGCGGCGGCTGCGGCAACAGCAGCAGATTACCCAGGCGCGCCGCCGGGAACACGAAGCGTCGCTGGCCGTCGATATCGCGCAAGGCCCAATGTCGACGCGGGTCGCCCCAGCGCGCGCGCATCTCCTCGCGCAGATCCGCCGGCAGCGCCTCGAACCAGTGCAGGTAGGCGTCCAGCGGCAGGCTCGCGGCGAGGCCGTCGCGATACAGCGCGTCCAGGGTCTGCGGCCGGTAGTAGCCGCCGAGCAGGCGCTGGGCGGTATCGATCAGCGCGCTTTCGTCGCTCGTCGCAACCCGGTAGCCGGCCGCCCGCAGCGCTTCGCCGAGACGGGCCAGGCTGGCCGGTACATTGAGATGCGAGGCGGCGACGTTCTTCTCGCCCTCCGGGTGGTTCCAGAACATCAGCGCCAGGTGCTTGTCCGCCGCCGGCAGGCGACGCAGGCGCAGCAGCCGGTCGAGCTTGTCCAGCAGGGCCTCGGCCTGCCCGGCCATCAGCTTCGGCTCGCCGTTCTCCAGGGCGCTGATCACCAGCGGATCGCTCATTCCCCAGGTTTCCGGCATGCCGAGGAAGGCCGCCGCGGTACGCGGCGCCACCCCGCTGGCGGCGGCCAGCCAGTCGGCCTCGTTGCCGTCGCGGTAGCCGAGGGTCTGCAATACCGGCACGTCCAGCGCGAGGAACTCGGCACGGCGCGCCGGGCCGTTCTGCAGGTGCTGCAGGTTGACCAGCGCCTGGACATCGGCGCCAGCGAAGGACTTCCTCAACGCTTCCGGATCGCTGTCGTCGAACCACACCGCCAGCGGCGCCTGGCCGTGCCGCTCGCTACGCCGCAACAGTTCGTCGATGGCGCCGGTCTGGGCATCGGCGATGGCGCCGCGCGGGATCAGGAAGGCGATGCGCGGGGCGTCGCTGGCCCAGCGCGAGGCGCCCCAGGCCAGGTAGTCGGCGAGGCCGGCGAACGGCGCCGGTGCGTCGGGATGATAGAAGCCGGCCTGCGCCAGGGGCTGCGGCGCCGGCAACGCGTCGACGGGCAGGCCGGCATGCCAGCGTCGGACCGCCTCGAACAGCCGGCGCAGGTTGGCTTCGCCGCCGTTCGCGTAGTAGCCGACCAGGCGCCCGCCCAGCGCCGCCGGCAGGTCGCCGAAACCCGGCGGACCACCGCCGACGCGGATCCAGGGTTGCGTCCCGCCTTGCAAGCGCTCGCCCAGCGCCTGCTCGACCTGGGCGCGATCGGTCGGACGCGGTGTGTCGAGGATCAGCAGGTCGCCGCCGTCCAGCCAGTCGCCGGGCGGCGCCTCGCCGATGCCGAGGCGCAGGCCGCGCAACTCGACACCGGCCTCGCGCGCCCAACCGGCTAGGCGCTGGTGCTTGCCCGGGAGGACGAAATCGCTGCTGAGCAGACGCACCTGGGCCGGCTCCGCCCAGGCACAGAGACTGGCCAGCAGCGCGCCGCAGAAGAGTAGCGAACGGCGCATCAGAAGCTCGCCACCAGGCCGAGATGGAAGGTCCGCCCAGGTTCGGCATAGGTGAAGTGCGTGTCGTCGTCGGCCAGGCGCTGGTCGCCAAGGTTCTCGATGCCGCCGCGCAGCGTCAGGTTCTCGCTGAGTTTCTGGCTCAGCTCCAGGTGCCACAGGCTGTAGGCCGGCAAGGCGTAGCCGACGTTGCTGCTGTAGGCCACCTGGCTGCCGACGTATTCGGTACGCAACTGGGCGCTGAAGCGCGCATTGGGGCTCCAGCGCAATTGGCTGTTGGCGAGGTGCCGGGAGCGGTCGCCGAGGCGCTGGCCGGCGGTGCGGTTGCGCGCGTCGAGGTAGGTGTAGTTGAGTTCCCAGCGCAGGTCCGCCGGCAGGTCCACGCCGCCGCTCAGCTCGAGGCCGCGGATCCGTGCCCTGTCGACGTTCTCGTAGTTGCGTATCTCGCCGCCGCGCACCCCGCAGCGCGCTACGCAGACGGTCTGGATCAGGTCGCGGACATCGTTCTCGAACACCGTGCCCTTCAGCGACCAGCCGTCGCCCTGGTAGTCGGCGCCCAGTTCGTAGGACGTATTGGTCTCCGGCTTCAGGTCGGGATTGCCGTAGATAGTGAAGCGCCCGCCGCCGCCGACCGCCGCATACTCCGGCGATAGCTGCTTCAGGCTCGGCGCCTTGTAGCCGCGGCCGACGCCGGCGCGCAGGGTCAGCGCATCGGAAAGGTGGTGCAGCAGGTACAGGCGCGGACTGCTTTCCCAGCCGAACGCCTCGTGCTTGTCGAAGCGGCTGCCGAGGGTCAGCGACCAGTCCGGGCCGAAGGCGATCTCGTCCTGCAGGAACAACGCCTTGTGTCGCGCGCTGGCGTCGCCGGCGGTATTCACCGAGCGATCCTCCAGTTCCTCCTTGCGCCATTCGCCGCCGAGGGTGAAGAGATGTCGCTCGAAGGCCGGCACGCTGAGGTGGCCGTCGACCACGCTGTCGGTAAGGCGCTGCGGGTTGCTCGGCGGTTGTCCGTCGGAACGCGCGTTGTGCCGCTCCAGGCGGTTGCGGTAGGTGCGCAGCTGGCTGCTGCCCCAGTCCCACTGGCCATTGTGGGCGAGCGACCAGCGCTCGCGTTCGATCACGTCGCGCGACTCGTAGTAGCGCGAGCGCGGCCCCCCGGTCTCGCTGTTGCGCCAGCGTCGTTCGCGCCCGCGCTGGTGGCCGAGGTCGATGCGCTGGGCGTCGTCCGGGGTCCAACTGAGGTTCAGCCCGCCGCTGTCGGCGTTGCCGCCTTCCAGCTCGGAGAGCCGGCGCTCGTCGGCGTCCGGGGTTTCCTGCTGGCGGCGGCTCTCGCCGTTCAGGGCGAGGCCCAGCTTGCCGGGGACCAGCGGCCCGGCGAGATAGGCGCCGAGCTGGTGGCTCTGCCCGCCGAGGCCGTCCTCGCGCACGCCGCCATCGAGCAGGCCGCTGCCCGTCCAGGTATCGGTGGCGCGCCGGGTGATCACGTTCACCACTCCGCCGAGGGCTTCCGAACCGTAGAGCGAGGACATCGGTCCGCGTACCACCTCGATGCGCTCGATGCTCTCCACCGGCACCCAGCCGAGGTCGAAGTCGGAATGGGCGATGGCCCCGGACGAGGTGGAGATCCGCTGGCCGTCCACCAGCACCAGGGTGTGCTCGCTGGACATGCCGCGAACGCTGATGCCCCGCCGGGACATGCCGACGCCGTTGAACTGCAGGCTTTCCGAACCGCGCAGGGCTTCCTGCAGGTCGCGCACCGGGCGCCGCCGCAGGTCCTCGGCGGCGATCAGCGAAACGCTGGCCGGGGCGTCGCGCAGCTTGCGCTCGGTAGTGGTGGCGCTGACCACCGTCGGCTCCAGGTCGACCGGCGCGGCCAGCGCCAGGCAGGGAAGCAGGTAGAGGAACGGCACGGCGCGGGCCAGCCGCAGCGGAGGAAGACGGTGCGGGGAGGAATGGGGGGTCATGGTCGGCAGGTATGAATTATGAATATTTATAAGTTATAACATAACATTTAATCAAATGAAGAATGCCCGCCGTTTCTTCTTCATCGAGGCGAGGGAACGTCTCGCTCGCCGTATCCCTCGAAGCACAGGCCCCCACTCTCAACCGGGCATGCCCCACAGGAGGAAAGATGACCGCAACCGAGCAGATCATGGCGCTCCTCGAACGCTGGGACCGCCAGCAGGAAGGCTACATTCGCCAGCGCGAGGAGCGCTACGAGGCGATGTTCCAGTTGCTCGAAGACCTCTTCGGCCGCGACGGGCGCTTCACCGCCATCGACGCCGCCTGCGGCCCGGGCTCCCTCGGCCGGCGCCTGCTCGAACGCTTCCCGGCGGCGCGGGTGGTGGCGCTGGACGCCGACGTCATGCTGCTGGAGATCGCGCGTACGGCGCTGGCCGGCTTCGCCGAACGGGTCCGCGTGGTGGAGTGCGACCTCACCGATCCAGGCTGGACCGAACGGGTCGCCGAAGCGCGCGAGTCCCTCGCCGGCGAACGGCCCGCGGCGCTGCTCTCTTCCACCGCGTTGCACTGGCTGTCGCCCGCCGAACTCGCCGGGTTCTACGCCCAGGCCGGCGAACTGCTCGCCCCCGGCGGCGTGCTGCTGAACGCCGACCACATGCGCTACGACCGACGCTGGCCGGGACTCGCGGAATTGTCCCGGAAGCACCGCGAGCGGGTCCTCCAGGCGTCCGTGGCCAGCGGCGCGGACAGTTGGGAAGACTGGTGGCAACGCGCCGCGCAGATCCCCCGGCTGGCCCCGCTGAAGGCGCAGCGCGACGCCCATTTCGCGCGGCGCCCGCTCAGGCGCGCCAGCGAAGACGAAGACTGCTCGCTCGATTTCCATCTCGCCGCCCTGCGCCAGGCGGGCTTCGCCGAGGCCGCCACGGTCTGGCAGCAGTTGGACAACTACGTGGTCTTCGCCCGCCTCGCCCAGGCCTGATACGCCGTCACCCGGGCACGGGGAATACCTCCAATGGAACCCGGGCAATCCGCCGGACGTTGACGCAGATCAACGCCGGCTCGGCGTCGCTCGCCAGAATCCACAACATCTTGTTGTTTTGCAAAATCAAAACACATCATGTTGTGGAGAAGTTGAAATGATCCAGCCCCGGAAGGCTACCTGGCCGGCCACCCTGCTCAAGCGCAACGGACGTGAAGTCCCCTTCGATCCCGGCAAGATCGAACGCGCCATCGCCGCCGCCGGCCAGGCCACCGGCGAGTTCGACCCGCAGCAGGCGCAGGCGCTCGCCGAACGCGTGGTGGAACGCCTGCCGGAACGCGCCTGCCTGGATATCGAACGGGTCCAGGACCTGGTCGAACGGGTGCTGATGGAGGCCGGCCACTACCCCACGGCGCGCGCCTACGTGGTCTACCGCGAACGCCACGGCCGGCTGCGCCGCGAGCGCAAGACCCTGGTGGACGTCGCCGCGTCGATGAACGAATACCTTTCCCGCGAGGATTGGCGGGTGCGCGCCAACGCCAACCAGGGCTATTCCCTCGGCGGGCTGATCCTCAACGTATCCGGCAAGGTCACCGCGAACTACTGGCTGGACGAGGTCTACGATGCCGACATCGCCGCCGCCCACCGCGACGCCGACCTGCATATCCACGACCTCGACATGCTCGCCGGCTATTGCGCCGGCTGGTCGCTGCGCACCTTGCTGAACGAAGGCCTGAACGGCGTGCCGGGGCGGGTCGAGGCCGGTCCGCCGAAGCACCTGGGCAGCGCCCTGGGGCAGATGGTCAACTTCCTCGGCACCCTGCAGAACGAATGGGCCGGGGCCCAGGCCTTCAGTTCCTTCGATACCTACCTGGCGCCCTACGTGCGCAAGGACCGCCTCGACTACGCCAGCGTGCGCCAGGCCCTCCAGGAGTTCATCTACAACCTCAACGTGCCGTCGCGCTGGGGCACCCAGACGCCCTTCACCAACCTGACCTTCGACTGGGTCTGCCCGGACGACCTGCGCGACCAGGTGCCGCGCATCGGCGGCGAGGAGATGCCCTTCGCCTACGGCGAGCTGCAGGCCGAGATGGACCTGATCAACCGCGCCTACATCGAGGTGATGCAGGCCGGCGACGCCCATGGCCGGGTGTTCACCTTCCCGATCCCGACCTACAACATCACCCACGACTTCCCCTGGGACAGCGACAACGCCACGCGCCTGTTCGAGATGACCGCGCGCTACGGCCTGCCCTACTTCCAGAACTTCCTCAACTCGGACATGCAGCCCAACCAGGTGCGCTCGATGTGCTGCCGCCTGCAACTGGACGTGCGCGAACTGCTCAAGCGCGGCAACGGCCTGTTCGGCTCGGCGGAGCAGACCGGCTCGCTGGGCGTGGTGACGATCAACTGCGCGCGCCTGGGCTATCGCCACCGTGGCGACGCCGCCGGCCTCTACCGCCAGCTCGACCACCTGCTCGAACTCGCCTTCGCCAGCCTGGAGCTGAAGCGCAAGGTGATCCAGCAGCACATGGATGCCGGCCTCTATCCCTACACCCGACGCTACCTGGGTACCCTGCGCAACCATTTCTCCACCATCGGCGTGAACGGCCTGCACGAGATGGTGCGCAACTTCAGCGACGACCGCGAGGGACTGCACAGCGAAGCCGGGCGCGAGATGGCCCTGGCCCTGCTCGATCACGTGCGCGCGCGGCTGGTGGGTTTCCAGGAGAACAGCGGGCACCTCTACAACCTGGAAGCCACGCCCGCCGAGGGCACCACCTATCGCTTCGCCCGCGAGGACCGCAAGCGCTATCCGCGCATCCTCCAGGCCGGCACGCCGGAGGCGCCCTACTACACCAACTCCTCGCAACTGCCGGTGGGCTTCACCGACGACCCGTTCGAGGCGCTGGAGCTGCAGGACGCCCTGCAATGCAAGTACACCGGCGGCACCGTGCTGCATCTCTACATGGCCGAGCGGATTTCCTCCGCCGAAGCCTGCAAGACCCTGGTGCGCACCGCCCTCGGTCGCTTCCGCCTGCCGTACCTGACCGTCACCCCCACCTTCTCGATCTGCCCGCGGCACGGCTACCTGGCCGGCGAGCACGAGTTCTGCCCGAAGTGCGACGAGGAGCTGCTGCAACGCTCCACGCCCAAGAGCTGTTGCGGCGGCTGCGGCGGTTGAGTCGCCTGTCGTTCCTTTCATCCACCAGCAAGGAGTACCACCGATGAACCCCAACCAGTTGCCCGAAGGCCAGCGCCAGCGCTGCGAAGTCTGGACCCGCGTGATGGGCTACCACCGTCCCGTGGCAGCGTTCAATGCCGGCAAGCAGTCCGAGCATCGCGAACGCCGCCATTTCCGCGAGACGCGATGAGCGCCACGCTCAGGGTCGGGGGCCTGGTGCCCCTGACCACCCTCGACTACCCCGGCCTGCTCGCCTGCGTGCTGTTCTGCCAGGGCTGCGCCTGGCGCTGCCGCTACTGCCACAACCCGGAACTGATCGCGCCGCGCGGCGCGGAGGAAATCCCCTGGCCACGCCTGCTCGACTTCCTCCGCCGACGCCAGGGCCTGTTGCAGGCGGTGGTCTTCAGCGGCGGCGAGGCGACCCTACAGGCAGCCCTCGGCGACGCCATGCGCACGGTCCGCGAACTGGGCTTCCGCGTCGGCCTACACAGCGCCGGCATCAACCCCCGCGCCTTCGCCCGGGTGCTGGCGCAGAGCGACTGGGTGGGCTTCGACGTCAAGGCGCCGGCCGAGGACGTCGCCGCCATTACCGGCGTGGACGGCAGCGGCGCGGCCAACTGGCGCAGCCTGGAATGCCTGCTGGACAGCGGCGTGGCCTACGAATGCCGGACCACGGTGCACTGGCGCTTGTTCGATAGCGAACGCCTCTGGCGCCTGGCGATGCGCCTGCGCGCGATGGGCGTGGAGCGCTTCGCCGTACAACTGGCGCGCCCGGCCCGCCAGCTCGATCCGCAGCTTCTCGCGAAGCCCGCGCCGCAGGGCGCTGCGCAGCTATGGCGAGAACTGGAAGAGCTGTTTCCCGCCTTCGAACTGCGCGACGCCTGAGCCTCCGGTTCAGCGGCGCCGCTCGGGCCTGCCAGCTCGCTCGGACAGGGCGGGCAGTCCCGACCAGGCCTGCCCTTCACAAGACTCATACGATCGTACGAGAGCACCTCCTCGATTCCTAGTTGCGTCCAATTGTCGCGGACGGCGCCGCTCGCCACCCTTGCTCCAGATTCAGCGACCCCGGACCCGCGCCATGAAACTCACGCTCACCCCTCCCCTGACCCCCAGCCACTGGATGCGCTCGACCGACCTGGCCGACGCCGCCAGCGCCCCCCTCGTCGGCACCCACTCGGCAGACGTGGCGATAGTCGGCGGCGGTTTCGTCGGGCTCTGGACCGCCATCACCCTCAAGCAACTGGAGCCGGACGCACGGGTCCTGCTGCTGGAGCAGGACGTCTGCGGCGGCGGCGCTTCCGGCAGGAACGGTGGTTTCGTGATGTCCTGGTGGCCGAAGATCGGCACCTTGCTGGGCTTCTGCAACGAGGCGCAGGCGCGCTTCCTTGGCGAAAGCGCGGAGCGGGCGATCCAGGAACTCGGGGAGTTCTGCGCGCGGCATGACATCGATGCGCACTTCCAGCAGAAGGGCTGGCTGTGGACCGCCACCACGGCGCACCACCTCGACGCCTGGAACGATACCCTCGCCGCCTGCGAACGGCTCGGCGTCAGTCCCTTCGAACGCCTCGACGCCAGCGAAGTGGCACGCCGGACCGGTTCGCCGGTGCATCTCGCCGGGGTCTTCGAGCGCAGCAATGCCACCGTGCAACCAGCCTTGCTGGTGCAAGGCATGCGCCGCGTAGCGCTGGCCCTCGGCGTGGAAATCCACGAGCGCTGTGGCGTCAGCCAGATCGTTCCCGGCCAGCCGGCACAGCTGCTGAGCGCCGGGGCCCGGGTCCAGGCCAAGGCGGTGGTTCTCGCGACCAACGCCTGGTCGGCCGCCCTGCCCAGGCTCTCCAGGCTGATCGTGCCGGTGAACAGTTCCATCGCGGTTACCGAGGCGATACCGCAACGGCTGGAGCGAATCGGCTGGACCGGCGGGGAAGCCATCACCGATTCCCAACTGATGGTGGACTACTACCGCACCACCCGCGACGGGCGCATCGCCTTCGGCAAGGGCACCGGCGCCATCAGCTACGGCTCGCGCATCGGCCGGGTATTCGACGTCGACCGGGAGAGCCTGGCCCTGACCGAGGCCGACTTCCGCCGCACCTATCCCTCGCTAGGCGACATCCCGCTGGTCGACGGCTGGTCCGGCCCCATCGACCGTACCTACGACAGCCTGCCGGTCTTCGGCCACCTGCACGAGAACATCCACTACGGCATCGGCTGGAGCGGCAACGGCGTGGGACCGAGCCGCCTGGGCGGGCGGATCCTCGCCAGCCTCGCCCTCGGCCGCGACGACCCGTGGAGCCGTTGTCCGCTGGTAGAACGCCGCTGCCGGAGCTTCCCCCCCGAGCCGCTGCGCTACCTGGGTGGCTCCCTGGTGCGCAACGCCGTCCTGCGCAAGGAACGCGCGGAACTCGCCGGTACCGCGCCCTCGGCCACCGACCGCTTTCTCGCGCGCTTCGCCCCCGCCGGCCTTGAAGACAAATCCTGAGGAGCCCATGGCATGAACCCTTCGCTCATCCGTCTCGACGACGAAAGTCCTTTCACCTCGCCCACGCCCGTCGGCCAGCCCCTGGGCGAACCGGTAGCCCTGACCCGTACCGCGGCCCACCGCCCGCTCGCCGACGGCAACGGCGTGACCGGCATCTGGGAATGCACCCCGGGGCGCTTCCGCCGACAGGTCGAGCATGCCGAGTACAGCTACATCGTCAGCGGTGAAGGTCGCTTCACCCCGGACGAAGGCCAGGCCGTGGAGTTTCGCGCCGGCGACGCGCTCTATTTCGCCGCTGCCACCCAGGGCACCTGGGACATCCGCCAGACCGTGCGCAAGACCTACCTGATCTTCGACTGACCCCGAAGAACCGAACTCCACCGCCCTGACAGAGGAAACAAGAAATGGGTATGCGAGAAGCGAACGACAACGCATCGGGCCTCAAGGCCCATCCCCTGGGCTCGCTCGAGACGATCGCGATCATCATCGGCACCAACATCGGCGCCGGCGTGCTGAGCATGGCCTACGCCGCCCGCAAGGTCGGCTACGTGCCGTTGCTGGTATGCCTGGCCCTGACCTGCCTCTTCTGCATCGTCACCATGCTCTACGTGACCGAAGCCTGCCTGAGGACCCGCGGCAACAACCAGCTCAGCGGCCTCTCCCGGCGTTACCTGGGCCCGCTCGGCGGCTGGCTGATCTTCATCGCGGTGGCGGCCAACAGCTACGGGGCCCTGGTCGCCTACATGACCGGCAGCGGCAACATCATGCTCGAGTTCTTCGGCCAGTACGGCCTCACGCGCGAGGTCGGCAGCCTGATCTTCTTCGTCCCCTCGGCGCTGGTGCTCTACCTGGGCCTGAAGGCGCTCGGCGTGGGCGAGAAGCTGATCAGCGCCGGCATGGTGGCCATCGTCTGCATCCTCATCGGCGCTACCCTGATGCACGACGACGCCCGTCTCGCCCACCTTTGGCAGAGCCAGTGGCAATACGTGGTTCCAGTGTTCAACCTGGCGGTCTTCGTGTTCGGCGCGCAGTTCCTGGTTCCGGAGCTGGTGCGCGGCAACCTGGCAACCCCCGCGCGCGTGCCGCGCCTGATCGTGGTCGGCATGCTGCTGACCTTCCTGCTGGTGGCGGCCATTCCTGCCTCGGTCATCGCCCTGGTCGGCCCCGACAACCTCAGCGAGGTGGCGACCTTGAGCTGGGGACGCTCCCTCGGCCAATGGGCCTACTACGTGGCGAACACCTTCGCCTTGCTGGCGATGCTGACCTCCTACTGGGGACTCGGCGGGTGCCTGTTCACCAATATCTTCGACCACTTCCGCCTGGGCAGCGAAACCAACCGGCGCAAACGCCTGGCGGTGCTCGCCGCGGTCTCGGTCCCGCCGTTCCTGCTGGCCTATGCGGGGCTCGGCGGCTTCGTGAACGCGCTGTACTTCGCCGGTACCTTCGGCGGCGTACTGATGGGCATCATCCCCATCCTCCTGCTCAACGCGGCGCGACGCCACGGCGACCAACTGCCGGCATTCAGCTGCGGCTGGTATGCCCATCCGCTGATACAGGGGCTGATCGTCCTGGTGTTCGCCTCCAGCGGGGTCTACGCGATCGCCTCGGCACTGGGGATGCTGCCCGCCAGTTGGTGACAGGGCGCGCTGCCTGCGCCCGGGGCGATTACACTGAAGGCCCATGCCTGGAGTTTCCTGGACATGCCGCAGAGCATCCGCCACCTGATCGCCCTCCCCGAACTCCGTTCACGCCTGCTGAGCGGAGCCGGCGGCCTCGACCGCCCGGTTCGCTGGGCGCATGTCTGCGAACTCGACGACCCCACCGAATGGCTCGGCGAGGGTGACCTGCTGATGACCACCGGGCTGGGCATACCGAGCGACGCCGAGCGGCAACGGCGTTACGTCCGAAGACTGGCCGAGGCCGGCCTGGCAGGCATGATGATCGGCGAGAACATGGAAGCCCCGAGCGACCTCGATGCCCTGCGCGAGACGGCCGAGGCCCTGGGCTTCCCGTTGATTCTCACCCACTACGGCGTCCCTTTCGCCGCCGTGACCCGGGCCATCGTCGATGCGGGGCAGAAAGACGAATACGAGCGCCGCAACGCCCTGGCCCGGATATACGAAAGCGCCCGGCTGAGCATGCAGGGACTGGGCCTGCCGGCGCTGCTGCAACGCCTCGGCAAGGACGTGCGGAGCAGCCTCTACCTCATCGTTCCCGACACCCTGGCGGCTTGGCAGCCAGGCCTACCAGGGCTGCCCGTGGAGTTGGCCGACGCGCTGCGCAACCGCCGTCGCGAGCAGGCGGAGCCGCAGCCGATGGTCCTTCGCCATCCGCTCGCGGAAGGTGAAGCGCTCAGCATCGGCATTCCTTCCGACCGGAACTGCCTGCTGATAGCCCTGGGCGAGCGGCTGCCGGACTACAGTCTCCTGCACCACCTGACGGCAGTGCTCGGCATAGAGATCGAACGGCTGCGCGTCGAAAGCGAACGCCACCTGCGCCTGGGTTCGGAATTGCTCGACGACCTGCTGCAACGACGGCTATACCGGGAACAAGCCGAGGAGCGGCTGGAGGAACTGCTGCCCGGGCTCGATCTCGACGATGCAGTCGTTTCCGTGGCAAGTTCCGAGGGGCTCGCGACCGACCCTATCGGTCTTTTCCGGGGCCACGACTCACGCCTGCTGGTTCGCGCGCAAGGCCAGGAAATCATTCTGCTGCACCAGGCCGGCCTCGCCTCGACACTGCAGGAAGCCCTGGACAGCTCGCTGGGAGTGAGCGCTCCGCTCCGTCGTGCCGAACGTTGCGCCGAGGCCTTGCGCGAAGCGCGCCTGGCCCTGGCCCACAGCCATTCCCGGCGGCCGTTGTGTCGCTACGCGGAACTGGACGACGAGGCGCCCTGGCTACCCAGAAGCCTCGCCGAGGCTGAGCGGGCGTTCCGCCTGGTCCTCGGCGCCCTCCACGACTATGACGCGGCCAATGGCTCCGCACTGCTATACACGCTGCAGGTCTTTCTCGAGGAAAACAGGTCCTGGTTGAACGCCGCGCAGCGGCTACACATACACAAGCAGAGCCTGGTCTACCGGATACGCCGCATCGAGGAAATCAGCGGTCGCTCGCTGGACAGCACCGCCGATGTGGCGACCCTCTGGTTCGCCTTGCAGGCAACCCGGCTGTCGCCGGAAGCGAGGGGCAGGACGGCGAAGAGCAGCCTCCTGGAGCAGTCCGCGCACCATGGCGGCGACATGGACTGACGGCGGAGCCCGATACCTGGCGCTTGCAGGACGACGCCGCCGCCAACAGGCGCGGCCAGGAACGGTTGCCTGGCCGCGGCGTGGCCTGTGGATGCCGGACCACGGTGCATCGCAGCGAGCGTCTTTGCGAATGCATTAATCCCCCTTGCTAGCTAGCCACCCCGCCGCTGGAGCGGCGCGGCCCGCGCTTCTAGGCTCGAACGGTAAGACGGAAGCCCATCGGCGCGGCGCAAAGGAGGCCTGCGATGCGTAACGGAGTCCACGCTGTATCCGCCCCGCTACCCACCCTGTTCGTATCTCCGCCGGCGGTCTTCACCGCCTCCCTCGAGCGACTTCCCCCACGCGCTCGGCAGGCCCCCGCCGCCCAGCGCCCGCCGGGGTCGCCCGGCACTCCCGGCAGCGCCCGGTTGCAGACTGGCGCCGCCACGTCCCACTGACGTCCCAACGCCGACGGCCATGCCGTCGCAAGCGCTTCATCCCCCGCGATCCGCCCGTCGCGCTCGTCCCCATCGGGACCAACCGGGCCGCCCCCGGCCCGCTCCTTCGAACCTGCGTGGAGTCCATCCCATGAACGGAAGCAGATCCACCTTTCTCTACCTTCTCGCCGCCGCCGGCCTGGCGCTGACACCCGCGGCCCAGGCCGACCGGGGCAACGACGTGGTCGCCCGGCTCAACCAGTTGTACAACGACACCCGCCAGGATTGCGGCGGACCGTCGAAGCCGGCATTCCTCTGTTCCGGCGTGCTGTTCCGCGCCACCTGGCCTTCGACCGACTACATGTTCTACAGCATCAGTCCGAAGAGCCAGAAAAGCGGCGGCGTCTCCGCCTCCTACCTGCGCAAGGACGCCAAGTACCGCAAGCTCGCCTATGGCCTGAAGAGTGGCTTCATCTTCGACACCATCTTCGGTAATCCGAAGGACCACCAGGACTATGCGGTGCTCTGTTCCTTCCCCATCGACGCCGCCACCGACGACCGCGCCCAGCAGGGTTGCACCGATTCGCGGCGCACGCCGAACAGCGTCGAGAAGTCCTGCCAGGACATCAACGTCAGCACCGCCGAGCAGTGGGCGGCGAACTACCGGCAGAACCGCGGTGACCATTCGCGGCAGTGCTCCTTCGACGTCCGCGACGAGCGCAATACCGCCGCCGGCCCGGCCTTCTACCAGAGCATCCGGGCGATGGCGCAGATCGCCGACGAATCCTTCACCACCCAGAACGAACTGCGCCTGGCCAAGTGGGAGGAAAACCCGCCGAAGTCGCCGTCGATCCTCGCCGCGTTCTACACCGAGGACGCCGGCCTGGAGGGCGCTCGGCTCAACCAGATCCAGTGGTATCAGTCGGTCCAGGCATTCCTCCCGATCATCAACATGCGACTGCCGCAGACCCGCCAGCAGGACGCGCAGTTCGCCTACGACGGGCGTAAGCAGGCGATCTACCCGACCAGCGAGAAGAATGCCTGCGAGCGCTATGTGGAAAGCGCCACCTGGGTGGAGCGCGACGATCCGGGCTTCAGGAAGAAGATCATGACCCTGGAAGTGGTACCGACCGATTGCGGGCGCAAGATCCAGGACAACCAGACCAACAATTTCTTCAACGAGCTGGTGGTCGACCACTACCTGGACAGCGAATGGAAGGACAACCCGGACAACCGCGACAGCAATATCGGCAGCATGCGCCGACAACTGGTCTGCCACTTCAACGTCGCCCGCAACAAGCCCGAGTGGAACCTGGAACCCTCGCGGCCGTACACCTCCAACGAGGACTCCATCGCCAAGGGCTGCAATAACACCTGAGGCCGCTCCGCGGGGGCGCTACGGCGTCCCCTGCGAACAGCGATATGGCCTTTTGATATCACACGCTCTACCATGCCGTCTTTCCAAGCCGCCAGGGAACGAACGCATGGCTTTCGATGCCGCCCGCTATGTCCACCGCTACTACGCCAGCCTGGCGCCCGCCCCGGGCAACGAATACCCGCGCCTGAGGGCCTGGGAGTACCTCTGGGAGTATGTCTGGGACCCCAGTCGCAGCTGGGACGACCTGACCGCCCCCGAACAGCTCGACACCACCGCCCTGCACCTGGGTTTCTACCTGGCCAACTGGGGCATGTTCCGTGGCTCCTCGGGACTGCTGCAGAACAGCAACCTGGACCTGATGAAAGCGCTGGCCCGGCAGCTCTTCAGCGGTGCCGGAGCGGAACTCTTCGAGCTGTCCCTGGTGGATTTCGCCGGCAACGGCGCGCGCCTGGCGCACAACCGCAAGCTGCTGGAAACGGTGCTCGGGTCGATGGATGCCCTCAGCAGCCGGGTGAGCTGGACCGACACCCTGAAGAGCAAGATCCTGCTCGGCGTCTGGGGCGAGTTTCCCGCCCTCGACCGCCACTACCTGGCCGCCTGTCGCGCGCTGTATCCACGCCGGGGCCTGACGAGCGTCAACGGCGGGACCCTCACCGCGCTGCACCGCCTGATCGGCGAAGAAAGGCTGTCGTTCCCGCGCCTGGAGACCGCCCGCAAGGGGCTCCTCTACCCCACCGGGCGCCTGGCCGACATGGCTTTCTTCCAGTACGGCCTGGAAAACGCCTGAGGCGCTGCGCCGCCGATCCGGGGGACTTGTAGGCATGCCCTCGCTGTAAGTAGTATGAGACTCATTCTCAATTACAACAGCGATCCCCTCCATGCCGCCGGCCGACGCCTCCCTGCACGACGCTGTGAGCCATCTCTATCAGGACCACCATGGCTGGCTGCAAGGCTGGTTGCGGCGACGCCTGGGCTGCGCGGAAAACGCCGCCGACCTGGCCCAGGACACCTTCGCCCGCCTGCTCGCCTCGCGCCGGGTACTGGATGCGCGCGAACCGCGCGCCTACCTGACCACCGTCGCCAAGGGGCTGATGATCAACTGGTTCCAGCGCCAGTCGCTGGAGCGCGCCTACCTCGATGCCCTGGCCAACCTCCCGGAAGACCTCGCGCCGCCGCCGGAACAGCGGTTGATGGTGCTGGAAACCCTGCATGAAGTAGACGCCCTGCTCGGCAGCCTGCCGGACAGGGTCCGCCAGGCGTTTCTCCTGGCGCAGATCGAAGGCCTGAAGTACGAAGCCATCGCCGAGCGCCTGGGCGTGTCCCTGGGCTCGGTCAAGCGCTACATGCAGCAGGCCTTCCGCCAGTGCCTGGAGCTGATGGAATGAATTCCGCGGGCGAAGGCCGGATTCCCTCGCCGATCCTCGACGAGGCCGCCGAGTGGCTGGTGCGCCTGCAGGACAGCGGCTGCACCGACGACACGCGCCAGGCCTGCGCCCAGTGGCGGCAGCGCAGCCCACAGCACGCCCATGCCTGGGAGCGCGCCGAGCGCCTGCTGCAATGCCTCGGCCGACTGCCGCCGGCGCTGGCCCTGCCGACCCTCGGCCGCGAGCGCGGGCTGGACCGGCGGCGCGCGATCAAGCACCTCGCCCTGGTCCTCGGCGGCGCCTCGCTGGGGCTCGCCACCTGGCAGGCCGAGCCGTTGCGCGACTGGCTGGCCGACCAGCGCACCGGCGTCGGCGAACAGCGCCGCCTGACCCTGCCCGACGGCAGCCTGCTGACCCTGAACACCGACAGCGCCGTGGACCTGGCCTTCGACGCCAGCCAGCGGCTGGTACGCCTGCTGCGCGGCGAGATCTTCGTCGATAGCCGCGCCGACCCGCGTCCGTTCCGCGTCGCCACCGCCGAAGCGCGGCTGCATGCCGGTGCCGCCCGCTTCAACGTACGCCAGGAGATGGCCGCGACCCGGGTCGCGGTACTCGCCGGGCGGGTCGAACTGAGCCCGCTCCACGGACGCGGGCGCTGGCTGGAAAGCGGCGAGTCGGTGCGCCTGGGCGCCGACGGCGAAGCGCGCCGGCTGGCCTTCGACGGCCTGCCGGACGCCTGGACCCGCGGCATGCTGATGGCCGACCGGATGCCGCTGGCCGAGGTGCTCGCCGAACTCGCCCGCTACCGTCGCGGCTTACTGCGCTGCGACCCGCAACTGGCCAGGCTGGCGGTGTCGGGCGCCTATCCGCTGCTGGACCTGCGGCGCACGCTGGGCATGCTGCAGGCCACCTATCCGCTGAAGGTGCGCGGGGTGACCGACTACTGGATCAGCCTGGTGCCGGCGTGACGGCGCGGCCGCCATCCCCGTGGCAAGCGCCCCTCGCGTCCACCCCGGCAGGCCGTCCGCCGCTGCGCCGGAACAGGCGTTGCCATCGACATACCGTGCTCCGCAGAAAAATAACCGCCTCGACCTGAGACCTTTTTCCTTCTCGGCTGGCAAGTAGAGGAATCCGCCCCGACCCAAGGTCCGCAGAGACCACGAGGAACCCTGTACATGCCCGTACGCACGCTTCGCCCCCGTTCGCTGTCCCTGGCCATCCACGCCGCCGCCATGACCCTCGCCCTCGCCGGAGCGGCCCCCGCCCTGCTTGCCGCCGAGGCGCCCGCCGCCAGCTCGGCGCGCAGCTATGACATCGCCCCCGGCCCGCTCGGTCGCACCCTGTCGGCCTTCGCCAGCGACAACGGGGTATCCCTGGCGTTCGACCCGGCGCTCACCGAGGGTCGCCGCAGCGCCGCCCTGCGCGGCCGCTACGCGCCGGTCGAGGCGCTGCACCGCCTGCTGCTGGGCAGCGGCCTGGAGTTGCAGCAGCGCAGCGACGGCAGCTACACCCTGGTGCCGGCAACCACCGATGGCGCGCTGGAACTGCAATCCTCGCTGATCACCGCCCAGGCCGCCGGTGCCGAGACCCTGCCCGCCGAGTACGCCGGCGGCCAGGTGGCCCGTGGCGCGCGCCTGGGCATGTTGGGCAACGCCGACGTGATGGACGCGCCATTCAGCATCACCAGCTACACCGCCAGGACCATCGAGCAGCAGCAGGCGCGCAGCGTCGCCGACCTGCTACAGGCCAACGATCCGTCGGTGCGGGTGGTCGGCGGGCGCGGCGACCTGGTGGACAGCTACACGATTCGCGGCTTCAGCGTGCAGAACGCCGACGTCGCCTTCAACGGCCTCTATGGCCTGCTGCCGTTCTGGCGGGTACCGATCGAATTCGCCGAGCGCGTGGAAGTGCTCAAGGGACCGAACGCCCTGCTCGGCGGGATTTCCCCCGGCGGCAGCGTCGGCGGCACCATCAACCTGGTGCCCAAGCGCGCCGACGACCAGCCGCTGACCCGCGTCAGCGTCGACTGGACCCAGCGCGGCCAGCTCGGCACTCACCTCGACATCGGCCGACGCTTTGGCGAGAACAACGCCTTCGGCGTGCGCTTCAACGGCGTCTACCGCAACGGCGATACCGCCGTCGACCATCAGAGCCGCGAGTTTCCCATGCTCTCCCTGGGCCTGGACTTCCGTGGCGAGCGCCTGCGCCTGTCCAGCGACCTGCTGTACCAGAAGGAAAGCCTGGAAGGCGTGGTGCGCCCGCTGCTGACCGGCCCGGGAACCACCCACATCCCCCACGCCCCGGACTCGAAGACACGCTTCGGCCTGCGCGATTCCTACCTGGACCAGGAGGACTACTCCATGGTCAACCGCGGCGAGTACGACCTCGCCGACAACCTGACGGCGTTCGCCAGCATCGGCGGCCGCCAGAGCAACTACGAAACCATCGCCGCCAACAGCATCCTCATCGGCAACCAGGGCGATATCGTCAACAGCCTGGCACGCCAGCGCGGCGACCGCCGCACCTATTCCGCCGAGGTCGGCCTGCGCGGCAACTTCGACACCGGCCCGCTCCGCCACGACTGGACGCTCAGCGCCAACCGCCTGCACGAACGGCTGGGCATGGTCTATGCCTTCACCGGGATGCAGCCGGGCAACCTCTACCAGACCTCGCCGCATACGCCGCTGCCGGACTTCTCCAGCCTCGACGGGAGCATTCCGAAGACCAATGAAACCGACCTCGGCGGCGTGGCGCTGGCCGACAGGCTGTCGTTCCTCGAGGATCGCGTGCAGGTCACCCTGGGCGTGCGCCGCCAGCAGATCGAGTCGCGCAACTACGACCAGACCAGCGGCGCGCGCACCAGCCACGACAAGCGGCACGTGTGGACGCCGATGGCCAGCGTGCTGGTCAAGCCGCTGCAGGACCTGTCGCTGTACGCCAACTACATCCAGGGCCTCAGCCAGGGCGAGGCGGCGCCGATGACCGCGGCCAACGCCGGCCAGGTGCTGGCACCGTACAAGGCCGAGCAATACGAGATCGGCGCCAAGTACGACCTGGGCGGCTTCACCACCACCCTGGCGCTGTTCGAGATCAGGAAACCGAACGCCTATACCGACGCCAGCAACGTCTTCCGCGCCGACGGCGAGCAACGCAACCGCGGCGTGGAGCTGAGCCTCTATGGCGAACCGCTGGACGGCGTGCGGGTGATGGCCGGCGCCACCTACATCAAGCCCGAGCAGAACAAGACCGGCGACCCTGCCAGCGAAGGCAAGGACGCGCCCGGCGTGGCCCGCCGCCAGGCCAACCTGGGGGTCAGTTGGGACACCCCATTCGTCGACGGACTGACCCTCGACAGCCGCTGGATCTACACCGGCTCGGCCTACGTGGACAGCGCCAACGCCCTCGCCGTGCCGCACTGGAACCGCGTCGACCTCGGCGCCGCCTACGCCTTCCAGGTCGCCGGCAAGCCGCTGGTGGCGCGCGCCAACCTGGAGAACGCGCTGGGCAAGGACTACTGGACCGCAGCCAACGGCTACCTGTCGATCAGCTCGCCGCGCACCCTTTCCCTTTCCCTCACGGCGGACTTCTGAGTCCGCCCCACCATAACCAGAAACCGCCGATGACCAGCCAATGACCGCGAAAACCCTGCGCACCTGGTACCTGGTGCACAAATGGACCAGCCTGATCTCCACGATCTTCCTGCTGATGCTTTGCCTCACCGGGTTGCCGCTGATCTTCCACGAGGAGATCGAGCACTACTTCGAGCCGCATCCGCAGCTCGAGCCGCTCACTGCCGAGTCGCCGCGCATCGACTACGACGACGTGATCGCCCGCGCCCTGGCCGCCCGGCCGGGCGAAGTGGTGCGCTTCCTGGTATTCGAAAAGGACGACCCGCTGGGCCTGGTGATCAGCGCGCCGAGCCTGGTACCGCCGCCGGAGAACGGTCACATGCAGCCGTTCGACGCGCGCACCGGGGAATTCTTCGACGCGCTGCCGCCGCCGGGCGGCTTCATGTACCTGATGCTGAAGCTGCATACCGACCTGTTCCTCGGCCTGCCCGGCTACCTGTTCCTCGGCCTGATGGGCCTGCTGCTGGTGGCCTCGCTGGTGTCCGGGGTGGTGGTATACACGCCGTTCATGCGCAAGCTGGACTTCGCCACGGTACGCGCCGAACGCAGCCGTCGTCTGAAGTGGCTGGACCTGCACAACCTGCTGGGCATCGTCACCCTGTCCTGGGTACTGGTGGTCGGCGTGACCGGGGTGATCAACACCCTGGCCCTGCCGATCCTGATGCTCTGGCAAGGCGGGCAGTTGGCGGAAATGACCGCGCCCTACAAGGACGCGCCACCGCTACAGCGCCTCGGCTCGCTCGACGCGGCCCTGGCCACGGCACGCCGGGCGGCGCCGGACATGGAGGTCAGCTTCGTCGGCTTCCCCGGCACCCAGTTCAGCAGCCAGCATCACTATGCGGTGTTCATGCGCGGCAACACGCCGCTCACCGAGCGCCTGCTGAAGCCGGCACTGATCGACGCGCAGAGCGGCGAACTCACCGACATGCGCGAGATGCCGCTGTACGTGAAGACGCTCCTGCTGTCGCAGCCGCTGCACTTCGGCGACTACGGCGGCATGCCGCTGAAGATCGTCTGGGCGCTGCTCGACCTCGTCAGCATCGTCATCCTCGCCAGCGGTCTCTACCTCTGGCTCGGCCGACGCAAGACGCCATTGGAGAAGCGCCTGGCGGAACTGCCGGACGGCAGCCTGGCGACGGAGGGCAAGGCATGAGGCGCGGTCTCTGGATGATCTTCCGCTGGCCCCTGCTGCTGGCCCTGCTCGGCCTCTTCGGGCTGCTCTCGGCGCTGCTCGGCGACGGCCTCTACGACCTGCTCTCCTGGCTCGCCCTGGGCACTCCGCTGGTGCTGGTCGGCTGGGTCTGGCTGCGCCTGCCGCGAACCCGAAGGAATCCCTGAGATGACCACCCCGCCGCCCTCCGCCAACACCCTGGACCTGCGTCCGCTGATGTTCGAGACCTTCGTCTGCACCCTCGCGGTGATGTCCTTCGTCGCCCTGGTCGGCCCGCTCGCCCGCAAGCTCGGCCTGGCGCCCTGGCAGGCCGGCGCCGCGGTGACCGTCGGCGGCATCGCCTGGATGCTCGCGGCGCGGCCCTGGGGCATCGCCAGCGACCGGCATGGGCGACGGCGGATACTGCTCGGCGGGCTGGCCGGCTTCGCCCTCTCCTACGCCTCGCTCTGCCTGTTCATCGTGCTCGCCTTGCACTGGACGTTGCCGACCCTGCTCGCCTTCGCCGGTATCGTTCTCCTGCGCGGCCTCGCCGGCGGTTTCTACGCCGCGGTGCCAGCCTGCACGGCGGCACTGGTGGCCGATCACGTCGAGGCGCAACGACGCGCCGCGGCGCTGGCCGGACTCGGCGCGGCCAGCGCGATAGGCATGGTGATCGGGCCGGGGCTGGCCGGACTGCTGGCGACTCACGGGTTGGTCCTGCCGTTGCTGGTCACCGGCGCGCTGCCCCTGGTCGCCCTGCTGGCGCTCTGGCGCTGGCTGCCGCGCGAGGAGCGTCGCCAGCCGAACCGCGGCGCCGCCCTGGCGATCGGCGACCGCCGCCTGCGGCGGCCGCTGGCGGTGGGCTTCGTGGCGATGTTCAGCGTCACCGTGGCGCAGATCACCGTGGGCTTCTTCGCCCTCGACCGGCTGCGCCTGGATTCCGCCGACGCCGCGCGGGTGGCCGGCATCGCCCTGACCGCCGTGGGCGTCGCGCTGATCCTGGCCCAGCTCCTGGTGCGCCGCCTGGACTGGCCACCGCCGCGACTGATCCGGGTCGGCGGGCTGGTCGCCGCCATCGGTTTCGCCGCCGTGTGCTTCGCCGACTCGCCGCCGCTGCTCTGGCTGGCCTTCTTCGTCGCCGCGGCGGGCATGGGTTGGGTGTTCCCGGCAGTCTCGGCGCTCAACGCCAATGCCGTGCGCGCCGAGGAACAGGGTGCCGCCGCCGGCACCCTGGTGGCCGTACATGGCTTCGGCCTGATCAGCGGGCCGCTGCTCGGCGCGCTGCTCCACCAATTGGACAGCCGCGCCCCCTACGCGCTGGTCGGTCTGCTGCTGGCGCTGGCGGCGTTCTGGCCGAGCCAACCGACGCGCCCCGTGGAAACGAGGAGCGAAGCACCATGACCGCTGTCGACCTGCTGCTGGTCGCGACCCTGCTGGCGGCCCTGCTCGCCTGGTGGATACCCGCCCTGCCCGGCCGCCGTGGCCTGCTGGCGCTCGCCTCGACGCTGGCGCTCGGCGCCGGCCTGTACGCTGCATGGGACGACCGCTGGCAAGCCGGCGTCGGCGCCTTCGCCGGTTTCTCCCTGCTGCTCGGCGCCTGCCTGCGCCGGAAGCCCGTGCGCGGCCTGCCGTTCCGGACCGGTTCGCTATACGGCCTGCTGGTGCTGCTGGCAATCGCCGCGCTGTACCTGTTCCCGGTCGCGCCGCTGCCGGCGCCGAGCGGCCCCTATGCGGTCGGCGTGCGCGATTTCGAACTGGACGACCCCAGCCGACCCGGCCTGCTCGGCGCCCCGGCCGGACAACCGCGGCGCCTGCTGGTACGCGCCTGGTACCCGGCACGCCCGATCGCCGGCGCCGCGCCGCGTCACTATTTCGACCCAGGCGAGGCACGCAGCACCGCGCGAGGCTTCGGTGAAATACTCGGCTTTCCGCCGTTGCTCACCTACCTCAAGCACCTGCGCACCAATTCCTATCCGGACGCCCCGCTGCGCGACGATTCCGCTCGCCTGCCGGTGGTGTTCTACAGCCATGGCTACAGCGCCTTCGCCGGCGGCAACTGGACCCTGATGGAAGAACTGGCCAGCCACGGCTACGCGGTCTACGCCATCCAGCACAGCGGCGACGCGTCGCCGACCCGCCTGCCCGACGGCACGCTGCTGCCCATGGACCCCGGGCTGGTCGAACACCTGCGCCGGGCCGCCCACGACGGCTTGCCGCAGGCCATGCGCCAGGGCTATGTCAGCGACGATCTCGACCAGCGCCTCGACGGCCAGTTGCACACCGCCCTCGACCTGCCCGCCCCGGCCAACCGCGCCGTCAACCTCAGCGCGCCGGTATGGCTGGCCGACCGCCTGTTCGTCCATGACCGCCTGCAGGCCGGCGAGGTCCCGGACAGGGTCGCCGACCTGGTGGCCGCCAGTGACTTCGCGCACACCGGCGAGATGGGCATGTCCTTCGGCGGCTCGACCACCGGCGCGGTCTGCATGGTCGACCGACGCTGCGCGGCGGCCGTCAACCTCGACGGCGGCGACTTCGACTTCGCGCCCTTCGATAGCGATTTCCCGGCGCCGCTGCTGATGCTGCACGCCGACCTTGGCAACTTCTACCGGCTGTTCGGCATCGAAGCGCCGGCCCGCCCGAGAAGCTTCAACGACTTTTCCTACGAACGCTTCGAGCACGCCGGCCAGCGCCAGGACATTCATCGCCTGGTACTGCGCGATTCGGCCCATGCCGGGCTTACCGACAATCCGCTGTTCATCCGCCGGCCGCTGCGCGACGGGCTGCTCGGCTCGGCACCGACGGAAGTCCTCATCCAGGCTCCCAATGCCCTGGTGCTGGGTTTCTTCGATCACTACCTGCGCGGCCGCGCCAACGACTTTCCGCAAGCGCAGATGGCGCGCTTCCCCGCCTGGCTGACGCGCTACGACAACTCGGCGGTGCGCGACTGGTGGCTGGCCAAGCCGGAAGCCCAGCGCCTGGCGCTGCGACAACGCATCGACGATATGAAACGGCGCAAGACCGGGCTGGATCTTCCCTGACGACGGGTTACAGTGGGCGCCCCATCTGCGGAGCGCCGCCCCATGCATATCCCGCCCGAGCTGATCATCCACCAGACCCGCCACTGGACGCTGAACCAGCGGATCGACTCGGCCCTGCCCGGCTACTGCATGCTCGGCTCGCGGCAACCGGCGACGGCCTTCCACCAACTGCCGGAACAAGCCCTCGCCGAATTCGGGCCGCTGCTGGCCAGGGTCGAGCGCGAAATGGACGCGCTGCTGCGGCCGCGACGCATCTATGTCGGTCGCTACGGTCACATGCCCGGCCTGCCGGTGCATTTCCACCTGATTCCACTGTACGACTGGGTCGAGGAACTGTTCTGGGAGGACACGCGCTACCGGACGCTCCAGCAGTTCGGCGTGCCGACCACCGAACCCCTTACCGATGGCGCCGAGCTGACCCTGTTCGTCTGGCGCGAATTCTGCGAACGCGCCGATCCACCGGCCGTGCGCGGCATGGATCGGCAACAGGCGATCGCCGGATTGCGCCGGGCCTTCGGCCACGGCGTCCAACCCCGAACATCGCCTGGGCCGGACTCCGAGCCCGCGCAGGGCGCATGACCGCGTGCGGTTGGATGGGCTCCAAGGCCGCGTAGGGCGAATAACCGCTTGCGGTTATCCGCCATGAAACGTCGGCGCA